>Ga0160449_1000015_pt1 | contig 393971 bp, 349 predicted proteins | sample HID1975I_E1MG_FD_108216 | JGI IMG/M metagenome (GOLD analysis project Ga0160449, IMG submission 108216) | Enriched soil microbial communities from UW Madison campus, WI, USA - HID1975I_E1 MG | ecosystem: Environmental > Terrestrial > Soil > Unclassified | place: USA: Madison, Wisconsin...
ACGCCAGGGATGGCGGACAGAGGCGACGCGAGACAGGATGTCGAGTTGAGCCGACCGCAGGCAGGAGGTCGTGAGGTGAGCGTAGTGCGAAGCACCGATTTCGTCGCGGGGCCGCGGGGATTGGGAAGGGGGTCGCGGTGACCCCCTTCCCACGTTCACGTGCTGTGAAGCTACTATAATCTGCTGAACATAAAGTGAACGGAACAATCCTCAATGCTTAACTGACCAGCATGACTCATCTCGATGAGCCCTTTCTTATTAATGTAAGCAGCAGTTCTTGAACTTTTTGCCGCTGCCGCATGAGCAAGGATCGTTGCGACCCACTTTGGTGCCGTTAATGACCGGCTGCTGCGTCGTTGGCTGCTGAGGATTGGCGCTCCAGTAGTCGTACAGGCGCAGCGCCGCCGGACGAATGGCCTCCACGCTGTCGTGGAACTCTTCCTCTGTGAAGGTTTCCAGACGTTCAACGTTCTCTTCCGAAGCGTGCAGCGCAATGGCATCCAGATCCGCCTGCAGCGAGTGCGGCAGCATCGACCAGTCGGTCAGCGCCACGCCGCGCATGTAGCCAAAGCACCACTCTTCCACCACGGTATAGCTCTTGCCGTCGACGTCATTCTCGCCAAATACCGGCTCAAACTGATCCTGATAGTCGCTCAGGCGCTCGGCGATATCATTCATATGTTTAAAGCACAGATCGAGGAAGCGGTTCATCTCGCGATCGTTCTTCCAGCGCGGAATATGCTTCTCGCCGCCCCATACCGCCACCAGCCAGCGATCGGGCTCAACCACTACCGGGCCCGAGAGTACCGCTGTCAGCATGCCGTCGAGCTCTGAAACGTCCATCACAGATTCGTCATGGCCGTACGTCATCAGCGTCTCTTCCAGCCACTCCAGCTCATTTTCATTTAACGGACCTTCAGTCATGGTCATTCTCCAGCAGAATAGAAATTTGGGTGCAGGGTAGCACAGAACGCCCCTTAACACGCGCTGTTGCGCCAGACGGGCAATGATGGTGCATAACTGCACGGATCGTGACCCTCGCATAACTTATGTCTCTTATTGTTAATGAGATGTGATCCCCGCTGTAATTTCACTTCACCGCGCCGGGGGGGCGTAAAACGGCGCTCTATACTGAAAATTGTCGAAACCCAGCGGCGCGCCGTCAATTCTGGCAACCCTTTTGCTTAATGTTGCTGACGTTGAACGCCGTTATATAAACCTCCTGAAAGGTACGTACACATGTCGCTGAAATTTATCAGAAGTCCGCTTTCTCTTATGTTGGCAGGTTGCCTGGTGACGGCATTTTCCGCCCAGGCTGATATCGTCATTGGCGTTGCCGGGCCGTTTACCGGACCTAACGCCACCTACGGGGATCAATACTGGCACGGTGCGACCCAGGCCGCAGAAGACATCAACGCCGCCGGGGGAATCAACGGCGAAAAAATTAAGCTGGTGCAGGGGGATGATGCCTGTGAACCTAAGCAGGCTGTGTCGGTGGCTAACCGGTTGGTAGACCAGGATAAAGTCAAAGCCGTGGTCGGCCATTTCTGTTCGTCTTCGACGATGCCCGCTTCTGAGGTCTATAACGACGCGGGCGTGCTCGCCATCACCCCGGGCTCGACCAACCCGCTGATCACCGAACGCGGCATGAGCGATATGTTCCGCATGTGCGGGCGCGATGATCAGCAGGGCCAGGTCGCCAGTGACTTTATTGTCGACAAGCTGAAAGCCAAACGGGTGGCGATCATTCATGACAAAGACACCTACGGCCAGGGGCTGGCGGACGCCACCAGAGCGGCGCTGGCCAAACACGGCGTCAAGGATGTGATGTACGAAGGGCTGTCGCGCGGTGAAAAAGACTTTAACGCGCTGGTGACCAAAATTGGTGCCCAGAAGCCGGACGTGGTGTTCTTCGGCGGCTGTCACCCGGAAGCCGGGCCGCTGGTGCGCCAGATGCGTGAGCAAGGGGTGCAGGCCAAATTCTTCTCCGGTGACTGCATCGTCAACGAAGAGATGGTCACCGCTGCCGGGGGCGCGAAATACACCAACGGCATCTATATGACCTTCGGTAAAGACCCGCGCCTGATCCCGGAAGGCAAGGCCGTTATCGAGAAATTCCGCGCCAGCAAATTCGAGCCGGAAGGCTATACCCTTTACTCCTACGCCTCTGTGCAGGCCATTGCCGCGGCATTCAAAGCCACTGGTGGGTCCGATCCGGCCAAGGCCAGCGCCTGGCTGAAAGCTAACCCGGTGGATACGGTGATGGGCAAAAAATCCTGGGACAGCAAAGGCGACCTGAAAGTCTCCGACTACGTGGTGTATGAGTGGGACGACAAAGGTAAATATAAGGAAGTGCAGTAACGGGAAGGAGTCACGCTCAACGTCGGCATGTGCGCATGCCGACGCACAATAATCCTCAGGCCGTTCGCAAGGCGGCCTATTACACGAGCGCGCAGCGATGGAAACATTCTTTCTGCAGCAGTTGATAAACGGCTTAACGCTGGGGTCCGTGTACGGGTTGATTGCCATCGGCTACACCATGGTATACGGCATAATTGGCATGATTAACTTCGCCCACGGTGAAGTGTATATGATCTCCGCCTATCTTTGCGCCATCGGCCTGGCGCTGCTGTCTTTCTTCGGGCTGGAGTCGTTTCCGCTGCTGATCCTCGGCACGCTGGTGTTCACCATCGTGGTGACGGGGGTTTACGGCTGGACCATCGAACGTATCGCCTACAAACCGCTGCGCAACTCCACGCGCCTGGCGCCGCTGATCTCCGCGATTGGCATGTCCCTGATCCTGCAAAACTACGCCCAGATAAGCCAGGGCCCGCGTCAGCAAGGGGTACCGACCCTGCTCGACGGCGTGCTGCGCTTTCATATTGGCGAAGGTTTTGTCCAGATCACCTACACCAAGGTGTTCATTCTGATCGCCTCGTTTGCCGGGATGCTGCTGCTGACCTGGATAATCAGCCACACTCGCTTAGGGCGGATGTGCCGCGCGGTACAGCAGGATCGCAAGATGGCGTCGATTCTGGGCATCAATACCGACCGGATCATTTCCCTGGTGTTTGTGATTGGCGCGGCGATGGCCGGACTGGCTGGGGTGCTGATCACCATGAACTACGGCACCTTTGATTTTTACGCCGGTTTTATTATTGGCATTAAAGCCTTTACCGCCGCCGTCCTCGGGGGGATCGGATCGCTGCCCGGCGCGATGCTGGGGGGCTTAATCCTCGGGATTGCCGAAGCGCAGTTTTCAGGGATGGTGAACTCCGATTACAAAGACGTGTTCTCCTTTGGATTGCTGGTGGTGATCCTTATTTTCCGTCCTCAGGGACTGCTTGGCCGCCCTGTCGTGGCTAAGGTGTGAGGGAATCAACGATGACATCGCAGACCGCTTCTCACGACAGTTTTTCGCTTAAACGCTGCGTCCTCGATGCCATTTTTGCGGGCATGGTCGCGTTAATCATTTTTGGCCCGGTCGCAGGCGTAGTGCTGGACGGCTACAGCTTTAACTTTGAAGGCCAGCGACTGGTGTGGATCATTGCCACGGTGATGACCGGCCGTTTTTTACTCAGCGCCTTTCTGATGACCGCGGTGGGTCACCGGGTGGCCGCGCGCTTTGATAACGATAATTCGGGAGTGTATGTGCGCCCGCCGGAATACAAAAGCCGGATGCGCTGGATTATTCCGCTGATTGTCACCCTGGCTGTCTGCTTTCCGTTTGTCGCCACCAAATACGTGCTGACGGTGGCGATCCTCGGGCTGATCTACGTTCTGCTTGGCCTCGGGTTGAATATCGTGGTCGGGCTCGCGGGCCTGCTGGACCTCGGCTACGTCGCTTTTTACGCCATTGGTGCCTACGGTCTGGCGCTCGGCTACCAGTATCTGGGGCTCGGGTTCTGGAGCATGCTGCCGCTGGCGGCGCTGATGGCCGCCGCTGCGGGGGCGCTGCTCGGCTTCCCGGTGCTGCGCATGCACGGGGATTATCTGGCGATTGTCACCCTCGGCTTCGGGGAGATTATCCGCCTGGTGCTGAACAACTGGCTGACCTTTACCGGCGGCCCGAACGGTATTTCTGCCCCACCCCCTACCCTCTTCGGCCTCGAGTTTGGCCGTCGGGCCAAGGACGGCGGCGTGCCGTTCCATGAGTTTTTCAATACCACCTTTAACCCCAACCTGAAGTTCATCTTTATCTACGTCATTTTACTGCTGGTGGTGCTGCTGGTGCTGTACATCAAGCACCGCCTGACCCGGATGCCGATTGGCCGGGCCTGGGAAGCGCTGCGTGAAGACGAAATTGCCTGTCGATCCATGGGGCTTAACCACGTGCTGGTGAAGCTGTCGGCCTTTACGCTGGGGGCCTCCACGGCGGGTATTGCCGGGGTGTTCTTCGCCACCTATCAAGGGTTCGTCAACCCGACCTCGTTCACCTTCTTTGAGTCGGCCCTGATCCTCGCCATTGTGGTGCTCGGCGGGATGGGCTCCACCCTCGGGGTGGTGCTGGCGGCGTTTGTACTCACCGTCACCCCGGAACTGCTGCGCACCTTCGCGGAGTACCGCGTCCTGCTGTTTGGTGTGCTGATGGTGGTGATGATGATCTGGCGGCCGCGCGGGCTGATCCGTATTAACCGCAGCGGCTTTGCGGTGCGTAAGGGAGTGGCACCATGAGCGACATGATCCTGAACGTTGAGCACCTGATGATGCACTTTGGCGGTATCAAGGCGCTCAACGACGTTAATCTTGCGGTGCAGCGCGGCTCCATCACCGCGCTAATCGGGCCAAACGGCGCGGGTAAAACCACGGTCTTTAACTGCCTGACCGGGTTTTATAAAGCCTCCGGCGGCAACATTCTGTTTAACACCCGCAGCAAGACCACCAACGTGATTCAGATCCTCGGGCAAAAATTCCAGCCCGGCGACTGGGTCAATCCGGCACAGCTGGGGCAGCGCATTTTCTACAAAATGTTTGGCGGCACCCATCTGGTGAACCGGGCCGGGCTGGCGCGAACCTTTCAGAACATCCGCCTGTTCCGCGAAATGTCGGTGGTGGAGAACCTGCTGGTAGCCCAACACATGCAGGTTAACCGCAATCTGCTGGCCGGGGTGCTAAACACGCCCGCCTACCGCCGGGCAGAAAACGACGCCCTCGACCGGGCCTTTTACTGGCTGGAGGTGGTGGATCTGGTGGACTGCGCCAACCGGCTGGCGGGGGAGATGTCTTACGGCCAGCAGCGGCGACTCGAGATCGCCCGCGCCATGTGTACCGGGCCGGAGATGATTTGTCTTGATGAACCGGCCGCCGGGCTGAACCCGGTAGAGACGCGCACCCTGAGTAAAATTATCCGTTTTCTGCGCGACCATCACGGCATCACGGTCCTGCTGATTGAACATGATATGGGGATGGTGATGGAGATATCGGATCACATTATTGTTCTCGACCACGGGGACGTGATTGCAGAGGGCAAACCGGAGCAGATCCAGCACGACGACAAGGTGATTGCCGCGTATCTGGGCACCGATGAGAGCGAGGTTAGCCTATGAGTGAGCCGATGCTGGAGTTTCGCCAGGTGGATGTGTTCTACGGAGTTATCCAGGCGCTCAAACAGGTCTCCCTGCAGGTTAACCCCGGCGAGACCGTAGCGCTGATTGGCGCCAACGGCGCGGGAAAATCCACCCTGCTGATGTCGATTTTCGGCCAGCCGCGGGTGCGCAGCGGGGAGATTCTGTTTTGCGGGGAGGACATCAGCCATAAGTCGACGCACTACGTGGCCTCGGGCGGCATTGCCCAGGCCCCGGAAGGCCGACGTATTTTCCCGGATATGACTGTGGAAGAGAATCTGCTAATGGGTACCATCCCCGTCGGCAATCAGTATGCGGCGCAGGATCTGCAGAGCATGTTCGACCTGTTCCCGCGCTTAAAAGAGCGGCGCAAACAGCGGGCAATGACCATGTCCGGCGGCGAGCAGCAGATGCTGGCGATCGCCCGGGCATTAATGAGTCGGCCGAAATTACTGCTGCTGGATGAGCCGAGCCTCGGGCTAGCGCCGATTGTGGTGAAGCAGATCTTCCAGACGCTACGCGAACTGGCCCGCAACGGGATGACGATATTCCTTGTAGAGCAGAATGCGCACCACGCGCTGAAGCTCTCGGATCGCGGCTACGTGATGGTGAACGGTCAGATCCGCCTGAGCGGCAGCGGCGAGGAGCTGCTGGGCAATCAGGACGTGCGCAAAGCCTATCTCGGCGGGGTTTAGTTCACGCCGGCTTCTGACAGATCGCTGGGGAGCTGGGAATAGTCGACTTTCTCGAGCTTAAAGTTTGTCACCCAGGCCGGGCCCGCCGCCTGCTCCGAGACAAATTGATAGTCTGGCGTCAACGATTTGGCCTGAATACCGGTCCAGTCAGAGAAGAAATAGAGGAAATCGTTGCCCGAGCGGCGGGCGTTGATCAGTCGACGCGCCTTGTCGTCACTGGAGATCACCATCATGGGCACCTGATAGTTCTCCTGATACTGGTCGCCATGGGCCATATATTGCCCTCCGGTCAGGCGGGCTTTATAGGTGAGGCCGTGGTCAGAAAAATAGACCATCGAGAAGCTGTCGCCCGTTTTTTGCAGCTGCTGATAGAGTTGTTTGAGCAGGGTGTCGGTTTGCGTGATGCTGTACAGATAGCAGGAGGTCTCTTTCGACTGCACAAACTCGGCATATTTCCCCTGGGTGCGTTCGCAGGCCTGCGGGTGCGAGCCGAGCAGATGCAGGACGATCATTCGCGGTTCGGGTCCGGGAGTCGACAGGACCTGGGCGGTCATCTGCAGCAGCGAGTCGTCCCGGGTATCCTCCCCTTCCTCGTAATTCCCCTTTTTCAGAAACTGCACTTCATCCGCGCGTTTCGCGATGCTGGCAATGGCGGTATCGTATTCCCCAATTTGCCCGTGATTGGAGAACCACCAGGTGCGGAATCCCGCGCGATTCGCCAGCGAGACAATATTGTCCTGATAGTGCGGAACGCCGTCGACAACCCGGGTTAATGACATTCCCAGTGAAGTCTGCGTCGAGCCGCTGGAGGCGATAAAATCAAGAAACAGCGTGCCGTTAACGGTGCTGGCAAACGGCGTATTGTCCCACTGGCCGCCGAAGGCACCTAACGCATCCCGCCGGGCGCTCTCACCAATTACCACCACGTAGGTCTGGTAGCGGGGTTTAACGGCCAGCACCTGCCAGGAATCCTTTTGCCTGGAAAGCGCCAGCATCCGCGCTTTTTCATTGACCACTTCCTGATTATTAATTACTACATCTTTCACAAAGCGGAAGACGGGATATCCCGTATCCATCAGGCTGAAATGGCCCCACTTCAGCAGATTTTTAACCGGAACCGCAAACAGACAGGCAATACAGAATACCAGACACAGTATATCGACGCGGCGCCAGCTATCTTGCGGTGTAATTTTACGCCGCAGGGCAATAACGCCGGATACGATAATCGCAGCGGAAACTAAATAGCTATACCACGGGAATAGCGTAATAATTTCCGTGGATTCAGTGAAATTCGTGGCGTGCAAAGCCAGCAATGTATTGAAATTTGGTGAACCGTAGGTCATGCCAAAGGGGAAATAGAGCGCAGCCAGCAGGCTACAAATAGCCACAACCCCCTTTTGCAGGCGGGGTGCGACGCGCCACAGCACAAATAACAGGCAGCTAAATGCCAGCGTATGCAGCAGGCTAAAGGAATAGCCAAACGAAAAATTTATCACCAGCGATTGCAGGAAATAAAAGGGTATCCACGGATTAAGCGTAATGCCGCGCACCAACAGGGTATATTTAGCCGCTATGTTCATATTTACCCTGATTTACACGAGCCTGCTCTGAACCCTGATAACAGGATGGAGAACACGCCTGAGCGAGATGACAGAATATTACAGAAGATAGAGTCGCAGGATAAGAATATCAACGCCACGCAGAAGTATATTCCGCAAGCGCAACGAGTATCATAATAATGAATAAATCACCCGTTCGGGTGATGATGAGTCTTGTAATTTGTTCTGCAAGACTCACAGAGCATGATGGATATTTAAGCCATGATTAACGTTATTGTACTGGCAGTTTATCAATACGGTTCACTGACGCCGTATATCCCGTTTTAGCAACGGCGTTTACCAGCGTGTCGGTCGGGAAACCTTCCGCCACAATCACCTCGGTTTGCCGGGTCTTTAATGAAGCTTTCGCTTTGATCACCCCTTTCGTTTCCCGCAGCGCCTGGTTCACCGATATGACGCACAGGGAACAGGTCATGCCCTGCACATCAAGCACCACTTTTTGATTCGCCGCCAGGGCGAACAGCGGAAGGAATAAGCAGGCGATCAGCGCCAGTCGTTTCATTCAAACACCTCGTAAAACCAGGCGATCACCGTCGGATAGAACAGGATCAGCAGCATGAAAGGCAGTATCAGCCAGAAAAGAAAACGCATCTGCCCGAGCGTTAAACGGCCGGTACACCACAGCCGTTTTGAGAAATAGAGCCGCCAGAAGACGCGCAGCATCAGCCCCAGCGACAGGACGATCATCGGGACTCGCAGAAATTCCAGCTGGCTGAGCCCGGCAAAACCGGCCGCCGAAATGCCAAACAGCAGATACAGCAGCGGCCCGACGCAGCAAAGTCCGGCGGTGACGGCAGCCGCAGCGGCCGTCAGCAGGGTCACGCCCGCGCTTTTAGCGTTGTTCTGTTGAGACATACTGATACGCGAACACTTTCGGATCGTAAAAATTGAGCGGATCGCCGTCCACTTCAGCATACGGGTAGCCAAAGTTGTTCATCGCCCCCTGCTCCGTCGCCGGATACAGTTCGAAATCGCGCCCGTAATTGAAGCCCACCCAGTTCATTTCCCAGTTGCCAAACAGGTAGGTATTCACCGCCTGCACGTCAGGATCCTGATGGGACTTTTTCTCGGCCAGCCGCATTTTGGTGACATCCGCCGGGTCGCACGGCAGCCAGCCGTAGCCCGCCAGATAGAACTCTGCCCGGCAGTGCTGACCGCCGCTGACGTCGGCCACGCCGGCGCTGTCGGCTTTACCGAAGGCGCTGGCGGAGTAGCGCTCAAGCTTGTTGGCTTTACCCAGGCGAATACCAAACAGCTCGCGCGCCGGGATCCCGCTGGCCCGCGCCAGCGCCACAAACACCGAACTCATGTCAGTGCATTTGCCGCTGAGCTTGCCGCTTTGCAGAAGGGTTGCCACGTCGCCGGTCCCACAGCCGATCACGTTGTTATCGCGTTCCATATGGCTACTGACCCAGTCGTAAATCAGACGCGCTTTTTTGAGCGGATCCTGTTCGTCGCCGGTAATTTTTTGCGCCGTTTCACGCACGACGCCATCAACCGGGGTATGGGTTGTCGGCAGCAGATAGGGTTTAACGTCCAGGGGATAGACGATCGCTTCCGGGGCGCGCCAGTTTTTCAGCGCATCGTGTTTCAGCGGCTCCCAGTCTGCGGTTTCGATCTCCAGATCGAGCTGGAGCAGCAATTCGCCGTCGGATTTCGGCCAGCTGGCGAACAGCGTTCTGGCGCCGTAGGCGTTATTGGTGGTGATGTACGCCTGCTGGTAATTACCGCTAAACGACAGCCCGGTCAGCTGCTGAAAGGCGGTCTCCACCGGCAGCGGGATCCACAGGTTGACCACCCCGCTGGAGCCCTGCGGCGGTGCCAGTTTGTAGGTTTGCGACAGCGCAAAGCGGCGACGCATCACCGGCGCGGCGAGCGGCTTCAGGCTCTGAACCGTGGGGCTTGCTAAGGCCGGGCCGACTAAACCTGCGGCAGAAAAAAGAACGCTATTTTTAAGAAATTGTCGACGCAGCATGGGGTCCTGTCCTTTGAAGGTGAAGGTTCATCACAGTGGACAGCGTCAGGCGCAGCAAGGCGAAGCGATGGGGTTTATTCATCAATAACAGACCTGTTAACTGTGAATGAAAAATCGAAGCGCCGTTATTAGGCGTGATCCAAACCACATTGTACAGGCGTGAGGTCAAAAAACAGGGAAATAACCGCAATTAAAACAGGGGTTGCCTATCGAGCGGTTAAGATGTGACCTGACGCCCAAACCTGCGCATTCGCATAATCGTCCATGCCATAAGCCAATAGTTCCATAACATTATAAATATGAAAACCCTACTGTTTATTCTTAAATTGGCTTTTATTATCCACTGAATAAACGGGGATATTGAATGGGAGGGAATCACGTTCATCACCTAATATTAAAATGCGCATCGCAATATCAAACAGCCAAACAACGTTATCACTCTATTTTATTTTCACCACCATTCAGAGGTATGAAATGAGTAAAATGTGCGTAACAAAATTATTGTCTGCTGGCTTGCTGGGACTGATGGTTTTTTCCACCGCTGCAATGGCGAAAGAAATTGAAGTGGTCAATATTTCCAAAATTGATGGTATGCCCTGGTTTAATCGCATGGGTGAAGGCGTCACGAAAGCAGGCAGCGACCTCGGCATTAAAGCCTCACAGGTGGGGCCTTCCAGTACCGATGCTCCTCAGCAGGTCAAAATCATTGAAGACCTGATTGCGAAAAAGGTCTCCGCGATCTCTATCGTTCCCAATGACGCCGACGTTCTGGAACCGGTATTCAAAAAAGCGCGTGAAGCGGGCATTGTGGTATTAACCAATGAATCGCCGGGACAGCCGAGCGCCAACTGGGATGTTGAAATTATTGATAACCAAAAATTCGCCGCCGATAACGTCGAAGAGATGGCGAAAGCGATGGGCGGGAAAGGCGGCTATGTCATTTATGTCGGCAGCCTGACTGTGCCTCAGCATAATTTGTGGGCGGATTTATTTGTTAAATACCAAAAAGAGCACTACCCGGAGATGTTTGAAGTCACTAACCGCATGCCCGTGGCCGAGAATATCGACGATGCCCGTCGTACCACCCTCGATCTGATGAAAGCCCATCCTGATATGAAAGGGATTGTGTCATTTGGTTCCCAGGGGCCGATTGGTGCGGGCCGCGCGGTGAAAGAGAAACGCGCGAAAGGGAAAGTGTTTGTCTACGGGATGATGATCCCATCCCAGGCGGCCTCGCTGATTAAAAGCGGTGACATTACCATGGGGATCACCTACGACCCGGCCTCTGCGGGTTATGCCTTGACGGCGGTTGCCGACAAGATCCTGAAAGGGGAAACAATCGGCAAAGAGTTGGATATCCCGAACCTTGGTAAAGCCGATGTGGATACCGAAAAACGGATCATCAAATTCCACAAAGTGCTGCGCGTCACCAAAGAGAATATCGATAGCCTGTATTAATCAGCCAGCCCGGCACGCCCTTCTGACAAGGGCGTGTTGTCTGAGCCCCTGCGAGGTAGCAATGAAGCCGTTTATTTCACTGGGTAAGATCAGCAAAACCTTCTACGGTGTGAAAGCGCTGGATAACATCGCCCTGACGCTATTTCCCGGAGAGGTTCACTGTCTGGCCGGGCAGAATGGCTGTGGCAAATCCACGCTGATTAAAATCATCTCGGGCGTCTATAAACCCGACCCCGGATTTGAGATTGCCATTGAGGGCAAACGCTATTCCCACCTCTCCCCCATCGACTCGGTCAAAGCCGGGATCCAGGTTATCTACCAGGATCTCTCTTTATTCCCCAACTTAACCGTGGCCGAAAATATCGGTATCCACCAGCACCACCATAATTTGCTGGTTAATAAGCGCGAAATTCGGCGCATCGCCGCCCTGACCATTAAAAGCATTGACGCGCAACTGGATCTGGACGCAACCGTGGAATCCCTGCCGATTGCCCAGCGCCAGATTGTGGCTATCTGCCGGGCGCTGGCCCAGGAAGCAAGACTGATTATTATGGATGAACCCACCGCCTCGCTCACCATGCAGGAAGTCAAAGGACTGCTGCGGGTGATCGGTGACTTAAAGAAACGAAACATCTGCGTGGTATTTGTCAGCCACCGGCTGGATGAGGTGATGGAAATCTCCGACCGCATCAGCGTGCTCAAAAATGGCACCCTGATCGGCACTTACCCCGCCAGCGACATTAACAATAAAAAGCTCGCCTTCCTGATGACCGGTAAAGCGTTCTCGTATGCGGTATTGCCGCCGGTAGAAAAAATCGGCGAAGTGGCGTTAAGCGTCAAAAACCTCACTAAACATCAGCAGTATCACGACATCACCTTTCAGATCCATCAGGGCGAAATCCTGGCCATTACCGGGTTATTGGGTGCCGGGCGCACGGAACTCTGCCTGAGTTTGTTTGGGCTCACCAGACCGGATTCCGGCGAGATGATGCTGGAAAATAAGGTCGTGCATTTCGCCAGCAACCGGGATGCGGTAAAAGCCGGGATTGGCTACGTCTCCGAAGATCGGATGAGCACCGGCCTGGTGATGGATCAGTCGATCAATGACAATATTATTTCGACGGTCCTGCAGCGGCTGAAAACGCCTTTCCGGTTACTGGATACCTCAAAGTCCGACCGCATCGTCGCAGATCTGGTTGAGCAGCTGAGCATTAAAATTAGCAGCGTGACTCTGCCGGTCAATACCCTGTCCGGCGGCAACGCCCAACGGGTGGCGATTGCCAAATGGCTGGCCATTAATCCCAAAGTGTTGATTCTTGACTCGCCCACCGTCGGCGTCGACATTGCCAATAAAGCGGGGATCTATCAAATCATCTCCGCCCTGTCGCGCAAGGGGATCGCCGTGCTGATGGTCACCGATGAAATCGATGAAGCCTTCTTTAACAGCCATCGAATTTTAGTGATGCGCAAAGGCGAAATCATCGCCGAAATTCTCCCGGAACATACCACGGAAGCCGCTCTGGCAGAGGTCGTCAATGGGTAAACACCTCGGGGTTAAAACCCATGAACTGTTTTTAGGGCTGACGATACTGGCGATCGGCGGCTATCTGTCGTTTGCCAGCGACGAGTTTATGACCTTTGGCAATATCTATGACCTGATCAACAACTACGCCATGCTCACCATCCTCGCCTGCGGCCTGTTTATTGTCCTGATATCCGGTGGGATCGATATCTCCTTTCCGGCAATGACCATCATTGCGCAATACGTGATGGTCACCTTGATTCAGGGAACCAGCGGCAACTTTGCACTCGCCTTTGCCCTGTCTGGCGGACTGGGGCTGCTGCTGGGCATGGTCAATGCCGTACTGGTCAATCGCCTCAACGTGCCTTCGATCATCATTACCATATCCACCCTTAATATCTTTTACGGCCTGCTGCTGTACCTGACCAAAGGTGTCTGGTTGTACAGCTATCCGGAGTGGTTTGAACAAGGGGTGATGCTGTTTAAATTCACCGCCGCAGATGGGTATGACTATGGCCTGAGCCTGCCGATCATTACCCTGATCGTGGTGGTGGCGTTAACCGGCTTTATCATGAACAAAACCAGCGTCGGTCGCATGATTTACGCCATGGGCGGCAACCGCGAAGCGGCGTCGCGAATGGGATTCGGCATCTTGAAAATGCAGCTGTTTGTTTACGGCTATATGGGGCTGATGTCCGGCGTGGCGGGCGTGGTGCAGTCGGCAACCGTGTTAACCGTGGCCCCGGACTCTTTACTCGGCTATGAGCTGACGGTTCTTGCCGCCGTGGTGTTAGGCGGCACCAGCATTGTTGGCGGGCGCGGCACGCTGCTCGGCACCTTGCTGGGGGTTATTTTACTGGCCGTGTTACAAAACGGTCTTAACCTGTTAGGGATCTCCTCTTACTGGCACACGGTGGTCACCGGGGTGGTGATTGTCACCAGTATCAGCATGACCGCATGGAGCCAGCGCAAAGGCCAGGGAGTACGAGTATGAGCGCCAGAAAACCCCAGGATCGCGTTGAAATTTACCTGAGCCTGCTTATCGTCGCTGTTGTTATCGCGTTTAGCTTCCTGATCCCGTCGGTGTTCTGGTCTTCCGCCAACTTCCAGTCTATCGCCTCACAAATGCCGATCCTCGGCGTGCTGGCCTTAGCGATGGCGGTCACCATTCTCACCGGTGGGATTAACCTCTCAATCATTGCCACCATGAACGCCTGCGGGCTGGTGATGGCCTGGGTCGCCACCCACTATCCCCCGACCTTTGGCAGCATGCTGCTGGTGATCGCCGCCGGTCTGGCGATGGCCATCGTGATTGGTTCTATCAATGGGTTCTTAATTGCGGTGGTGCGCGTATCACCGATTTTAGCGACGCTTGGGATCATGACCCTGCTGAAAGGCATCAATATTCTGATCTCTAAAGGCTCGGCGATCTCGAACTTCCCGGACTATATTCTGGTGATTAACAGCACCAATATCCTCGGCATCCCACTGCCGCTGCTGGTATTTCTGGCGGTGGTCTGCGTTCTGTGGGTGATCCTCGAAAAAACCGCCTTTGGTCGCAGCCTGTATCTGATTGGCTCCAACGAACAGGCGACCCATTATTCCGGGATCAACACCCGCAAAACCCTTATCTGGGTCTATATTCTCTCTTCGGTGCTGTGCGTAATCGCCGCGCTGCTGATGATGTCAAAGCTCAACTCGGCCAAGGCCTCTTACGGCGAGTCTTACCTGCTGGTGTCGATTCTGGCGGCGGTGCTGGGCGGCGTAAATCCTGATGGCGGCTTTGGTAAAGTCTTTGGCATGGTGATGGCGCTGATTCTGCTGCAAATGCTGGAAAGCGGTCTTAACATTCTGGGCGTGAGCAGCTATATCACCATGGCCCTGTGGGGCGGCCTGCTGCTGGCGTTTATTTTCCTGAAAGGGGCCCATCTCTCGCACGTATTTCGCCGATCGTAATCATCAGCGGAGGTATCCGGATGGCGTTGAATCTGTTCTCAAATCTTCCCGACAGCGTGGTTCACGGCGAGGCGGAAATCTTTGATATCTTGCTGTCTGCACCGGGGATCAAAATTGAGCGCATCCTCTCAACCGGCCAGGCCAGTCCGCCTGGCTTCTGGTACTGCCAGAGCCAAAGCGAATGGGTGGTGGTGATCAGAGGCTCCGCTGGGGTTAAATTCGAAGAGGACGATACGGTGCGGATCCTGCATCCGGGGGATTCCGTGCATATTCCCGCCCACTGTCGGCACCGGGTGGAATGGACCGACCCGCAGGAGCCGACATTATGGCTGGCGGTGCATTACAGCCCGTAATGTGTGGGCGCGACGCGCGCGCCCACAGCGGTTACTGTGCCTGACGCAGCGCGTTGTCCGCGGCTGGCGGCACGTCGGGGGTCTGGCTCAGGTCGCATTGCTTCGGCAGGAAGAAGGTAATGGTCCCGGCAATGATCAACGATCCCGCCAGGGCGCAGACGGCGACGTTTTGCCCGTAGAAGTAGATCATCACCCCCACCAGATATGGCCCGCAGAACCCGCCTAAATTACCCAAACCGTTGATCACCCCACGCGCGCTCCCGGCCACCTCCGGCATGGCGATGCGCCCCGGAATCGACCAGAACGGACTGGTTGCCGATTTAAGGAAGAAGCCGCACACCACCAGCGCGATATAAGCGGCGACCACGTGATCCCGCAGGATCACTGATGCCAGCAGCGCGGCGGCAAAGCTGTACAGTGAGAAACGCACCCACAGCCGACGTTTACCGCTCCGGTCGCTGAACAGCGAAATGACGTAAATCCCGGCGAGGGTGGCGATAAACGGCAGGACAGCCAGCACGCCGACGCTGGCCATGCTGGCCCCGGTCAGGTTTTTCAGGATCGTCGGCAGCCACAGCGTGTAGCCGTAATCCCCGGTCTGGTAGAAGAAGTTTAGCGCCACCAGCTTCATCAGGCCGCTGTTGCGAAACACGTCCTTCAGCGGTGCATTGCTGACCGGAGCTTCCGCGCGGCGGGCTTCTCGCTCGGCACGCAGCGTCGTCAGCAGGTAATCACGCTCACGTTCCGGTAGCCAGCGCGCCTCTTCCGGGCGGTCGCTAATCATCAGCCACCACACCAGCAGCACCACCAGTGAGAGCAAACCTTCAATGATAAACAGCCAGCGCCAGTCAAAGGCGGCGATAATCGCGCCTGACAGCGGTGCCGTTAACATGCCACCCAGCGGGGCAAACATCATTACGAAGGCATTGGCCCGGCCGATCTCTTTTTCCGGGAACCAGTTACTGACCATCGTCAGCACCACCGGCAGCATTCCGCCTTCCGAGACGCCAAGAATAAAGCGCAGCACCAGCAGCTGGTATTGATGCGTCACAAAGCCGGTCGCCACCGACACAATCGCCCAGGCCAGCAGCGACCAGGCAATAAAGCGTTTCCCGCTGCCGTTAACGGCAATTCGCCCGCCCGGTATTTGCAGAAATAAATAACCGATAAAAAATATCCCGCTGGCGACCCCAGCCATCTGGCTGGTAATACCTAAATCGGCTTCCATTCCGCCCGGCAGGGCAAAACTAATATTAACTCTGTCCATAAAAGAAATAATGCAGGCGATCAGAACCGGGGCAATGATGCGCAACCAGCGAGTGCCAGGTATTTTCTCATTCATCATTCATACTCTCTCGAGGGAAATAACGTTATCGCGAGGTCAATACAGCCTGATTAATCAATCGCATTCGGCAGCGGTGCCGCAGCAAAATACGCCGTGACATTGTTAAACACCACCTCACTCATGCGCTGCCGGGTTTCATGCGTGGCGCTGGCCACATGCGGCTGCAGCACCACGTTATCCATGGCGATAAGCGCTGCTGGCACATGCGGCTCGTCTTCATAAACGTCTAATCCTGCCCCGGCAATTACCCCGTTTTGTAATGCCCGGATTAAGGCGGGTTCATCCACCAGGCTGCCGCGTGCAACGTTAATCAGCCAGGCATGTTTTGGCATGGTGTTGAAGACGCTGGCATCAATAAGCCCCCGGTTCGCCGCCCCACCCGAGGCCGCAATCACCAGAAAATCACTTTCGTGCGCGAGGGTATGCAGGTCCGCGCACCATTGATAATCGACGTGCTGGAGTTTTTTACGATCGGTGTAAAGGATCTCCATATCAAATCCGGTAGCACGACGGGCAATGGCCTGGCCGATGTTCCCCATGCCAAAAATCCCGATCCGTTTGCCGCTTACCTGGGTTGCCAGCGTCGGCCCCTGTTTGAGCCAGCGCCCTTCGCGGACAAATTTATCGCCCTGGCAGAGCTGGCGGGCACCGGTCAGCAGTAAGCCCATCGCCAGATCGGCCACATCGTTGGTCAGCACGCCGGAGGTAATAGTGACGGCAATGTTGCGGGTGCGGGTATAGTCGAGGTCTACCGCGTCCGTACCCACGCCAAAGATCGCCACCAGCCCGACGTTCGGCAGTTGTGCCAGCACCTCACGGGTCACGCCCACATCGCCACGAGTGACCACGACCTGCACCTGCGCCCCCATCTGCTGGAGAAACGCGTGGGGATCGGGCTGGTCATACAGGCGGAAAACCTGGAAGGCAGAGGAGAGTTTATCCAGCAAGCCGTCAACTACCGGAGCAATCAACAACACAGTTTTTGGATTTGCAGTCGTCATTGGAGTACCTGTTTGAGAGTTTCAACATTTGCGTTGTCCTATCAAACGGCTTTTCCGGGCAGCGTTTTGCGATCTACATCACGCTGAATCGTGTTAGAAATCCGTGTTACGGATGACGTGATCCTGAAGGCAAAAACCGGGTCTCAGATCGTTTCGCCCAGAGACAGGCGGTAGTGCAGGTCCACTTTTTCGATGGTCGGCAGACCTTTTATCTTTTTGATCAGGATCTCGGTCGCCACTTTGCCCATTTCAACGCGCGGAGTCAGAACGCTCGCCAGCCGCGGGGTGATGATCTGCCCAATCTCCAGACCATGAAAACCGGCGATGGCCATCTCCTGCGGCACCTTGATACCCGAGGCGATGCACTCCTGTAACACCCCGACCGCCAGGTCATCGTTGGTGCAGAGAATGCCGTCCATCTCTTTATACATCTGTCTGGCAAGGGTCATCATGCCGGTGCCAATCATCACCGACGAGACTTTATTCGGTGCAATTCGTCCGACTTCCCGCCCGGCTTCGCTCATCGCCTGGCAATAACCGGCATAGCGCTGTTCATCACGAATATCGGACATCGATCCAAAATAGATAATCTGCTTTTTCCCGCTCGCCAGCAGCATATTGGTCATATCAAACCCGGCGCGGTAATTATCAAAGCCGACGTTAATCCGGTCAGGGTTGGAGGATAAACCCATCACTTCCGCCACCGGTATTTTTGCCGCTTTAAGGTATTTCTCAGCCCGCAGGGTATGAACGGATTCGGTTAATAACAGTGCCTTCACGTTCAGCGCCAGCACCGTCGCAATCTGCTCCTCTTCGCGCTGGCTGTCATAATCGTAATTAACCACCAGCGTCTGGTATCCGTGGGCGGTTGTTACTGACTCAATCCCCGCCAGAACATCGGCAAAGATCTGGTTATTAAAGGAGGGAATTAATACACCAATGCGCGGCGTCGCCTGGCTGCTGACGGCGGGATTATCGGGATCGGGCTGATAGCCGACTTCGGCAATTACGCTGGCAATACGCGCTGCCGTTTCGGGTTTGACTTTTTCTGGGGTGCGTAAATAGCGGCTGACGGTCATTTTCGTCACCCCTGCCAGGGTGGCGACATCATCTAACGTAATACGTTGTACTTTCATTGCTGCTGCCCGTGATAACCGAAACCGTATCCCGCCATTATGCCTGTTGGGGGCGCAAAAGAGAATGAACTCTCCCCCGCCAGGGCCCACACGCCGCGGATTATCCGGCAAATGCCCGCCCCGGATCACACATGCTGTAACCCCTTTTCGTAACATAATTGCCAGTGATCTGCATCACAGTTTCTCCGGCGTAAAAACCGTGAGATAGATGGCGTCTGCTAAATGCATTTCCGCCGCAATACAGGAAACAGTGATGAACAATTTATTCAATTTACAAGGCAAGCGTATTTTAATTACCGGCTCCGGCCAGGGTATTGGCCTGGTGATGGCGCAAGGTCTGGCGCAATATGGCGCAGAAATTATTATCAATGATATTTCCCCTGAACGCGCCGAGCAGGCGGCAATGACATTACGTGATGAAGGCGCGACGGCCCATACCGCGGTATTTAATGTCACCGATCCGGATTCCGTTGAAACGGCCATTCACCAGATTGAACAGAATGTGGGTCCGATTGATGTCTTATTTAATAACGCCGGTATTCAGCGCCGTCATCCTTTTACAGAATTTCCGGTTCAGGAGTGGAATGACGTTATTTCCGTCAACCAGACGGCTGTATTCCTGGTTTCTCAGGCGGTCGCGAAACGGATGGTGACGCGTAACGCAGGGAAAATCGTCAATATCTGCTCCATGCAGAGCGAACTGGGGCGCGACACCATCACGCCGTATGCCGCCGCCAAAGGTGCGGTCAAAATGCTGACGCGCGGCATGTGCGTGGAGCTGGCGCGACATAACATCCAGGTGAACGGTATAGCCCCCGGCTACTTTAAAACTGCGATGACCCAGACGCTGGTCGACGATCAAGCCTTTACCGACTGGCTGTGCAAACGTACGCCTGCCGCCCGCTGGGGTGACCCGCAGGAGCTGGTTGGCGCGGCGGTATTCCTCTCATCCAGCGCATCGAACTTTGTGAACGGGCATCTGCTGTTTGTCGACGGCGGAATGCTGGTTGCCGTCTGAGTGGGGAGCGCATCATGGCAGAGCTTTGCATTATCTTAATGGGTGTCTCTGGCACCGGGAAAACCACCGTCGGGCAGGCGCTGTCGCAGGCCATCGGCGCTAAATTCATCGATGGCGACGACCTCCATCCCCGGCAGAATATCGTCAAAATGGCCTCCGGTCAGCCGCTGGAAGACAGCGACCGCCTGCCATGGCTGGATCGCATCGGCGATGTTATTTTCAGCCTCGGGCAAAAAAACGAGTCCGGTATCCTGGTCTGTTCAGCGTTGAAAAAACGCTATCGTGACCAGCTCCGTCAGGGGAATCCCGCCCTGCGCTTTATATGGCTCACCGGTGATTACGACTGCATTTTGCAGCGCATGCAGCAGCGTAAAGGCCACTTTATGCCAGAAGCGCTGCTGCGCAGCCAGTTCGCCGCCCTGGAAACCCCGGACGAGAGCGAGCCGGATATTGTCGCTGTCGATATCGCCCCGGACGTCGCCCAGATTGTCGGGCAAGCGTTAGCTTTACTCAACCCTCAACCCCTTCAGAGGATCCCGGCATGATCATTGATACCCTGACTGGCGCCGAGCAAAACCCTTTTTACCCTGCCGCCATCCGCAAAGCGCTGCGCGCCATTATCCAGCAGGAGCCGCACACGCTACCAGCCGGTAAATATACGGTCGATGGCGATAACATTTTCTTTAACGTTGTCGAGGGAGAAACTCATCCGCTCGCCGGACTGCGCCCGGAATTTCATCGGCACTATATTGATATCCACATTGTGCTGGTGGGTGAAGAGATTATTGGTGCGGGAAACCGAGGGCTGGAGATCGTTGCGGACGGGGAATTTAACGCCGCGCATGACATTGGCTTTTGCACCCAGATCAGCAGCGAAACGCTGATCCATCTGCACCCTGGCGAGCTGGCGGTGCTGTTCCCCGGCGAGCTGCATCGCCCGATGGGCAGCCTGGGAGAAGGCGCGCCGCTGCGGAAAATTATTGTGAAGGTTGATGGGGGACTGATTTAAGTGTTTTAGGTTGGCCCTGTCGCACAACGTGGGGGCCAACCTGAGACAGGGAACACACTGCCACAGAGCATATTTAAGATTAACTTCGGGCTCAATTTTTTCATATTGAGTTCATGTATTTTAATTTTTTTCAGTTTGGTTCACTGCCGAACAAATTACAATAAACCGAGTTTTTGATAGAACTGAATAATAGCTGATTCAACTTTTACAAACGATTTTTTAACAGGGTATGTAAGCCTGATACTCTCCATCGTTTTAGCCCTCGAAAGTGCAACATAAACCTGTCCAGAGTCAAAGGGTGTGGTTGAAAAATCAATGGTGTAGTCTGTCAGGGTCATCCCTTGCGATTTATGAATCGTCAATGCCCAACCTGGCGCTAAAGGGTATTGTTCAAAGGAAGCCACAATCTCTTTTTCTAACTGCCGGGACTGATAATTATAGCTATAGCGAAGTTGATGCCAGCTGTTCTTTTGAACTAACAAAGCATTGTCTGTTCTGTCAAGTTTTACTAATATCTTATCTTCTGCAAGTTCAACAACGACTGCCGTGTCACCATTAATCCAGTATGGCGTGTTGTTTTTCAGGAACACGACTTTTGCACCGACTTTTAACTCCAGTCGCGAAGGCACATTCAACCGCCACTTTGAAATATCTTTAATGCCTTCAGTTTTGGCATGATAGATAAATGTCTCGCCAGGCAATTTGGCCAACATGCGACTATTAATTTCATTTGCTTTTGAATTGGTGGGCACCAGATGAACATTATCTTGCTCGGGTTGCCCGGTACGTTTCAGGTAGCACTCTCGGTTAAATAAGCCTAATGAAACATCCAGATTGTGACCAATTCGAATATCGGCCAGCGCCGTCGTCATGGTCGCATCACTCTGTCTGCGCACCTGGCGTAACCTGACAGGGACGATATTGATATTTTCAAAAACATTGGCTGAAAAGAAAAAACGAGTATGGTAGCGATGCGAAAAGAAGATGCTCTCTTCCTGCGATGACACCACCGGGGGTAACTGAAACAAATCGCCAACGAACAAAACAGGTACACCCCCAAAGGGTAAGTGACTCTCTCGTGCCTGACGTAATATTTTATCAATGACATCGATAAGATTTGGCGAAACCATCGAGATTTCATCAATAATCAGGCATGTCATTTTTTCCAGAACAATGCGCTTCGCCATTGGGATAACAATGTCATCATCTGGTTCACAATGCGCGGGGCTCAGGCCAAAAAAAGAGTGCAGGGTAACGCCACCAATATTTGTCGCGGCAATTGCCGTGGGAGCAACAAGCGCCACGCCTTCCATTTTATTCATCAGGTAATGGATCATTGTCGACTTACCCGTACCTGCTTCACCAGTCACAAACATTGCTGCCGGTATTCCCGATGTCAGGACTTTCTCAACGGCAAGATACTCATCAGAAACCTCTATACCCGTGAGATCGTATTCCTTGTTGGATGAAAATATCCTGTCCTGACGTTGCCCTTCCACAGGAATAATATCGCGATTGATTTCTGCAAAGTTGACTGATTTAGGCGCAGTTTCGCCAAGGATCGATCGCAACATTTCATTAATTAAATCATCTGCCATAGCGTTTTCTCAGCTTAAGATTTGCCTGTTCCAGTCTTGCTGATTAAGATCCTGTAGGAAGAGGCAAGGACTTCGGTTATCCGTGAACATCCATAAACTTCTGGCTGCCCGTGACAAAGCAACATATAACAATCGCTTTGCTTTATCCATTTCTTCACTTTGCTGAAGCTCGTCCATACAGTTCAGGAGTGCCGCTTTTTGCGGGTATTTGTCACTGGTGACATAAAGAGCGAACACAAAAGGAAACTCGAGCCCCTTTGCTGCATGAGGTGTCAAAATGTGAACATGTGGTGCATCAAGATCAATGGCATTTGCCCGATTAACAGTTTCTGCCGCAATGCCTGCAGAGGACATTTGCGACATCGCACTTTCTGTTAGTTTGATATCTGGCACCATTATGGCGATCTGACCCGGATTGATCTTGAGAACATTTATTAATCTGCTGATGATATCAGCCGTGTAACTCAGATGCTTCTCAGCCGGAGAATGAACCCAATAGGGCAACTCGCCACTGAAAACAGCATTGTTGATTCCGTCATCATCCTTTTCTGCATCGCCAGCGTTCAAACGTAATGGTTGAATAGCTTTGGCTATCTGCTTTGTCATTCGGTAAGAGTTTCGCAAAATAAAACTATTACCAGCATGGAAGCGCAAATCGGGATAGATGCCATTCCAGGAAGGTGATTTAAGGTAAATGGATTGGGCTGTATCTGCTGTAAAAGTCAAAAATCGAACGTCTGAAACCAGTCTGGTGACGATCCGTATTGCCACAACAGAAAGATCCTGTAGTTCATCGACAAAAAGGAAATCGTACTTTTGAAAGGCTAATTGTTCCTTTTCCATCGCACGTAATATTTTAAGTCGGCGAAGCGCAAAAGTCGTAAAGTTATGGCTACGTAACGCTTTGATCCATGCTTTAAACATCAAATGGATAGCGTTTCTTTCTTTAATTTGGAGTGGTGTTTTCCGCCCTTTACGAGGGAATTCCTGATAGTCGGTAAGTTCCAGCAGGTTATTGCCTACTATAATTTGTTCAAACTCTTCCAGTATGAAAGCCCATCCTCTACGCTGTACTATTGTCGCGATATATGAGGTTTCCTCAGCAGATTCACCCAACGATGACACAATATGACGTAAACAATCGATCTGATTTTTTTGACTGGCAATCTCTGGTTGAGAGCTGGTGATCTTCGAGCCTAACTGGTACGTAATTGAGTCGAGTGTTTTAAATTCAACTTTCACGTTAGCCGTTTTTTTACTGATATTATCGTACATGCTTTTTGCTGATAACGATAATGCCTTATTAAAGGTGATGAATCCTACGCGAATCTGACCTGCATTAAGTAGGGTCTTGCTCTCTTCTTCTTCACGGATTTTGTTTATTCGCGCTAAATTGATGAGCGTCTTACCTGTGCCTGGCCCTCCCCTGATTAACATAGGTCCTGCAGAAATAGATTTATCAACGATCGATTTTTGTTGGGGATCAAGCACAGCCAAAAACTTACGCAACGGTTCGCAAGCAATTGATAGTAAAGAGTCCTGATGACTTAAAGAGTAAATACGCCCAATCTGATGTTGAGACGGAGAACGAACATATTCCTCTATACGATCGCAAATATCAGCAGGTACGCCCCGCGCTCGTGCCAGTTCAAAACTGTTACATTCGAGGATATACGGATGGTAATGGTCGGGAATTGATAAGAGATACAGATCTGATTGATCGAGCAATATCTCCTCAATGGTCACCGGCAGGTTCTCTATTCCACCCGCGTCTAATAAATCCTGCGTTGGAGCCGTGTCTTTAAGTTGTGCAATGCTTTTCAGAAGCTGGCTCAGCATCCCTTGTGAGGTCTCATCGACCGCTTTCAGGGGTGTTTTGTTTTTTAGCTGATTTGCACTAATCAGTAGTATTGAGGAAGATGATAACTGCAGGCGGAAATTGATCGTTAATTCGCCTTTCCGCCAACGATACCCTTTTGACGGATTCCCCTCTTTAAGAGAGGAAGCATTAACATTAAAGGGATAATCTTTTATGTTGTCCAGTTCGCTAAGCCACGCCGTTCCCATCGCAGTCGTTAACTGTTTTAGCTCTTTCTCAAACTGCGCGGTAAATTCTATTGTCCAGACCATTGGCGTCATTATCTTAAGATGAAAGCACAGGAGACTCACGCAGACCGGTATAACACCGCATTACTCATCTGTGCATGCTGGTTTAACGGCAAACAAAACTTCAGCTAAATCAAAAAGACGTGAGGGGATACCTCAGTAATTTACCCTAACGATAGCGGTATGACTACGCAATAAAGGCCTTTTTCTGTTCCCAACTCGGGCTGATGAGTGAATCAGGGGGATGTCTGGCTGAGAGTAAATTTCAGAGTGGCGCATATTATTATGGTCTGTTACGCAAAGCGTGAGCCAGTACCCTGTATGAGAATGCAGGACGTGGTTAATAGATAACTTCGCCATAAATCAGGCTTAGCTAACAGGATGCGGTATGGAAAATTACGCCAACAAAAGCGGTGATTCACAGGTCGTCAGCTTCCAGATTGAGGCCAACTCGATTAAAGTCCGTTTTAAGAACAATCATGTCTATGTTTACGATATCCGCCATCCCGGGCCAGAACATCTGGAAAAAATGAAAGAGCTGGCACGTGCCGGGTGGGGTCTGAATACCTATATAGAAAGTGAAGTAAAAAACGATTTTTCATCAAAGGTATTTTAATTTTTCAATTCCTGACCTGGAGCGGCTGAGGGTGTTCCAGGCCCGGAGAGAGTACCGAAAAATCGCTTACACTGCGGTATTTCCTGTGCTGGGATTGAGGCATGAAAATGTGCATTACCAGACTGAACATTGAACGTCATTGCACCCTATGGACGGGATATACCCTCAGGACACAAATTTCAGGCACAAAAAAACCACCTTTCGGTGGTTTCACGACACTGCTTATTGCTTTGATTATTCTGCTTATTTCCCATGGTACCCGGAACGAGACTTGAACTCGTACAGCCTATGGCCGAGGGATTTTAAATCCCTTGTGTCTACCGATTCCACCATCCGGGCTCGGGAAGAAATTGGAGGCGCGTTCCGGAGTCGAACCGGACTAGACGGATTTGCAATCCGCTACATAACCGCTTTGCTAACGCGCCTTAAAATCTTTGCTCTTACAACTCACACCCGCAATTGCCGATGTTTCTAAATTTGGAGCGGGAAACGAGACTCGAACTCGCGACCCCGACCTTGGCAAGGTCGTGCTCTACCAACTGAGCTATTCCCGCAATCATCAAGCTAATCACTTGATTTTGCTATCGACTGGCGAAGCGTGCCGCCGTTCGATGCGTTGCATTCTACTTACCTGACGTTTTGAGTCAACGTTATTTTTCGCAACCATAGATCGTTTGCTGAAAATTACGGCGAAACGATCACTGATCAAGCAAATCCCCGCGCGCGGCGTTCAAATATTGCAGCATCGACCACAGCGTCAGTACCGCAGAGACCATAAACAGACCGATACCGGCCCACTCTACCCACTCGTTGGGACGCCACAGCATCCACACCAGCGCGGCCATCTGTGACGTGGTCTTCACCTTTCCAATCCAGGAAACCGCCACGCTGCTGCGTTTACCCAGCTCAGCCATCCACTCACGCAGGGCCGAGATAATGATTTCGCGGGCAATCATGGTGGCGGCTGGCAGCGTCACCCACCAGGTGTGGTAGTGCTCAACCACCAGCACCATCGCGATAGCGACCATCACCTTGTCCGCGACCGGATCGAGGAAGGCGCCAAAACGGGTGCTCTGGTTCCAGCGACGCGCCAGGTAGCCATCAAACCAGTCTGTCACTGCCGCGACAAAAAAGATCAGTGCACATGCGAAGGGAGCCCAGACGAATGGCAGATAAAAAGCCAGTACAAAGAAAGGGATAAGGACGACGCGAAAAAGCGTCAACAACGTAGGGATATTTAATCGCATAGGGACGGTAACTGTTTGTTGTCAGTAATTATTAGCCCTATGTTGCTACAGAGCCCTCAATGTTTCAACGAGTAGTAGATCTTTTCTGCCAGCCCTTGCGAAATACCCGGCACTTTTGCAATTTCCTCGACGCTGGCGTTGAGTAAACCTTGCAAACCTCCCATATATTTCAACAGCATCTGGCGACGTTTTGGCCCAACGCCTTCGATTGTCTCCAGGGTACTGGTATTTTTAACTTTTGCCCGTTTTTTACGGTGACCGCCAATCGCGTGATCGTGCGAATCATCGCGAATATGTTGGATAACATGCAGCGCAGGCGAATCCGGCGGCAGGTTAAAGCCCTCTCCTTCCGGCTCCAGAAACAGGGTTTCCAGCCCGGCCTTACGATCGGTACCTTTTGCCACGCCCAGCAGCAGCGGATGATGCTTATCCCAGGCGACGTCCAGTTCGGCAAATACCGCTTTTGCCTGGCCAAGTTGACCTTTGCCCCCGTCGATGACAATCACATCCGGGATCTTACTTTCTTCAATCGCTTTTCCGTAGCGACGGCGCAGCACCTGATTCATCGCGGCATAATCATCCCCTGGCGTGATGCCCGTGATGTTATAGCGGCGATATTCAGCCCGCAGAGGGCCGTTAGCATCGAATACCACGCAGGAGGCCACAGTTTGCTCCCCCATCGTATGGCTGATATCGAAACACTCCATCCGCTTCACTTCCGGCAGGTTCAGCACGGTTGCCAGCGCATTCAGACGCTGATGAATCGTTGACTGTTGCGACAGTTTGGTCGTCAGCGCCGTGGCCGCGTTGGTGCGTGCCAGCTTCAGATAGCGGGCGCGATCGCCGCGGGGTTTGGTCTGAACGTTGACGCGACGCCCTGCCAGCTCCGAAAGCGAATCCGCCAGCAGCGTTTTATCGCTGAGATTAAAGTCGAGCAGGATTTCCGACGGCAGGGTGCGCATCTGACTGCCCTGTAAATAGAACTGGCCGACAAAGGTTTCCACCACTTCACCAAGTTCCGTGCCGCCCGGCACCTTCGGGTAATAGCTGCGGCTGCCCAGCACTTTACCCTGGCGGATAAACAGCACGTGCACGCAGGCCATACCCGCGTCAAACGACACGCCAATCACGTCAAGATCGTCGCCGGTATTGGAGACAAACTGTTTTTCCGTGACCCGACGTACCGCCTGGATCTGATCGCGAATGCGCGCGGCCTCTTCAAAGGCCAGCGCCTGACTGGCCTTTTCCATGCGCGCAATCAGCTGGGTCAGCACCTGATCGTCTTTCCCGGCGAGGAACAGGCGCACGTAGTCCACCTGCTGAGCATACTCCTCTTCGCTGACCAGCCCTTCCACGCACGGCCCCAGACAGCGGCCAATCTGATACTGCAGACAGGGCCGGGAGCGGTTGCGATAGACGCTGTTTTCACACTGGCGGATTGGAAAGATTTTTTGTAACAGGGCCAGGGTTTCCCGCACGGCATAGCCGTTAGGGAATGGGCCGAAATACTCACCTTTCGCATGCTTCGCGCCGCGATGGGTCGCCAGGCGCGGATGGGTATCGCCGCTGAGAAAGATAAAGGGATAGGATTTGTCATCACGCAGCAGCACGTTGTAACGTGGCTGATATAGCTTGATGTAGTTATGCTCCAGCAGCAGCGCTTCGGTCTCCGTATGGGTGACGGTGACGTCGATTTGCTGGATCTGCGCGACCAGCGCCTCTGTCTTGCGGGAGGCGAGATTGCTGCGGAAATAGCTGGAAAGGCGCTTTTTCAGATCCTTCGCTTTTCCGACATAGATAACCGTGCCGCCCGCGTCGTACATCCGGTAGACGCCTGGCTGGCTGGTTACGGTTTTAAGAAAAGCACTGGATTCAAACACGTTACTCACTGGCTTATTAAGGTCTCAGCATTGCAAAGACCGTGGCGAATGGCCAGGTGAGTAAGTTCGACGTCGCCATGGATGTTCAGTTTACTGAACATCCGATAGCGGTAGCTGTTCACCGTTTTCGGGCTGAGATTCAGCTGCTCGGAAATCTCATTCACCTTCTGACCTTTGGTGATCATCAGCATAATCTGCAATTCACGCTCAGACAAACTGGCAAACGGCGATTCGGTTTTTTCTGGCTCAATCTGGCTCAGGGCCATCTGCTGCGCGATATCAGAGGCGATATAGCGCTGTCCGGAAAACACAGAACGGATGGCATTGACCATCTCCTGCGGCGCTGCGCCTTTGCTTAAATAACCCGCCGCGCCGGCCTGCATCACTTTTGCAGGCAGCGGACTCTCGGTATGAACCGTCAGCATGATGACTTTTGTATCCACAAAGGAGCGGGCGATCTTGCGGGTCGCTTCCAGACCGCCAATGCCGGGCATATTCATATCCATCAGCACAACATCAGCGCTATTTGAACGGCACCATTTGACGGCGTCTTCACCGCAGCAAGCCTCACCGGCGACTTTAATACCTTTTATATCTTCAAGAATGCGTCGTATCCCTGCGCGCACCAGTTCGTGGTCATCAACAAGAAGGACGTTGATCAAAGGACATTCTCCAGAATAGGGATAACGCTACGGACAGCTAATTCGGCTTATATTAACGGTTTTTGACTCAACTTAAAAACGTTAAAACAGGACGCTCGTCCCAGGGCTCTCGTTTTTGGAAATTAACTTGTACATCAACTGGAAACAAAAACCTTACGTAACGCGCTGCAGACAGGTTTGCAGCCAGACGTTTTCGGAAACCACATTTTTTTAGCGTTATTTTAGTTTTGTTAAAATATCTAATATATTTTTGTAACAACAATTAACGCCGCGCAAACCTTGACCAACAATTAATTACGACTAAACAGGCAGAACACATAAACTTAATGCTTGTTCAGTTAAATAAACAGAATGCGAAAAAGCACAAAAAACAACCACTGCGTTTTTCCTGACAGCTTGTGGTATACTCCGCCGCCATAACTTTGATCTAAGCGCTTAAGCGCCGTTTTTTAATGAGGAAAATAAATGAGCACACCTGATTTCGCCACGGCAGAAAATAATCAAGAACTGGCGCAGGAAGTCTCCTGCCTGAAATCACTGCTGACGCTGATGCTGCAGGCGATGGGTCAGGCAGACGCTGGTCGTGTGATCATTAAGATGGAACGCCAAATCGCGCAGATGGAAGACCAGGCTCAGGCCGAGGTATTTTCCGGTACCGTTAAGCAAATCAAACAAGCTTACCGTCAATAAAACAAAAACGGCTGAAAGCATAGCATTCAGCCGTTTACTCGCCTGCCACGCAGAACAGAAGTGTTGTCAGATAATCCCCGTCGCGGCCGCATAGCACGCAATCTGCGTCTTATTAGGCGCATTGAATTTCTTCTGCATATTCTTCTGATGGAAGTTTACCGTGTTTTCAGAAATAGAAAGAATGATCGCTATTTCTGCTGACGTTTTCCCTTCCGCCGTCCATTTCAGAATTTCTTTTTCGCGCTTGCTGAATTTCATCTCCGGCGGCATCACCATTTCATGCTCGAAACGCAGCAGCGTGGTCATCGCCATTTGCACCAGCATTTGTAGACGTAATTCAACCACTTCGCCCGCCATTGCCTGCCCAGAGAGACTGGTACTGGATACCGAAAGAAAACCAAGCGCATGATTCGGCAGCATTAGACATTGCGTAATTCCCTTGCGCAGCCCATGGTCACGCGCACCGTCCCACAGAGGTTGTGCCTCCGCGAATAACGCATCATTCCAGGGTAAATGACCGTGCACGAAATTCTCCGGCTTCAGTACCGGATCGATCGCAAAGTAATTTTCTGCCTGATACTGAGACATCCATTGCTGCGGGTAGGTCGAATGCAGCGAGAGTTTAGGCCGCGTGAAAGGTACCGGATGACGCACGCAGAGGGCATAAAAATCGTAACCCAGCGTCTGGGTTTGTCGTTGTAGTTCGGAATATACCTCGTCGGCAGAAGTCATCTCCTGAAACCGCACAAAGCATTCCCGTCGCCATGTGAAAAAGTCTAAATCCTTCATACTTACGAAATAGAACCCCTGTAAAAGATAATCATTATTATGTATTCATAAACTAACACATAAATCTTATTTATATATATAAAATATCGGCTCAGCGGTAAATATCTACAGAAATTATAGAGTTATAAGCATATCGACAGCATTTAATCACGCCCAGATGCATTCACAGGAACAATAATTTGCTCCGGAGATTAATTCCGGAGCAAAAGAGTGCAAAAATGCTACTGCATTAGAAACTTTTCCAGAAATTGCTTCGTACGTGGCTGCTGCGGGTTGGCAAACAGTGATTTTGCCGGCCCCTGTTCTACGATGCGTCCTTGATCCATGAAGATCGCCCGGTCCGCAACGTCGCGGGCAAAGCTCATCTCGTGGGTGACGATGACAAGGGTACGCTTCTCCTGCGCCAGCTGACGAATGGTGTTCAGCACCTCGCCCACCAGCTCCGGATCCAGCGCCGAGGTCGGTTCATCAAACAGAATGACGTCAGGTCGCATAGCCAACGCGCGGGCAATGGCTACGCGCTGCTGCTGCCCGCCGGAGAGTCGACGCGGATAGCTGGTCTCTTTACCCGACAGCCCCACCTTCGTCAGCAGCTCGCGGGCGCGGGCAGTGGCATCCTCTTTCGACTCGCCTTTGACGATCACCGGCCCTTCAATAATGTTTTCCAGCACCGTACGATGCGGAAACAGATTAAAGCTCTGAAACACAAACCCCACCTGCTGACGCAGGCGGCGGATCAGCCCCTTCTGCTGGTTAAGCGATTTACCCGTATCGATGGTGATATCGCCCACGCGGATGGTTCCGCCCTCGGGGTGTTCCAGCAGGTTGATACTGCGCAACAGCGTGGTTTTACCCGAGCCGCTCGGGCCGATGATCGCCACCACTTCCCCTTCCTGCACTTCGAGGTCGATCCCGTGCAGAACGGTCTGTCCGTGAAATTTCTTCACCAGGTTTTTGACGTCGATAGCACTCATTTCGGATCACGCTCCTGGCGGTTAAGCTGGTTTTCAAAATGGTTCTGCAGCGCCGAGAGCACCGTCGCCATCACCCAGTAGATCAGCGACGCCGCGAGGTACATGGTAAAAACCTCCAGCGTGCGTGAGGTGATGAGCTGCGCCTGGCGGAACAGCTCCGGCACCTGAATGGTGGCCGCCAGCGAAGTGTCTTTCACCAGGCTGATAAAGCTGTTGCTGAGCGGAGGCAGTGCCACGCGCGCCGCCTGCGGGAGAATAGCGCGACGCAGGGTTTGCCACGGCGTCATGCCAATACTGGCCGCCGCTTCCCACTGCCCTTTTTCAATGGAAGAGATCGCCGCGCGCAGCGTTTCCGAGGTGTAGGCCGCGGTGTTCAGCGACAGGCCAATCATCGCCGCCGGGATCGGATCAAGCTCGATACCGAACTGCGGCAAACCGTAATAGATCATAAACAGCTGGGCAATGAGCGGCGTACCACGAAACACCGAGATATAAAACCGCGCCAGCCAGCGGACGGGCAGGATGGGCGACATGCGCATCAATGCCAGCACAAAGCCCAGCACCAGTCCAAAGAACATCCCGCCGATACTCAGCTGCAGCGTAAACACTGCGCCTTTCAGCAGGAAGGGCAATGAATCAATCACCAGTTGGATACTTTCTTGCATTATGATTTTTCTGCCTGTGCTTTAGACATGAGGATGGTAGGCAAACAGCGCCGGTGCACCGCCAGTATGGATAAACAGAATCGGTCCTTCATCTTTAAAGCGCTTCTGACTGATACCGTCGATAAGCCCCGCCATCGCTTTACCGGTGTAGACCGGATCCAGCAGGATCCCTTCCAGCCGCGCCAGCAGTTTTACCGCCTCCGTCCCCTCGTCATTCGGGGTGCCGTAGCCGGGCGCAAAGTAGTCGTCCCACAGAATAATGTCGTTACTGGCGCTCACCTCCAGCTGCTGCGCCACCTCCTGCTGCAGGGTGACGACCTTCGGCTTTTGCATCACGATGCTGCGCGACACGGTGACGCCAATCAGCTCGACTTCGGGCATCAGCTGCTCCAGCCCAACCGCCAGCCCGGCATGGGTGCCCGCACTGCCGGAGGCCACCACCACCGAGGAGATCCCGACCGCGCCTTCACACTGCTGGGCAATTTCCAGCGCGCTTTCGACGTAGCCCAGCGCACCCAGCGCGTTCGAACCGCCCACCGGAATAACGTAAGGGCGAAAACCCTGCGCTTCGACGCGGGTCGCCAGCTCGTGAAGCTGCGCCTGCGGATCGGTCAGGGCATCGCACATCTCGATTTGCACATTAAACAGATCCAGCAGCAGGCGGTTGCCATTGCTGAGGTAGTTTTCCGCACGGGTACCAATCGGGTTTTCCAGCAGCGCCACGCAGTGCAGGCCCAGCTTGGCCGCCACGGCGGCAGTCTGGCGAACATGGTTGGACTGAATCGCCCCTGCGGTTATCAGCGTATCGGCCCCTTCGCGCAGGGCATCCGCCGCCAGAAACTCCAGCTTGCGCAGCTTATTGCCGCCCATTGCCATCGGCGTCACGTCGTCACGTTTGATCAAAATATCGCGCCCGAGGTAATCCGATAAGCGCGGTAAATACTCCAGCGGCGTGGGTGCGCCAATAAATTCGAGGCGTGGAAAACGCGTTAAGTTCTGTAGTGACATGAAAACCTCCGTAACCCTGTCTAAGTCTGATGTTTTTATTATGCACGCTGACGGCGAGGAAATAAAAAAGGCGCTTTGATAAGCGCCTTTTTTGTTAGCTAACGGCTTACTTTGTGATATCTGCCCCGAACCACTTCTCGGAGAGCGCCTTCAGGCTGCCGTCTTTTTGCATCTCGGCGATTGCAGCGTCGATAGCGTTGACCAGATCGTCGTTGTCTTTACGGATTGCTACGCCCGCTTCCTGGCGGGAGAACGCATCACCGGCAACGGCCAGCGTGTCTTTGGTTTTCTTCACCAGATCCAGCGCTGCCAGACGGTCAACCAGAATGGCGTCGATACGGCCTACGCGCAGATCCTGGTATTTAGTCGGGTCATCATCATAGGTACGAATGTCCACGCCCTGTACGTTCTTACGCAGCCACTCTTCGTAGTTAGTGCCCAGACCAACACCGACTTTTTTCCCTTTCAGGTCCGCAGCCGACTTGATAGTGCCTTCATTGCCTTTTTTCACCAGCGCCTGGATACCGGAGACGGTATACGGCGTGGAGAAATCATACTTTTTCTTACGTTCGTCAGAGATGGTGACCTGGTTAATCACCACATCAATACGTTTTGAGTCCAGCGAGGCCAGCATGCCGTCCCATTTGGTCGGTTTCAGCGACGCTTTCACGCCGAGGTGCTTCGCCAACTCTTCGGCGAACTCAACTTCAAAACCGGTCAGTTTGCCGTCATCACCCTGGTAGCTGAACGGAGGATACGTCCCTTCCAGCCCCACCAGCAGCGTGCCGCGCTCTTTCACTTTATTCAACAGACCTTCTGCCGCGAATGTTTTGACGCTCATACCGGCAACCAGCGCAACGGCCATTACACCCATCAGCGCCTGACGACCCAGAAGTGCTAATTTCATACCTACCCCGATATCATTGGAATTTTGAGTGTAGTGTAGGGTGTTTAACCGCAAGGTCAAACACGACTGCGCTACATGTTATTCATTTTTAATATATATCAGAAGTTGTTTCGAGGCGGACTTTCTGCCTGGTCGCCATCGGCATTTGCGTTTTAAATTGCGCATATTTGCGCAGTGCAATCCGATAGTTATTGGTGCTGGTCGCGGGCAGCCAGGGTTCCAGATTTTCATCCAGATAACCATTGCTCAGTAAGTCACGGGAAATTCGCTGCGTGGTCAGATGCTGGCCAAGACGACGCAGACGCACAACATACTCGCGCACCGTGCCGTGGCTCATCTCTGTTTGTTCAAACAAGAATTGCTTAAAGCCAATAATGTCGAAGTAGTCGCTCTGCTCTTTGCAATGCAGATCGCCACAAAAACGACATAACGCCACCCACTCCTGCTGCTCTTCCTGCCATCCGGCTTCATCCAGCAAGGTATCGAGGCGGGAGATCGCAATTTTATTGACGATTTCTCCGCGACGAACCAGCGTGATGCGGTCGAGTAACTTCTGGCAATGGGCGCAATGCGTCTGGCTGTGTTTAAAGTCTTTAAGGTAGCGGCTTAATGGCCGTCTTTTAGATTGCTGCACCGTCATGATAACTCCTGGTTTCAACACGTTGTGCGGCACTTATCGGGTGATATGCATCACCTATAACTTACCCAGTTTGGTCCGTAAGCGTTTAATGGCCTGGCTGTGCAGCTGGCTAACCCTTGACTCCCCCACTTCCAGTACCGCACCAATCTCTTTGAGATTGAGCTCTTCCTGGTAATAGAGCGTCAGCACCAGCTGTTCACGTTCCGGTAAAGCTTCAATCGCTTCCATTACGCGCTGGCGCACGTTGCCTTCCATTAACTGGTGCAACGGGTTTTCCTGCTTATGGTCGTCCGTCACCAGTTCGATGCTATCGCCATGCTCTTCACGCCACTCGTCATAAGAGAAGAGTTGGCTGTTATTGGTATCGAGCAACATCTGACGATATTCGACAGTCGCGATACCCAGACGCTCCGCCACTTCAGTTTCGGTTGCGTTGCGCCCAAGTTCCTGCTCCAGCTGCCCCATCGCCTGCGCCACTTCGCGTGCATTGCGGCGGACGCTGCGCGGCACCCAGTCACGGCTGCGCAGTTCATCCAGCATCGCACCACGAATACGCTGTACTGCATAAGTCGTAAATGCCGTTCCTTGCAGGGCGTCATACCGGTCTACTGCATTCAATAACCCGATTCCGCCCGCCTGTAGCAGATCGTCCAGTTCCACACTCGCCGGCAGCCGCACCTGGAGGCGCAATGCTTCGTGACGCACCAGCGGGACATAACGCTGCCACAGCGAGTGTTTATCCATTACACCATCAGCGGTATAGAGTGAATTCACGATAAACAGCCCTGCGTTAGTTGAGTTATCGGCATGATTATCCGTTTCTGGAGGGGTTTTAATCGTGTGAATAGGGGGGGGAATGGGGGGTTATTTAGGACTTACCCCCCTGACGATCCTCAGAGATCGTGTAGGTGACTCATTTTAATAGCCATTGGCCAGGATATATGCACAAAATGAAGGCTGGCGCGCCTGAGCAGACTTTTTTTATTATCTGCCGCAATATTAAATATCTACCCGACTGGCTAACAGCGTACTCTGTTGCGTCTTTTGCAAAAATGCCAGGCCACGTAATGCTGTGTCAGCCCCTGCCGCATAATTTGTCTCTTCGCCGCGCAGACTTGCCGCAATATCCGCATAATAATTGGCGAAGGCTTCAATAAAGCCAGCCGGATGACCCGCTTTAAATCGACAATAACGTTCATGATGGGCAACGTGGTTTCCGCTACAAGTACGATCCACCAGAGAGAGCCTGCCGGCATTGTCACTCATGCGCAAAACTTCAGGGTCCATTTGTACCCATTCGGCGCTACCTTCCGAACCAAATACACGGATGCGCAACCCATTGCGATAGCCCAGAGCCGCTTTGCCGTACCAATAATTGCACACCAAATCGTCGGTATAGCGCGAGACGATATGCACGGTATCCACAACATCTGGGATACGTGCAAAAGTACTGTTCACGGCATACACGTCCAGCGCCTGCTTGTTAGTTAAAAACTCCACCATATGGTGAACATGAACCCCCAGATCGAGAGATACAGTAGGGATCGAACCATCACTACAGCGCCATGATTGCGGCGTCGCAGGCGAACCGTCAGCCCTGACTCTGGCAAACCCTTCCTGAGGCATTTCTACCATCACCTGCTGGATTCTGCCAAGTTCACCGCTCTGCAGACGTTCGCGTAGTTCCCGAACCATCGGATAACCGCTGTAGTTATAGGTAACGAAAAGCTTGCCTGCCAGACGTTCAACTTCGTCAGAAATTTCCTGCGCCTCTGCCACCGTGGCGACGAGCGCTTTTTCACAAATCACCGGCAACCGATATTCCAGACAGGCCAGGATAATTTCACGATGCGCAGGCGTGGGTGTGAGAATAACCAGTGCATCCAGGTCATTATGCCGCTCTGCAAGCAGCATCATTGCATCTCGGTAGATATTTTCAGGCGCAATACCCCACTGCTGTCCGGTCTGCAGATTAATGGCCTGATCGCGGCTAAAACACCCGGCGATCAGTCTGAAATGCCCATCCATTTGACTGGCGATTTTATGTGTCTGACCGATTGCGGAATTGACACCGCCCCCGATAAACCCCAGAGAAAGTGGCTTAAACATCAGAATGTCCTTCATATGCATTGAGCGAAAAATAATCTTTCAGCTGCGGCGTCATCTGTAATAACGTCGCGTTATCCCTGAATTCGGCAAAAATGAGCCCTGCTCTATCACTCGGGGCTGGACCCACCAGCGAGCCAGGACTGGTCAAGGGGATGACTTCAATGAGATCGGCGGGTAATGGTTTGAAAGCAAAGCCCGTAAAGCGCATCGGTCGGTTAACTGAGACTGTATGACGTGCAATAGACCTTTTTTGCACTGGACGGCGCGGCATCACAGGGAGCGACTTGCCAAGAAATGGAGACACAAATCCGTCGGCATAGGCCACACCAGTAGACAGTTCAATCAGGCGTGAATAGAGATCGCCCGGACATCTTCGGGTTAACTCAATCAGCCAGAATCGTCCTTCACTGGCAATGAATTGGGTATGTAATAAGCCGTCCACCAGTTGCAAATCACTCACGATACTTTGCATGCACTCGCTGACGCTATCCCGAATTTCAGGGGACAATTTTTGACTCAGGCTGCTACTGTTGACCTGCCAGGGATAAACCGTACAGTACTCATCAACAAAAAACTCGCAGACAATTTCCCCGTTGCGAATAAACGCGGAATGGCTATACAGCGCACCTTCGCAAAAGTTTTCGACAACATACTGCTTACCGGGCGAAGCATTACGCGCGGTTTCAATCGCCGCCTCCAGCATCGTCCAGTCAGTCACTTTGGTAATACCATTGCCGCTATAGGCATCAACAGGCTTTACCAATAACGGCAATGTTAATCGTCTCGCTTGCTCAGCATTCCAGGCTGCCTGAGGTACAGGCAACCCTTTACGGAGGGCCCAGGCACGGAATTTATCTTTCAGGAAAATGGTGTCGCTGACATCGGGAGTATCAAAACCCGGTAATCCCAGCGCATGAGCCACCCGGCAGCCGCTCAGGTAGGAGACGTCGGTCACCCCGGGCAATAATGCTGTGATCTTATGTTCATGGGCTATCGCCAGCACAGCCTCACTGTCGGCGTAGTTCTGAATACATACCGCATCCGCAGTCAACATCCCGGCATCATGGGCTTTACCGCTGCACACCAGCGTTCTGAAACCGGCTGTTTTTACTGCCTGTTGCAAAGGTAACGAAGCAAAGCCTGCATCGAGCATTAACGCTATTTTCTGACTACTCATACCGCCACCCTGCTGCTTTCCACCGTATCGTTGCTGGCCGCAAGGGCGACTCGCCGGATCACGTCCACCACATGCTGTTGATCTTCGATACTCAGGCCGGGATAAATCGGTAGACAAAGCACTTTTTCGGCGATCTCATTCGCCACTGGCAGATGCATCTTCGAAGAGGTCGGCAGCGTACTGTACATGGCAAATGATGTGATGAGCGGGTAGAAATAGCGGCGGGTCATAATGCCCTCCGCCTTCATTCTTTCGTACAGTGCGTCACGGTCGACGCCAAATTCAGGTTCGACCAGAATCGGGAAGTAGGCATAGTTCCAGACCACGTCGGCAGGAACATCAATCAGGCTGATCCCCGCCACGTCGTCAAGCAGTTGGCGGTAGTGGTCAGCAATAGTTTTACGCTCCGCCAGCGCCTGATCAATATAGTTAAGTTGCAACATGCCGAACGCCGCTTCCACTTCGTTCATCTTTGCATTGATGCCTGGAGCGACGACGCGAGTTTCCCCAGCAAAACCAAAGTTTTTGAGGTAGTCGATGCGCTGTTTGGTTTTGGCATCATGACTGACAATCGCTCCGCCCTCGAAGGTGTTGAACACTTTTGTCGCATGGAAACTCAGCACTGACAGATCGCCATGATTAAGAACGCTGATACCCTCTTTTTTAACCCCAAAGCAGTGAGCAGCATCGTAAATAACCTTCAGGCCGTAGATGTCGGCAATTTGCTGGATCTTATCCACGTCGCAAGGGATGCCGTAACAGTGTACCGGCATAATTGCCGTGGTCTGCGGCGTAATCAACGCTTCGATCTTACGTGGATCGATGTTGTATGTGCGCGGATCTATATCAGCGAAAACCGGCGTCAGCTTATTCCACAGCAAGCTATGAGAGGTGGCGATGAAAGAATACGGCGTCGTAATAACCTCTCCTGTCAGGCGCAGTGCCTGAAACGCCGTCAGCAGCGCCAGCGTGCCGTTGGCGAACAGTGAGATATATTTCACGCCAAGGTAGTCGGCTAATGCCTGCTCCAGCTGCTGGTGAAAGGGGCCGCCGTTGGTCAGATGCTTGTTCTGCCAAATCTGCTCCAGGTAGGGAATAAACTCTTCCAGCGGCGGCAATAGCGGGCTGGTCACGTAAATCTTACTCATATCGCACCTCAGTGTTTATACCGCTACGTTGTCGCACGCGCGCCGGGATTTATTATCCTGCTCATTTCCAGATTGTTCCCCGGACATGATAAACGTATGCGATTTTTCTCCGCGACAATATATCGCCCACGCTTCACGAAGCGCTTTTTCAAGGTTTTCCGAAATATTAAAACCAGGCTCATTTTCGCTTGGGATCCGTGCCCTAATTCCCTGCCGAATCATTGCCAGTTCAGGAATATGATTACGCCAGCCAATCGCTTTACTAATGTAATCCTCTTTATCGACGGCAATAAACTGCTCAAGCCCATAAGATCCCATAATATCAACGCCCTGCAGGCTAGGGATTGTCGGTCCATTAATCGTTATTGTCGGGACACCCATCCATGCACCGTGATGTGTTGTTGTTCCACCGGTATAAGGGAATGCATCCAGCAATATATCAATTTCATGATGGTAAGAAAGGTACTCTTCCATTTTGGCAAGCCGCCTGAAAATCAGTCTGTCTTCCGTTATGCCGCGATTCTGAAAGCGTTGCTTCATAGCCTCAATCATCTCTCCATCGGCCATATTACCCATGAGAAGTTTAGCCTCAGGATAGCCACGCAGAATACTTGCCCAGACATCAAGAAGGTAGTCGTTAATTTTTTTCGACCGATTAAAGCTTGCAAATGTTATATAACCATTTTGTAACGCAGGTAGCACATTAACTTCTGGGCAGTTTGGATGCGGTTCAAAACACTTACGGGTCTCGAAAAATATAACCTTCTCAGAGAGTTGTTCTGCAAGGATTTTCGACCGGGCCAGATTAGTGGACAGTAAAATATAATCCATGTGTTCAAGACCGGTCGTTCCAGGATAGCCTATCCAGGTAATTTGTACTGGAGCAGGACGCAGAGCGAAAACCGGTAGGCGGTTGTATGCAGTATGTCCTGATAAGTCGAACAAGATATCAATTTCGTCTTCGACGATTACTTTTGCCAGTTCGATATCACTGATAGCATCCACCTGACGCCACAGGATAGATGTTTCCCGGAAATGTTGAGAAATGTCATCATCCATTAAAAACGTACTGTAGGATACAAGCTCAAATTGCTCACGATTTAATGCATCCCAATACGGTAGCAGAAAACTCGCCACGGGATGATTGCGTAAATCTCCTGAGACAAACCCCAGTCGAAGTTTGCGATGTGGATCTTTAGTGTTATTTCTTGACAGTTTTACACCACAACTTTCTGCCCATTTCTCGGCACGTCGTCCATATTCCAGATGTTTTTCCAGCAGCGCTTGAGATTTAACAGCAGGGTCGTGACTCATGATAAATAATAAATTACTAAAATGACCAAAATTAAATTCGCTCATCTCGACAGCTTTTTCCATGAAATAGCGTGCTTCAGCCATTTTGTGGATGTCACTCAATACAATCCCGGTCCAACCAAGCGAACTGGCAGTTGGATGCTGGAAGCGCATGATTTCGCGACAACATCTCTCCGCTAATGACATATCCCCATAAGCATGATGAAGAGAAGCAAGACTCAGCCAGTAATCAATATTTTTATTATTCAGGCGAAGTAAGGCCCGAGCTATATTTCTTGCCCTGTAAAACTCACGTTTACGCTGAAGTACCTGAGCAAGATCGTAAAATATATCAAGGCTGGAAAAATAATAGCCCATTAATCTGCAGAGAGAGGTTAAGCCTTCATTCCAGGCAAAGGTTAAAACGCAAGAACGGGAGTAACAGCGAAGGGCATGGATATTTTCAGGATCTTTCTCCATTAACTTACGAGCATACTCTCGAGCTTCCTTAGAGTTGCCATTATTAACAAGTTCATTAACACGATCATAAACAACATCAACGGCCGAATCCGTTAAAGCAGGTGCCGCGATTTCATCGTGTAATAGTCCGCCTTGTTTATCGCTTACACTCAATAATAGTAAGAACGATAGCTGAGACTTCAGTACATCAATCATTCCTGCACGAAGAAAAATTTGCACCTGTTTTTTCCATGCATCAGGTGTACCTGTCAGTAATCCTTTCATTTTCAACGTTGAGAAATGTTCCCAGCACTCCTGGTCCGCCGTATGCATTTCATACTTAAGATAGTTCCACTCTTCAGGCGTTAAAGAAACTGATTCACCCCAAAGATTCATCATAGTGATATCTGATGCAGGACGTTCAAAAGGTAATGCTACCACTGGTACCAGTGAGTCATTTTTCGCGTCGTTATAAACACCTGGTGAGGCACTCCAGAAAAGTCCCTCAGCGCTTGTCATAAACAGCGTCTTTAAGGATTCCCAGAGGGTCTCCTGAATATCATCTTTTGTTTCAGGCACGCTACAATTGAACGCTAACTGTTCGAAACTCAATGACATCGGCCAGGCACTGCCCAGCAGCTCCATAATTTGAATGATTAACCCATTGTCGGTACGGATAAGCTTGCCATTGTTATTCTTGAAGAGATGAGATGCTTTTTCAGAATGCGTTTCTACAGGGCTAAAACACCCGGCCCAGTGCAGATTTTTCAGATGGCTCAGGTTCGGCGTAACCGGTGGTGTTACGATATGCTGATGAGAAAGCAGGGTAAAACGTTCCCGCCGCTGAACAGCATAGTCGAGATACTGTTGTGCCTTGTGCCGACTGACACCGGTACTTACGGCGCTGAGCATCTGCTCAATCACAGGACTGTAATAGCTCCCAATCTCATACTGCGGCAGTAGATCCCCTAAATATTGCAAGCCTATGGCTTCAACCGGTGAAATAAATTCGTCAAGATTACAGACACCGTCTGTAGGGGTCAGATAGGCCAGCATTAAGGCTGTATCATCCATTTTCTCGGCGGAAAGGACTTCGTTTTTCAACGGCCCGTCTTCCAGCGTAACCAGCATAAAACTCAGCATGGCGCGGGCCGTCACGAGTGGATCGCTCCCCTCTCCGGCGCGCGAAAGATGAAAGCGTAACGCCTCGCCTAACGAAATACGGTGTATAGACCCTGGCAGCAAGGACCACCTTATCGCGATAACACCATTAGACGATAAATGTGCTTTGCCCCATTGAAGCAGCGCGTCTCGTTCTGTTTTACCCAGGAAGGAAAATTTCTGATGAATGATGATGTAATCAAATTCACCAGGATCGGCAGCGAGTAAATCGCCCAATCCGGCGGCAAACAATTCTACGTTAGAGCATCCTGACCCTGCAGCATGCTGTTGTCCCTGTAGAATATCCTGCTCATCAATATCAATACCGATACCGATGCTCTGAGGGTTGGCATTAGCATGCATAATGAGCCGGGATGCAGTACCACACCCTATCTCCAGTATTCTGGCGGTCGCCGGAAATGGCGTCGCCAGTTCATTAAGCGCAGCAGCGGCATAAATAGTCTCGGGGTTAACCCGATAGCTCGGATAGAGAGTTGTCACGTTTTGTTCCAGATCCTGGTTATTCTGAGCACACAGCATGAATTTTTAGCGTTGAAACTTTTGAATAAGCGACGCTTTATAATCCTGACAAGGCCCTTCTATCGTCTCGGCTGCCCAACAGAAAGCATCAGGTCTATATTGGCTATCAAGTATTGAAGTGCGCTCAACCCGTGAGATCGACAACTGATCCATTCCCGAGAGCGTGTCCAGACTTGCAAAGAGTGCAACATGCTCTAAACCCGGTACGTAATTATCACTATTAAGGTTGGCATCAATAAAACGGGCAACACGATCAAAGTATCGCTGAGCGACCCCACCAGGTTTTGCATAGATAAAGCCTGCGAAAACATCTTCCCAGAACGGGGAAGATTCGGTTTGTAACAACATCAGAGGTGTGTCTGAAGGTACCCAGGATTGACGAATTAGCACGTTAGAATTGACAGCAATAATTGGGGTGTTGAACGTCTGCAATGCATGACGCAAGAACATAATGCGACGAAACGCGAAGCTAATGGACATTGCATTATTAGCCGCGATATTTTCGTGACTGGCAGAAATATGAAGCTCAGGCAGTTGATCACTAAGCGATGTTAAGCTTTGTTTTACTTTATCGTCACAGTTGTAGAGATGCAGGTGAACATCAAGTACGTCACGGTTAGTTTCGTAGACAGAATAAATCAGAGGCAAAACATGCTCAAAATAATCAAACTTATCGCAGACCACCAGTACCGTAGTTTTGGCGTTTGACGTTTTTTTAATCCACTCTTCGTAGTCAGCACTCGCAATGACATAATTTTTATCATGGAGCGGTCTGAAATCAATATAGGAATCCGGTACACCACCGAGCTTATAGATGCCGCAGGTGATCATTAACAGCGCCATGGGATCTTCGCCGATGAGCGAAGCGTCTTCGGTCAGAGCCTGAATCACCACCATCGCCTGATTGTAGTCATTCTCCATTAAGCAGATAAGCAGGAGGATTTTCAGCACTGGGGCTGAATGACTGACTAACGACAGGTTGTTGTTGATTAAAAATAGTGCAGACGCGATCTCATTGACGCGGAACAGAATCTGAATCGCGGCAACCAGATAGTTAACGTTATTATCGCCTTTTAAGGCTGCGACAACGTACTCGATGATTTGGGTGGCCATTTCTGCAGAAAGCCGTAGCTGTTCTTCTGATTTGGTCTCGTCAAGAGCATGGTTTGCCAGAATGATTGCGCAGAGGAGATTTTTTAAGGCCTCATCTTTTTCGGGCACCAAACCGGTTTTTACGTCACGTATCTGCGGCCCGAGAATATCGAGTTTAGTGCTCTTAAACGTAAAAATCTCAGCCACAAGATGCACAGGCATAACATCGGCTTCAACGAGCTCAATGTGTCTGGTAAATACATTGCGATAAAACTGACGCATAGCCCGGCTACGTGCAAACTCACTCATCGTAATAACTCATCGGTAAAATGTCGTCAGACGACCTGAAAAGGGATCTTACGCAGAGTATCACTGCACTATGAGGGCCTATGGAGGGAAAACACCGCTAATTGCTATCTTAATTTGCACATTACAGAATGGGATTTTGAGAATAAATGCAATAAAAAAGGCTGCTGTTTCCAGCAACCTTTTTTGAAATCATAGCGTCTATTAACGCAGCAGGGACAGCATCGCCTGTGGAACCTGGTTTGCCTGAGACAGTACAGAAGTACCAGCCTGCTGCAGGATCTGCGCGCGGGACATGTTGGAAACTTCGGTCGCGTAGTCAGCATCCTGAATACGGGACTGTGCTGCAGACAGGTTAGAGATAGAGTTGTTCAGGTTGTTGATGGTAGATTCGAAACGGTTCTGAATCGCACCCATGTTTGAACGCGCAGTATCAATTTTGGTGATTGCGTTGTCAGCAGCGGTAATGAATGCTTTAGCGGTGGAGTTGTTGGTGATAGTACCGGTCAGGCCAGTATCCAGGCTCGTCGCTTTAGCATCGATCAGTGCACCAGTAGAACCAGTGGTGATAGAAATGGTATCAGTTGTACCAGTACCTGCGCCTACCTGGATGTTCAGGGATGCAGTCAGGCTACCGTCCAGCAGTTTTTTGCCGTTGAAGTTAGCTGCGCCAGCAATACGGTCGATTTCACTCAGACGCTGAGTAATTTCAGTGCTGACTGATGAGTAGTCGGTAGTACCGTTAGTGTCGTTCGCAGCCTGAACAGCCAGCTCACGGATACGCTGTAAGTTGGTGTTGATTTCGTTCAGGTTACCTTCAGCGGTCTGAACCAGGGAGATACCGTCGTTGGCGTTACGCGCCGCCTGGGTCATACCTTTAACCTGAGCGGTCATACGGTTAGCAATCGCCTGACCAGCAGCATCGTCTTTAGAGCTGTTGATACGCAGACCGGAGGACAGACGCTCGATAGCCGTGCCCAGGGAAGACTGAGATTTGTTCAGGTTGTTCTGAGTGGTCAGGGACAACAGGTTAGTATTGATAACAGCCATAATTTTAATTCCTTCAAAATGGGTTCTAGGTCGGTGCCTAACACTCACGGCGTCTCTCACCGTCTTCAAGGTTATCGACGCTCAGGCAACAGACTTTAGAAAATATCGCATAAAAAATTTATCTATATGTTTTTAAATGGATTTTTGTGAGTTTATTTCTCAGCGCATTTTGTCACTATCTAAAATTATCGTGAAATATCAATGCAGCTCTGACACAAAGATGGTGTGAACAGGAGACGTGACGGGTAGAAAACGCTGACTAGCCTATAAACGTCCAACCAGGGAGCGTTTATAGCTTCATTTATTTTTTCGGCATGGCGTAAACTTTTCAGCGTTTTGGCCGATATAGGTCTGAAACAACCCTTGGAAAGGAATTAATTATGGCGACTATCAGCAACCTCGGAGTGGGGATGCCTGGCTTGTCAGATCTGTACGATAAGTTACAGGCTGCGGAAGAGACAAAGCTTACGGCTATCGCCACGCAAAAAACCAAGTATGACGCGCAGATCACCGGTTACGGCAAATTGCAGAGCGCCCTCACCAATCTGCAAACCGCTGCAGCTAAACTGGCAAAGACAGATACCTGGAACTCCACCTCTGTTACCAGCACCAACACCGCGTTTTCTGCGACCACTACCACCGGTGCGAACGTCGGTGAATTCACGATTAATGTCAATAAAATTGCCAAAGGCCAGGTGCTTACAACCAAAGCGGGCACTATTGACAGCAATACTAAACAACTGGGTGGGACCACAGGCACTGATAGCCGAACCATCACCATCACCCAGGCCGGTGCTGACAGCAAACCACTAACGGTCACGCTCGCCGACGGCGACACGTCCCTGAACGGCATTGCCAAAGCAATTAACGCAGCCAACGGCGGCGTATCAGCCAGTATTATTAAAGCGGATAACGGTGATTACCGTCTGATGCTCTCCTCTAAAACCACCGGTACGGATTCAGATATGACCGTGACGGTAACCGGAGATGATACGCTGAAGGCGGTGATCGGCACCGACGCGCTTGATAAACAGGTTCCCTCACAAAATGCCGTCATCAACGTTAACGGTATTGAACTTATCCGCCAGAGTAATACCGTGACGGACGCGCTGCCTGGGGTCACCTTAACCCTGAAAGCGCAGAGTACAGCGGATGAAACCCTGTCGGTCACACGTTCTACCGATGATAACAAAAAAGCCGTTACCGACTGGGTTACCGCTTATAACTCCCTGCAATCGACCATTGCTTCCCTGACTAAATACGAACCGCCTGCCGTGGGTGCGACCGCGCAGTCCTCCAGCAACGGCGTGTTGATGGGTGACAGCACTATCAGGGGAGTACAATCAGATCTGCGTGCTTTATTGACCAATGTGCAGGAAGGCTCCTATGCCATTATGGCTCAGTTGGGTATTACTCAGGACCCGTTAAAAGGCGCTGACGGCGCGTTTGGCAATCTGAAGATCGACGACAAAAAGTTAACGCAGGCGTTAACGGAAAACCCGGCAGGCGTGCAGGCCTACTTTACCGGCGACGGTAAAACCACCGGTTTCGCCACCCAAATGAATAACAAGCTGACCGATATGCTGAGTACTTCAACGGGGAAAGAAGGCGTTATTCAGAATGCGAAGGACGGTATTAACACCACGCTGAAATCCATCGGCAAGCGCTATGAAGCGATGGAACTGAGCATTGAAGCCACCATGGCCCGTTATAAAAAACAATTTAGTGATTTAGATTCGCTGGTGACCAAATTCAACGGAACGGCCAACTACTTGACTCAACAGTTTAAAACCAGCAGCTGAGAATAAAGGAATCGATATGTATAGCAATTCTGGTGTACAGGCCTATCAGAAGGTAGGTCTTGAATCTGCCGTCTTGAGTGCCAGCCCGCACCAGTTGGTTGTCATGCTGTTTGACGGTGCTTACAGCGCGCTTGTTCGAGCGCGCCTTTTTCTTGAACAGGGAAATATCCCGGCTAAAGGCGAAGCACTCTCTAAAGCCATTAACATCATCGACAACGGCTTAAAAGCTGGCCTGAACATGGAAGTCGACAGCGAATTACCCGCTAATCTCGCGGCACTTTATGACTATATGGTTCGCCGCCTGTTGCACGCGAATTTACGTAATGATGTTGAGGCGATCGTCGAGGTTGAGGGTTTACTGAATAATATTGCGGACGCGTGGAAACAAATCGGTCCCAATGCTTCCTCTATTTCAGGATAATTTTGATGAACAATCCCAGTACTGTTCTCAATAACTGGCATGCTCTGCATGCCCTTAGTATTGCCATGCTGAAACTCGCTCATTCCGGTCTGTGGGATGAGCTGATCGAAAAAGAGATGGAGTATGTTCAGTTAGTCGAGGCCATTGCGCAAAACCCTATTTCGGCATGCCCGCCAGCGCAAATTGAACAGGCTCGCTTCATCCTGGAAAAAGTCCTGCAAAATGAGACTGAGCTGAAAGGGCTGCTGAAGGCACGAATGGACGATCTGCGTAATTTGATCACCCAGACCGGCAAACAACAGTCGGTCACCTCTACTTACGGCAAGTTGTCAGGCAATATTCTTTATCCGGAAAATTTAACCCGCGACCCACAGTTATGATTTTGATGATCCATACTCCAGAAGTCCGCCATTATGGCTTCTGGAGCACGGAAGATGAAAAACCCCACCCTCTTGCAGTTCTTCCACTGGTATTACCCTGACGGCAGTCAGCTTTGGCCGGAAGTAGCCGAGCGCGCCGACGGTTTAAACGACATCGGCATTAACATGGTCTGGCTTCCCCCGGCATATAAAGGGGCATCTGGCGGTTATTCGGTTGGTTACGACTCCTACGATCTGTTCGATCTCGGCGAGTTCGATCAAAAAGGCTCCATTCCCACCAAGTACGGCGACAAGGCCCAGCTGCTCGCTGCCATCGAGGCGCTCAAACGCAACGATATCGCGGTGCTGATGGACGTGGTGGTGAACCACAAAATGGGTGCCGACGAGAAAGAGCAGATCCGCGTTCAGCGCGTCAATTCAGACGATCGCACCCAGATCGACGAAGACGTTATCGAGTGTGAAGCCTGGACCCGCTACACCTTCCCGGCCCGGGCCGGTCAGTACTCGCAGTTTATCTGGGATTACAAATGCTTCAGCGGCATCGACCATATTGAAAACCCCGATGAAGACAGCATCTTCAAGATCGTCAATGACTACACCGGCGAAGGCTGGAACGATCAGGTCGATACCGAGATGGGCAATTTTGACTACCTGATGGGCGAGAACATCGACTTTCGCAATCACGCCGTGACCGAGGAGATCAAGTTCTGGGCGCGCTGGGTGATGGAACAAACTCAGTGCGACGGTTTTCGTCTCGATGCGGTGAAGCACATTCCGGCCTGGTTCTACAAAGAATGGATTGAACACGTGCAGGAGGTGGCACCTAAGCCGCTGTTTATCGTGGCGGAATACTGGGCCCAGGATGTTGAAAAGCTCCAGCAGTATATCGATCAGGTGGACGGCAAGACGATGCTGTTTGACGCCCCGCTGCACATGAAATTCCATGAGGCCTCTCTTCAGGGCCGCGATTACGACATGAGCCAGATCTTTACCGGCACGCTGGTAGAGGCCGATCCGTTCCACGCCGTGACGCTGGTGGCCAACCACGACACCCAGCCATTACAGGCGCTGGAGGCCCCAGTCGAGGCCTGGTTTAAACCGCTGGCCTATGCACTGATCCTGCTGCGCGAGAACGGCGTGCCGAGCGTCTTCTATCCGGATCTGTACGGTGCCAGCTACGACGATACCGGCGGTGATGGCGAGACGTACCACATCGAGATGCCGGTCATTGAACAGCTTGACCAGCTGATCCTCGCCCGTCAGCGCTTTGCCCACGGTATCCAGACCTTGTGGTTCGATCATCCCAATTGCATTGCCTTCAGCCGCAGCGGTACCGATGAGGATCCCGGCTGCGTGGTCGTGCTTTCCAACGGAGATGAGGGTGAGAAGACGATCGCGCTTGGCGAGAACTACGGCAACCGGACCTGGAAAGATTTTCTCGGCAACCGGGAAGAGGCGGTTACAACGGATGAAAACGGCGAGGGCGTGTTCACCTGCAACGGCGGCAGCGTCAGCGTGTGGGTGATGGAGGCGGTGTTGTAACGAAGGGACTGCCGGGCGGCGTGATGCCTGCCCGGCGTTCACAAATTTTATGGCAGCTTACTGAGCAGCGGATTTTTGCTCAGGTACGCCGCACATTCAACGGTCGGGCGTTCAACGCGCTGCAGGGTCATGCCGTCATACTCGATGGCGCTGCCGTCACGTTCCAGCGGATAGACATCCCGCTTTTGGGTCACGTTGTAAAAATCATCCGAGCGCAGCATGATTTTCCCCGGCACGGCAACCACCCGCACCCATTGACGGCAATCCAGGGTATCGCCTTCTTTTGTTACCACCAGCGTGGCGATCGCTTCCGGGCTGACCATCGCGCTTTGCGGCCCTTTCGACTGCCAGTAGCCCGCCAGCTCTGCCGGAACGGGATGCTTGATCACATCCTCATATTTCTCGACCTGCACACAGCCGGTTAACGCCAGCAGCCCCGCCATCATTGCTATTTTTTTCATCATTTGTCCGTCTACGGAGAAAAAAAAGAGTGTGGCATTAAAGCCATCGCGTCGCCAGCGCCACAAACACTAAACGTGTTCAATCATGCTGACACGCAGGCAATAAAAATTAAACCCCTGAAAATCTGTGCCGATAAAAATTGCAGAACTTCTATCGCTTTAATAAAAGGACATTGAGTGAACATTGAAACAGATAGCGATTGCATCGGCCTCGATCCCAACCATCACCTGGCCTCCTTATTTGACGTTATTAGCTACAGCGATGGTTTACATAGTTTTATACCAAAGCAATTTTTTCAGAACTGGTTAGGCGAACCTTCTGACACAGGTTCAATGCATCTTGGGAAATGCTCAGGCTTTGGTATAGGTTCAATCGTTAAATATGATGCTGGTAGGCAAAATCTGCAGGTGGGGAGATTTGTCTCTGGGGGCCTGAGGTTAAAATTCTTACTCAATGGCCAACATGAGATGAGGACCATGTCCACGTCCATGCTGATGTTTCACCATCCTGACCTGCAACACCCTGCACAGCCGCAGTATGGGGATTCAGTCATAAAAAATGATGTCTGGATAGGTGATGAAGTGATGATGCTTGGCGGTGGTGTCATTGAAAATGGTTGCGTGATTGGCGCTCGCTCATTGCTGCCGCCCAATTTTAAATCAGAGCCGTTCGGGATTTATGCAGGAACGCCGGCACGTTTGATTCGTTTCCGGTTTACCGACAGGATCATTGAATCACTGTTAGAGCTGGAATGGTGGGCACAGCCAGACTTGCTGAACTGGCTGAAAGTCATTAATCCCTATTTCCTGACTGATTTTACTGTCGATGAGGCGAAAACAATGGAGTTGCTTGCAGAACTAAAAGCCATTAAAGCGAGCTGGTTACACGTTCACCAGCCCCAATAAAACGTTGGCGCGTTGCGAGTATCAGGGCGCGCCGGACCTAAACCTGCATAGACATAACATCCTGATACGCCTGCATCAGTTTATTACGTACCTGAATACCCATCTGCATGGATACCGACGCTTTTTGCATATCGGTCATCACATCGTTCAGCGCGATACCCGGTTCGCCGAGGGTGAATTTTTCAGCCTGCGTGCGGGCGGCGCCCTGAGTCTCGCTGATGCGGTCCAGCGCAGCGTGCAGTTGACCGGCGAAACTGACGGTTGGCTGCACGTCAGCCACGTTCTGATTCCGGGCGGTCATTGCCGTTGCCTGTAGCTGGCTGATGACGCCTTCAATCCCCTGTATTGCCATGACTTTCCCCTGATGGATTTTTACGCGCTCAAGAGTACCAGTCTGTCAATGAGATAAAGGCGTTAAATAGCATGAAAAAACCAGGTTATTTGACCCATAGAAATTCCTGAATCATCAAATAATGGCAGCGCCATGATTATGGAATTTTTGTTGTGTTTGCCGACCCGGGAGTCTGTTTTGTTTCTCAACACGAATAATGTCATCCACGAAGAGCTACGAGGTGCGCGATGAGTGCGACAGCAACAACCGGCCCTCAAACTAAATCTCTCGAATGGATGAGCCGCCTGCGCGCGAACCCTAAAGTACCGTTGATCGTGGCAGGTGCTGCCGCTATCGCCATTATTGTTGCTATGGTCTTATGGGCAAAACAGCCCGACTATCGCACGCTGTTCAGCAATCTCTCCGATCAGGATGGCGGCGCCATCGTCACCCAGCTTACCCAGATGAACGTCCCCTACCGCTTCGCGGACAACGGTGGCGCGCTGGAAGTCCCGGCCGATAAAGTTCACGAACTCCGTCTGCGTCTTGCTCAGCAGGGCTTGCCGAAAGGCGGCGCGGTCGGTTTTGAGTTACTGGATCAGGAAAAATTCGGCATCAGCCAGTTCAGCGAGCAGGTTAACTACCAGCGTGCGCTGGAAGGCGAACTGGCCCGCACCATCGAAACGCTGGGGCCGTTGAAAAGCGCCCGCGTTCACCTGGCGATGCCAAAACCGTCGCTGTTCGTCCGCGAACAAAAAGCCCCTTCCGCTTCCGTTACCGTCAATCTGCAGCCGGGCCGCGCGCTCGATGAAGGTCAAATCAGCGCCGTCGTGCATCTGGTCTCCAGCGCCGTAGCGGGTCTGCCGCCGGGTAACGTGACGCTGGTGGATCAGGGTGGGCATCTGCTGACCCAGTCCAATACCGCCGGACGCGATCTGAATGACGCCCAGTTGAAATACGCCACCGACGTGGAAGGCCGCGTTCAGCGCCGCATCGAAGCCATTCTTGGCCCGATTGTCGGCAACAGCAACGTCCACGCCCAGGTCACCGCCCAGATTGATTTTGCCAATAAAGAGCAGACCGAAGAGCAGTACAGCCCGAACGGCGATCCTTCCCGGGCAGTGATGCGTTCGCGTCAGCTGAATGAAAACGAGCAGAATGGCGGCAATAACCCTGGCGGCGTGCCGGGTGCGCTCTCTAATCAGCCTGCCCCAGCCAACGCCGGCCCGATTACCACACCGCCGCAAAACCCACAGAACGGCCAGCAGGCGAACGCTCAGCAACAGCAGCAAACCTCCACCACGGCGGCCAATAGCGGGCCGCGTACCAGCAGCCGCAACGAAACCACCAACTACGAAGTCGACCGCACTATCCGTCACACCAAAATGAACGTCGGCGACATCGAACGTCTCTCGGTAGCGGTGGTGGTCAACTACAAAACCCTGCCGGACGGTAAGCCGTTGCCGCTGACCGCCGAGCAGATGAAACAGATTGAAGACCTGACCCGCGAAGCGATGGGCTTCACGGAAAAACGCGGTGACACACTCAACGTGGTGAACTCGCCGTTCAGCGCGGTTGACGATGCCAGCGGTGAGCTGCCGTTCTGGCAACAGCAGGCATTTATCGATCAGCTGATCGAAGCCGGTCGTTGGTTGCTGGTGGTGATTGTCGCCTGGCTGCTGTGGCGTAAAGCGATCCGTCCGCAGCTGGTTCGCCGCGCAGAAGAAGCCAAGGCCCTGAAAGAGCAAACCATGCTGCGTCAGGAAACCCACGAAGCGGTGGAAGTCCGCCTCAGCAAAGACGAACAGGTACAGCAGCGCCGGGTAAATCAGCGTCTGGGCGCTGAAGTGATGAGCCAGCGTATTCGTGAAATGTCAGATAACGATCCGCGCGTCGTGGCGCTGGTCATTCGCCAGTGGATGAGCACCGAAAATGAGTAACCTTACCGGAACAGATAAAAGCGCTATTCTGCTGATGACCATTGGCGAGGATCGTGCGGCGGAGGTGTTCAAACACCTCTCCCAGCGCGAAGTGCAGTTGCTCAGCGCGGCGATGGCCAACGTGCGGCAGATCTCCAATAAGCAGCTCACCGACGTGCTGGCAGAGTTTGAGCAGGAAGCGGAACAGTTCACCGCGCTCAACGTCAACGCCAACGAATACCTGCGCTCGGTGCTGGTCAAGGCACTTGGCGAAGAGCGCGCGGCCAGCCTGCTGGAAGATATTCTCGAAACCCGCGACACCGCCAGCGGCATCGAAACGCTCAACTTTATGGAGCCGCAGAGCGCTGCCGATCTTATTCGCGACGAGCATCCACAGATCATCGCCACCATCCTGGTCCACCTCAAGCGCGGCCAGGCGGCGGATATTCTGGCGCTGTTCGACGAGCGTCTACGTCACGACGTGATGCTGCGTATCGCCACCTTCGGCGGCGTCCAGCCAGCCGCGCTGGCAGAGCTGACCGAAGTGCTGAACGGCCTGCTCGATGGCCAGAATCTCAAGCGCAGCAAAATGGGCGGCGTGAGAACGGCGGCCGAAATTATCAACCTGATGAAAACGCAGCAGGAAGAGGCGGTTATTACTGCAGTTCGCGAGTTCGACGGCGAACTGGCACAGAAAATTATCGACGAGATGTTCCTGTTCGAAAACCTGGTCGACGTGGACGACCGCAGTGTCCAGCGCCTGCTGCAGGAAGTGGACTCCGAATCGCTGCTTATCGCCCTCAAAGGTGCCGAACAGCCGCTGCGCGAGAAGTTCCTGCGCAACATGTCCCAGCGTGCGGCGGATATCCTGCGCGACGACCTGGCCAACCGTGGCCCGGTCCGTCTGTCTCAGGTGGAGAACGAACAGAAAGCGATCCTGCTTATTGTGCGTCGTCTGGCCGAAACCGGCGAGATGGTAGTCGGCAGCGGCGAGGATACCTATGTCTGATGAACTGCCGTGGAAGATCTGGACGCCACAGGATCTCGCCCCTCCCCTCGCCGAGTTTGTCCCCGCGACCGTCGAACCGACGCTGGACGGAGATGAAGAAGGCGAGCCTGAGCTGAGTGAAGAGGAGCAGCGCGCCCAGCAGCTGGCACAGATCCAGCTCCAGGCGCACGAGCAGGGTTACTCGGCCGGGATGAACGAAGGCCGTCAAAAAGGCCAGGAACAAGGTTATCAGGAAGGGCTGGCCCAGGGGCTTGAGCAGGGACTGGCGCAGGCCCGTTCCCAGCAGGCGCCGATCCACGCCCGGATGCAGCAGCTGGTCAGCGAGTTCCAGAATACGCTTGATGCGTTGGATAGCGTGATCGCCTCGCGCCTGATGCAGATGGCGCTGGAAGCCGCCCGCCAGGTGATCGGCCACACGCCGCCTGTTGATAACTCGTCATTGATTAAACAGATTCAGGGCCTGCTGCAGCAGGAGCCGCTGTTCAGCGGCAAGCCACAGCTGCGTGTCCATCCGGACGATCTGCAGCGGGTGGAAGAGATGCTCGGCGCGACCCTCAGCCTGCACGGCTGGCGTCTGCGCGGCGATCCGACCCTGCATCACGGCGGCTGCAAAGTCTCTGCCGATGAAGGGGATCTGGATGCCAGCGTGGCGACGCGCTGGCAGGAACTGTGCCGCCTGGCAGCACCGGGAGTCATCTGATGACCGCGCGTCTTACCCGCTGGCTGAACACCCTCGACAACTTTGAAACGAAGATGGCCCAGCTGCCGTCCGTGCGTCGCTACGGTCGTCTGACCCGCGCCACCGGGCTGGTGCTGGAAGCTACCGGCCTGCAACTGCCGCTGGGTGCGACCTGCATTATCGAACGCCAGGACGGGAACGAAATCCGCGAAGTCGAGAGCGAAGTGGTCGGCTTTAACGGCCAGCGACTGTTCCTGATGCCGCTGGAAGAGGTCGAAGGCGTGCTGCCAGGTGCCCGCGTGTATGCCAAAAATTTATCCAGCGACGGACTGCACAGCGGCAAACAGCTGCCGCTCGGCCCGGCGCTGCTGGGACGGGTACTGGACGGCGGCGGAAAACCGCTGGATGGCCTGCCCTCTCCGGATACCACCGAAACCGGCGCGCTGGTAACGCAGCCGTTTAACCCCCTACAGCGTACCGCGATTGAACACGTGCTGGATACCGGCGTGCGCCCGATCAACGCCCTACTGACCGTCGGTCGCGGCCAGCGTATGGGGCTGTTTGCCGGTTCCGGCGTCGGCAAATCGGTGCTGCTGGGGATGATGGCCCGCTACACCCAGGCCGACGTCATTGTGGTAGGGCTGATTGGCGAACGTGGCCGCGAAGTTAAAGACTTTATCGAGAACATTCTCGGCACCGAGGGGCGCGCCCGTTCGGTGGTGATTGCCGCCCCGGCGGATGTCTCTCCCCTGCTGCGTATGCAGGGCGCCGCGTATGCCACGCGCATCGCAGAAGATTTTCGTGACCGGGGTCAGCATGTGCTGCTGATCATGGACTCCCTCACCCGCTATGCGATGGCGCAGCGTGAAATCGCGCTGGCAATCGGCGAGCCGCCGGCCACCAAAGGCTATCCGCCGTCGGTGTTTGCCAAACTCCCGGCGCTGGTTGAACGCGCGGGTAACGGCATCAGCGGTGGGGGATCGATTACCGCCTTTTACACGGTACTGACCGAGGGCGACGATCAGCAGGATCCGATTGCCGACTCGGCGCGTGCGATCCTCGACGGTCACATCGTGCTGTCGCGTCGTCTGGCCGAGGCCGGGCACTATCCGGCGATTGATATTGAAGCGTCGATCAGCCGTGCCATGACATCGCTGATCACCGAGAAGCACTACGCCCGGGTGCGTAACTTCAAACAACTGCTCTCCAGCTTCCAGCGCAACCGCGATCTGGTCAGCGTCGGCGCCTATGCCAAAGGCAGCGACCCGATGCTCGACAAAGCCATCGCGCTGTGGCCGCAGCTGGAAGCCTATCTGCAACAGGGTATTTTTGAAAAAGCCGACTGGGAAAGTTCAATCCAGATGCTGGAATACATTTTCCCGCAGGCGTAATCAGGGTAGAGGGCGAACGTTATGGCGCAACACGGCGCATTAGCCACGCTGAAAGATCTGGCCGAGAAAGAAGTCGACACTGCCGCCCAGCAGCTTGGCGCCATGCGCCGCGGGCATCAGCAGGCCGAAGAGCAACTGAAGATGCTGATCGACTATCAGCACGAGTATCGCGCCAACCTCAACAACGACATGACGCAGGGCATCGGCAGCCAACGCTGGATCAACTATCAGCAGTTTATTCAGACCCTGGAAAAGGCTATCGACCAGCATCGCCAGCAGCTGGACCAGTGGAATAACAAAGTCGACAGGGCGCTGAATTTCTGGCGTGAGAAGAAGCAGCGTTTACAGGCCTGGCAGACATTGCAGGATCGCCAGCTGACCGCCGCCGCCCTGGCAGAAAACCGTCTCGATCAGAAAAAAATGGATGAGTTCGCCCAGCGCGCATCAATGAGGAAACCAGAATGATCACAGTGCAACAACTGCTTTCGAGCGACAGCGAGCTGGCAGGCAGCACCCGCAGCGGGAAAGCCGCCGATGGCGCGCAGGATTTTCTCGCCCTGCTGACGGGCGCATTAACCGAGGCACCTGCCCTGGGTAAAGAGGCGGGACTGACGCTCAACGATTTGCATGCCGCCGGTGGTAAGCTGCCAAAAGCGGGCCTGACCGCGGACGCCGAAGGCCAGGAGACCGGCAAACTGGCAGAGCTGCTGGCGCGCCACGAGATTGTGGTCGCCGACGACAGCGCACCGCAGGTAACCCTGCCGGGGCTGACCAGCGGTCTGCTGACGTCTGCCAAAGGCGACGTGCTGAAAACGCTGGCCCAGGCCGCGAAAGATGCCGACAGCAAAACCGATCTCAGCGACGAAGAGCTGGCCGGATTAAGCGCCTTAATGGCGATGCTGCCGCACCAGCAGATGGCAACCACTGCCGCGCCGAAACCCGTTAACGCCGATACGCTTGCGGTCCAGACCACGCCTGCGGGCAACAGCCGCCAGCCGGTGCTGGATACCGATGCGCTGCGCAGCGCGAAAACGGTCGCTCAGGACAAAGATGCTGCGTTAGCCTCAAACACGCAGTTGACACCAACGATGGCGGCTACCGTCAGCAAACTGGACGCCGAGAGCACGCCATCACCGAGCGGCCCAACCGCCACGATGGCCCCGATCCTCAGCAGCCACTCGTCTGCCGCGCCAACGCCTGCCACAGTCCCCGTGGTGAGCGCACCGCTGGGCAGCGGTGAGTGGCAGCAGACTGTCAGCCAGCACATCACCTTGTTTACCCGTCAGGGCCAACAGAGCGCCGAGCTGCGTCTGCACCCGGAAGATCTCGGTCAGATCCAGATTTCGCTTAAACTGGATGATAATCAGGCACAGCTGCAGATGGTGTCAGGTCATAGCCACGTGCGCGCCGCGCTGGAAGCGGCGCTGCCGATGCTGCGTACCCAGCTGGCGGATAACGGTATCCAACTGACGCAAAGCAACATCAGCAGCGAAAACTTCAGCGGCCAGCAGCATGCCGCGTCCCAGCAACAGCAGCAGGCGTCCCGCTCCGGCAATCAGGGCGGGTTTGACGAAGAGAACGATGAGCTGCTGGCCACCCCGGCCTCCCTGCAGTCCGTGGCGCGTGGAAACGGTGCCGTGGATATCTTCGCGTAAACGCCAGAGGTAGCGTGATTATCCCCGTCTTTTCCACCCTTTGACGGTGACAGGACACGGGATAATCACCTTATTAGCAGTCCCGAAACAGGAAGCACGCATCAGATGACTGACTCCGCTATCACCAAAAAAAGTAAGCGTTCCATCTGGATCCCGCTGCTGGTGTTAATTACGCTCGCCGCCTGCGCCACCGCGGGCTACAGCTACTGGCGTATGAACAAGGCGCCTGCAGCCGAAGCCAAAGTCGAGCCACCACCGCCTGCCGCGCCGGTCTTTTTCGCGCTGGATACGTTTACCGTTAACCTGGGTGACGCGGAGCGCGTGCTGTACGTGGGGATTACGCTGCGTCTGAAAGACGACGCGACCCGTGCGCGTCTGAGCGAGTATCTGCCGGAAGTGCGCAGCCGTCTGCTGCTGCTGTTCGCACGCCAGGATGCTTCCCAGCTCTCGACCGATGAAGGTAAGCAGAAGCTGGTAGACGCCATTAAGCAAACGCTGGCCGCCCCTCTTGTGAGTGGTCAACCTAAGCAGGAAGTCACTGACGTTCTGTATACAGCCTTTATTTTGCGGTAACGACATGGGCGACAGTATTCTTTCACAGGCGGAAATCGATGCGCTGCTCAACGGCGACAGCGATAAAACCGACGATCCAAAACCGGGTGCGGCGGGCGAAAGTAATATTCGCCCCTACGATCCCAATACCCAGCGTCGCGTGGTGCGCGAGCGTCTGCAGGCGCTGGAGATCATCAACGAACGTTTTGCCCGTCAGTTCCGTATGGGGCTGTTTAACCTGCTGCGTCGTAGCCCGGATATCACCGTCGGCGCGATCCGCATTCAGCCGTATCATGAGTTTGCCCGCAACCTGCCGGTGCCAACCAACCTGAACCTGATCCACCTGAAACCGCTGCGCGGTACCGGCCTGTTCGTGTTTTCGCCGAGCCTGGTGTTTATCGCAGTGGATAACCTGTTCGGCGGCGACGGGCGTTTCCCGACGAAAGTGGAAGGCCGCGAGTTCACCCATACCGAACAGCGGGTCATCAACCGGATGCTGAAGCTGGCGCTGGAGTCCTACAGCGACGCGTGGAAAGCCATCAACCCGCTGGAAGTGGAGTATGTGCGTTCTGAGATGCAGGTGAAGTTCACCAACATCACCACCTCGCCAAACGACATCGTGGTTAACACCCCCTTCCACGTGGAGATCGGCAACCTGACCGGTGAGTTCAACATCTGTCTGCCGTTCAGCATGATCGAACCGCTGCGCGAAGTGCTGGTGAACCCGCCGCTGGAAAACTCCCGTCATGAAGACCAGAACTGGCGTGAGAATCTGGTCCGTCAGGTGCAGCACTCGCAGCTGGAGCTGGTGGCGAATTTTGCCGACGTGCCGCTGCGCCTCTCGCAGATCTTAAAATTAAAACCCGGCGATGTGCTGCCGATCGATAAGCCCGATCGCATCATTGCCCATGTGGATGGCGTGCCCGTCCTGACCAGCCAGTACGGCACCGTGAACGGTCAGTACGCGCTACGCGTTGAGCACTTGATTAACCCGATTTTGAATTCTCTGAATGAGGAACAGCCCAAATGAGTGATATGAACAATCCGTCCGATGACAACAACGGAGCACTGGACGATCTGTGGGCTGAGGCATTAAACGAACAAAAAGCACCGGCCAGCAAAAGCGTGGCCGATGCGGTGTTCCAGCAGTTGGGCGGCGGCGACGTCAGCGGCACGCTGCAGGATATCGATCTGATTATGGATATCCCGGTCAAGCTGACCGTGGAGCTGGGTCGTACCCGGATGACCATCAAAGAGCTGCTGCGCCTGACGCAGGGTTCAGTCGTGGCGCTGGATGGCCTTGCGGGTGAGCCGCTGGACATCCTGATCAACGGCTACCTGATTGCCCAGGGTGAAGTGGTCGTGGTTGCCGATAAGTACGGCGTGCGTATCACCGACATCATCACCCCATCCGAACGTATGCGTCGTCTGAGCCGTTAAGCATGACAACCCAGGCTACCGTTTCTCAACCCTCTGCGGTACCCGGTTCACCGTTGCTGCAGGTCAGCGGTGCGCTGCTGGGGATTATTGCCTTTATTTTGATTGCCGCCTGGCTGGCAAAACGCGTCGGTCTGGCGGGAAAAACCGCCGGGGCACGCGGACTGAAACTGTGCGCCAGCACCTCGCTGGGGCCGCGCGAGCGGGTGGTGATTGTGGAAGTGGACGACGCCCGGCTGGTGCTGGGTGTGACGGCATCACAGATTAATCTGCTGCATACCTTGCCCCCTGCGCCCGTCGTTGACGAGGCCCGCACCGATGTTGCACCGTATTTTCAGTCGGTGATGAAGAGTTTGCTTAAGCGTTCCGGGAGATCGTGATGCGCCCTGTGTTGTCCCTTACGCTTGCAGGTCTTGCCCTGTTTGCGCCTGCCGTGTCTGCTCAACTGCCTGGTTTGATTTCCACGCCGATGGCCGGTGGCGGTCAAAGCTGGTCTCTGCCGATCCAGACGCTGGTGTTCATCACCTCGCTGACCTTTATTCCGGCCATCCTGCTGATGATGACCAGCTTCACCCGCATCATTATTGTGTTTGGTTTGCTGCGTAACGCGCTGGGCACCCCGTCCGCGCCGCCTAACCAGGTGCTGCTGGGTCTGGCCCTGTTTTTAACCTTCTTCATCATGTCCCCGGTGATCGACAAAATTTATGTCGATGCCTACCAGCCGTTCAGCGAAGAGAAGATCTCGATGCAGGAAGCGCTGGAGAAAGGGGCGCAGCCGCTGCGCGAATTTATGCTGCGTCAGACTCGTGAAGCGGATCTGGCTCTGTTTGCCCGCCTCGCCAATGCGGGGCCGATGCAGGGACCGGAAGCGGTGCCGATGCGTATTCTGCTGCCGGCTTACGTCACCAGCGAGCTGAAAACCGCTTTCCAGATTGGCTTTACCATTTTTATTCCGTTTTTGATTATCGACCTGGTGATCGCCAGCGTGCTGATGGCGCTGGGGATGATGATGGTGCCTCCGGCAACCATTGCCCTGCCCTTCAAGCTGATGCTGTTTGTCCTGGTGGATGGCTGGCAGCTGCTGGTCGGTTCGCTGGCGCAAAGTTTCTACAGTTGAGGCGCGCACGATGACCCCTGAATCGGTAATGATGATGGGCACGGAAGCAATGAAAGTTGCGATTGCCGTTGCCGCTCCCCTGCTGCTGGTGGCGCTGGTCACCGGCCTGATTATCAGTATTCTGCAGGCCGCCACGCAGATTAACGAAATGACCCTCTCGTTCATTCCGAAAATTATCGCCGTGTTTGTGGCGATCATTATCGCCGGGCCGTGGATGCTGAACCTGCTGCTGGATTACATGCGTAATCTGTTCACCAATCTGCCTTATATCATTGGCTAACTGACGGATGCTGCACTTTACCAGCGACCAATGGATGCAGTGGTTAAGCCTCTATTTTTGGCCTTTGCTGCGCGTGCTGGCGTTGATCTCAACTGCGCCTATCTTCAGCGAGCGCACGGTACCGAAGCGGATAAAAATCGCCCTCGGGATCGTCATCACCATTATCATCGCCCCGACGCTGCCAACGGTAAACGTGCCGATATTTTCCCCTGCCGCTCTGTGGCTGGGGCTGCAGCAGATCCTGATTGGCGTGGCGCTTGGCTTTACTATGCAGTTCGCCTTTGCGGCTATCCGTACCGCTGGGGAGCTGATCGGTTTGCAGATGGGCCTGTCGTTCGCCACCTTCTTTGATCCTGCCAGCCATCTCAATATGCCGGTGCTGGCGCGCATCATCGATATGCTGGCCCTGCTGTTGTTCCTGGCGTTTGACGGGCATCTGTGGCTGCTGTCGATGCTGGTGGATACCTTCCATACCCTGCCGATTGGCGGCGACCCGGTCAACAGCAACGCGTTTATGTCTCTGACCCGCGCGGCGGGGCTGATCTTCCTCAATGGCCTGATGCTGGCGCTGCCGGTGATTACCCTGCTGCTGACCATCAACCTGGCGCTGGGCTTACTGAACCGCATGGCGCCACAGCTCTCCGTTTTCGTGATTGGCTTCCCCATCACCCTCACCGTCGGCCTGCTGCTTATTTCCCTGCTAATGCCGCTCATTGCCCCATTCTGTGAGCGTTTATTCAGTGAATTATTTAATTTACTGGCAGATATTATTCACGAACTGCCAGCAAAATAATAACCCCTGCTTTTTATCCTGTCTTTATGAGGATATTCCTAAAAGAGATTCCAGGAATCATCCGGCAGGATATATCTGGCGCGGGTTAATTGTTTCAATGCTCCTCACAATACTCAACATTTACTTTACTTTGAGATGATTCCTGGCAAATTATACGTAACTTTACGGGATAGTGAGTTCGCCTGAAAGTCCTTGTAATGCGCGCAGGTAATTTTATTATTTTATCCCGTTTGGTTGTTTAAGAATTATCGGGCAGTGGGTGAATTATCGTTATGCATTGAGTGAGGGTATGCCATGTCAACGATCATTATGGATTTATGCAGTTACACCCGGTTGGGGTTAACCGGGTATCTGAACAGCAGGGGGGTAAAAAAACGAGACATCAACGATGTACATACCGTTGACGAACTCGCCGCCGCCTGCGACCAGTTTACGCCTGGTGTGGTGTTTATTAATGAGGACTGTTTTATTCACGACCCCGCCAACAGTCAGCAAATAAAGCAGATCATTAATCAGCATCCCGCAACCTTGTTTATTGTATTCATGGCTATTGCCAATCTGCATTTTGATGAATATTTGCGGGTGCGTCAGAATCTTCTTATTAGTTCGAAGTCCATTAAGCCCGAGTCGCTGGATGACTTGTTGGGCGATTATTTAAGTAAAGAAATAAACAGTCACGGTGAGAAATTTCCGACATTATCACTGAGCCGCACCGAATCGAGTATGCTGCGCATGTGGATGGCGGGACAGGGCACGATCCAGATTTCCGATCAGATGAATATCAAGGCGAAGACCGTTTCGTCACATAAGGGAAATATTAAAAGGAAAATTAAAACGCACAATAAGCAAGTGATCTACCACGTCGTGCGCCTGACGGACAATGTGACCAACGGTATTTTTGTCAATCTGCGCTAATCCGCGCCCTTCAGTTGTTTCCCAATCTCTGGCTATGCCAGAGATTTTTATTAACGCGTCGGGCACGCCCCAGGCCACCCGACACGGCTAAGACTACTCTACGCTTTCGACAAAAATACCGTCAGGATGGCCAACCTCGTTAAAGAACCAGATACCGAGCGGGTAATCTTCCAGCGATACCAGATACATTACCCCTTCATTAAACTGCTCAATGGCCAGCACTACACCCGAACGGCGTGGCCCGCCGTCTGTTTTAACGGTAACCCGATCGTTGACCTTCATACAATCCTCCTCTGGTTTTGAGCCAGTGTAGAACAAAACGCGAAAACTGGCAGCGCCTTCCCCGCGCGACTGACGATTTTATCAGCGGTCTATACTTATAGCTGAATTCGGTGATGAGAGGAATGAGTGATGAAGACCGCAAAAGAGTACAGTGAAACGGCAAAACGTGAGGTGAATGTGGACGTTGATGCCCTGCTCGCGGCAATCAATGAGATCAGCGAAAGCGAAGTACGCCGCATCGAGGATGACCCTAACCACGTGCGGGTGAACGACCGGGACTACCACACCTGGCGTGAGCTGGCAGAGGCCTTTGAACTCGATATACACGATTTTAGCGTGTCAGAAGTGAATCGCTGAGGCGAAAAAAATCCCGGTCATGGGGTGACCGGGATGAAACTTGCTTATGCAAGAAGCACTTGTAAATTCGTTACATCAGGAAATCTGATGTCGGACAAACCTTATCCCCAAAAATTTTGTAAGACAAGGATATATTAACAATATGAATAGCAAAAACTCAGAAATGAGATTTGAGTTATGGTTGCCGACATGCGGCAGGCCTGGGGCCTGAGCGGTAACGGTCCCAATTTGCGTATATTTTAACCCCTTTTTGTTTAAGACTATTCTTAAGACAGCCTACATATTTACGGGAGACACCATGCCTTCACTTCAGGATCCTCTGCTGGTTTACAGCGATCTGGACGGCACCCTGCTGGATATTCACACCTACAGCTGGCAACCGGCTCTCGGCTGGCTGGAGACGCTGAAGGATAATCAAATCCCGGTCATTTTATGCAGCAGCAAGACCGCAGCCGAGATGCTGGAGATTCAGAGTGACCTTGGGCTGGATGGGCTGCCCTTTATTGCGGAAAACGGTGCGGTGATCCAGCTTGACGTCCGCTGGAACGATCACCCCGACGCGCCCCGGTTAATGAACGGCATTCCGCACGCTGAGATTGTGAGTATCATCAATCAGCTACGCAGCCGCGACGGGTATAAGTTCACCACCTTTGATGACGTGGACGTACGGGTGATTGGCGAGTGGACCGGGCTGAGCAATGAGAGAGCGGCGCTGGCGCGGCTGCACGAAGCCTCGGCGACGCTCATCTGGCGCGACAGCGACGAAAAAATGGCGGCATTTGAGGCGGCGCTGGTGGAGCTGGGCCTGAAGTTTGTGCAGGGTGCCCGCTTCTGGCACATCCTCGACGCGCGCGGCGGTAAGGATCAGGCGATTAACTGGCTCAATGCCCAGTACCTTCAGCGTGAAGGCAACCTTCCCACCACGCTGGGGCTGGGGGACGGGCCAAACGACGCCCCGCTGCTGGATAGCGTGGACTTCGCGGTGGTGGTCAAGGGTATCAACCGCCATGGCATCCAGCTTAAAAATGATACCCCGGAACGGGTCTACCATACCCAACAGCCCGGTCCGGCAGGCTGGCGTGAAGGACTGGATCACTTTATCGGGTCCTGACTGACCACCTGATTGCGTCCACGCTGCTTCGCCTGGTAAAGACGGGCATCAGCGATGGACTGCAGTTGTTCAAAATCGTAATTCCCGCTTTCCTGCGCGCTGCTGACGCCAATCGACACGCTGATGCGCGTTGTCCGGCTCTTTTTCACCAGGATCTCGCGGCGGTTGATGCGCGCCCGGATGCGCTCGGCAATCTGCGCCGCCTCTTCCAGAGAGGTGTCCGGGAGCACAATGCAGAACTCTTCGCCGCCCACGCGCCCGGCGACATCCCCATCGCGTATAGTGCTGGTTATTAACCCACCCGCGTGGACCAGCACTTTATCCCCCGCCTGGTGGCCGAACTGGTCATTCACATTTTTGAAATGGTCCAGATCCAGCTGCATCACCGAATAGGGTTGCTTCAACTGCTGGCACGTTGCCGCCAGCGCCAGGGCGCGCTCAAACAGCGCCCCGCGGTTATTCATGCGCGTAAGGGGGTCATGCCACGCCTGCCACTGCAGCGAATGCTGGAGCGTAGACATATTGCCGACCGTGCGGTGGATCACCAGCCACGAGCCCACCAGCATGCTGGTAAACAGCAGCCACAGCAGGGCCAGCGCAATACTGATGCTGCCAAAATCACCGTGCGCCCCTTCGCTCAGGGTGTGGATGCGCAGCAACATGCCATCAAAGTGATCAAGATGTTGCCAGTTAACGTAGCGGCTGCCCAGCCGCAGACTGCCCTGGGTATCGTCTTCACGCGCATGGGCAATTTGTGCGATTTCGCGTTCGTCGAAGCGGTGGACCTTGCTGGCATCACTCGCGGAGGTGGCGAGCAGATTAAAGCGCTTGTCGTACAGCTGATACTCCCCTTCCCCGCGCCCGTTCACGGCATCCTGTAACAGATGTTTGAGGGTCGAAACGGAAAAATCGATCGCCAGCACCCCGTACCAGTAGCGCTTAAAATCGACCGGCACGCTGACGGTGACAATCTGCTCGTTTTCAGCTCCGGCCAGCGCCGGTTGTGTAAACCAGCGCACGCTGCGGGACGGGTTCTCACGCTCCGACTGGCCGGTGTACCACGGGCTGGTCACCCGCTGGTAATAACGGGTGGTGATGTCATCTCGCCAGTCGGCGGGATCGGTCGAAACGTAAAAACCGGCGCGCGATACATACGTCACCTTCTTTACCAGCCGCTCCGGGGACGAGATCCGCAGCAGATAGCCTACTTCAAAGGCCGCGCTCAGCTCGTTAACGATCTGCTTGTCGTCGCGGTCCAGAGCCGTCGTTTGTTCCACAAAAGCATCGGAGACGCCGTTGACCGGCAGGGTGCGCCGCTCATCGAAGGTGAGTTGCCAGAAGGGTTGATTTCGTAAGCTGTTGAAGCGGGACACGGTGTCGCGCAGGACGGTAGAGGCCAGCGGCGCCTGCAGCGCATCATACATACCGTTGCGAAAAAACAGCAGTTTTTCGACGCTGAACTCCAGCTGGCGATCCAGCGAATTGACGACGTTCTCCAGGTGATTGCGCTGGCTGGCTGAGTAGGCATCTTCCAGCACCACCACCTCACGCCAGGTCAGCAGCGTGGAGAAAATGAGGACAGAGATGAAGCAAATATTAACAATCCGGCCCGGCTGAAAACGGTGACGCGCCAGAAAAGATTCTTTTCTCACAACGTTGTCGTGCTGCACAAACTCTCCATGAAAGCCATCTGCGCCATCCGCGCCCCATTAACGGAATATTACACTCTGCTGCGAGTATAGCGCACAAAAACGCCCGGCAATGCCGGGCGTAGCGTGACTTAAGCCTGATCGTGTCGTCGGGAACTGTCACCATGCTGAAGCTCATCTTCATGAAACGCTTCGCGCTTGATGCCGTAACCATCGTACCAACGACACTCCACCATGCCACTGGCGAAGCCCGTGACAACCATGCGCGGACCGCCGTTTTTAGGCTTAACTTCATCGCTGACCAGAAAGACCATAACCGCCTCCTTTATCAGTGCGAAACTGTATCAATTTAGACGAGGATCGGCGGTTACGCCTGGTATCAGCGCCGTTTTTTAATGTGATCGACCACGCATTTTCGCCACGAGCTTTACCCCCGCAACGACAACGGCCCCGACGATAAAACCGATCACCAGATGCAGCAGCGTCGGCAGAATTGCGCCGACAAACGCGCCCTGCCCCGCGGCCATGTGCTCAATCGCGTGGTGCAGCGCCGCAATGCCGTGAACGATAATTCCCCCGCCGACGAGGAACATCGCTACCGTCCCAATCACTGACAGGGATTTCATCAGCCACGGGGCCACCACCAGCAGCGCTTTACCGATCATCTTCGCCAGCACGCTGGTTTTTTCGTTCAGCCAGAAGCCGACGTCATCGAGCTTGACGATGATCCCCACCAGGCCGTAAACACCCACGGTCACCACCAGCGCGATCCCGGAGAGCACCAGCACCTGGTTCAGCAGCGGCGCATCCGCCACAATCCCCAGCGTAATGGCGACAATTTCCGCCGAGAGGATAAAATCGGTGCGAATAGCGCCCTTAATTTTATCGCGTTCAAAGCTTACCGGATCTTGTGAAGCCAGCGCTTCCAGACGCTGCTGACGCGCGGCCGGGCTCTCTTTTTCTTTACGTGACTCGAAGGTGTGCAGCACTTTCTCCACCCCTTCAAAACAGAGAAACGCGCCGCCAATCATCAGCAGCGGCGTAATGGCCCACGGGATAAAGGCGCTGATCAGCAGCGCCAGCGGCACGAGGATCACTTTATTGATAAACGAGCCTTTTGCCACCGCCCAGACTACGGGCAATTCCCGGTTGGCGCGCACGCCCGAAACCTGTTGAGCATTGAGGGACAGGTCATCCCCCAGCACCCCGACGGTCTTCTTGGCCGCCAGTTTTCCCATGATCGAAATATCGTCCAGCAGCGTGGCGATATCATCCAGCAATGTGAGTAAGCTACTTCCCGCCAAAATTACGTTCCTTCTTTTTTTGTTAGTGACCTGAACAGTATGGAGTAAAAGCCGGGAGCCTGAAACCACCCGACTTAAGTCAACAATTAATTCACATCAACGACACAATTAAAGGACTCGCCAGCGTGATAGTTTTCACGTTAACTATATGCGACCTTTTTAATTCGCCGTGAGGGAGTATGCGTTTCAGGCACTTATTACCATTAATGGGCGCGCTGTTTGCGCTGTATATCATCTGGGGCTCTACCTACTTTGTGATCCGTATCGGCGTGCAGAGCTGGCCGCCGCTGATGATGGCCGGGGTGCGTTTCCTCTCGGCGGGCGCGCTGCTGCTGGCGTTCCTGATGCTGCGCGGGCATAAGCTGCCGCCGCTGCGGCCCCTGCTTAACGCCGCCCTGATTGGCGTTCTGCTGCTGGCTATCGGTAACGGCTTTGTCACCGTCGCCGAACATCAGGATGTGCCGTCCGGCATCGCCGCGGTGGTCGTCGCCACGGTGCCGCTGTTTACGCTGTGCTTCAGCCGCCTGTTTGGCATCAAGACGCGCAAGCTGGAGTGGCTCGGGATCGCCATCGGGATGGCGGGCATTATTCTGCTCAACAGTGGCGGCAACCTGAGCGGCAATCCGTGGGGCGCTCTGATGATCCTGATTGGCTCCATGAGCTGGGCATTCGGCTCGGTGTACGGGTCACGTATTGAGTTGCCCACCGGGATGATGGCCGGGGCCATTGAGATGGTGACCGCCGGGATCGTATTGCTGGCCGCCTCCCTGCTGACGGGGGAAAAAATGACGGCAATGCCTGATTTATCGGGCTTCCTGGCGGTGGGCTATCTGGCGATATTCGGCTCGGTCATTGCGATCAACGCCTATATGTTCCTGATCCGCAACGTCTCTCCGGCGGTTGCCACCAGCTATGCCTATGTGAACCCGGTGGTCGCGGTGCTGCTCGGTACCGGACTTGGCGGGGAATCGCTCTCATCCGTGGAGTGGATGGCGCTGGGAATTATTATTATGGCGGTGGTGCTGGTGACGTTAGGCAAGTATCTGCTTCCGGCTAAACCGGTGGTTACGCCGTGCCAGGCGGAGAAACCCTGAGCGGGTGAATGCCCTGAGTGTCGATCTGCGCGGTGGCACCGCCGCTGCAGATCCACTCTTCCAGCCGCTCGGTGAGCGCCGTGTCATCCAGTTTTAGTCTGCCGCGCAGGGCGCACTCCCACACCACCAACACACGCCAGCCCTGCTGATGCAGCAATCCGATATCGCGCCGGTCGCGAACCACGTTTTTGCCAATCTTTTCCAGCCAGAAATCGGTGCGGGTCGCCGGGACCTTGAAAAGGTAACAGTCGTGGCGATGCCAGAAGCAGCCGTGAGTGAAGATCACGCCGTGCTCGCTCTCGATGACGAAGTCAGGACGTCCGGGCAGGCTGGCGTCCTGCACCCGATACTCAACGCCGAGCTGGGTTAACAGCGCCGCCAGCCGTTTCTCAATGGCGGTATCACGCGTGCCGATGGCGCGCATGTTCTTGCTGCGTGTGGCCTTACTGTGGACATCCGTCATTGACGGCCTCGCCCTGGCGCTGCTGCACGGCCTGCAGAATGCGCGACTCCAGCAGTCGGGCCACCGCAGCAAAGGCCGGCACCACCACGGAGTTACCAAACTGGCGATAGGCCTGGGTGTCCGACACCGGAATGCGGAAATGATAGCCCTGCGGCGTTTCAAAGCCCATCAGGCGTGCGCACTCCCGAGGGGTCAGGCGACGCGGACGATGGCGCTGGTTGTCGGGATCGTCGAAATCACGCTCGCCGAGCGCTTTATCCCAGCCGCGGTCAACCAGGATTTCGGCGCCATCTTTGTAGTAACGCGCCGACAGCGTGCGGGCGACGCTGTTAGGATTGGTGGGATCCACCATCCCGAAGCCAAAGCCGTTACCTTTCGCCTGATGCTTTTTCGCATAGCGGTACAGGTACTTCCACAGCACCGGGGTGAGAATAAACTTGGCGTCCACTGCCGGCTCAAGCAGATCGGCAATGGTCGGTCGGCGGGCTGGCCAAAGCGCCGGAAGATCGCGTAGGGTGAAGTTTTTGCTCAGGTTGAGATCGCGACGGAAGCCCACCAGAATGATGCGCTCCCGATGCTGGGGCAGGAAATGCTTGCCGTCGACGATCTTCGGATCGTCGGGCCCGCTCTCTCCGGCATCGGACACGTCGTACCCCAGGTCGTCCAGCGTCTGCATAATGATGCGGAAGGTTTTTCCGCCGTCATGGCTCTTCAGGTTTTTGACGTTTTCCAGCACAAAAATCGCCGGACGGCGGGCATCTATAATGCGCGCCACGTCGAAGAACAGCGTTCCCTGGGTGTCGCAGGCAAAGCCGTGGGCGCGGCCGAGGGCGTTCTTTTTCGACACCCCCGCCAGTGAAAAAGGCTGACACGGGAAGCCCGCCAGCAACACATCGTGCGCCGGAATTGCGTTGCGGATATGCGTCGCCGCCTCGGCATCGGTCACGCCGATCTGGTGACTGAGCGTCACCTCACGAATGTCCTCATTAAACTGATGCGCCTGCGGATCGCAGTACCAGTTAGCCTTATAGGTGCGCACCGCGTGTTTGTTCCATTCGCTGGTGAACACGCACTGGCCGCCAATCGCCTCAAAGCCGTGGCGGATCCCGCCAATCCCGGCGAACAGATCGACAAACCGAAAAGCATACTGCGGGTGATGGGCCGGAGGACGGGGCAGCAGGTTTTGCAACAAGCTAAACTCACCCTCGCTAAGGCGCTGGCCTGCGCGATCGCTGGTCACCAGCCGCTTAATAATCGCCGGGCTCCAGTGGCTTTCGCCCTGCGCATTGAGTTGATTTGCTAATGATCTGGCATCGTAAATTTCCAGCAGTTGACACAACAACGCCTGAACCGACGCCGTTGATTTCTCTGCCAGCGCAAGCATGGACTCCGTCACTGATACATTTTCCTGCATAGGTTTAACCGGCCAAAAGGGACTCAAAACAGAGTAACACAGAAAGGCACTATCGACTGCAGCCGAAACGCCGTAACACCGCGCTGTCGATACCCTGGCAATCGCCGCCCAGCTCGGCGCTGAGCTTGGCCATAAACTGGATCAGGAAATCGGCATTATGCTGCGCAAGCGCCTTTCCAGCGGCGGTTTGCATAGTCCCGGGCAGGCGTAACAATTTGGTCTGGAAATGATCGAGGGCAAACGCCCGGTCATCCAGCGCGCGTCGGTCGGCAAAAGGATCGTCCGCATCAAACAACGCCACCCCCAGCGCGCCGGACACAGCAAACACACGCGCCAGGCCGATCGCCCCGAGCGCTTCCAGCCTGTCGGCATCCTGCACAATTTTCGCTTCCAGAGTTTGGGGGGCAATCCCGGCGCTGAAGCTGTGTGCTTCGATAGCATGCTGGATCGCAGCATAATGATGGGCTGGGAAGTCCGGGAAATGTTCGCTGAGAATAGCGCGCGTCTTTTCGGCCGCCAGCTGCGAGGAGCGGCCGCGTTGGGGATGATTTTTGGGCAGGCTGACAATATCGTGAAAATAGCAGGCCGCCAGGATCGTCAGCCCTTCGACCGGCTGATTGACCATTAGCCGCTGTGACGTCTGCCAGACGCGGCGAAAATGCGATATGTCATGGGCCGCATCATCAGCAGGATGATGCGCCGCCAGCCAGGTTTCAAAACGTTGCTGCCACTGTTCGAGGTCCATAGCACTTTCCACACAATGAAAAGCCGTACAATAGCAATTATTTAATTATCTGCCACATCGCGGGGTCGGGTATACCAGGCAATCGCTCCGAGGATCAACCCCACCGCCCCCAACAGCAGAAAACCGAGCAATGCACCCAGCCATTTCCCGGATGTTGATCCAATCTCGCCGTCAATGAGGGAATCTGATACGACGTTTACTTTGCTGATCACCCAGAAATAGTGACCCATCGCCCAGATAAAATAGCCGCAAAATGCGTAAAACACCCACAGTGCCAGTTTTCCCCCGAGGCTGCGATTGTGCTTGCTTTCCATTATTTTCGTCCTTGTAATTACCACATCGCCATTTTAAACCGTGAAATAAATCACATTTTTGAACTAAACGCATCCCCTCGGGACGATTCTTACCCGTCAGTTTGCGTTAAGTTGATCTCCGGCAAATTTTGACTGATAGCGATAATTGTTTCGTGACAGATATTTATCAAACCGGGATGCCGTACGAAATGGGGCTGACTCCGATCGTCTCCTCTGCCAACATTTACACAGCTTTAACAAACCGGCGTCATCAGCGATAATGCCTCTTTCTGTCCTGCCTGGAGTTTCAATGCGCGATTTGCCCCCCGTGACGACCCCGAACAAGCGCCCAATGAAACTGAACACCCTCGTCACCCTGATGGTCTACAGCGTGACTGGCTGCATATTACTGGTGATTTTTGCGCTCTACTTTGCGCAAATAACCAAAGCGACGCGCGATGGGGTGCGGGATACCGCCCTGGCCGTCGCCAGAACGCTGGCCGACAGCCCGGCGGTAATCCACGGCTTATCCCTCCCCCCGCAAAGCAACATTATTCAGCCTGTCGCCCTCGCGGTTATGCAGCGTAACAACCTGCTGTTTGCCGTGGTCACTGATATGCAGGGCATCCGCTATTCCCATCCTGACAGCACCCTGCTCGGCAAAGCCTTTATTGGCGACGATCTGCGGCCTGCGCTGAAGGATAAAGAAAATGTTGCCATCAATCATGGCGTGCTCGACGAGGCGCTGCGCGTTTTCACGCCGGTATATAACGCCCAGCGTCAGCAGATTGGGGTGGTTGCCGTCGGGATCTCCCTGCAGAAGGTCGAGCAGCAGATCGCCCGCAACCGCTGGGATGCTATCTGGCTGGTGCTGTTCAGCGCGCTGCTCGGCGCGCTGGGCGCGTGGGGGCTGGTGCGGATGTTAAAGCGCGTGCTGTTTGGCCTTGAACCCTATCAAATTTCAGCCCTGCTGGAGCAGCGCCAGGCGATGCTGCACTCCCTGCGGGAGGGTGTCATCGCGGTCGATCGGCAAGGACATGTAACGATGGTGAACCATGCGGCCCGCCAGATCCTGAATATCAGCAGCGACGCGCTGCATGATGCGCCCCTGCTGGCAAATCTGCGTGAGGTATTGCGCTCCGGCCAGCCGCGTCAGGATCAAAAGCTCAACTGCCACGGCCGACTCTTACTCTGTAACACCCTGCCGGTGTGGAGCGACAATCAGCTGATGGGTGCCATCACCACCTTTCGCGATAAAACGGAAATCAGCCAGCTGATGCAGCGCATGGACGGGATGGCGAATTACCTTGATGCACTACGAACCCATTCCCATGAATTTATGAATAAGCTGCATGTGATCCTTGGCCTGCTGAACATGAAGCACTATGACCAGCTGGAGCGGTACGTCCTGCTCACCGCCAACAGCTGGCAGAACGATATTGGTGCCATCCAGCGTACCGTCAAGTCACCGGTGGTCGCCGGGTTCCTGCTCGGTAAAATCAACCGCGCCAGAGAGTTAGGGTATAGCCTGACGCTGGCCGCCGAGAGTGACGTGCCGGATAATCCCGATGAAAAGCAGGTCACAGGTCTTATCACTATTCTGGGCAATCTGATTGAAAATGCGCTGGATGCGATGGCCGCGCAGCCCGAAGGGGAAATCAACCTGCTGCTGCACTACCAGAATGGCTGGCTCAGCGTCGAGGTGAGCGATGACGGGCCCGGTATCGACCCGCAAGACCTGAGTGCTATTTTTAATAAAGGCTTCTCCACCAAAGGAGAAAACCGCGGAGTCGGCCTGTTCCTCGCCCGTCAGCAAACCGAAAGCCTTGGCGGCGAGATAGCCGTCGAATCTGAGCCGGGCGTGTTTACTCAGTTTTTTGTACAGATCCCGTGGGAATGTGAAAGGAAAATCGCGTGATAGATGTTTTGATTGTCGATGATGATGCCATGGTGGCCGACCTCAACCGCCAGTACGTGAACCGGGTTGAGGGTTTTCGCTGTTGTGGGGTGGCGACCACGCTTGCTGAAGCCGGCGCGGTGGTTAACGATCCTGCCCGGTCGCTGGATCTGATCCTGCTCGACGTCTATATGCATGACAACGGCCTTAGCCTGCTGCCAATAGTGCGCGCCTCAGGGCGTAAGATAGATGTGATTATGATCTCGTCGGCATCCGATGCGGCAACCATTCAAACGGCCATGCACTACGGGGTGGTGGATTATCTGATCAAGCCGTTCCCGTTTCCGCGCTTTGAAGAGGCCCTGATTGGCTGGCGCGAGAAGAAAAACCTGATGGATTCGCATCAGTATTATGAACAGGCCGATGTTGACCGGCTGCTGCGAGGCGGCGCGCCGGGGCTGGCGGACAGTCGTCGCCTGCCAAAGGGGCTGACGACGCAGACGCTGCGCACCCTTTGCCTGTGGATTGATGCGCATCAGGAGATCGAGTTCTCCACTGACGATCTGGCGAACGCAGTCAATATTTCCCGGGTCTCATGCCGCAAATATCTGATTTGGCTGGCGCAGGTCAATATCCTGTTTACCAGCATTCACTATGGTGCAACCGGACGCCCGGTGTATCGCTATCGCCTGCAGCCCGCACAAATAGCCTTACTCAGACAGTATTGCCATTGATGTAATGAATACAATGCAACCCATACAGGCAAACACCCTGATTCAGTTCACATATATTGTTACCAAGCGGTAAAGCGCTGTGCCTTCTCATAATCAGAATGATAAGGTACACCACGCCCGGGAGGGCTAAGCATAATGCGTTCGGGAAGTATGACTGACGAGGAAAAGTGGCGGAGAGAGGGGGATTTGAACCCCCGGTAGAGTTGCCCCTACTCTAGTTTTCGAGACTAGTCCGTTCAGCCGCTCCGGCATCTCTCCGTTTTGATGGTTGCCATCATGCCAGGTAATTTGGCATTTTAACAGACCAAAACCTTTCAATTTTGTTCATGTGACGAGTTTGCGAGCAAAGCGATGATTAAATGGCCCTGGAAATCGAATGAATCCGCCCGAAGTACGGCGCTGCCGTGGGATGAGGCTCTGGCAATCCCCGTGCTCTCTACACTGTCGGATGAGGACAAGTTTCGCCTGGTCCATCTGGCCCAGCGTTTCTTACAGCAAAAACGACTGGTTCCGCTACAGGGCTTTGAACTCGACGATCGCCGAAGCACGCGTATCGCCCTGCTCTTTTGCCTGCCGGTACTGGAACTCGGTATCGAGTGGCTGGACGGTTTCCATGAAGTGTTGATCTATCCGGCACCGTTCGTGGTGGATGACGAATGGGAAGACGACATCGGACTGGTTCACAATCAGCGGGTGGTGCAGTCCGGCCAAAGCTGGCAGCAAGGGCCTATTATCCTCAACTGGCTGGATATTCAGGACTCGTTCGACGCCTCGGGTTTTAACCTGATCGTGCATGAAGTGGCGCACAAGCTGGATACCCGCAACGGTGACCGCGCCAGCGGCGTGCCGTTTATCCCGCTACGTGAAGTGGCAGGCTGGGAGCACGATCTGCATGCGGCCATGAACAATATTCAGGATGAAATTGATCTGGTAGGGGAAAGCGCGGCCAGCATCGATGCTTACGCCGCCACCGATCCCGCCGAGTGCTTTGCCGTGCTGTCGGAATATTTCTTTAGCGCACCGGAGCTTTTCGCCCCGCGCTTCCCGGCACTGTGGCAACGTTTTTGCTATTTTTACCAGCAGGACCCGATGCAGCGTTTACGTGACAATAGCGAAGATGGCGAGGATCCCGCCACTCAAGTACACTAAATCCGCATTTTGCGCCTTAATTAGCCAACTGAATCAGCATGTTGAAATTAGGGTTGACACAAAATAGCGAGGCCATTAATATGCGCCTCGTTCAAACGATTCCTCTGTAGTTCAGTCGGTAGAACGGCGGACTGTTAATCCGTATGTCACTGGTTCGAGTCCAGTCAGAGGAGCCAAATTAGAGAAGCCCGCTTAAGGAAACTTAAGCGGGCTTTTTGCTTTTACATTTTACAGTACAAATGCATAGTGCGAACCGTCCGGCAGCTCAACATCAACATGCAGTGTACCGCCTGCTGCCTCAACGTACCGTTTAAGTGTGGAAAGCTTCAGGTCACGACCTGGTTTCTCCATTCCAGCAACAGTAGGCTGTCTGATACCCAGAGCCTGCGCCATTTCAACCTGCGTTTTCTGGACCTTCTCTCGTAGCTCCGCGAGGTGAATGTTGAGCAGGATATCAGTCGCCATTGCCTGAGCGTCTGTCACGACGTCAGTTTTTTCATCCGCAATAAGCTGTTCCAGCGTTCTGCCCATCACGTTACCCCTTCTCTGTTAAGGTGTTTAGCCACTTTTCATATTCCCGGTCAGCAACCGATACCATCTCATCATAAAACCGTTTCTCATTGCCCGCTTTGCTTCCGGCACAAAGTACGATACCGGTACGGTCAGGATCAAAAGCGAAAAATGCCCGTATTGGATCCCCCCGGCTCTGAATACGCAGCTCTTTCATGTTGTTATAGCGGGAGCCTTTTAGCGTATCAGCATAGGGTCTGGACAAACCTGGGCCTTTTTCCCTCAAGACTAACAATACAGCAAGTACGCAGGCTCGATCCGTATCGTTAAGCGAGCTAAACCAGTGATCAAAAACATCCGTTGTTTTAATCGTCCACACGGGATTTCCTTATTCAATATAGGTTCAATGCTATATAGATGTAAAGCTATAAGAGAATGATGAAGGAAGGCAGCGTGGAAAGCATGTAACTTTACGGAAAAACGGAAGGGGCATTCAGCTATTTCAGCGAACATCTTGCAAGACATTCACCGTTTTGCGACCCGAAAAAAAATCCGGAAACGCAGCGCATTTCCGGATCCTGAATCAAGCGGCATTACATCAACAGAAACTATTCATTGCCCCATTGATTGAGGAACGTCGCTATCTCATCTATGCGCTGCGCGTTGATACCTGCTTCAGAGGCCATCTCCTGCTGCGCTTCTTCACTGATTTCTTCGTTATTCATTAAGCGGGTGAGCAGCAGCTGGAAGTAGTGTGCCAGGGAATCACGCTCTGACTCGCTCACCGGCGTTGCGGATTCCGTCGCGTACTCATCCGCGATGTCATAATATTTGATCGGTACTTCATTGTTCATAAGTCGCCCCCAAGGGTTAATGTCTGTATCAGTGCTGTCTGCATCGTCTCGGACAAGAGCAGTTCTGACCATGGGAGTGTACTGTGTAATGGCTTCAGATCTGACACCTTTTTGCATTTTAGACGCGCATTGTCCACTTAAAGCGAAAAGGGCCAGATCTGAGGTTTTACTGGCCTTACAAACCTGCCGCCTGCCAGCCATCATTACTTTTGAAGATCACAATTTTGCGTTGTTTCACCTCATCGATACGCGTCCCGCGAGCTTAAGCAACTATTTTTTATCAACCCAGCTTCTGCTCCACGTGTACTGGAATACGAAATTTAAAATCAACGTGTATTCTGGGCTATTTCATTAATCAACCAATGTTATTGTGGCGAAGCTAAATGCAATTTTCTGATTTGTATAATTTGCGCTAAGCATAAAATTAACAGCGATATTTTTAATTATTGCTGACATACTCGCGATTCAACCACCATTAATAGTAGTTACATTTAGCTAAAAACAGTGAATCATTAGCGCTTTAAGTGGATTAACATCTTGATAACTACCAGAATTAGATATTGACGGAATACGTTAACGTGCTAAATTCTTCTGGCTTTTTTTGGGGCTAGCCCTTTACCTGCTTCTGACAGTGAATAACGATAATATTTTTTTCATCAATCTGTCATAACAATACAGTCCAATGGGATAATCGAAGTTACGATCGTCAGACTAATGCAACAAATGTATTACCAGCACGTCTTTTCACCTTAACTAAAATCGCGAGAATATTCTATGTCTGAACAATTGCAGAACCCAACGATCGCCGCACAATCGAAAGTCACGACCATCAGAATTATTTATATTCTGTTCATCGTCAGCTATTTCACCGGCGGGTTAGCCGCGCTTGTTGGCGTGATTATGGCCTACGTCAATCGCTCCAGCGCAACGGCATTCGAGAAAGAGCACCTTAACTATCTCATCAAACTGTTCTGGATTAGCTTTGTGCTGGTTATTGTTGCCTTACTGACCTGGGTATTTGTCATTGGTATGATTGTTGGCCTTGCCTGGTTTATCTGGTCATTAATCAAAATAATTAAGGGTATGACCCGTCTCGGTGAAGGCAAACTGCCGAAAGCATAACGCTCGCACAAGTATTCCCTTCAAAAGTTATCAATGGTGACATTGATAACTTTTTGCATTGATAAAACATGAACAAAAACGGAATTAAGCAATGAGCGTGTCGCTACCCAACTTAACCCTGCGAAGTTTACTGGTTCTGGCGTTAATTCTCGGGTTAAGCGGCTGCTCTGTCCGTTACGATAAAAACGGTAAGATCCTTTTTAATACTGACCTGGCGAGCGTGCTGGGGAATGAAGTCGGTCAATTTACGCTGGCCGATGGCTCGAAAGGTGCGTTAAGAGAACGGGGTGGCCGCTACAGTCTGAAATGGAGCAATCTGATGATTGAGCGCCCGCTGGAAGGCGTGAGCTGGGCAAGAATCATCAATCAATATCATATCGAAGGGCATACGTTGCTGCTGCTGAAAGTGGCGACGTCGTCCTGCCCGGCGCAATATCGGCTGGTCGACCTGCAGAACACGCGTTCGCAGGAGTGGGCCTTTAGCGGAATATGCGATATCGGACCGGATATAACTGCCAGCGCGGATAAACTGCAGCTGAACTTTAAAACCGAGAATCGTATTGAACAATTCAACTGGCAGCATGGTGAGGTTTACCATCGTCGGCTGCCCGTTCAGCCGCAAAAAACCGTGCAGACTGACCGCCAAGAGAAGGTCAAAACGTCGCGTAAAGCCAAATCACAGAGCTCGTCTAAGCCGGTAAAACGCACACCGGTAAAAGCTGAACAACCGCTTCCGCCTAAGGTCGCCCAGCCTGAGCTGGATAACTCGCTGCCGACCGAGATCTATCAGCCGACGAAAACCCGTCAAACCAGCCTGGGGATCAAATCATGACCGGGCAGGCACAGTCAGAGAGAGGGGCGCGCGACGGGATCAAGCGCTCGCTTCTCCCCTCCTGGCAAAACTGGCTGGTGATCGGCATTACCCTGACCTATCTCATTTGTGAACTGGCGTTCAACTCTCGCCTGCTCGATCTGGTCGGCAGCGTGTCAACGGCTGAAGAAGTTCACAATATCGAGCGTTATGGGCGGACATTAACCGCCATCGCGGCGGCGCTGCTGGTGCTACAGTTTGCGCTGCTCGCCAGTGTCAGGCTACAGAAAAAAGGCATCATCCTGACGGCAAAGGCAACCACGGGCGCGGTGCTGTTGCTGTGTCTGGTTACCGGCACGGTAACGTGGCACGCCGTGGAATGGGTGATTGAACGCCAGGTCTCGAAGAGCACCGGCGAATCGATGAACCAGTACCTGCGAGAAACGGTGCTGGGAGGGTTTAATTTTGGCTATGTCACGCATGACGATTAATTTCCCTGCGGGGAAGACAACATCACCGAGAAGAGGCAGAAATGAAAAAGACATTATTAGTGGTTGTTTTACTGGGTATGAGCACATCGGTAATTGCCGGGGAAGCGCATTTTTGCGGTTCACCTGAAGTCAGCGCCCTGGCAAGCGGTCGCCAGGATGTTAATGACAGCACCGTTTTCACCTGCGGGGGTGGCGTGAAAGGCACCCTTCCGGAACTGGCAAAACAGGGCTGGAAGATTGTGCAGGTGAGCGATCAAATGGCATCGACTTCCCAGATGGATCCGAGCAAAGCCACCGTCTATTCACGTTTGATTATTCAGAAAGACTGAACTGAAGACCTTTTATAAACCCCGCAACGCGGGGTTTGCCTGACTAAATCTGATAATCCAGCACCACTTCTTCTGACTCCATCACCTGACGTTTAATCTCATCGACCGACAGCCCGGCGTTGCACAGTTCGATAAAGCGCCAGACGTAGTTGCGCTGAAGCTGCCCGCGCTTGAGACCAAGCCAGACGGTGTTGGCATCAAACAGATGACGGGTATCAAGCCTCACCAGGCTGCCCTGCTCGCTCTCGCCGCCGGACTGTTCCGCCACCAGCCCGATCCCCAGCCCCAGCTCGACGTAGGTGCGGATCACATCCGAATCCTGCGCACTCAGCACAATATCGGGCGTCAGCCCTTTACGGTTAAAAGCCTCGTCGATACGCGAACGCCCGGTGATCCCCTGCCGATAGGTGATCAGCGGCCATTTGACGATATCGTCCAGCGTCAAAGGGGCAATCTGCGTCAGCGGATGGTCGACCGGCAGCAGCAGGCTGTGATGCCAGCGAAACCACGGGAAGGCCGCCAGCAGCGGGTCATTGCTTAAGCGCTCACTGGCGATCCCGATATCCGCCCCGCCGTTTTGCAGCAGGACTTCAATCTCCTGCGGCGTACCCTGGATAAGCTCAAGGCGCACCTCCGGGAACAGCTCGCGGAAGGCCTTGATCACCGGTGGCAGGCTGTAACGTGCCTGCGTGTGGGTAGTTGCGATGGTTAACACACCGGAGGCATCGTTGGTGAAGAGATCCGCCAGACGGCGTACGTTGCTGGCTTCATTGAGGATCCGCTCGGCGATGGTTAACAGCGCTTTGCCAGGCTCGGTCATCCCAAGCAGGCGCTTGCCACGACGAATGAAAATCTCAATACCCAACTCTTCTTCCAGCTCACGTATATGGCGGCTGACGCCTGATTGAGAGGTGTAAAGCATGTTGGCGACCTCGGTCAGGTTGTAATCCCGACGGGCCGCCTCGCGGATAATTTTAAGTTGCTGGAAATTCACGGTTCACTCCGGCGCATCAGACATAGCGCTATTGTTAGGGTGTGCCCGCCGTGAGAACAAATAATAAAAACCAGCATCTTATGCTTTTATGGAATATCAGCTGACCAGCTGCAGCTCACGATTCTCCAGCGATGGGCGGCTCACCAGCGACATTAAGATCTCTTTTACCGCCTGTGCCTGCGGCGACAGTGAGCCGCGCGCCGAGACGTTCAGGGAGAGTGGCAGGCTCATGGACGGCGTGGTGATGCGCGCCATCCAGCCATTGGCCGCGCTCGAGAGCGACCGCGCCGCCGATTCCGGCAATACCGTCACGCCCATTCCGCTGGCAATCGCGGCGGTGAGCGTCGAGATAGAGTCGATTTCGCCGATGATTTTCGCCGTCAGGCGACGCAGGGAGAAGGCTTCATCCACGCGTAAACGCACGGCGCTGTAATCACGCGGTAAGAACAGATTCATTTCGGCGACGGCGGTTAAATCCACGCTCTGCCCCGGGCAGTCGCGTGTCCCCACCAGGAAGAGATCTTCTTTCAACACCGGCTGGCTGGTGATCCCCGCCACAGGTGAGCGGTCGTACAGCACGGCCATATCCAGCTGCCCGCTGAGCAGCTTATCGTTTAGCGCCGAGCCGCTGTTTTCATGTAGATAGACCAGCACCTCGGGCAGTTCAGTGCGCACCGCCTGCAGCAGCGGCATGGTAATCGACGACGCGGCTGTACCCGGTGCCAGCCCGATGGAGACCTGGCCGCTCAGCGTCTGTCCAACGTTACAAACTGCCAGCTGCGCCTGTTCACACTGACGCAGAATAGTACGTGCATGGGTATAGAGGATTTTGCCCGCTTCGGTAGGTGTGACGCCGCGCTTCGTGCGAATCAACAGTTGCTGATCCAGTTCACCTTCCAGAGTGGCCACCTGCTGGCTCAGCGCCGGCTGTGCGATATGCAACACTTCAGCAGCCTGGGTCAGGCTACCGATATCGACGATTTTTACGAAGTATTTCAGTCGTCTTAAGTTCATTTTGCCCCCTGTACGAAATGCGTTGCCGGTTCCGGCGCGAATGTACAGAGGGTTTTGCAAGATGCTTGCCAGTTTTAATAAGAGGTCCGATATGTCCGCTAAACGGCTGAAAATAAGAGAATCTAATCAATAAGGCCGCTTTTGGAAGTGAAACAACGGTTTATGATCTGCCCCATAAGGGGTATATCTGCACCAAAAGTGTGCGGATTCGTTGACGAAACAGCCACTTTGCTGATTTTGTCAGCAAACGGTTCAAACATGCAGGAACACCCTTTGACAACGGCCGGTGGCATCGCTAATATTCGCCCCGTTCACACGATTCCTCTGTAGTTCAGTCGGTAGAACGGCGGACTGTTAATCCGTATGTCACTGGTTCGAGTCCAGTCAGAGGAGCCAAATTAAAGAAGCCCGCTTAAGGAAACTTAAGCGGGCTTTTTGCTTTTCACGCTCCCGAAGTAAACCTTCTTTAAAACACCCTCAAGTATCATTAATGACACTTTTCAAATGTATGTCTTCCTTCATGCGGAAAACCATACACTTTCCTGCATCAAAGGTTCAAAAATGAACCTTTGCGTACTATAGTCGAGACATATAGCTGCAGAACAGCGCTCAACGCTTCGGAAGTGTCAAAAATGAACCTTGATGAGATAAAATCACTACTCGAAAAACTTCCTGAATCTGACAAGCAGAAAATGGCCGAAGAATGGGGGCGGCGTGCTCAACCGTTAATTACGGCAGAAAACTCACCTGAATCTGATGAAGCGCCTGTTCTGAATGCGTTAGCATTCCCATTACTTACGCAAATCCTCACGACTGAATTAAAACGACAAGACATCACGTATGAAGAGATGGCGATTCAAATTGGCGTCTCTCTCTCAACGTTTAAACGACTGATTGCGAACCCTTCATCTGCTAAGGCTATCAACCTTCATACATTGCTGAAAGAACTTGGGATTAAGGTATGGCTCGAAAAATAGCGGTGTGGCTTTACAACAAGCCTGCCGGGACGTTGAGCGAAGAGGATAAGGGTTTTGCTTTTTGCTACCACGCAACCTATACCGGCCGGGCGATATCTCTGAGCATGCCGGTGAGATCTGAGCCTTATTTAAGCGAAGAACTGCATCCCTTCTTCAAAGGATTGGCTCCAGAGGGTTGGTTGCGTAAAAGATATTCTGAAATCCAAAAAATTGACGATAACGATCTGTTCGGTTTACTGATGCAAAATGGTAACGACTTGCTCGGTGCAGTAGTACTCAAAGAGATAACATCATGAATCCAGAACGCTGCCTGATAAATTTAAACCCGCTTAAAGACAAAGAATTAAGCACGGGCTATTCCATCAAAGGCATTAAGAGCTTGTTCGGTAGTGTTAAGGTAGCCCTTAACCTGCCTTTTACGCGTAGCCAGTTTATTCAGGAACTGCCTGAGCGTCAGAAAGGGATGAGTATTTCAGGCTATCAACCTAAGCTATCTCTCAGTCTGGAAAGTGGAGAGCTAATAGTCGTCAGCAACAACGGTACCTACATCTTAAAGCCTTCTCCGGAAGAGTATCCGCACCTTGCTGAAAATGAGCATGCCACAATGTGCGTCATGCAACGTCTGAAATTTGATGTCCCTCCCTTTGGGCTTATGTCATTTAAGCATGAAGACAACCGACAAGATGAACTGGCTTTTGTGATTAAGCGCTATGACCGCCTGAGTGCAGACAGAGCAAGGTTGCATCAGGAACAGTTGGATGGCGCGATGGGGCTTAGCGATAAATATGGCAATATTAATAATAAGAAAAACGTCAGCTACGAGAGAGCCGCTAAATTTTTAAATAGTTCGGTGAGCAGTAGTTTAAAGAGTAAGCGTGACCTCTTTTTACGCATCGTTTACGCCTATGTGCTGGGTAATAATGATTTTCATCTGCGTAATATCGGGATCATGCTCCCCGAAAAGGGGGCGCCATATCTGGCCCCTGTCTATGATTTTATCAGCGTTGTGCCCTACCCTGCTGCGTTCAGCGAGTACTTAGCGTTGCCGCTCCTTGAGTGTGAAGAGAACGATGCCGGTAACGCGCCAGGGATAGATTCAGCCTACGGAGAATACCTGGGCGCAGACTTTATCCTTCTGGCTCAGGGGATGGAGATCAATCCGACCCTGGCCAAAAGGTGGCTGGCCGACGTTGTGAAGAGCCATCAGTTGCTCGTGGATACTTACACTGAAAGTCACATGCCTGAAGCGCAGCGAGACGTCGTGCTTCAATACGTTGCCCGGAGGATAACCTTGCTGGCAGTGACCAACGTTTAACCAACCTGGGGGGTGTTAAACGTTCTCGACATAAAAGCCCGCTCAAGGAAACTTAAGCGGGCTTTTTGCTTTCATTTTTACTGTCCTGAGGCCACCAATGGCGTCTCGAGTGCCCCATAGCCGATATTCACCGGCATCCCCGATCTCCGCTCCAGCGCGCCGTCAACCCGCACGGTATCCACCCCTGCCCCTTTCAGCTGCGCGCGCAGCGCGGGCGTGATGGGCAACGGCACTTTATTGTTGGACTCAAATTCCGTGCGATTGCGGGACAGCGGCTCGTGCACTTCCACCCAGCGGCTACCGTCCGGTTCGGTGGTCGTTTTTACGGGCTGATCGATTAACTGGACGCGCGTCCCGACCGGGACATTATCAAACAGATATTTGATATCGTCGTCGCGCAGACGAATACAGCCCTGGCTCACGCGCAGGCCGATGCCAAAATTCGCATTGGTGCCATGAATGGCATACAGCCTGCCAATATAAATGGCATACAGGCCCATCGGGTTGTCCGGCCCGGCAGGCACAAAGGCAGGCAGGGTTTTCCCCTCTTTGGCATAGGCACGACGCGTGTTTGGCGTCGGTGACCAGGTCGGCCCCTCCTGCTTGCGCTGAACCGTTGTGACCCAGTTGCGCGGCGTTTCACGTCCGGCCTCGCCAATACCGATCGGCAGGATCTCAACGGTGTTGCTGCCTTGCGGATAATAATAGAGACGCATTTCCGCCACATTCACCACAATGCCCTCACGCACCGTGTCGGGCAAAATGACCTGCTGTGGGACAATCAGCTGCGAACCGGATTGGGGTAAAAACAGATCTGTTCCCGGATTGGCCTCCAGCATGTTGCTCAGGCCCTGGCTGTACTGCGCCGCAAACGCTTCGAGCGGCAGGGTGTTGCCCTGCGGAACGGTGATGACCAGCGGGTTCCCCACCAGACGACTCCCTTCAGGCGGCAAGGGGTAACTTACCGCCAGCGCACTCTGACTGACCAATAAAGCAGCTAAATAGCCCAACAAGTTAATACGACGCATCATTCCCTTCCTCTGTCGCTCCGCGCGTCCGATAAGCATAGTCTCGATGAAAGAGGCCGCGCCCCGATCTCCTGACTTTTGTTTCATATACAGGTGACATACTATCGGATAACGCCGCATACCTGTATTAAGGAGACAGAGATGAATAATAAGGGCTCCAGCCTGACCCCGGCTCAGGCACTGGACACGCTAAATACGATGTATGAGCAGGCGGTAAACGCGCTGCGTGGCGCAATCAGTCGCTATATTGAAGACGGAACGCTTCCCGATGCAGAGGCCCGACTGAATGGCCTCTTTGTCTATCCTTCGCTTTCTGTGACGTGGGATGGCAGCGCCACCAACCTGCCGAAAACCCGCGCCTATGCGCGCTTCACGCATCCAGGCTGTTACTCCACCACTATCACTCGTCCGCAGCTGTTTCGCCCCTATCTGGAAGAACAGCTGACGCTGCTGTATCAGGATTACAACGCCCACATTACCGTGGAGCCTTCGCGCCACGAGATCCCCTATCCATACGTCATTGACGGCTCAGAGCTGACGCTCGATCGCTCCATGAGCGCCGGGCTGACACGTCACTTCCCCACCACCGAGCTATCACAAATTGGCGATGAAACCGCCGACGGGATCTACCATCCGGCGGAGTTTTCCCCTCTGTCGCACTTCGACGCCCGCCGCGTCGATTTTTCGCTGGCACGCCTGCGGCACTACACCGGCACCCCGGCGGAACATTTTCAGCCGTTTGTGCTGTTCACCAACTACACCCGCTATGTGGATGAGTTTGTCCGCTGGGGTTGCAGCCAGATCCTCGATCCCGACAGCCCTTACATCGCGCTGTCCTGCGCGGGCGGGATCTGGATCACCGCAGAAACCGAGGCACCGGAGCAGGCTGTTTCCGATCTGGCGTGGAAAAAACACCAGATGCCGGCCTGGCATCTGATCACCGCTGACGGCCAGGGCATTACGCTGATTAACATTGGCGTCGGCCCGTCGAATGCCAAAACCATCTGCGATCATCTCGCGGTGCTGCGCCCGGATGTCTGGCTGATGATTGGCCACTGCGGCGGCCTGCGTGAAAGCCAGTTGATTGGCGATTACGTGCTGGCACACGCCTATCTGCGCGACGATCACGTGCTGGATGCAGTGCTGCCGCCGGACATTCCAATCCCAAGCATTGCCGAAGTGCAGCGCGCGCTGTACGACGCCACCAAAGAGGTGAGCGGGATGCCGGGTGAAGAGGTTAAACAGCGTCTGCGTACCGGCACAGTAGTCACCACCGACGACCGCAACTGGGAGTTGCGCTACTCGGCTTCGGCGCTGCGCTTTAATTTAAGCCGCGCGGTCGCGATCGATATGGAGAGCGCCACCATCGCCGCGCAAGGTTATCGCTTCCGCGTGCCCTACGGCACCCTACTGTGCGTCTCTGATAAGCCGCTCCACGGTGAAATTAAGCTCCCCGGCCAGGCAAACCGTTTCTACGAAGGGGCGATCTCCGAGCATCTGCAAATTGGTATTCGCGCCATCGACCTGCTGCGCGCCGAGGGCGATAAATTACACTCGCGTAAACTGCGGACCTTTAACGAGCCGCCGTTCCGTTAATCATAAAAAGGAAAGTTATGCAAACCACAACACCGCTCTCTGCACTGCGCCAGTGGCTGGCGTCGCAGGGGCTGGACGGCATTATCGTCCCGCGTGCCGATGCTTTTCAGAGCGAATATTGCCACCCCCATGCTGATGTGCTGGCCTGGCTGACGGGCTTTGACGGTTCGGCGGGCCACGCCCTGATCCTGCGCGATCGCGCCGTGCTGTTTGTCGATGGTCGTTATCAGGTTCAGGCCCACCAGCAGGTTGATCTGGCCGACGTGGAGATCCTGCATCTGCACAACGATCCGCTGCCAGCATGGCTGACGCAGCACGTTGCAGCCGGCGCCCGTATCGCCTTCGAAGCCCTGCTGATGACTAACGCCCAGTTCGAGGGACTCAATGCCAGCCATTGCGACCTTGTTCCGCTGAACGACTCGCCGTTTGATGTACTCTGGCAGGATCGTCCTGCGCCACCGGCGGGCGCGATCCGTGAAATGCCCGTTGAGATCAGCGGAGAAAGCAGCGCCAATAAGCGTCAGCGCGTTGCTGCCCTGCTGGACGAGCAACAGGTTGATTATCTGGCGATTACCCAGCCGGATAATATTGCGTGGCTGCTCAACGTGCGTGGCAGCGATATCCCGATGAGCCCGGTTCCGAACTCGTTTGCCCTGCTGGGCCGCGACGGCGCGGTGGAGTGGTTTGTCACACCGGAGAAAACGCAGGCGCTCCCGGCCTCGTTGCTGGAGAGCCTGGTCCTGTCGCCTGAGTCCGCCTTTCTGACGCGCAGCCAAGAGCTTTGCGCCGGTAAGCGTGTAATGGTGGATGCCGATTGTGCCCCTGTCGCCCTGCGCTTTGCGATCGAGCCACAGGGCGAGATTGTCTGGCAGGCCGAACCCATTACCCTGCTAAAAGCGCATAAAAACCCCACCGAGCTGGCCGGCTATCGCGACAGCCATCAGCAGGACGGCGCGGCGTGGGTCAACTTCCTCGCCTGGCTGACGCATGAGGTTCCCCGTCGCGAAGCCACTGGCAATCCACTGACTGAACTGGAAGCACAGGCTAAACAGCTGGCATTTCGCCAGCAGCAGCCCGGGTTTATCGAGCAGAGTTTTGCCACGATTTCCGCGTCGGCCAGTAATGCGGCGATGTGCCATTACCACTCCAGCGAGCAAACCAACACCGCCATTACCCGCAGCCATTTTTACCTGAATGATTCCGGCGGGCAGTACCACAACGGCACCACCGATGCCACGCGTACGCTGGCCTTCGGCACGCTGAGCGCGCAGTGTCGTCTGCACTACACCGCAGTCCTGAAAGGCTTTTTATCGCTGATTACGTTGCAGTTCCCATCCGGGACCTGCGGGCATCAGATCGACGCCTTCGCGCGGCGTGAGTTGTGGGAGTTGGGGCTGGATTTTGATCATGGGACCGGACACGGGGTGGGTCATCAGTTGCTAATCCACGAGAACCCGCAGCGTATCGCGAAGAAGGTCAATCCGTGGCCGCTGGTGGCGGGGAGTATCATCACCATCGAGCCGGGGTATTATCTGGCGGATCAGTACGGGATCCGTATTGAAAATCAGGTGGAGATTGTCGAAAGTATTCCGGGGTTCTGCCGCTTTGCCTCGCTGACGCTGGCTCCAGTCGACCTGAGTCAGGTGGAGCTGCATCTGCTGAGTGACAAAGAGATCCAGTGGCTGGATGAATATCACCAGCAGGTACGCGAGGTGCTCTCGCCGCACGTTAATAGCGACGCCCGTCCGTGGCTGGTTGCGGCAACGGCGCCGGTGCGCGTGCACAGGTAGCCTATGTTCGTCCTCACCCACAGGGTGAGGACGAACGCAGAAAAGCAAAGTGCCCCCTTTATCTGAAAATGTCTTTAAGATCGGGTTTAGGTGATATCACTTTGCCTTTTACCGCATCACAGATTTATTTTTTCACATCAGCAACGCGCTTAGCTTTAAGTTGTTCATCGGTGAGGGTATTACCTGCTTTAAAGTAATCGATCACTGCTTTGTAAACGGAATACCCACCGGTTGTGTTACGCGCTTTACCCTCGGTAAACGTGGTAAAACCGTCACCGCCATCAGCAAGGAAGTTCTGGGTAGCAATGTGGTAAACCGTCGAATCCTCAATCGCTTTACCATTAAGTGTGAGCGCCAGGACCCGTTTTCCGACAGGTTTACTGCTGTCATACTTCATTTCCAGCCCTTTTGAGACCTGCAAGACGCCATTACTTAAGCTTGCGCCATGTTCCATCAGACTACGTAATTGCTTACCGGTGAGATCCATGGTGACCAGGTCATTAGGGAATGGGAACGTACTAATGATATCACCCATCGTAATCGCACCAGACGGGATCTCACTGCGGATACCGCCAGAGTTGGTTAAGGCCAACTGTGTATTTTTACCCGCAGCGGCCAGCAAAGCGTCCGCAGCCAGGTTGCCCAGGGAAGCTGATTCACCATATGCACGTGTTAATTCAACCGGCGACTGCGCCACCGTCTGTCCAACCACTTCATCGAGTTTCTTATTCCAACGGTCAATCACTTCCTTCGTTTGCGGATCGGGCTTCCACTCATCTGCGTAAATGGTTTTCAGTTCGAAATTTTTCATCGTGAAGCTATGTGGTTTCTCTTTGTAGTCCAGGACCAGTTTCCCTACATCGATACCACCACTGTCGGTTGAGAGGATCAGCGTATTGCCTACTTTAATCGGTTCCGGCGTACCGACATGCGCATGTCCGGTAATCAGAATATCCAGACCTTTTACCTGGCTTGCCGTCTGAATATCCTTATCCAGCGCACGACGCACATCGGTACTCCCTTTACTTGACTGACGGGCAGGCGTGCCTTCATGAACCAGTAATACGGTCAGATCCACTTTGTCCTTAAGTTCATCAATATAACGCTGTAACCATTTAATCTCATCCCGTGCTTCAATACCTTCGCGCATTACAGCAGAAACGGTATCATTGAAGGCAAATACACCATGCAAACCTATCACGCCAATTTTCACGCCATCTTTTTCAATAATGGTATATGGCTTATCCCAGAATGCTTTATCGCTGTTCTGATAAAAGATATTGCCCTGCACAATGGGGAACTTCGCCTGGCTAAGCTGGAGCAACGTATTATCCCAACCATCATCAAATTCATGATTTCCCATTGTGACCGCATCGAACGGCATGGTATTCATAATATCAATGATTGCTTTGCCCTTCGTTAAGCTGCTGATATAAGGGCCGGTAAAATAGTCACCTGCATCAAAAAACCATGTGGCTTTGTTTTTGTTTTTTTCATTTTTTACCAGAGTGGTGATATTCGCCCAGCCACCGATTTCACGTTTTCCGTCTGCAATCCATGGCACTTTATAAGGTTCCACATGGGCATGGAGATCATTGGTATAAATAATGGTGATATCCTTGGCACACGCCCAGAGTGGTAATGTCAACAAAATACCCGCAGCAATCACTTTTAATTTCATAATTTGTTCCTTCACTCACATTAATTTCGGGTATTTTACGTTCTGAAAGACATTGATACGTGCGCCCGTTCACACAATCAAATCGAAGTTTTGGTTTAACATCAGCGACCTTTAGAAATCGTTGGTGACGCATATTGACTCAATTTACGATTAATACGTGCAAATCGTTTGGTTGCCGCAATTTAGGGCTACCCATATCGGCATCTGCAGATTACAGTTGGCCAGACTACAGACTGGGATTCCCGGCATTGCACTGTCGAGCATGCGGGAGTTATCCCCCGCTGTTTGATGAACAGCAATTTAATGAATGGCTGTCTGCTCACTTAAGTGCATATGCCTTTGAAAATGGTCATTTTTGTCCTGAATGTTATCGCAATAAAACTCTCTGTTATGGTCATAATCCTCGGGGAACACAGCGCGTTCAGTGCCGAGTCTGCAGAAAAGTCTGGACACCTAAACGGCAATCACCAAAAAAAGTAATACCACCAGTACAGATTGAAACGGTGCCTTTAATTGTGCCATTCCAGGGGGGCAGAGGAGATCAGAAATTGTATGTTCTACTCAGTTTCGATGCTATCCGAGGTAATATTCTTCATCTTTCCACTAATTTTACTCAGCATCCGATCGGGGAAACCCTACGTTATCTCTGGAGAGGAAATATTGAGCCTGAATTGCATCATAGTGATATCGTAAAACGCGTTGATATGCGTGAGATGCATTTTCTACGCCGGAGTCAATTTGATGAAATTCAGTATGGAAGTGCGGTACTCAAACGCAACGCCAAAGGTGCTATTCTGCGTCCGGTTATCGCTGCCCACGGGCATTTTCGGGTACTGAATATCCTCTTTCCTGAGATAAAAACACATGTCATTTCTCACGAATGTTTTCTTCGTGGCGCGGTTATTACTGTGTGGGCAGAACTGTTTCGTCAACAACAAGGCGAGCTTTGGTTTATAGAAGAAGATATAAGCGACAGTGATACGAATACCCCCTGGTATTTTCAGGGAAAAACGCACCATGGATGGTGGCAAAGTCAATGGTCACTTTGGATCCAGGGAAAAAACCGTAAGATGGTTTGCCCATTAACAGGGGGTGATAGCAGTAATGCTGAAATGCTCTCTATAGCGGCCAGCAGGCACTTCATCGATTGGCTATACAAACAAACGAATTTTACCCACAGTGCCCAATTATCCGCAGGTGGCGTAACGCAAATACTACTTTCCCTGGCGCATGATTATAACGATAGACTTATAACAGCCCCTTCGGGCGATTAGTACCGGCGTTTCCAGGAGTGGCGTGATGTAGGTTTCTTTGAGCGCTTCTGGCAGAACGGTTTGCTTGTCTGCGAATATCTCGACGGTATTCACAGGTCATGGTATTAGGCCATGTTGCATTTTACCCGTGTTCTTATCGTCTGGAATAAAGTCCTGGTGAGACAGGCTCTAAATACTAAGTATATATCATTAAGGGTTCATGTAGATACATGAACCCTTTTAATATATGCAGATAGATCAATTAGTCATTAAAAACCGATGATCGATTGCTTTTGTTTTTATAATTATATCTTTTTATTAATTTACAGTAACTGATGCCGTAGTAATTAAGTCAGACAGTTCTGTTTCGCTAAATAATCTTGCACGATAGCCCTCTGCAGGGAATTGAGGCGCGCCATCAGGTAGAGAAATTACATCGTAGATAGAGGCAATCATATTGCCGTTCACATCGGAGATAAAGAATGAACGGGCATGGTTGGTAAAAATAACGAAGTAATCATCATGGTCAAACACTCCCCCCATAAAATCAGTCCATTGGATGATGGGTTTTGTTGGTAGCTCAATAGGTGCGTGGATTTCTACAGCTGTTTTGGCTGCTAAGTCTACAGCATAGAATAGAATACGAGCCGGAGGTGTTGAATAGGCATCGTCTGTCGCATTGTCATTCATCGGACGAATTACAGGACTTCCATCCGCAGCAAGACAAGATCTATTATCAAAGACAGATAAAACAAATTTCCCCACGGTAGAGTCGATATTGTCAGCAAATGCACTGTTATTAGTGATACACACAGTGTGAGCACCATTTTCATAGTTAGTAATACCAGAATTATCAATGTGAATAGTTTCTGGATTTACCGGAAATTGAGGGTTGTAATTACCTGTATCGATTACCCATAAGATACTACCATCAGTGATAGATATGCCAAAAGTCGTACTCGTTGAACGGGAATGAACAATGACTGCCTCATCATTATTTGGACTACTTGCAATCCATGAAAGCGAGTTTAAATGAATATCATTAGGAGTGCTATTATTTAAGATTTGAGAGCCGCTATACTCACTGGTGTAGTTTTTTGCCCAAATCATTTTCCCGGTCTGATCGTTGAATTTTAGAACCAAGGAATCTTGTCCCATCGTATTGGTTATCCGATTAGGGCTGTCGTTACCAAACATATAAATATCGCCTGCTGAGTCCCAGACTAAATCGTGCGTGTTTGAATAGTGATTGCCATTAGCGTCACGCAAATCGAATTCAAAGATGACATTACCGAGAATGTCAATTTTGAAAAAGCGACGACCATACCACGACATATCTTCATCGCTACCAGTATAGATGTAACCATTGTGAATTCTTAACGGCTGAAGATGATAAACCGATAAAAAGTTAAAACGCAGGTCGCCATTTTGGTCGTAACCACGGCCAGTAGATTGCATTAACCAGCTATTTCCCCATACAGATGTAAATAGCGCAGGATCTGTTTGTTCAATATCGAGGTGGAAGATGACAGATTTATCATAAACCTGATCTTCCGTACTAATAGAGAATGTCTGATTGAAAACTTCAGCCCCAGTTCCATCCTTAAATACGACCTGGACGTTGTTTGCATATTGCGCATACAGGCCAATAACAGGGATTTTTATGGTTTGAGAAACACCATAAATCAGATCCGACGTATAGGAAAAATCTACGCTGGTTGGGCTGGTTGTCCTTTTTGATACAGTATAAGAATAGCTTACTGGCGTATCTGAAGTAAAATAAATGTATGCAGCGAGCTGATTGTCGGCCGGTGCAAGTTCAGTTTTAACATAATTAATTGTCATTATCGTATTCCTTTTGGGTTCGTTCCATTAGATGTAGATACGGTTTTTTGTCAGGACAGCAAGGGGTCGCCAATAGAAACAGCGAGCAAATAAAGGCCTGACTTATAACTTAGTACTGTAGTAATTTAAAAACAGATTTGTATTATAATGCTCCTCTTAAAAAACAGCTGAGTAAACAAGGATGAGTTTAATCATCCTGCAGATGAAGGCGAATCCTATTACTTGTGTAAATAGATCTCCTCAATATTCCAGATACTATTCAGGGTACATCTTTCGTGAGAGTTGAAAATGAGCGCCATCCTTTACTTCCGTCCAATTACCCCCCCACTCAACATCAACAGATAACTCCTTCGCTGCCCGAAACACCGCAGTTGCAATTGTCTGGTAATGTTTAAACTCCCAGGATGCTGTACCATTTATGACGGCGAATACATCGACGGCGTGCCCTGTTAAATGCCTGCTTTTTGACGTTAATGATTTTCCTGATGCCAGTAGCTCAAGCTGCCGCTTTTGCTTTCTTAACCCTTCTGAAATACCGAAATCAATAGGTGATAATTTCAATGCTCTTCTCATCACGTCAGAAAGGTCCTTATGTACACCTTTAAGATTCTTTTCAGTAGCTATACCAAATTCATGATTTATCATTAGCATCTCCAGAAATTACGCCGGTAAATCCTGACATAATAATTTGTGCTAATGCCGGAAATAAATTCTTTTCCGACTGACCAGACTTAACGTCAAGGAAATGACTAATAAGAACACCACATGCGCCTAATAATATAATGTTAATGCAGTTAAAAAATGCATTTAATGATGGGTCTTTCCATGTCAAAACAATTACCTCCAACGATTGTATAAGTAAAAAAATTTACTGCATGATGAGACAATTTTTTGTAATAGAACTATATGGTGTTGCTGTGCAGTAAATAATAAACGTTGAGCAGCCCTGTTTTGTGATGAATGTCACACTCAATGCAATTAATAGCTTTTATCGATCGATTCTTTGTGAATGATAGTTATTTATTATTAATATGAATTATTTTATTTAGTAGTGGAATACATAAGAGGGGCGAGCGGGAGATGGGGTAACCCGATAGCGCGACGAATACCGGGTTCAGGAGGGATTATGCTGTAACCGTAACGCTCTGACCTTCATAGCTCAGGGTCTTACCCGCGACGATTTTGGCCTGTGCACCGCTTTCGCTCCAGTTTTCAAGCTTAAGCAGATCCTACAGCTCAACGGATGGGTATTAACCTAATGAAAATTCGGCCATTTCCAGGAGTTATTGCTGCCGCTCAGATGCTGATTCGCTACCGCGTAACTATGCTCATGGTAGTAGCGTGTGTCATGTGTCATGTGTCATGTGTCATAAAAGATATTTTCGTGCGTCACACTGGCTATGGTCGTATGAAGCTTGCGCCGCACGTCAGCCTCATGCTGCCTGACTTTCCACTCGCCTTCTCCAAAAACCTTCAGGCTGTGCGCTGTCGGTCAATGTAACAATGGCAATTTCATCGGTTTAACACGTCAAATCTTTGCTGGTGCAGGTTCTTTAAAAAAAAGCCGCTCCCGGGGTAAGCGGGAGCGGCTTTTTCAACTTCCATAAACCCAGGTATTACTGGCTCAGGCATATCGTATGTTGTCGCGCGGAAATCCAGGGTGCAAAGAATCCTTCACGGCTTGCATCCAGATAGATGCAGAGTCAACATCCTCACCAGTCGGGTTAATTCCCGATCCTGCTGATAGTCATCAACACACTGTAAGGGATTCTTTCCCGTTAAAACGATATTTGAGATACCAGAGACGTGAACCGCCTGGATTAACAATCAGGTATTAACTGTGAGAATCAGCGAACTTAAAGGGAGATGAAGAAAGTTTTGGATTACAGATTTGGATATGGGTATGGGTAAGAGACATAGGGTGGTCACTCCATTTTCAAACAGAAATGACCCAAATCTGACTAGCAAATTCTCCCGATGCAGAGGGGAAACTGAAAATGCATCGGTAAGGTTTTTCACGCTAACTTAATGAATCCAAATCGTATAAGGATTCACAACGCAGCATGAAAACAAGAATTTGGCTCCTCTGACTGGACTCGAACCAGTGACATACGGATTAACAGTCCGCCGTTCTACCGACTGAACTACAGAGGAATCGTGTGAACGGGGCGAATATTAGCGATGCCACCTGGTATTGTCAAAGGCAGAATGCACAATTCGTATCGTTTGCCGATTTATTCTCCACTTTGTGCATCTGGCAACCGTTCTGCACCACTATGTAGGGCCTGGTCACGTTTTTGCCGTGGGTATTTCCACAGCCAGCGTCCGCTGACCATCCGCCAGTAGAACAGTGCGCCGCGTACCGCCCAATCCAGGAACATCCCCAACCAAACGCCAACCACGCCCATTCCGAGCATGATCCCCAGCGTATAACCCGCCACTACGCGACAGCCCCACATTCCGAGCATCGAGACCCACATGGCAAAGCGGGCATCACGTGCCCCTTTGAGCCCGGCAGGCAGTACCCACGAGGCGGCCCAGATCGGCATAAAGGCAGCGTTCAGCCACACGAGGATAACCACCACGTCTTTAACGTCCTGCTCCTGGGTATAGAACGATGCCAGCAAGCTGGCAAACGGCGCGGTTCCCCATGCAATGGCGGTCAGGCCAAGGGTGGAGAGCCAGAATACATGGCGTAACTGACGCTCCGCCTGCCCTATCTGCCCTTTCCCGAGCCGTTTACCGGTGATAATGGTAGAAGCTGAACCGAGGGCGTTGCCCGGCAGGTTGATTAAGGCAGCGATGGAGAAGGCGATAAAGTTACCGGCAATAACATCGGTACCCATCCCGGCGACAAACATCTGGGTCAGCAGCTTGCCGCTGTTAAACAGTACCGACTCAATACTGGCCGGTACGCCGATGCCCATCACTTCCCAGATAATGGCAAAGTTCAGCGGCTTGAAATAGCTTTTTAAGCTGATGCGCAGCGCCGGGTTAAAACCCACCGCCAGCACCGCAATAATGGCGACTGCGCCTACGTAGCGGGAGATGGTCAGTCCCAGCCCCGCGCCGATAAAGCCGAGCCCGTCCCAGGAAAAGATGCCGTAAATCAGCACGCTGCTGATCATGATGTTGAGGATGTTCATCCCACCATTAATCAGCAGCGGTATTTTAGTATTCCCCGCCCCGCGCAGCGCCCCGCTGCCAATCAGCGCAATCGCCGCGGCCGGGTAGCTGAGAACCGTCATTTCGAGGTACGACAGCGCCAGGGCTTTCACTTCACCTGTAGCCTCTCCGGCGACAATATTAATGATCTCCTCGCCAAAGTAGTGGATCACCGCCGCCAGCACGATGGAAAACAACGTCATGATCACCAGCGACTGCCTGGCCGCCGCCCGCGCGCGCTGCGGATCGCGTTTGCCGAGACTAAAGGCCACCACCACCGTGGTACCGAGATCGATAGCGGCAAAGAACGAAATGATCACCATGTTGAAGCTGTCAGCCAGGCCCACACCCGCCATCGCCTCTTTTCCAAGCCAGCTCACCAGGAAGGTACTGAGCACGCCCATCATCAGGACGCAGGTATTTTCCAGAAAGATAGGCACGGCAAGGGGGGTGATTTCACGCCAGAACAGAACTTTGTAACTCTTACGTTTGGCATACCAGGGCGTGCGTTGCACAACCTGGCGTAAAGCGGAGGTGACGTTCAAAATGGACCTTAAAGAGAGAAAGTTGAAACTCCTTTTCAAATAATGAGGGAGAATAGACGATCCTGCAAAGTATTTCCCACAAAAATATCCAGGGATTTACGACAAACTGTCGACAGAATCAGCAGTTGAACATAATGGGTAAGATCAGGTTTGACAAAACTTTTTTCGCCGCTAAGATAGCACTCCACACCGATTCCTCTGTAGTTCAGTCGGTAGAACGGCGGACTGTTAATCCGTATGTCACTGGTTCGAGTCCAGTCAGAGGAGCCAAATTTAAGAAGCCTGCTTACGAGCAGGCTTTTTGCTTTTCATCGTTGGCTTAAATGACGTTATGTTACCAATAAAAAAGGCCCTCTGTGATGCAGAGAGCCTTTTTTTATAGCCTGCGGCGATTACTCGCTTTTTGCTTCGCCGTTTTTGATTTCGCCAATCACTTTCAGCTTTTTGGAGATGTCGCGGCGTTCTTTCGACAGCTCAGCATTTTTGATGATGTAGTCGTCTACGCGATCTTCGTAGTCGGTTTTCATGCTGGCAATGATGCCCTGAATCGCTTCTACGCTCATGCCTGGCTTGATGTAGTCGCTCAGGTTGTCCAGCAGCAGAACGCGCTTCTGGTTGTCACGGATCTTCTTCTCAACGTCCTGAATTTCACGTTGCAGTTTGTTCTTGCGGCGGAACAGACGGACAAATTCCAGAACGTCCTGGAACGAAGGCTTGGTAGTTTCCATTTTTACACCCCTGATAATGTGAGATTCGGATTCGTTTAAACAACCGCGATGGCGTTAACCTTACTGACAGCGATTGCTGATGACAATAATTTTTCCTTTGGCCCTATCATAACCTCAATTTCTGCTGAATCGAAGCAGCAGGCATCATAACTGCGCATGTCCGCTTTTTATTTGCGCAATGCCCGACAGATAAGATGAGACAGCAGCTCCAGCTGGCGAGCCAGCTCCATGCTCAACCATACATAGCCATGAATAGGCGTTTCCGCCACGTTTTCACCGCGCTGATCGTTGATCAGCTGGCGCAACTCGGCAACGATTTCGTTCAGCCGCTCGGTATTGGCCAGAATCGGCTGCGGATTACCTTCGTACAACGCATGGGCGATGGTGAGCAGCGTTTGCTGGGTCATCTGCTGCGTTTCTTTCAGCGTCCGGGCATTGAGCATAACAAAATGGCTGGCCCGGGAGGCCCAGTGCGCATTGATTTGCAGCTCCAGAATGCAGACCAGGTTGCGGCTGACGGTCTGAATCGCTTCGAAGATGGATTTCTGAATATGGGTCTCTTTGCTGGCCGGAGTAATCAGGCTGCGCATTTTGACCACGTCATTGAGGATGGTTTGCAGGTGTTTCTCAAGCCGCGGGCGCTCGACCAGATTGGGGGAAAAACCAGCCTGATAGACCCGGTTAAAAGCGGTGACGTAGTTCGCCATCTGAATACGCCAGTGCAAAAACGCCCGCTGCGGCCAGATGCCGGTAAACAGCATCGCGAGCAGGGAGCCGAGGATCACGTCGCCGCTTCGCCATAGGGCGGTGTGCATGTCTCCCGTCGGCGCACCGATCACCACCGCAAGGGTGATGCCAATCAGCAGCGCCTGGTAGGGCCGTTTGCCCAGTGCAAGCCAGCCGCAAAGGAACATAGCGACCGCGCACCACACCAGCATCAGCGGCAGAGAGAAAAGCTCAAGCTTCAGGGCTATTAGCCCCAGTCCTGAGCCGAGGATAGTTCCACCAATACGTTCAAACGCGCGCGGGACCACATTGCCCCAGAAGGAGATCGGCCCCATGATCACCACCAGCGTGATCAGCGGCCATGTCCCCTCCGGTACATGCAGCAGACGTACCAGTAAAAAGGTGAGGACAAACGCCAGCGCAATACGGCATCCATGAACCGTGCGGTAGTGGCGATACAGGCGAATTTCAAAAGGCGTTAATGATTTGTCGGGGCGCACACACGCTCTCCAGCATTACGGCAAACCCTGATTGTACTGCTTTTTCTGCCGAAGGAGTGACCTCCGGCAGAAAAACCCGGCAAAGCGTGGGTATTGACGACCTTTTAACCAACTTTGTTTTGTACAGGAATAAACATTTCGATATCCCAGTAGCCGTCTGCGTTGCCATCATTCAAATAACGTTCGAAACAGGGTTTCGGCGCAATCTGGTATTTGCCGTCTTCAAGCAGGCTGTCGAAGAAATGATTCCAGGGGGTGGCAAAGTCGTGATTTTCAACCCGGGCGGTCGCTGCAGCATAGTCGCCTTCGGCCACCTCGGTAAGGATCACCCCTTCGCTGTTGGCGGGGATCGTAAAATCGTCCGGCACGGTGATCACCGTGTCGCAGCGGAGCTTATCGGCCGGTACTTCGTCAGGGTTATCATAATAGACCGCCACCCACTCCAGCGGCTGGATCCGCTGGCCGTTTACCCACATCATCAGTTGTTCAAAACCCTGCTTAACGGTTTGCTCCCAGGGGCCAACCAGATGAAAACCAGCGATTTTGCGTTTGTTCTGGTGCGTGATGCTGTAGTCCATGCTGCCTCCGTTTGATTACTGTATATACATACACTCTAAAGCAGAGAAAAGCGGTTTAACAATTGTGCTGTGTTTATTATGTGAGCAGACTCGCACCCTCGCCAGCCTGCTCACTGCCGGGTCAGGCTTTGTGGTGCAGATAGTCGCTCAGACGGGAGAACATTCCCCCTTTGCCAACACTTTCCAGCGTCACCAGCGGCCAGTGAGCCACCACTTTATCGCGATCGTAAAGCTCAATCTCACCTACCCGCTGGTGCGCAGCGATCGGGGCTTCCAGCTCTTTTTTATCCAGCACGTATTTGGCTTTGATATTCGGCACCTCTGACTTCGGCAGGGCCAGCCAGAAGTCCTGGTCGGTACCCAGAGAGATCGTCTCTTTGTTGCCGTACCAGATACGCTCGCTGCCGACCTGCTTGCCGTTATGCAGGATCTGCACGGTATCGAAATTCTGCTGTCCCCAGTGCAGCAGCTTGCGGGCCTGATCCTCACGGCCTTTCGGGCTCTCCGCCCCCATGATAACGGCAATCAGGCGGCGCTGGCCGTCAACGGCCGAGGCAATCAGGTTAAAACCGGCGCCGGAGGTGTGGCCGGTTTTCAGACCGTCGACGCTGAGCGATTTATCCCACAGCAGGCCGTTGCGATTCTGCTGGGTGATGCCGTTCCAGGTCAGGCTCTTCTCGCTGTACATGTGATAAAAGTCAGGCTCGCCGTGGATGATGGCGCGGGAGAGCACCGCCAGATCGAAGGCAGAACTATGCTGGCCCGGGGCATCCAGGCCGTGAACCGTCTCAAAATGGGTATCGCGTAAATTCAGCTTTTGCACATAGTCGTTCATCATCTTGACGAACTGGGGCTGTCCGCCCGCCACGTAGTCGGCCAGCGCAACGCAGGCGTCATTGCCGGAGTCAACAATCAGGCCACGGCTGAGATCATGCACCGATACCCGCTCACCCGCCTTCAAAAACATCAGCGAGGAGCCGTCAAACACCGGATTGCCCTTTGCCCAGGCATCCTGGCCGACGGTCACCATATCGTCCGGGGTGATGCGATGGCTGTCGATAGCGCGATCGACCACGTAACCGGTCATCAGCTTGGTCAGGCTGGCCGGATTACGCTGCTGATGTTCATTGCCCGCCGTTAAAATCTGCCCCGTCGTATAGTCCATCAGCACCCAGGATCCTGCCTGGATAGCGGGCGGCTGCGGCGCATAGTGAATGGGATCGGCAGCCAGCGCGGATGAGATGCTTAAAGTGAGTAAAGAAACAGCAATAAACAGACGGCGTTTCAACGGTATATCCTCAGGTCGTTTAAAATCGTTGCCCTTTTTACGGAACTTCTTGTGTCGATACCTGGAATAATTGCAAAAAAATGTGACAGCACGCAGGTTTTTCCCGGACAGAAGGTCGCAAATTTCACTCCTGAAGGCGCTTTTTCTTCGGCGCGCCTGGCCGGATGGTTTACCATAGCGGCGTCACTCATAAACAGGATGGTATTACTGGTGTCTGACTCCGCCGCGCTGCCCACATTTTTATTCCACGACTACGAAACCTTTGGCACCAGCCCCTCGCTGGATCGCCCTTCTCAGTTTGCCGCGATCCGCACCGATGAGGATTTCAACATCATTAGCGAGCCGGAGGTTTTCTATTGCAAACCGGCTGATGACTATTTACCGCAGCCCGGCGCGGTGATGGTCACCGGCATCACGCCGCAGGAAGCCCGCGAGAAAGGGGTTAACGAAGCCGAGTTTGCCCGCCGCATCCACGATCTGTTTACGGTCCCGAATACCTGCGTGGTGGGTTACAACAACGTGCGTTTCGATGATGAAGTCACCCGTCACATTTTTTACCGTAACTTCTACGATCCTTACGCCTGGAGCTGGCAAAACCGCAACTCGCGCTGGGATCTGCTGGATGTAATGCGCGCCTGCTATGCCCTGCGCCCGGAGGGGATCAACTGGCCTGAAAATGATGAAGGGCTGACCAGCTTCCGCCTTGAGCACCTGACTCGCGCCAACGGCATTGAGCACAGCAATGCCCATGATGCGATGGCGGATGTCTACGCCACCATCGCAATGGCGAAGCTGGTTAAAGCCCAGCAGCCCAAGCTGTTTGCATACCTGCTCAGCCATCGCAGCAAGCAAAAATTAACCACCCTGATTGACGTGCCGCAGATGAAACCGCTGGTGCATATCTCCGGTATGTTCGGCGCCTGGCGCGGCAATACCAGCTGGGTCGCTCCTCTGGCCTGGCATCCGGAAAACCGCAACGCGGTGATTATGGTGGACCTGGCGGGCGATATGTCGCCGCTACTGACGCTGGACAGCGACCAGCTTCGCGAGCGACTGTACACGCCGAAAGAAGCACTCGGCGATGACGCCGCCGTCCCGGTGAAGCTGGTGCACATCAACAAGTGCCCGGTGCTGGCACCTGCCAGTACCCTGCGCCCGGAAGATGCTGAACGGTTGGGTATCGACAGACAGCGCTGTCTGGACAACCTGAAGCTGCTGCGTGAGAACCCGCAGGTGCGTGACAAGGTAGTGGCCATCTTTGCCGAAGCCGAGCCGTTTACCCCGTCGGAGAACGTCGATGCCCAGCTCTACAACGGCTTTTTCAGCGATGCTGACCGTGCGGCAATGAATATCGTTTTAAAGACTGAGCCGCGCAACCTGCCCGCGCTGGATATCAGCTTTGTTGATAAGCGTATTGAGAAGCTGATCTTTAACTACCGCGCGCGCAATTACCCCGGCACGCTGGATGAAGTGGAGCAGGAGCGCTGGCTGCAGCATCGACGCAACGTGTTTACCCCGGAGTTCCTGCAGGCCTACGCCCAGGAGCTGGAGAGCCTTTACGGTCAATATGAAGGGAACAGCGAGAAGCAGGCGCTGTTAAAAGCGCTGTATCAGTATGCGCAGGAAATTGTCTGAGTTATTGCAGACATAAAAAAACCGGAGTAAGAAACTCCGGTTTTTTTTGCCCGGCGGCGCTGCGCTTGTGCAGGCCTACGGGTCATGTCGCCGTTATGCGATGTCTTCGTGCTGAGGAACCGGATTGCGGAAGCTTTTGGTCACGCATGCCAGGTAAATCAGGCCGATACCACCCCAGATCAGACCCAGAATCATGGAGCTCTCTTCCAGGTTAATCCACAGCGCACCGACCGTCAGCGCACCACACACCGGCATCAGCAGGTAGTTAAAGTGGTCTTTCAGGGTTTTATTGCGCTTCTCACGGATCCAGAACTGAGAGATCACCGAGAGGTTAACAAAGGTAAACGCCACCAGCGCACCGAAGTTAATCAGCGCCGTCGCCGTTACCAGGTCGAATTTAATCGCCATCAGAGCAATGACACCAACCAGCAGTACGTTCCATGCCGGGGTACGCCATTTCGGGTGAATGTAACCGAAGAAGCGGCTCGGGAAGACGCCATCGCGGCCCATCACGTACATCAGACGAGAAACACCTGCGTGCGCTGCCATGCCGGAAGCCAGAACGGTGACGCTGGAGAAAACCAGCACGCCCCACTGGAAGGTTTGACCCGCAACATACAGCATGATTTCTGGCTGCGACGCATCCGGCTCTTTAAAGCGAGAGATATCCGGGAAGTAGAGCTGCAGGAAGTAAGACGCGCCGATAAAGATCACGCCGCCAATCAGTGCCGTCAGGAAGATGGCTTTCGGGATCACGCGCTCAGCGTCTTTGGTCTCTTCCGACAGCGAAGAGATGCCGTCGAAGCCCAGGAACGAGAAGCACAGGATTGTTGCACCGGTAATCATCGGCACTACGTTAGCATTTTCAGACCAGAACGGACGGGAGCTCATCAGCGTCCCCGCCCCTTCACCGTGGGCAACACCGTAGATAATAAGTCCGACAATGACCGACACAATACCCATCTGCAGCACCACAATCAGGGTGTTGAAGTTGGCCACGGTCTTGATGCTGCGCAGGTTAGAGATGGTCATAAAGGCCACCAGCGCGACAACAAAAATCCATGAAGGTACGGATGGCACCAGCGCTTCGAAGTATATTTTCGCCAGCAGAATGTTGATCATCGGCATGAACAGGTAGTCCAGCAGCGATGACCAGCCCACCATAAAGCCGACAGCCGGGCTGATGGATTTCTGAGCGTAGGTATACGCGGAGCCTGCAGACGGGAAACGACGAACCAGTTTACCGTAGCTCAGCGCAGTAAAGAGAATAGCGACCAGCGCAAAGGCGTACGCCGTTGCAACGTGACCGTCAGTGAGGCCTGAAACGATACCAAACGTATCGAACAGCGTCATCGGTTGCATGTAGGCAAGGCCCATCATAACAACCGGAATCAACGTAAGGGTTTTACGTAATTCCACGCGAGAGGTTTTTGGAGTAGCGTTATGCGACATGGTGATTCTCCATTACGGTAAATACCGCCGCGTAAGCAAAAGATTGCCCCATTTTCTGTATTCCTCAGCGACAACAACTGTCGGATTTTAGTAAGTATCTATCCGGTACGAAGCCCGGCCTCTTGATTTAAATGATTTTCGTACATGCAAAAAAAAATAACCGACGCCTTTTATATCGTCGATTATTCCAATGCTTTTGCAGCGGCGGCATTTTCCTTAATTTGGGGCAAAAAGGCAAGCCTCCGGCACGCCCCTCACGCATAAATTTTTCACTAATCGCCTGTTTTATCGGTCTCATGCTGCGCGTACACGGCAGCAATAGCACTATTTGCTAAAATCTCTTGTCGCCACCATGCACTTGCCAGTCCGGCAGTCTGCTCATTCCAGCCTATCCATACTGATTCATAACTGGATTGTGCCATCACTTCCTTCTCGATCAGCGCCCCGCTTTCGATAAAGCGCTGGGCTAAATAACGCGGTAAAAATCCGCAACCTAAGCCACTAATTTGCAGTTCAAGTTTGGTTTTGAAATCAAAAACGGTAATCGCTTCCTGATCGTCCAGCAATTGAGAAGAGACCGCACAGCCTGGTAGGGCGCTGTCTCCCACCACAATAGCGCGATGATTTTTGATCGCCCGACGATTGACCGGCTCCGGCTCCTGGGCTAAGGGATGATGAGGGGCAATGACGAAGACCTGCTCCAGTTTCCCCAGGCAGGCAAAACCAAAATCGCTTATCTGCGGCGGTTCATGCAGCGCGCCGACCACGATGTCCGCCCGCCCCTGCACCAGCGCCTCCCATGACCCCGCCAGTACCCCGTTGATAAACTTCAGTCGGGTCACGCTGTGGCGCTCATAAAATGCCTCGATCAGCGGCGCAAGCAGGGAAAAGGGAAAGGTATCGTCCACGCCAATAACCAGCTCATTTTCCCAGCCCTGATGCAGCTTCACGGCCTGCTTTTCCAGCTCCCGGACGGAATGCAGGACTTCGCGGCCTTTTTCCAGCAGCATTTGTCCGGTGCGGGTGAACCGCGCCCGGTGGCCGGTCCGGTCGAGAATCTGAATATTGAGATCGCTTTCGAGCTTGTGAACCGTGTAGCTGAGGGCGGAGGGCGTCTTGAAGAGCTTTGCCGACGCGGCAGCAAAGCTCCCCTCTTTTTCGAGCGCATCAAGGATAATCAGGACATCCAGCAGCGGTTTCATGCTCACCCCCTTGTGGTGCGCCTATGCTCCGCCAGCGGCATTACTCCATCGGCATAACCAGCGGATCGGGAAAGAGATACTCAAATCCCAGTTCGTGACAGATGCGGTTCCCGTCAATCAACTTACCGGTCCCCTCACCCGGGGAATCATGAAATTGCGGTGGGGCCAGATTAAGCTGGCGCGACATCACTGGATAGAACGTACTGCGTGCAGGATGAGAAGGCGCACATATATTATAGATGTGACCGCCCTTCGGAGCCTGTAAAATCAAGGTAATTGCGCCGATCACGTCCTCAAGATGCACGAGATTGACGACATGTTGTCCGTCAGGCGCTGATTTTCCGGCAAAAAAACGTCCAGGATGACGTCCAGGACCCACCAGCCCCGCCAGGCGTAAAATGTCCACCTGCGTGCCGGGTAAATTATGCAGCCAGTCTTCCAGCTCCTTTAGCACCCGCCCGCTGGCAGTCACCGGCTGGCGTGGCATATTTTCTTTAACCGTGCCTTCAATATCGCCATACACTGATGTGGAGCTGGTGAAAATAATGCGCGGAATGTGGTGCGCCAGCGCGCAGTCGACAATTTCCTGCATCGCCTGCAGATAATAGTTCTCTCCGGCGCCAGTCCGCCGCGCCGGGAGGGTAATCACCAGCGCATCCACGTTCATCAGCGTGTCCAGATCCTCGGCATCGCACACCAGCTCGGGCTCCAGGCGCAATTCCACGCTCTCGATGCCGCACATCCGTGCCGCCTCGACGCCGTCCGGGGTGGTTTTGCTGCCCGTAACCTGCCAGCCCTGTGCCGTCAGCGACATCGCCAGCGGCATCCCGAGCCATCCTAAACCGACAATTGCGACCTTTTTCATCCGTTTTCTCCTGACTTTTACGCCTCTGCTTTAAGGCTACGCCAGCCCTGCGGAACTGACAATTGATAGCGCCAATATGAAATCATTTAATGATAAAAAAAAGCCCTTGCTTTCTGTAGCGTAAGTGGTTTAGGTTAAACGACATCACATGAATAAGCATTCATCGAGAATTTAATGACACGCGTTCAATTTAAACACCACCATCATCACCATCATCCTGACTAGTCTTTCAGGCGATGTGTGCTGGAAGACAGTTAGATCTTCCAGTGGTGCATGAACGCAAGCGAGAGCCCCCGGAAGAACACCTTCCGGGGGCTTTTTTTTGGACCGTATTCAGGCAAGTTACAACAGGATCACGAGGAAACCATAATGTTAGATAATTCACGTTTGCGCATAGCTATGCAGAAATCCGGGCGACTGAGCGATGATTCACGCGAACTGCTGGCGCGCTGCGGCATTAAAATCAACCTGCACACCCAGCGCCTGATTGCGCTGGCCGAGAATATGCCGATTGATATTCTGCGCGTACGTGATGACGACATCCCAGGCCTGGTAATGGATGGCGTGGTAGACCTGGGCATTATTGGCGAAAACGTACTGGAAGAAGAGCTGCTGACTCGCCGCGCGCAGGGCGAAGACCCGCGCTATTTCACCCTGCGTCGTCTGGACTTTGGCGGCTGCCGTCTGTCGCTGGCAACCCCGGCTGACGAAGCCTGGGACGGCCCAGCTTCCCTGAACGGCAAGCGCATCGCCACCTCCTACCCGCACCTACTGAAGCGCTACCTCGACCAAAAAGGCGTGCAGTTCAAATCCTGCCTGCTGAACGGTTCCGTTGAAGTGGCGCCGCGTGCCGGACTGGCTGATGCTATCTGTGACCTGGTTTCCACCGGTGCGACCCTTGAGGCTAACGGCCTGCGTGAGGTGGAAGTGATGTTCCGCTCTAAAGCGTGTCTTATCCAGCGTGATGGCGAGATGCCAGAAGCCAAGCAACAGCTTATTGACCGCCTGCTGACCCGTATTCAGGGCGTAATTCAGGCGCGCGAATCGAAATACATCATGATGCACGCTCCGACCGAACGTCTGGATGAAGTGATCGCCCTGCTGCCAGGCGCGGAACGTCCAACCATTCTGCCGCTGGCGGGCGATCAGCAGCGCGTGGCGATGCATATGGTCAGCAGCGAGACCCTGTTCTGGGAAACCATGGAAAAACTGAAAGCGCTGGGCGCCAGCTCAATCCTGGTGTTACCGATTGAGAAGATGATGGAGTAATCACCATGACCTTTAACACCGTTATCGACTGGAACACCTGTAACACAGAACAGCAGCGCGCGCTGCTGATGCGCCCGGCGATCTCTGCCTCCGACAGCATTACCCGCACCGTGGCGGAGATCCTGGAAAACGTGAAAACCCGCGGCGACGATGCCCTGCGGGAGTACAGCGCAAAATTTGATAAAACCGAAGTGGGCGTGCTGAAGGTAAGCGAGCAGGAGATTGCCGAAGCCTGTCAGCGGCTGGGTGATGATATTAAGCAGGCGATGGCGGTGGCGGTCAACAACATCGACACCTTCCACCAGGCGCAAGCGCTGCCTGTTATCGATGTAGAGACCATGCCGGGCGTGCGTTGCCAGCAGGTGACCCGCCCTGTCGACTCTGTCGGGCTGTATATTCCCGGCGGCTCGGCACCACTGTTCTCGACGGTATTAATGCTGGCGACCCCGGCGCGCATCGCTGGTTGTCGCAAAGTGGTACTCTGCTCCCCGCCGCCGATCGCCGACGAAATTCTGTATGCCGCGCAGCTGTGTGGTGTGCAGGAGATCTTTAAAGTGGGTGGTGCGCAGGCTATCGCCGCGCTGGCGCTGGGTACCGAATCGATTGCCAAAGTGGATAAGATCTTTGGCCCGGGCAATGCCTTCGTCACCGAAGCCAAGCGCCAGGTCAGCCAGCGTCTTGACGGTGCGGCTATCGACATGCCAGCAGGCCCGTCGGAAGTGCTGGTTATTGCCGACAGCGGTGCAACGCCGGATTTCGTCGCCTCCGATCTGCTGTCGCAGGCCGAGCACGGCCCTGATTCGCAGGTGATCCTGCTGACCCCGGATGCGGATATGGCAAAACGGGTTGGTGAGGCCGTTGAGCGTCAGCTGGCCGATCTGCCGCGCGCCGACACTGCCCGCCAGGCCCTCGCGGCCAGCCGCCTGATTGTGGCAACAGATCTTGACCAGTGCATCGCCATCTCCAACCTGTATGGCCCTGAGCACCTGATCATTCAGACCCGTAACGCCCGGGAGCTGGTTGACAGCATCACCAGCGCCGGCTCGGTGTTTCTTGGCGACTGGTCTCCGGAGTCTGCCGGCGATTACGCCTCTGGCACCAACCACGTGCTGCCGACCTATGGGTACACCTCTACCTGCTCAAGCCTGGGGCTGGCGGACTTCCAGAAACGGATGACCGTGCAGGAACTCTCCCGCGAGGGCTTTGCCGCCCTTGCCAGCACTATCGAAACCCTGGCCGCCGCCGAACGCCTGACGGCCCACAAAAATGCCGTGACGCTGCGCGTTGCCGCCCTGAAGGAGCAAGCATGAGCATTGAAGAGTTAGCCCGCGCAAACGTCCGCGCCTTGACCCCGTATCAGTCTGCCCGTCGTCTGGGCGGGAATGGCGACGTGTGGCTGAATGCCAATGAATTCCCGACCGCTGTTCCCTTCGGGCTGACCCAGCAGACGCTGAACCGTTACCCGGAGTGCCAGCCTAAAGCGGTTATCGAGAACTATGCAGCCTATGCCGGGGTAAAACCCGAGCAGGTGCTGGTGAGCCGTGGCGCGGATGAGGGTATCGAACTGCTGATCCGCGCCTTCTGCGAACCAGGCCAGGATGCGGTGCTGTACTGCCCGCCGACCTATGGGATGTATACCGTCAGCGCCGAAACCTTCGGTGTGGAACTGCGTACCGTGCCGGTGTGCGATGACTGGCAGCTCGATCTGCAGAGCATTGCTGATAATCTCGACGGCGTAAAAGTGGTGTTTGTCTGCAGCCCGAACAACCCAACCGGCCAGCTGATCAACCCGCAGGATATCCGCACCCTGCTGGAGATGACCCGCGGTAAAGCGCTGGTGGTTGCCGATGAAGCCTATATCGAGTTTTGCCCGCAGGCGACGCTCGCGGGCTGGTTAACCGAGTACCCGCACCTGGTGGTGCTGCGTACCCTGTCGAAAGCCTTCGCCCTCGCCGGGCTGCGCTGCGGCTTTACGCTGGCGAATAAAGAGGTTGTCGACCTGCTGATGAAGGTGATTGCCCCCTACCCGCTCTCGACGCCGGTCGCGGATATCGCCGCCCAGGCGCTAAGCCCGCAGGGTATCACCGCCATGCGCGAGCGCGTGGCGCAGATCCTCGATGAGCGTGAGTTTCTTGTCAGTCAGTTGCGCAACATCGCCTGCGTTGAGCAGGTTTTCGACTCAGAAACGAACTACATTCTGGCGCGTTTCACCGCCTCAAGTGCAGTCTTTAAATCTTTGTGGGATCAGGGCATTATCTTACGAGATCAGAACAAACAACCCACTTTAAGTGGCTGCTTACGCATTACCGTAGGTACCCGTGAAGAGAGCCAGCGCGTTATCGACGCCCTGAATGCGGAGAAAGTATGAGCCAGAAGTACCTCTTTATCGATCGTGACGGCACCATCATTTCAGAACCCCCGAGTGATTATCAGGTCGATCGCTTCGACAAACTGGCGTTTGAGGCCGACGTCATTCCGGTGCTGCTTAAGCTACAGAAGGCCGGTTATAAGCTGGTGATGATCACCAATCAGGACGGTCTGGGCACGGACAGCTTCCCGCAGGTCGATTTTGACGGCCCGCACACTCTGATGATGCAGATCCTGACCTCACAGGGCGTGGCGTTTGATGAAGTACTGATCTGCCCGCACTTACCGGCTGACAACTGCGACTGCCGCAAGCCGAAAGTGAAGCTGGTTGAACAGTATCTGGCCGAGGAAGCGCTCGATAAAGCCAACAGCTACGTGATAGGCGATCGCGCCACTGACCTTGAGCTGGCCACTAACATGGGCATCGTTGGCCTGCGCTATCACAGCGACACCCTGAACTGGGCGATGATTGGCGAACAGTTGACCCAACGGGATCGTTACTCGCACGTTGAGCGCAATACCAAAGAGACACAGATTGACGTGAAGGTGTGGCTGGATCGCGAAGGCGGCAGCAAGATCCACACCGGCGTCGGCTTTTTCGATCATATGTTGGATCAAATTGCGACCCACGGCGGTTTTCGCATGGAGATCGGCGTGAAAGGCGATCTGTACATCGACGATCACCACACCGTGGAAGATACCGGCCTTGCGCTGGGCGAAGCCCTGAAGCTGGCGCTGGGTGATAAGCGAGGCATCAACCGGTTTGGCTTTGTGCTGCCGATGGACGAGTGCCTGGCGCGCTGCGCGCTGGATATCTCCGGCCGTCCGCATCTGGAATATAAAGCAGACTTTGCTTACCAGCGTGTGGGCGACCTGAGCACCGAGATGGTTGAGCACTTCTTCCGCTCCCTCTCCTACACCATGGGCCTGACGCTGCACCTGAAAACCAAAGGCAAGAACGATCACCATCGCGTGGAGAGCCTGTTTAAGGCCTTTGGCCGCACCCTGCGCCAGGCCATCCGCGTGGAAGGCGATACGCTGCCGTCGTCGAAAGGAGTGCTGTAATGAACGTGGTGATCCTCGATACCGGCTGCGCTAACCTCAATTCGGTAAAGTCAGCGATTGCCCGCCACGGCTATGAGCCGCTGGTGAGTCGCGACCCGGATGTGGTGCTTCACGCCAGTAAGCTTTTTTTACCGGGCGTCGGCACCGCGCAAGCCGCGATGGATCAGATCCACCAGCGCGAGCTGGTTGAGCTGATTAAAGCCTGTACCCAGCCGGTACTGGGTATTTGTCTGGGGATGCAGCTGCTGGGCCGCCGCAGTGAAGAGTCCAACGGCGTGGACCTGCTGGGCATTATTGACGAGGACGTGCCGAAAATGACCGACCACGGCCTGCCGCTGCCGCACATGGGCTGGAACCGTGTCTACCCGAAAGCGGGCAACCGTTTGTTTCAGGGGATTGAAGACGGGGCGTATTTCTATTTTGTCCACAGCTACGCGATGCCGGTAAACGCAAACACCATTGCTCAGTGCAATTATGGTGAACCCTTCACCGCCGCCGTGCAGAAAGACAATTTCTACGGTGTGCAGTTTCACCCTGAACGTTCCGGGGCCGCGGGCGCGCAGTTGCTGAAAAATTTCCTGGAGATGTGATGATTATTCCTGCTTTAGATTTAATTGACGGCACGGTTGTCCGTCTGCACCAGGGCGATTACGGCCAGCAGCGCGATTACGGCAATGATCCACTGCCCCGGCTGCAGGATTATGCCGCCCAGGGCGCTGAGGTGCTGCACCTGGTAGACCTGACCGGCGCGAAAGATCCGGCCAAACGCCAGATCCCACTGCTGAAAACGCTGGTCGCGGGTGTGAATGTTCCGGTGCAGGTTGGCGGCGGCGTGCGCACTGAAGACGACGTGGCGGCCCTGCTGGACGCAGGCGTGGCGCGCGTGGTAGTGGGTTCCACGGCGGTGAAAGAACCCGAGACGGTGAAAGGCTGGTTCCGTCGCTTCGGTGCCGACGCACTGGTGCTGGCGCTGGACGTGCGCATCGATGACCAGGGGCAGAAACAGGTGGCGGTCAGCGGCTGGCAGGAAAATTCCGGCGTGACGCTGGAAGCCCTGGTGGAGACCTATCTGCCGGTCGGCCTTAAGCACGTGCTGTGCACCGATATCTCCCGCGATGGCACCCTGGCGGGATCCAACGTATCGCTGTACGAAGAAGTCTGCGCCCGCTATCCGCAGGTGGCGTTCCAGTCATCCGGCGGCATTGGCGATCTGAATGATATCGCCGCCCTGCGGGGTACGGGCGTGCGCGGCGTCATCGTGGGACGCGCCCTGCTGGAAGACAAATTTACGGTAACGGAGGCGATTCAATGCTGGCAAAACGGATAATTCCTTGTCTCGACGTGCGTGATGGCCAGGTCGTGAAAGGCGTGCAGTTCCGCAATCACGAGATTATTGGCGATATCGTCCCGCTGGCAAAACGCTACGCCGAAGAAGGCGCTGATGAGCTGGTCTTTTACGATATCACCGCCTCCAGCGACGGACGCGTGGTGGATAAAAGCTGGGTCGCGCGCGTCGCAGAAGTGATTGATATTCCCTTCTGCGTGGCAGGCGGCATCAAGTCCGCGGATGATGCAGCAAAAATCCTCTCGTTCGGCGCGGATAAAATCTCAATCAACTCCCCGGCGCTGGCCGATCCGTCACTGATCACCCGCCTGGCGGATCGTTTTGGCGTGCAGTGCATTGTGGTCGGAATTGATACCTGGTTTGACGAGGCCACCGGCAAATATCACGTCAACCAATATACCGGCGATGAAAGCCGCACCCGCGTGACCCAGTGGGAAACCCTGGACTGGGTACAGGAAGTGCAGAAACGCGGCGCAGGCGAGATCGTGCTAAACATGATGAACCAGGACGGCGTGCGTAACGGCTATGACCTGGAACAGCTGAAAAAAGTACGCGATGTATGCCATGTGCCGCTGATCGCCTCTGGCGGCGCCGGTACGATGGAACACTTCCTCGAAGCCTTCCGCGACAGCGACGTTGACGGTGCGCTGGCGGCATCGGTGTTCCACAAGCAGATTATTAATATTGGTGAGTTAAAAACGTTCCTGAAAAATCAGGGCGTGGAGATCAGGGTATGTTAACAGAGCAACAACGTGCGCAGCTGGACTGGGAAAAGACCGACGGATTGATGCCGGTGGTAGTGCAGCACGCGGTTTCTGGCGAGATGCTGATGCTGGGGTATATGAATCAAGACGCGCTGGCGAAAACACTCGACAGCGGTAAAGTCACCTTTTTCTCCCGCACCAAACAGCGCCTGTGGACTAAGGGCGAGACCTCCGGTCACTTTCTGAATGTCGTGAGCATCACCCCGGACTGTGATAACGATACCCTGCTGGTGCTGGTTAACCCTGTCGGCCCAACCTGTCATCTGGGCACCAGCAGCTGCTTTGGCGACGCCAGCCACCAGTGGCTGTTCCTGTATCAACTGGAGCAACTGCTGGCTGAACGTAAGCACGCCGACCCGGAAAGCTCCTACACGGCGAAACTGTACGCCAGCGGCACCAAGCGTATCGCACAGAAAGTGGGGGAAGAAGGCGTGGAGACTGCACTGGCGGCGACCGTCAACGACCGGCACGAGCTAACCAATGAGGCCTCGGATCTGATGTACCACCTGATGGTACTGCTGCAGGATCAGGAGCTGGACTTAACGGCAGTGATTGAAAATCTACGCCAGCGACACAAATAAAAAAAACCGGGGAAACCCGGTTTTTTTTCAGCTTTCAGGACGGTATCAGGCTTTGCTTTGGTAGTTACGCACTGCGTTACGGCCTAGCACCACGCCAGAGCCAATAATGCCACCCAGCAGAACCGCCAGGATAAGCACCAGGGAACGTTTTGGGCTGTCACGACGAATCGGCAGGTCCGGCTTCATCACATAGCGATAAGCATGGATGGAGGTCGGGTCGATTTTCAGCTTCTGAATATCCAGTAATTTCTGTTTATTCTGGTAGTAGCTGTCTGACAGCGTCAACGGACGCGAAGCCTCACGTTCGATCATCGATTGTAATGCTTCGGTACCTAACAGGAACATCGTCTCCTGGGTAACATCCTGGGTCTGCTGAATTTTCGGGCTGGTTATATTTGCGGCTTCGGCATACTTCAGCGCTTCGGCGACCTGCTTAATACGCAGATCTTTCTGCTCCTGGGCGATCGCCTGCTGGTTTGTCAGCGTATCGTTCAGGGTAGCCACCTGCTGCTTGATGTTATCGTTCAGGTCAACTTCGAGCTCTTTCTGAATCTGCTCATCAACCTGCTGAATGTACTGTGCGACCTGCTTTTGTGCCGCCTCGGCGGAACCGTTTATATAGCTCACTTTCAAGGGTAAAGGCTGGTCTTTAACAACAGATTCAATCGTTAGCTTCTGCGGTTCCTCAAGATTTGCCAGCGTTTGCGACAACGCCGAGAAAGAGGCGTTATAACGCGTAATCACACTCTCCTGGATATCGCTCAACTTTGGTGCTGCAGTGCCATACAAAATATTCAGCGCGTTACTATAGCTACCGATCTGCGCCGCATCAGGCTCGGTGATAATGGCTGTGGAGGTCCACTTTTCTTTGGCAAATGCGAGGTAAGCTACGGCAAGCACAATGGCGAGGGCGATAAATGTGGCAATCAACCATTTTCCGCGCCAAAGCTGTACCAATAGATCAATCAAATCAATCTGCTCAGGGTCATTGCTTCGCATGACCGCGTTATTGTTGTTGTGCGTCATATAATCCTTAGAAGGCAAAAAGCGCAAAGAAAAAGTTACGGCATAGTTTATCGATTGTTGTCGGATTTTCTATAGGAATCCGATAAGCTATAAAGAAAAGATAATGTTTAGATATTACTCTCCCGGCCAAGGCCGCCACATTGTCGACAACCAGTACCACGGTTAACAAGCGCAAAAAATGCCCGGCAGCGCTGCCGGGCATTTTTTATGCAGGTAATAAGATTCAATCACTGCCAAACAGATCGCGGGTATAGACTTTATCCGCCACATCAGACAGCTCTTCCGCCATACGATTGGACATAATTACATCCGCTTCTTTCTTAAAAGTGTCCAGGTCGCGAACCACGCGTGAGTGGAAGAAGTGATCTTCTTTCATCACCGGTTCGTAAATAATGACCTGGATACCCTTGGCCTTGATTCGCTTCATAATCCCCTGAATGGACGACGCGCGGAAGTTATCTGACCCGCTCTTCATTATCAGACGATACACGCCGACCACTTTAGGGTGGCGCGCCAGGATCGAATCAGCGATAAAGTCTTTACGGGTGCGGTTAGCATCCACGATTGCTGAGATGATGTTGTTTGGTACCGATTGATAGTTAGCCAGCAGCTGTTTGGTATCTTTCGGCAGGCAGTAACCCCCATAACCAAAGGATGGATTGTTGTAGTGGTTGCCGATACGCGGATCCAGGCAAACGCCTTCGATGATCTGCCGGGAGTTCAACCCCAGGCTCTCCGCATAGCTGTCCAACTCGTTAAAATAGGCCACGCGCATCGCCAGATAGGTATTGGCAAAGAGCTTGATGGCCTCAGCTTCAGTTGCATCGGTGAACAGCACATCGATATCTTTCTTGATCGCACCTTCCTGCAACAGAGCAGCAAAGCGTTGAGCACGCGCTGAGCGCTCACCGATGACAATGCGCGATGGATGCAGGTTATCGTACAATGCCCTCCCCTCACGCAGGAACTCCGGTGAGAAAATGACATTATCGATACCCAGCTCTTCTTTAATCGATTGGGTGAAGCCGACAGGGATGGTCGATTTGATGATCATCACGGCGTTAGGGTTGAGTTCCGTCACATCCTTGATCACCGCTTCTACGCTTGAGGTATTAAAATAGTTCGTTTTTGGATCGTAATCCGTCGGCGTCGCAATAATCACAAAATCAGCATCGCGATACGCATCTGCTTTATCCGTGGTTGCACGAAAATTCAGTGGTTTGTAGGTCAGATATTCCTGGATCTCTTTATCAACAATGGGAGAAATTTTCTGGTTCAACATATCCACTTTAGCTTGCACGATATCCAGTGCCACCACTTCATGGTGTTGCGCAATCAGGATCCCATTTGAGAGACCAACATAACCTGTTCCGGAGATTGTTATTTTCATTCATTCAACTTCTATATGAGTGAGTGTCAGGGAGCGACGACCGCGCCACCGTAATAAGCAGATGTGAGGTTTTTAGCGCGTATGCTAAGTTGATGTCAAGCAGCGGAAAAGACTAGAGAATAGAGAAATATCGGAATTTTTAACTAGTGAAAACTGCAGTGTATTGGTTAACCGAGAAAACATGGGGATCGTAGACGTAAAAAAACCCGGCTGATTTCGCCGGGCTTCGCTATATGACTGAGTTAAATCAGATTAATCCAGCCATTCGGTGTGGAACACACCTTCTTTATCAGTGCGCTTGTAGGTGTGCGCACCAAAGTAGTCACGCTGCGCCTGAATCAGGTTAGCTGGCAGTACAGCAGCACGGTAGCTGTCGTAGTACGCCACTGCAGCAGAGAAGGTTGGAACCGGAATACCGTTCTGTACCGCATAGGCAACCACGTCGCGCAGCGCTTGCTGATAATCGTCAGCAATTTGCTTGAAGTACGGAGCCAGCAGCAGGTTAGCAATACCCGCGTTTTCTGCATAAGCATCGGTGATTTTCTGCAGGAACTGCGCACGAATGATGCAGCCGGCACGGAAGATCTTCGCGATTTCGCCGTAATTCAGATCCCAGTTGTTCTCATCAGATGCAGCACGCAACTGTGAGAAGCCCTGCGCATAAGAGACGAGTTTACCCAGGTACAGTGCGCGACGGACTTTCTCGATAAATTCTGCTTTATCGCCCGCTGGCTTGGCCTGTGGGCCGCTCAGTACTTTAGAGGCGGCAACACGCTGCTCTTTCAGGGAAGAGATATAACGTGCGAATACAGATTCTGTAATCAGAGACAGAGGCTCGCCGAGATCCAGAGAGCTCTGGCTGGTCCATTTACCGGTACCTTTGTTAGCCGCTTCATCCAGAATGACGTCGACCAGGTATTTACCCTCTTCATCTTTCTTGGTGAAGATGTCTTTGGTAATGTCGATCAGGTAGCTACTCAGTTCGCCGTTGTTCCACTCGGTGAAGGTTTGCGCCAGCTCTTCATTAGAGAGGTTCAGACCGCCTTTCAGCAGAGAGTAGGCTTCAGCGATCAGCTGCATGTCACCGTATTCAATACCGTTATGAACCATCTTCACATAGTGACCTGCACCATCTGGACCAACGTAGGTCACACACGGCTCACCGTCTTCAGCAACCGCAGCAATCTTCGTCAGAATAGGCGCTACCAGCTCATAGGCATCTTTCTGACCGCCAGGCATGATAGATGGGCCTTTCAGGGCACCCTCTTCACCACCGGAAACACCGGTACCGATAAAGTTGAAGCCTTCAGCAGACAGTTCACGGTTACGACGAATGGTGTCATGGTAGAAGGTATTACCGCCATCAATGATGATGTCGCCTTTTTCCAGATACGGCTTCAGGGAGTCGATAGCTGCATCTGTGCCAGCGCCTGCTTTCACCATTAACAGGATCCGACGAGGCGTTTCCAGGGATTCAACAAACTCCTGAACCGTATAGAAAGGAACCAGTTTTTTGCCCGGGTTCTCTGCAATCACTTCTTCGGTTTTATCACGAGAGCGATTGAATACGGAGACGGTATAACCACGGCTTTCGATATTGAGCGCCAGGTTGCGCCCCATCACTGCCATACCGACGACGCCGATCTGTTGCTTGGACATTACATACTCCTGTCAGGTGTGGTCACCGCAACCTATGTGCGGCTTGAAAAGTGACTTAGATGTTAACCTATATGTGTAGGATGTGTAATACGTCATTTTTAATAAAGTGCTTCATAACTTTCAGCAATAGTCTTCCATGTATATCTTGTTCTCGCAATTTCTTGCATGGACAATGCGCATTCCTGCATTTCAGCAGATAACAATTCTTCATCAGTTAATTTATCAACTAAATCAACTGTATCAGCAAAATAAATCGCTCTATTATCAGTAGTGTATCGATTAAAAGAACAATCGAACGCAAAAACAGGTTTTGCAAAGTGCATAATTTCAACTAAAGAAGGATTTGTCCCGCCGGCAGAATGCCCGTGCACATAACCCTTACACTTCGAACGAAGAACAAATAACTCATCAAGATTATAAACAGGTGCAATCATTTCAATATTAGTAAATTCAGAATATTTTTTAATCATTCTTTTCCCGAAATCACTACTGTTCCAATTGCCGACAAATTTCAAATTCTTTTGCGTCCTTGAAAAAGTCTCCAGAATCATCTCGACGTTATTTTCAGGTTCAATACGGCAAAGTGAAAGATAATAATTACTGGAGATGCCAATCTCACCACCTGTTAAAACATGATCGCCACCATAAGCGATTGTCTCTGCATTAACATCGTAACTTTCTTTTACATATTTGGTAATCTGATAATTATCAGCAATAACAACATCAGAAAACTTAACAGCCATCCTTTCTGAAAACTTCAAAAAAAATTTAATAGCCGCATTCCACTTATTACGCTTCCATTCAAGCCCATCTATATTCGTTATTATTTTAGCTTTTGATATCATGCGAATTAAAGGTAGTGCAATACATCCTGAAACCCCCAATATTAATATTACATCTGACTTTCTTGACTGAAAGAGTGAAATAATATCGTAAGGGATACTCTGCATACCATTCGCGTGCAGATTGATATATTTTAGATTAGCTCCATTATGTTCCTTAAGCCTTTCAGCATAGATTTTTCCAGAACAAAAGACAGTATAGCTAACACGACCCGATGAATATTGGGTAAGATTCTCCACGAGTGTTTCAAACCCGCCATAGCAGGCTGGAATTCCAGCAATGCCAACAATAGATATTTTCTTCATTTTATATTCATTAATTTCATAAGGAATTATCGATAAAATTTAAAATTCTATCTTTGTATACTTCCAGAGAAAAAACCTCACTCTTTGCTTTGGCATTTTTTGCATAGAACTCAAATATTTCCACATCTGACAAGACATACAAAATTTTATTTCTGATTGATGCATGGTCACTATGAATAATATTAAAGCCGCACGTTTCGTCTATTAATTCAACAGGGCCGCCAAGTTCAGGTCCAATCGGTATCGATCCATTCGCCATCCCTTCAGCCAAAGTTAATCCAAAAGTTTCTAACCACTGATTTGGATTTGTTAAATTCAAAACAATAGCCGAAGATAAATACAATCTTCTCAAATCAGCTGGACGCCTAAATAAAACAATATTTTCCGGAAGAGGAGTGTCTTTTAAAAAATCATGTAGCTGCTTTTCAGTACAATTCAATACAAGGGTAAAGACTATATTATCATTCGCGCTAAAAGATAACTCTGCTATTTGAATAAAATCTTTAACTCCTTTGCATTCAAGTAAAGACGAAATGAAAATCACGTTCCTATCATTGAATTTCGCCAAGAAATCAATATCTTTGCTTTCTGAAATTAAATGAGGGCTCAAAGGATTGTAAATTACTTGTTGCTTTGATATTTGTTTAAAAAATTCTTTTTCATACAGAAACTTAGAGACAAAAACAACATTATCAGCACACAACTCAATGATTTTTCTTAGGAACTTTTTTAATATAAAAGGCTTTATTGAAGTTTCGTGAACATAAGATGTCAGTGTGGACTTTGTTATTTTAGAAGCCAGCATAGCTCCGAAGGGTAGCATAGTATTAACAATTACATAATTACTATCTCTTTTGTTTTCACGAAGAAGCCTTAGCAATATAAAAAAAATTTTCATGTTGGCAATTAAATATGCTAACAACTTAACCACAAGATTACTTGCTGGAAGATAGTTAAAATGACTATATTTGACATCATTTATTCCAGATAAAATCCCGTTGGTATTACTTGTAATTACGTGACGATTACCTGGCAATATTTCAACCATTTCACGTAATACTCTAGGGCTTCCACTAAAATCATTATAAAGATGAACAAAATAATATTTTCTTTCACCTACTATGTTTATTTCATTTTTCATAACTGTCCAGTGCTTTATTTAATCAAAATTTCTTTTACGTATTACTGTTGAACAAAATCAGGATTCATTATCATTTAATCTGAGATTCGAAACAGGTGTTCTTTTATCAATAATAAGAGCGATGATTGGCAGCATAATAACTGCGCTCACATTTTGATACATTGCAACAAATAATGCTAATAGGATAAACAAAAAAGATAAATTTTGACTCAACGATAGTTTTCTGGAGATCTTATACACAGTATAAATAATTCCCCCAATCGCGATGCACCCGACCATGTAAATAAATGCAATGACATTCGAATCTGGCCAAATTGTGAGGCCTACACCAGCATACCCTATACCGTGCCCTAATGGATGTAAAATAAGTTCATTGATCGCGTTTTGCCATTGAACAACTCTTCCTAAAGACGAGGCTTCCGAACTGAGCGTTAAAATAATTAATAAAGTGCTTATAAACGCAGAAGCCCATGTAAATACATATAGATGCTTTTTTAATCCTGTCGGCATTTTAATTTTATATATAAGCATTAACATAATATATACGAATAAACTGATAAACACGGTTCGTGTTCCAGACAGGAACATTGGTATTAATGCAAAAGAAGTTAATACCAATTTACCTCTCTTTATATAGGTCAAAACACCTAAAAGTGTAAAGAAACAGAAAAAGGTCAATGATAGGGTATTACTAAAGAAACCAAAAACTCGCACCGCATTATCACGGAAGTAGTCCCACTCGTTCAATTCGAATCCGGAATGCATAAACGAATCGTAGAACCAAAAATCTTCTAATTGTTTGTAATAAACAAATTGATAAATAGAGTAAACAACATTAGGAATAACAACTGTGAGCATTACACAATATAAATATTTTGTGATGTCAATTTCACGATCACACACCCTGAAAACAAACGACATTAACAACATGGGAATATAGGAATTAAAACCCACCAGAAATGCAGAAAAGTCTTGATTTAAAATCCCCATTATCGATGCCAGCATTATTAGCAATATAGCTGGCATAACAGTAGCAATCTTCTTTTTATTACTTGCTGTATAAAATACGAAAAATGTCATTAGCAAATATATTGCTATTTCTTTGGAATATCCTGATAGAAAAAACATTTCATAGTTAGTGTAATGCTTTAATTGCAAATACACCCAATCATAATAACAATACAGCACTGTCAATAATGAAATAAAAGCCGTAACGTTCTTTTTTAATCCAAGTGTTATCAACGTAGAAAGCAAAAAGATAGTTACAATTATATCTGTCAACTGAAATATTATCATGAAATGTTCTTTTAGTAGTTTTACTTAATCTTTAAAAATTCATATAAAACATAATATACCCGTGCAAGAATTCCACGCCAGTATGATTTCTTATTACAAATATATATAGTTGCTTTTTTATTATTTAAATACCTAAAGTTATTAGGGAGATCTTTTTTTGTTAATTTATAACTTTCACTATGCATTGACATCTCATGCACCAAATCTACATCCATAACATTCACAGATATATTATGTTCTGACAATCTCAGAAAAAATTCAGTATCAACACCATAAAAAGATAAATTTTCATCAAAAACAGGAGACATTATCCCTTTTAGTTTGGAAGAAATAACCATACCACTAGTGATAGCTATTAGATTCTTGTGCATACCTGGAACAATACTATCAAGATGTTTACCAACTATTAATCCCATTCTTGCTGGGCTACGTAATTTATTAGTAACATAAACTCTTGGAATCGTAACGATTGGATCATTTTGAAGTGATTTTTTCAAATGGTCAAAATATTCTTCACTATATTCAGAGTCATCATCTGAAATGATCAAGTAATCAAATTGAAATTCACTTGTGATTTTATTATAAATATAACTTAATTTTGAATTCTCATTATCAGACAAGTAAGTTAACGACATTTCTTTTGCAAATTTTTCATTACAAGCATGAAGCTCACTGTCTGTACTATTATCCCAAACGATAATTTCAAAATCATGAAATGATTCTTCAGCTAATTTTGCACTTTTAATCGTAACATTATCGATTAATTTTTTGTTATACATTACGACTAATAATTTAAGTTTCATTTACCTCCCCCCTGTTTAAAACCAGCTATGTGAACCCAGAAAGAGTCAATTAGATTAAAGAGAATATGTTTCTTATCATTATATTTGACATATGCCTTTATGGTATCGAAATGTGAATATTTATTATCATGCTTGTAAAAATCGATCTGATAGATTCTGCCAACGAAAGTCAAAAACATCATAATTTCTTTATGCTCTGTACTATCTCTATAATTTGGAATAAAAGAAGCCATTGCTTCGTTAATTTGATAATTATTCTTATAATGTTGAACTCTAAATTTAATTTTATTGGATTTAAATGGAGTTAATATCTTTTGAAGGAAATTGCTTTCTCTAACACCAATTTGATTATTAGAATGCTGTCGATACTTTATTAAAGGCTCTTTGCAAATACCGATTGAACCTTGAAATGTCGAACAAGCAGAAAGCCAGAGATCATGAGGCACATCTTCAGGAAAAGGGACTAATGTATGTAAGAACGCCCTTCGACAAGCCATTGTCGCTCCAGTTACAACGCTTTTCTTATGTAATCTAGCTAATGTAATTCTATCTTTATCAAAATTGAAGCCGATGCAATTCCAGAGTAATCCTATCTCTTCTAGTTTATCATTGACTAATTCTGCATCGCTGAATATCAAATTCAAAGAAGCATTCTCGTTAAATTTATTTAAAATAATCTCAGCTTTGTTTTTAACCCAGACATCATCTTGATCACAAAAGAAAACAATTTCCGCATCCGCAGCTCTTGATAAGACATCAAAATTTTTAACGTAACCTAAATTTTGAGATGGCTCTATTATATTAAACCTAACACTTCCTCTATAGTTTTTTATATATTCACGGATAATAGAACAAGTATTGTCGGTTGAACAATCATCTCTTATGATAATGCTGCGAGGTAAAATAGTTTGATTAACAATACTGTCTAATTGCTCAACAACATATTTCTCGCCATTATATGTTGCCATAATTACATTGTACATATCTCGCCTTACTTGAATGAGTGTGTTCTTACAGCTAACATTAATAAAATCACACAATCAATTAGCATTCTTGCGCTCCATGCATATGCTGCTCCAATGATCCCAAAATGGTCGATCATGAAGTAAAGGAAAAGCAAATATGGCGCAATTTCAGCACAATGAAGTAATGCCGTTGTTCTCGCCTTTCCAGCAGCCTGAATTGAGGCAAAAGGAATTTGTGCGATACTATTAAAGAAAAAACCAACTAATAAAATACGTAATACAGGGACACAATTTTCAACGTAGCCGGCCCCCATCCAATAGTATATTATCTGAGGAGAAAAAATAATTCCAAAAATCACAACGGGCAAGCATGTAGCGCACGCTAATTTATATGAAAGTGAAAGTTGACCGCGTATATCATTCTGATTTTTTAGACTACTAAGCTTTGGAAAGATAGCCCTGGATAGTGCTGCTGGCAAAATTCCTAATCTGGATACCGCTTCTGAAGGAATAGTGTAAAAAGCAACGGATGCTGCACCGATAACATTTGAGACGATAAAACGGTCAAAATATACCATAACAGGACTAATGATATTACTGACAGTAATCCATCCTCCGAAAAAAATTAATCTTTTGAAGGTATTTTTATGAAAGGTAAATCCTAGTTCTATTTTAGAGTGTAACACAACCAGGTAAGTTATTAATAGTGATAGCAACCTTGCTATCACCAATCCTAATATCGCTGAATACAATGAGTGCATAAAAATAACAAACACTGCCGGTAATCCTGCGATCATTGAACTACTGATTGTTCGTTGTAGATTAATATTTGCAAATTTTTCATCGCCTTCAAGTATTGAAAGCCATAATTGATTAATCAAGAAGAAAGGTATAGTTAATAATAGCAGCTTTAATGATAATAAGACTTCTGAGAAATATTTTTCAGATACATTCAACAGCCTAACTAACTCGGCCATATTTAAGTACAGTAAAATCATACATACGCTACTGAACGTCAGTATAAAAACTGATGCTGTTGATATTATTTTTTTTCGCTCTTGCTTATCGTTCCTATATAAGGCTATTTCACGAATAATCGCTCTACTTATTCCAACATCAAATATCCCAGCATAACCCACAATCGCTATCGCGATTGTATAAATACCAAAAAGTTCTGGTCCTAAAACCCTGGCAAGATAGCCTAAGGATGGAATAATAATAAGGGAAGGTATTACATACCCACCTAAATTCCACATGCTATTTTTAATTAAGCTCATATAATTTTATTTCAATATATTAATGTTATGCGGTTATTATAGAATTTTAACCGGGACTTATTGTGGCAACATGCCGGAGTTAGGTAAGCACTGCCAGAAACCGCATTAAGTTGGGTGTTTGATAGTTCAATGTCTGCCTTATAGGCTTCATTAAATACCAGGGCCGCATAATCATGCCAGGGCTTCGCGCTAATCGGCACCAATTGATTAAACCCGTCCTCTCCAGTTCTCTTCGGCGCAACACGTTTCGCATAGGCAGTAAAATTTGCTAGCAGCTCTGCGCCCAGTGGAATTCATTTGCTAATCGTTAGTGACCTATCATTTCCGCGCAATTCTTGGCAATAACATAGCATCGATTTGCCAAATTAATTATCTTTACCTGTTTGAACCATACTCGTGATAAAAATTAAGTGACGAGCGTAGCTGCCTGGCACTCTTTCTTACCGGCCAGTTTGGTTTCACCGTAAAAATTCTATGGTGCAGCGGCCTCTGTTTCAAACCATAGGATTTCTCCGTCGCCGGTTAAAACATAGTCAGTCGAATAATATTCAACCCAAGTACCAATTTTGGCAGCTTCTTACATACATGACTCAACGCTTATCGCGTTCAAGAATTGCTCCAGTTCAGCTTTGCTATGTACGGTGGTGTCCTTGATAACATCTAACTTGAAGCAGTTTTCGGTTTCCACAATGCCTTCAGGATTAATGAAATAACCGTAATATTCGCTGGATAGAACATCGACGGCACCCAGGCTACCTAACTACTTGAGCGGATTCCCAGTCCACCACCTTGTTTTACCGAACAACAGGATATTCTCTACTGACGTTCTCCGTAATTCTGCTCTATCCACGACTGATAATTGCCGCTTTTCACATTTTCTACCCATTGGGTATTAGCCAGATACCATTCCACGGTTTTACGGATCCCGCTTTCAAACGTCTCCTGCGGTTTCCACCCCAGTGTCTGGTTAATCTTCTCAGCATCAATGGCGTAACGGCGGTCATGCCCCGGACGGTCAGCCACATAGGTGATCTGATCGCGATAAGAGCCGTCTTTCGGTACGATCTCATCGAGCAAATTACAAATGGTGTGAACCACTTCCAGGTTCTGCTTCTCATTATGGCCGCCAATGTTGTAGGTCTCACCTACAACGCCAGTGGTCACAACGGTGTACAGCGCACGCGCGTGATCCTCAACATACAGCCAGTCACGGATCTGATCGCCCTTGCCGTAGATAGGTAGCGCTTTTCCATCCAGCGCATTTAAAATCACCAGTGGGATCAGCTTTTCCGGGAAGTGATAAGGGCCGTAGTTATTGGAGCAGTTGGTCACGATGGTCGGGAATCCGTAAGTACGTAACCATGCACGGACCAGGTGATCGCTCGATGCCTTAGAGGCAGAATATGGACTGCTGGGTGCATAGGCCGTTGTTTCAGTAAACAGCGGCAACTCGGTACCGGCAGGGTGCTCATCTGGATGCGGCAGATCGCCATACACTTCGTCAGTCGAGATATGATGGAAGCGAAATGCTTGTTTCACCTCTTCGGCAAGCATTGACCAATAGGCTCTGGCAGCTTCAAGCAGCACATAGGTTCCAACGATATTGGTTTCGATAAACGCTGCCGGGCCGGTAATAGAACGATCAACATGGCTTTCCGCCGCCAGGTGCATAACCGCATCCGGTTTATGCTCGGCAAAAATACGCTCCATAGCCGCTTTATCGCAGATATCAGCATGTTCAAAAACGTAACGCGGATTACTGCTCACCTCAGCCAGGGATTCCAGATTACCGGCATAGGTCAATTTATCGACATTTACCACTTCATCCTGGGTATTTTGAATAATATGTCGCACAACCGCAGAGCCAATAAATCCAGCACCACCCGTAACAAGAATTTTCACGCCTAATTTTCCGTAAAATGAAGAGATCGGATAATGGATTCTGAAAAGTGACTGGGGCATTATTTCAGAAAACAGACACGCTACCGCCCCTGGCTTAACAGCTACCAGAGCACTGAGCGTGTTCAGAATGTGGACTTGTTTGCAGCAAAACGCCAGCAAAATGGCGGCAAAAACAGCCTGCAAGTCAGCCAATAATTGTCGTATTAAATGCCTGTAGAAACAAGGGAAAAAAACAGGCTTACCATACAAAAAACCAGCAACTAACCGACTGAAATTTAAGAATATATTCAGAAATACAAAACGGCAGTGGCATTCATCAGAACCGATTAGGTTCCTGAATGATCCACTGCCGTTTCGAATACGCTAACCGGATATTAATCGTTAGTTAATAATTTCTTCATGCTTTCCCGGAACTTCTGACCTTCTTTATGGTTACGCAGGCCGTATTGAACAAAAGCTTGCATGTAGCCAATTTTCTTACCGCAGTCGTAGCTTTCGCCGGTCATTAGCATGGCATCGACGGACTGTTTCTTCGCCATTTCAGCGATAGCATCTGTCAGTTGAATACGATCCCAGGCACCTGGCTCAGTACGTTCCAGTTCGGCCCAGATTTCAGCATTTAATACATAACGCCCCACGGCCATCAGATCAGAATCAAGCGTCTGCGGCTGATCCGGTTTCTCGATAAACTCAACGATACGGCTGACTTTCCCTTCGGAATCCAGCGGCTCTTTAGTCTGGATAACCGAGTATTCGGACAGGTCGCCTTTCATGCGCTTCGCCAGCACCTGGCTGCGGCCGGTCTCGTTGAAACGCGCCACCATCGCCGCCAGGTTGTAGCGCAGCGGATCGGCGGAGGCGTTATCGAGAATAATGTCCGGTAATACGACCACAAACGGGTTGTCACCCACAACCGGGCGCGCGCACAGAATGGAATGCCCCAGACCCAGCGGTTGCGCCTGGCGGACGTTCATAATGGTCACGCCTGGCGGGCAGATCGATTGCACTTCTGCCAGCAGCTGACGCTTAACGCGCTGCTCCAGAAGGGCTTCAAGTTCGTAGGAGGTGTCGAAGTGGTTTTCTACCGCATTCTTGGAGGAATGGGTGACCAGAACGATTTCTTTGATCCCTGCAGCAACAATTTCGTCGACGATGTACTGAATCATCGGCTTGTCAACGATCGGCAGCATCTCTTTAGGAATGGCTTTTGTGGCCGGGAGCAAATGCATGCCCAGACCCGCTACCGGAATGACCGCTTTCAAATTAATCATGTTTCTTCCACCTTAAAAATGGTTGCCGAATTATAGCTCTTTAACCTGTTTTCGCCAGCACGATTTGCTGCAATTCTGGATTTGATGTTACGCAGCTGCCGCGCAAATTACAGTAGTAGCAATCCGAATCACCTGGCATTAATTCCAGGAATCTTCGCAAAGTGGCAATGGCTAAATAATCAGCGCTTCGGCAGAGTAAAATTCAGCCCTTCCGCCTTCACCGTATGCTGATCAACCCGGTCGATATCGACCGAACTTTGACCTTTCTCATTAACGGCTTTAACGTTCGCCAGCGACAGCAGCGTCTCTTCTTTAGCCATAAATTTACCGCGCACGTCTTTGCGCAAATCGAAGTTCAGCGCCAGAGCAGGTCCGATACTCGCATCCTGCATCACATTGATATTGCGCATAAAAAGATGCTGAGGCTTGTTATGCAGCTCAAGAGATGCGCGCTTCATCTCGAGGTTAGTAATGGCCACAAATGAGGTCGCATTGCCGGAGGAGATCTGGATCCCGCGTAATTTGCGGGTAAGATTTTGGTTATCCAGATGTATATCATTGAGCCGGAAATTTTGCGGTATCGACAAATAATTGCCTTTGATCACCCCGTAGCCAATTAGCATGCCCGCGCTGTCGGTCATCTCCACATTATCGATAACAAAATTATCACAGCCGTATATCGCCACCGTTGCGTTATCGATCCCCGCTTTTTTGCTGAAGTCGGGGGTGATATTTCGGGCTTTAACATTACGAATAATAAAGTGTTTGCCGTTCTCAACATGCACCAGCTGGCGGCAATTGCTGCCGGTGATATTGGCGACCACGAAGTTCTTTACCGCCTGATCTTCCGGGTAGGCGTTGTCATAAGTGCTCCCCGCAAGGCCAATGCCGATGCCCCAGTTAATTTTGCCGTTGGTACAGTCGATATGGTCGATAACGTGGTCAGAAATCAGGATATTGCGATCGTTAATCGCCACGTTCCACTCGATAGCGTCGCCCTGCAGATAGCTAAAGTGGCCGTTAGTGATGGTCACCCCGTCCATCTGGGTATGAAAGCCCTGGCGCAAAATTGCATAGTTGGCTTTCGTGACTGTCAGCTTGTCGATCAGCAGGTTACGCATCACCTTTGGTTTTTTACCGCCGATATAGATCTGGGTCACCGGGCCATAACCGCTCATCGCCAGACCCTGGATTACGCAGTCGGAGCCGCGCACGTCCAGCGTGATATTTTCGGTGCGCCCCTTCCCTTCGCCGATCACCTTGCTGCCGTCCTGCAGCACCAGCCGCCCTCTTCCGTTGCCGGTCATCGCACCGCGAATATGCAGCGTTTTGCCTTCGGGGATGAAAATAGCGGTATTGATGTTATCGCAGGTCAGTCCGGCCGGCACCACTACCGTGTCGCCTTCGGTAAAAGCCTGCTTAAAGGCCGCGATCCAGTCACGACGATTGTACTGGCGAATGTCCACCGTGCCGCCCGCAGTCGCGGCCCGCACGCCCACGAGGGGAGCTGCCGCCAGTACGCTGCAGGTAGTGACAAACGCGCGGCGCGTCATTTCTTTCGGCATACAGCCTCCGTTTAAAGCGTTTGAAGCAGAGTGGCTAACTGCCGGTTGATCAGCTGCTGATTGAAATCAGTCTCCACCTTGCGGCGCGCGTTGTGCACCACCGGCGAAAGCGCCTCATGCGCGATATCGCCAAAGGTCGCCAGCCGATCGGCCAGCGCCTCGGGATTATTTTCGGCCACCAGCCAGCCGGAACGATCGGTCTCGATAAGCTCCGGGATCCCGCTGTGCAGCGTGGACACCACCGGGATCCCCACCGCCATCGCCTCCATCAGTGCCACCGGAATACCTTCCATATCGCCATCCGCGCCGGTAATGGACGGAAGCAAAAACACGTCCGCCTCATCAAGCATGGCCTTCACTTCGTGGCTGGGCTTAAAACCCGGCATCTCGACGCAGGATTCCAGCTGATATTGTTCAATCAAGGTGCGCAGGCGGCGCTCCCAGGGGCCAATCCCCAGAATACGATAGTGAAAATCCACCCCGCGCGCTTTCAGCTGACGGCAGGCTTCAATCGCCACGTGGAGCCCTTTTTTCTCGGTAAGACGCGCCACGGAGACGATCTGCAGGGGCTTACCCGGCACCTTCACCGGACGCGGAGAAAAGCGCTGCATGTCCACACCCATCCGGGAGACCGCAATCTTCTCCGGCGGACAGCCCATGGTTTGCAGCCGTCCGGCCCACAGGTCGCTGATCGGCAGCATCATGTCGCCGCGCTGAAACAGCTGCTGATATTCAGGGGTGTAATGATCCAGCACCTCGCGGCTCGAGATATCGATCCCATGAAATACCGTGGCGATTTTGCCGTCGATAACGCCCAGCTCGCGCAGCTTGGCTGCCGTCACGCCTGCCGGGCCAAAGTGGGCGATAAACACGTCCGCCCGCCAGGTCTGCGCGGTCTGGCCGCAAATAGAGGAGAGGATCAGGTTGCGCGACTCGGCGCCATAGCGGGCAACATTCAGCGCCCGCCAGGTCCCCGGGCGATGCAGCCCGCGCAGAGTCTGGCGGGCGCGATAACGCAGTTTCGCAAGCTTGCCCTGGGGCTCATCCTGCAGCCAGCGGGTTTTGCTGGCCAGATCGTACTGCGTCCAGGCGGCATGCGTATTCCGGGTATCGCCCTTTTGCAGGGCGATAATCTCCACGTCATAACCCATATCTATAAACGCGGTGATCTGGTTCAGGACAAAGGTTTCGGACGAGAGCGGAAATTTCAGTAAGAAGAAACCAACCTTCATTTATCCCCCCCGACCCTGTCCAGCACCGATTTCACCATCCGGATACCGTTCTCACGCTCGGCGTTAACCGCCACTGCCAGGCGTTCGTTAATGGCAGGCAGTTGCCCCAGCGTATCGGCTACCGTCGCGCTCAGCGAGCCATCCAGCAGATGGCGGATATCCACCGCCATCTCCGGCATGCCTAACTGCTGCATAATCCCGGCAGATTTGTGCTCGTAGTTAATGGCGATCGCGGGGGTGCCAAAGTTCATGGAGATAATCGCCGAATGCAGACGCGTACCCACCGTCAGCTCGCAGGCGCCGAGCAGTTTGCCCATCTCCAGATCGTTCAGTTCATCCATCACCACGTGATAGCGCGACGGATCGCTGACGTGCTCACGCAGGTTCAGCGCCACCATCCGGTCATCCTTGTTGTAGCTGTCGATCCCGGTACAGGTCGAAAGCGCCAGCACCTGGTAACCGCTCGCCAGCACCCGGTTGACCACCTCGGCAAAGGCTTTCTCATACGCAGCCTGGGTGGTGCCCAGTCGCTTATCAAAAGGTGCCAGCTCGCGCAGGGTGATGGCGACGGTCTTCTGCTGCTTCGCCACGCTCAGCCAGTGCTGTACCGCATAGCTGGGGGTAAAACTGGCGTCCTGATGATCAACCAGCCAGGCGGTATCGACCCCCTGCTCCACTTTACGGGTGTCAATTTCGCTGCGCTGCATCAGGTTCAGGCTCACCGATTCGCGCAGGATCAGCGCATCGCAGTGGCCAAACACGTGGTTCGCCAGCTGGTTGAACTGCGGATCCTGGAACGGCCCGACGCTGTGCCCGACCATAAACAGCGGTTTTTTCGCCATAAAGGTGCAGAGGGCATGCTCGAACTGCGGCACACCGTACAGATCGACAAAGAACGACCCGCCCACCTGGATAATGGCATCGTAGCCGGAGAGCAAACGGACAAAATCGGTAAAGCCCTGGGCGATGGCGATATTGCGCAGCTTGCCGGTGTCGGTCACTCTTGAGAGCAGCACCTGATGCTGATAGCGGCGGCGCAGCACTTTTTTCACCCGCCCCACTACGCCCGCGGCGCTGTTGTGCTGTTTCATCTGGCTGTACAGCGGATCGCCCATTACCGGACGGTTCAGCAGCCAGGAGGAGCTCACCGGGTAGCGGCTCATCACATCAACGTCGGTTTCAGGCGCCAGGGTGTGAATAGCATCCAGTAAGCCGCGCAGGATCGCGCTGTCACCGCGGTTGCCGCAGGTATGGTTGCCCAGAATCAATAATTTCATCATGACCTCTTAAAATTAGCCTGCGCGAAGCAGTGTTTTCATCTTCTCGCCGCGACAAAACTGGCGCTTCATCTCCACCACCAGCCCATTGCGTGACAGCACGATCATCACCGCAAAGGCCAACACCCCGGCCGCCACCTGTACGGCGAGCAGCAATGCCAGCGGCAGATGGCCGCTCAGCACCACGCCCAGGGCATAGCTCAGCGCAAGCGTGGGTAAAGAGAGATAAAACGGCAGCCACAGGCTCAGAATGTACTGGCGGTAGCTGGAACCCAGCACTGGTTTAATCATCACGAAGTAGCTCAAGACGGTGTTGATGATTTGCACCAGCAGGAAGCCCAGCGTCACCCCCATCGCGCCCGCCATCAGGCCGCCGATGACGATCGCCGGAATAAACAGAAAGGTTTTAAAGACGTTGAATTTGAAGCTGATATCGACGCGGGCCTTTGCCATCAGCAGCGATCCAATCGGGTTGCCTACCGAACGCAGCAGGCCCACCACGCACAGCAACTGCAGAACCGGAACAATGCTTACCCACTTCTCACCAAACACCAGCGGCACCAGGTTGCCGGAGACCACCATCAGCCCCAGCAACGTCGGGAAGTTGATAATGCCCACCACCGACAGCAGCTTGTAGAAGTTCACCCGCAGCTTCTCGGTGTCGTCCTGAATTTTGGCGAACGCCGGAAACAGCACCCGGGTGATGATCGGGTTGAGCTTCATCGGCGGCACCACCGCCACGTTCCACGCAAGGTTAAAGCCGCCGGCCACGCTGGCGCCGAGCATACGCGCCAGCACCAGCGTCGAAAGGTTGGTATTCACATAGTTGATGATGCTATCAGCGGTCAGCCACGCGCCAAAGCGCAGGTTAGAGGCCACCGACGCCAGCGAGAAGTGAAACCCCGGACGGTAAATCTTGCGGCCAAAATAGCCAAACAGCAGGGTACGCACCGCACTGTTAACCAGATATCCAAGGATCGCCGTCATCGCCAGCGGCCAGAAATGGGCGCTCACCACGGTGAAGGTAAATCCGGCCAGCACCGAGGTGGTTTCAATCATGCCGATTTTGCTGAACTCCAGCTCCTTCTGCATCAGGGCGCGGAACTGTTGTCCGTGGGGGATCAGGATAAAGGCAAATGACAGGGCCCGCATCAGCGGCGCCAGCTCCGGGTTATTCAGCGCGTTGGCAATCGCGTCGCTCAGCAGATACAGCGCCACACACACCACCACACCAAGGCCGACGTTCAGCCAGTAAAGGGTGGTCAGTTCCAGCTGGCTGATTTCTTTGCGCTGAATAATCGAGTTGGCGATGCCAAAGTCCGACAGGGTATCGGCGAGGGCGATAATCACCAGCGAGACGGTCAGCAGACCAAACTGGTGGCTATCGATAATCCGCGCCAGCACCGTCATCTGCGCCAGCCCAAGGCCGATGATGATCACCGTAGCAATTGCCGACCACTTGGCACCGCTGAGGGTTTTTTCACGTAAGCTCATGTTAGTACGCCGCTTTGTTTACAAAGCCTTTAAAGACGGTCAGAAAAACGATTTTGATATCGAACCAGACGCTCCACTCACGGATGTACTCCAGATCGAACTCAACGCGTTTTTCCATTTTTTCCAGGGTGTCGGTCTCGCCGCGCCAGCCGTTGATCTGCGCCCAGCCGGTAATGCCTGGCTTCACTTTATGGCGCAGCATGTAGCCTTCAATCAGGGCACGATACTGCTCGTTGTGCGCCACCGCGTGCGGGCGCGGGCCGACAATCGACATCCCCCCGGTCAAGACGTTGATAAACTGCGGCAGTTCGTCGAGAGAGGTGCGGCGCAGGAAGTTACCCACGCGGGTGACGCGGGGATCGTTTTGCGTCGCCTGGGTGACCACCTGGTCGTTTTCCATCACCTTCATGGAGCGGAATTTCCATACCATGATCGGCTTACCGTCCATGCCGTAGCGGGTCTGGCGGAAGATCACCGGCCCTTTAGAGGTGAGCTTCACCGCCAGCGCAATGGTGCACAGCACCGGCGAAATCAGCATCAGGATCAGGGACGAGAGAATGATGTCTTCCACGCGTTTCAGCACCCGGTTGATGCCGGAAAGCGGCGTGTCGTACAGCGGCACCACGGGAACGCCATTCACCTCTTCAATACGCGAGTGCAGGATATTAAAAGTGAAGACATCGGGAATGAGGATCACCGAGCAGGTGGTGTCCGCCAGCTTGCGCATCAGGGTTTTGATGCGGGCTTCATCACTCATCGGCATGGCGATATAAACGTTGTGGATCTTCCCGGCTTTGGCATCGTCTACCAGCTGCGAATAGTTACCCGCCCAGTCAGCAGAGACACCGCCCGGCTGTGCATCATGATAAACCCCCACGACGTCAAACCCCAGCCACGGCTCTTTGCGAAAGCTGTCAAGTAACGTCATCCCAACCGGCAAACTCCCGGCCACCGCCACCCGGCGGGTGTTGTAGCCGCGGTTGCGCAGCCAGCCGGCACCGTAGCGGATAAGCGATCGACAGACCACCATCCCGACGCTGGTCAGCAGATACCAGGCAAAATAGGTGGCAAAGCGGTTATCAAAGTCATTGTTGAAGGCCACCAGACCGAAGCTAAACACCAGGCTTAAGGTCCAGTTCTGCAGCAGAAGCTGCAGCTCGGTGGCGATTTTGACGCCGCGCCACGAACGGTAGAAGTCGGTCATACCGCCGATCATCTGGAAGACCACCAGCGCGATCAGCGCCATCAGCAGATGCATGTAGAGAAAAGGCAGCCCACTGAGTTTACACACCATCCACAATCCGCCGAACATGATGGTGATATCAGAAAAACGCTGCACCATAGAGATTAACGATGCATTCGTTTTGGCTCGCTCGCGCTTTTTTAGATTTGTCATCGTTGTTCCTGTTTCAGGATTCCCTCCCCCGTCGGGAGAGGGGAAAAGATTACTGATTCAACAGCGCCATAATGTCCTGCGTTCGCGCCTGCATCAGCGCGGTATCAGCGCGGGATTCCACGTTCAGGCGCACCACAGGCTCGGTGTTGGAAGAGCGCAGATTGAAGCGCCACTGGGGGAACGCCATGCTAATGCCGTCGGTGCGGTCGATTTCCAGCGCATGCAGGGCAAAGTGGTGCTCGACGCGGGCAATTGCCTCGGCCGGGGCTGCCAGAGTGCTGTTGATCTCCCCGCTCGCCGGGAAGGCCGCCATCCGGTCGCGCACCAGTTCACCCAGCGTCTGCCCCTTCAGGCACAGCAGTTCGGTGACCAGCAGCCACGGGATCATCCCGCTGTCGCAGTAGGCAAAATCACGGAAATAGTGATGAGCGCTCATCTCGCCACCGTAGATGGCATCTTCGGCACGCATCCGCTCTTTGATAAACGCATGCCCGGTTTTCGACATCACCGGGGTACCGCCTGCCGCAGCCACCACGTCCACCGTATTCCAGGCCAGACGCGGGTCGTGGATGATCTTCGCCCCAGGGTGTTTTTCGAGGAAGGCTTCTGCCAGCAGGCCGACAATGTAGTAGCCCTCGATAAACTGCCCTTTCTCGTCGAACAGGAAGCAGCGGTCAAAATCGCCGTCGAAGGCAATCCCCATATCGGCCCCGTGTTCGATCACCGCATTGCGGGTATCAGCGCGACACTCCGGTAGCAATGGGTTCGGAATTCCGTTCGGGAACGTGCCATCGGGGGTGTTGTGCACCTTGATAAAGGTGACCGGCACGTTTAGCGCCTTAAAGCGGGCCTCCAGCGCATCCACCACCGGGCCTGCCGCGCCGTTGCCGGAGTTAATCACCAGCTTCAGCGGCGTAAGGTTGGCCGGATTGATGTAGCCCAGCAGGTGATCGATATACGCCTGCTGCAGGTTAATCTGCTGATAGCTGCCGCGTTTCGCCGCGTTAACCGGCGGGAAGTCGTTGGCTTCCGCCAGCCGCTGGACGTCGCGCAGGCCGGTGTCGCCGCTGATCGGCCGCGCGCCTTCGCGCACCAGCTTCATGCCGTTGTAGTCCATCGGGTTATGGCTGGCGGTCACTTCAATTCCACCGTCGACCCCAAGGTGGAAAGTGGCAAAATAGATCTCTTCGGTGCCGGAAAGACCGATGTCCAGCACGTCAACGCCCGCATCCTGCAGCCCTTTCGCCAGCGCCAGTTTTAATGCTTCACTTGTCAGGCGCACGTCGCCGCCCAGCACGATGGTTTTCGGTTTTAAATATTCGCCGTAGGCGCGGCCAATGCGCCACGCGATATCTTCATTCAGCTCTTCGCCCAGCTTGCCGCGAATATCGTAGGCTTTAAAACAGGTTAATTTTTGCATCATTACCCCTTTTTCAGGCAACAGTCAGCCCTCTCCCTTGAGGAGATATTTTTAATTAATTCGAAATCTACTGGTTAGCGCTACACGCGCCCGTAGCGGTCTTCGAAGCGGACGATGTCGTCCTCTTCCAGATACGAGCCGGAGCGCACTTCAATCAGATCGAGGGGGATTTTCCCCGGGTTTTCCAGGCAGTGGGTGGCTCCCAGCGGAATGTAGATCGATTCGTTTTCACCCAGCAGCGACACCACCTCGTCGATGGTGACTTTGGCGGTACCCGCCACCACCACCCAGTGTTCGGCCCGGTGGTGGTGCATCTGCACCGACAGCCCCTCGCCCGGCTTCACGGTAATGCGCTTGACCTGGTAGCGTTCGCCTTCGTCGATGGAGTCGTATTTGCCCCACGGACGGTAAACTTCCCGGTGAATGTGGTGCTCATGGCGGCCATCGGCCTTAATCTGCTCAACGACTTTTTTGACGTCCTGCACCGCGTTGCGATCGGCGATCAGCACCGCGTCTTTGGTCTGAACGACCACCAGATCCTTTACGCCAACGGTGGTCACCAGCCCGGACTCGGCATACACGTAGCTGTTTTCGGTTTTATGGCTGATCACATCCCCGTGATGGACGTTGCCTTCCGGCGTCTGGGCGCTGATTTCCCACAGGGAAGACCAGGAGCCAACGTCGCTCCAGCCCGCGTCCATCGGCACCACCACCGCATCGGCGGTGCGCTCCATCACGGCGTAATCCACCGACTCTTCCGGGCAGGTGAGGAAGGCTTGTTCGTCAACGCGGATAAAATCCAGATCCGGATCGACGGTCGCCATCGCTTTTTCGCAGGCGGTCAGAATGTCCGGACGATACTTTTGCAGCTCTTCCAGGTAGCGCCCGGCGCGGAACAGGAACATACCGCTGTTCCAGTAATACTCCCCGCTGCCGACATAGGCCTGCGCGGTTTCAAGATTCGGTTTTTCGACAAACTGCGCCACGTCAAAGGCCACGCTGTCGCCTTCGCCCGGGGTCACTTCACCGCGACGAATGTAGCCGTACCCGGTTTCCGGCATATCCGGCACGATGCCAAAGGTCACCAGCTTGCCGCTTTCGGCGTACGGAATCGCCGCCCGCACCGCGTCGCGGAAGGCGTCTTCCTGCTGAATAACGTGATCGGCGGCCAGCACCAGCATCAGCGGATCGCAATCCGGGCTGCTGCGCTGGGCGGCCAGCGCCGCGAGAGCAATGGCCGGGGCGGTGTTGCGCCCGGCAGGCTCCAGAATGATGTTTTCGGTCAGCTTGTTCAGCTGACGCAACTGCTCGGCGACGATAAAGCGGTGCTGTTCGTTACAGATCACCACCGGGCTTTCGCACTGCACGCCGTTCAGACGGCTGACCGTGGTCTGCAGCATAGTCAGTTCCCCTTTCAGGCAGAGGAACTGTTTTGGATAAAGCACGCGGGACAGCGGCCACAACCGGCTACCAGAGCCACCCGCCATCACTACCGGGTACAACGTATTTTGACTCATGACTTATTCCCGTATATCTGCAATAAACTGGCTCAGCACGTTCTCTTTCTCGAGCGTGCGTTCGGCGTACTCACGCGCCACGGCGTTCTCAGCGGGCATGGTGAGGGCATGTTCAATCCCGGCGACCAGCGCGGGAACCGATTCCGGCTCCACGCACACGGCGATCCCCGGCAGGTCGGTACACAGCTGGCCCAGCTCGGTGTGGGATTCAGCGGTGATCACCGCATTGCCGCCCACCGCCAGAATGTTAGTCAGCTTGGAGGGCAGCACCGCATCCGCCGCGCCGCGCTTTTGCACGACCAGATGGCAGTCGGCCATCTTCAGCAGCGCCGGCAAGGCGTCGTAAGACTGCAGCGGGAAAAACTGAATATTGTGCAGGCCGCGTTCGCGGGCCAGCTTTTCCAGCCGCGCTTTACCGCCGCCCTGACCGACAATCACAAACTGCCAGGGCTTATCGCTGAGCTGCGCGGCAGCGTCAATGACGTTTTCCAGCCCCTGCTTCTCGCCGATGTTGCCGGAGTACAGAATGATTTTTTGCGCCCCGGCAAGCCCCAGCTGCGCGCGAAGGGCAGCCGCATCGGCAGGCGTCACGTCACGAAAACGCGCCACTTCAGACCAGTTGGGGAAGAAGATCACTTTTTCCGCCGCCACGCCCTTCTCCCGCGCTTTGTTCATCATCGAGCGCGAGATGGTCGAGACGTAGTCGACGTTTTGCAGGCCGCTGCGTTCAAAGGCGCTGGCCAGCTTCGCCACCTTGCCGCCCTTGCCTTTGCCCGCCATCCCCAGTCCGAGCATGGCGTCCACTTCATAATCCTGAATGTGCAGCAGGGTGCGCGCACCGGAGAGCTTACCCAGCAGGCGCATGCCTGGGGTGCAAAACAGCGTCGGCACCACGCCGATAATGCGATCGGGCTTCCAGCGGCGCTGGGCCATCAGCGGGAAAAAGCTGCTCAGGGCAAAGCTGCCCAGATGAATCAGCCGTTTCAGCGTTGAGGGTTGCTTCGGCACGTACAGCGGGCAGCGCCAGACAGTGGCGGCCCCCTGTTCGCGGCGATAGCGCCAGCTGGAGTAGCGCTCGCCCACTTTCCACTCCGGGTAGTAAGGCGGGGCGGTAATGACCCGCACCTCGTGACCCTGGCTCGCCATCCACTCGACCATTTCGCCGGTGTACTTACCGATCCCGGTCAGTTCCGGCGAGTAGTTGATGCCGTAGACCAAAATTTTCATAAGCCCGGCACCCCAGGCTTATCCAGGAAATAGGCCCGGCTGTTGTCGTGCACATGGTCACTGGCAAGCAGCGCGTCAGGCGTCAGCCAGCGGTAATCGTCGTGCTGGGCATCGGGCAGACGCAGATCTGCCGTATTCACCCGCAGGCGATACCCAAGCACCACGTAGTGGGTGGAGAAATCGCGCCCGGAGAAGTTATCGTCATAGAAGTGCTGCCAGACGCCGTAAAACTGGCCCGCCGATTGCGGCAGACGCAGCCCCAGCTCCGCCAGCGTCAGGCGTTCAAACGCCTGCGCCAGGGTTTCGTCTTTCTGCACCCGCCCGCCGGGGACGAACCAGTAGCCCTGCGCCGGACGGTTGGTGCGTTGCCCGAGCAGGAACTCACCGCGTTCGTTCTCCACAATCAAATCGATGGAGATAAGCGGCGTGGCGCGCACGACCGTGGCAAAATCTTCCTGACTTAAAAACATATCTACCCCCGGTAGCGGTGCTGGTTTTCGAGGAACCACTGCCAGGTGCTGGCCAGCCCCTGCTCAAGGGAGACCTCGTGGAACCAGCCCAGCTGATGCAGACGGGTCACGTCCAGCAGCTTGCGTGGTGTGCCGTCAGGTTTGCTGGCATCGAACACCACCCGGCCCCGATATCCCACCACCTGGGCGATGGTCTGGGCCAGCTCGCGGATGGTGCAATCCACCCCGGTGCCGACGTTAATGTGCGACAGCATCGGCTGGGTGTTCTCCTGCCACACCTCGCGGGCCAGCTCCATCACGTGGATGCTGGCGGCTGCCATATCGTCCACGTGCAGGAACTCGCGCATCGGCGTCCCGCTGCCCCACACCACTACGTCAGGCGCGTTGTTGAGGGTTGCTTCATGGAACCGGCGCAGCAGCGCCGGGATCACATGGGAGTTGCTCGGGTGGAAGTTATCAAACGGCCCGTACAGGTTGGTCGGCATCACCGAGCGATAGTCCCGGCCATACTGGCGGTTATAGGACTCGCACAGCTTGATCCCGGCGATTTTGGCAATCGCGTACGGCTCATTGGTCTCTTCAAGCGTGCCCTGCAGCAGTTCGCTCTCGGCAATCGGCTGTTTTGCCAGCTTCGGGTAGATGCAGGAGGATCCGAGGAACAACAGCTTATTCACGTTGTGCAGATGCGCGGCGTGAATAATATTGCTCTCGATCATCATGTTCTCGTAGATGAAATCCGCCGGGTAGGTATTGTTGGCGACAATACCGCCCACTTTCGCCGCCGCCAGATACACCTGATCGATACGCTGCTCAGCAAAAAAGGCCTGCACCGCGGTGGCATCCAGCAGGTTCAGTTCGTCGCGGGTGCGCAGCACCAGTTCGACGTCGCCGCGCGCCTGGAGCTGGCGAACAATCGCCGACCCCACCATCCCGCGATGTCCGGCGACAAAAATACGTTGTGTGCTCATTCTCAGGACTCCAGCGCGATGGCAACCTCGTAGCCGTGGGACTTGAGCAGGGAGTGCTTCTTGGCTGCTTCAAGATCGTTGGCAACCATCTCGGACACCATCTCCTGGAGGGTGATCTCCGGTTTCCAGCCCAGCTTTTCGTGCGCTTTGGTTGGGTCGCCGAGCAGGGTTTCCACTTCAGCAGGACGGAAGTAGCGCGGGTCGACTTCGATAATCACATCCCCCGGCTTCACGCCCGGTGCATCGTGACCGGTGACCGAGACCACAATGCCTTTTTCATCCACGCCGGTGCCTTCAAAACGCAGTTTGATGCCCAGCTGCGCGGCGGCCATCTCGACAAACTGACGCACGGAGTACTGCACGCCGGTGGCGATTACGAAGTCGTCCGGGGTCTCCTGCTGCAGCATCATCCACTGCATTTTCACGTAGTCTTTGGCATGGCCCCAGTCGCGCAGGGAGTCCATGTTGCCGAGGTGCAGCTTCTTCTCCAGACCCTGAGCGATGTTAGCGATGGCACGGGTAATTTTACGGGTGACGAAAGTCTCGCCGCGGCGCGGGGATTCGTGGTTAAACAGAATGCCGTTACAGGCGTACATACCGTAAGATTCGCGGTAGTTCACGGTGATCCAGTAGGCGTACAGTTTAGCGACCGCATACGGCGAGCGTGGGTAGAAAGGCGTGGTCTCTTTCTGCGGGGTTTCCTGCACCAGGCCGTACAGCTCAGAGGTAGACGCCTGATAGAAACGGGTTTTCTTTTCCAGACCGAGGAAGCGGATCGCCTCCAGGAGGCGCAGAGTACCCATCGCATCTACATCGGCGGTGTATTCCGGCGATTCAAAGGAGACCGCAACGTGGCTCATGGCGCCCAGGTTGTAGACCTCATCCGGCTGCACTTCCTGCAGAATACGGGTCAGGTTAGAGCTGTCGGTCAGATCGCCATAGTGCAGGTGAAATTTTGGGTTTGCCGCGTGTGGATCCTGATAGATATGATCCACGCGCTCAGTATTGAACGAAGAGGCACGACGTTTGATTCCGTGCACTTCATAGCCTTTTTCCAGCAGGAGTTCCGCCAGATAAGAACCATCCTGTCCGGTTACGCCGGTGATGAGAGCGACTTTAGACATGTTTATTTTCTCCAGACTTATCGAAGTTATTCAGTTTCAACGCGTTCGCGTATCACCACTGCGGGATTGCCACGGCAAAGCTTATTTGCCGGTAGCGATTTAAAAACACTGCTGCGCGCACCGATGACGGTGCCATCGCCAATTGCGACGCCGGGGGCAACAAACACATCCGTTGCCAGCCAGCATTTCTCGCCAATCACGATTGGCTGCGCGTTAATATCAAAATGTTGACTCATATAATCGTGGCTGCCGGTGCAGAGGTAGCATTTCTGCGACACCACGGCATTGGCCCCGATCGTAATATTTCCCAGCGTATACAGCACCGCGTCGTCACCCACCCAGGCGTTGTCGCCAAGGGTTAATTTCCACGGATAGGTAATTTTCACCGAGGGTCGTATTACTGCGTTTTTTCCTATTTTTGCGCCAAACAGACGGAGTAAAAAAGCACGCCAGCGATAGGCTATTTGCGGTGACCAGGCAAATAACGTTGCCTGCACTGCCCACCAGATCTGAACTTTAATTCCACCTGCCCCGCGAAATCCTTTCGGTACCGCAAAGCCGTTTAATTCCTGCATCGTCTTTCCTTATATTCAGACTTTGTTATATAAGGCTTTCGTTTTACCCGTCGTTCTCAGACGTAATAAATAAGATAATTCCGCCCAGAAGCCCGGCACGCGTAATATTTCACGCTGTACTTTTTTTGCATCCTGGCACAATTCAAGATTATTCGAGGTTGACACCCCACCCATTGAGAATTCGGACACCAGCCCGTCAATGCGTTTAAACGGATATCCGGCTTTATACAGTCTGGCCGCCAGGGCGTAATCCGAAGACACTTTATATTGCAGATCGTACGGCCACGCTTTTAAGCCGCTGACCGGGAAGAAAATCGCCTGATGGCTGGCCGGCAGGCTGTGATAAATATACCAGCCAGGTTTTGCGGCCCGGCGGACTTTATTCCCGTCGCCAAAATCGAGCAGCGCGTCGCCAATGTACATGGCGTTATCCGGCTTTCTGCCAAGCTGGCGGACCGTCTGCGCCACGTCGTCATGAAAGATATCCCCGGAATTAAGGAAGATTGCGTAGCGCCCCTGCGCCATCGCCACCCCTTTGTTCATCGCATCGTAAATGCCGCGGTCTTTCTCGCTGACGTAGCGTAAGTTAAATTCACCGTTCAGTTTTTCGAGAAACTCAGCGGTGCCGTCATCAGAGCCGCCATCCACCACAATCCATTCAAAACGGAGGCTGGGATCGCGCGCCAGATTGCGCAGTGACCGCCAGGTATTGACCACTCCTTCGTAGTTACGAAAGGCAACCGTAATGACGCTAAGTAACATAAACCACCTCGTTATGAATGCGTAATATTGAGCGCCTTGCGCAAAATAAACGGGCATACGATTAAGAATGCATATTCCGGACTAAATATTGACCCGGTAAAAAACAGCGACACCGGCGTAAAAAGATAAAGCTGCACGCGAAAATTCTGATTATCACCAAACGCGCTGACGGTCATTTTAAATACTTTCGTCAGATACCATCCGGTTAATAACACCGCAAACCACGAGAAATAAATAATCAGCAGATACAGGCCATTGTCTATTGTTTTCCCGACGTCCGCACCGTTAAAGATTCCGAATGATGCAACATATTCATAAAGTGAGCCGAATCTGACTACACCATCAATATGGGTCAAGGAATAACCGACCATCACTAATGGACCAATAATTCGGTAGTACGATGACGACCCTTCCGTACCTAAATCACCCAGGCGATCGGAGATATACGGAAACGCAAACACTATCCCAACCAAAAATACGGATAATGAAATGATTGCCAGCGGTAACTTTTTCTTGATGGCCTCTTTATTGAGATACTGAAACGCCCACTCCAGAAGATAAAACAGAATAAACGTCATAACCCCGGAGAACGAACCTGACAGCACAATGCCTGCGAGAATCATACCATCGGTCTTGGGGGTTTTGATACCGAACTGTTTGATACTGAGCCAAATTGAGATTAACGCCAGAGCGAAGAACGCCGGTTCAAAATAGAGTGCGGTAGTACGCTTGCCACCAAACTTAATAAAGTTCAGGACATAGCTATTACTGTAAATAAGATATTTCGAAATTATTTCCATCAGGCTACTGCCGCCGGTCAGAATAATTTGCGCCATCTCCAGTGCCGCCAGGGTGACAATGATTCCGACCACCAGATAAAAGAACCTGAGGATCTTCCGATAATTGTGCGGCGAGATGGTTTTAAAGCGAATACTCCACACCATGCCAATAATGATCACGATATAGACAAACAGCATCGTCGAGGTGACGTACTTGCTGGCATCGAGCGACTGACCAAAGATGTAGTTAAAGGCAGTCAGCCCGACGCCGAGCCCCAGCGCAATCATCAGCTTCTTGACGCTTACCTTGTCGACGAACAGCAGCAGTAACAGCGGCAGGAAGGTGACGATGGTGATCGGGAAGCTTTCGCCGAGCTGGGCAATTTTGACGTTGACCAGCAGGTAGATGAGCGGCAGCAGCAGATAGCTACAGACTCTGATAGAACGAGACATACTCCTCCAGCATTTGTTGTCCACTGTAGGCCTGGCGGCTGCGGGCGCTGAAGGCCGCGAGCGTGGTGCCAAATACCGCCTGGGCGATGTCGGTTTTCGCCATCTGCACCAGCGGCAGAACCTCGTTTTCCGCGAAGGTTTTCCCGCCGGACTTTTCCAGCACTTCGCGCGCGGCGTCGCTGTGGGTGGCGATCACCGGCACGCCAATCGACAGCGCTTCGCAGAGGATCAGCGGATAGTTATCCACCCGGGAGCTGAACACCAGCGCATCCATCCCGTTCAGGGCGCTCATCAGCTTGCGCTTGTCGGTTTCGAAGCCGTGGTTGACCACGTTCGGGCCCTCAAACGGCGAGAACTTGCCGAAGGTGTGCAGTTCGACCTTATCGCCGAGGGCCATTATCTGGCGCACCAGCTGCTGGTTGGTTTTGCCGTCGTAGCGCAGATCGTGGGCCACCACCGCGATTTTCGGTTTGCCCGGGGTGACGGCAACCGGGGTCAGTTCCGCCAGTATTTCTTCCGTCGCCACGTCGATACCGTTATTGATTATCCGACAGCGCCCTGCCCCGTAAAGGCTGTTAAACGCCTCGGCCACGTGCTGGCTGGGGGAGATAAACTGGCACCCGAGCGCCAGCATTTCGCGAAACAGCTGACGTTTACCGGCCACCAGCTGATGGGCGCGATCCACTTTCACCGGCGGATAGTTATTTAGGGTCGGGCATTTCTGGCAATGGTCTTTCCAGCCTTCGCAGCCGTCGGTAAAGGCACAACGCCCGGTTACGCTCCAGTGATCGTGCAGGGTCCAGACAAAGGTGGTATCCGGCTTATGGGCATTCACCTTTTCGCAAAACGCCACCACCTCTTCAAGCCGCAGCCAGTAGCTGTGCAGAACGTGAAAGTGCAGCACCACCGGGCCCGGCGTGCGGGTGACGGTGCGGTACAGGCTGTTAAGGTTGCCGAACAGATCGCGATTAAACAGGCGAAACAGGGCAATGTTCGCCACCGAGGTCAGACGCGGAGTGTGTTTCACTACCTGAGGATACTGGTCGTGGCTGACGCTTTTTTTGCCGCCCTTGCCGTAGCCATAGACAAAGCGCGATGCCAGCCCCTGCTGCAGGGCGCGCTGGTGCAAATCCAGCGCCACGCCTGCTGCCCCACCTTCGGCGAGACGCACATTAAATTGCAGAATGTTCATTTGATCACCTTCACGCGGGCCTTCTCCCCCACCACCAGCGCGTTGTCCGGCACGCTGTCGAGCACCACGCTACCTGCGCCCACCGTGACGTTGTTGCCGATGGTGATATCACCCAGCATCACCACGTTAGCGCCCAGCTCGACGTTATTGCCGATCTGCGGGCAGGCCAGGCTGTCAGCCCCGCGATTGCCGATGGTCACCGCATGACGGATGACAAAATCATCCCCGGCGACCACAAATTTGTTGATCACCACGGCATAGCCATGGTGAATGGTGAAGCGCCGTCCGATGGTGGCGGCGGCCTGGATTTCGTAGCCAAAAACGCACTCGGTGATGATGCGGTACAGCACCAGCACCGGGGCCGCCCACAGATTGTTGAGCACATTTTTTTTGCGCCACACCGAGCAAAAGTGGGCGATGCGATAGCTCAGAACCATGCAGCACGGGCGCAGGCTCCAGCTGTTGGCGCGACAATCTTCCAGCAGCATTATTTCCCCCGCAGTCCGTCAGCCAGACGTTTGCCATTACGCACCGAGAGCAGCGTCAGCAAGGTGCGCCAGTTCATCCGCTTGTTGCGGATCTGATACAGCGTAAACAGCTGATACTTGCGGCTGGCGCGGTCGAACTTGTCTTTGTGCTTACGATAAAAATGGAAGTAGCCGGAGAACTTTTTCGGCGACGAGGTGATTTGCATCTCCCCGTGGTTGATGTGCAGAATCTGCGTCGCCTCGTCCACTTTCCACGGCTCGCCGTACTCCATCACCATCCGCAGGAAAATGTCGTAATCCTGGGCGGCTTTCAGTTCGGTATCGAACAGGCTCTCTTTAAAGCGCCACGCCCAGCTGAACACCTGGTTGCCAATAATATTGCGCTTGTAGAACAGGCGGCGGGAGTAAGGCGACTTGGGGTACAGCGGCAGGCTGGCGGGCTGGGAATAGACTTCGCCCTCGCAGACATAATCGTTGGCGTACAGGAACGCGTGCGTCACCAACTGGTGCTGATTTGCGAGGAAGATCGACAGCCGGTTCGGCGTCCACTCGTCATCATCGTCAATCCCGGTCAGGTACTGGCCCGAGGCCTGCATAATCGCCTGATTGCGCACCGCACAGGCCCCGGAGTTGATCGGGTTATGGGTGTATTTGACGCGTGAATCGTTCAGCCCGTCGACGAACTGCTGCAGCTGCTCATACGAGGCGGAGCAGTCGTCAACGATGATCAGCTCCCAGTGGTCATAGTCCTGGCGCACGACCGACTTGATTGCGCGGATCGCCAGCTGCTGACGGTTCCATGTCGGCATATAAATAGAAATCAAAGGACGTGTGGTCATGGTGTTCCCCGAGTGGCTCATTACTTGCTGTCCGATTTATATTCGTACTCGTAATACCCGTAATCCTGATACCCGCTGGCGCGACGGAAGATGGAGTTGAGGATCACCCCTTTCACCGCGATGCCGTTCTGCTCAAAGCGGCTCAGACTGGTCTCGACCTCTTTCAGGGTGTTGACCGCATAGCGCGCCACCATCAAGGTGGTACCGGCATGGCGACCAACAATCGCCGCGTCGGTAACAGCCAGAATTGGCGGGGTATCGATCAGCACCAGGTCGTAGTGTTTGCTCGCCCATTCCACCAACTGGCTGAAACGCTCGCTCATCAGCAGCTCTGACGGGTTCGGTGGCACCTGGCCGCGCGACACAAGGTCAAAGTTGGTAATGGAGGTCGGTTTGGCACACTGGCTGATCTCGCCCTTGCCGAGCAGAATGTCCGACAGACCGTTAACGTTGTTGGTGCCGAGGAGTTCGTGGGTGTAGCCCTTACGCATATCGCAGTCGATCAGCAGCACCCGCTTATTGGTCTGGCTGACCACCGCTGCCAGGTTGGCGCAGACAAAGGTCTTACCAATTGACGGACTGACCCCTGTGAGCATCAGCACGTTGTTGTTGGCCTGCATCATGGCGAAGTGCAGGCTGGTACGCAGGCTGCGGATGGCTTCGATAGCCAGATCCGTTGGGTTGCCCACCGCCAGCAGTTGGCTCTGCTTGTAACGCTTCACACCGTGGACGGTTTTGACGCTGTCCCGCGACTTCTGCCATTCGGAGAGCGGAATGCTGGCGTAAACGTTGATCCCGTGCTCCTCCAGCACCTGCGGGCTTTCAATACCCCGGTTAAACAGGGAGCGCAGCAGCACGCCAACGATAGAGAGCATCAGGCCGAGAATAATGCTGCCAAGAATAATCAACGCTTTCTTCGGCTTCAGCACGCCGGGCTGGGTGATGGCCGGGTCGACGATACGCACGTCGCCCACGGTGCTGGCCTCGGTGATCTTCAGCTCCTGCTGTTTGTTCAGCAGCTGCATGTAGACCTGCTGGCCGGACTCCACGTCACGGGTCAGGCGCACAATCTCCTGCTGGGTTTTTGGCATCGCGGTAACGCGGCCATTGAGCTTCGATTTTTCTTCTTCCAGGGTCTGGCGTTTTTCCAGCAGGGTGCGGTACGCCGGGTGACGTTTGGTGTAAAGCTTGGAGATCTCTGCTTCTTTAAAGGTCAGCTCGTTCAGCTGGGCGTCGATGTTGACCATCGAATCCAGCACCGACTTGGCTTCCAGCGGCAGGTCGACGGAGTCTTTATCCTGGCGATAGGCGTTAAGCTTGTTCTCTGCCTCATCCAGGCGGGAGCGCACTTCCGGGAGCTGCTTCGCGAGGAAGGCGAGGCTTTTTGACGCCTCTTCCGACTTGCGCTGCACGTTCTGCTCAAGGTAGTTGCGGGTAATGCTGTTGAGGATGGCGCGGATCTGGTCTTTATCCTCCCCGGTGAAGTTCATGCTCAGCACCCCGGTGTCCTTGCCGTTTTCGGTGACCGTCAGGTTGCCTTGCAGGCTGTTGATCATCCCCAGCATCGAGAATTTACTGACCGTAAACTCACTCCCCGTCCCGGCCTTGATGGCGCTGACCATCATGCTGACGCCATCTTTTTCCAGCATCTTCCCGACCTCGCCTTTGGCGCTAAAACCGGCGTCGCTGGTGAGCTGATACTGTTCAGGTCCTGTCACCTCAAGGGTAAAGATCTGCCCCCCTGCCCCGGCAGGCAAGGTGAAGGTGGTCACTTTCACCGTGTCGTTCGCCCGACCCATCAGCCGGTCCCAGCCTGCACCAAACACCGGGAAGCTGTTTTTGCTGACGCCGATATCCAGATCCAGCTCATCCACCGTTTTACCCAGCACCAGACGAGACTGGATCAGCTGAATCTCCGCCTGTGAGGCGGGCGGCTTGTTCGACAGTGCCGAACCGATGTCCTGCACCAGCGAATTGCCGCTGTTCTGTTCAATCTGTACCAGCGCATCGGCGCTGTAGATCGGGGTGGCAAAAAGGGTGTAAATCACCGCCGCGGCGGCAAATACCGCGGTAATCCCCAGTACCCACCAGCGCGCCTCTACGACGGTCCCGACCAGGCGGCCAATATCAATTTCATCGCTACCCGTAGAGGGGGCGGCAGAAGGTTTTACGTTTGCTGTCATTATTATCCCTGCTGAACGTTCAGTGCCTGCGCCCACTGGCGGGCAGACTGGTCGAGTAAGGTGTAAACCGCCTCAAACGCTTCACGGCTTTTGCGATACGGATCGGGGATCTCGCGCTCATTGTCCCAGTGACCAAACAGCATCACCTTGCCGCGCATTTCCGGTGCGATGTCGCACAGGGCATGAATGTGGCGTTTTTCCATGGCGAGGATCAGGTCATAGTCCCGACACAAGCGGGCAGAGACCTGACGGGCACAGTGCCCGTCGAGCGAAAGCTGATTATCTGCCGCCACGCTGCTGGCCTGGGCATCGGCTTCTTTGCCCACCAGCGCCCCCAGTCCGGCCGACGCCACGGTCAGCGTCGGCTGATACTGCTTCAGCAGCCGTTCGGCCGTGGGGGAACGGCAGATGTTCCCCACGCATACCACCAGAATTTTGTTAAACATCGCGGATCACCAGGTGTGGACGTCGTGTGCCGTGTCCGTCATGTAGCGGACGCCATTAATGGTTGGCAGCAACTGGTTAATCAGGCGGTTCCAGCGAGAAACCGGTGCGGTAGTGACATACACCACGTCATACGGCTGGAGGCGGAATTCGGTCGCCATCACCAGCGAAGTGGCATCGGACATATCCAGCTGATAGATGTTGGCGATCTTGCCCTTCGCACCGCCCTCGCCTTTCAGCGGACGGATCACGAAGATGCCGCTGGCGTTGGAGGTATTCATATCCAGCCCTTCTGCGGTGCCGAGCGCTTCGGTCAGGGTCATGCCGCTGAAGTCCATCTTGAGGGTGCTCTGTTTCTTCACTTCGCCCATCACGAACACTTTCAGATCGTCATTGCGCGGTACAAACAGGATGTCGCCCGGATAGAGCAGTCGGTTCTGGCTCAAATCGCCGTTTTGCATCAGCGCCTGCAGCGAAATGCGCTGCTCTTTACCTTCATGGGTCAGCACCACGTTGCGCCAGTCCGCCGTATCGGTCAGACCGCCCGCGGCGTTGACGGCGTCGAGCACGGTCAGCGGCACGTTAGTGATGGCCTGCTGGCCGGATTTATTCACCTGGCCGGAGACATAGGCTTTTTGCGAGCGGAAGGCGGCGATATTCACGTCCACCTGCGGGTCGGCGATGTACTGCGCCAGACGCCCGGTAATGTCACTGCGGATTTCGGAGAGGCTTTTGCCGACGACGCGCACTTTACCCACGTAGGGATAGAACATGGTGCCGTCCGGCTGCACCCAGTTACCGGCATCGCTGGAGCTACGGTACTGCCCGGCAGGGGTGGTCAGCTCGGGGTGATCCCAGACGGTCACGTTAATCACGTCACCCGGTCCGACGCGGTACTGGTAGGCGGCGATCTCCTGGTCGAGGCTGACGTTCGGCTGCGCCACATTCGGGCGCGGGCGTAATTGTTCGACCAGTCGTGGGGTCAGGGGATAAACATTCACCATGCGATCAATATCGAAATCAGCATCCTGCTGTTTAATCACATCCTTGCCCATCGTCGACATATTGCTGCCGGGTAAGATCGTGCAACCACTCATCAAGGTCACAGACACCAATAATGGCATCAATTTCAGTTTGGATTTCATCATTGATTATTTATCACTTTGGCAGAGTAATTACCCTGTACAATTTAAATAAGCGAGGTGCGGTAATACTTTTAGCATGCAGTTAATAAAACAGAAATATAACTGGCATCTGTCCTAAAAGCGCACAATGCACCACCAGGCTATTGACAGAATAATCGAGGCTGATTAACACGCCTTCAGGCACGCTACCGCCCTTGGCTTTCAGTTACCAATCCACTGCATAAACAGTAAGTTATGGATAAACACCCTCATTGGCATGGCTTAACGGAAAAATATGTCAGGCAGGATAAATCCGAACCAAATATAGTTTTTCAGGCGATTAAACCGACACAGAAAATAGCAGCAAGATACGGAGGTATGTGATGCTGGAAGAATTGTTGCAGCTAACCGAATATCAGGCAAGGAAACATCCGCAAGGAAAGACCTTTTAAGATTAATATTAACGGTATCATTCCCACGCTTTTAGGAATTACTTTATATTGACATTATTAAAGGGATAAATTCAGCATGCGATATTTCTTATTTTATCTATTTCCAGAACATTTACGCTATTAACACACAGAGTGCAGGGATAATGATTGCCGTATTTTCCACCCGACAGCAGAGAGAAATTGCCAACCGGGATTGCATTTTCCCCCCCTGGTATCCATGATCGGAATGTGACAATTGTCATTTCACATGAGGTATTACTCCCACTATGGAATGGATAGCAGATCCATCAATATGGGCCGGTCTGGTCACCCTGGTGGTGCTGGAACTTGTGCTCGGTATCGATAACCTGGTCTTTATCGCCATTCTCGCCGAAAAACTGCCTCCCGCGCAGCGCGACCGCGCCCGTATCACCGGCCTGCTGCTGGCAATGGTGATGCGCCTGTTGCTGCTGGCCTCTATCTCCTGGCTCGTAACGCTCACCCGTCCGCTGTTCACGTTGTACGGCCACGGCTTTAGCGCCCGGGATCTGATCATGCTCTTCGGCGGGCTGTTCCTGATTTTCAAAGCCACGGTCGAACTCAACGAAAGGCTGGAAGGTAAGGACAGCGAAAACACCACCCAGCGGCGCGGCGCTAAATTCTGGCCAGTCGTGGCGCAAATCGTGGTGCTGGATGCGGTCTTCTCGCTGGACTCGGTGATCACCGCCGTGGGGATGGTCGACCAACTGCCGGTTATGATGGCCGCCGTGATTATCGCCATTATCCTGATGGTGATGGCCAGCAAGTCGCTGACGCGTTTTGTGAATAACCATCCGACGATTGTCATCCTCTGTCTCAGTTTCCTGCTGATGATCGGCTTTAGCCTGGTGGCCGACGGGTTTGGCTTCCATATCCCGAAAGGCTATCTGTACACCGCGATTGGCTTCTCAGTGATTATTGAGGCGCTGAACCAGCTGGCAATCTTCAACCGTCGGCGCTTCCTGTGGGCCAACCAGACGCTGCGCCAGCGCACGGCAGAAACGGTGGTACGCCTGCTGAGCGGCCGAAAAGAGGATGCAGAGCTGGATGCGCAATCCTCTTCGCTGCTGGCGGATCACGATAACAGCCCGATCTTTGATCCGCAGGAGCGACGAATGATTGAGCGGGTGCTGAACCTCAATCAGCGTTCCGTCAGTAGCATCATGACCTCGCGCCATGATATTGAGCATATCGACCTCAACGCGCCGGAGATGAGCATTCGCGCGCTGCTGGAGAAGAACCAGCACACCCGCATCGTGGTGACCGGTGGCGAACAGGAAGAGGAGCTGCTGGGGGTGGTGCACATCATCGATCTGCTCAATCAGCAGCTGCAGGGCGAGGCGCTGAACCTGCGCGCGCTGGTGCGTCAGCCGCTGGTCTTCCCGGAAGGACTACCGCTGCTGCAGGCGCTGGAACAGTTCCGTAATGCCCGCACCCACTTCGCCTTTGTGGTGGATGAATTTGGCTCTGTGGAAGGGTTAGTGACGCTCAGCGACGTGATGGAGACCATCGCCGGGAATCTGCCTAATGAAGTGGAAGAGCTCGACGCCCGGCATGATATTCAGAAGAACGCCGACGGCAGCTGGACCGCCAACGGCCACATGCCGCTGGAGGACCTGGTGCAGTACGTGCCGCTGCCGCTGGACGAGAAACGCGAATACCATACGATTGCCGGTCTGCTGATGGAGAATCTGCAGCGCATTCCGCAGCCGGGGGAAGAGGTTCAGGTGGGAGAATACGCCCTGAAAACGCTGGAGGTGGAAAACCACCGGGTGCAGAAAGTGCAGCTGATCCCGCTGAGTGCGGAAGAGGATGGGGATTACGAACTTTGAGGTTTCCCCTCACCTCGATGAGGTGAGGGGATTCACGACTATAACTTATCCAGCAACTTCTTCACGTCTTTGCTGTTTTTCGAATCTTTGTTCTTCTCGGCCCAGTCGCCCAGCCGACGCTTCGCTTCATCCTGCAGATGTTTACGCAGCAGCTGATCCACCTGCAGGCTGTAGTGCAGCGCCTGCCAGTTGCCATACACATTCAACGGGATCGGCGTCTCTTTCAGGAAATCGATCAGCTTACCTTCGCCGAGCCAGCCTTCCAGCACCCGGATTTTAAAGCGGGTGTCGGCCGTCTCTTTCACCAGATCCAGCGTACCTTTGCCTTCAAGGGTCAGCATCGGCGAGCTGCCTTGCATGTTTTCCAGCGCAAGCTGACCGTTGTTAAGCGACAGGTCGGTAACAAAACTGTCCAGACGGGTGGCGTTGTCAAAGTTATCCTCCACTTTGACGTTACTGCTGCGCTCTACCGCCTGCTGAACCAGCTGCTGGAAGTTAAGCCCTTCCATGCGGGTGTTGCGCATATCGATGTGCGCATCGCCCTGCCAGCTCCGGCGGAACGCTTCGGCGTCGATCTTACTGCCCGCGAAATCCCCCGCCATCGTCAGGCTGCCGGTCAGGGAGATCGGATAGTCGAACGCCTTCAGAATGGTGCCAATCTCAATATTGTCGAGACGCGGCTGGAAGGCGGCCTGGGCCGTGGCTTTACGCACGTCGAGCGTGCCGGGTAGCGACAGATGCCCCTGCCCCATCTTACCGCTCAGCTCAGTGATGGTCAGCAGCCCGTTAGCGTTGCTCATCTGGCTGCTCACCTGGGTGAAGTCCATCCCGCGCCAGCGCACGCTGTTCGCCTTCAACAGAATGTCAGCATCAAAGCCACGCAGACCATTGTAGTCCGGCTGGTTGAGGTTAGAGGAGATCACCGGCCGCGTCTGCTTCGGCTGCTTTTGCCCCTGCTGGGTCGCCTCGCGATCGGCCGTTGATACCGCCGCCTGAGCCGGGAGCAGGTTTTCCAGATTGAGCTTGTCGAACTGCAGGTCAATGTTCCATTGCGGTTCATTGCTCAGGATCACGCTGGCCTGACCGGACAGGGTGCTGTCATTGGCCTGTAGATTGAGTTTATTGAGTTCGAGCTTTTTATGCTCTTCCTGCCACTGCGCCTGCAGATCGCCCTTGCCGGTAATGCCCTGGGTCGGCAGGTCGGCACCGGTCAGCTGCCAGCTGAGCTGCTGGATATGGGTGCTCAGCAGATGCGGATAGTCAGAGGCATCAACGTCGGCATGGAAAGAGAGAGTCAGATCGCGCTGATTGCGGTTCACGCGGGCGCTGAATTCAACCGTGCCCTTGTGGTGTTCATCCTGCTCCATCTGCAGGTTGAGATTACGCACCGTGACCTGCTCGTCGTCTTCATGCTGGAACACCAGCACGCTGTCCGCCACTTTAAGGCGGCCAATATCAAACGACCAGCCGGTATCTTCGGCTTTATCAGGCAAGGTGTTTTCGCGCGGGGCAACAGGTGCATCGACGTTGCGCACCGCCTCGCTTTGCGGGGTGAGCTGGATAACCGCCCCTTTCAGCATGACCTGGTTTACCTGCAACTGGTGTGACAGCAGCGGGATCAGCGCCACATCCAGACGCATATTATCCGCGGCAATCAGCGGCGCAGAAGCACCCGGCGCGGTCAACGACATGCGCCCGGAAAGTATGCTGAGCTGCGGCCAGACGTGCCAGCGCAGCGGTCCGTCGAGCTTCAGCGCATAGCCGCTACGCGCCTCAACCTGACGCACCATGTAGGCACGAAAGTCATTGGGGTTAACCAGCAGAACCAACGCTGACAGGCCTGCAACCAGCACCACCAGCAAGATCATCAGCGTGGTCAGAACTCTTCTCATGGCTTCCTCTGTGGGCCGGGGTCAGTCTTTATCGATACGACTGGCGACCGCACCCTGCTGGTCGCGATATTTGGCATCCTGGCGGCGGTTGTACGGACGTACCGCCGGGTTGCTTAACGGCTCGAAGCTCAACGCGCCAATCATCATGCCCGGGCGCAAGGCCAGCGGCAGTTTACCGGCGTTGAAAAACTCCAGCACGATACGCCCGGACCAGCCGGGATCGATACGGTGCGCGGTGACGTGGACCATCAGCCCAAGACGCGCCAGCGATGAACGACCGTCGAGCCAGCCCACCAGATCCGCAGGCAGGGTTATCGATTCAAACGTCACGGCCAGCGCCAGCTCACCCGGATGCAGATAAAATGCTTCGCCGTCAGCCAGCACGATTTCGTCGCTCATCACGCGTTCCAGCGCGGCGCTGACTTCGTCCTTCGGCCCGCTCAGGTCGATAAAGGGGGCGGTATGGCCGCTAAAGGTACGAAACTTATTCCCCAGACGCACATCGACAGTCACGCCGTTAATCCGCTCTACCGGCGGGCGCGGGGTGATTTCCAGACGGCCTTCGTCCAGCCAGGCTTCAATATCTTGGTCACAAAGACGCATGCCACTTTCTCCTTTCGTGCACTGCGCCCTCGGGCAAATGCTGCCGAAGGGCGAACCCGGTTATCGTTGAACGGTACACAATTTGCGCGTGTTATTCAAAAAACTGGCTGATTTTCGCTTTCAGAATATCAATGGCGATGCGGTTTTTACCCCCGCGCGGCACGATAATGTCGGCATACTGTTTGGACGGTTCAATAAACTGCAGGAACATAGGACGGACGGTTTTCTGGTACTGGGCCATCACCGAATCCATTGAGCGGCCGCGCTCGTTGACGTCGCGCTTGATGCGGCGCATCAGGCAGATATCCAGCGGGGTATCGACAAAAATCGAGAAATTCATGGATTCGCGCAGGCGAGCGTCGGTCAGCAGCAGGATCCCTTCAAGGATAATGACCTTTTTCGGCTCAATGCGGACGGTGTCCTGAAGACGAGTGTGTTCCACATAGCTATACACCGGCAGCTCAATGGCGGTGCCGTTCTTCAGAGCCTGAAGATGCTGGAACAACAGACTGTGATCCATCGCGCTCGGATGATCGTAGTTGGTTTTAACACGCTCTTCCATCGACAGATGGCTTTGATCTTTGTAATAGCTGTCTTCTGGAATGACGCCGATGTGCTCATCACCGACCTGTTCACGTAATTCACGGTAAAGCGTACTGGCAATGAGACTTTTACCTGAAGCCGATGCGCCGGCGATGCCTATAATGACGCACTGATGAGACTTATCAGTCATAAATTTTGCGACCTGAGTAACCTGGATGTAAGGAAGGACGACGCCTGAGCGTCAAACGCGGCAATTATAGGGATTTCGCGGTCCCGATACCAGTCGAATAGGTTTGTTTAGCGAGACGCGTTCAAAGTGCGCGCGAATTGCCCCTGACGCAAATTTTACCGGTCAGTTTTAACGCGTTAAAGATGAATTTTTTGCAGGATAAGTATTTAATAACCCTGCGATGTCAAATTATGAGCAGACACCATATTAATTGTAAATTGTTTGTACTAGCATGATCGAAATTAAAAAATGAACGCGTCCGGAGTTGACTCCTGGCGGTATGGCGTCTTCGGATAAGCGGTAATGAATAAAAAATACCAGCGCGTTTTAGTCACTACGCCCCATCCTTTACTACGGCTTGTCAGTCTTGGTTTACTTACCTTTATCTTTACCCTTTTCTCACTCGAATTAACGCGTTTCGGCACGTTTCTCGCACCGCTATGGTTCCCGACCGCCATTATGATGGTGGCGTTCTATCGCCACGCCGGGAAGATGTGGCCGGGGATCGCGCTCGCCTGCACCTTAGGTAATCTCGGTGCCTCCTGGATGCTGTTCTCCTGGGAGATGATCAATCTCTGGTATGTGACGATCAACGTGCTGGAAGCCTGCGTCGGCGCCCTGCTGCTGCGCAAATTGCTGCCCTGGTATAATCCGCTGCAGAATCTCGGGGACTGGATCCGCCTGGCGATTGGCAGCGCCCTGATCCCGCCTGTGCTGGGTGGCGTGCTGGTCTATTTTCTGGCGCCGGGCGATGCGCCGCTGCGCAACTTTTTGGTGTGGGTGCTCTCAGAGTCGATCGGCTCGCTGGCGCTGGTGCCGCTGGGCCTGCTGTTCAAACCGCACTACCTGCTGCGTCATCGCAATCCCCGACTGCTGTTAGAAACGCTGGTTACCATGGCGGTCACCATGCTGCTGAGCTGGATCTCGCTGCGTTTTCTGCCGTGGCCTTTCACCGCCATTATCGTGCTGCTGATGTGGAGCGCCGTACGCCTGCCGCGCCTTGAAGCGTTTCTGGTGTTCCTGGTGACGGTGATGATGGTGTCGCTGATGATAGCCGCCAACCCGATCGCGCTGGTGACCCAAAACGCCAGCGCGATGGTCAATGCCCCGTGGCTGCCGTTCCTGATGATGCTGATCCCCGCCAACGTGATGACCATGGTGATGTATGCCTTCCGCGCCGAGCGTAAACACATCACTGAGAGCGAAGAGCGGTTCCGTAATGCGATGGAGTATTCCGTCATCGGCATGGCGCTGGTCGGCATCGAAGGCCAGTGGCTGCAGGCTAACAAAGCACTGTGCCAGTTTCTCGGCTACAGCCAGTCCGAGCTTCAGTCCCTGAGCTTCCAGCAGATGACCTGGCCGGAAGATCTGCACAACGATGTGGAACAGCTGGAGCGGCTGCTCAGAGGCGAAATAAACAGTTATTCGCTGGAGAAACGCTACTACACCCGCAACGGCGACGTGGTCTGGGCGCTGCTGGCGGTATCGCTGGTACGTCACGCCGACGGCACGCCGCTGTACTTTATCGCCCAGATTGAAGACATCAACGACCTTAAGCATACCGAGTGGGTCAATAAGCGTCTGATGGAGCGTATTACGCTGGCCAACGAAGCAGGCGGGATTGGCATCTGGGAGTGGGACGTTAAACCGGACGTGATCAGCTGGGACAAGCGCATGTTCGATCTGTACGAAGTGCCTGCGCACATCAAGCCCACCTGGCAGCTGTGGCATGAATGTATGCTGCCGGAAGATCGCGCCCAGGCCGAACAGGTGGTGCGCGATTCGCTGGCAGCCCGCACCCCGTTCAAGATTGAGTTCCGTATCCGGGTGAAAGACGGCGTGCGCCACATCCGCGCCCTGGCGAACCGGGTGCTGAATAAGCAGGGCGAAGTGGAGCGTCTGCTCGGCATCAATATGGACATGACCGAGGTCAAAGAGCTGAACGAGGCGCTGTTCCAGGAAAAAGAGCGTCTGCACATTACGCTCGACTCCATCGGCGAAGCGGTGCTTTGTACCGATATCAATATGAACGTCACCTTTATGAACCCGGTGGCGGAAAAAATGAGCGGCTGGCTGCAGCATGAAGCGATGTCCCAGCCGATCCTCTCGGTACTGCACATCACCTTCGGCGATAACGGCCCGCTGATGGAAAATATTCACAGCGGCGATATGTCCCGTTCGGATATGGAACAGGACGTTGTTCTCCACAGCCGCAGCGGCGGCAGTTACGACATCCACTACAGCATTACGCCGCTAAGCACTCTCGACGGGCAGAATATCGGCTCGGTGCTGGTGATCCAGGACGTGACCGAATCGCGTAAAATGCTGCGCGAGCTGAGCTACAACGCCTCCCACGACGCCCTCACCCACCTGGCGAACCGCGTCAGCTTCGAAAGCTATCTCAAGCGGATGCTGCAGACCGTGCAGGAGACGCGCCAGCGTCATGCGCTGGTGTTTATCGATCTGGACCGCTTTAAAGCCGTCAACGATACCGCAGGTCACGCGGCGGGCGATGCCCTGCTGCGGGAGCTCTCTTCGCTGATGCTGAGCATGCTGCGCTCCAGCGATATGCTGGCACGTCTGGGCGGGGATGAATTTGGCCTGCTGCTGCCGGACTGCAACACGGAAAGCGCGCGCTATATCGTCGGTCGCCTGATTACGGCGATTAACGAGTACCACTTTCTCTGGGAAGGCCGTCTGCACCGGATTGGCGCCAGCGCCGGGATCACCCAGATTGACGAGCGCAACCATCAGGCGGCCGAAGTGATGTCGCAGGCCGATATCGCCTGCTACTCCTCGAAAAACAGCGGCCGCGGCGTGGTGACGGTATATGAGCCGCAGCAGGAGCGCGCGCAGAACGCCCAGGACGCCATCTCGCTGGATGAGCAGTGGCATATGATCAAAGACAACCATTTGCTGATGATTGCCCGCAGCGTCGCCTCCCCACGGATTCCTGAAAGCAGCAACTTCTGGATGCTCTCTCTGCGCCTGTGGACCAGTGAAGGAAAGATGCTGGAAGAACAGGCCTTCCGGGCCGGGCTGGCCGAGTCTGAGCTGATCCACGCCCTCGACCGACGCATTTTGCAGGAGTTTTTCCGCAATTTCGCCGCGCCGCTGACCCATAAAGGCATGGGCGTGGCTCTGCCGCTGTCGATGGCCGGACTGGCCAGTATTACGCTGGTGGATGAGTTGCTGGAGATGCTGGCCAAAAGCCTGCTCCCGTCGCGACTCCTGCATCTGGTGGTGCACGTCAGCGTGCTGACGCAGGCAGATGACAACATCCGCGTCAATCTGCAGAAGCTGCGCCATGCCGGATGCCGGATTGTCCTCAGCCACGTCGGGCGCGACATGGACGTGTTCAATCACCTCAATACTCACATGGCCGACTATCTGCTGATCGACCCGGAGCTGGTGGTCAACGTCCACGGCAATCTGATGGACGAGATGCTGGTGACCATTATTCAGGGCCACGCCGTACGGCTGGGGATGAAAACCATCGCCGGGCCAAGCAATCAGCCAATCATGATGGACACCCTGTCCGGGATTGGCATCGACTATATCTTCGGCGACACCATTGGCGAACCGCAGCCGCTGGAACTGCTACTGAATACCAGCTATTTCGCCATCAACTGATGGCGCCCAGCCGTCGGTGTACCAGATGTGCAGCAAGGCGTAAGATCGCCACGGCTGCCAGCGCTCGGCATAGCGGCGGATTTGCGCAGGCGTCATGCCCGCAAAGCGCTGCTTAATCAGATAATCGTCCGCTAAAAAGACATCTTTCGCCTGCCAGCCGCGCAGGGCGAAATAGTTTGCCGTCCAGCGGCCAATTCCCGGCCGGGTTTGCAGGGCTTTCATCGCACTGTGGATATCGTCTGGCGTCTGCATCGGAAAATCCCCCGCTACCACCGACTGCGCCAGATGAATCAACGATTCCGCCCGCTTGACCGGCATCCCCAGCGCTTTCAGCGCCAGCGGGTCGGCCTTTGCCAGCGCGGCAGGTGTCGGAAAACAGACGTAGTCAGTCTGCGCCAGGGGCTCGCCGTACAGCGCCGCCACCCTCCCGGCCAGCTTCGCCGCCATCGCCACGCTGACCAGCTGGCCAAGAATGGCGCGTACGCCTTGTTCAAATGCATCCATCGAGCCCGGCAGGCGTAAACCGGGCCGCGCCTCACCGAGATCCCCGAGGGCCTGTACTATCTGCTGTGGGTCGCAATCCAGATCGAAGAGACGGGCGATGCGCGCCAGGCACTGTTCCCGGACAGGCAGGAGGCCATCGCTCAGCGTAACCTGTAACGTGCTGGCACGCAGATTTGGCGTCACGCGGATCAGTCCCCGATGCCCGTCGTAGGCAAAACTGCGCGTATAGTCGGTGGCGGTAACAGTTTCCACGCCCTTCAGCGCACGGGCGGCGAGAAAATCAAACATCCATTGCCAGTCATAGGGTGGCTGCCAGCTGAGGGTAAACATGGTTGCTCCTTTTTGGTGTTGTCACAGCATAAACGGAGTTTGGCCGTTGTGCCTTGCTTTCATATTCCAGTTGTCGCCAGCCTGACATTTCGCTAAAGTCTCGCCCCTTCTCAATGGCATGGGGATCCTGCAGTGTTTATTGGATTTGACTATGGCACCGCCAACTGTTCCGTTGCGGTGATGCAAAACGGGCAGCCACAGCTGCTCAAAATGGAAAACAACAGCACGCTGCTGCCGTCGATGATCTGCGCCCCGACCCGCGAAGCGGTGAGCGAGTGGCTGTACCGCCATCATCAGGTTCCGGCCACCGGCACGGAAACGCAGGCGCTGCTGCGCCGCGCAGTGAATTTTAACCGCGACGAAGATATCGACGTGACCCCGGCCAGCGTGCAGTTCGGCCTGTCGTCACTGGGTCACTATATTGAGGATCCGGAAGAGGTGTACTTCGTTAAGTCACCGAAATCGTTCCTCGGTGCCAGCGGCCTGAAGCCACAGCAGGTGGCGCTGTTTGAAGATCTGGTCTGCGCCATGATGCTGCATATTCGCCAGCAGGCGCAGTCCCAGCTGACGGATGAGATAACCCAGGCAGTGATTGGTCGCCCGATCAACTTCCAGGGGCTGGGGGGCGATGAGGCCAACCAGCAGGCGCAGGGTATTCTTGAGCGTGCCGCCCAGCGGGCCGGTTTCCGCGACGTGGTGTTCCAGTACGAACCCGTTGCCGCCGGTCTGGATTTTGAAGCAACCCTCACGGAAGAGAAACGCGTGCTGGTCGTCGATATCGGTGGCGGGACCACCGACTGTTCGCTGCTGCTGATGGGCCCGCAGTGGCATCAGCGTCGCGATCGCGAAACCAGCCTGCTGGGACACAGCGGCTGCCGCATCGGCGGTAACGATCTGGATATCGCGCTGGCCTTTAAGAGCCTGATGCCGCTGCTCGGTATGGGCGGACAGACGGAGAAAGGCACCGCGCTGCCGATCCTGCCGTGGTGGAACGCAGTGGCGATCAATGACGTACCCGCGCAAAGCGATTTCTACAGCGTTGCCAACGGCCGTTTCCTTAACGATCTGGTGCGCGACGCGCAGGACGGCGACAAAGTGGCCCTGCTGCATAAGGTCTGGCGTCAGCGCCTGAGCTACCGGATGGTGCGCAGCGCCGAAGAGAGCAAAATCGCCCTGTCAGAGGCGGTGGAACACGCCGTAACCCTACCGTTTATCAGCGATGAGCTGGCCACCGCCATCAGCCAGCAGGGGTTGGAAGCGGCGCTTGCCCAGCCGCTGCAGCGCATTCTGGAGCAGGTGCAGCTGGCGCTGGATAACGGCAACGAACAGCCGGACGTGATTTACCTGACCGGCGGTAGCGCCCGTTCGCCGCTGATCAAGAAAGCGCTGGCACAGCAGCTGCCAGGCATTCCGATTGCCGGAGGCGATGACTTTGGTTCCGTCACCGCCGGGCTGGCCCGCTGGGCACAGGTGGTCTTTAGCTAAGTCCCCATCGCCGGGCGGTGCTGCGCCGCCCGGCACTGCCCCTAATCAGACAATTCCAGACAGTGTTCCATATTTCCTCCATTTTTCTGCTCCCCTGCCTGACTAAACTAGTATCATTTCCCGCATTGATTCAGGAAGAGTACGTATAACGATGAAAGGCCGTCAAAAATCCCGCTGGGCAATCGCCGCTGGCATCATTGTGGTGGCCCTTGCCGCCGCCTGGTACTGGCATCAACACTCGTCGGCGCCCGCCGGTGCCACCAGCCAGCCGCCGCGCGCTGCGGGCGGTGGACGCCACGGGATGCGCGGCGGTGCGCTGGCACCGGTGCAGGCCGCGACCGCCGTCAGTCAATCCGTGCCGCGCTATCTCTCCGGCCTCGGCACGATCACCGCCGCCAATACCGCCACCGTCCGCAGCCGTGTTGATGGACAGCTGCTGGCTCTGCACTTCCAGGAAGGCCAGCAGGTGAAAGCTGGCGATCTGCTGGCCGAAGTCGACCCCAGCCAGTTCAAAGTGGCGCTGGCCCAGGCCCAGGGGCAGCTGGCGAAAGATAGCGCTACCCTGGCCAATGCCCGCCGCGATCTGGCACGTTACCAGCAGCTGGTAAAAACCAACCTCGTCTCCCGCCAGGAGCTCGACGCCCAGCAGGCGCTGGTCAGTGAAAGCCTTGGCACTATTAAAGCCGATCAAGCCGCCGTCGCCAGCGCTCAGCTGCAGCTGGACTGGAGCCGCATCACCGCCCCTATTGACGGGCGCGTGGGCTTAAAACAGGTGGATATCGGCAACCAGATCTCCAGCGGGGATACCACCGGGATCGTGGTGATCACCCAGACCCACCCTATCGACCTGATTTTCACCCTGCCGGAAAGCGATATCGCCACCGTGATGCAGGCCCAGAAAGCGGGCCAGCCGCTGACGGTAGAAGCCTGGGACCGGGCTAATAAGCAGAAGCTCAGCGACGGTACCCTGCTGAGCCTCGACAACCAGATCGACACCACCACCGGCACCATCAAGCTGAAAGCGCGCTTTAGCAATCAGGATGACGCCCTGTTCCCGAACCAGTTTGTTAACGCCCGGATGCTGGTCGCCACCGAAGAGGACGCAGTGGTGATCCCGACTGCAGCGCTGCAGATGGGTAACGAAGGCAACTTCGTCTGGGTGCTGAACAGCGAAAGCAAGGTCAGCAAGCATCTGGTGAAAACGGGTATTCAGAACAGCCAGACCGTGGTGATCGCCGCCGGGCTGTCAGCGGGTGACCGCGTGGTCACTGACGGGATCGATCGTCTGACCGAAGGGGCCACCGTCGAAGTGGTCGAAGCACACAGCGCCACCCCGGCTCAACCGGCCAAACGTGAACGTAAAACCCAGGGAGCACATTCCTGATGCAGGTGTTACCACCCAGCTCCACGGGCGGGCCGTCACGCCTGTTTATCCTGCGCCCGGTTGCCACCACCCTGCTGATGGTGGCGATCCTGCTGGCGGGGATCATCGGCTACCGTTTCTTGCCGGTCTCTGCATTGCCCGAAGTGGATTACCCCACCATCCAGGTGGTGACGCTCTACCCTGGCGCCAGCCCGGACGTGGTGACCTCGGCAATCACCGCCCCCTTAGAACGCCAGTTCGGCCAGATGTCGGGCCTGAAACAGATGTCCTCGCAAAGCTCCGGCGGCGCGTCGGTGGTGACACTGCAGTTTCAGCTGACCCTGCCGCTGGACGTGGCCGAGCAGGAGGTGCAGGCCGCGATCAACGCCGCCACCAACCTGCTGCCGTCAGACCTGCCCAACCCGCCGGTGTACAGCAAAGTCAACCCGGCGGATCCGCCGATCATGACGCTTGCCGTCACCTCGTCCGCCATGCCGATGACCCAGGTCGAAGACATGGTTGAAACCCGCGTCGCGCAGAAGATCTCTCAGGTCTCCGGCGTCGGGCTGGTGACGCTCTCCGGCGGCCAGCGCCCGGCCGTGCGCGTTAAACTGAACGCTCAGGCGATTGCCGCTCTGGGGCTGACCAGCGAAACCATCCGCACCGCCATCAGCAGCGCCAACGTCAACTCGGCGAAAGGCTCCCTCGATGGCCCAAGCCGGGCGGTGACGCTCTCGGCCAACGATCAGATGCAGTCTGCCGATGAATATCGCCAGCTGATTGTCGCGTACCAGAACGGTGCGGCTATCCGTCTTGGCGACGTGGCCACCGTAGAACAAGGGGCAGAAAACAGCTGGCTCGGGGCCTGGGCTAACCAGCAGCAGGCGATTGTGATGAACGTCCAGCGCCAGCCGGGGGCCAATATTATTGATACCGCCGACAGCATTCGCGCCATGCTTCCCCAGCTGATTGAGAGCCTGCCGAAGTCGGTCAACGTTAAAGTGCTGTCGGATCGCACCACCAACATTCGTGCCTCGGTCAACGATACCCAGTTTGAGTTGATGCTGGCGATGGCGCTGGTGGTGATGATCATCTACCTGTTCCTGCGCAACGTGCCGGCGACCATTATTCCCGCCGTGGCGGTGCCACTGTCATTGATTGGCACCTTTGCGGTAATGGTGTTTCTCGATTTCTCGATCAACAACCTGACGCTGATGGCCCTGACCATCGCCACCGGCTTTGTGGTGGATGACGCCATTGTGGTTATCGAAAACATCTCACGCTATATCGAGAAGGGCGAAAAGCCGCTGGCGGCGGCGCTGAAAGGCGCGGGCGAGATCGGCTTTACCATTATCTCGCTGACCTTCTCACTGATTGCGGTGCTGATCCCGCTGCTGTTTATGGGGGATATTGTCGGGCGTCTGTTCCGCGAGTTTGCGGTGACCCTGGCGGTGGCAATCCTGATCTCCGCCGTGGTGTCGCTGACGCTGACCCCGATGATGTGCGCCCGCATGCTCAGCGCCGAGTCCCTGCGCAAGCAAAACCGTTTCTCCCGCGCCTCTGAGCGGATGTTCGAGCGCATTATTGCCGCCTATGGCCGGATGCTGACCAAAGTGCTGAACCATCCGTGGGCGACCCTCGGCGTGGCGCTGGGCACCCTGGCCCTGAGCGTGTTGCTGTGGGTGATGATCCCCAAGGGCTTTTTCCCGATCCAGGATAACGGCATTATTCAGGGCACCTTGCAGGCGCCGCAGTCGGTGTCGTTTGCCAGCATGGCCCAGCGCCAGCAGCAGGTGGCGGAAGTGCTGATGAAAGATCCGGCGGTCGAAAGCCTGACCTCATTTGTCGGCGTCGACGGCACGAATCCGTCGCTGAACAGCGCCCGCCTGCAGATTAACCTCAAACCGCTGAGCGATCGTGATGACCGGGTGAACACGGTGATCGAGCGTCTGCAAAGCGCCGTGGCCCGGGTGCCGGGCGTGGCGCTGTATCTGCAGCCGACCCAGGATCTGACTATTGATACCACCGTCAGCCGGACCCAGTACCAGTTCACCCTGCAGGCCACCACCCTGGACGCCCTCAGCACCTGGGTGCCGCAACTGGTAACACGCCTGCAGCAGCTGCCGCAGCTCTCGGACGTCAGCAGCGACTGGCAGGACAAAGGTCTGGCGGCGTATATCAACGTCGATCGCGACAGCGCCAGCCGGCTGGGCATTAGCATGGCGGATGTCGATAACGCCCTGTATAACGCCTTCGGTCAGCGGCTGATCTCCACCATCTACACCCAGGCCAACCAGTATCGGGTGGTGCTGGAGCACGACACCCGGCAGACCCCGGGTCTGGCAGGGCTCGACTCGGTGCGCATGACCAGCAGCAGCGGCGGCATTGTGCCGCTGAGCGCGATTGCGAAAGTGGAAGAGCGTTATACCCCGCTGGCGATTAACCATCTGGATCAGTTCCCGTCCACCACCATCTCGTTTAACGTCCCGGACGACTATTCGCTGGGCGAGGCGGTCGAAGCCATTCTCGCCGCCGAGAAAGATCTCAGCTTCCCGTCCGAGATCCAGACCCAGTTCCAGGGCAGCACCCTCGCCTTCCAGGCGGCGCTCGGCAACACCATATGGCTGATCGTCGCGGCAGTGGTGGCGATGTATATCGTCCTCGGCGTGCTGTACGAGAGCTTTATCCACCCGATCACCATTCTCTCGACTCTGCCGACCGCGGGCGTCGGGGCGTTACTGGCGCTGATGCTGGCTGGCAGCGAGCTGGACGTGATTGCGATAATCGGCATCATCCTGCTGATCGGTATCGTCAAGAAGAACGCCATCATGATGATCGACTTTGCCCTTGCCGCCGAGCGCGAGCAGGGGATGGCGCCGCGGGAGGCCATCTTCCAGGCCTGTCTGCTGCGTTTTCGTCCGATCCTGATGACCACTCTGGCGGCGCTGTTAGGCGCATTGCCGCTGATGCTCAGTACCGGCGTCGGGGCCGAGCTACGGCGTCCGCTGGGGATTGGCATGGTTGGCGGCCTGCTGGTGAGCCAGGTGCTGACCTTGTTTACCACCCCGGTGATTTACCTGCTGTTCGACAGCCTGGCGCTGAAGATCAAGGCGCGTTTCCCGACGCGTGAAGAGGAGGCGTAAGTGAAGTTTTTCGCCCTCTTCATTTACCGCCCGGTGGCGACGATTTTGCTCTCGCTGGCCATTACCCTGTGCGGCGTGCTGGGCTTTCGCCTGCTGCCGGTAGCCCCGCTGCCGCAGGTGGATTTCCCGGTGATCATGGTCAGCGCCTCGCTGCCCGGTGCCTCGCCGGAAACCATGGCCTCGTCGGTCGCCACGCCGCTGGAGCGCTCGCTCGGGCGCATTGCCGGGGTCAACGAAATGACCTCCAGCAGCTCGCTGGGCAGCACGCGCATCATTCTGGAATTTAACTTTAACCGCGATATCAACGGCGCAGCGCGGGACGTGCAGGCGGCGATCAATGCCGCCCAGAGCCTGCTGCCAAGCGGAATGCCGAGCCGGCCAACCTACCGCAAAGCGAATCCGTCCGATTCGCCGATCATGATCCTGACTCTGACCTCGGACACGTACTCTCAGGGTCAGCTGTACGATTTTGCCTCCACCCAGCTGGCGCAAACCATCGCCCAGATCGACGGCGTGGGGGATGTGGACGTCGGCGGCAGCTCCCTGCCCGCGGTACGCGTCGGGCTGAACCCGCAGGCGCTCTTTAACCAGGGCGTTTCACTGGACGACGTGCGCAGCGCCATCAGCAACGCTAACGTGCGCAAGCCGCAGGGCGCGGTGGAGGACGGTTCGCGCCGCTGGCAGCTCCAGACCAACGATGAGCTGAAAACCGCCGCCGAATATCAGCCGTTGATTATTCACTACAACAACGGCGCGGCAGTGCGCTTAAGCGACGTGGCGAGCGTTACCGACTCGGTGCAGGACGTGCGTAACGCCGGGATGACCAATGCTAAACCGGCCATTCTGCTGATGATCCGCAAGCTGCCGGAAGCCAATATTATCCAGACGGTAAACAGCATCCGCGCGCGGCTGCCGGAACTGCAGGAGACCATTCCGGCGGCTATCGACCTGCAGATTGCCCAGGACCGCTCCCCGACCATTCGAGCCTCGCTGGAAGAAGTGGAACAGTCGCTAATTATCTCGGTGGCGCTGGTGATTCTGGTGGTGTTCCTGTTCCTGCGCTCTGGGCGCGCAACGCTGATCCCCGCCGTGGCGGTACCGGTGTCGCTGATTGGCACCTTCGCCGCCATGTACCTGTGCGGCTTTAGCCTCAACAACCTGTCGCTGATGGCCCTGACCATCGCCACCGGCTTTGTGGTGGATGATGCCATCGTGGTGCTGGAGAATATCTCCCGCCACCTTGAAGCCGGGATGAAGCCGCTGCAGGCGGCACTGCAGGGCACGCGCGAAGTGGGCTTTACGGTGCTGTCGATGAGCCTGTCGCTGGTGGCGGTGTTCCTGCCGCTGCTGCTGATGGACGGCCTGCCGGGGCGCCTGCTGCGCGAGTTTGCGGTCACCCTGTCGGTGGCGATTGGCATTTCGCTGGCGGTGTCGCTGACCCTGACCCCGATGATGTGTGGCTGGATGCTTAAGCGCAGCCCGCCCCACTCCCAGCCGCGTACCAAAGGCTTTGGCCGGATGCTGATCGCCCTGCAGGAAGGCTACGGTAAATCGTTAAAATGGGTGCTGAACCACACCCGAATCGTCGGGCTGGTGCTCATTGGCACCATCGTGCTCAACGTCTGGATGTATATCACCATCCCGAAAACCTTCTTCCCGGAGCAGGACACCGGGGTGCTGATGGGCGGCATTCAGGCCGACCAGAGCATCTCGTTCCAGGCGATGCGCGGCAAGCTGCAGGATTTCATGAAGATCATCCGCGAAGATGACGCCGTGGATAACGTCACCGGCTTTACCGGCGGCTCGCGGGTCAACAGCGGGATGATGTTTATCACCCTCAAGGCGCGCGACGTGCGTAACGAAAGCGCCCAGCAGGTGATCGACCGCCTTCGCATCAAGCTGGCAAAAGAGCCTGGGGCGAATATGTTCCTGGTGGCAGTGCAGGATATTCGCGTTGGCGGGCGTCAGTCTAACGCCAGCTATCAGTACACCCTGCTGTCGGACGATCTCGCTGCGCTGCGCGAATGGGAGCCGAAAATCCGTAAAGCGCTGGCGGCGCTGCCGGAGCTGGCAGACGTAAACTCCGACCAGCAGGACAACGGCGCCGAAATGGCGTTGACCTATGACCGGGAAACCATGTCGCGACTGGGGATCAACGTCGAAGCCGCCAACAGCCTGCTGAACAACGCCTTTGGCCAGCGGCAGATCTCAACCATCTATCAGCCGATGAACCAGTATAAGGTGGTGATGGAGGTCGATCCGCGCTATACCCAGGATATCAGCGCGCTGGATAAGATGTTTGTGATCAATAACGACGGTAAGGCGATTCCGCTATCTTATTTCGCCAGCTGGCGACCGGCTAACGCCCCCCTATCGGTCAACCATCAGGGGCTGTCGGCGGCGTCGACCGTGTCGTTTAACCTGCCGACCGGCTCGTCGCTCTCTGAAGCCAGCGAGGCGATCGCCCGCACCATGACCCAGCTCGGGGTGCCATCAACGGTGCGCGGCAGTTTTGCCGGGACCGCACAGGTGTTCCAGCAGACCATGAACTCGCAGGTGATTTTGATTCTGGCGGCGATTGCCACGGTCTATATCGTGCTGGGCATTCTGTATGAGAGCTACGTCCATCCGCTGACCATCCTCTCGACCCTGCCCTCGGCGGGCGTCGGGGCGCTGCTGGCGCTGGAGCTGTTTGGTGCGCCGTTCAGTCTGATTGCGCTGATCGGCATTATGCTGCTGATCGGCATCGTCAAGAAGAACGCTATCATGATGGTCGACTTTGCGATCGAGGCGCAGCGCAACGGCAATATGACGCCGCAGGAAGCCATCTTCCAGGCCTGCCTGCTGCGTTTTCGCCCGATCATGATGACCACCCTGGCGGCGCTGTTTGGCGCGCTGCCACTGGTGATTTCCGCCGGCGACGGTGCGGAGCTGCGCCAGCCGCTGGGGATCACCATTGTTGGCGGTCTGGTGATGAGCCAGCTGCTGACGCTGTACACCACGCCGGTGGTCTATCTGTTCTTTGACCGCCTGCGGGTGCGTTTTTCATCTAAAAACAGAGAGACGGTAAGGGGATAAATGACTGACCTTCCGCGCAACGTTCGCTGGCAGCTATGGATTGTCGCCTTTGGCTTTTTTATGCAGGCGCTAGATACCACCATCGTTAATACGGCCCTTCCCTCGATGGCCAAAAGCCTGGGAGAGAGCCCGCTGCATATGCATATGGTGATTGTCGCCTACGTGCTGACGGTGGCGGTAATGTTGCCCGCCAGCGGCTGGCTGGCGGACAGGGTCGGGGTACGTAATATCTTCTTTACCGCCATTGTGCTGTTTACCGCCGGTTCCCTGTTTTGCGCCCAGGCCGACACCCTCAATGAGCTGATCATGGCTCGGGTGCTGCAGGGCGTCGGCGGAGCGATGATGGTGCCGGTGGGCAGGTTAACGGTGATGAAAATCGTGCCGCGTGCGCAGTACATGGCGGCGATGACTTTCGTCACCCTGCCCGGTCAGGTCGGGCCGCTGCTCGGTCCGGCGCTCGGCGGAATGCTGGTGGAGTACGCCTCCTGGCACTGGATCTTCCTGATTAACCTCCCGGTGGGCATTGTCGGGGCGATTGCCACCTTAATGCTGATGCCGAACTACACCATGCAGACACGACGCTTCGATCTGGTAGGCTTTTTCCTGCTGGCGGCCGGGATGGCGACGCTGACGCTGGCCCTTGACGGTCAGAAGGGGCTCGGGATCTCCACCCTGTCGTTGGTCGGGCTGGTGGCAATTGGGGTGATATCGATTCTGTGGTATCTGTGGCACGCCAGAGGCAATGACCGCGCCCTGTTCAGCCTGACGTTGTTTCGCAATCCCACCTACCGTCTGGGGCTGCTCGGCAGCTTTGCCGGGCGCATCGGCAGCGGCATGCTGCCGTTTATGACCCCGGTATTCCTGCAGATTGGGCTCGGCTTTTCCCCGTTCCACGCCGGGCTGATGATGATCCCGATGGTGCTGGGCAGCATGGGGATGAAGCGGATCGTGGTGCAGGTAGTGAACTACTTTGGCTATCGCCGGGTGCTGGTGGCCTCCACGCTGGGGCTGGCGCTGGTGAGCCTGCTGTTTATGGGCGTCGCCCTGCTGGGCTGGTATTACGTCCTGCCGCTGGTGCTGTTCTTCCAGGGAATAATCAACTCTATCCGCTTCTCGTCGATGAATACCCTGACGCTGAAAGATCTGCCCGATGAGCTGGCGAGCAGCGGCAATAGCCTGCTGTCGATGATTATGCAGCTCTCGATGAGCATCGGCGTCACCGTTGCCGGGATGCTGCTGGGGATGTATGGCCAGCAGCATCTGGCGGCTGACAGCCCGGTTGTCCATCAGGTGTTCCTGTACACCTACCTGAGCATGGCGCTGATTATCGCCCTGCCCGCCGTCGTGTTCGCCCGGGTTCCGGATGACACCAGCAAGAATGACGTCATCAGTCGGCGCAAAAGGAGTGAACCATGAAGTTCTGGCGTCCCGGCATTACCGGTAAGCTTTTTCTGGCTATTTTTGCCACCTGTATCGTCCTGCTGGTCACCATGCACTGGGCGGTGCGGGTCAGCTTTGAGCGCGGATTTATTGACTACATTAAGCACGGCAACGAGCAGCGGCTACAGGGGCTAAGCGACGCGCTGGGTGAGCAGTATGCCCTGCACGGCAACTGGCGTTTTTTACGCAACAATGACCGCTTTGTCTTCCAGATCCTGCGCTCGCTGGAGCACGACACTGACGACGATCGTCCCGGCGCGGGCATGCCGCCACACGGCTGGCGTACCCAGTTCTGGGTTGTCGACCAGCAGAAGCGCGTGCTGGTTGGCCCACGCGCCCCGGTACCTGAAGACGGCTCAAAGCGGGCAATCCTGGTGAACGGCGAGGCGGTTGGCTGGGTGATAGCTTCACCGGTTGAGCGACTGACGCGCAATACCGACATCAACTTTGACCGCCAGCAGCGCCAGACCAGCTGGTTGATCGTCGCCCTCTCCACCCTGCTGGCGGCGCTGGCCACCTTCCCGCTGGCGCGCGGGCTGTTGGCCCCGGTCAAACGGCTGGTGGACGGCACCCACCAGCTGGCGGCGGGCAATTTCTCGACCCGGGTGGATACCCGTAGCCAGGACGAGCTGGGCAAGCTGGCGCAGGACTTTAACCAGCTCGCCAGCACCCTGGAGAAGAACCAGCAGATGCGCCGGGATTTTATGGCGGATATCTCCCACGAGCTGCGCACCCCACTGGCGGTGCTGCGCGGCGAGCTGGAGGCGATCCAGGACGGGGTCCGCAAATTCACCCCCGAATCGGTCACTTCGTTGCAGGCCGAAGTTGGCACCCTGACCAAGCTGGTCAACGATCTGCACCAGCTTTCGATGTCCGACGAGGGGGCGCTGGCCTACCAAAAAGCGCCGGTCGACGTGATCAACATTCTGGAGGTCGCCAGCGGCGCCTTCCGCGATCGCTTCGCCAGCCGGGATCTGCGCATTGAGCTGTCGCTGCCGGAGAATGCCGTGATTTTTGGCGATCGGGACCGGCTGATGCAGCTGTTCAATAATCTACTGGAAAACTGCCTGCGCTATACCGACCCGGGGGGGGCGCTGCGCATCTCCGGCAGATGCGAAGATCAGCGTTTTGCCCTGACCTTTGCCGACACCGCCCCGGGCGTCACCGATGAACAGCTAACGAAGCTCTTTGAGCGCTTTTACCGCACCGAAGGTTCCCGTAACCGCGCCAGCGGCGGCTCCGGGCTGGGGCTGGCGATTTGTGTCAACATTGTTGAAGCCCACGGCGGGACGATCCGCGCCGCCCATTCGCCTTTTGGCGGGGTTAGCATTACAGTAGAGCTACCGCTGGAACGCGATTTATCGAGAGAAGCATGACTGATTTACCGATTGACGAAAACACCCCCCGAATTCTGATCGTCGAGGACGAACCGAAGCTGGGGCAGCTCCTGATCGACTATCTGCGGGCGGCAAGCTATGCCCCGTCGCTTATCAGCCACGGCGATAAAGTGCTGGCTTACGTGCGCCAGACGCCGCCGGACCTGATCCTGCTGGACCTGATGCTGCCCGGCACCGATGGCCTGACCCTGTGTCGCGAGATCCGCCGTTTCTCGGAAGTGCCGATTGTGATGGTGACCGCCAAAATCGAAGAGATCGACCGCCTGCTGGGGCTCGAGATTGGGGCTGATGATTACATCTGTAAACCCTACAGCCCGCGTGAAGTGGTGGCCCGGGTGAAAACCATTCTGCGTCGCTGCAAGCCCAAGCGTGAACTGCAGGCGCTGGATGCCGAAAGTCCGCTGATTATCGATGAAGGCCGCTTCCAGGCGAGCTGGCGCAGTAAGATGCTGGATTTAACCCCGGCGGAGTTTCGTCTGCTGAAAACCTTGTCGCACGAGCCGGGGAAAGTGTTCTCCCGCGAGCAACTGCTGAACCAGCTTTACGACGATTACCGGGTAGTGACCGACCGCACCATCGACAGCCACATTAAAAACCTGCGCCGCAAGCTGGAAGCGCTCGACGCCGATCAGTCGTTTATTCGCGCGGTGTACGGGGTGGGATATCGCTGGGAAGCAGATGCGTGCCGGATGGGTCAGTGAGGTAAACAATCAGGCGGCGTTTGCCGCCCCGTATGCCCTGATGGCATAACCCTGCTTTTGCCAGTGCTCCAGCTGCTGGAGCTGTTCCGGCGAAATTGCCGGCCCCGCCCAGACCAGAATTTGCTGCCCCGGGAAGAACTCCGGATGGGGTAACTCAAGCGGTTCGGCAAACACATCAATCCGCCAGCCGCGCTGGGATAAACGCCACGCCTCCAGCCACAGACCGGTGCGATCGTCAATTCCCCAGCCGATCAGTAATGCATCTCTGCCCGCTTTGATGCGCGCTTCCATCAGGCTCGACACCGCTTGCTCAATCAGAATGCCATCCAGCAGGCTGCGCATGGCGCGCGCGGTATCGCGATCGAGACTCAGGGTGTTCCGCAGGGGCTCAAAGACGTTGTCGATCAGGATATCCACCGGATGAAGCGCACAGAACGCCGCAATTTTGGCACGCAGTTTCGCAGGACTCACCTGGCGCAAGGTGCCAATCATCTCTTCCTGCAGCGCAGACCAGTCTCCCGGCTCCGGCGCTTTTCCCTGATCGAGAAGCGCTTTCACCTTCCCGACCGGCACACCACGTTCAATCCAGCGTTGGATCTCAGCAATGCGCAGAAGGTCGTCGTCATCAAACTGTCGATGTCCGCCTTCGCTGCGCTGCGGCTTCAGCAACCCATACCGGCGCTGCCATGCCCGCAGAGTGACGGGGTTTATGCCACATCGTTCTGCAACATCGCCAATACTGTAAAAGGCCATCGATTCTCCCTGCTTAATCGATATATTCTGTATTCAAAGTAACGAATCTCACCAGGCTGTACAACCTGTAATAGTGTACAACAAAATTGTATCACTACCCGGTGAGACTATTGCTTAAATGTCCTCTGTCCGCTCAGGCCACGCGATAGCGGGGATCCCAGCGAGTTCCGGACGGGCAAACAGGTGCCCCTGGAACTGTGAAACACCGGCAGATTCGAGCCACATCCACTCTTCCGCCTTCTCAATACCGACCGCAGAGATCAGTATTTCCAGTGTTGTACAACATTTGATGATAGCCAGTACGATGGCCTGACGCGGGCCACTTTTGTGAATATCGCGGATCAGGTCACGGTTAATCTTAATCCGGTCCGGCTGGAACTGGGCCAGCAGCAAAAGACCGCCAAAACCGCCGCCGAAGTGGTCGATAGCCACACCGATCCCGGCCGCTTTAAGCTCGCGCACGCTGCCGGTGAAATCATCCAGACGCGAGATCACTTCGTTCTCGGTAAACTCCACCACGATCTGCTCGGGCACCAGCCCGTTGGCGGCAATTTCCTGCAGCAGATAGTTGACCGCATCAGGCACGTTGACCAACGTCATCGGCAGCAGGTTGACCGACAGGATCTGCTCACCCAGCCCCAGCGCACTGGCCATTGCAAAGGCCACGCTTTTGCTTTTGAGATCTGCTGCGTAGATTTCATCTCCCTGCAGCCCTTCAAACCAGCGCTGGGCAGGCTCCCCGCTCGGCGTGCGGATCAGCGCTTCCAGCGTGACCCGCTCACGGGCCATAGGGTCAATAATCGGCTGAAAGGCAAAGCTGCACGTCTCGCTATAGCGCGTATGCAGCGTTCGCACGCTGGGGGCAGAGGTATCGGGGATAAACTCCCAGTAGTCTGCCGGTGGGATTTCGAAGTAGTTCTCGATTTCACTCTCTTCGACAAAGGTCCTGAAAAACTGCAGCGCCCGGTCGTTATAGATAAGCTGGAACCGGGTGGTTCCTTTATCCATCACCGTTTGCAGCACCTCGCGACGATCGTAGGTCCGTAAATCAAACAGCTCCATGCCAGTCTTACCGAAACGCCGCGCAGGGGAATAATCACACAGCAGTTCGACCACGTTGTGGTGACGCTCATCTGCGCAAATCGTCTGGTAGATAGCCCTCACGCTCTCATCGGGTCCCTCAAGCAGCTGAAAAAACAGCTTGCCGTTGAACAGCAAAATGCCGCTGACGCCGGCTTTGCTGTTCTTCTCATTAGCTGCAACAACCATGTCTTCCAGCACGGTAACCGGTACGTGGTCACGTAAGTGACTACGGTAAATAATGGTAGTGAGCATAAGATTTCCAATAGAGGAAGTGAATGAAACGCCACAGTATCAAATGGTTGGATATATCTCTTGATATCCTTTATCACGGGATTTTGTGCGGTACTGTTTAACACTTTAACGCGCAAAAACCGTACACAATGTACAATATTTCCTGCCTGCCCCGCAGCGAATTACAACTTTAAGCTTTTGATTATAATGTAATAGCACTTAATGATCAAAAATAAACTGCCAACCTGTACAACAAGTGTGTACAGTATTTATAAATTTACAACACGTTAACACATTAGCTAATACAAAGCATCAGGAGTGACATATGCGCGAGAACGGGTATGCACCGAATACAGCCAATGCCATTACTCAATACTTTACGAAAGCTAACCAGCCTACTCAGCAGGAGATGCTGGGACAGATTGTAGTGGAGATCCTTCGGGAGGGAAAAATCCTTAACCGAAAGTCGCTGTGCACTAAATTGCTTTCCCGCATGGACCAGGCATTGGATAAGGGAGAGGAGAGTCGCTACCAAACGCTGATTGGCCTGCTGTTTGACCGTTAAATGAAGGACGCCTGCAGCCGCTAATTACCTTGCTTTTCGTCGGTTTTTTCTTGCAAGCAGTTTTCTTATACTGCTCTCAAAACTGACATCATGCCGCGTTTCCCTTTGCTGGAAGATGTGGCAACAGAGACGTAGTTATGAACAGAAGTGAACATGAAAGACTGACTGACGAACTTATTGGCGAAGCCACCCTTTCTCTGCTCCAGGAAAAGGGGCCGATCAGCATTAAAGGATTGCTGGAGAGGCTGAGCGCAATGCTCGCTGCAGAGCGAGATGATGAAAGACGCAGCGTACTGGCACAAATAATCCTGGAAATCTCCAGTGACAGTAACGGTGCGCCTTCGCGCAACGTCAAAAGTGAGCAGCAGGCAGGGGACAAGGACGGTCTGAACAGCAGCAACGTGTATCCCTTGTTTGGCACAAGCCAGCAATCGCGCAGCAGTAAAAAACACTGACTGCAATTATTCAGCCATTAACTAATCGGTGTGATCCTATGAGCCAGGCTATGCTCCAGAATAATGATTTTTATCAACCACTGCCAAACCCTGTGCTGTCCAATTATTTTCGTAATGCTGCGGGTTTACTGGCTGACGAATCAGCGCTGTATCATTCCGTTGTTGCCGCTATTGCGGATGCGAATGAGCCGCTGACCAATAAAGCGATCATCTTGCGCCTTATTCATGAAATTGAGTCCACCCGCGACGTTGTCAAAGCCGATATCATTCGCAAGACGCTGGAAATTATTGTCGATCACACCCTGGATGACCTCTGAGCGCCCTTCATTTAATTAAACGCTGACGGCACTGTCCTGCCGTCGGCGTTTCGTTAAATGGTTTACCTCCCTGCCCCACAGCGCTACAATGCCCGCCCTTAAAGTATGGGATCTCCTCCCGGCGCACACTCTGGTGTGGCGCATCTGACCTGTCATCAGAACGAGAACAAACATGTTTAAACCAGAACTCCTTTCCCCGGCGGGAACGCTGCAGAATATGCGTTACGCTTTCGCCTATGGTGCCGATGCCGTCTATGCGGGCCAGCCACGCTACTCTCTGCGCGTGCGTAACAATGAATTCAATCACGAAAACCTGCAGCTCGGCATCAACGAAGCCCACGCCCAGGGGAAAAAATTCTACGTGGTCGTCAACATTGCGCCGCACAACGCCAAGCTGAAAACCTTTATCCGTGACCTGAAACCGGTCGTTGAGATGGGGCCGGATGCGTTGATTATGTCCGACCCGGGTTTGATCATGCTGGTGCGCGAGAACTTCCCGGAGATGGATATTCACCTCTCCGTGCAGGCGAATGCGGTTAACTGGGCGACGGTGAAGTTCTGGAAGCAAATGGGCCTGACCCGCGTGATCCTGTCCCGCGAGCTGTCGCTGGAAGAGATCGAAGAGATCCGCACCCAGGTACCGGAAATGGAGCTGGAGATTTTTGTTCACGGCGCGCTGTGCATGGCCTACTCCGGCCGCTGCCTGCTGTCCGGCTACATCAACAAACGCGATCCTAACCAGGGCACCTGCACCAACGCCTGCCGCTGGGAATACAAAGTTCAGGAAGGGAAAGAGGACGACGTGGGCAACATCGTGCATAAGCACGAGCCGATCCCGGTAAAAACCGTCGAGCCGACGCTGGGCGAAGGCGCCCCGACCGACAGCGTGTTTATGATTGAAGAAGCCAAACGTCCTGGCGAGTACATGACCGCGTTCGAAGACGAGCACGGCACCTATATCATGAACTCCAAAGACCTGCGCGCCATCGCCCACGTTGAGCGCCTGACCCAGATGGGCGTCCACTCGCTGAAGATCGAAGGCCGGACCAAATCCTATTACTACTGCGCGCGTACCGCTCAGGTGTATCGCAAAGCGATCGACGATGCGGCAGCGGGTAAACCCTTTGACGAGAACCTGCTCACCACGCTGGAAGGGCTGGCCCATCGCGGTTATACCGAGGGCTTCCTGCGTCGTCACACCCACGATGACTACCAGAACTACGACTACGGCCACTCGATTTCAGAGCGTCAACAGTTTGTCGGTGACTTCACCGGCGAGCGCAAAGGCGACCTCGCGGAAGTGGCGGTCAAAAACAAATTCCTCGTCGGCAATAGCCTGGAGCTGATGACCCCGCAGGGCAACATCAACTTTACGCTGGAACATATGCAGAACGGTAAAGGTGAAGCGGTGTCCGTTGCGCCGGGAGACGGTCATAAAGTGTGGCTGCCGGTACCGGCAGATATCGCGCTGGATTATGCGCTGCTGATGCGTAACTTCAGCGGCGAAAATACCCGAAACCCGCACGCTAAATAATTTCAGGGGTTATTTTCCGGGCATGAGATAATTCTTAGAATTCGATCACATACCGCTGCGTTCAATACGGTTATTATTGAAAACGCTGAAAAACATAACCCATAAATGCTAGCTGTACCAGGAACCACCTCCTTAGCCTGTGTAATCTCCCTTACCCAGGCTAATTTTTTTTGTGCCTTTCATCTTCTTCCTGGCTCCCTTTTCCCGCTCTGCTCTACACTTCTTGTTAATTCAAAAGGAGTAACGAGAATGGCCAACTATCCGGCAAGTTTATTAATTCTCAACGGTAAAAGCGCCGGGGACGAACTGCTTCGTCAGGCTGTCTCTCTGCTGCGCGAGGAAGGTGTGGCCATTCACGTGCGGGTAACCTGGGAAAAAGGCGATGCGGCGCGCTATATCGACGAGGCCCACGCCCTGGGCGTGGAGACCGTGATTGCGGGCGGCGGCGATGGCACCATCAATGAGGTAGCGACGGCGCTGATCGCCCTGCCCGACGCCAACCGTCCGGCGCTGGGCATTCTACCGCTCGGCACCGCCAACGATTTTGCCACCAGCGCCGGGATCCCCGAAAGTCTGGATAATGCGCTCCAGCTGGCGATTGTCGGTAAAGCGACGGCGGTGGACATCGCCCGGGTCAACGATGAAACCTGCTTTATCAATATGGCGACCGGTGGGTTTGGCACGCGGATCACCAGCGAAACCCCGGAAAAACTCAAAGCCGCGCTCGGGGGGGTTTCTTACCTGATCCACGGACTGGTGCGCTTAGATACCCTGAAGCCGGATCAGTGCGAAATAACCGGGGAAGCGTTTCACTGGCAGGGTAATGCGCTGGTGATTGGGATCGGCAATGGCCGCCAGGCGGGAGGTGGACAACAGCTGTGTCCGAATGCGCTGATCAACGACGGTCAGCTCGAGCTGCGTATTTTCACCGGCGACGAGCTGCTGCCCGCCCTGCTGACCACGCTGACCAAACCGGAAGAGAGCCCGAACATTGTTGACGGCCAGTCGGCGTGGTTTGACATCACGGCCCCGCACGGCATGACCTTTAACCTCGACGGTGAGCCGTTAAGCGGGGAGCATTTCCGCATCGCGCTGCTGCCGGGGGCGCTGCGCTGTCGGCTGCCGCCGGATTGCCCGCTATTGAGGTGAGATTTTTGCATGGGCCCAGGGTTTGGGTAGGCCGGGTAAGGCGAAGCCGCCACCCGGCGCAATCCCACTAATACACCGCCACCTCCCGCGCCATTTCGCGTGAATACTGCTGGCTGGCGGTGACCAGCATCCGCGTATAATCGGTTTTGGCATTCCCGGCCACCAGCTCATCCACGGTCAACGTTTCAAGGATCTTACCGTACTGCATCACCGCCACCTTCTGGCACAGATGCGCAATCACCCCCAGATCGTGGGTCACCATCAGATAGGTCAGCTTCGACTCGCGCTGCAGCTCCGCCAGCAGGTTTAAGATCTCCGCCTGCACCGACACGTCCAGCGCCGAGGTCGGTTCATCGAGCAGCAGCACCTGTGGCTCCAGAATCAACGCCCTGGCTATTGCCACGCGCTGGCGCTGACCACCCGACAGCTGATGCGGATAGCGGTCGCGGAAGGCGCGGTTCAGCCCCACTTTATCCAGCAGGGCATGAATACGCCGATCCCGGTCGTTGATGCCATGGATTTGCAGCGGCTCTTCCAGAATATCGCCGATGGTGTGACGCGGGTGCAGCGAACCATAGGGATCCTGAAACACCATCTGCACCAGCCGACAGCGCTGGGGGCTGATGCGTCGCTCCAGCGCCTGGCCGTTAATCGCCAGCGCCCCCTCCCAGTGGGTGAACAGCCCGGCAAGGCACTTCAGCACCGTGGTTTTGCCGGACCCCGACTCCCCCACCAGGCCGTAAATCTCGCCCGGCTGGACGTTAATGTTTACGTCATACAGTACCTGGCTGCGCTTCTCGCCCTCACCGAAGGCCAGATTCAGGTTTTTTACCTCGATCATCTTCGCTCCTTATTCGACCAGCCAGCTGGCCTGGCGCTGCAGCACCGGCAGCACCGGACGGCGGTGATTCATCTCCGGCAGGGCATTGATCAGCCCCTGCGTGTAGGGATGTTTTGCATTGTGCAGATCGCAGGCGGCAATGGATTCCACCACCCGACCGGCGTACATCACCAGCACCCGGTCACAGAAGCTGCGCACCAGGTTGATGTCGTGACTGATAAAGATTAAGCCCAGCCCGCGCGACTGAACTAAATCGTCCAGCAGCCCCAGCACCTGCAGGCGCACCGAGACGTCCAGCGCCGAGGTCGGTTCATCGGCAATCACCAGTTCCGGGTCGGTGATCAGCATCATGGCGATCATGATGCGCTGCCCCTGCCCGCCGGAGATCTCATGCGGATAGAGTTGATACACGCGCTTCGGCTCGCGAATGCGCACCACGTCCAGCATCTCCAGCACTTTGGCTTTGGCTTCCGCCTTGCGCCCCGGATGGTGGGTCAGCCAGGCTTCGGCAATCTGATCCCCGACGCACACCACCGGGTTAAGGGAGTATTTTGGGTCCTGCATGATCATCGAGATGCGCTTGCCGCGAATGCCGCGCATCTGCGCCTCGCTGACGGTACGTAAATCGACATCGCCAAACTGCATCCGCGTGGCGGTGATCTGCGCTTTAGCCGGATGCAGGCGCAGCAGCGCCCGCCCGACGGTGGATTTACCGGAACCCGATTCGCCGACAATCGCCAGCTTCTCGCGCCCGAGCTGAAAGGAGACGCCGCGCACCGCGTTCGTGACCGCGCGTCCGTTGATAAAGTCGACGTGCAGATCGCGCACGTCGAGCAGCGGTGCATCAGTTGCTGCGAGGATCGAGGATGTCACGTAGGCCATCTCCTAAGAAGTTGAACGCCAGGCTGTTGATCAGGATTGCCAGCCCCGGAATAGTCACCACCCACCAGCACTCCATCATATAAGTGCGACCGCTGGAGATCATCGCGCCCCACTCCGGCTCTGGCGGCTGCGCGCCAAGACCCAGGAAACCGAGACCGGCTGCAGTCAGGATGATCCCGGCCATGTTCATGGTGATCCGGATGATTACCGACGGCAGACAGAGCGGGACAACGTGTCGCCACAGTACCCGCACCGGGGATGCCCCCTGCAGACGCACGGCGGAGATAAAGTCAGCCTGGCGTAACGAGAGGGTCTCGGCGCGCGCCAGACGGGCAATCGGCGGCCAGGCCGTAATCGTAATGGCGATAACCACGTGCTCCAGTCCCGGACCGAGGGCGGCGACAAAGGCCAGCGCCAGCACCAGGCTCGGGAACGAGATAAAGATATCGGTGACGCGCATCAGCACCGCATCGACCTTACCGCCAAAATAACCTGCGGTAACACCGAGCAGCAGCCCCAGCGGCCCCACGGTGACCGACACCAGCAGCACGATGTACAGCGTAATGCGTGAGCCGTACACCAGGCGGCTGAAGATATCCCGACCAAACTCATCGGTGCCGAACCAGTGCTGGGCGTTCGGCGCCACCAGGGCGTTATTCAGATCCTGCACCAGCGGGTTATAAGGGGCGATCCACGGCGCGAAGGCCGCGACAATCAACAGCAGCAGAATAATGCCGCCGCCAATCGCCGTTAGCGGATTACGCGCCATCTGCCCGACAAAGCCTGCCGCGCGACGCGCGGTGCGCGCCAGACGCTGGCGTCCTTCGCTGCGGCCAATCTGCAGCGGTGTATCCAGAGAAACGGTCATGATTTCGTCCTCGGGTCAAAGAGTTGATACAGCATGTCGGAGAGCAGGTTGAGCATCACGAAGATCATCCCCACCAGCAGCACACAGCCCATTACCGCATTCATGTCCCCCAGCAGCAGGCTGCCGGTGAGATACGAGCCAAATCCTGGCCAGGAGAAGACGGTTTCAATCAGGACCGCCCCTTCCAGCAGCGAGCCGTAGGCCAGCGCCACCACCGTCAGCAGCTGGACCAGGATGTTGCGAAACGCGTGGTTCCAGATCACCTGACGCTCGGTTAAGCCTTTTACCCGGGCAGTGATGATGAACTCCTGCGACAGCTGGGCCAGCATAAAGCTGCGGGTCATACGGCTGATGTAGGCCAGAGAGTGGAAACCGAGCAGCGATGCCGGGAGCACCAGATGGTTAATCGCATTCCAGAACACCGCGCTATTGCCCGCCAGCAGGGCATCGACGGTCATCAGTCCGGTACGACGCGGCACCACGCCTTCGAGGCCCAAATCCAGCCGTCCGGCGCCGCCCACCCAACCGAGCCAGGCGTAGAACAGCAGCAGCCCCATCATCCCCACCCAGAAGATCGGCGTCGAATAACCGGCAAGGCTGATAATGCGCACCACGTAATCGGAAATGCTGTTGCGACGCGCCGCTGCCAGCACCCCCAGCGGAATGCCTAAGCCCGCGCCGACAATAATCGCCATCGTCGCCAGCTCCAGCGTCGCCGGGAAGACGCGCAGGATGTCATCCAGCACAGGTTTGCCGGTCAGCAGCGCATTGCCTAAGTCGCCGTGCAGCAGGTTGTTAAAGTAAATGCCAAACTGGGTCAGCAGCGACTTGTCAAAGCCCAGCTGGTGATACACCTGCTGATAAGTGCTGTGGTCAGCATCCGGGCCGACAATCGCCAGCACCGGGTCCACCGGCATGACGCGGCCGATAAAAAAGGTCAGCACCAGCAGGCCGAACAGCGTCACCAGCACCTGGGTTACGCGTTTTGAGAAACGCCGGGTCCGGGAGCCTGGCCCGAGTATCGCAACACTCATTTTTCACCTCCGGTTTTGTACACTTCCCGCAGGAAGGTGGTGGCGGACGGATGCGACTGGAAGTTTTTCACCTCGTTACGCACCACCACCGAATCAACCATTTGCGACAGCGGGATCAACGCCGGGATCAACTGGTCGTAGCGGACCTGGATCTGCTGATAATCAACAATCTGTTTCTGCGGATCGCGCTCCAGCAGCGCTTTATCGATCATCTCGTTCAGCGGTTTGTCGTAAAAACTGGTGCGCCAGCCCTGGAAGTTGGTCAGACGGGCTTCGTCGCTGTTGTCCGGGTTGTAGACCAGCGCGCGCAGGCTGGAGTGAGGATGCGGCTCAACGCCGCTGCCGCCGCGCCCGACGAGCATGTCGAACTTACGTTCGCGCATCGCGCCGTAGATCTGGTTGCCGGTGCCGGTGATGATTTTGGCGTTAATCCCCGCCTGCATCAGCGTGGACTGCACCGCGATGGCAATATTGAGGAAGGGCTGATCCGCCAGCACTCGCAGCGTGGTGTCGAAACCGTCCGGGTAGCCCGCTTCTGCCAGCAGCTTTTTGGCGCGGGGAATGTCCAACGCATAGCCAGGATCCGGCAGCGTTGACGGCATTCCGGCCTTGATCGGTCGCTGGTGCAGGACGCCATAGCCCGGCATCAGCGCTTTGTTGATGCCCTGATAATCAATCAGGTAGCGCACCGCTTCGCGCACTTTCGGGTTGGCGAAGTGATCCTCTTTCATGCTCATCGCCACGTAATAAACCGTGCCCTTCTGCACGGCTTCCACCGTCAGCTGGGGATCTTTACGCAGGGCGTTGATGTCGGCCACCGCCATATTGCTGGCAATATCCAGATCGCCCTTCTCCACCATCAGGCGCAGGGTTTGCGACTCCTGGAAATGGCGCAACACCACCCGGTTCATCTTCGGCTCTTCGCGCCAGTATGTCGGGTTGCGCTGCATGCGCAGCACGTCTTTCGCCTGCCAGGTTTCCAGCATAAACGGTCCGGAACCGGCTTCGTTGGTGGTCAGCCAGCGGTTACCCCAGTCGTTATTGACCTCGTGGCTCTGCACCGTTTTGCGATCCAGCACGCCGAGGTTGCCCAGTGCACCAAGGGAGTAAATCACCAGTTGAGGATCGTTGGCCTTCGGCAGGGTAAGCTGAACCGTGTAGTCATCAACGGCTTTTACCTGCTGGTCGATGTTTTTCTTGCTGAAACCGTAGGATTTCCACACCGAGGCCTGGGCCAGGTTCAGGTGCAGCAGGCGGCGCATCGACCACACCACGTCCTCGGCAGTGAGCGGATTGCCGGAGTGGAAGGTCACGTTATCGCGCAGATGGAAGGTCAGGGTTTTGCCGTCCGGGGCAATATCCCAGGATTTCGCCAGCGCCGGTTTAACGTTGGTGAGGGTATTAGGATCCAGTTCCACCAGCGAATCGTAGAGATTGACCACAATGCCGACCACTTCATTACCGGTCATCGCGGCCGGGTCGAGGGTCAGCAGGTTGTTCATGTTCATACCGATGATGAGCTGATCGGACGGCGTTTTTGCGTACGCCGCCCCGCTCCCCATCATCAGCGAGAGCGCGACTAAGCACGCCCCGGCTAAGGGAGATCGTTTCATGTATATATCGCCTGTAGGGTACGTTTTTATTTGTCAGTCGTGGCTGACGGTATTGGCTTCGATATATGCAAAATTAATGTCTTCACCGAGTCCCGGGCGATCCGGCAGGGTGACAATGCCGTTCTCGTCCATCGGATCGACGATGCTATGGAGATACGCGGCCGGAACATCGTAGTCGAGGAACGGGTGCAACAGACCGCGCTCATACCAGCGACAGTTCTTGATGGCGCCAATCACCGCGAGGCTTGCCGCGCCGTTGCCGTGTACTTCGCAGTCCATGCCAAACGCTTCGGCCAGGTTTGCCACCTTCAGGGTCGGCGAGATGCCCCCCACGCCGTTAGAGCCGGCACGCAGAATGTCGCAGGCCCCGGCTTTAATCCAGTCGGCACGGCTGTGGTGTTTACCGCCAAGGCTTTCTGGCCCGATGATCGGAATCGACAGATTTTCGGCCAGCCAGGCGTACGAGGACATGCTCTCCTCCTCCATTGGCTCTTCGAACCACGCGAAGTTGAGCTTCTCCAGCTCTTTACCGATGTACAGCGCCTCGGTGCGGCTGTACCAGTGGTAGCCGTCAATCATCAGGTCGATATCCGGGCCCACAGCTTCGCGCACTGCGGCACAGGCTTTGACATCCATCTTTGGATTAGGCGCAAACGAGACCGGCGGCATCCAGGTGTGCAGTTTGATCGCTTTATAGCCGCGCGCGACCAGCGTTTCAGCGAAGCTGGCGTATTCGTCCGGGGTTGAGAGGCCGCCCGGCAGGTCATCCCCGCACATGGTGCTGCCGTAAGCCGGGACTTTATCGCGATAGCCACCGAGCAGTTTCCACACCGGCACGTTAAGCTTGCGACCAATCAGATCCCACAGCGCCTGCTCAACAAACCCCAGCGCGCGCTCGGTCAGCTGATGGGCGCTACCACGCTGCCAGTGCGCCAGCTCCTGCCAGATCTTCTCGCGATTAAACGCATCCTGGCCGATCATCACTTTACGAAAGAAGGTATTGACGACAAAAGGGCGCACCACTTCCGGCGGTGCAAAAGCGTACCCTTGGGTGCCATCGTCTGCGGTAATGGTCAGCATCGCCATTTTAGCCAGGCTTTCCGGCCCCGGATGAGAGTGCCCGGCGGTGTCGGAAACCCGACGCGTGGGATACTGAAAGACGGTGACGTTTACAGATTCGATTTTCATTATCAGTCCTTAACACAACGTTGGTTCTGCGCGGCTTCGCAATATGAAAAGCTGTTTCGAAACTAACTTTAAGCGCAAATTTCACCCACAGCCTTAGACAAATTCCGCTAAGCGTCGACCATTTTCTGTGCATCTGCACGGCAAGAAGTGACACTTTTCACAAAAGGCGGGGGAAGTGTGACGTGGATCGGGATAGATGTTTGAGTGAAATGAAATGGTTTTCGAAAATGTAGACGCCGTATTTGTAGGCCGGGCAAACGCAGTGCCGCCCGGCATTAGCGAAAGACGCAAAGACGAATCAGGCAATTGTCACTTTGCTGTCCAGGTAGACATCCTGCACCGCGTTAATCAGCTTCACGCCGTCGGCCATCGACTTTTTAAACGCCTTGCGACCGAGGATCAGTCCCATCCCGCCCGCGCGTTTGTTGATCACCGCCGTGCGCACCGCATCCGCGAGGTCGGTTTCACCACCCGCAGCTCCCCCGGAGTTGATAAGCCCTGCGCGGCCCATGTAGCAGTTTGCCAACTGGTAGCGCACCAAATCGATGGGGCTGTCGCTGGTCAGCTTGCTGTAGACCCGATCGTCGGTGTAGCCGAATTTCACCGCATTGTAGCCGCCGTTATTCTCGGCCATTTTCTGCTTCACAATATCCGCCCCGATGGTGGCCGCCAGATGGTTAGCCTGCCCGGTGAGGTCGGCGGAGACGTGATAATCGGTCCCGTCTTTGTTAAACGCCGGGTTGCGCAGATAAGCCCACAGCACGGTCACCAGACCCAGCTCGTGCGCACGCTCAAAGGCCGCCGAGATCTCTTCTATCTGACGCCGCGACTGCTCTGAACCAAAGTAGATGGTCGCTCCTACCGCGACGGCCCCCATATTGAACGCCTGCTCGACGCTGGCGTACAGGGTCTGGTCATACTCGGTGGGATAACTCAGGGTTTCGTTATGGTTTAGCTTCACGAGGAACGGAATGCGGTGCGCATAGCGCCGCGACACGGAGGCCAGCACGCCGTAGGTGGAAGCAACGCAGTTACAGCCCGCTTCAATTGCCAGCTCAACAATGTTCTTTGGATCAAAATAGAGCGGATTAGCGGCAAACGACGCCCCGGCCGAATGCTCCACGCCCTGGTCAACCGGCAGAATCGACAGATAGCCTGTACCGCCAAGACGCCCGGTGTTATACAGCGTCTGCATATTGCGCAGCACGGCAGGTGGACGGTTATTGTCGACCATCACCCGGTCGACGTAGTCGTGACCGGGCAGGTAAAGATGGTCGGCTGGAATGGTCATACAACGATGCTGTAACAGGCTGTCGGCGTCTTTGCCAAGCAGCTGCGCAATATCAGTCATAGCTTTGCTCCCGTCAGGGCCGACGTGATGTCGGCGCGTAGTATCCAGGCCCACATTTTTGTGAGCAGACTAAGCCTGGTACCGCCTGAACAGATTTTCCACCGCCTGAAGCGCATTTCCATACCGCTTACTGGCGCGTTTCGTGTACAACAATTTTGTTACACCGATCAAACAATCACCACAAAGGTATTTAAAAGGTATTATTGAATGGTATGTTAAAGGCGTACCCTCTCTGACATGCAGGATGAAGCAATGAAAACGAAAGTCCAACTGTCATTCATGATGTTTGTTGAATGGTTTATCTGGGGCGCATGGTTTGTGCCGCTGTGGCTGTGGCTGAGTAAAAGCGGCTTCAGCGCCGGGGAAATCGGCTGGTCGTATGCCTGTACCGCGATTGCGGCGATCCTCTCGCCAATCCTCGTCGGCTCGCTGACTGACCGCTTCTTCGCCGCCCAGAAAGTGCTGGCGGTGCTGATGTTTGCCGGTGCCGTGCTGATGTACTTCGCCGCGCAACAGACCGAGTTCAGCACCTTCTTCCCGCTGCTGCTGGCCTATTCCCTGACCTATATGCCGACCATCGCGCTGACCAACAGTATCGCCTTTGCCAACGTTGATGATGTGGAGGCGGATTTCCCCCGCATTCGCGTCATGGGCACCATCGGCTGGATCGCCTCTGGCCTGGCGTGCGGGTTCCTGCCGCAGATGCTGGGCTACAGCGATATCTCCGATACCAATATTCCACTGCTGATGACCGCCGCCAGCTCCGCCCTGCTTGGCGTGTTCGCGCTGTTCCTGCCGAACACCCCGCCGAAGAGTACTGGCAAGCTGGACCTCAAAGTCATGCTGGGACTGGATGCCCTGATCCTGCTGCGCGACAGGAACTTCCTGGTGTTCTTCTTCTGCTCGTTCCTGTTCGCGATGCCGCTGGCGTTCTACTACATCTTCGCCACTGGCTACCTGACCGAAGTGGGCATGAAAAACGCCACGGGTTGGATGACGCTCGGTCAGTTCTCCGAAATTTTCTTTATGCTGGCCCTGCCGTTCTTTACCAAACGCTTTGGTATTAAGAAGGTCTTGTTGCTGGGTCTTATCACCGCCGCTATTCGCTATGGTTTCTTTGTTTACGGCGGTGCGGAACAATACTTCACCTACGCCCTGCTGTTCCTCGGTATTTTGCTGCACGGCGTGAGCTACGACTTCTACTACGTGACGGCGTACATTTACGTGGACAAAAAAGCGCCGGCGCACATGCGTACCGCCGCGCAGGGCTTGATTACGCTGTGCTGCCAGGGCTTTGGTAGCCTGCTGGGTTACCGTCTGGGCGGCGTGATGATGGAAAAAATGTTCGCTTATAAAGAGCCGGTGAATGGGCTGACCTTCAACTGGGCCGGAATGTGGACGTTTGGGGCAATCATGATTGCGGTGATTGCCGTGCTGTTTATGCTGTTTTTCCGCGAATCGGATAAAGAGATCACCGCAATTGAGGTGGTTGATGGCGATACCGCGCTGACACAAGGGGAAGTTAAATGAAACACGAACGTGTTCTCGGGGCTCTTTACGGGCAGGCGTTAGGGGATGCGATGGGCATGCCATCGGAGCTGTGGCCGAGAAAGCGCGTGAAAGCGCACTTCGGCTGGATCGACCGTTTTTTACCCGGCCCAGCAGAGAATAACGCGGCCTGCTATTTCAACCGCGCGGAATTCACTGATGATACCTCAATGGCGCTGTGTCTCGCCGACGCGATTATCGAGTGCGACGGGCAGATTAATGCGGACGTTATCGGCAAACATATCCTGCGCTGGGCGCTCGATTTCGATGCCTTTAATAAGAACGTACTCGGCCCGACGTCGAAAATCGCCCTCAACGCCATTCGCGACGGCAAGCCAGTCAGCGAGCTGGAAAACAACGGCGTCACCAACGGGGCGGCGATGCGTGCCTCCCCGCTGGGCTGCCTGCTGCCCGCGATGCCTCTGGAGCACTTTGTTGAACAGGTCGCGCTGGCCTCCAGCCCGACCCATAAATCGGATCTCGCCATCGCCGGTGCGGTGGTGATTGCCTGGGCGATTTCCCGCGCCATCGACGGTGAGCGCTGGCAAAACATCGCTGATGCCCTGCCGGGTATCGCCCGCTATGCGCAGGAGGCCAAAACCACCACTTTCAGCGCATCGCTTGCCGCGCACATTGAACTGGCGCTCAAAACCGTGCGGGAGGCCACTGGCACAGAGTCCGCCAGCGAGCAGGTGTATCAACTTATCGGGGCGGGAACCAGCACCATTGAGTCCGTTCCGGCGGCGATCGCGATGGTTGAGCTGGCGGGGACTGACCCGAACCGCTGCGCCATTTTATGCGCCAACCTGGGCGGCGATACGGACACCATTGGCGCAATGGCAACGGCTATCTGTGGGGCGCTGCATGGCGTGCAGGCGATTGACCCGGCGCTGAAGAACGAACTCGACGCCGTTAACCGCCTCGATTTTGGTCATTACTGCGAAAAACTCCTGCACTACCGGGAGCAAAGGGAGGCCGTATGAGTTTGTTAGCCCAGCGTCTGGAAGCCTTACACGCCACGCGCCCGGTCACGGTGCTGGGTGCGGCGGTGATTGACGTGATCGCCGATGCCTACGCCCTGCCCTGGCGCGGGTGTGATATCGAGCTAAAACAGCAGGGCGTCAACATTGGCGGCTGCGCGCTGAACATCGCCATCGCCCTGAAGCGGCTGGGTATCAGCGCACAAAACGCGCTGCCCGTCGGTCACGGCGTGTGGGCGGACATTATTCGTCACGCAATGGCAAAACAGGATCTGCACAGCGTCGTGGAAGCTGAAACCGGCGACAACGGCTGGTGCCTGGCGCTGGTGGAGCCTGACGGCGAGCGGACCTTTATGTCGTTTAGCGGGGTGGAAAACCAGTGGCAGCAACCCTGGCTGGATGCGCTTACCGTGCCGCCTGACAGTCTGGTCTATCTGTCGGGTTACCAGCTCGCATCACCGTGCGGGGAGTTACTGACGGGCTGGCTGGAAGGACTGCAGGACGTGACGCCGTTTATCGACTTTGGCCCGCGTATTGCGGATATTCCTGACCCGCTGATGGCGCGGATTATGGCCTGTAACCCGATCGTGTCGCTCAATCGCCAGGAGGCGCAGCTCGCCGCTGAAAGATGGGGTGTCGAGGATGACAGTTTAGGCGCGTACTGGCAGCAGCGGTTCGGCTCAGTGCTGATTGTCCGTCACGACAAAGACGGTGCAGCCTGGTATGACGCTGACACCTCGGGCTATGTTCCTGCCTTTCCGGCTACCGTGGTCGACACCATTGGCGCAGGTGATAGCCACGCGGGCGGTACGCTTGCCGGGCTGGCGGCGGGGTGGAGTCTGGCTGACGCGGTGATGCTGGGCAATGCCGTGGCCGCCTGGGTGGTCAGCCATCGCGGAGGGGACTGTGCCCCCACGCGCGAGGCGTTACTCTTCGCACACAAAGACGTATAGATCGCTGCGACAGTAGCTAATGCTGTACTCAATGGGCCGGTGTTGCTGGTCAAGCGCAATCTGCTTGATCACCAGCACCGGGATTTTGTCATCCATTTTGATATGGGTCTGAAATTCACTGTCCGGCATGCGGGCGCTGACGCGAGAACGGGTCCGCTGCGGGAAGATATTCTGGCTGCGAAAGTAGTCGTACAGCGAAATACCAATCGCATCCGGGTCAGGGATCAGCGCTACCGGAACCCAGGACTCTTCAATCGAGACGGCGTCATCATCCACATAGCGAATACGCTTCAGCAAAAAGACGTCACTTTCCGGGGCAATCGACAGCTGGCTGGCAACCTCTTCCGGACACTTCACCACCCGCTTGTTGACCCATAGCGTGTTGGGTTTTTTACCGCGCAGCACCACCTGCTGAGAAAAACCGCGCGCTTCCTTAAGGGAATATTCAAAGATATTATTGATTTGTGTCCCGTAGCCCCGGGCGCGCGTCACCACCCCCTCCTCTTCCAGCGCCTGCATCGCTTTACGCACCGTAATGCGCGACACCCCGGTTAACTGGCTCAGATCGCGCTCGCCTGGCAGAATATTCCCGTGGGCCAGCACCCCGCTGCGCACCGCATTTTTTACCGTTTCGGCAAACTTCAGGTACAGCGGGGTATTGTCCGGTGCCGCGATCCGTTCAGTCAGCTCAGCAATTAGCCGGGTATGCGCTTGTTCCATCTCTGTTTTTCTCAGGCCTGATATCTCCTGCCAGTATAAGGCTTACCACCACGCGTGGAAATGGTGTACCGGCCCAATACCGTGACCCACTTCCAGACTATCGGCTTTTGCCAGCGCGCTTGAGAGCCAGCGCTTGGCCTCCTGCACCGTATCAGGCCAGTTGTCATGACGTGGACGTAACGCCGCGAGGGCAGCAGAGAGCGTACAGCCCGTACCGTGGGTATTTTTGGTCTGCACGCGCGGGGCCGTAAAGCGGAGTTCGCCTTCACGGGTAAAGAGCCAGTCCGGACTTTCGGCATCCTCCAGATGACCACCTTTCATCAGTACCGCCCCGCAGCCCATGGCGAGTAGCGCAATGCCCTGCTCTCTCATTTCGCGCTCGTTTTGTGCGTGCGGGGCATTAAGCAGCGCAGCCGCTTCGGGCAGATTGGGTGTGATCAGCGCCACCTGTGGCAGTAGCTTTATACGCAGCGTATCGACGGCGGAAGCCGACAATAGTGGATCGCCGCTCTTTGCCAGCATCACGGTATCGAGCACCACGTTCTGCACCTGATAGCGTTTAAGCTGCTCTGCCACGGCCTCAACAATATCCGTCTCTGCCAGCATGCCGATTTTGGTGGTATCGATGCGCACATCGCTGAACACCGACTCCAGCTGCGCGGCCACAAAATCCGGTTCGATGCGATACACCGACTGGACCCCACGGGTATTTTGCGCCACCAGCGCGGTGATGACCGAGCAGCCGTAGGCGCCCAGCGCGGAGAAGGTTTTCAGGTCGGCCTGGATCCCTGCGCCGCCGCTGGGATCGGTACCGGCAATGGTCAGAGCGTTAATGCGCTTCATGCCTGATCCCCCAGATTCCACAAAGCATCCAGAAACGCCGTCGCAAAACTGCCCGGCCCCTGACTTTGTGCGGCAGCGAGGGTGCCCGCCCGCTTCATCCAGCCACAGGCTGCGGCGATGTTATCCAGCCGATCGCCCGGCAGTGAACAGCTGGCCGCCGCCACCGCCGACAGCGCGCAGCCGGTGCCCACCACGCGGGTCATCATCGGATTGCCGCCGGTCACGGCCTGGATGCGCTGCCCGTCGGTGATGTAATCCACCTCGCCGGTCACCGCCACAATTGCATTGGTCTGACGCGCCAGCGCCTGCGCCGCAGGCAACGCGCTGGCTGCCGTATCGGTGGTATCCACCCCGCGCCCGCCCGCGCTCATCCCGGCCAGGGCCATAATTTCTGAGGCATTGCCGCGGATGGCGGCAGGTTTCAGGGCGAGAATTTGCTGGCAAAAGCGGGTGCGGTACGCCAGCGCCCCAACGGCGACCGGATCGAGCAGCCAGGGTTTGCCTGCGGCGACGGCGCTTTCGATTGCCCGGCGCATCGACTGAGCACGCGACGCAGTCAAGGTGCCGACGTTAATCAGCAGCGCATCGGCCACAGAGGCAAACTGTTCGGCCTCTTCGGCTTCAATCACCATCGCCGGTGACGCTCCGAGAGCCAGCAACACGTTAGCGGTAAAGGTCTGCACCACATCATTGGTCATGCAGTGCGTCAGCGGGGAACGGGTTCGAAAATGGTGTAAGGCGTGTAAATTGAGCAGGTCAGGCTGCATGGTATCGCTCCTGCCTTGCGCGAAGAAGCGATAGCCCGGAGGGCATCTGACTTCCCTACGCTGGCATTATCCAGATCAGGTGGTACGGGTATTTCTCAGCCTTCACAAGGAAGGGCACCCCGAGTCATGTAAGTTAAATCTTTTTACGCCCGCCAGATTAGGGGAAGCGGCTTGCTGGTGCAAGCAGTTCATCCGGCCCCCCTTACTGATTGTTACGAAACGAAGTTTACCTTAAGTCTGATACTTGTTGCGCATGGGGTGATTGTTTGTAAAATGACCTCCTTGATTATTTCCGCATTAACTAGAGGGATTTATGGCGACAGGGATTGTGCTTTGCCAGGGGGACAGAACAACATGCGGAGGAAGAATCATCGTAGGCTCAGCGCTGGGTATTGCTTTCGGTAAACCGATAGCAAAAGAAGGCGACCCTGTAACCTGTGGCAAAGACGGCAACACGTACAAGATTATTAGCGGGATCTCAATTTTTACGGATGGTGCAGATAACAGACGTGTAGCAGGATCGCTAGATAGCTTCAGTTCATGCCCCTGTAAGGCAAAAATACGCCCCTCTAACGCTTACCCCATGTATGAAAAAGAAGAACCACAGGCATTCGGAAATGCAGGCTCAGCGACTGTGGCTCCACTATCCGCCTCACTCGCTCCAGAAGTTTACTCAGAGCCTGAACCTGTACAGCACGCACAAACAGCGAAGAAGAAAAAATCGGGCATAGATGCAGGTTTCGCCGTTCTCCCCTACGGCGGTACGACAGAAGCCTGGCAACGCCTGTTATTTACTGAGAATCCACCGGCAGGAGCCAAAGCGCTATTTGCTACGCTGAACGGTGCAGACCAAAGCTATAAAGCCGGTTCTATTATGCTTGTGGTTGATCCTGAAAAGCAGGACGACGAGCAGATCGCCCACATGCAAAAAGCAAAAGCCAGAGTTGATGCAGCCCTTGAGCCTCTGACACATAAAGAAGCTAACTTCCTGCACAAGCATTACGCCACCATTGCCCATTTTTCTAACATTGCGGATAAAGGCATTGGGCTTGCTGCCGATCCGGTCGGGAAATACTTTGAGAATATCGAACGAATTCTCAAAGAGATCCAGGCGACATATAAAAATACGTACATGACGCGAGGCGCATTGATCGGTGAACAATTCTATGTGAGGCGTACTCAACTCTTCAACGAAATCGACAGTATTCTCAAAGTTGGCTTCCTGAATAAAGCGATGAAGCTTGGAGAGTATAATAAAATCAAAAATGCGCTCGGTTTGTCTACCCGTTCAATAACATACAAATGGAATGAGACAGGGATCAGCGATATTGAAGGATACGCAACGCACATTGAGCGTGCAGCTAAATATGTTAAAGCAATGCGCTATACTGGCTATGTTGGAATAGCCTTTAGTGCGGTTCACTCAATCAATGAGATAAATGAGGCTTGTTCAACTGGTCGCGAAACTGAATGTGCGAAGAAAAAATATACAGAGATCGGTAGCTTCGCTGGTAGCCTTGCTGGTGGTTATGCAGGTGGGGCAATAGGCATGGGGATCTGTACTTTAATCTTAGGTGGCGTAACAGTAGAAGTCGGTGGTGCAGGTGCATTGGCTTGCGGTGTAATACTGGGTACGGGCGGCGGCTATTTATTAGGTGAGGGAGGGTCGGAGTTAGGTCAAAGTTTTGGTGAATCGATATATGAAGCGGTAGGTAAATAATATGCACACCCTTTTTATGATCTTAACACCAGTAGGAATACTGGCTATTTTCATTGCATTTATATATTCTGCAATGAAAGAAAAGCAACATAAAATGTTATGTAACGAGTTCCTTGAAAGATTTGGTTACTACCATACTGATATTGCAGCATATGAAAAGGGGGGAGCTTTATTTACATTTCAGAAAGATATTCATTTTTTACTTGCCTTAACGTTCAAAGATGACAGTTTTTTCGTTAGAAATATAAACAAAGATTTATATATATTTACTCGTGAGCAACCTAAAAACAAAACATCATGGATAAAGATAAAATTTTCGCTTCTTATTTTCGGTGTCGTTGCATTAATAACGGATTACATTATTTTTTCTCTTTTCATTAAAGATATTCATTGAACAACGGCCAGCATGTAATGAATGTTATTCCTGCTATGTGCACATTTATATGTATCCTTTTTGGATTCATTTCGATTGGTTACTCAGCGTTGAAAAATAAGCAGCATAATAAGCTATGCGATGAATTTAAGAACCATTTTGGCTATTTACCAGCAGGTATAATCCTTGCTCAAGCAGGAGGCGTGTTTTTATCAATGCAAAAGGATTTTTATTTTATATTTCCTCTCGTTGTAAAAAAGGGAAGTTTCGCAGTCAGGAATATGAACCCAGACCATTATGATTTCATTAGAAATCAACCCAATGAAATGACTTCATGGTTGAAGGTTAAGTTCACATTATTCCTAATAGCTGTCATATTTTTATTTGCAACCATTACAACCTCCTATTTTATTGAATAAGCATAACAAATAGAAGCCAAATATACTTTTATTTAACTTCTTCTCATTCTAACCATTTACTCCCAATCCAGACCATCAATCACATAAGAAACTGAAGATAAGGGGAACATATGGTAAAACTTCCATGTAACGCTCATTTGCCATTGAGAACGATTTCATCCAGTTACGCCCCTTTTCGTCTTTGTACATAACCCACGCATCAGCAAGGGTTAGTACTTTCTCCGGTTGGGCTGGAGGTCGTGGTTCCAGGATTTCAGCAGGAACAACTATCGGTTGATGGGGTAAAAGTGGGTTTCTTACAGCCCAGCGTTCTGACGTAATCAAGTTAGACACAAAATCACCAAACATTGGGATCGACGTAGCTAATGATTTAACAAAAGGGAGGTGCGGAATGATGCCAATCATCAAACCAGATGCTTCGCGATAGCTATCAGTGGAAAATGATTTTTATACGAACGTCCATCCGAATCATGTTCATAATTACAGACTTGAAACACAGTGAAGCTCTCACTGACTGCAATGATAGCAGTCATCCCCTGCGTGTAACCCCATTTATCCGCTGTGATCCTCAAATTTTAACCGCCAGCAATGCGTAGAAAACGCTTATGAACACCTATCTGTTACGCGATTAGCCAACGTGTTTCCTGCATTAAACTGCCGTCATACTGCCCGGGTTGTAAGCCATCACGTTCAGTACCTAAAAGGGGGATTTTTTCAGAGGCGGCCCTCACATTTTCAAACTGATGGCCGATAAAAGTGGACGGTTTCTGAGTATTTCAGCGGCAGGAGAGAGTAAATGAATTATTTTGAGCAGATCAGCTTTGCTTCTGATGAAAGTATCAAGAATCTGCTGGACAGTCGGCGTAGCGCAGAAATGACCGCGTCGCAAAAGCAGATCATGTTTAAGCGTCACGTTGAGATCATTAATCTTGAGCTCTCTTATAACTGCAACCGAAAATGTGATTACTGCCCGGTGAGTTTCTCCAACCGCCAGTCGCTGCAACGTTATATGAATACTGCGACGCTGGAAAAAATATGCCGCGAGCTGGCAGCAATTCGCTATGAAAACCGCATCTCGCTCAATCTCTATAACGAGCCGCTGCTGGATTTAGATCTGGAGCGGAAAATTGCGCTGATTAAACAGGCACTCCCCTATACCCATATCGCGTTTAACAGCAATGGCGATTTCCTCGATATTGAGCGCCTGAGTACGTTGTCTGACAGCGGACTAAACAACATTTGCGTCACCCTGCATCCGCCATCTAACGTTGTTCAGAAACCTTCGGCGATCTATCGTCGTATCACTAAGCTATTGGACAAGCTGGAATGTGGACATAAGTTCCCCGATTTCGATGTCGATGCAGTGCTCAACGCCACCTCAGTATTATTCAGCCATCGCGGCGTACAAATTAAAATTCAATGGCCGGACTGGCGTAAATACGGTTCTAACCGTGCCGGGGTATTAACTGAGCACGCGGCTTCGTCAACCATTCGCACCAGTCCTTGTGTTAAGCCATTTCGTGAGTTCACCATTTTTTACGATGGTACGGTACAACCCTGTTGCGAAAGCTTTTTAGACGACAAAACGAATCTCGCTCCAGCAGGGAATCTGAATGATGCGTCAATTTTTGACGTTTACGCATCAAAAACCCTCAGTGGATTCCGCAGGGGGCTGTTCGACTTCGGATTAAAAAAAGGAATTTGTGCTACCTGTACGGTTGCAGACTTTACCACTCAGGAAGAAGACGTTGAGCGTAAACGTATTTTGAAATCCTTGTAATCAACACACTCCCAAACCAGAACCAGGTGATGATCCAATGAATAGTGTGGAAAATTTAATTTTAGCGGAAGCGGACTATTTTCATCCCATGCTGGAGCGCGCGCAGCAGTCAACGCTCGAGCAACGTGAAGCATGGCGTCGCGAGACTATTCGCGAACGCCAGGAGCGTATATCGACAGAAGTATTCGATATTCTCAATGGCATAATAAAATACGGTCCCTTTAAAGGACTGCATCTGGATCGTGATACCTGGTGGGGTAAACTCGACCTCGGCTCCCAGTGTCTGGGGTTATATGAGAAAGAGATCCTCAACCTGATTGAGACTACTGATGCTGATCACTACAGCACATTTATTGATATCGGCGCCGCGGATGGGTATTACGCCATTGGGATGCTGGTTTCAGGCAAAGTCGGCAAAACTATCTGTTTTGAGCAGACAGAAAAAGGTCGTAATGTCATTGCCGAAAACTGGAGAAAGAACCATTCTGTCGGTGAACTGACAATCCTTGGTGAGGCTAATGCCGCCAGTTTTGCCACTCTCAACGCGAAAGATTTGGAGAATGCCTTTGTATTGGTGGATGTAGAAGGATTTGAGTTCGATTTGCTCACCGATGAAGTGCTAAGCCTGCTGAGATCCTCGACAGTGGTTATTGAAATTCACCACTGGATGGAAGACTTTCTCGACAAGTACAACACTTTCCTGCGTAACGCAGATCGGTATTTTGATTTGGATATTATTCCGCGCGTGGAGCGAGAGACGAGCAATCTGCCGGAGCTGCGCGACTTTACTGATGACAACCGCCTGCTGCTCACATCCGAACGCCGTCCCGGCGTCATGCGTTTCCTGAAACTGACCCCAAAGCGCTGAACGCTTCGCCGTTATCTGCTTAATACTATCCCCGCGTGGCGTAAGAATAACGAGGCGGGCAGTTAAAATACCTTTTGTAGAGGGAGTATCGTTCTCGCCACTCCCTCTACAGACAACTCTCATCTTTTTAGCTATTCGTGCTAAGCGTGATCTGCATCAAGCTGTTTAGCCTGCCCTTTCGCGATAGTACCCTCGCGTTAGCAATCCGTTACTTCTATAGAAACAAGACCGTCATGCCGACGCGTTCTCAGCTCACTTAAGGTTAATCTATGAACAAGATTGTATTAGCAGGTATTGTGGCAGCGCTTCTCTCAGGGTGCGTCTCTGAGGAGCAACGCTTAGCAGACTGCGAAGCAAAAGGCGTAAGCCGCGATGCGTGCTATATCGCCGATCAGAACCGTCAGGCCACGATCAATGCGGCAGCTGAAAAGCAGGCGTTAGAGAATGCGCAAGCGGCAACAAAGACTAAAAAGTAAGTTTACGGCGTCCAAAAACCCTTGCCCGCCATCGCGCTGGTGAGGGTATTTTTTTGCCCGGAATTGCCCCACTTTTTTAGCCTGAGCGCCCGCGGGTAAACCGTAGTCGCCATGCGGGTTAACGGCCTGCGCGCGTCAATGGCGCACGCGTAACAAAACGATAAACAATTAACCATTGAGCCCCACGCAAAAAGGCTCTATATTGGCCGCGAATTTTTGATGCCCTTCTCATTTTTCTTTTAATTGTTCAATCGTGGCCATCGATGAGCCGCGGTTGTAGGAGTGATATGATGACGGATAAAGTCCGTATTGATTCTTTGAATGCCTCTTCTTTCAAAACCAACGAAACCTATCTGGCCCGTCAGGCCGAAATGGAATCCAACGTCAGAAGTTACCCACGCAAACTGCCTTTAGCGATTACTAAGGCGGACGGCGTGTGGATCACTGATGCGGATAACAAAGAGTATCTTGATTGCCTTGCCGGAGCGGGAACGCTGGCATTGGGTCATAACCATCCTGATGTGCTGAAAAGCATCCAAAGTGTCATTACCAGCGGCTTGCCGTTACATACCCTGGATCTGACTACGCCGTTGAAAGACGCGTTTTCAGAATACCTGCTCTCCGTTCTGCCTGGTCAGGGCAAAGAGTACTGCCTGCAGTTTACCGGCCCTTCCGGCGCGGATGCGGTTGAAGCCGCACTGAAGCTGGCGAAAAAAGTCACCGGCCGCAGCGGCATTATCAGCTTCTCCGGCGCGTATCACGGAATGACGCACGGCGCCCTGTCCGTGACCGGTAACCTGTCTCCGAAAGAAGCGGTCGACGGCATGATGCCGGAAGTGCAGTTTATGCCTTACCCGCACCAGTACCGCTGCCCGCTGGGTATCGGCGGTGAAGCGGGCGTTAAAGCCCTGAGCTACTACTTCGAAAACCTGATCAACGACGTTGAAAGCGGCGTGCGTAAACCGGCTGCCGTTATTCTGGAAGCGGTTCAGGGCGAAGGCGGCGTGAACCCGGCTCCGGTTGAGTGGCTGCAGCGTATTCGTAAAGTGACTGAAGAAAACGGCATTCTGTTGATTCTCGACGAAGTGCAGGCGGGCTTTGCCCGTACTGGTAAGTTCTTCGCCTTCGAACACGCAGGTATCCAGCCTGACATCGTTGTGATGTCTAAAGCTGTGGGTGGTGGTCTGCCGCTGGCCGTGCTCGGTATCAAAAAGCAGTTCGATGCCTGGTCTCCGGGTCACCATACCGGCACCTTCCGTGGCAACCAGCTGGCGATGGCCACTGGCCTGACTACCCTGCAGATCCTCAAAGAGCAGAATGTTGCTGATAAAGTTGCCGCCCAGGGCGAGTGGCTGAAAGCAAAACTGGTGGAGCTGCAGAAACGCTATCCGGTTATTGGTCACGTGCGCGGTCTGGGCCTGATGATCGGTATTGAGATCGTGAAACCGCACGAAGCGGCAGACCACATGGGCTGCTTCCCGGGCGATGGTGATCTCTCTGCACTGATCCAGAAGAAATGCTTCGAAGCTGGTCTGATTCTGGAACGTGGTGGTCGTAACGGCAACGTTGTTCGTCTGCTGCCTTCCCTGCTGATAAGCGACAAGGAACTGAACGTGTTCCTGGACAAATTTGAGCAGGCACTGCTTGCTGCGGGCGTTCGCCCAGCCTAACCGAACCGGAGACGAAGCATAAGATGTCAGATTTAAACCCGATTTTGTCGTCATCGGCGCAAAGCATTGAAGCCTATCAGCAGGCTATCGAGCAGAGCACCCAGGCGGTCATGCAGTGGCTGAAACAGCCGGAAATGTACCAGGGTAAAACGGTCGCCGAGCTGCGCGAACGTATCAACCTGGATTTCAGCCCGGAAGGGCTGGGCAACGAAACCGCGATTGCGCGTGCCGTTGAATATTTCCTGAAAGACAGCCTGGCGGTGCATCATCCGCAGTGCGTAGCGCATCTTCACTGCCCAAGCCTGGTGGTAAGCCAGGCGGCGGAAGTGATGATCAACGCCACTAACCAGAGCATGGATTCCTGGGATCAAAGCCCGTCGGCGACCATTATCGAGATCAAACTGATTGAATGGCTTCGTACCCGCCTGGGTTATCAGGCTGGCGATGCGGGCGTGTTCACCAGCGGCGGCACCCAGAGCAACATGATGGGTCTGATGCTGGCACGCGATGCGTTCTTTGCGCGTCTTGGCCACTCGGTCCAGCAGGATGGTCTGGTGGGCGATCTGCGTAAAATTCGCGTTCTGTGCTCTGACAGCGCTCACTTCTCCGTGCAGAAGAACATGGCGCTGATGGGTCTGGGCTACCAGTCTGTCATCCAGGTGAAAACGGACGAATGTTCGCGTATGGATCTTAACGATCTGGCGGCGAAGATTGACCAGTGCAACGCCAACGGTGAGCAGATCCTGGCGATTGTTGCCACGGCAGGCACCACGGATGCGGGTGCTATCGATCCGCTGCGTGCAATTGCAGAACTGGCGGCGAAGCAGAATATCTGGGTTCACGTGGATGCGGCCTGGGGCGGCGCGCTGCTGATGTCCGAGAAGTATCGCGATTACCTGGACGGCATCGAGCTGGTGGATTCCGTTACCCTGGACTTCCACAAGCAGTTCTTCCAGACCATCAGCTGCGGGGCGTTCCTGCTGAAAGAAGCGCGTCACTATGAGCTGATGCGTTATCAGGCGGCGTACCTGAACTCCGAGTTCGACGAAGAGGCGGGCGTGCCGAACCTGGTATCCAAATCACTGCAGACAACCCGTCGTTTCGACGCGCTGAAGCTGTGGATGAGCCTGGAAGCGCTGGGTGAGAAGAAATACGCTGAGATCATCGATCATGGCGTGACCATGGCCCAGCAGGTTGCCGCATACGTGACCGAGCAACCGCTGCTGGAACTGGTGATGCCACCGCAGCTGGCGAGTGTGCTGTTCCGCTTCCGTCCTGAGCAACAGCTGGACGACGCGGCCATTGCGCTGCTCAACCAGAAAATTGGTGATGCGCTGCTGGATTCGGGTCGTGCCAACGTTGGCGTGACCGAGCACAACGGTGTTACCTGCCTGAAGCTGACCCTGCTGAACCCAATCGTGACGCTTGAGGATGTCAAAGTCCTGCTGTCGCTGGTGGAACGTACGGCGCTCGAGCTGCTGTCTAAATAAGTCGTTATACCCGGTAGCCGCTCGGCTACCGGGTCTTTTCCCCTGTACATCCTATCGTCTTGCTGTCTGTGCGGCCTCGCTTTGTGCTGCGGAGTAACCGTAGGCGTCGTAACCGGAGCTGTAATAGCTGGCGGCGGATTTCATGACATCGTTCAGAATGGCGCCTTTGATGTTGACCCCCATCTGCTGCAAACGTCGGTAGCTGACCTGCATCTCCCTGACGCTGGTGACGTTAAAGCGGGCAACCAGCAGAGTCGAGGCCGCAACGCCCCCCACCAGAGCGGCATCCGTGACGGCAAGAATGGGCGGGGTATCCACAATGACCATGTCGTAATGCTCACTGGCCCAGCGCATAAACTCGCGAAAACGGCTATGCATCAGCAGTTCAGAAGGATTCGGTGGGTATTGTCCACAGGTCACCACATCGAATTTGCCGCTGGCGTAGGTCTGGACGGCCTGCTGGAATTCTACCTTCCCTGACAGGACATCGGATAAACCCGCGTCGTTTTTCAGATCAAAAATATTGTGCACATAGCCTTTACGCATGTCGGCATCGATGAACAGCACGCGCTGTTCAACCTGCGCCACCAGCGCCGCCAGCGACGTGCTGACCAGCGTTTTGCCACAGTCCTGCGTCGGCCCGCTGAACATCAAGATATTATTCTGTGCATCCATCATGGCAAAATGCAGGCTGGTGCGTAATCCGCGAATGGCTTCGACAAAAATATCCAGCGGCCGGTCCACCGGCAAAAACGGCACGTCGGTAGTTTTATGCTTAAAGCACCAGGAGAAGTATTTGCCGCTTAAGAGAGTTTTTCTGCTCAGCCATTCTGAACGCGGCAGAGTGGCATAGACGTTGATGCCCTCACTTTCCAGTTGCTCCGGACTGTTGATACCGCGTCGCAGCGCCGATTTTGCCAGTACCAGTCCCATCGACACGAACAGTCCACACAGCGTCATCATCATCACGATCAGCGCTTTGCGCGGCTTTATGGGCGTAGGTTGCGTCACCGCCTGGTCAATAATACGCACATTACCGATGGCGCTGGAGCGCGAGATGTTCAACTCCTGCTGGCGTGTCAGAAGCTGCAGGTACACCGCGCGACCTGAATCCACATCGCGGCTCAGGCGGACGATCGCCTGCTGTGTCGATGGCATCGCACTGACGCGTTTGTCTAGCCTGTCCCGCTCGCCTTCTAAGATCAGACGCTTCTCCCGCAGTGCTCGATACGTCGGATGGTCTTTTTTAAAGTGCTGCGAGATTTCGGCTTCGCGAAAGGTCAGCTCATTCAACTGATTCTCGACATTAACGATTTGCTCTAACACTGACTTGGCTTCCAGCGTCAAATCAACCGAATCACGTTTCTTACGATAGGCATTCAGACGCTCTTCAGCATCCTCAAGCTCGGTACGCACTAGCGGCATCTGTCGCTGAAGAAAGTCAAGACTCTTAGAATCCTGCGCCGCCTGACGGTCAATGTTTTGCTGCAGATAGCTTTGTGTGATGTGGTTCAGGGTGCGAGCAATGCGTTCGGGGTCGGTACCAGTAAGGCTCAACCCAATTATCCCGCTCTCTTTGCCCTGTTGTGTCACGCTAAAATTGCGGCTCAGGTCATTGATGGCTTCAAGCAGCGAGCGCTGCGTAATCGAAAAACGCGTGCCTGCTGGCGCAGACAATTCGCGAACCCTGATTGAGACACCCGCTTTATGCAATGACTCGCCAACATTTCCCTGCGCGCTAAAGCCTTCTCCTTCCAACAGGTATTGACCCTCACTTTGAACTGTGAGGATGAGCGGCTTCACCTGCCCTTGAGCAGGCGGCAGCGTCAACACGTCAACGGTCAATATATCGGGTTGCTGGCCAATCAGGCGGGCCCAGATTTTGCCCACCAAGGGTAAGTAGACCGGGACTATCTCATCTCGTAAGCGCAGTGCCTCAACCGTTTCGCCGAGGATCATGCGAGATTTCATAAGATACATTTCAGCTGAAGAATTCGGTGCAAGGTCTGGTGAGAGCTGATTCAAGGTTTTGAGAATAGTGTTCTGATGCTTATCTTCTATTTGCACCATCGCATCAGCGATATACACCGGCGAAGTAAATAATGCGTAAATACCCCCACAAAGCGCAAAAATTAGCGCGAGGCTAATGATACACCAGCGATGATCAACGAATTCTCCAACAAGTCGCGCCAGATCCAGCTCTTGGTTTTCTACAGTACAACCTTGTGTATTTATCGTTTTTGCCGACATGTCCGTCATCCCTTAACTTTAAGTCTTTTAGCCCATTCCTGACTCGCCTCACCAAGCTGGCGAAAGACGTACTCAAAAGCATCCATGCTTTTCCCGTAAGGATCAGGTATCTCCTGATTCTTCAACCATTGCCCAAACAACAGCGCTTTACCGCGTACCTCTGGTGCGATAAGTGAGATACGATTAATTTGCTCTGCTTCCATGGCGAGGATCAGATCGCTTTGCCGCATCATTTGGGCCGTCAGCTGGCGGCCGATATGCCCCACCAGAGAGATGCCATGCATCATCGCCACGCTCTGCGCCTGAGGATCCGCCCGGTGCCCAACCAGCGCGCTGATCCCAGCAGATGACACCTGTAGCCTCGGGAGTTGCTGCAGTAAAAGACGCTCTCCCAATGGTGAGCGACAGATATTGCCGGTGCAAATAACCAGAATGGAATGAATCATTATTCAGGCCAGGACTTAATAAAACGCACGGTTTCCGTCAGGTCATGCACGCCGGTGATGGTCGGTACAAGCTGAGTCAAAACCCGGTTCCAGCGTGACAGCGGTGCCGTTGTAACGTAGACGATGTCGTAGGGCTGCAGCTGAAACTCCGTGCCCAGCACCATAGCGGAGGCATCACGGGCGTTGAGCTGATAGATCTGTGCAATCTTGCCATCACGGCTTTTGCCAAAGGTGGAGCGGATGACAAAAATACCGGTGGCATCGGCCATGTCCTGATTCAACCCACCGGCATTGGAAAGCGCTTCGGCCAGCGTCATGCCGCTGCGGTCCATCTTCAGAGTGCTTTGCTTAATCACTTCACCCATCACAAACACTTTCAAGGCATCATTACGCGGAATAAACAGAATATCCCCCGGCCACAGCAACCGGTTTTGCGTAAGATCGCCATGCTGCATCAGGGCATACAGTGAAATGCGCGAGTCTTTGCCGTCATGCGTGAGCACCACGTTACGCCAGTCTGCGTCAGCCGATAGGCCACCTGCCGCATTAATGGCATCCATAACCGTCAGCGGAATATTGGTGATGGGCTGCTGACCCGATTTGTTTACCTCGCCGGTGATATAGGCCTTTTGCGAGCGGAATGCGGCGATACTGACATCGACCTGCGGGCTTTCAATCACCCGATCCAGTCGGGCAGTGATCTCTTCCCGCACCTGTACCAACGTTTTACCCGCAACGTGGAGTTTGCCGACGTAGGGATAAAAGAGCGTTCCGTCTGCGCCGACCCAGTTCCCGGTATCGCTGGCGCTGCGGTATTGCCCGGCTGGCGTGGTGAGTTCCGGGTGATCCCAGACGGTAATCATCAGCACATCCCCAGGCCCAATGCGGTATTCCCAGCGCGCTAATGCTTCATCGAGATTCGGATTTACCTGAGATTTAGCCCCGACGGGACGAAGCTTTTCAATAACAGAGGGCGTCAGCGACCAGACATCCACTTTCTTATTAAGATCCAGCGGGTTGTCGGCCACGGCAACGTTATTTTTTCCGGAAGTATTTAGATGTTGTCCGGGAATAATTGTGCAGCCGGTTAATAAAATCGCTGCAAAAAAACCGGCACCTGCGCGGAGTGTCGTTTTCATTAATAATAAAACTCTGGTAATTGCGTTAATATTCCATTAATCCCGACGCGGAACGCGTAGCGAGCGCCATTAAGTAATTAAATAAAATGCATTTATAATTATACAGTTACAAGAAACACCCGATAAAATCAGAGGACTCACCGTACTGATAACCACCTGATCATTGATTAAAAAAAGGGGAAACCAAAAGCAGGATCAATAATTCAAAACGCATCATAAACATTACGCTATAAAAAAAATACAATTCGACATCAATTATTTTGTCAGTGGCAGTCATTTAGGATTCTATAAAAGAAACTATTGATTAAGGCGTGTATAAATAACGTAGAATTCATACCATCAATAGTCAGCACTGCGCGACTGAACGTCTGAATGAACAGATTTGTTACATTTTTTCGCCAACGGGCCAGTTGGCAAAAACATAAAATAGCTCGCCTGTTGCTCGATGAGGGAACAGCAGAGCAAAGGTAACAGCCATGGTAAATCTGGAGAAAAAATGACTAAAGCAAAATTACTACTTCTGGGCGTAGTGATGTCAGTTGCGAGCGCGGCATTTGCAGCACCGAAGGCCGCAGCGGCACCCTCGGGCATCCAGGCCTATGAGGAAAAGGAGTTTATTGCCGATTTTACGAAATTTAAGATTGGTGATTTCGCCCCGGCACAGTACCTGACGCCTGAGTACACCATTAAACAGTACAATTTGCGCAACCTTCCTGCGCCGGCAGAAGGCACACACTGGACCTATATGGGTGAAAACTACGTCCTGGTAGGGAATACGGATGGCAAAATTATGAAGGTGTATAACGGCGATATCTTCTACCACCGTTAATCGACGCTTTTACTGCACTTCAGGCTGCCCGCAACGAGCAGCCTGAATGGTTTATACCGCGCGGAACGCGATATCGCCCGGGATAATCTCACCCTGCCAGTAAAGCTGTGCGGCGACACGATCCGCCAGCTGGCGATACATCTCTGTGAAATCACTCTCAGGACGGTTCACCACCGTCGGCTTACCGCTGTCCAGATCTTCACGCAGGGTGATATGCAGCGGCATCTGGCCGAGCAGTTGGGTATGATACTGCGCCGCCAGCTTCTCTGCGCCGCCGGAGCCAAAGATCGCTTCATGATGGCCACATTTGCTGCAGATGTGCATGCTCATGTTTTCGACCACGCCCAGCACCGGCACCTCCACTTTTTCGAACATCACGATGCCTTTTTTGGCGTCGATCAGGGCAATGTCCTGCGGCGTAGTAACGACGACGGCCCCGGTAACCGGGATGTTCTGCGCCAGCGTCAGCTGAATGTCACCGGTACCCGGCGGCATATCCAGCACCAGATAATCGAGATCCGGCCACATCGTCTCCTGCAGCATCTGCATCAGCGCTTTGCTGGCCATCGGCCCGCGCCAGACCATGGCGTTATCATCAGTAACCAGATAGCCAATCGAGTTGGTCGCCAGTCCGTAGGCCATAATCGGCGCCATATGGGTGCCGTCAGGTGAGGTCGGACGTTGGTTTTCTGCGCCCAGCATGTTGGGGATCGACGGGCCATAGATGTCGGCATCCAGAATACCGACCTTTGCCCCTTCGGCGGCCAGCGCCAGCGCCAGGTTCACGGCGGTGGATGATTTGCCCACCCCGCCCTTGCCTGAGCTGATGGCAATAATGTTTTTCACGCCGTTTACGCCCGGGTGGTTTTTCACACGCTTGAGGGTGGCGATAGCGTGCGTCAGCTTCCAGTCAATGGCTTTTGCACCGGTGATGCGCAGCAGTTCAGCACTCGACTGCTCTTTCAGCGTCTCAAACGCGCTGCTCCAGACAAACGGCATCTGCAGTTCGATATGCAGGGTGTCATCCAGCCACGCCACGTGGTGCAGCGCTTTCAGCGTCGTGAGATTATGCTTCAAGGTTGGATGCTGAAAATTAGCCAGCGTACCGGCGACCATTGCGCGTAAGGCTTCCGGTGATTTGGCCTGGGATTGAGAACTCATCCCGACTCCTTTGTTCTTGTGAATAAGACCTTTGTCAGACAAGTTTACCTGAAAGGCCATGGTTTGTGCTTACTTAATAATGACCCTTTTGGTACTATCAAAAACCCTTTTTACTGTAAAAGAAGTAATGCCCACTATGACTCAAGTCGCGAAAAAAATTCTGGTAACGTGCGCACTGCCGTACGCAAACGGTTCAATCCACCTCGGCCACATGCTGGAGCATATCCAGGCTGATGTCTGGGTCCGTTACCAGCGAATGCGCGGCCATCAGGTTAACTTTATCTGCGCGGACGACGCCCACGGCACGCCGATCATGCTGAAAGCCCAGCAGTTGGGAATTTCTCCTGAGCAGATGATCACCGAAATGAGTCAGGAGCATCAGACCGATTTTGCCGGCTTCGACATCAGCTACGATAACTACCACTCGACGCACAGCGACGAGAACCGCGAGCTATCGGAGCTGATCTACACCCGCCTGAAAGAGAACGGTTTTATCAAAAACCGCACCATCTCTCAGCTCTACGATCCGGAAAAAGGCATGTTCCTCCCGGACCGTTTTGTGAAAGGCACCTGCCCGAAATGTAAGGCTGCGGATCAGTATGGCGATAACTGCGAAGTGTGCGGCGCGACCTACAGCCCGACTGAGCTGATTGAGCCAAAATCCGTGGTCTCCGGCGCGACGCCTGAAATGCGTGACTCCGAACACTTCTTCTTCGACCTGCCGTCGTTCAGCGCGATGCTGCAGGCGTGGACCCGCAGCGGCGCGCTGCAGGAGCAGGTGGCGAACAAAATGCAGGAGTGGTTTGAATCCGGCCTGCAGCAGTGGGATATCTCCCGCGATGCACCGTACTTCGGCTTCGAAATCCCGGACGCGCCGGGCAAATATTTCTACGTCTGGCTGGATGCGCCAATCGGCTACATGGGTTCTTTCAAGAACCTGTGCGACAAGCGCGGCGACACCGTCAGCTTTGAAGAATACTGGAAGAAAGACTCCACCGCCGAGCTGTATCACTTTATCGGCAAGGACATCGTCTACTTCCACAGCCTGTTCTGGCCAGCGATGCTGGAAGGCAGCAACTTCCGCAAGCCGACCAACCTGTTCGTCCACGGCTACGTGACGGTCAACGGCGCGAAGATGTCCAAATCGCGCGGGACGTTCATTAAGGCCAGCACCTGGCTGAACCATTTTGACGCGGACAGCCTGCGCTACTACTACACGGCGAAGCTCTCTTCCCGCATCGACGATATCGACCTGAATCTGGAAGATTTCGTTCAGCGCGTGAACGCGGATATCGTCAACAAAGTGGTCAACCTTGCCTCGCGTAATGCGGGCTTTATCGCCAAGCGTTTCGATGGCGTGATGGCCGCTGAGCTGGCGGATCCGGCCCTGTACCAGACCTTTATCGACGCAGCACAGACTATCGGCGATGCGTGGGAAAGCCGCGAGTTCGGCAAAGCCGTCCGCGAAATCATGGCGCTGGCCGATCTGGCCAACCGCTACGTTGACGAGCAGGCACCGTGGGTGGTGGCGAAACAGGAAGGCCGCGATGCCGACCTGCAGGCTATCTGCTCCATGGGTATCAACCTGTTCCGCGTGCTGATGTCCTATCTGAAGCCGGTTCTGCCGCAGCTGGCAGAACGTACCGAAGCGTTCCTGAACACCGAACTGAGCTGGGATAGCATCAATCAGCCGCTGCTCGGCCATAAGCTGAACGCGTTCAAGGCGCTATATAACCGCATTGAGATGAAGCAGGTTGAAGCGCTGGTAGAGGCCTCTAAAGAAGAGGTGAAAGCCGCAGCCGCACCGGTCACCGGTCCGCTGGCGGATGAGCCGATTCAGGAGACCATCAGCTTTGACGATTTCGCCAAAGTCGATCTGCGCGTGGCGCTGATTGAAAACGCGGAATTTGTTGAAGGCTCCGACAAACTGCTGCGCCTGACGCTGGATCTGGGCGGCGAGAAGCGTAACGTCTTCTCCGGCATCCGCTCCGCATATCCGGATCCGCAGGCGTTGATTGGCCGCCACACGGTGATGGTGGCGAACCTCGCCCCGCGTAAAATGCGCTTTGGCATCTCGGAAGGGATGGTAATGGCCGCCGGCCCTGGTGGGAAAGATATTTTCCTGTTAAGCCCGGACAGCGGTGCGCAGCCTGGTCATCAGGTGAAATAAACGAAAAAGCCGGAGATTATCTCCGGCTTTTTTATGCCCTTTTACCGGGTGGCGGCGTCGCCTTACCCGGCAAAAATCACGCTTTCGGGTGGTGCACCCGATGGGTCAATCCGCGCAGGAAATTACGCAGAAACTGATCCCCGCACTCGCGGTAATTTTTATGTTCCGCCGCGCGCATCATGGCGGTGATTTCCGGGACAGAGACACGGAACTTTTGCTCGGTCATGATCGCCAGGATATCGTCGGTCTTCAGGGAAAATGCGATACGCAGCTTTTTCAGCACCGTGTTGTTGTTAACACGACGCTCAAGCGCCAGCTCAGGGGCGGATTCATCTTTGCCGCGCTTGTCATAGATCAGACCATTCAGGAAGCCAGACAGGATGATATCCGGGCAGCGGATAAATCCCTCCTCATCTTCTTTTGTCATCCAGGTATCAAACCCGGCGGACGTGGCTTCCATGTCGGCAAGTGCAAGAATGCGCACCATGTCGTTATTATTTGCTTTCAGGGTGTAGCGCAGGCTACGAAGAATGTCATTACTAAGCATGAGTGCCTTTAACTGTCGGTGAAGCGATGGGCGCAGTGTACCAGTTTTACAGCCCTATCGCCTCTTTCAGGCTCTTCAGGTAGCGACGGCTGACCGGTACCGTCTGTCCTGCCCTCAGCACCAGCTCCGCCTGCCCGTTCTCCTCCAGACGGATCTCTTTCAGATGCGCCAGATTGACCAGAAACTGACGATGACAGCGCAGCAGTGGCGTGCGGCTCTCCAGCGTTCTCAGCGTCAGTTCGGTAAAGCCCTCTTTGCCTTCGTGGCTGGTAACAAATACCCCACTCATCCGGCTGCTGACAAAGGCCACGTCGTCCATCTGCAGCAGATAAATACGGCTGTGGCCGGAACAGGGGATGAACTTCAGCGGCTGCTGGTTTTCCGCCAGCAGCGACACATCCTGCACGCTCCGCTCCTGACGCAGGCGGCTCAGGGTCTTTTCCAGCCGCGGCTCTTCAATGGGTTTGAGTAGATAGTCAAAGGCATGCTCTTCGAACGCTTTTACCGCGTATTCATCAAAGGCGGTGAGAAACACAATATAGGGCCGGTGCTCCGGGTCGAGCATTCCCACCAGCTCCAGGCCGCTGATACGCGGCATCTGGATATCCAGAAACAGCACATCCGGGCGCAGTTTATGCACCGCGCCGATGGCTTCGATGGCGTTGGCGCACTCACCGACAATCTCGATATCACTCTGCCCCTGCAGCAGGAAGCGCAGGTTCTCCCGCGCCAGAGGCTCATCATCAACAATCAGCACATTTAACATGCGTGTTCCTCCAGAGGCAGTCTTAAGGTTATGCGGGTAAATCGGTCCGGCTCGCAGGCGACGGTGATCCCGCAATTCTCACCAAAGTGGGCACGCAGGCGTTTATCTACCAGCCCCATCCCCAGGCCGCCGCCCTCTTGCGCAGAGGTATACAGCCCGGCGTTATCTTCAATATCCAGCACCAGATAGCCATTGAAGCGGCTGGCGGTAATGGCTATCTCGCCGGTACCCAGCAGCTGCGACGTCCCGTGCTTGATCGCATTTTCCACAATCGGTTGTAAGGTGAAGGCGGGCAACTGCTGCCAGGCCAGCTCATCCGGCACCGAGAGCTGCACCTGCAGGCGGGACTGGAAGCGCGCCTTCTCGATTTGCAGATAGGCATTCACGTGCTCAATCTCATCGGCGAGGGTGACAATTTCGGACGGCCGCTTCAGGTTTTTACGGAAAAAAGTCGACAGAAACTGCACCAGCTGGCTCGCCTGATCGCTGTCCCGACGGATCACCGCCTTCAGGGTATTAAGGGCGTTAAACAGGAAATGCGGATTGACCTGGGCATGCAGCAGCTTGATTTCCGACTGGGTCAGCAGCGCCTTCTGCCGCTCGTACTGCCCGGCGAGGATCTGCGCCGACAGCAGCTGGGCAATCCCCTCCCCGAGGGTACGGTTGATGGAGCTGAACAGCCGGTTTTTAGCTTCATACAGCTTGATGGTACCCATCACCCGCTGGTTTTCGCCGCGCAGGGGAATCACCAGCGTCGAGCCCAGCTTGCATTGCGGGTGCAGCGAACAGCGGTACGGCACTTCATTGCCGTCGGCGTACACCACTTCCCCGGTCTCAATGGCCCGCAGCGTATAGGTGGAGGAGATCGGTTTGCCGGGCAGGTGATGATCGTCGCCGGTACCGGTAAAGGCCAGCAGCCGCTCGCGATCGGTGATGGCGACGGCGCTGATATCCAGCTCCTGGTGCAGCACCTGTGCCACCTTCATGCTGTTCTCTTCGTTAAAGCCCTGCCGCAGGATCCCCTCCGTCGAGGCCGCCACCTTCAGCGCGGTAGCTGAAAAGGCAGAGGTATACTTTTCAAACATCGCCCGCTTGTCGAGCAGAATGCGCATAAACAGCGCCGCGCCCACCGTGTTGGTGACCATCATCGGCGCGGCAATATTGCCGACCAGATGCAGGGCATTATCGAACGGGCGGGCAATCAGCAGGATGATCAGCATCTGTACCAGCTCAGCGACCAGGGTGACAACCCCCGCCGTCAGCGGGCTAAAGACTTTATCCGGGCGCCCGCGTCGGACCATAATGCTATGCACCAGCCCGCCGAGCAGCCCTTCGACAATGGTCGAGATCATACAGCTCAGGGCGGTCATGCCGCCCATTGAGTAGCGGTGCAGCCCACCAGTGAGTCCCACCAGCCCGCCGACCACCGGGCCGCCGAGCAACCCGCCCATCACCGCGCCAATGGCACGGGTGTTGGCGATAGAATCCTCAATATGCAGGCCCAGATAGGTGCCCAGGATGCAGAAAATCGAGAACGTGACATAGCAGAGCAGCTTGTGGGGCAGGCGAACGGTAACCTGCATCAGAGGAATAAACAGCCGCGTTTTACTCATCAGCCAGGCGATGACCAGAAACACGCACATCTGCTGTAGCAGCAGCAACACCAGATTAAATTCGTACATACCTGGAAACCGAAAACTCTAAAAGCGCGTAACATACACTGATGCGCTGTAACTTTCTTTGTGGCCGTTCTGGAAAGATGGTTTTTCGTGTCCAGCGTCACATCTTTTCCTTAACATAATCTGATTATCGCATTTTTTGTGCAAAAAAAGAGCAGCCCTTCCTGGTTCGACAATCTGCGACTACAGTTAATCTGGGTAAGCGCAAGCCGGGGGATTCCATGGCGCTGTATACGATAGGGGAAGTAGCACTCCTGTGTGATATCAATCCTGTAACGTTACGAGCATGGCAGCGGCGTTATGGATTACTTAAACCGCAGCGAACCGACGGTGGACACCGCCTGTTCAATGATGCCGATATCGACCGGATCCGTGAGATTAAAGGCTGGATCGATAATGGCGTCCAGGTGGGCAAAGTCAAATCGTTGCTGAGCCCGGAAAACAGCGATGAACAGGATATCTGGCGTGAACAGCAGGAGGTGCTGCTGCGCTATCTCCAGTGCGGTCATCTGCATCGCCTGCGCGTGTGGCTCAAGGAGCGAGGCAGCGAATACCCCGCCCAGACCTTAATTACCTCTCTTTTCATTCCGCTACGTCGACGCCTGCAATCGCAACAACCCACCCTCCAGGCCCTGCTCAGCGCGCTGGATGGCGTACTGATTAACTACATCTGTATTTATCTGGCCTCGGCGCGCAAAAAGAACAGCAAAGATGCGCTGGTGGTCGGCTGGAATGTTCACGACACCACCCGCCTGTGGCTGGAAGCGTGGATTGCCGCCCAGCAGGGCTGGCGAGTCGATGTGCTAGCGCACTCGCTGGTGCAGCTGCGCCCGGAGCTGTTCGATGGCCAGACGCTGCTGGTGTGGTGTGGCGAGTCGCCTACGGCCGCTCAGCAGCAGCAGCTTACCCGGTGGCAGGAAAATGGTTATCCGGTGTTCCCGCTAAACGGCAATTAATGGTTCATTAACACCTGCGCTTCACCGTATAATCGTGCCGATAACATAAGGAGCACATTATGAACGCAGCCAAAGTGGCCGTTATTACCCTGTTCGTTCTCATGGCTGTCAGCGGTATCGGCGGCGTGATGCTGGCAGGCTATTCGTTTATTGTTCGCGGCGGTGTCGGCTGAGTCTCTGCGCCAGCCGCTCAAACGCGCGATCCACCACAATCGCTGCCAGCGCCACCAGCACGGCCCCCTGAATGATGTAGGCGGTATTAAAGCCGCTTAAGCCGATAATGATCGGCGTTCCCAGTGTGTTCGCCCCCACTGTAGAGGCAATCGCCGCCGTTCCGATATTAATGATGACAGAGGTGCGGATCCCGGCCAGCATCACCGGTGCCGCCAGCGGCAGCTCGACGCTGCGCAGACGCTGCCAGCCGCTCATTCCCATCCCCTCAGCCACGCTGATGGCCGCCGCAGGTACCGCCGCCAGCCCTGCCAGCGTCGCCTGTAAAATCGGCAGCACGCCGTAGAGGATCAGAGCGACAATTGCCGGCTGCTGACCAAACCCCATTACCGGCACCGCAATCGCCAGCACCGCCACCGGCGGAAAGGTCTGTCCGACCGCCGCAATGGTCTCGACCAACGGGCGAAACTCGCGTCCAGCCTCGCGAGTGACGGCGATCCCGGCGCCGATCCCCAGCGCCATCGCCAGGACGCTGGAGACCCCCACCAGCCAGAAGTGGGAAAGCGTCAGGCTGAGAAAGCTCTCCTGCTGATAGACCGGGCGCGGCAGCGCGGGAAACAGCGCGCTGAACAGCGGTGCGCTGTAGGGCATCACCAGCAGCAGGGCGATAAACAGCGTCACCAGCCACAGGAGCGGATCACGGAGCCACATCATCCCCTGCCTCCGTTCGCAGCAGATCGCGAAAATAAAGGGTGCCGCACGGCTGATTGTGCTCATTGACCACCGGCAGGGCTTCGCAGCGGCAGGTGACAAACGCCGAGAGCGCATCCCGCAGGCTCATGGCGTCGCGCAATGGGGTGGCGTCGCTCGGGGCAATCTCCTGGCGCATGGATCCGCCTACCGTCCGCAGCGACAGCAGGCGCACGCCCAGCTCGCTGCGGCCAAAAAATTCGCGTACAAAGGCATTCTCCGGCTGGGTCAGCAGGGTCAGGGGCGTGCCCTGCTGCACCACGTTGCCGTGGTCCATCAGCACCAGATGATCGGCCAGCCGCAGGGCTTCATCGATATCGTGGGTCACCAGAATAATGGTGCGCCCGAGAATACGGTGAATGCGGGTCATCTCCATCTGCAGCGCACCGCGGGTGACCGGATCGAGCGCGCCGAAGGGTTCGTCCATCAGCAGCACCTCCGGGTTAGCCGCCAGAGCACGCGCCACGCCGACCCGCTGCTGCTGGCCGCCAGAGAGCTGGTGCGGATAGCGCTCCCGCAGCACCGGATCCAGCCCCAGCAGGGCCATCAGTTCATCCACACGATCGTTAATTTTTTGCCGGGGCCATTTTTGTAGCTGCGGCACGGTGGCAATGTTGCGCGCCACCGTCCAGTGCGGAAACAGGCCAATCGACTGAATGGCGTAGCCCATCCGTCGACGCAGCGCCAGCATCGGCAGGCTGCGGATCTCCTCCCCGGCGAAGCGGATCAGACCGCTGTCATGCTCTACCAGCCGGTTGATCATCTTCAGGGTGGTGGATTTGCCCGAGCCCGAGGTGCCAATAAGCACCGAAAAGGCCCCTTCGGCAAAGGTCAGGTTCAGGTTGTTGACGGCGGGTTGCCCGGCAAAAGTTTTGCTTACGTCATGAAACTCAATCATTGGAACTCCTTTTGAGCAGGGCTATCCACAGCGCGAACAGGGCGTCGATCACCACCGCCAGCGCAATGGTCGGCACCACGCCCAGCAGCACCAGATCGAGGGCGCTGCTCAGCAGCCCCTGGAACACCAGCGCACCAAATCCCCCTGCGCCAATCAACGCCGCAATCACCGCCATCCCTACCGTCTGCACCGCCACCACTCGCAGGCCGCGCAGCAGCACCGGCAGCGCCAGCGGCAGCTGGATCTGCCAGAAGCGTTGCCTGCTATTCATTCCCATCGCGTCGGCGCTCTCCAGCACCTCGGCTGGCACCTGGCTCAGCCCCGCCAACACCCCGCGCGCCAGCGGCAACAGGGCGTACAGCACCAGGGCAATCAGCGCCGGAGTCATGCCGGTCCCGGCAATACCCAGCGACGACAGCCAGGGCCAGGCGCGGGTCAGTCCGGCCAGGGGCGCAATCAGCAGGCCAAACAGTGCCACCGAGGGAATGGTCTGAATAACGTTCAGCACCGCAAAAACCGGTCCCTGATAGCGCGGCTGGCGATAGCAGAACATCCCCAACGGTACGCCCATCAGCAACGCCGGAAACAGGGTCCCCAGCAGCAGGGTCAGATGCTGTGTCAGGGCGTCATTAAAGACATCCTGCCGGTTGGTATACTCCTTGAGCAGCGACAGGGCGTTAAGTTCGCCGTGAAAAAGCAGCAATAATGGCAGGATCCAGATTTGCGCCTGCAGCAGCCAGCGCCAGAGCGGCTGCGGGCTGAGTCGGCGGATAACATCGCTACAGGCCAGCAGGCTCAATGCCAGCCACAGCCACAGGCCGCTGCCCACGCCGGTGCGCGCCAGCGGGCTTTCACTGCTGGCGAGGTGCGAGGCGGCAAGCCCGGCGCTCCAGACCAGCAGGGTAAACAGCAGCTGGCAGACCGCCAGCGTCGCAACCAGCGCCCAGCGCCCGCGCACCAGGGTTAACCCCAGCAGCAGGCCCAGCGGCAGGAGCAGCAGCGCAGGCGAAAACGACCACACCTGCCATGCCGCGCGCCCTACCCCGGACATCAGCCGGTTAGGGGCGAAATTCACAAACGGCAGCGCGCCTGCAACCACGGCAATCATCGCCAGCAGTAGCAGGACGCGGTTATGACATCGTATTGGCACCGAACAATCCTGGGGCTACTTCACCAGCCCTTTTTGCTTCAGGTAATCTGCCGCCACTTTTTTGGCATCCAGCCCTTCGACTGCAATGCTGGCATTCAGCTGCTGCAGGGTTTTCTCGTCGAGGCTGGCAAACACCGGCTTCAGCCACGCGTCCAGCTGCGGATAGGCTTTCAGCACCGCCTCGCGCACCACCGGGGTCGGGGCATAGATCGGCTGAACGCCTTTCGGGTCGGTCAGGGTTTGCAGGCCGAGCGCCGCGACCGGGCCGTCGGTGCCGTAAGCCATCGCCGCGTTCACGCCGGAGGTCTGCTGGGCCGCCGCTTTAATGGTCACTGCGGTATCGCCGCCCGCCAGCGACAGGAGCTGGCTCTGATCGAGCTTAAAGTCATAGGCTTTTTCAAACGCCGGCAGGGCATCCGGGCGCTCGATAAACTCGGCCGAGGCGGCCAGCTTAAAGTCCCCTTTCTCTTTCAGGTAGCGGCTGAGATCGTCCAGCGAGGTGAGTTTGCCTTTTTCCGCCAGATCCTTGCGCACCGCAATGGTCCAGGTGTTGTTGGCCGGGGCCGGGGTCAGCCAGATCAGGTGGTTCTTCTCCGCATCAAGCTTTTTGACTTTCTCATACCCATTCTTTGCATTTTTCCATGCCGGGTCGTTTTCATCTTTGAAGAAGAAGGCTCCGTTGCCAGTGTATTCCGGGTAGATATCCAGCTCGCCAGAGGTGATCGCTCCGCGCACCACCGGGGTGGTGCCAAGCTGGACTTTATTGACCGTTTTAACGCCGTGGCTTTCCAGCACCTGCAAAATGATATTGCCGAGCAGGGCGCCTTCTGTATCGATTTTCGACCCGACTTTAATCGGCTCCGCCGCCTGTAATGGCAGGCTCAGCGCCGCCAGCAGCGCCGCCGAGCCTAAAATCCCCTTTGAGATCGTCATTCCAATGCCCTCGTTATTTTGCCGCCGTTTTCAGAGGCTTGAGAGAAAAGCGTAGACGATAAGCGGGCGTTTAGCGCAACTCCGGCAGTTTTAACGGCAGGGTCAGCACGCTGGCAGCAAAGTACAGAATGGCGATGACCCACAGCGTCCCCTCGACGCCGAAAGGGGCTACGCACAGGGTAACGATCAGCGGCCCGACAAAGTTACTCAGGCCGGACCCCAGATTCAGACACGAAATGGCCGCGCCTTTGTTATCCGGGAGCAGCGATGGGATCAGCGCGCTGAGCGGCCCGAAAGCGCCCAGCCCGATGGCGTACAGCGCCAGGGCGCAGAACAGCGCGGTTTCACTGTTGCCAAACAGCACTGGGGTATAGCACACCGCCAGCATCGCCAGTCCGCAGAGGGTGCCGGAGAACCAGACCACCGTATTGCGCCAGCCGATGGTGTCGCCCAGCCAGCCAAAGAAGTAGCTGGCGAAGATGTTGACCACGTTTACCAGCCCCCAGATGGTGAGCCATTGCGCAATGCTGAAGCCAAAGTGCGGCAGGTAGACCGGCATCAGGATCACCAGCGAAAATTTGCCGATATCGTTGATGGTTTTGACGATTACCGCGAGACGCATTGTCGGCTCGCGCACCAGCACCCTAATTCCTTCGCTCAGGGCCGCGCCCATGCTGCCGCCCTGCTCCACCTCCGGGCGGTCCTGATTCAGCACCAGCGCACAGACCGCCCCCAGCACCACAAAAACAAAGCCGCTCAGCAGGGTGGCGGTTTCGCCAATTGCGGGCAGCATCACCCCGGAGTACCAGGGCCCGACGATAGTCATCCCCACGCCAAAGGCGATCCAGAACCAGGAGACCGCGCGTCCGAGAATACGCGGCTCGCAGCGCTGGTTAATCCACACCAGAAACGAGTAGGCAAACAGTGGATAGGCCACGCCGCGCAGGGCATAGCTCGCTACCATCAGCGGGTAGTTCCCCTGCGGCAGGGCATAGCCGATAAACGGAATCGAGCCGATAAAGTAGACCGCCGTCGCCGCCCACATCAGACGGCGCAGGCCAAGCACGCCTGCGCCTATTCCGGAGAACCACGATACCACCGCCACGCACAGGCCAAACACTGACGACAGCAGGCTGATGTGGAAGGCGTCGAAACCGCGGTGTTGCAGCATCGAGGCCAGCCAGCTCTGCTCGATGGTGGCCCCGGTAATGAAGAGAAAAATCCCGATAAAGCCCCAGCTCAGTTCGCGGGGGAGTCCCAGCCTGGCCCAGAGCCCGTGCTGAATGTATACGCTGTGTTCTGTCATTTTGCTTCGTCTTGAGCAGACCGGGCCCACAAGCCCGGTCCGGGTTGGAGGGTCAGGCGTTGGTCAACTGCGCCGGGCTCTGGCGCGCCAGCATCCGTTTGCGGTTGAGATAACCCACGGTGTTGTCGCCCCAGCAGTGCTCGTACGGCATACCGGTCAGGCTTTCGATGACCCGGCGGTTTTCTGCACTGACACTGGCTTTGCTGCCGCCCTGCTTCAGGCGCGCCACCTCGTCGTTAAGAATGGCGTGCGTCCGGCTGTTAACGCGGAACTGGAAGGCCGACCAGATCCCCCAGAGGGTGAGGATCACCGGGAGCACAATCATGATCACCATGATCATGTTGATGGCCGACTGGGGCTGGGTGCTCTGGCCGGAGACAAAGCCGGACATCTGCAGCGCCACCCCGACGAGGAAAATCGACATCGCCTGCGAGGCTTTACGCAGCAGGCTCATAAAGCCAGCGAAGATCCCCTCCCGCCGCTGGCAGGTGAGGATCTCATCCACGTCCGCCACGAAGGTGTAGTTATTCCATGGAATGGCATAGATCCCGCCGCGCGCCAGACCGGCAATCGCCGCTCCGGCGTACAGCATCATCATGCCGCTGGTTTCGCTGAAGTAGGCCGACACCAGCAGCGCAAAGGCCACCAGCCCCATAGACGCCTGAGTGGCAAAGGCGCGGGACGGGGAATAGCGCAGGGTCAGCCAGGTAGCAATGCCTACGCCAAAGAACTGCAGAGCGTTGATCACGCCAAGCAGGTTCGAGGCCATCACCGACGAGGTCATCAGGGCAAAGACCACGAAATAGGTAAACACCGAGTTAAAAATATCCTGAGCTACCGAGCCGCCGAGGTACATCCCCAGATGCGAACGGAAGGTTTTGATTTTCAGAGTCGAGACGAAATCGTAATAGATATGGTAGATGCGGGTCGCCAGCGGCTCTTTCTCTTCTTCTTGGTCGTGGACTTCGCTCTGCTGGATCTCCTCAAGCGTTCGTTCCCAGGTCCCGAAGTAGACAAAGAACAGCACGATCATAAAGGAGACGGTGAAGATGGCCCCGGTATAAAAGAACGAATCTGACGACTCCGGGCCGAAGTACGCCACCAGACGCCCCGGCAGGAACGCGGCGGCAAAACCGGCCAACTGGGCAATGTACATGCGGGCGCTGGTGAGCTTAGAACGCTTGTTGAAATCAGAGGTCATCTCTGCCGACAGGGTGTCGTAAGGGATGATGATCATGGTGTAGACGATCTCAAACAAAATGTAGAACAGCAGGTACATCCAGTAGTTGAAGCCTTCGACCCACAGCAGGCTGTAAACCGACACCAGCGGAATACTGGCCAGCAGGAAGAAGCGGCGGCGGCCAAAGCGACGGCCGAGTGCCGTTTTATGGAAGTTGTCGGAAACGTAACCGATGACCGGACACATGATCACATCGACAATGCGCGCCACTGCAAACAGCGAACCCGCTTCGATCGGCGAGAGCCCGCAGAAAGTGGTTAAGAAGAACAGCAGCCAGGCGCTGACCAGCGTAAACGCGCCGGAGCCGATCACGTCGGCCAGTCCGTAGCAGACGTAGTTACGCAGTTTTATTTCACGCACTTTTTTGATCATTTTCTGTTTCCTGACTGTACCGGATAAACCCGGATCGCCTCGTCATCCCAGCCTGCCGGGAGCGGCTGCGGACGGGTAATGGTGAGGCCATTAAGCTGTAACCCCTGAACGCCGGTGGCATACAGCGCAGGCAGACCGTGCGGATAAGGCTCAACCCCGTGCGCACGCCCGGTTTGCGGGTTGACGAGATAGGCGTTATCCAGCCCCATCCCGGTTGGTCGCTCGGGATTGCAGGGCGGGCGCACGTCGTAGCTGCCCTGCTCGTCGCTCACGCTCAGCTGCTGGGAGAAGGTCAGGCCGTTGAAGGTGACGTCGCGAATTGCGCCCGGAATGTCGCTGTGCAGGTTGATGGCCCCCTCCCCGCTACCGCTGAGGTTGGAAAAGGTGACCTGGCGAATCTGCCCCGGTGCGATATCCGGTGCGCGATGGCGAACCGAGACAAACACCGGATCGGCTTTGCCCCAGTGGCACGGGTCGCCGTGGTGACAGTCGAAGAGAATATTGCTGAACAGCATCTGGCTGAACTGGCCACCATCGCGGGAGACCAGGCCAATGGCGCGGTTGGATTCGAAGATAACGCAGTTGTTAACGGCGATATTGCGGATATCGGCGAAGGTTTCGGTCCCGACTTTGATCGCGCAGCTCTTCGAGCGGATGATGCAGTTGTTGACCGTGACGTTCTCTGTCGCCTGCTGAAGTTCTGCCGCTTTGGCGGTGGTTTTCAGGCAGATGCCGTCATCGGCAGCGCTGAAATAGCTGTTGCTGAGGTGAACATGCTGGCAGCTGTCGATATCCAGCGCATCGGTATTGGAGAGCGTCAGATCGTTGTCGATGGTGATGTTGTTAATAAAAACGTGTTTACAGCAGACCAGATGTGCGGTCCACATCGGCGCGTCGCACAAGGTGATATCCGCGATCCGCACCTGCTGGCAGCCCTCCAGCACCAGCATACGCGGGCGGTGGGTTTTCGGCTGGCGATAGCCCTGGGCATCAGGCTGTGGGGCAAACCAGGCGCGGGCGTTACCGTCGATACAGCCTGCACCGCTGACAGTCAGGTGCTGCGCATCGCGAGCGTACAGCAGCGCCATCCGCGACAGCTCCGCCATGCTTTGCGTTTCGACAGCCTGATAGTCAGCCTCCTGCGGGCTGGCCAGCAGACGCGCGCCCGCCTCCAGGTGCAGGGTGAAGCGTGACGGCAGCACCAGCGTGCCAGTCAAGTAAGTGCCGGGCGTCACCACCAGCGTGCCGCCACCCGCCTGCGCCAGGGTATCTATTACGCCCTGCAGGGTGTGGGTGACAAGAGACAGACCGCTGCGGTCGAGATCGACATCGTCTAAGGAGAGCTTCATGTGAATACCTGTCAACTGTTAAGTGACGGGCATTTAACGCCGTTTCAGGCCATGGCTGGCGGGGGGATTCCGCGGATTTTTAACGAAGAGTGAACAGCATCACGGCGGGATGACGCACTGCAAAGTGCTTTTGATGGGGTTCACGTTTTGGCAGGCAATGCAGCGATGAAATGTGAAAATCATCACAGTTCATCATCAGGCGTGCGGGATAAAAGCGAGGGTTAACCGCGTTTGAGGACAAAGGGAAGAAAAATTGCGGGGCCGGTCACGAATGACGTGGACCGACCCCGTTTGGCTATTGCCGGGTTTACAGCAGTTCGAACTCGCCTTTGTTCACGCGGGCAGAATCAACACCAATAAAGACGTTGAATTTGCCCGGCTCAGCGTCATATTTCATCTGCTGGTTCCAGAACTTAAGCGCATCGACGTCAATCGGGAAGCTGACGGTTTTGGTTTCGCCCGGCTTCAGGTTCACCTTCTCAAAACCGCGCAGCTGTTTCACCGGACGGCTCATCGAGGCGGTGACATCCTGCACGTACAGCTGCATTACCGTCGCCCCTTCACGTTTGCCGCTGTTGGTCACTTCCACACTGGCGGTCACGCTGCCGTCACGTGCCATGGTCGGGGAGGACATTTTTACGTCAGACACGGTGAAGCTGGTGTAGCTCAGGCCATAACCGAACGGATACAGCGGGCCGTTGGCTTCGTCGAAATAGCGCGAGGTGTACTTGTTCGGCTTATCGGCGTTATACGGGCGACCGGTATTCAGGTGGCTGTAGTAAACCGGGATCTGCCCCACGGAGCGCGGGAAGGACATCGGCAGTTTGCCCGACGGGTTGTAATCGCCGAACAGCACGTCGGCAATGGCGTTACCGCCCTCGGTGCCGGCGAACCAGGTTTCCAGAATCGCGTCAGCCTGCTGATTCTCTTCTACCAGCGCCAGCGGACGACCGTTCATCAGCACCAGTACCAGCGGTTTGCCGGTGGCTTTCAGCGCGGCAATCAGCGCCTTCTGGCTCTGCGGGAGGGTGATATCGGTACGGCTCGACGCTTCATGCGCCATCCCCTGGGCTTCACCCACCACGGCAACCACCACGTCAGACTGTTTCGCCGCATTCACCGCTTCGTCAATCATCTCCTGCGCCGGACGCGGATCGACCTTCACCGCCTCTTCGTACTGGTTGAGGAAGGTGACGATATCCTGGTCGCCGGTGACGTTCGCACCTTTGGCGTAAATCACCTTGCCCTTGTCACCAAGTGCATTCTGGATGCCGGTCAGCACGGTCACAGATTGATCCGCCACGCCTGCGGCAGACCAGCTGCCCATCACGTCACGCTTGCTGTCAGCCAGCGGCCCCACCACCGCAACGGTGCCGGATTTGCTCAGCGGCAGCGTCTCGAGACGGTTCTTCAGCAGCACCAGGCTTTCACGCGCCACGTCGCGCGCCTCTTTGCGGTGCAGGCGGCTTTCGGCGTTGGTGTCTTCTGGATCGGACTCTACTGGCCCCAGATGGCTGTACGGATCGTTAAACAGCCCCATGTCATACTTCACGTTCAGCACGTGGCGGGCGGCGTCATCCAGCTCGGCCATCGTGACTTTGCCGCTTTTAATCAGCCCCGGCAGGTATTTGCTATAGTACTCGTCGCTCATACTCATGTTGATGCCGGACTTCAGCGCCACGCGGACCGCATCTTCCGGATCGGATGCCGCGCCGTGTTTAATCAGCTCTTTGATCGCCCCGTGGTCGGACACGGTGATGCCCTTAAAGCCCCACTGGTCGCGCAGGACGTCTTTCAGCAGCCAGGCGTCGGAGGTCGCCGGGGTGCCGTTCAGGGAGTTCAGCGCCACCATTACCGCGCCGCTGCCCGCATCCAGTCCCGCTTTGTACGGCGGCATATAGTCGTTGAACAGGCGCTGCGGGCTCATATCAACGGTGTTGTACTCTTTCCCGCCTTCGACGGCACCGTAGGCGGCGAAGTGCTTAACGCTGGTCATCACCGCATAGCGATCCGCCGGGCTTTTGCCCTGCATTGCTTCAACCATGGTTTTGCCCATCGTCGCGGTCAGGTAAGTGTCTTCACCAAAGCCTTCCGAGGCGCGGCCCCAGCGCGGATCGCGCGAGACATCCACCATCGGCGCCCAGGTCATGTTCAGGCCGTCGTCCGCCGCTTCATAGGCCGAGACGCGTCCGACCGTTTTCACAGCATCGAGATTAAAGGAGGAGGCCAGCCCGAGGCTTATCGGAAAGACGGTACGCTGACCGTGGACCACGTCATAGGCAAAGAACAGGGGAATTTTCAGATGGCTGAGTTCCATCACCTGATCCTGCATTTTGCGGATATCCTGACGGGTGACGGTGTTGAAAATCGCCCCCACCTGCCCGGCTTTGATCATCTCGCGAATCGCCTCTTTCGGGTTATCCGGGCCTACGCTGATCAAACGCAGCTGGCCGATTTTCTCATCGACCGACATTTTTGTGAGCAGGTCAGTAACAAATGCGTCCCGGGCTTCCGGCGTCAGCGGATGATTGCCAAACAGGTCATCTGCCAGCGCAGGTTGCAACGCCAGACTCACAGCGATACCTACAGAACAAAGCCATTTCATCTCGTTTACTCTCTCATCAAAAACCGCCGGATAGTCGCGGCCAGACCGTGCGAAGAGCGCAGTGTGCCATAAACCCAGAGCAGGGTGCAGGGTTTATTCTCTGATTTTGCAGGCGAATAGGTGTTCGCTTAAACATTAATCGCGCTATGATTTATGGCGATCATTTTGACTTACCACAAGGGGTGGAAGATGTCCTCTGTTCAAAATCACGATAACGAGACTTTTATTAATGACCTGTCGCGCCTGGTGGGTCACGCGCATCTGCTGACCGATGCTGCGAAGACCGCCCGCTACCGCAAGGGCTTTCGCTCAGGCCAGGGCAACGCGCTCGCCGTCGTATTCCCGGGAAGCTTGCTGGAGCTGTGGCGGGTGCTCAGCGCCTGCGTCGCGGCCGATAAAATCATTCTGATGCAGGCGGCGAATACCGGTCTGACCGAAGGCTCCACGCCAAACGGCAACGATTATGACCGCGACATTGTGATTATCAGCACCCTGCGCCTCGACAAACTGCATCTGCTGGATAAAGGCGAGCAGGTGCTGGCCTTCCCGGGCACCACCCTGTATGCGCTGGAAAAAGCGCTCAAGCCGCTGGGCCGGGAACCGCATTCGGTGATTGGTTCATCGTGCATTGGCGCCTCGGTGATTGGCGGGATCTGCAATAACTCCGGCGGCTCGCTGGTGCAGCGCGGCCCGGCGTACACCGAAATGTCCCTGTTCGCCCGCATCGATGAGAGCGGCAAGCTGCAGCTGGTGAACCATCTGGGTATCGATCTTGGCGTGACCCCGGAACAGATCCTCAGCAAGCTGGACGATGAGCGGGTCAAGGACAGCGATGTGCTGCATGACGGCCGCCACGCCCACGATCATGACTACATTACCCGGGTGCGCGAAATCGACGCGGACACCCCGGCGCGCTACAACGCCGACCCGGATCGGCTGTTTGAATCCTCCGGCTGCGCGGGCAAGCTGGCGGTATTTGCCGTGCGTCTGGATACCTTCAAGGCCGAGAAGCAACAGCAGGTGTTTTACATCGGTACCAACCAGCCCGAGGTACTGACCGAGATTCGTCGTCATATTCTCGGCGAGTTCACCCATCTGCCGGTGGCCGGTGAGTATATGCACCGGGACATCTACGACATCGCCGAGCGCTACGGCAAAGATACCTTCCTGATGATCGACAAGCTCGGCACCGACAAAATGCCCTTCTTCTTCACTATGAAGGGGCGCACCGATGCGATGCTGGAGAAAGTCTCGCTGTTCAAGCCGCACTTCAGCGACCGCTTTATGCAGAAGCTGGGCAGCGCCTTCCCGGCGCATCTGCCGCCGCGCATGAAAAGCTGGCGAGATAAGTATGAGCATCACCTGCTGCTGAAAATGTCGGGCGACGGAATTGCCGAAGCGCAGGCGTGGCTGTCCGGGTTCTTTAAAACGGCTGAGGGCGACTTCTTTGCCTGTACTCCGGAAGAGGGCAGCAAGGCGTTCTTACACCGCTTTGCCGCCGCAGGTGCAGCGATCCGCTATCAGGCGGTGCACGCCGACGAGGTGGAAGATATTCTGGCGCTGGATATCGCCCTGCGTCGTAACGATACCGACTGGTTTGAAACCCTGCCGCCAGAGATCGACAGCCAGCTGGTGCATAAACTCTATTACGGCCATTTTATGTGCTACGTCTTCCACCAGGATTACATCGTTAAGAAAGGGGTTGACGCTCACGCGCTGAAGGCGCAAATGTTGACCCTGCTGCAGGCGCGCGGCGCGCAGTATCCTGCAGAACACAATGTCGGTCACGTGTATGAAGCGCCAGAGGCATTAAAGCAGTTTTATCGTGAAAATGACCCCACCAACAGCATGAATCCGGGCATTGGTAAAACAACCAAGCATAAAAACTGGCAGGAGGCGCCGCAAACAGCGACTGTTAATATGCAAGCCACTGATCAAACCAGTTAGCCCCGGTTAACTGGCTGTTAAGCCCACACAAATAGGTCTAGAGTAGCGACAGGTCGCCAGAGAAACATTTCTCTGGCTTTTTCGCTGAGGAGCGGGCATACCATGTCGGCTATTGAAATTTCAATCGGGACTGACCTTAAAATACGCGATGCCCGGGCAGACGACGCCCAGGCCATTACGGCCATCTACGCCTGGCACGTCCTCAACGGACGCGCATCGTTTGAAGATGTTCCCCCCACTGTCGAAGAGATGCTCGAGCGCATGAGCGCGGTGGTCAGCAAAGGCTTACCCTGGCTGGTGGCCATCTATCAGGGCATCGTGGTGGGCTACTGCTACGCCACCCCCTACCGCCCTCGTCCCGCCTACCGTTACACCATCGAAGAATCCATTTACGTTGAAGCCAGCACCCCGGGGCGCGGATTTGGCAGCGCCCTGCTGAGCGCGCTAATCGCCCGCAGCGAAGAAGGCCCCTGGCGGCAGATGATCGCCATCGTCGGCGACGGGCCAAACAACATCGGCTCGCTACGCCTGCATAAAAAATACGGATTTGAAGTGGCCGGACAGCTCAGAAGCGTGGGATTCAAGAAGGGTGACTGGCGCGATACGCTAATTATGCAGCGCCCGCTCAACGACGGTGACTGGACCCCGCCGGAATAATGCGATTACCGGGTGGCGCAGCACCACCCGGCAAACACCGATAACTTAATCGTTTTGCGCGGTCGCCATCTGCGCGGCTTTCTGCTTTTTATAGCTCAGGGCCGCCGCCGGAACCGGCTGTGCCTTCCCGGTTTCAATCCAGGTCCGCAGACGGCTGGCATCGGCAAAGTGGGTATATTTGCCAAACGCATCCATCACCACCAGCGCCACTGGCTTACCGTTAATGACCGTACGCATCACCAGACAGTGCCCTGCGGCATTGGTAAAGCCGGTTTTGGTCAGCTGGATATTCCAGTTATCCCGGTAAACCAGATGGTTGGTGTTACGGAACGGCAGCGTATAGGCCGGATGCGAGAAGGTCGCCATCTCTTCACGGGTGGTGCTGAGCTGGCCGAGCAGCGGGTACTGTTTGCTGGCAATCAGCAGCCTGGTCAGATCCTTGGCGGTCGAGACGTTCTGAATCGACAGGCCGGTAGGTTCAACAAAGTGCGTCTGGGTCATGCCCAGAGAACGGGCTTTGTTATTCATCGCCTGGATAAAGGCCTTATAGCCGCCCGGATAGTGGTGCGCCAGACTGGCCGCCGCGCGGTTTTCCGAGGACATCAGCGCCAGCAGCAGCATATTTTTGCGGCTGATTTCGCTGTTCAGGCGTACGCGGGAGTAGATCCCTTTCATTTCAGGCGTCTGGCTGATGTCGACGCGCAGCTTTTCATCCAGCGGCAGCCGTGCATCCAGCACCACCATCGCGGTCATGAGTTTGGTGATAGACGCAATCGGGCGCACCCTATTCGGATGGCTGGCGTAGATCACTTTGTTGGTTTCGAGATCGACAATCATTGCGCTACCGGAGGCAATTTCCGGTTGCGCCGCAGCAGTCACGGCAGCGGTTTTGGCGAGCGCGGGGGTCGCCACTGGCACAGCCAGCAACAGTGCAAGACTCAGTATAGAAATGCGGAATTTGAGCATGGTGAGATTTCTGATAATTATTCATGCACGTAATAACGTACACCGCCCGTGCAAAGCCGTGCGCAGGGGCTGGCACAGGCATCATAGCCGCCCGGATGCCTTGCTGCCAGCAGTTAATCGTGAACAGATGCTGCATTGCTGGCAATTACACCAGCAATGCAGAAACGTCAGAAGAGACGGTATCCATAACCCCAAAGAATAACCGTTAGCGCCAGCAGGGCTTCGAGCACCAGCACCCCGATGGCCAGCGTCGAACCCGAGAAGCTCAGGCCCTCTTCTTTGTTAATATTCAGGAAGGTCGGAATGCCGACATACAGCAGATAGCCGGTATAAAACAGCGCCAGGGTGCCAACCAATGCGCACAGCCAGACAATGGGATACAGCGCCACGATGCCGCTCAGAAACAGCGGAGTCGCAACGTAACCGGCGAATACCATGCAGTGGGCCAGCGACGGCCGCTGCGGATATTTACGCGCCATCCAGTAAATCACGCGTCCCATCACCGCCACGCCCGCCAGCATCAGACCGTAAAACACGACGGCCAGCGCCAGGCCGGTCATCCATGAGAGTTTAACAACGGTGCCGTCGTCAAAGTCCCAGCCGATTTGCGTGGTGCCGATAAAGGCGCAGATCACCGGAACCGCGGCCAACATCAATACGTGGTGGGTATAGTGATGACTGACCGTTTCGTTCTCGCTTCTGATCACGTGCATTTCACGATCGGGATGGGAAAAGAGTCCCCAGACATGGTTCATAACGCCCCCTTGTTGTCGGCCCGCTAGCGATATCTCAAGTATAATGCAGGCCTGCGATTATTTTCTGTACAGGCAGAAAATAGCTGATCCTGGGGGGTTACTGCGCTACGCTTACCCGATGGATATCAATGCACTGATTACACAATATGGCTATGCCGCGCTCGTGGTCGGCAGTATGGCGGAAGGCGAAACCATCACCCTGTTAGGCGGGGTGGCGGCACATCAGGGGCTGCTGCGTTTTCCGCTGGTGGTGGCGGCAGTGGCGCTGGGGGGCATGATCGGCGATCAGCTACTCTATTTTCTCGGGGTACGTTTTGGCCCAACGCTGCTGCGCCACTTTTCCCGCCACCAGAGCAAGATCGACCGTGCTCAGCGGCTGATCCAGCGCCACCCTTACCTGTTCGTCATCGGGGCACGGTTTATGTACGGCTTTCGCATTATCGGCCCGCTGCTGATCGGCGCCAGCCGCCTGCCGCCCAAACTCTTCCTGCCGCTGAACATTCTGGGGGCCATTGTCTGGGCGCTGATCTTCACCACCTTAGGCTATGTGGGTGGCGAAGTGCTGGGGCCGTGGCTGCACGACCTCGATCAGCACCTGCGCCATCTCATCTGGCTGGTTGTGGTGCTGGTGCTGGTGGTCGCCGTCCGGCTGTGGTTTAAACACCGGGAATCCCGATAACGGCTTATTCGGCAGGCTTAAACTGCGGATTGGCCTGCATAAACCCGCCGTCGACGATAAACGACTGCCCGGTGGTGTAGCTGGCGTCGCTGTCGCACAGCCAGGCCACCAGGCTGGCAATCTCTTTGGTGTACCCCGGCCTGGCCAGCGGAATATTGGGCATCGAGCCGGGCTCAACGTCGCTTTCGTCCATGTCGTTCATCGGCGTGGCAATGGCGCCGGGCGCCACGGCATTGACCAGAATGTTGTGCTGCACCAGCTCAATCGCCATCGATTTGGTCAGGCCGCCCAGCGCATGTTTTGCGGCGGTGTAGGCGCTGGCTTCGGGCAACGGGGTATGTTCATGCACCGAGGTAATATTCACGATGCGCCCGCCCTTACCCTGCTTAACCATCTGCCGGGCGGCAATCTGCGAGCAGAGAAACGCCCCGTCCACGTCGACGGTAAAAATGGTTCGCCACGCATCATAGTCCATCTCCAGAAACGGGGCTTTGGACATCGCCCCGGCATTGTTGACCAGTACGTCAATGTGGCCAAAACGGGCGATCAGCGTGTTGATGGCCTCGGCGCCGTCCGGCAGATGGCTGAGATCCAGATGGATGGCCTCTGCGCGCTGCCCCCGCGCCTCGACCTCGCGACAGGTTTTCATCGCCCCCTCTTCGTCGGAGTGCCAGGTCACGCCAATGTCAAACCCGCGCTCCGCCAGCATCAGCGCGGTGGTTTTGCCGATCCCGGAATCGGATGCGGTGACAATTGCTACACGATGGGTTGACGCCATACTCACCTCCAGAAAGCAAACAAAGAGATAAGTATAGTTGTGGAGCAATTTCAGGTTGCTTCTCGTACCGTTGCTACACTTGTCTGTAGCCAACAGGCAAAACAAGGGAGACAGGTATGAAAATTCTACTCTGGGTGATTTTGATTATTTTCTTGATTGGTTTACTGGTGGTTACGGGCGTATTTAAGGCCATTTTCTGAAAAATTACCCGGCGGGCGCGCGGCCTGCCGGGTAACGTCGGGCTTACGCTTTCAGCGAGGCGCCGCGCGTTGCAATCACTTCCTGATACCAGTAAAAGCTTTTTTTACGGCTGCGCGCCAGAGTGCCTGCGCCGCTGTCGTCGCGATCGACATAGATAAAACCGTAGCGTTTAGAGAGTTCTGCTTTGGACGCACTGACCAGGTCGATCGGCCCCCAGCTGGTGTACCCCATTACGTCTACGCCGTCATCAATCGCCTCGCGCACCTGCACCAGATGGTCGTTGAGGTAGCTGATGCGATAATCATCCTGCACCACCCCATCGGCGTCCGGCTTGTCTTTCGCACCCAGACCGTTCTCTACAATAAACAGCGGCTTCTGATAGCGATCCCAGAGGACATTGAGCAGGTTACGCAGGCCCACCGGGTCAATCTGCCAGCCCCACTCGGAGCTTGCCAGGTGCGGGTTCGGCACCATGTTCAGAATGTTGGCGCGCGCCTGCTGGTTCAGCGCTTCGTCTGTGGTCACACAACCGGTCATGTAGTAGCTGAATGAGATAAAGTCGATGGTCGATTTCAACGCCTCGCGATCGCCGTCGGTGATCTCCAGCTGAATGCCGTTATCGCGGAAGAAGCGCAACATGTACCCCGGATACGCTCCGCGGCACTGTACGTCGCCGAAGAACTGCCATGCGCGGTTTTCCTGCAGGGCTTCCAGCACATCGTCCGGCTTGCAGGTCAGCGGATAGACCAGACCCCCCAGCAGCATGTTGCCGATTTTCCCCTCGGCGACGATCTCATGGCAGGCCTTCACCGCCAGCGCACTGGCCACCAGCTGATGGTGGATCGCCTGATACACTTGTGCCTTGCTGCTGGTTTCCGGCAGGCCCACGCCAGTCATCGGCGCGTGCAGGGACATGTTGATCTCGTTAAAGGTGAGCCACAGCTTCACCTTATGCTGATAGCGGGTGAAGACGGTGCGGGCATAGCGCTCAAAGAAACCAATCACCTGACGGCTGCCCCAGCCGCCGTACTGCTGCACCAGCCCCCATGGCATTTCGTAGTGCGACAGCGTCACCAGCGGGGTGATGTTGTGCGCCGCCAGTTCGTCAAACAGCTTGTCGTAAAAGGCCAGCCCCGCTTCGTTCGGCTGCTGCTCGTCACCGTTCGGGAAGATACGCGTCCAGGCAATGGAGACGCGCAGGCAGCTGAAGCCCATTTCGGCGAACAGTTTGATGTCTTCCGGGTAGCGATGGTAGAAATCGATCGCCACGTCTTTGATGCCGCTGTCACCGGCGACGCGCTCAACGACCTGGCCAAACACGCCCTGCGGCTGAACGTCAGAGGTGGAGAGGCCTTTGCCATCTTCCAGATAAGCGCCTTCTACCTGATTCGCGGCAACCGCGCCGCCCCACAAGAAATCATTTGGGAAAGTTTTCATTAGGTTCTCCTGTTATTGATGGCTGACGCAGAGTAACGGCGTGCCGGCCTGGACGGCGGTTGCCGCCACGGTCACGACATCGCGGTACTCGTCGCTGTTACTGATAATAATCGGGGTCGCCAGATCGTATCCGGCATCGATAATGGCCTGGCGGTCGAACTCCAGCAGCAGATCGCCCGGCTGAACTTTGTCCCCCACCTTGACGTGGGCGGTGAACGGCTTGCCGTCGAGCTTCACGGTGTCGATCCCGACGTGGATCAAGACTTCAATGCCGCTGTCGCTCAGCAGGCCGATGGCATGTTTAGTGGCGAACAGCGAGGCCACTTCTCCGGCAAAGGGCGCAATCACCTTATTGTCCGAGGGAATAATCGCCGCACCGTTGCCGAGCAGGCCGCTGGCAAAGGTCGCATCGGGAACCTGATCCAGGGCCAGTACGGTACCGGTCATCGGTGACAGAACATCGTTTTCACCCACGGTTACCGCTACCGGCGTGGCTTCTGCCGCACGGGCCGGCATGCCAGCGACCAGCGTCATTACGCAGCTCAGCACCAGCGCCACCAGGGTACCGAAAATACCGCCCCACAGCGTGGCATCCACCCCGCCCGGCGGGATCATCTGCGCCACGGTAAAGATGTTGGCAAAGCCGAAGGAGTAGACGTGCGTGTCGCTGAAGCCAACAATCGCCCCGCCAATGGCCCCTGCCACGCAGCCGAAGATAAACGGACGGCGCAGCGGCAGGTTCACGCCGTACACCGCCGGTTCGGTGATACCAAAGATCCCCGCCGTGACCGAGGAGCCCGCCAGCATTTTCTGACGCGCATCGCGGCTGCGCAGAAATACGCCCAGCGCGGCCCCGACCTGGCCAAACACCGCAGGCAGCAGCATCGGCAGCATTGAGTCATGACCCAGCACCGCAAGGTTGTTGATCATCAGCGGCACCAACCCCCAGTGCAGGCCGAAGATCACGCACACCTGCCACAGGGCCCCCATCGCCGCACCCGCCAGCCACGGAGCCAGCACATAAATCCACTGATAACCGTTCGCCAGCAGCTGGCTCAGCCAGGTGGCGATCGGACCAATCACCAGGAAGGTGAGCGGCACGGTGACGGCTAAACAGATAAGCGGAGTGAAGAAGTTTTTCATCGACGACGGCAGGCGCTTCGCGCTCTGCTTCTCCAGCCAGCAGCTGACCCATGCGGCAAGGATTATCGGGATCACCGACGAGCTGTAGTTAAACCAGGTGACCGGAATGCCGAGGAAGGCATCTCCCACCGCCCCCGCCTGCTGGCTGGCCTCGAAAGCCTGGATCATCGCCGGATGGATCAGCGCTCCGCCAATCACCATGGTGATAAACGGATTGCCGCCAAACTTTTTACCGGCGGTGTAGCCCAGTACCATCGGGAAGAAGAAGAACAGCGCATCACTGGCGGCAAACCAGATTTTGTAGGTGCCGCTGTCGGTACTTAACCAGCCGCAGACCACTGCCAGCGCCAGCAGCCCTTTCAGGATCCCCGAGGCCGCCAGGATGCCGATAAACGGCGTAAAAATTCCGGAAACAATGTCGATTAAGCGCCCGAAGAGGCTGCCTTTATCGCCGGTATCGTCGGCAATGGGGGCGTCATCGCTGAGGCCCGCTTCGCCGCGCACCGCCTGCCAGACGTCGTGCACGTGGTTGCCAATCACCACCTGGAATTGACCGCCGCTTTCGACCACCATGATCACACCAGGATTGGTCTTGAGCCCTTCGGCGTCTGCACTTTGGTTCTCTTTCAATTTAAAGCGCAGTCGGGTGGCGCAATGAACCAGACTGACGATGTTCTCTTTGCCGCCCACGTGGCCGAGAATATCTTTCGCCAATGCTTGATATTCCATCTCGATTTCCTTCTTCACTGCCCGCAGGCAGGGTTTGACTGAGTCGTAAAAATAAAAAAACCCGAGAACAGCGCCCTTTCGGGTGCCGCGCTCAGGTTTTGCCTGCGTTATGCAGTAACAATCCAGATTATTGAGGCTTAACGCCCCTCTTTTCTCACCCGTTCGATATGAATGGCAAGGAACATAATTTCTTCGGTTGTCAGCTCACGCTGATAGCTTTTTTGCAGATGCTGCGCGATTTTCTCTGCGCATTTCCACGCTTTCGCGTAGTTGTCTTTCACCGCCGAGTGCAGCGAGACGTCGTCGTCTTCCACTACCGTGCGGGTCAGCATCCGCTGGGCAAAGAACTTCAGATGGGTGACAAAGCGCTGATAGCTCAGGGACTCTTCGTCATACTCCAGCTGAAGCTGATACTTCACCAGCTGCAGGATCTCCTGCATCACGCGGGTGACGTGCATCACTTCCGGCATTTCGCTTTTCAGTTGGGCGGTGACCAGATGCAGCGCGATAAACCCGGCTTCATCTTCGGCTAACTCCACCTCCAGCCGTTTGGCGATAATGGCCCGGGCTTCCTGGCCCAGCTCAAACTCTTTCGGGTAGAGACGTTTGATATCCCACAGCAGCACGTTCTTGATCGCCAGCCCCTTTTTCTGCCGCTCAATCGCAAAGTAGCAGTGGTCGGTTAAGGTGATGTACAAACTCTCCTGCAATTTCCCCAGTCGCTGCGCCGCCAGCCCGATAATGCGATCGCAGGTGGTCATCACTTCGAGGGGAATTTGACTGAGTAACTCCCCCAGGCGATGCACCAGTTCGTTGCTTTTCAGCGCGAACACTTTTTCTACTTTGTCTTTATCCAGACGCTCACCGACGCGCTTCTGAAAGGCCAGCCCACGGCCCATCACTACCTGCTCGCACCCGTGCTCATCCTGAACAACCACCACGTTATTATTAAGAATTTTGGCGATTATCATCGGAACCCCAGAAACAAAAAAACCTGACCCCCGGTGTTAGCCAGAAATCAGGTTTTGCCTGCCGCAGCAGTAACAATCCAGTTCTGGCACTCTATCACTTTCATTCGCAGCCTCAACGTATCACCGATGAAAACGTGATACAGATCGCTGTTCAGCCGGTCAAAAGGTTACAACGGTCTTCAGTTCGGTCACCCACGCGTCCTGGGTTTTCGCCACGCCACCTGGATGGTGCCAGTACTGAATGCCAGGCTGCAGTTCGAGCCACTTCACCGGGCGGAAGCGGTAATAGAACTCACCGTTCAGGGAGTGCCCCGGCACCGGATGGTAGGCCGGATTGTTGTAGTCGGTGACGCCGCTCAGGGTATTCATATAGCGCTGGTTGCGGACGTACTGGTCACTCATGTCGATCCACGTCAGACCAAAGCCAATCCAGTCTTGCGGACGGGCGTCGAACAGGCCGCGATAGCGCAGCGAGCCCGCGTACACCGAGTGCATGTAGTTGCTGCGCTGATCCGAAAGACTCATGCTGAAAGAGCTGCTCAGACCACGGTTCGGATCGTCCTGATGGCGCGTCAGCTGCTGATTAAACCCGGCGTACATAAACCAGGTGTCATCGTGATCGGCATAGCCATTCGGATCGCTGGCCCCCGCCCCACCGGATTTGCCTTTGTACAGATCGCGCTGCGGCGCGTTGGTGTACAGCACGCCAAGGTTGTAGGCCCCCGGCAGACCGTTAATCTGCGGACGCGCTTCAATCTCCAGCGGCAGCAGCACCCCTTTGCTGCCCTTCGTCGACCAGCTCCAGGCGTGATTGCGGCTGGAGGCATCCGGGTTTTGCTCCATCACCCCGCCCTTGAGGGTAACGGTCGGCGTGATGCTGTACGCCAGGGTGGTACCCCAGGTGTGGACGTTCCAGTTGTTCCAGGTCAGCGAGTTCGCCGATTTACCGCCGCACTGGGAGAGCATCTGGAAGTCGCAGGGGATAATCTGATCGAAGGTTTGCACCTTGTTCATCATCCCGATCCGCCAGGTCAGGCGGCGATCGTCAAAGCTACGGGCAAAGGTCAACCAGCCCAGGCGGGTGATGGACTGTCCGCCCCAACTCTCCTGGGTCAGGTCGTTGAAGTTGACCCGCGGATCCTGCACGCGCCGGGTGGTGAGATCGTCGTTGTGGTTACGGTTGACGATATTGCCTTCGATACGCGCATCGGGAATGCCGGTCCAGCGCTCCAGATCCTGGTTGAAGGTCAGCGCAAACTGGTCGATATAGGCCACACGCGGATCGTGGTTGTATCCCCCACCGCCGTTCCATGCGATCTCGTTCAGGTAGCCGAGGTTATAGGTGAAACCGTTGTCGCTGAGGATGTGGCGGATACCGAGCATCTCGCCCAGAATCGGGTCCGGCGGCGCTTCGAAGCCAAGTACCGTGCCATTCCACTCCTGCGCCATCGCCAGCGGGGAAGAGACCAATAAAGCCAGCGCGCAGACTGTTAAACGGGTGTGTTTTTGTGCCATCATATAAACCTGTGATTGAGTATTTAAGGCGTAACCGGTCGCAGGCAATTTATATATTGCCCGTCGCATTTCTTTATTTCAGGTAATAGTTTTCCCTGCGGCATTTAATAGCCACAAAAAGGGATGGAAATATCAGACAGTATTCAGCGTTACGGCAATGTTTTCTCCTGTGCGAATAACAGGCAAAAAAAAACCTAAGCGCTCCACAGCGGATGAGGCCGTGGAGCGCTTAGGTTTTGCCTGATAACCAGTAACAACCCTGCGTAATAAAACCCGGGCACCTTAACACCATCGCGCCCGGTTGCAAACCGTGAATGCTTTATAACTTAAAAAAGTGTGAGCGGTTTAACGCTTATTATTTTGACTGGATCACCCGCGCAATATCTGCCGATGTCTGCAGCGTGCGGATCTCCTGAAATAATCCCAGCGCCTCGTCGTACTCTTTGCGCAAATAACTCAGCCATTGCTTGATGCGGGCAACATGATATAACCCGGTATCGCCCTGTTTTTCGAGTCGGGAATACTTTTTCAGCAATGTCACCACTTCCGGCCACGGCATGCGCGGCTCGTTGTACTTAATCACCCGGCTGAGGTTGGGCACGTTTAGCGCCCCGCGGCCAATCATCACGGCATCGCAGCCGGTCTGTGCCATACAGGCCAGCGCGCTCTCGCGATCCCAGATTTCACCGTTCGCCACCACCGGAATGGTCAACCGCTGGCGGATCTCGGCAATGGCCTGCCAGTTAATGCGCTCAGCTTTGTAGCCATCCTCTTTGGTGCGCCCGTGGACGACCAGCTCGCTGGCCCCCGCCTGCTGCACCGCGTCGGCAATTTCAAACTGCCGGTCGCCGCTGTCCCAGCCGAGACGGATTTTTACCGTCACCGGCAGATGGGCTGGCACCGCCTCGCGCATCGCTTTGGCACCGCGATAGATAAGCTCCGGATCTTTCAACAGCGTGGCGCCGCCGCCGCTACCGTTGACCATTTTCGACGGGCAGCCGCAGTTAAGATCCACGCCCCAGGAGCCGAGCTCAACCGCACGGGCGGCGTTTTCCGCCAGCCACTCGGGATATTGCCCCAGCAGTTGAATGCGCACCAGGGTGCCGGAAGAGGTACGGCTCTGGCGATGCAGCTCCGGGCAGAGCCTGTAAAACGATTTTACCGGCAACAACATATCCACCACCCGTAAAAACTCGGTGATGCAGTGGTCATAATCGTTAACGTCGGTCAGCAGCTCACGCACCAGCGAATCGAGCACGCCTTCCATCGGTGCCAGTAATACACGCATATCAGTACCCGTAAAAAAAGACGCGCTATAGTAGCCGCAACCGCGAAGGGTGGGAAGCCTCAGTATCAGGGGAAAACGCGGGGCGGCTTAATCCGGTATCGTCTCTTCGGGACGCAGCGTCAGCACCTCAAAACCGTCCTCCGTCACGGCGATGGTATGCTCCCATTGCGCAGAGAGCTTTTTGTCCCGGGTAACGACCGTCCAGCCGTCTTTTTTGGTTTTGATGCGGCTGTCACCCTGATTGATCATCGGTTCGATGGTAAAGACCATCCCCGCCTGCAGCACCGTGCCTTCGCCTGCTTTACCGTAATGCATCACCTGCGGCTCTTCGTGCATCTCTTTGCCAATACCGTGCCCGCAATATTCCCTCACCACGCTGTAGCCCTCGCTTTCAACGTAGGACTGAATGGCATGGCCGATATCGCCAAGCGTCGCGCCCGGTTTGACGGCCTTGATCCCTCTCCACATTCCTTCATAGGTTTTGTTCACCAGCCTGCGGGCCAACGGTGAAACATCGCCAATGAGGTACATTTTACTGGAGTCGGCAATCATGCCCGCTTTTTCGAGGGTAATGTCGACGTTAACGATGGCACCCGATTTGAGCTGTTCAGACGCCTTCGGAATACCGTGGCACACCACCTCATTGACCGAGGTGTTCAGCACGTAGGGGTAGTCATACTGCCCTTTGCTGGCGGGACGAGACTGAAGCTGGTCAACGATAAACGCCTCCGCGCGAGTGTTGATCTCCATGGTGGTTACGCCAGGCTTAATAAACGCGTCCAGCATGGTGAATACAGAAGCCAGCAGCTCCCCGGCATGACGCTGACGGGCCAGCTCATCCGCCGTTTTAATGAGAATTGATGGCATTGATCACCTCCAGTAAGCGGTCGGAGCCGGATTTCAGCATCATCATCTTTATTTGTTGATGGTTAAGGTCAGGATAGAGTTCGCTCATCATGCCGAGACGGATCCAGTACTCCGCCTGCGCGTTGACCGAACGTGACATGGCTTTGCTGGCATCACGAATGTCGTCATGCAGCAGATCGGAGATTTTTACGATGCCCATATATATGTTCCATAACAATTCATATATGAATCGTATATTGATAGCGCAGCATTGTCACCCCCCTTGTTTGGGGAAATGCCCAACGTTCCAGAAAGTAATGTCTGGTATGCTCAAAAGTCATGATGTGATCCGTAGCACGGTTTCAATTTTAATTGTATGATGAATGCGTTTCATCAAGGGCTTTCACTATGAAAAAATCACTGATGGTCGTCTGGCAATATCTGCGCGCGTTCGTCCTTATTTATGCCTGCCTGTACGCAGGTATTTTTCTCGCCTCGCTGCTGCCGATTACCATTCCCGGCAGTATTATCGGCATGCTGATCCTGTTTGTACTGCTGGCGCTGCAAATACTGCCGGCAGAGTGGGTCAAGCCCGGCTGCTCAGTGCTTATCCGTTATATGGCGCTGCTGTTCGTCCCTATCGGCGTGGGTGTGATGCAGTATTACGATCTGCTGAGCGCCCAGTTTGGCCCGATATTTGTTTCCTGCACCATCAGTACGCTGGTGGTGTTTTTAGTGGTGAGTTGGAGCACGCATCTGGCGCACGGGGAGCGTAACGTGGTTGGACAGAAAGGACAGAAAAAATGATGGCCAATATCTGGTGGTCGCTGCCGCTCACCGTCGCGGTATTCTTTGCCGCCCGCAAACTGGCGGTGCGCCTGAAGTTCCCGCTGCTTAACCCGCTACTGGTGGCGATGGTGGTCATTATCCCTTTCCTGCTGCTGACCGGCATTCCTTACGCGAAGTATTTCCAGGGCAGCAAGGTGCTGAATGATTTGCTCCAGCCTGCGGTCGTCGCGCTGGCGTTTCCGCTGTATGAGCAACTGCATCAGATCCGCGCCCGCTGGAAATCGATCATCACCATCTGTCTGGCCGGTAGCGTGGTGGCGATGATTACCGGGACTTCGGTGGCGCTGCTGCTGGGCGCGACGCCGGAAATCGCAGCCTCTATCTTACCTAAATCGGTCACCACCCCTATCGCGATGGCAGTGGGTGGTAGCCTCGGCGGCATCCCGGCAATCAGCGCCGTGTGCGTGATTTACGTCGGTATTCTCGGCGCGGTTTTAGGCCACACGCTGCTGAACGCGATGCGCATTCGTACCAAATCGGCCCGCGGTCTGGCGATGGGTACAGCCTCGCACGCGCTCGGTACCGCCCGCTGCGCCGAGCTTGATTATCAGGAAGGCGCCTTTAGCTCGCTGGCGCTGGTAATTTGCGGGATCATGACCTCGCTTATCGCCCCGTTCCTGTTCCCGATTATTCTGGCGGTCGTGGGCTAAAATTTGCGACGCGTCGCGCAATTTTCATTTGAGTTTCATAAGTTGCACACATAATGAGATCAAGATCACATATAAAGCCTTAACGGCTCCGTACACTACTGATCCATTAACCCTTATGAGGCAACGCCATGCATCCACGTTTTCAATCAGCTTTCGCTCAGCTTGCAGAGAATTTGCAGTCAGCCCTGGCCCCGGTTCTGGCGGATGCACACTTCCCCGCCCTGCTCACAGCTGAACAGGTTGCCGGACTGAAACGTGCCACGGATCTGGATGATGACGCGCTGGCCTTCGCCCTGCTGCCGTTGGCGGCTGCCTGCGCCCGCGCCGATCTCTCCCATTTCAACGTTGGCGCAATTGCGCGCGGCGTCAGTGGCACCTGGTACTTCGGCGGTAACATGGAGTTCCTCGGGGCGACCATGCAGCAGACCGTGCATGCCGAGCAGAGCGCCATCAGTCACGCCTGGCTGCGCGGCGAAAAAACCCTGCAGGCCATTACCGTCAACTACACCCCCTGCGGTCATTGCCGTCAGTTTATGAACGAGCTGAACAGCGGTTTGCAGCTGCGTATCAACCTGCCAGGCCGCGATCCGCACACGCTGGCCGATTACCTGCCGGACGCCTTCGGACCCAAAGATCTGGAGATTAAAACCTTGCTGATGGACGAGCAGGATCATGGCTATCCACTGACCGGCGACGAGCTGGCGCAGGCGGCAATCCAGGCAGCCAACACGTGCCATGCGCCGTACAGCAACTCGCCAAGCGGCGTGGCGCTGGAGTGCCGCGATGGTCGCATCTTTACCGGCAGCTATGCCGAGAACGCCGCCTTTAACCCGACCCTGCCACCCTTGCAGGGGGCGCTGAACCTGCTCAGCCTGAACGGCTACGACTACCCGGACATTCAGCGCGCCATACTGGCGGAAAAGGCCGATGCGCCGCTGATCCAGTGGGATGCCACCGCCGCCACGCTGCGTGCGCTGGGCTGCACCAACGTGGACCGCGTTTTGCTGGCGTAATGTTTGATGCGGGCAGCAATGCCCGCAGATCTGATGAAAATCCCTCCAGTTGAACCGCCGTTTCTTGCGCTTACCAGACGGGTAAAGTAGCCTGATTGAAATTTCATCTTAGGTACGAGTCATCTGTATGTTGAAGCGCATGTTTTACAGCCTGGTTGTCCTGATCGGCATCGTGCTGTTGACTGCATTGGCTCTTGACCGCTGGATGAGCTGGAAAACGGCTCCCTACATCTTTGATGACCTGCAGGATTTACCCTACCGCCAGGTGGGCGTGGTGCTCGGTACCGCCAAGTATTACCGCACCGGGGTGATCAATCAGTATTACCGCTACCGTATTCAGGGCGCCCTCAACGCGTATAACAGCGGCAAAGTGAATTACCTACTGCTGAGCGGCGACAACGCGCTGCAGAGTTACAATGAGCCGGTCACGATGCGGAAGGATTTGATTGCCGCGGGGGTCGATCCGGCTGATATCGTGCTCGATTACGCTGGTTTCAGAACCCTCGATTCAATCATCCGCACGCGTAAAGTGTTTGATACCAACGATTTCATCATCATCACTCAGCGCTTCCACTGCGAACGCGCGCTGTTTATCGCCCTGCACCGGGGGATTCAGGCCCAGTGCTATGCCGTCCCTTCACCAAAAGATATGCTCACCGTCCGGGTACGTGAATTTGGCGCCCGTCTGGGCGCGCTGGCCGATCTGTATATCTTCAAACGCGAGCCGCGCTTTTTAGGGCCGCTGGTGTCGATCCCTGCGATGACCGAAGTGCCGGAAGATGCCCAGGGGTATCCGGCGGTGACGCCAGAGCAGTTGCTGGAACTGCAGAAATAGAAAACCTCAGCGAATGACGCATGCGTGATATATCACGCATTAACCTCGCTACCCTTCTATAATGAGTGATATAAGTGACATTAATTGCCTGCTCTGCAATTAATGAGTAATATTTCACTCATTACCTGAACAGGAGGTGAAATGGAGACGTTAACCGTACAGGCTTATCTGGAAGAAACATGGGTCGATATCGCGCTCATCACGTTTCCCGAGAGCGACCGCGACAACTGGAAAACCACGAAAGTTGATTATCTGACTGAATATGCTCTCGAATTTCTCGATCGTGATGATAGTCATGCGGTTTCTCTCAATCACCCTGTTTCACTCTATTTTGATGACAAGGGTAATCCTGGATGGCTCAGATTTATTGACGACATCATCCCGAGTGGAGCAAGTCGCCGGTACTGGGTAAATTTTCTTGATATCAGCGAACTGCCGTCAGGACAGCAAAATTTTGTATTGCTGAAGTATGGCACCATGTCACCTGTAGGAAATCTACGAATCAAGGAATCAGTACCGCCATGGGATGCCCCAGCGAGCGCCAAAACGTTCACCGTGGAGGATGTGATTAACCGTGCCGCCGATTTTCTTGACTATGCTCAGGAGAGAGGTGCAGCGGCAGGCGGCGCTACAGGTGCAGGTGGAGAAGCGCCTAAATTACTATTGCGCTGTAGCGACAAGCAGGCTATCTGGATTGATACCTGGCAAAATGATCCTTTAAGTCAGGACCATTATTATCTGGTTAAGTATCCGCGAGGCAGCAGAACAGAGGTTGACTGTAATATCCTGAGAGCTGAATTTCATTATTATCATGAACTTGCGGAAATGGGGTTTTCTACGATATCGACAAACCACATGCGTCTTGAGGAGGGCATCAACTACCCTTCCCTTTGGCTCCCCCGATTTGATATCAGCAGAAACGAACACGGTCAGCTTGAACGGCTAGGGATGGAATCTGTCTATTCATTACTGCAAAAAGCACCCGGTACTCTGCTTGAACAGCAGGCAACGCTGCAGACATTAATCGATAAAATCACCCGCAGTAATATGGTCCAGGAGCAGGGTTATTCCTTTGATATCGCAGCATTTATCATTGAGTGGGTGCGCCGCGATCTCTTAAATATTATTTTCGGCAACAGCGACAATCATGGACGTAATACCGCATTTATAAAAACCGATAATGAAATCATGCTTTCACCGATCTACGATTTTGCCCCGATGAAAGCCGACCCCGAAGGGATCCCTCGCACATTAAAGTGGTCACTGGCTTACGAATCAGGCGGCGAATATGATTTCAAAGGCATCGCAGAGGCACTCTCGCAATGGGTTCCTGCAGCTGATTTACTCAAGAAACTTCGCGACACCGCAGCTCAACTTGTTGATATACAGGAAAGGCTGGCGGTACGCGGCGTGCCCGCACAAATCCTCGATATGCCGGCAATTGGCTTTAAATATGTTCCGGATAAACTTGTTCGCTGGGGATTGCTATGAAAGCTGGGGATAAGAAAGAGTCGGAGCTTAAGAGCACTTTGGCCAGGTTACGTACCCGTAACCAGCAGACTAAGGCTATGACTGAGTCCGCCTCGCCGGATAAAGAAGCCAGCTCAAGCCTCAGCAGACAGCGCGTCTCGCCCAGCCTGACCCGAGTCAGTACCGTGGATCGTCAGTCTGTCATGCATTCCGTGATTCGTGACATTCTGTTGGGCCAAATATCTCAGGGACAAGCACTTAAGAAACTCAGAGTTGACGTGCTGGGGCTGAGGCAGGACGAATATGCCCGACTGGTTAAGGTGTCACGCAAAACGCTTTCAGACGTAGAAAACGATAAAGGCAATTATTCTACCGAGGTCGTAAACAAAATTTATAAACCGTTCGGGCTTGAAACTGGGTTGGTCCCTGTATCAAAAACGCTGATCGCTGCCCTCTTAGCATAAAAAAACCCGCTCGATATGAGCGGGTTTTGTCAGCTACAGGATGATTACTTCTTACGAGCGTACTTCAGGGAATCCAGCGCAACCGCGAAGATGATGATTCCGCCTTTAATAATGTACTGCCAGTAGGGGTTCACGCCGATATAGGTCAGACCGTAGTTGATAACGGTGAAGATGATAACACCGGTCACCACGCCCAGAACGGTACCCACACCGCCACTGAAGGACACGCCACCCACGACGCATGCGGCAATCGCATCCAGTTCATACATAAAGCCAAGGTTGTTCGTCGCCGAGCCGATACGACCCGCTTCCAGCAAGCCACCGAAGGCGTAGAACACCCCTGACAGGGCATAGATCACCAGCAGGTTCAGCGCAACGTTAACACCTGATACTTTCGCCGCTTCCGGGTTACCGCCGATAGCGAAGATGTTCTTACCGAAGCGGGTTTTGTTCCACAGCACCCAAACAAAGGCCACCGCAATCAGCGCGTAGAAGGTGATGTACGACAGGCGGAAGCTACCCAGCGCGATAAAGCCCTGCGTAAAGGTCGAGAAGCCGCTGTCAAACCCTGAAATCGGTGATGCGCCCACGAAGTCGTAGTACAGGGAGTTGATACCGTAAACGATGATCATCGTACCCAGCGTGGTAATGAACGGAGTCACGTTCAGGTACGCGATGATGATGCCGTTAACCAGACCGATGACGGCACCAATGGCGCAAACAATCAGGACCACCACGATAATTGGCATGGTCGCCATTTCCGGGAACACCTTATTGGCGTTCTCCATCGACTGCAGTAACGTTGCCGCGACCACCGCTGCCAGACCGACCTGGCGACCGGCTGACAGGTCAGTACCCTGGGTGACAATCAGACCTGCCACGCCCAGCGCAATGATAATACGTACAGAAGACTGAGTCAGAATGTTACTCAGGTTCAGCAGACTTAAGAACGTAGGGTCCTGGAAAATAATAATGGCCAGCAAAACTAAAAGAACAACGTAAAGACCGCCTTCTTTCAGATAAGTGAGAAAACTTTTTTGATTCAACGCACTCATGAGGAGCCCCTAATCTTAAAGGTGCAAAGACGCAAGACGCAAAATTTCGTTTTGCGTAGTCGTTTTGGTGTCAACAATTCCGGCAACGAGACCATTACTCATTACCAGAATACGGTCTGTGATCCCTAACAATTCCGGCATTTCGGAAGAAATAATAATGATCCCTTTATCTTTCTTGGCCAGCTCAGCAATCAGCTGATAAATCTCAAATTTTGCCCCTACGTCAATACCACGAGTAGGTTCATCCAGCATCAGAATTTCCGGCTGGGTTAACAGCCAGCGCCCGATAATAACCTTTTGCTGGTTACCCCCTGACAGCGAGCCAATTTGCGTACGGTGCCCTGGGGTTTTTACGCGCATCGAGTCAATAACCCACTGGGTATCGCTCTTCATGCGGGAATTATCCAGCAGACCGATTTTATTTTTATAATTATGAATATTAGAAATTAAGGAGTTAAAGTTAATATCCAGATAGGCGTAAATACCGGTCGAGCGACGCTCTTCGGTCACCAGCGCAAAGCCGTGGTTAATGGCTTCGTTGGCGTTGTGGTTATTAATCTTTTTACCGTGCAGGGTAATTGTCCCGCCGGATTTCTCACGAATACCGAACAGGGTTTCGACGATATCGGTACGTTTGGCCCCCACCAGACCGGCAATCCCGAGGATCTCGCCTTTGTGCAGGTCGAACGAAATATCGCGAATCGAAGGCTGGCGCAACGAGGTCAGGTTGCGAACTTCCAGAATCACTTCACCCGGTTTGTTCTCTTTGTGCGGGAAACGCTGGTTCAGGGAACGGCCGACCATCATGGCGATGATCTTGTCCATGTCCAGCCCTTCCAGCGGCTGAGTGGCAATCCACTGGCCGTCGCGCAGGACCGTGATTTCGTCACACAGCTGGAAGATCTCTTCCATTTTGTGTGAGATATAGACGATGCCGCATCCGCGATCCTTCAGCTTACGAATAATGGTGAACAGGTGGTTCACCTCTTTCTCCGTTAACGAAGAGGTAGGCTCATCCATAATAACGATTTTGGCGTTATAGGAAAAAGCCTTCGCGATTTCAATCATCTGCATCTGTGAAACGGATAACGTACCGACGCGGGCCCGCGGATCGATATCAATATCCAGTTCATCAAAAATAGCTTTGGTGTCGCGATACATTTTGTCCTGATCGACAAACAGGCCTTTAGTCGGATAACGACCCAGCCACATGTTGTCCATCACAGAACGCTGAAGCACCAGGTTAAGTTCCTGGTGAACCATCGAAATACCATTTTCCAGTGCTTCTTTGGCAGAATGGAAATCGATCTCTTTCCCCTGAAAAACAATGCTGCCAGAATCTTTTTGATAGATCCCAAATAAGCATTTCAATAATGTTGATTTACCCGCGCCGTTCTCCCCCATCAATGCGTGAATGGAGTGAGGCCGTACTTTTAAATTAACATTATCCAGTGCTTTAACGCCGGGGAAAGACTTGTTGATACTGCTCATTTCCAACAAGTATTCACCGGACGACTGAGTATTTGTGCTGACCATAATTATACCTTATCGGCCTCGCAGATCGCGTGATAAAAGGGCGCAGAATCTGCGCCCCGGGAGTGCTAAAACTTATTTGCTGGTGAACTGCGCCAGGTTTTCTTTATCTACGCCAACGTACGGTACGCGAACAACTTTGTTCTCAATTTTCCAGTTTGTACCGTCAGCAGCGCCTTTGCCTTCTGCCAGGTTTTTCGCCAGATCGAAGGTTGCTTTCGCCTGGTTGTTCGCATCGTTCAGAACAGTACCGGCCATTGCGCCAGATTTAACCAGTGACAGCGCTTCAGGCAGGGCATCCACACCGAAGACCGGGATAGAGGATTTGTTGTGTGCTTTCAATGCTTCAATTGCACCCATTGCCATCGCATCGTTGTTGGCGATAATTACTTCGATTTTGTTCGCGTTCGGGCCGGACAGCCAGGCGTCCATCTTATCTTTCGCCATCGCGGTGTCCCACATTGCGGTATCTAAAGCCAGCTGTTGGGTTTTCAGACCCTTGTCGTTCAGCTCTTTGATAACGTAAGTGGTACGGGCTTCAGCATCCGGGTGGCCCGGCTCGCCTTTCAGCAGCACGAACTGAACCTGGCCGTCTTTGTTCAGATCCCAGTTCGGGTTTGCCGCCCAGTGTTTAGCAATCAGGTCGCCCTGAATAATGCCGGATTCTTTAGAGTCGGTGCCTACGTAGAAGGCTTTGTCGTAGCTATCCAGCGCTTTACGGGAAGGTTCTTTGTTGAAGAACACGATTGGCACGTTCTGACCACGCGCTTTCTCGATAACGGTGCCAGCAGCAGCCGGGTCAACCAGGTTGATGGCCAGAGCTTTCACGCCTTTTGCCAGCAGAACGTCGATCTGGTCGTTCTGTTTGGACTGGTCGTTCTGGGAGTCATTCATCAGCAGCTGAATGCCAGATGCGTCTTTACCTTCTTTCTCAATTGCTTTACGTACAACAGACATGAAGTTGTCGTCGTATTTATAGATAGTCACACCAATACGGCTATCTGCAGCGTGCGCGGCCGCCCCAAAAAGCATACTTGCCATCACAGCAGACAGAGCCAACACCTTCTTATTCATGATATCTCCGGTTTTTATGCAGGGTAGTTTGTGTGAATAACGATCGGCAGGCAGCATGTTAATGAAACGTTAACGCCGGCCGAAGTCCACTTATAAAATTTCTATCTTCCTTGGTCGGTAACGCTCCAGAATGCGTTTTTTTGGTTGTTTCACGTACCTTGGCTATAGTGAAAGTGATTAATCACCGTTACATAGCGTTTCACTCTCTAAAACGCTGACATCATAGTCAGCGCCTTGTTAAGATACTGTGAATTTACTCACAGATTGAAAACGGTTACATCACCCCTCATTATCAGTTAGTGATCGGAGCCACAATTTGCCGAATGGCAACCGAGTGGCGACGCACTAAAGTCGGCATGAAACAGTGTGTTGCATTGAGATCCAGCGTGCCTGCGGCACCCTGTAACGCCAGCTCAGTGGCCAGCCGCGCCATAGAGGCGATCGGGTAACGCACGGTGGTCAGCTGTGGGTCGGTGTAACGGGCGATCGGGATATCATCGAAACCAATCAATGACAAATGCTGTGGCACCGCAATGCCGTTGTCTTTTAACGCCGTCAAGGCGCCTGCGGCCATGCTGTCGTTGTAGGCAAAGACCGCCGTCAGCTGCAGGTTGCGCCCGAGCAGTTCCACCATCGCGGCTTCCCCACCCTGCATATCCGGCGCACCGGTACCAATCCAGCTTTCTGAGGCGGTGATCCCCTGCTCCAGCAGCGCTTTCTGCCAGCCTTCACGACGCATGTCGTCATCCTCGACCCGGTGACTGGACGCCAGATAGCCGATGCGCTGATGGCCGTTATTGACCAGCATTCGCGTCGCCATCATCGCGCCGCTGACGTTATCCAGGCAGACGCAGCGATGGGCGAAGCCGGGCACGATGCGGTTAATCAGCACCATGCCGGGGATCTGCGCCATCAGCACCGACAGCTCTTCGTCGCTTAACGCTTTGGAGTGGACTATCAGGGCGTTACAGCGCTGGCGAATCAGCACCTCAATGGCATTGCGCTCTTTTTCCGCCTCATGATAGCTGTTGCCAATCAGCACATATTTGTTGTGCTCCTGGGCGACCATATCGACGGCTTTGACCAGCGCGCCAAAGAAGGCGTCAGACACGTCCATCACCACCACGCCGATGGTGTCGCTCACCTGGGTCGCCAGCGCCTGCGCGTTGGCATTGGGACGGTAGCCCAGCGCCGTCACCGCCTTCATCACGCACTCGCGTGTTTCCGGGCTGACCAGCGCGCTATTGTTTAATACCCGGGAGACCGTGGCGACAGAGACGCCCGCCTGACGGGCGACGTCACGAATGGTGATCATATTCACCACACTTATTTAGATTGCAGCAACTCACAGACACCCCCTGTGTTTAGCAAGGTGACTATTCTGGCAGCGACAAGGCAGCGACTACGTGAAGAAGCTCACAACGATGAAAACGCTTACATCCGTTTTGTTAATGATTGTGATCTGGATCGTTATCCGGATGTATTGTTTGATGATACCCCTGACGCACGTGCGGTTAATTGCCGCCAGCACCATTCGAGGGGCCCCTGGCGGAAGTAGCGCAGCCAGAGAAGAGAGAAGAGGATGTTCGCCAGCCACACCAGCGGGACAAAGGCCAGCAGCTGCAGACGGTCAAAATGCATAAACAAACCTAAATGATAGAACAGCGTGGTGCAGATAAGGGTTTGTAAAATGTAGTTACTGAGCGCCATCCGACCGACGCAGGCAATCGCCATCACCAGCCGAAAGCGGCTGAGCTGCGGCCAGAAGCCGTAGATTAGCGCAGCATAGCCAATCGTCTGGAACGGTGCGCTCAGTTCCCGGGGGGCCTGCAGCAGGAAGGCGCACCAGCGGTAGTCCCAGTTGAGCTGCCACTGCGCAATCACCGCAGGCAGGTTAATCACCAGCCCAATCAGCACCAGCCAGAAGCCGGTGCGTCGGTAGTGCCGCAGGCTGAATTCGCCCCGCAGCCAGCCGGTGCGCATCAGCGCAGCGCCAATCAGCATCATCCCCGCCAGCTGCCAGCCATACTGTGCGCCAAGGGCCAGCAAGTTGCTGCCCAGCATATCGACGCGGTTGCTGACCGCTTCCATGCCGCCGCCCAACTTCCAGAACTGCTCATACTGTAGATTCGCCGCATCCGGCACCCACGAACGGTTGGTGGATCCGCCGGAGATCATCCCCAACAGCAGCAAAATGGCCACGCCGATGACAAACAGCACCACGCCGGTATTGAACAGGTTTTTGACGTCATGGGCATCGCGGATGATACGCCAGCAGATCAGCCCCACCAGCCCGTAAGCCAGCAGAATGTCGCCATCCCAGAAGAAGATGCCATGAATGAAACCGAGCAGCACCAGCAGGGAGAGCCGGGCCTGGATCCAGCGTTTTCCGCGTTTCAGCAACAGCTGGAGCCCTGCACCAAACAGCAGGGCAAACAGGGTGAGGAATTTAACCTGGGCGAACAGATCCAGCGCCGCCCATGTCCAGGCGTCGCGCAGGGTGATGTCGCCATACCAGGCGGGGTTAAGATAGGCGGCCTTCGGCAAACCGAAGGCGCTGATATTCAGCAGCAGAATACCCAGAATCGCGACGCCACGGACGAAATCCAGCGTGACATTTCTCTCCATGTACTCTGCCCTGACGATCAGTTGTGGTGACGCACGGCGCGCAGGAACTCCTGACGGGTGTTCTGGCTGGATTTAAACAGACCGCCCAGCGAGGTCGTGGTGGTGGCGCTGGTGGCATCACGAATGCCGCGCGCTTTCACGCAGTAATGCACGGCGTCAATGGATACCGCCACGTTATTGGTGCCCAGCAGCGTTTGCAGCGCGGTAAGGATCTGCTGGGTTAAACGCTCCTGCACCTGCGGACGCTGGGCAAAGAACTGCACAATGCGGTTAATCTTCGACAGGCCAATCACCGCGTCTTTCGGGATATAGGCCACCGTTGCTTTCCCGTCGATGGTCACAAAGTGATGCTCGCAGGTGCTGGTCAGGGTGATATCGCGCACCGTCACCATCTCATCGACCTTCATTTTATTTTCAATGACGGTGATTTTCGGGAAATTGGCGTAATCCAGACCGGAGAAGATCTCATCGACATACATTTTGGCGATGCGACGTGGGGTCTCCATCAGACTGTCATCGCTCAAATCGAGATTCAGCAGCTGCATGATTTCGGTCATGTGCCCGGAAATGAGACGTTTACGTGTTTCATTGTCCAGATCCTGAACCGGCGGACGCAACGGGGTTTCAAGGCCGTGCGCAACCAGCGCTTCGTGGACAAGTGCTGCTTCTTTACTCATTGATGACATTCTGTTCTCCTGCAGGTGTGACGCTCTTCTACCCTTCGTGGGGCAAAATGTGCACTCATTGTGCGCGAGGCGGCGAGCATAATCCAGTATTCACCGCGATAATTATTCCGATTGCCGTTACCTTTCAGCCTGACGCTGCCAGACCAGCCCGCCTGCGATAAGCAGCGCGAGTCCGGCCAGGCCCAGTGCGGGCTCAAGCTGATGGGTCAGCCAGCTCGACAGCGCCGAGGTCATCGGGCCGACAAGCTGCCCGACGGCATAGCCGGTGGTAAGCAGTCCGGCCATATACCGGGTGTGGTTCGGGGCCAGTTCGCGGCCATACAGCAACGACAGCTGCACCGCGCATAAAAATCCGCCGCCCACCAGCAATGCCCCGGTCACCAGACCGGCCATCCCCGGCAGCAGCCAGGCAGCAATGACCCCCACCGCCTGCAGCCACAGCACCAGCGCCAGCCTGCGATGCGTGGTGGACACGTGACGCAGGGCGATGCTCAGGGCAATGCCGATCATCGCGGCAACGCCAAAGACCGGCCAGACAAACTGAGCAAACACGCTGCCGGGAAAGCGCAACGCCGCCATCTGCGACAGAAAAGTCGCCGGGAGGATGTAGCCAAACCCGGCGAGGCTGTAGCTCCAGACCAGACGACGTAAGTCGCGGGTCAGCGTCAGCGGCTCGGGCGTAGAGCCCGGACGGTGCAGTTGCCCGGCACGCGGCAGATAGCGGGCAATCAGCGCCACCAGCACCAGCGCCAGCACGCCGTAAATTTGCCAGGCGGCCCCGGCAGAGAGCCCTTGCGCCTGGATCCACACCGCCAGCAGCCCGCTGATGGCGATCCCGGCTCCCGGCCCGGCAAACACCGCCGCACTCAGGCCCGGCTTCGCAAAATGGGCCAGCCGCTCGTTGGTCCAGGCGGCAATCAGCACCATCGACCAGCCGCTCATGCAGCCAATAACAAAGCGTAGCAGCCCGTGAATAACGGCGTTATCGGCTACCGCCGAGAGCAACGTCAGCGCCACGGCACCAGTAATTCCCAGCCACAGGCGGCCTTCGACAAAGCGGTGCGCCCGCATGGCATCCCACGCCCCCACCAGATAGCCAAGGTAGTTCATGGCGGCCACCAGCCCGGCGCTGGTCAGGGTAAGCTGCCCGGCGGCAATCATCAGCGGCACCTGCGGGGTAAAGGCAAAGCGCCCTATTCCCATCGCAACGACCAGAACCACAAATCCGCTGAGCGCGATACGCAGCGCCATGACCACTCCAGTTGTTAAAGTTTCGTAAATTCATGATGCAGGATATGAGGTTAATGCGGAAGTGAAAGTTGCTCACACGTTATTGAATAATTGTATTATGGCTTTCATACATCGATATCACCTTCCTGAAGGAGCCCTGCATGGAACTGCTCGAAGAGCACCACTGTTTTGAAGGTCGGCAGCAGCGCTGGCGGCATGACTCCGCGGTGCTGAACTGCGCGATGACGTTCAGCATTTTCCTGCCGCCTGCCGACGGCGCGGCCAAACCGCCGGTGCTGTACTGGCTCTCCGGCCTGACCTGCAATGATGAAAACTTCACCACCAAAGCAGGCGCCCAGCGCGTGGCCGCTGAGCTGGGGATCGCCCTGGTGATGCCCGACACCAGCCCGCGCGGCGATGACGTGGCTGACGACGCCGGTTACGACCTGGGCAAAGGCGCCGGGTTCTATCTCAACGCCACCCAGCAACCCTGGGCGCGTCACTACCGGATGTACGATTACCTGCGCGATGAGCTGCCTGCGCTGATTCAGGCGGAGTTCGCGGTTAGCGATCGCTGCGCCATCAGCGGGCATTCAATGGGTGGACACGGCGCGCTGATCATGGCGCTGAAAAACCCGGGTAAATATGTCAGCGTGTCGGCCTTTGCGCCAATTGTGAATCCGACCCAGGTGCCGTGGGGACAAAAAGCGTTCTCGGCCTATCTGGGTGAAGATACGGCGAGCTGGCAGGCATGGGACAGCTGTGCGCTGATGCTGGCCAGCCAGCCGGAACAGGCGATCCCAACGCTTATCGATCAGGGTGATGGCGATCAGTTCCTCGCCAGCCAGTTGCAGCCCGCAGTGCTGGCCGAAGCCGCACGCCAGACATCCTGGCCGCTGACGCTGCGTATCCAGCCAGGCTACGATCACAGTTACTACTTCATGGCGTCGTTTATCGACGATCATCTGCGCTTCCATGCGCAGTATTTATTGAAGTAAGCGCGGCCTGATGCCCTCTCCTAAAGGGAGAGGGCATCAACCCATGGCCAGGCAAGCGCAGTGCCGCCCGGCATTTCATGCATCAGAACTGGTAATCCACCGCCATAAAGTAACGGCGTCCATCTTCGTTGTAGGTGTAGTCGTCGCGGCTGAGGTCTTTATCCATCAGGTTCATGACGCCCGCGCGCAGCTTGACGTTTTTGCTCGCCTGCCATGCGCCCCCGGTGTTCCACACCACGTAGCCGCCCGGCGTTGTGCCGCCGCTGGTAACGGTACGTTTTTCACCGGTATAGTTACCCTGCACGTAGAAGGACCACGCCTGCGATGCCTGCCAGTCAACCGTACCGTTTGCGGTATGGAAAGGCAGATCGGAGAGCGGCTTGTTGTCGCCATTGCTGACATCACGTCCGTCGTTGTAGGTGTAGTTCAGGCTCACGCGCCAGTCTTCGGCCAGCGGGAATTTCAGCTCCGTCTCCAGGCCACGAATACGTGCCTTGTTAACGTTGTAATAGCGGAAAACCGGCTCGCCATCGGCGTTCAGACCGACATAGTTCGGGTAGCTCTGCGCCTGGTTGACGTTCGCGGTACGCAGGATGCTGATCCGATCGTCGACATCATTCTGGAAGGCGGTGACGCTGGCCTGCACGCCCTCTAACCAACCCTCTTCGCCGGTATAGTAGAGACCCAGTTCGACGCTTTCGCTGGTTTCCGGCTTCAGATCCGGGCTCCCGACAATCTCACAGGCACCACGGCAGGACCCGGTGGTCCAGTCCGGGCTGAGCTGCAGCAGGGAGGGTGCTTTGAAGGCCGTTGCCCAGCCCCCTTTCACCGTCACGGTATCGGTCGCGTTATAGACCAGGTATGCACGCGGGCTCCAGTGGTCGCCGTAAGTTTCGTGGTCATCCATACGCACGCCGGTGGTCAACGCCAGTGGCTCGAAGATCCGCCATTCGTCTTCGATAAACAGCGCGTACTGGTTGGCAGACGTATTACTGCTGCTGCCGCCCGTCAGGTTAACCGGATCTTTCAGCTTGTCGTGACGCCATTCGCCACCGAGGGTCACCAACTGGTTGATATCACTCAGCGGCAGAACATATTTGCCGTCAAGGGAGGTGTTTTCGGAGGTGATCGGGCTGCTGTTGCCCGGATTCTTATTCTCGACTTTCTCGCCGTAGAACTTCAGTTCGCTGTTGCCCAGCCCCCAGCGGCCATTGTGGCTCAGAGAGTAGTTCTGGCGTTCAAGGCGGTTCTGATCCAGTGAGTCGGAGTCCCGGTCCTGGCGGTCAAAGCCGTAGCCGGCGGTGAAGTCATGATTTTCGTTCGGTGTCCAGGCGAATTCGACGTTGGCGTCGCGGCTGGTAAAGCCTTCGATACGCGGTGTTTCACCGGTGGCGGTGGTCGTCGATTCCTGCGGTTTGTCTTTGTCGCGCTGCTGCACGCTGCCGAAGGCTTTCAGGCCGAGAACGCCGTCCACCAGCGGGCCGCTGGTATAGAACTGGCCGCCATAGGTGTCGCCGCGGTCGCGGTGTTCCTGGATGGTAGTGTCTGCGGTGAGCGTGCCGGTCCATTTCTGACCAATTTTTTTGGTGATGATGTTCACCACGCCGCCCAGCGCATCGGAGCCGTACAGCGAGGACATCGGCCCACGCACTACTTCGATACGATCGATGGCGTCAACCGGGATCCAGTTAAGATCGAAGTCGTTATGACGAAAGACCGCATTGCGCGAGTTGACGCGCTTACCGTCAATCAGGATCAGCGTGTAGCTGCTGTCGAGTCCACGAATGCTGACGCCCTGGCGGTTGTCTCCTTCGTTGGTGAGTTGCACGCCCGGAACTTCCTGTAACACATCTCTCAGGTTCTGCACCGGTTTGCGCTGCAGATCCTGCTGGGTGATAACGCTGATACTGGCAGGGGCATCTTTCAGGTTTTGTTCATTGGCCGATGCAGTAACAACCATCGTTTCGCCAGATTCAGCGGCAACAACCGGCAGGGCTAAGGACAGAGCAGACACGCACAGTCCTCCCCGTACGAAGGGATTCAACCTAAACATTCCAAATCTCCATGAGGTAAACACAACAAAATCAACTCTATATTGCTCACATCGCATCGCATGCCGCCCGCTTCTCTGGCGAATCGGCTCAGTATTTCTTTGCAGGTGTGGCGGCGGCGTCCTCCCCTGACCAGGGCGATGACGTCCACTCCTTCATCCTTTTCATTGCGATGCTAACGATAAAGCAAACGATAACTATTATCAATTCAATTGTTAAAAGTTATGTCAATTTTTCATACTGTGGAGATAAAAAAACCCGCTCGGATGAGCGGGTTGGAGAGAGAGGCAATTACTTTTTAACGCTGTCCGGGAATTCCATTTCGCTGTAGCGAACGAATTTCGATCCTTTCGTCAGCTTGTAGCCGAACCAGATGATCAGGAACAGCGGGATACCAATATAGGTTGCTGCCACGCCGCCCCAGTCAATGGTGTCGGCCAGGAAGGCTTCGTAGTTCTGTCCAAGGGTGATGATCAGACACAGCACAAAGGCAAAGATCGGTCCCAGCGGGAAGAACCCGGAGCGGTACGGCAGGTTGTTAATATCAAACCCTTGCTTCACGTAGCCGCGACGGAAACGGTAGTGGCTGATGGCGATACCGAGCCACGCGATAAAGCCCGTCATCCCGGAGGTATTCAACAGCCACAGGTAGACGGTCTGGTTGCCGAACATCGAGGTCAGGAAACACAGGCAGGCAATCACAGTGGTCGCATACAACGCGTTACGCGGCACGCCGCCACGGGACAGCTTCGCGAAAATACGCGGCGCTTTGCCGTCGCAGGCCAGAGAATAGAGCATACGGGTTGAGGCATACATGCCGGAGTTGCCCGCAGACAGGACCGCCGTCAGGATCACCGCGTTCATCACTGCCGCCGCCGAGAGCAGACCCGCATGCTGGAACACCAGCGTGAACGGGCTGACGCTGATGTCTTTAACATCATTGCGCAGCAGGCTCGGATCGGTATACGGGATAATCAGGCTGATAATCAGAATCGCGAATACATAGAACAGCAGGATACGCCAGAACACCTGACGCACCGCGCGCGGAATGTTCTTCTGCGGATCTTCGGATTCTGCGGCCGCAATCCCGATGAGCTCGGTACCCTGGAAGGAGAAGCCGACGATCATCGCCACGCCAATCATCGCCGCGAAGCCCCCGGCAAACGGCGCATCGCCAATCGCCCAGTTGCTCCAGCCCGCCGGTTTGGCACCCTGGAAGATACCGAAGATCATCGCGATGCCCACGGCAATAAAGATGACGATGGTGGCGACTTTGATCAGCGAGAACCAATATTCCGCCTCGCCGAAGCCGCGCACGGAGATGTAGTTCAGCAGGAAAATCACCGCCATGAACACGGCGCTCCAGATCCAGCCCGGCGTGTCCGGGAACCACCAGGACATCACCAGCTGCGCGGCCACCAGGTCAACGGCGATGGTCACCGCCCAGTTGTACCAGTAGTTCCAGCCCAGCGCGAAGCCGAAGCCTTCTTCGACATATTTCTGGCCGTAGGTCGCAAAGGAACCGGATACCGGCATGTACGCCGCCAGTTCGCCCAGGCTGGTCATCAGGAAATAGACCATCAAACCGATCAGAATATAGGAAAAGAGCGCGCCGCCAGGGCCCGCTGCAGAAATGGTCGCACCAGAGGCGACAAATAACCCTGTACCGATAGAACCACCAATGGCGATCATCGTCAGGTGACGCGCCTTGAGTTCGCGACGTAGCGCGGGCGCTTCTGTGGTTTTAGTTTCGGAAACCATATGAAAATGCTGTCCATTCAAAAAATGAGGCGAGATTGTAGCAGACGATCCGCGTTCCTTCCGGCACAAATGCCCTGTTATAAGAGAGCTTCATGACCGGTCCAGGATTATAAGTAAAGCTGAGATCGCAGGGATTGCACCCTCCCCTGACGAAGAGGGTGACAAGCTATTGCGCGCAGTAGCGCAGGAAGCGCTGCAGGGAGTTGGAGAGGTGCTTCTGCCGATGATGAATGCGCCACAGGGTGCGCACCAGCCGGGGAACCGGAACGGGTATTTCCACAAGCGAACCGGATTCCAGCTGCTCGGCAATCACCCTGCGCGACAGGCAGCTGATGCCCAGGCCGTGACGCACCGCGTGCTTGATGGCCTCTGAGTTGCCCAGCTCCATGCCCATCTGAAACTGCGGCAGGTGCGAGAGCAGCAGATAGTCGACGATCTCGCGCGTACCGGAACCCCGCTCGCGTAAAATCCACGGTGCCTGCGCCAGCAGCTCCAGCGTGATCTCCTGCTGCAGTAAAGGCGAAGCGGGCGAGGCAAAGACCACCAGCTCATCTTCAAGCCACGGCTCGGCGATGACGTCGGCGTTATGGCATGGCCCTTCGATAAGCCCGATGTCGACCCGAAAATCGATCACCGCATTGATCACGTCCTGGCTGTTGCCGACGCTCATCTCCAGCGGCAGCGCAGGGAAGTCGCGGCGGTAGCGGGCAATCACTTCCGGCAGGATGTAGTTGCCGATGGTGCTGCTGGCAGAGACGCGGATGGCACCGTTATCCTCGCGAAACAGCTGTTCGATTTCAACGGTCTGCTCCAGCAGGGCCAGCGCCCGCGGGTAGAGTAAGCGCCCGTGTTCGTTGACCACCAGCCGCTTCCCTACCCTGTCGAACAGCTGAACGCCAAGCTGACCTTCCAGATCGGTCAGGGCGGCACTGACGGCAGACTGCGACAGTGACAGCATTTGTGAAGCCTGGGTCGTTGACCCGCTTTTCAGCACCTCGGCGAACACTTCGAGCTGGCGTAACGTAATGTGCATAGGGGGCTATCCGGTACGGCAAGCGCGTTGCTTACCACTTATAGAGATTAATTATAAATATATAATCAATTTTATTTTTAAACCAGAGCGCCGTAACCTTTTAGCCAGATAAAGGAGAAGGTTATGACAACACTCACTCTACAGCATCAGCATTCAATGTGGCATTACGTTCCGGGCCTGGCGCTGAGTGCACTGGTCACCGGCGTCGCGTTATGGGGCGGCAGTATTCCGGCAGTTGCGGGAGCAGGCTTCAGCGCTCTGACGCTGGCCATCCTGCTGGGGATGGTGGTCGGTAACACCCTCTACCCGCAGATTCATAAACCGTGCGACGGCGGGGTTCTGTTCGCCAAACAGCACCTGCTGCGCCTTGGGATCATCCTGTACGGTTTTCGCCTGACTTTTGCGCAGATTGCCGACGTCGGGGTCAGCGGGATCGCCATCGACGTATTAACCCTGACCAGCACCTTTATCCTGGCCTGCGTTATCGGGCAGAAGGTGTTCGGACTGGATAAACAGACCAGCTGGCTGATTGGGGCAGGCAGCAGCATCTGCGGCGCGGCTGCGGTGCTGGCGACCGAGCCGGTGGTCAAAGCAGAATCCAGCAAAGTCACCGTGGCGGTGGCGACCGTGGTGATCTTCGGGACGCTGGCGATCTTCCTCTACCCGGCGATGTATCCGCTGGTGGCGCACTGGTTTAGCCCGGAAACCTACGGGATTTACATCGGTTCGACGATGCATGAAGTGGCGCAGGTAGTGGCCGCCGGTCACGCCATCAGCCCGGAAGCGGAAAATGCGGCGGTGATCGCTAAAATGCTGCGCGTCATGATGCTGGCACCGTTTCTGCTGATTCTGGCCGCGCGGGTAAAACAGCTGGCCCCAGCAGGCAGCGGTGAGAAAAGCAAAATTACCATACCGTGGTTTGCAATCCTGTTTATTGTGGTGGCGGTGTTTAACTCGTTCCATCTGCTGCCGAAAGCCGTGGTGGATATGCTGGTAACGCTGGATACCGTTCTGCTGGCGATGGCGATGGCGGCGCTGGGCTTAACCACCCACGTCAGTGCGCTGAAAAAAGCCGGTGCCAAACCGCTGCTGATGGCCCTGCTGCTGTTTGTCTGGCTGATTGTGGGCGGCGGCGCCATCAACCTGGCGGTTCATAGCCTGATGGCATAAACCATTTCAACCTTCTCCTGTTAACCCGCTATCATATGCGTTTGCGGGTTAACGGGAGTTTTATATGAAATATGTTGGAGCGCACGTCAGCGCTGCTGGTGGTCTGGCCAATGCCGCCATTCGTGCCGCCGAAATCGAGGCGACCGCTTTCGCCCTGTTCACCAAAAATCAGCGCCAGTGGCGCGCCGCGCCGTTAACCACTCAGGTGATTGATGAGTTCAAAGCGGCCTGTGAAAAGTACCATTTCGGCCCTGGCCAGATCCTGCCCCACGACAGCTACCTGATTAACCTGGGCCACCCGGTTCAGGAGGCGCTGGATAAGTCCCGCGAGGCGTTCCTTGATGAGATGCAGCGCTGCGAACAACTCAGCCTGACGCTGCTGAACTTCCACCCTGGCAGCCACCTGACGCAGATCGACGAAGACGCCTGTCTGGCGCGGATCGCCGAATCAATCAATATCGTCCTGGCGCAAACCGAAGGGGTGACAGCGGTGATTGAAAACACCGCCGGACAGGGCAGCAACCTCGGCTTTCGCTTTGAACACCTGGCGGCAATCATCGACGGCGTGGAAGACAAAACCCGCGTCGGGGTCTGCATTGATACCTGTCACGCCTTTGCCGCGGGCTACGACCTGCGCAGCATTGAAGAGTGTGAGAAAACTTTCGCCGAATTCGAGCGCATCGTCGGGTTCAACTACCTGCGCGGCATGCACCTGAACGACGCCAAAAGCGCTTTTGGTAGCCGCGTCGACCGCCACCACAGCCTGGGCGAAGGCAATATCGGCCATGATGCGTTCCGCTTTATCATGCAGGACCCGCGCTTTGACGGTATCCCGATGGTACTGGAAACCATTAATCCGGATATCTGGGCCGAAGAGATTGCGTGGCTGAAGGCGCAACAAACAGCAGACGTCACGGCATAAAAAATGGCCGGTTGGATCGCGTGACGGGTAACCAATGATTACCCGTCACGGCCTGCACTCAGGGAAATCAGGCGTACTTACGCACGCACTCTTCCACTAAATCCCAGAACCAGTCGGTATCGATAGTGATACCCACTTTGGTATTCGCCGGTTTACCCAGAACGCCCAGCTCATCGCACACGGTACGGCCATAGCAGGGGCCACTGTTTACGTCGATTTCGACGTACATATCCTGCGTTTTAATCCCGGCAGGATTAATGAGATAACCGATACAGGTGGCGTCATGCACCGGCCCCCCGGCTAAGCCGTAGTTTTCGAATTGCGTTTTGAGGGTGAAATTCATGATGTCGCTAAACAATTTACCGGCCGGACCGCCCGCTTTTTCCATTCTGGCAATAACGTCGGCGGTGCAAACTGTCTGGTTGGTGAGATCCAGGCCCATCATCACCAGTGGCACGCCGGAGGTGAAGACAACGCGGGCCGCTTCCGGGTCGGCGAAGATATTAAATTCGGCAGACGGTGTGAAATTGCCTGTACCGTATGCACCGCCCATTAGCACGATTTCGCGAATTTTAGGCAAAATAGCGGGCTGCATACGCATTGCCACCGCAATGTTCGTCAGCGGACCGACGGGAACCAGGGTGATATCGCCCTCACTTTCCATCAGAGTATCAATAATGTATTTCACCGCATGGGTGCTTTCAGCGTTGCGCATCAATGGCGCAAATACTGGCCCGTCCAGCCCTGTTTCGCCATGAATATTATCGGCCACGATTTGTTGGCGCATAATAGGCTGGGGCATGCCCGCATAAACCGGGACATGAATATCAAGAGCCTGACAAACATTTAATCCATTCACTAATGTTTTATCCAACGTTTGATTACCGGCGACGATCGTTATGCCTAATAAATCTATTGCAGGATGTTTTGCCGCCAGCATTATAGCAATCGCATCATCATGGCCAGGATCGCAATCAAGAATAATCTTTCTCTTTTCCATTTTTACTTCCTCAGTTCGCTGTTACGTTAATTCAGATACATCAAACACAGGGGCTTATTTCGACGATTGAATCCTAACAATGGAGAACGTATGCTGGATATGAGAAATCTCACATCAGGAAGCTGCCGTGAAAGAGATCCACAATGACGTATTGAAACATCAGCTGATTGAGGAATCGAACTATAAGGTACTGTTTTCTATAGATATTTTACATGACACCCGGCTAATTCAGGTACCAGCCGGGGGGTTTATTGTGAAAGAGGCCAGTCAGCCGACGTATCTCTTCTACCTGGTGCGCGGGCGGGCTAAACTGTACGCGTCCCTGCCCAATGGGAAGGTCTCATTGATCGATTTTTTTAGCGCACCCTGTTTTATTGGCGAAATTGAATTAGTCGACACCGATCACGAACCACGTGCGGTACAGGCCATTGAGGAGTGCTGGTGTCTGGCATTGCCCATGAAACAGTATCGTCCTTTATTATTAAATGACGCGACTTTTTTACGTAATCTTTGCGTTGCGTTAAGCCATAAAAATTACCGTAATATCGTATCCTTAACTCAAAACCAGTCTTTCCCGCTAATTAACCGGCTGGCAGCCTTTATCTTACTCACACAGAATTGTGATATATATCGCGAAAAACATACGCAGGCTGCTGAATATATGGGTGTGTCATATCGACATCTGTTATTTGTTATTGCGCAATTTACCCATGACGGCGTGTTAGTAAAACAGAAGGCAGGTTACATCATTAAAGATAAAAAACGACTGACCTCGCTGGCGCGGGAGATGGATCCGTTAAACAATTTTACGACGTTATTCCATTAAAAAAGGCAGAGTTTCCTCTGCCTTTTATTTTCTACAATGGATTATGCCGCTTTAGCGACGACCTCAGCTTCCGGGCGCTTCAGCACCGCGTAAGAGAGACCGGCCACCAGCGTACCGGCGATAATCGCAAACAGGTAACCCAGCACTGGGGTGATAGCGCCAGGGATCAGCAGCACAAACAGACCGCCGTGCGGCGCCATCAGTTTTGCGCCAATCGCCATCGACATTGCACCGGTCACCGCACCGCCGACGATACAGCATGGCAACACGCGCATCGGGTCACGGGCAGCGAACGGGATTGCCCCTTCGGTGATAAAGCACAGACCCAGAACCAGCGCCGCTTTACCGCCTTCCTGCTGTGCTTTGTCGAACTTACGACGGGCAATGATAGTCGCCAGGCCCAGGGCCAGCGGAGGCACCATACCCGCCGCCATGATGGCCGCCATCGGGGCGTAGGTCTGGGTACTCAGCAGGCCAACACCGAAGGCGTAGGCCGCTTTGTTCACCGGACCACCCATGTCGGTACACATCATGCCGCCGAGGATTGCACCCAGCAGAACCGCGTTAGCTGTGCCCATGGTTTGCAGCCAGTGGGTCAGGCCTTCAAGGATGCCCGCAACCGGTTTGCCGATCAGGTAGATCATGCCAAGGCCAACCACCAGGCTGGAGAACAGCGGAATGATCAGGATCGGTTTCAGCGCTTCCATACTCTGCGGCAGCTTAAGCTTCGAGCTGATGAACTTCGCCACATAACCCGCAAGGAAGCCAGCAATGATACCGCCGATAAAGCCCGAACCGGTGCTTACCGCCAGCATCCCGCCGATAAGACCCGGCGTCAGGCCTGGACGATCCGCGATAGAAAACGCAATGTAACCTGCCAGCACTGGCACCATCAGCGCAAACGCCGAGCCGCCACCAATCTGCATCAATGCGGCTGCCAGCGTGCCCTGCTCTTTAAAGGCTTCGATACCAAAGGCGAACGAGAGCGCAATACACAGACCACCGGCTACCACCATCGGCAACATGTAAGAGACGCCCGTCAACAGGTGACGATAGGCACCCGCGGACTCTTTCTTGCCTTCGCTGGCAGAGGATGCCGTGTTGCCCGTAGGCTGATACAGCTTCGCTTCTGCCTGCGCTTTATCCAGCTCCTGCGCCGTTTTCTTCAACGCCAGGCCGGTAGAGGTGCGGTACATCGGCTTACCGGCAAACTTCGCCAGGTCCACTTCAATATCCGCCGCGACGATGACCAGATCGGCTGCAGCCACCTCTTCCGGGGTGATAGCATTGCCGGCACCCACCGAGCCGCGGGTTTCGACTTTTACCCACCAGCCGCGTTTTTTGGCTTCGGTTTCAATGGCTTCAGCCGCCATAAAGGTATGCGCTACACCGGTTGGGCAAGCGGTGATCGCGACCACGCGTTTTGGACCACTGACAACTGCCGGGGCAGCGGCTGCAACAGGTGCGCTGTACACCGCCGCATGGCCTTTCGCTTCGCTCAGGAACAGTTCCGGGTGTGCCACGGCGCGATTGATATCGCCCAGCCACACTTTTTTGCCGTTCAGCGCGCTGTCAGCCGGGATGCTGTCAGCCAGCACGATGACCAGTTCGGCATCGCCCGGGTTGTCGATGAAATCAAGGTGTTCTTTATGTCCTGCCGAACTCAGCAACGTTTTCGCCATATAGGCGCGAGCCTGTCCGAGGGCAGAGTCAATAATCAGCAGCGTTTTCATTATGCCTCTCCTGCTGTTAGTTAAAGGGTTTCAAGTCAACACGCGCCATCATCGCGGCCAACTGGGTACGATCGGTAATCCCGACATTGCTCTGGCTAACGGCCAGGGCAGCAACGGCGGTGGCAAGACGTAAAGTGTGCTCACTGGACTCACGCATCAGCAGGCCATAAATCAGCCCGCCAACCATCGAATCCCCTGCGCCAACGGTGCTAACCACTTCCACTGACGGCGGCTTGGCGATCCATTCGCCAGACGCGTTAACCCACAGCGCGCCTTCTGCGCCCAGCGAAATCACCACGTGAGCGATACCCTGCTCGCGCAGCGCATGGGCGGCTTCAATCACATCCTTTAATTCTGGCAGCTTACGGCCAGCCCAGATCTCAAGTTCGCGACGATTTGGTTTCACCAGCCACGGCGCGGCTTTCAGACCGGCTACCAGCGCATCGCGGCTGCTGTCAAAAATGATGCAAGGACACTGGCTGCGCAGGCGCGTCATCCAGTCGGTAAAGGCTTCAGGGCTGACGCCGGACGGCAGGCTGCCGCTGACGCACACCATATCGAACTGACCCAGCCATGTCAGGGAGTCAGTGACAAAACGCTCCCAGTCGGACGGAGTGACTTCAAAACCGGAGAAGTTCAGGTCGGTCACTTCGCCGTCTTTTTCGGTCATTTTCACATTGATGCGGGTGCGGCCCTGCACAACCTGAAAACGGTTGGCGATCCCCAGCTCGCTGAACAGCTGCTGGAAACCATCCTGGTTATCTTTACCGAGGAAGCCACCTACTGTGACGTCGATACCGAGATCTTTGAGCACTTTCGCGACGTTAATCCCTTTACCGGCGGCGTGCAGGCCAGTGGTACGCACGAGGTTGACTTCACCGCGCTCAATTTCCGGGCAAAAACCCACCAGGTCGTAAGCCGGGTTCAGCGTAATAGTTGCAACACGTCTGCTCATTATGCGCCCTCCCCCAGGCCTGCTGCGATGGCTTCGCCAATCGCTTTCAGCGCCTGTTCAGCATCGGCACCTTGCGCGGTGAAGCGCAGGCGGTGACCTTTCTTCACGCCCAGTGCGACGACTTTCATCAGGCTGCGGCCGTTAGCCGGTTTCCCGCTGCCGTCGAGGTTGGTGACGGTCACATCGCTGCTAAATTGCTTGATGGTGTTCACCAGCATGGTGCCCGGACGAGCGTGCAGGCCGTGTTCGTTACGCACTACAAATTCAGCGCTCAACAGATCGTCCAGTGAAACGTCGTCGCTGGTCAGCAGCGCCAGCAGGGTCGCGGCATCGGCGTTCAGCAGTTTTTCAGCTTTGTTGTTCAACAGCAGGTCGCTCAGGCGCTTAAGCACCTCAACCGGCTGTTCATCGGCCATGGCGACGGTAACCAGCAGCGCGGTTTTTTCGCCTGCGGTATCAAAGGCGGTGGCCGCGCGGCTGACCGCGATAGCGCTGCGCAGGTTGCCCTCGGCGCTGTCGTTCAGCCAGATACCCTGACCGAGGTTCAGCGGCGTATCGTTAATGGCGTGGGCCACGAAGGCGGTATCCACCGCGCCCGCTTCTTTCAGGCGACCGGCGTTGAGCGCCTGCAGGGTCACCAGATCGGAGGCGACGACGTCCAGCGTCAGCGTTTCGTTGTCCAGCTTCAGCGCGTCGCTCTGCTTCTCGCCCATCAGCAACGCACGCAGCTCTTCAGAAGTTGTTGCGGATTTGAGCTGTTCAGCCACGGCGTCGTCGCTCAGGACGTGCGTCAGCTGGCGCAGCAGGCCGAGGTGTTCGTCGCTGCTGGCGGCAATGCCGATCGCGACGTAGGCGACCTGGCCTTCACCCCACAGGACGCCCTGCGGGAACTGATAGACCTGAACGCCGGTTTTCAGCACCTGATCGCGGGTATCGGTGGTGCCATGCGGAATGGCGATGCCATTGCCGAGAAATGTTGAGGTTTGCAGCTCGCGCGCCAGCATGCCGTCAACGTAACCGTCGGCGACGTTGCCTGCCTGCACCAGCGCGGCGGCCACCTGACGGATGGCCTCTTCTTTCGTACCGGCCTGTTCGCCCGGATGGATGTCCTGCACGGATAACTGGAACATGGTTCTCCACTCCTGCTGAAATTGAATCGTTTCAGCTAACATGAAAAAAAATACGCTATTCCGGTGAAACTGATCGATACCCGATAGCGCTGAAACGTTTCAAGAAGTCTTGCTCTTTCTACAAAACCTTGCAAGTAAAGTTACAATTCAGCATGCAGAAGTTAGATATGCAGCACATTTTCTTTGCAGGCCATTCACTTCAGCCTCTCTATTTTGTTTTTTACCGCTGCGTTTCAGCAACTTCAGCAACAGTGATTTTTATTCTGAAACGGGCTTTTGATTTATTGTGGGGAATTGATCCGGGCACCTGTTCATTTTCTGACAAGCGGCGTAAACTCCGCGTCTCTTCACTATCATTGATACAGAAACATGCACACAACCCCCGCTGCCGCCTCACCAAAGCCATTTGATTTGACGTCATCGGCGTTTTTGATTGTTGCCTTCCTCACCGGTATTGCCGGTGCGTTACAAACACCGACGCTGAGTCTGTTCCTCACCAACGAGGTTCATGCCCGTCCGGCGATGGTAGGCTTCTTTTTTACCGGAAGCGCCATTATCGGCATCCTCGTCAGCCAGTTTCTGGCGGGTCGTTCGGATAAGAAAGGCGATCGCAAATCGCTGATTGTCTTTTGCTGTCTGATGGGCGTATTCGCCTGCCTGCTGTTCGCCTGGAACCGTAACTACTTCGTGCTGCTGTTTGTCGGCGTGTTTCTCAGCAGCTTTGGCTCGACCGCTAACCCGCAGATGTTTGCCCTTGCCCGGGAACATGCCGACCACACCGGGCGCGAGGCGGTAATGTTCAGCTCAATCCTGCGTGCGCAGGTATCACTGGCCTGGGTTATTGGCCCGCCGCTGGCCTATGCGCTGGCGATGGGGTTTGGTTTTGCGGTGATGTATATCAGCGCGGCGGTGGCGTTTGTGGTCTGCGGTGTGATGGTGTGGTTTTTCCTGCCGTCGATGCGTAAAGAGCCAAAGCTGGCGACCGGCGTGCTGGAATCCCCGCGCCGCAACCGACGCGACGCACTGCTGCTGTTTACGGTTTGCACCTTGATGTGGGGCACTAACAGCCTGTACATCATTAACATGCCGCTGTTTATTATTAACGAGCTGCACCTGTCGGAAAAACTGGCGGGAGTGATGATGGGCACGGCGGCCGGGCTGGAAATCCCGACCATGCTGATTGCGGGCTATTACGCTAAACGCTTCGGCAAACGCTTCCTGATGCGCATTGCCGCCGTTGCGGGCCTGCTGTTCTATACAGGGATGCTGACTGCGCATTCGCCGGTGCTGCTGCTGGGGTTACAGCTGCTGAACGCCATCTATATTGGCATCCTCGCCGGGATTGGCATGCTTTACTTCCAGGATTTGATGCCGGGTCAGGCGGGCGCGGCCACTACGCTGTACACCAATACCACCCGTGTGGGCTGGATTATCGCCGGATCGGTGGCCGGAGTGGTGGCTGAGTTCTGGAGCTATCACGCCGTGTTCTGGATTGCCTTGGGGATGTGCATGCTCACCACCCTCTGCCTGACGCGAATTAAGGATATTTAAGGCGCGGTGAGCGACTCGAGTTCCAGCAGCCAGGTCATGGCCTGGGGACGCGAGGTGCCGCACATCTCCCGCGCTGGCTGCAGGCCAGCGCACACTTTGGGGCGCGAGCTCAAGCCGAATATTTTGCAGCGCTGCTGCGCATCAAGCTGAACGCAGGGCGTATTGGCAGGCTTGCCGTCAGGCATCCCGGGAATGGGGCTGGAAATGGACGGTGCGGTGCAGCATGCTCCGCAGTCTGGACGACAATCCATATACGCTCTCCGGGTTGACTGAAACCCGCATCAGCGGGGGTGTCGCGCACAGTAACACCTTTTGTGTATTGATAGCAAAAGCCGCTGATTCCGCTTGCCTGAAATGCCGCGCGCGAGTAATTTGACGCGATATTTTTGACCTTCCCGTGAACAGGATTAAAGCAATGCCAAGAGCGAACGAGATTAAGAAAGGTATGGTGCTGAATTACAACAGCAAACTGCTGATTGTTAAAGACATCGACATTCAGGCACCCAGCGCCCGTGGCGCAGCAACGCTGTATAAAATGCGTTTTGCCGATGTGCGTACCGGCTTGAAAGTGGAAGAGCGTTTTAAAGGCGACGATATCGTGGATACCGTTACCCTGACCCGCCGCTATGTTGATTTCTCCTATATTGACGGCAACGAATACGTCTTTATGGATAAAGAAGATTACACCCCGTATATCTTCACCAAAGATCAGATTGAAGAAGAGCTGTTGTTCATTCCGGAAGGCGGGATGCCGGATATGCAGGTTCTGACCTGGGACGGCGTACTGCTGGCGCTTGAGCTGCCGCAGACGGTTGACCTCGAGATCGTGGAAACGGCACCTGGCATCAAAGGCGCATCAGCCTCTGCGCGTAACAAGCCGGCGACCCTGACCACCGGTCTGGTGGTACAGGTGCCTGAATACCTGTCCGCAGGTGAAAAAATCCGTATCCATATTGAAGAAAAACGCTATATGGGTCGTGCTGACTGATCGTACGGCTTGCCCGGTGACGTTGCGCTTACCGGGCCGACAAAAAAACCGGCCATCGAGCCGGTTTTTTTATGTTTATAGAGGTTACAGCAGCTCAGGATATTTGGTCATCTTCAGCGCCAGCTCCACGCCGCGCACTTCCGCCATCCCTTTCAACCGCCCAATCGCCGAGTAGCCCGGGTTGGTTTTCTTACGCAGGTCATCCAGCATCTGGTGGCCGTGATCCGGACGGAACGGGATCGGACGCAGATCGCCCGCCAGTTTGCGGCGCTGCTCTTCACGCAGGATCGCATCCACCACCGCGACCATATTGACGTCGCCGCCCAGGTGCGCTGCTTCATGGAAGGTCTTCGGATTCTCTTCCCGGCAGGTGGCGCGCAGGTGGGTGAAGTGAATACGGTCGCCGAAGGTTTCGATCATCTGCACCAGGTCGTTATCCGCACGCACGCCGTAAGAGCCCGTACACATGGTAAAGCCGTTATGGATACTGTTAACGGCGTCTTTCAGCCACTGCATATCTTCAATCGTTGAGACGATGCGCGGCAGGCCGAGGATTGGACGCGGTGGATCGTCCGGGTGAACCGCCAGGCGCACGCCTGCTTCTTCAGCAACCGGAACGATAGCCCGCAGGAAGTGGGCCATATTCTGCTGCAGCTGGGCTTTGTCGATATGGCCGTACTCCGCCAGACGCGCGCGGAACTGATCGAGGGTGTAGCCCTCTTCCGCACCCGGCAGACCGGCGATGATATTGCGGGTCAGTTTTTCGATATCGGCTTCGCTGGCGGCGTTAAACCACGCCAGTGCCTGCTGCTGCTCTTCCGGGCTGTAGTCCGCCGCGGCGCCGTCGCGCTTGAGAATGTGCAGCTCAAAGGCGGCAAAGGCAATCTGGTCAAAACGCAGCGCTTTAGAGCCGTCCGGCAGTTCATACTCCAGGTCGGTACGCGTCCAGTCGAGGATCGGCATAAAGTTGTAGCACACGGTATCAATGCCGCAGGCCGCCAGGTTACGAATGCTCTGCTGATAGTTGGCGATCCAGGTGGCGCAGTCGCCCGAATGGGTTTTGATCTCTTCGTGAACCGGGATACTTTCGACCACCGACCAGGTCAACCCTTTCTCCGCCAGCAGCGCCTGACGCTGCTTAATTTCCTCTACCGGCCACACCTGCCCATTAGGAATATGGTGCAGCGCCGTGACAACTCCGGTTGCGCCAGCCTGACGCACATCATCAAGAGAAACCGGATCTTTTGGCCCGTACCAACGCCATGTTTGTTCCATTGCTTCACCCTCTAAAGTTGTTATACCAATATGAATGACTACTATGACGACTACCATACAGGCTTGCGGTAAAGGGTCAACGTGCCTCGCCAGATTGATTGATCTACCTCACAGTTCCCGGATAATTACGGCTTACCAATTCAATTTGCTGTCATATAACTTTACACTGAGATTGTTAATTAACGGTTAATCAGGTGTTTATTTCATGAAGACAATTGCTTCCACCACACTACCCGCTCACGTATTGCAGCCGCAGTACGATCGCCAGAAACTGCGCTCCCGCATTGTGCATTTCGGCTTTGGCGCCTTTCATCGTGCCCATCAGGCGTTACTGACTGACCGGGTGCTGAACGCCAGGGGTGGCGACTGGGGGATATGTGAGATTAGCCTGTTTAGCGGTGATACGCTGATGAGCCAACTGCGGGCGCAGGACCATCTGTTTACGGTGCTGGAAAAAGGTGCCGATGGCAATCAGCCGATTATCGTCGGGGCGGTACATGAGTGCCTGAACGCGAAGCTGGATTCACTGGCGGCGATCATTGAAAAATTTTGTGAACCGCAGGTGGCGATTGTCTCCCTGACGATTACCGAAAAAGGTTACTGCATTGATCCGGCCACCGGCGCGCTGGATACCGCTAATGAACGTATTATTCACGATCTGGAAAACCCGGACCAGCCGCACTCGGCGCCGGGGATCCTGGTCGAAGCATTGCATCGCCGCCGCGAGCGGGGCCTGTCGCCGTTCAGCGTCCTCTCCTGCGATAACATTCCCGATAACGGCCACGTAGTGAAAAACGCGGTGCTGGGGATGGCTAACAAACGCTCGCCGGCGCTGGCAGCGTGGATTGCGGAGCATGTCAGCTTCCCCGGCACCATGGTTGACCGCATCGTCCCCGCCGCGACCGACGCGTCACTGGCAGAAATTGCCCGTGAAGTGGGCGTTGAGGATCCGTGCGCCATCAGCTGCGAGCCGTTTGTGCAGTGGGTGATTGAGGACAATTTTGTCGCCGGTCGCCCGCAATGGGAAGCCGCTGACGTGCAGATGGTGCAGGACGTCCTGCCGTGGGAGCAGATGAAGCTGCGCATGCTTAACGGCAGCCACTCCTTCCTGGCGTACCTGGGCTATCTGGCCGGGTTCGCCCACATTAACGACTGCATGGCCGACGCCAGTCTGCGCGATGCCGCCCGCCGTCTGATGCTGAACGAGCAGGCCCCAACCCTGCGCATCACCGGGGTGGATCTCACCGCCTATGCCGACAGCCTGATCAACCGTTTTGCTAATCCGGCCCTGCAGCATCGGACCTGGCAAATTGCGATGGACGGCAGCCAGAAACTGCCCCAGCGGATGCTCGAAGGTATTCGCATCCACCGCCAGAAAGGAACCGCCTGGCCGCTGCTGGCGCTCGGCGTGGCCGGCTGGATGCGCTACGTCAGCGGTGTGGACGACGCGGGCAACGCCATTGACGTGCGCGATCCGCTCAGCGACAAAATCCGCGCCCTTGTTGAGACCAGCAGCGAGCAGGAACGCGTCACCGCCCTGCTGACGCTGAGTGAAATTTTTGGCAACGATTTGCCGCAGGATGCGCAGTTTGTCAACGCAATCACCCAGGCCTGGCAGCGCATCAGCCAGTCGGGTGCACGGCAGGCCGTTATTGATACGCTGAATCTTTAACGATCGGTGCCTGATACGCGAGCGGGGGTTCTCTCCGTTCGCCTCTTCCCTTCTCAGCACTGTTCTTTTGCGCCAGGATTACTGATAATTGTTATAGCATTACATTTATCACTCCTGGAGCACATGTGACTAAAACCAACCTGATCACCGGTTTTCTCGGCAGCGGAAAAACCACGTCGATATTGCACCTGCTGGCCAACAAAGATCCTGACGAAAAATGGGCCGTGCTAGTCAATGAGTTTGGCGAGGTCGGTATCGACGGTGCCCTGCTGGCGGATAGCGGTGCCCTGATTAAGGAGATCCCAGGCGGATGCATGTGCTGCGTCAATGGTTTACCGATGCAGGTAGGGCTGAACACCCTGCTGCGTCAGGGTAAACCCGACCGTTTACTGATTGAGCCCACGGGCCTCGGCCATCCGAAACAGATCCTCGACCTGCTGACCGCCCCGGTGTATGAGCCGTGGATCGACCTGCGCGCCACCCTGTGCCTGCTCGACCCGCGCCAGCTGCTGGATGAGAAAAGCGTCCAGAACGATAACTTCCGCGATCAGCTTGCCGCCGCCGATATCATCATTGCCAATAAAGAAGACCGCGCCACCCCCGAAAGCGCTGCCGCGCTGACACTGTGGTGGCAGCACTTCGGCGGCGATCGCCAACTGCAGCACACCACGCAGGGGGCTATTGATAATGCCCTCCTCGACCTGCCGCGGCATAACGTCGCCGAGCTGCCCGCCAGCGCAGAGCATTCACACGGTCGTGGCGAGAAACAGGGCCTGGCAGCATTGAGCCTGCCCGCGCACCAGCGCTGGCGTCGCAGCCTGAACAGCGGCCAGGGGCATCACGCCTGTGGCTGGGTATTTGATGCCGACACCTGCTTCGACACCATTGGCCTGCTGGAGTGGGCACGCCTTGCGCCGGTTGAACGGGTAAAAGGGGTGATGCGCATTCCTGAAGGGCTGGTGCGCGTCAATCGTCAGGGGAGCGATTTCCATATCGAAACACAGAATGTCGCGCCACCGGATAGCCGTATAGAGTTAATTAGTGCGGTTAACACCGACTGGAATGCGCTTCAGTCCAGCCTGTTGAAGCTTCGTTTAACCTCGGGCGACTAACGTTGCCCCGTTTTAACTGCTGACGACATAAAGATGACAACCCGAATACCACTTATTTTACTGCTCAATATCGCCGGTCTGGCGCTCTTTTTATCCTGGTACCTGCCGGTGAACCACGGTTTCTGGTTCCCGCTGGACAGTGGGATCTTCCACTTCTTTAATCAGGAGCTGGTGAAGAGCCGCGCCTTCTTATGGCTGGTGGCGATCACCAACAACCGCGCGTTTGACGCCTGCTCGCTGCTGGCGATGGGCTATTTAATGCTCACCTTCTGGCGTCAGGAGAACGCGGCGGGACGTCGACGCATTGTGATGATTGGTTTAACGATGCTACTGGCCGCGGTGGTGATCAATCAGCTGGCGCAGGCTATTATCCCGGTTAAGCGTTCAAGCCCGACCCTGTTCTTCCCGGATATTTACCGCGTCAGCGAACTGCTGAACATTTCGACAAAAGACGCTTCCAAAGACAGTTTCCCGGGCGATCACGGCATGATGCTGCTTATTTTTTCCGCATTTATGTGGCGTTATTTTGGGTCTAAGACTTTCGCATTAGCCCTGATTATTTTTATGGTTTTTGCCTTCCCCCGGGTAATGATTGGCGCGCACTGGTTCAGTGATATTGCCGTTGGCTCGGTTTCGGTCGCGTTGATTGGTCTTCCCTGGTGTCTTATGACTCCTTTGAGCGATCGGGTTATTGCCTTGTTCGATCGTTACTTGCCGGGTTAATACAACAATTTTAAAACAAATAACGCACCGTTATTAACAATATCCATCACTGATTATTTAATGACCACAGGTAATTTTCAGCCTTTTCATTTCCGAAATGTCCTATTGCGACAAAAATAATTCCGTGAAAAATGAACGAGTTGCACAATTATTAACCAGCATAATGGTTGTGTTTCTCTTTCCCGCGCAGTGACTTTAGGTATCACTTTTTCTTATAAAAAAAGGATATTTTTACTCGCATTGACCCGCACGATGGGGTAATCTCAAACTCGTTTTACCTCATTGCGGTTATTATTTTTTAATGTAAATAAATTTGTGCGGCTCGCCACAGATTTGACCATAAAGAATTGTCTCATTGTGCGCAGGTATTTAGTCTCGTCTCGCTTGGCATTTTTTATAACGATATTCGTCGTTAAGGACTTCAAGGGAAAATAAACAAAATGGTCAAATCTCAACCGATTTTGAGATACATCTCACGAGTGATCCCGGCGATAGCAGTAGCGGTTCTGCTTTCAGCTTGTACAACTAATACCGCAAAGAATATGCATCCTGAGACGCGTGTTGTGGGTTCGGAAGACGCCTCTTCACTGCAAGCCTCTCAGGATGAATTTGAAAAGATGGTCAGCAATCTGGATATCAAATCCAGACTGATGGACCAGTATGCCAGCTGGAAAGGCGTACGCTATCGCTTAGGCGGCAGCACTAAAAAGGGAATTGATTGTTCCGGTTTCGTACAGCGTACTTTCCGTGAGCAGTTTGGGTTAGAACTTCCGCGTTCAACTTATGAACAACAGGAAATGGGCAAATCTATTTCACGTACCAGTTTACGTACGGGTGATTTAGTGCTCTTCCGGGCGGGTTCAACCGGCCGTCATGTCGGCATATATATTGGTAACGACCAGTTTGTCCACGCATCCACCAGCAGCGGTGTGATTATTTCCAGCATGAACGAGCCATACTGGAAAAAGCGCTATAACGAAGCGCGTCGTGTTCTGACCCGTAGTTAACCCCTGGTGCTGTCTGTTTCCCTTGACTGACAGCCCAGCATAAAAGCACTGCTCCGGCAGTGCTTTTTTTGTTTTACGATCTGCGATTCATCTCCATCTGGCGCGGGTCAGGACGTTCCAGGCTATAGTCTCGTTACGTGAGTTTAGCCGTCAAGATGACGCGAGCGGCCTTTCAGGATCCCATAACGTTTATGTTCACCCGCTATTTATCATTTCGCCGCAAAGCGCTGATCCTCAGCCTGACCGCCGGACTTCTTATCACCCTGCTCTGCGGCGGTTCGCAGTTTTTGATGAGTCGCCATAAGCAGGAAGTAAGATACGACAGTCTGATCAGTGGTCTTGCTAACTACATGAACGGCTATTTTTCCGAGCTGCGCCGCTCGGTTGATATGCTGCAGCCGCTCACCTTAAGCCAGTGCAGCGGTATCGCCTCTGAACTCACATCACGCGCCGCATTCAGTCTCAACGTCCGCGCCTTTTTGCTGGTCAAAGACAAAATCGCCTTTTGCTCCTCAGCTACCGGACCGATGCAAATGCCGATCTCGGAGCTGGTACCCACAATCGACGTAAATAAAGACGTTGACATGGCCCTGTTGCCCGGCACACCGATGATGCCGAAAAAACCGGCCATTGCACTGTGGATGAGCAATCCCCTGCTGGCGAACGGCGGGGTGTTTACCTCCATTAACCTCAACCTGGTGCCTTATCTGCTGTATACCGCCCGCCAGGACGAGTTTATCGGCGTGGCGCTGGTTGTCGGCAATATGGCGTTCACCACCTGGTCAGACCGGCTGCTGCTGTCGGCCGATTTACACGGCAAGCCCGTCCGTTCGGTTCAGGTAAAGGGACTACCGCTGCAAATCTATCTGTATGCCGATAGCTGGATGCTGGAAGAGGTGCAGTTTGCCTTGCTCTTTGGCCTGATGTGCGGCGCGCTGGCCAGCGGGCTCTGCTACTACCTGATCATCACCCGCGCAAATCCGCGTAAGGAGATCCTCACCGCCATCAAGCAGAATCAATTTTACGTGGTTTACCAGCCGGTGGTGGATGCGCATGATTTACAGATGCGCGGCGTCGAAGTGCTGATGCGCTGGCACCATCCCGGCGCCGGGGAGATCCCGCCGGATGCCTTTATTAACTTTGCCGAAGCGCAGAAGCTGATCGTGCCTCTGACGCTACACCTTTTCGATCTGATCCGGCGCGACGCCCCGATGCTGCAGAAGCGGCTGCCGCCGGGTTCCAAGTTGGGGATCAACATCGCTCCTGGCCATCTGCACGCCGACAGCTTCAAAGACGATATGCGCCAGTTCGCCGCCTCGCTGCCGCCAGATCATTTTCAGCTGGTGCTCGAAATTACCGAGCGCGACATGCTCAACCAGAGGGAAGCGACAAAGCTGTTTGAGTGGCTGCATCTGGAAGGGTTTGAAGTGGCGGTGGATGATTTCGGTACCGGGCACAGCGCGCTGATCTATCTGGAGCGCTTTACCATGGACTACCTCAAAATCGACCGGGGGTTCGTCAGCACCATCGGCATGGAAACGGTCACCTCACCGGTGCTGGATGCCGTTTTGACTCTGGCTCGCCGCCTGAATATGGTGACGGTAGCAGAAGGGGTGGAGACACCCGAACAGGCAAAATGGCTGCGGGAGCACGGCGTCAACCTGCTGCAGGGGTTCTGGATCAGTCGCCCGATGCGCCTGGAGCAGCTGATGGTCTGGGAGCCTGACGTTCAGCTCGACGGGGAATAAATTCACAACCTCAGCGGCGTCACTTATTATTCAGGTAACGAGCCGGCCCGCTGCCTGCGGGTCAGAACAAAAAAGGAATACGTAGCGGAATGATTGTGCGCGTTGTGATGGTGCTGATTGCGATGATAAGTGGACTTTGTCAGGCGCAAACCATAAAAGAGAGCTTCGCCTTTGCAGTTATTGGCGAGCCGAAATACGCCATTAATTTCGACCATTACGACTACGTTAACCCGGCAGCGCCGAAGGGCGGCAGCGTGACCCTGTCGGCTAACGGCACCTTCGACAACTTCAACCGCTATGCCTTGCGCGGCGTGGCGGCCGAGCGTACCGACGCGCTCTACGATACCCTCTTCACCACCTCTGACGACGAGCCGGGCAGCTACTATCCGCTGGTGGCCGAGATGGCGCGCTACGCCGATGACTTTTCCTGGATGGAGCTGACCCTCAATCCGCTGGCGCGCTTTCATGATGGCACCCCGGTGAAGGCCAGCGATGTCGCTTTTACCTTTCACAAGTTTATGACCGAAGGCGTGCCGCAATTTCGTCTGGTCTATAAAGGGGCCAACGTTACTGCCATCGCCCCGCTGACCGTGCGCATCACCCTCACCCACCCGAATAAAGAGGACATGCTGAGCCTGCTGACGCTGCCAGTGATGCCCGAAAAGTTCTGGAAGGATCATAAGCTCAGCGACCCGCTCTCCACCCCGCCGCTGGCAGGCGGGCCGTATCGCATCACCCACTGGCGGATGGGTCAGTATCTGATTTACTCCCGGGTGAAAGATTACTGGGCAGCCAATTTGCCGGTAAACCGCGGGCGCTGGAACTTTGACACCCTGCGCTACGACTATTACCTCGACGACAACGTGGCGTTCGAAGCGTTTAAAGCGGGCGCATTTGATATGCGAATAGAGAGCAGCGCCAAAAACTGGGCGACGCGCTATAACGGGAAAAACTTCACCCGTGGCTACATCGTCAAAGAGGCGTTTAAGAATGACTCGGCCCAGGATACCCGCTGGCTGGCGTTTAATATTCAGCGTCCGGTATTTAGCGACAGCCGCGTGCGTCAGGCAATTACCCTTGCCTTTGATTTCGAGTGGATGAATAAGGCGCTGTTCTACGGCGCCTATAGCCGGGTGAACAGCTATTTCCAGAATACCGAATATGCCGCGCACGGCTACCCGGATGCGGCCGAGCTGACGCTGCTTGCGCCGCTCAAAGTGGCCGTTCCTCCTGAGGTGTTCACCACACTCTACCAGCCGCCGCGTTCGACAGGTGACGGCTTTGATCGCGATAATCTGCTGCAGGCCAGTAAACTGCTGGATGAGGCCGGGTGGGAAATCAAAAACCAGAAGCGGATCAACACGCAAACCGGCAAGCCGCTGAGCTTTGAACTGCTGCTCCCCTCCGGGGGCAACAACCAGTGGGTACTGCCGTTCCAGCACAATCTTGAACGACTGGGCATTACCCTGGACATCCGCCAGGTAGATAATTCGCAAATCACCAACCGGATGCGTAACCGCGATTACGACATGATGCCGCGCCTGTGGCGGGCCATGCCGTGGCCGAGTACCGATCTGCAGATCTCATGGGCCTCGCAATATATAGATTCCACCTACAACGCACCGGGAGTGAAAAACCCGGCGGTCGATGCCCTGATCGCCCAAATCGTCGCCGCCCAGGGCAATAAAGAAAAACTGCTGCCGCTGGGACGGGCGCTCGACCGAGTGCTGACCTGGAACCATTACATGCTGCCGATGTGGTTTATGGGGCAGGACAGAGTTGCCCACTGGGATAAATTCTCGCTTCCTGCCCAGCGTCCGGTGTACTCGCTGGGGTTTGAAAACTGGTGGTATGACGTTAACAAAGCGGCGAAATTACCCGCCGAACGGCGTTAAGGAATCACAATGGGCGCTTATTTACTACGTCGCTTGCTGCTGGTGATCCCCACCTTGTGGGCCATTATCACCATCAACTTTTTTATTGTGCAGATTGCCCCCGGCGGGCCGGTCGATCAGGCTATCGCCGCTATCGAATTCGGGAACAGCGGGACGATGCCCGGCGGTGGCGGCGAAGGGCTGCGCGCCAGCCATGCCCGCACCGGGGTCGGTAATATTAACGAGAGCCAGTATCGCGGCGGACGCGGCCTCGATCCAGAGGTGATCGCCGAGATCACCCAGCGTTACGGATTCGATAAGCCGCTGCATGAGCGCTATTTCAAAATGCTGTGGGACTATCTGCGCTTCGATTTTGGCGACAGCCTGTTCCGCAGCGCCTCGGTACTGCATCTGATCAAAGAGAGCCTGCCGGTGTCGATTACGCTGGGGCTGTGGGGGACGTTGATTATCTACATGGTCTCGATCCCGCTCGGGATCCGCAAAGCGGTGGATAACGGCAGCCGGTTCGATATCTGGAGCAGCACCTTTATTATTGTCGGCTACGCGATCCCGGCGTTTCTGTTCGCAGTGCTGCTGATCGTCTTTTTTGCCGGCGGCAGCTATCTGGATCTCTTCCCGCTGCGTGGGCTGGTATCGACCGATTTCAGTAGCCTGCCATGGTACAAAAAAATTACCGACTACCTGTGGCACATCACCCTGCCGGTGCTGGCGACGGTGATCGGCGGCTTTGCCGCACTGACCATGTTGACCAAAAACGCCTTCCTCGACGAGATCCGCAAGCAGTATGTGGTGACCGCCCGCGCCAAAGGCGTAAGCGAACGGCGCATCCTGTGGACGCATATTTTCCGCAACGCGATGCTGCTGGTGATCGCCGGTTTCCCCGCCACCTTTATCAGCATGTTCTTCACCGGCTCGCTGTTAATCGAGGTGATGTTCTCCCTTAACGGCCTGGGCCTGCTCGGCTACGAGGCGACCGTCTCGCGTGACTATCCGGTGATGTTTGGCACGCTCTATATTTTCACCTTGATTGGCCTGCTGCTGAATATCCTCAGTGATATTTGCTATACGCTGGTCGATCCGCGTATTGACTTTGAGGGCCGCTGATGCCGCGATTAAGCCCTATTAACCAGGCCCGCTGGGCACGTTTTCGCCATAACCGCCGCGGCTACTGGTCGCTGTGGATTTTTGCCCTGTTTTTCGCTCTGAGCCTGTGCGCGGAGATTGTCGCCAACGATAAACCGCTGCTGGTGCATTTTGACGATCGCTGGTACGTGCCGGTGGTTAAAGATTACAGCGAGCGAGATTTTGGCGGCCCGTTTGCCACCGCGGCAGATTACCAGGACCCGTGGCTGCGCACGCAGCTGAACGCGCGTGGCTGGGTGCTGTGGGCACCGGTGCGCTTTGGCGCCAACAGCATTAACTTTGCCACCGACACCCCCTTCCCGTCACCACCTTCGGCGCAGAACTGGCTGGGCACCGATGCTAACGGCGGCGATGTGCTGGCGCGCATTCTGTACGGCACCCGAATTTCAATTCTGTTCGGCCTGATGCTGACCCTTTTCTCCAGCGTGATGGGGGTGCTGGCAGGGGCAATTCAGGGTTATTACGGCGGAAAAATCGACCTCTGGGGGCAGCGCTTTATTGAAGTCTGGTCCGGGATGCCGACGCTGTTTTTAATCATTTTGCTCTCAAGCGTGGTGCAGCCTAACTTCTGGTGGCTGCTGGGCATTACGGTGTTGTTTGGCTGGATGGCGCTGGTGGGCGTGGTGCGGGCCGAGTTTTTACGCACCCGTAACTTCGACTATATTCGCGCGGCGCAGGCGCTGGGAGTTGGCGATCGTGGGATTATTTTCCGCCATATGCTGCCCAATGCGATGGTGGCGACGCTGACCTTCCTGCCGTTTATTCTGTGCAGCTCAATCACCACCCTCACCTCGCTCGATTTTCTCGGCTTTGGTCTGCCGCTGGGTTCCCCTTCGCTGGGCGAGCTGCTGCTGCAGGGCAAAAACAATTTGCAGGCACCGTGGCTCGGGATCACCGCCTTCCTCTCGGTGGCCGTGCTGCTGTCGCTGCTGATTTTTATTGGCGAAGCGGTACGCGATGCCTTTGATCCTAACAAGGCGGTTTAAGATGACGCAGCCCCTGCTTCACATCGACGCGCTCTCCATCGCCTTTCGTCAGCAGGACGAAACCCGCACCGTGGTGAACGATATCTCCCTGCAGATTGCCGAAGGCGAAACCCTGGCGCTGGTGGGCGAATCTGGCTCGGGTAAGAGCGTGACGGCGCTGTCGGTGCTGCGCCTGCTCCCAACTCCGCCGGTGGTTTATCCCCAGGGCGATATCCTGTTTCGCGGCCAGTCGCTGCTGCATGCCGACGAGCGCACGCTACGCGGGGTGCGCGGCAATAAAATCGCGATGATTTTCCAGGAGCCGATGGTCTCGCTTAACCCGCTGCATACGCTGGAAAAGCAGCTCTATGAGGTGCTGTCTCTGCACCGCGGCATGCGCAAAGAGGCGGCGCGCGGCGAGATGCTCGACTGCCTGGATCGCACCGGGATCCGCAATGCGGCAAAACGGCTCGGCGATTTTCCGCATCAGCTTTCCGGCGGTGAACGCCAGCGGGTGATGATCGCCATGGCGTTACTCACCCGTCCGGAACTGCTGATCGCCGATGAACCGACTACCGCGCTGGACGTGACGGTGCAGGCACAGATCCTGCAACTGCTGCGTGAGCTGCGCGACGAGCTGAACATGAGTCTGCTGTTTATCACCCACAACCTCGGCATTGTGAAAAAGCTTGCCGACCGGGTCGCGGTGATGCAGAACGGGCGCTGCGTGGAGCAGAACACCACCTCGGCGCTGTTTACTGCCCCACAGCACCCCTATACCCAACGGCTGCTCGACAGCGAGCCCGCAGGCGACCCGGTGCCGCTGGCTCAGGATGCCGAGCCGCTGCTGAGGGTGGAAGATCTCTCGGTGGCATTCCCGGTCCGTAAAGGCCTGCTGCGTCGCGTGGTGGAGAGTAAGCAGGTGCTGAGCAACGTCAGCTTCACCTTACGTCCGGGAGAAACGCTGGGGCTGGTGGGTGAGTCAGGCTCCGGGAAGAGCACCACCGGGCTGGCGCTGCTGCGCCTGATTGCCTCCCGGGGGACGATTCTGTTTGACGGTCAGCCGCTGCACAGCTGGGATCGCCGACAGATGCTGCCCGTCCGTCACCGGATGCAGGTGGTTTTTCAGGATCCGAACTCTTCGCTCAATCCCCGCCTTAACGTGCAGCAAATTATCGAAGAGGGCCTGCGCGTGCATCAGCCCGGCCTCAGCCTGCAGGTGCGTGAAGAGGAAGTGATTACCGTGATGCGCGAAGTGGGACTCGATCCCGAGACCCGTCATCGCTATCCGGCGGCGTTCTCCGGTGGGCAGCGTCAGCGCATCGCCATCGCCAGGGCACTGATCCTGCGACCGGAGCTGATTATCCTGGACGAGCCGACCTCGTCGCTCGACAAAACGGTGCAGGCACAAATTCTGGCCTTGCTGAAGGATTTACAGAAAAAGCACCGGCTAGCCTATATCTTTATCAGCCATGACCTGCAGGTCGTGCGCGCGCTTTGCCATCAAGTGATCGTGTTGCGTCAGGGAGAGGTGGTCGAGCAGGGGGAATGCCAGCGCGTCTTTGCCGCGCCGACGCAGGCGTATACGCGTCAGCTGTTAGCGTTGCGCTGACGCTCAGGCAGAGTTCTGGCTGGAGAAAGGCTCGGCAATTGCCACACCAAAGTTCTTCAGTCGGCAGGTCGCCGCAAACTCATCCTGACTTTTCACGAACAGACACGGCTCGCCTTCGCACTCCAGCACCGAGCTGTAAAGTTCAATGTCGGTCAGGGCCTGACTCAGTCGCTCCATTACCGGCCACGCGTTACCCTCTTCAGGACTCAGCAGTTTAAGCGCCACCAGGCAGTTCTCACAGTTCGGGGTGCTTTGCGGAATCGGTTCAACTTTCGAACCTGCAAAACCCGCCGACCAGCGATAGCTCTGCGGCAAGCGGTGGACAATGGAGTGCTGTAATGTATTCACGTTCGTTCCCCGGAAGAAAATATACTTCACAATTCATTTACATTTATAGTAACACATCGCTACTGACCTGCTCTGTTTTTAAAAAGAAAACGCTTACAGCCAGAATCCATCGGCGTTGGCGTCTACTTTGTCAGAGCTTTTTGTAAGCGTTTCAGGTCGCAGTCGGCGCTATATTTACCCGTTTTTGCGATCTAACTCAACCTTTTTAACTACAAGGTTGTGACTATTTACATAAATAGATTTTACATAAAAGAAACAAAACAGGCGGGAATGAACAGCATCCTGGTTGACATGTATCAAAAAAGGGTCCCATCGGGACCCTTTTTTGTGATTCAGCTCACCGATTTTTTGGGCCGACTCGCGTAAAGGCAGAACAGAATCGAGCCGGTGGCGCACAAGGCGATTGACCATAGCATCGGCCAGGCACTGTTGAAGGTGGCCAGCGAGAGCAGCGCGCCAACGATAGCGCCGATACCAAAGCGGAAGGTCCCCGCCAGCGACGAAGCCGTGCCGGCCATGTGTGGGAACTCGTCGAGGATCACCGCCATCGCATTGGACGATACCATCGAGATACAGCCCACAAACGCCGCAATGCCAAATACCAGCGCCCAGAACCCCACGTCGAAGTAAGCGGTCACCACCATCCACACCGCCATCACGAACTGGATCCACAGCCCAATACGGAACATGTTTAACGCCCCTACCCGGCGCACAAAGCGGCTGTTAATCATCGTCAGCACAAAGATGAACACCACGTTCAGCGCAAAGTAGTAACCAAAGTGCTGCGGGGACACATGATTAAGCTCGATGTAGACAAACGGCCCGGCGCTGAGGAAGGAGAACATCCCGGCAAAGCTGAAACCGCTGGCCAGCATATAGCTCAGCACGCGCTTATGGCGAAACAGCGAGGCAAAGTTGCCCAGCGTAGTGCGAATGTGGAACTTCTGCCGCCGTTCTATCGGCAGCGTTTCTTTAATAAAGAAGAAGATCATCGCCGAGGCCAGCAGCGCCGCCAGCGCCAGGATCCAGAAAATGGCGTGCCAGCTAAACCACACCAGCACCGCGCCCCCGACCATTGGCGCCACCAGCGGCGCAACGGTGGTAACCAGCATGACAAAGGACATCATGCGGGAGAACTCTTCTTTCGGGTAGATATCGCGCATCAGGGCATTGATCACCACGCTTGCCGCCGCAGCCGCCAGGCCGTGGAAGAAACGCATCACAATCAGCTGATCGATGGTCTGCGACAGGGCACAGGCCATCGCCGCACCGGCAAACACCAGCGTGCCACCGAGGATCACCGGCTTACGTCCGATGCTATCCGCCATAGGGCCATACAGCAGCTGCCCCAAAGCAAACCCCAGAATATAGGTGCTGAGGGTCATCTGCGTGCTGCCAGCCGGAACACCGAACTGTGCGGAAATTACCGGCAGCGCAGGCAGATACATATCGATGGACAACGGCATCAGCATGGCCAGCAGGCCAAGAATAAACACGATGCTGTACGACGAGTGTGGCCTGGTGGTCACAGTGTGCTCCTGAGATTAGCGTGAAAGCAGGCCAACGCTGGCAATTTCTTCTTCCGTCAGCGGACGGTATTCGCCTGGCTCAAGGTCCGGGTCGAGCGCAATCGCCCCGATACGTTCGCGATGCAGGCCGACCACGTGGTTGCCCACGGCGGCAAACATGCGTTTCACCTGATGGTAACGCCCTTCGCTGATGGTCAAACGGACCTCAGTCGGGGTGATGATTTCCAGCACCGCTGGTTTAGTCAGATCTTTCTCATTATGCAGCTGAACGCCGTGGGCAAATTGCCCGGCGGTGCTGTCACTGACCGGCGATTCCAGCTTCACCCGATAGGTTTTCTCGCAGTGGTGACGCGGGGAAGTGATGCGGTGCGACCATTGACCGTCGTCGGTCATCAGCACAAGACCGGTGGTGTCGATATCCAGACGCCCGGCAGCGTGCAGCTTGTAGGCTACCGGCTCATCGAGGAAATAGAGCACCGTCGGGTGATCCGGATCGTCGGTGGAACAGACGTAGCCATCCGGTTTGTTGAGCATGAAATAGCGCGGGCCATTTTGCTGCGTCAGCGAGTTGCCTTCGTATTCCACCTGATGGTCAGGCTGGAGTTTAAAAGCGCTGTCTCGCACAATGTCGCCATCCACAGTCACATGGCTGCCGCGGATCAGACGCCCGGCAATAGCGCGGCTTACGCCGAGTTGCTGAGCGATAAACTTATCAAGTCGCATGAAATATTTTAAGCCTTAAGGGTGCCAGGAGCCGGACCACAGGTCCGAAAGAAGCAGTTAGAACAGCCCAGTATAGCGGGCTATCTGCGCCACTCAAGGGAAAAAGTTTCGTGGCATACTATGTGCGAGATAACCAAACCGAGAAACCATGACTTTTACACTTCGCCCCTATCAGCAGGAAGCCGTCGACGCCACCCTCGCCCACTTTCGCCAGCATAAAGAACCGGCTGCCATTGTCCTGCCCACCGGTGCGGGCAAAAGCCTGGTGATTGCCGAACTGGCGCGGCTGGCGCGCGGGCGCGTGCTGGTGCTGGCGCACGTTAAAGAGCTGGTCGCGCAAAACCATGCCAAATACCTGGCACTGGATCTCGAGGCCGACATTTTCGCGGCCGGACTCCAGCGTAAAGAGAGCCACGGCAAAGTGGTATTTGGCAGCGTACAGTCGGTGGCGCGTAATCTGGACATGTTCCGCAGCGAATTCTCGCTGCTGATTGTGGATGAGTGCCACCGCATCAGCGACGATGACGACAGCCAGTATCAGCAGATCCTCGCGCACCTGAAGAGCGTCAATCCGCACATTCGCCTGCTGGGGCTGACCGCCACGCCGTTTCGGCTCGGCAAGGGCTGGATCTACCGCTTCCACTATCACGGCATGGTGCGCGGCAATGAAAAGGCGTTGTTTCGCGACTGTATTTACGAGCTGCCGCTGCGCTATATGATTAAACACGGCTACCTCACGCCACCGGAGCGACTGGATATGCCGGTGGTGCAGTACGATTTCAGCCGCCTGCAGGTACAGAGCAACGGCCTGTTCAGCGAGGCGGATCTCAATCTGGAGCTGAAAAAGCAGGATCGCATTACCCCGCACATTATCAGCCAGATTATGGAGTTCGCCGAGGCGCGCAAAGGGGTGATGATTTTTGCCGCCACCGTGGAACACGCCCGGGAGGTCACCGGCCTGCTGCCCGCCGATGACGCCCGACTTATCACAGGCGAAACGCCGGGCCCGGAGCGCGACCGGCTGATTGAGGATTTTAAGGCGCAGCAGTTTCGCTATCTGGTCAACGTCTCGGTCCTGACCACCGGCTTTGATGCCCCGCATGTGGATCTGATTGCGATCCTGCGCCCGACCGAATCCGTCAGCCTTTATCAGCAGATTGTCGGCCGCGGGTTGCGTTTAGCCCCCGGCAAAACCGATTGCCTGATTCTGGATTACGCCGGCAATCCGCACGATCTCTATGCCCCGGAAGTGGGCGCGCCAAAAGGCAAAAGCGACAATGTGCCGGTACAGGTGTTTTGCCCGGCCTGTGGATTTGCCAACACCTTCTGGGGAAAGACCACCGCCGACGGCACTTTAATAGAGCACTTTGGTCGTCGCTGTCAGGGCTGGTTTGAGGATGATGAAGGCCATCGGGAACAGTGTGACTTCCGCTTTCGGTTTAAAAACTGCCCGCAGTGCAACGCCGAAAATGATATTGCTGCCCGCCGCTGCCGCACCTGCGATACGGTACTGGTGGATCCGGACGATATGCTGAAAGCCGCCCTCAAGCTGAAAGACGCGCTGGTGCTGCGCTGTAGCGGCATGGTGCTGGCTCACGGCGCGGATGAAAAAGGGGAGTGGCTGAAAATCACCTATTACGATGAAGATGGCACCGATGTGAGTGAGCGCTTCCGTCTGCAGACACCCGCCCAGCGCACCGCCTTTGAACAGCTGTTTATCCGTCCACATACCCGCACGCCCGGGGTGCCGCTGCGCTGGATCACCGCCGCCGATATCGTTCATCAGCAGCCGCTGTTACGCCATCCTGACTTTGTGGTGGCACGTAAAAAAGGCCTGTTCTGGCAGGTGCGCGAGAAGGTTTTCGATTACCAGGGCCGCTACCGCCGGGCCAATGAATTGCGGGGATAAGGGCACTTTTCATTGATGTGCGGGCCGTTTAAGTATAAAATGCCGCCCGCTTCACATCCGTGAGGCAGAACACTTACCTGTTACTGGGTCGCCTGTAGCAGGACTAATTTACAGAGAGTAATCAATGTTCACTATCGATGCAGAAGTACGTGCAGTGCAGGGTAAGGGTGCGAGCCGCCGCCTGCGCACAGCTAACAAGTTCCCGGCTATCGTTTACGGTGCCGATGTTGCTCCAGTAGCTATCGAACTGGATCATGACAAAGTCTGGAACCTGCAGACTAAAGAAGGGTTCTACACTGAAGTTCTGACTATCGTTGTTGACGGTAAAGAAGAGAAAGTGAAAGTTCAGGCTGTTCAGCGTCACCCGTTCAAGCCAAAACTGACCCACATCGACTTCGTTCGCGCTTAATCGCTAACACGTCGAGAAAAAACCCCGCGCTGCGGGGTTTTTTTATGGCGCTTATTTACCACCCGTGCTGCGGCGCTGCAGCTGGTCGCGCAGGTTCGGCGGCGTGCCTTTAATGGTCAGCGTGTCGGTTGCCGGATCCCAAAAAATGCGCTCGCCCAGCAGCATGGCGTCAAAGTTAATGGTTAACCCACCGCCGCTACCGGCAAACTTCGTCAGCTGACGCAAGGTACTGCGATCCGCCGGGAAGCTCTCTTCCAGCTCATACCCTTTCTCTGCGGTAAAGTCCTGGAAACTCACCTCGCTGACGCCCGCCAGCTCTTTTGACAGCGACTCCAGCTCGATCTCTTCACCGGCCTGCAGCTGTTCGTTGCAGTAGGCGTAAACCTGCTGACGCACGTTTTGTCGCTCGGATTTATCCAGCGCCGCCTCTGCGGTGAAATCATCCACCGCCTGCAGCAGACCTTTGTTCTGCGCTTTAGCGTTCAGACCTTCGCTGGCGCCGAGGAAATCCATAAAGAAGTCGGCGACTTTGCGCCCTACCCGCCCTTTCAGGAACGTCAGGTAGCGGGTTGATTCCGGATTGGTTTCCCATTCGGTCAAATCAATACGCGCCACGATATCCGCGTGGTTGATGTCCAGATAGTGCGTTGGGTTGATATCCAGCTGTTCGTTAACGCGCATGCTGCTTAAATTGTTCAGCACCGTCACCAGCAGGTATTCGACCGCCAGATAGCGATAGTGGCAGAACAGGACGATCCCGCCATCAGCAAAGGGGTATTTTGCCAACTCATCGCGCAGGCGTCCGGTTGCCGCCCGGCTGAAGGCGAGGAAGTCCTCTTCACCCTGACGCTGCAGGCGCAGCGCTTGCGCCAGCTCACTCTCTTCGCTAAACAGGCCATAGGCTTTGTTTTTGGCGCTATACACCCGATGCAGCTCCGCCACCATGTCAACAACGGTAGCTGTCGGTTCAAGTAACGAATCGCGCAGCACCAGCTCAAGGGTTTGCTCATCGCGCTTGATAAGCTGGTGCAGGGCAATCTGGTTGATATCCAGACTCATGATAAACTCTCCTTTTAGACCGGGCCGTATTCAACCACCCCCCAGTCATCTGTGCAACAGAAGATAAAAAAGGGGAAAAAAAGCTGTTGCTACGGTAATATGTTGCCCTTTCCTCCACAAACAGATTTCGATTTATGCCACAACTCTCCCGCTACAGTGATGAACACGTTGAACTCATGCTCAGTGAGCTGCTCAACGTATTGGAAAAACATAAGGCACCAACCGATCTTTCCCTGATGGTTCTGGGAAATATGGTGACTAACCTTATCAATACCAGCGTTGCGCCGGCCCAGCGCCAGGCAATCGCGAAATCTTTCGCTCAGGCCTTACAGTCTTCGGTTAACGACGACCAGGCGCACTAAGGGAAACGAACGACAGTCTATGGTGACGAATCGTCAGCGCTATCGTGAAAAAGTCTCCCAGATGGTTAGCTGGGGGCACTGGTTTGCCCTGTTCAACATTTTGTTGGCGATGGTGCTGGGCAGTCGCTATCTGTTTGTTGCCGACTGGCCAACAACGCTTGTCGGGCGCGTCTACTCATGGATTAGCGTCATTGGCCACTTTAGCTTTCTGGTCTTCGCCACCTATCTACTGATCCTGTTTCCGCTGACGTTTGTCGTCATGTCGCAGCGGCTGATGCGGTTTGTCTCCGCAATCCTGGCCACTGTGGGCATGACGCTGCTGCTCATCGACAGCGAAGTCTTTACCCGCTTCCACCTGCATCTTAACCCCATCGTCTGGGAACTGGTGATCAATCCCGACCAGAACGAAACCGCACGCGACTGGCAGCTGATGTTTATCAGCGTGCCGATCATCCTGCTGATTGAGATGCTATTTGCCACCTGGAGCTGGCAGAAGCTGCGCAGCCTGACGCGCCGTCGTCACTATGCCCGACCTGTCGCCGCCCTCTTTTTTGTTGCCTTTATTAGCTCGCACGTCATGTACATCTGGGCCGATGCTAACTTCTATCGTCCCGTGACCATGCAGCGCGCGAACCTGCCGCTCTCCTATCCGATGACGGCGCGCCGTTTTCTGGAAAAACACGGTCTGCTGGATGCGCAGGAGTATCAGCGTCGACTGGTTGAACAGGGCGATCCCGAGGCGGTTTCGGTACAGTATCCGCTTAGCGAGCTGCGCTATCGCGATATGGGTCAGGGCCAGAACGTCCTGCTGATCACCGTCGACGGACTGAACTATTCGCGTTACGAGAAGCAGATGCCTGCCCTGGCGGAGTTTGCCGATCAGAGCATCAACTTTACCCAGCACATGAGCTCCGGTAACGCGACTGATGCCGGGATCTTTGGCTTGTTCTACGGTATTTCGCCAGGTTATATGGACGGGGTATTGTCATCACGTACGCCTGCGGCACTGATTACCGGCCTGAATCAGCAGGGTTATCAGTTGGGGCTGTTCTCTTCCGATGGTTTCACCAGCCCACTGTATCGCCAGGCGCTGCTGTCCGACTTTTCGCTACCTGCAGCAAAAAGCCAGTCAGACGAACAAACTGCTGGTCAGTGGATCAGCTGGCTTAACCGTTATGCGCAGGATGATAACCGCTGGTTCTCCTGGGTTGCGCTCAACGGCACGTCAATTGATGACAGCAACCAGAAAACCTTTGCCCGCCGCTATGCGCAGGCCGCAGGTGACGTTGATGCCCAGATTGCGCGCGTGCTGAACGCCCTGCGCGACTCCGGCAAGCTGGAAAACACAGTGGTGGTGATCACCGCCGGTCACGGTGTTCCGTTGGGAAGTGAGCGCAATGACGTTGAGTGGTCGCGCCCTCGCCTGCAGGTTCCACTGGTGATCCACTGGCCTGGCACGCCGTCGCAGCGCATCAGCACCCTGACCGATCATAAAGACGTGATGACGACCCTGATGCAGCGTCTGCTGCACGTCAGCACGCCAGCCAATGAATATTCGCAGGGTCAGGATCTGTTCAGCGCAACGCGTCGCCATTCCTGGGTTACCGCCGCCAGCAGTAACACGCTGGCCGTGACCACGCCGTCGCTGACACTGGTGCTGAACAGCAACGGCAGCTACAGAACCTATAACCTGCAAGGTGAGAAGCTCAATGACCACACGCCGCAGCTGAGTCTGCTGCTGCAGGTGCTGACGGAAGAGAAACGGTTCATCGCTAACTGATTAATTTTTAATCAGTTAGTCTGGGCTATTCTTGCATTACACGCGGAAATGAGTAGTATAAATTTCCATGTGTCGGCACGTAGCGCAGCCTGGTAGCGCATCGTCATGGGGTGGCGAGGGTCGAGAGTTCAAATCTCTCCGTGCCGACCAACTCAATCAAAAAAGGGATGAACTCATCGAGTTCATCCCTTTTCTTTTACCTGAAATCAGTCTGCAATCAGTGAGCGGATGTGGCGCTCGTCACGACATCAGCACTGTTCACTTTCAGTGTGACCTTCTGCTTCCCTTTGACCCAGATCAGAGGCTCATTATTTTTGAAACCATATCCCTCAAGCGCACTGTAAGCATCATCCGTTTTCTGTCCACGAACGCTGTCACGCAGAAAATTTTCCAGCTCAGCACGATCGCCTGAGGTCGCGGCAGAGGCTTTCACTGCTTTCTGGTTTTCCGCTTTGGTTTTATGGATGTTGCAGGTTCCGTCCAGCTCGGTTTGCTGCGTACAGCCGGAGCGCTCAAGCTGCGCGCGATAGTTGGCGCTGATCGCAAATGCCGGCGCTGCGACGAAAGAAGAGAGCACAACAGAGATAATCAATTTCTTAAACATACCCGTCACCACCACAATAAAGAAAAATGAGGATTAACAGCCGGTATAAACAGGCAGTGTTAATACGTCCTGAAAATTAGCATTTCGTGCTGTAATTCACAAAAGAAAATATTGCGTTAGTGAACTAATAAAAATTTGATATAAGTCAGGGCAGGCAGATAGCGTATTATTTTGATTGAGAAAAAGCACGGATTTAACGCCCGTAACGGGGATTTCGAATGAAACACATCTGGACTCTTATTATTGGTAACCCGCTGATATAAAGGCTGTTTACAGGAACCCCTTTCAAGTGTAAACAATTGTAATACAAAAAAGCCAGTCAGTGGCCTGACTGGCTTATGCCTTACGCCTCACTTATTCCATCAAATTTCCGGCGTGGTTTTGAACCCCGTCAGCATCAGCAGCAGGCTCTCTTTTGAAGATGCCGGGCTGAACTGGTAATGGTTGCCCTGGCGATCGCCGCCAATATACCAGGAGATCTCCGTTTTCCCTGCCGCCAGCGCTTTACGCACCGCTTTGTCCACGTCCACCATCCGGTATTCAACCTTGTTATCGAGATACAGGATCGCATCCGAGTTGTAGCTGGTGGTTGGGCGTTTTTTCCAGGTCACCGTAGCCGGATCCCAGTCGTTGCTGGCGGGATAGAAGAAGATCTGGTCGGCACCGTTGGCTTCGACTTTCCCACCGTAGATCCGCACCTTGTACTTGAACAGGGAAGGATCCTGGCCGGTTGGTAGCGCAGGGATTGTAAATTTAACCAGACTCATGGTCTCCGGATTACGGGTTCGGCCGCCGTTTTTCCAGTTATCCTGAATCAGCAGCATCTGCGCGTCCGGCACGGGAACGGTCGGCGTCTCGCTGCTCACCCAGACGTTGGCCTGCGCTTTCGAATAGCCGTAAGGGACGTTAGTCCCGCAGTCGGTGCCTTCGTTCATGCACATATCGGTCATAAACTGCGCGCCCTGTTCCGTCCAGCCATTCATAAAATCGGCATGAGCAGTATACAGGCTGCCCCAGTGCTCTTCGCGCACATCTCCGTTCATGGTGGGATCGAGAGAAAGCTGCGCTTTGGCGGTATCAAGGGAGGTGATGCCCTTAAGCACATACGCCACGTTCATATTGACGGTCGGGATTTTCACCGGGAAGCCGGACGGGCACTGCCCTTTCACGTCGTAAGTGGCATTCGCCATGCCGTGCATCGGCTGCAGGTGAATACCGTCCCAACAATTGGGGAACTGGATCCCGATATTAAACTGGACTCCATCTTTGGCATTTCTCAGGCCGCAGACTTCCCCCACTTTATTGCTGTAGCCTTTGCCGTTGGCGCACAGAAAGGTGATGCGGGAGCTGGGTTGAGTACCGTGGTGATCGCCCGCCAGCAGCGCCAGTCCGGCCGGGAACGGACTGAGGGGAAACTGCTCAACGTTGGATGCCTGGTAATAGGTTTTCTGGTAAGCGGGTTGCACCACCGTCCCGTCCGGCAGGCGCAGCGACGGTGCCCAGTACGCCGAGCTGTCGGCTTTGTTATCGCAGGTGGTTTCTGGCTGCTGACGCAGCGACTGATAGCTGGAATGGGCATCGGTGCGGGTGTTGCCGAAAAAATCATGCCACATCGCCTGATTGGTTTTGCCGAACATCATAATGGCATCGTCGCCCAGGGTGTGATTGTAGGCGCAGACAACCTGCGCCTGCGGGCCAGCATGTGCATACAGTGATGGCAGCAACAGAGCAGATGCCAGGGCGGTGTAAAGTGTGGTCCTTTTCATAACGTTCTCCTGAAATAAAGGACCACATTGGTACCAAAACCGCGCTAACGCGCGGAATTAATTACAGAATAATTTTCCTCTGCACGACGCTTTACAGCACCGCCGGGCGCTTCAACAGGTACACCAGCGTCAGCAGGCAGATAGCGGCGCCGGTCCAGAAGGTGTATTCCGCCCCCCAGGTTTCCCAGATGATACCTGCCCCAAGGCTGGCAATCAGCAGCGCTACGCCACTCACCATGCTGAACAGGCCAAACGCCGTACCGCGCAGATCCGCAGGCGCCGTTCTGGCGATCATCGCCGCCAGCAATCCCTGGGTCATTCCCATATGGATACCCCACAGCGCCACACCAGCAATGATCCCTGCCCAGTGCGTACTCAGCGCCAGCACGATATCCGCCGCAATCAACACCACCAGCCCCCACTGCAGCAGGCGGGTATGGCTCATGGAATCGGATAATTTGCCGAAGGGATAGGCCGAGAAGGCATACAGCAGGTTCATGGCGACCATCACCAGCGGGATCAGCGCCAGCGCAATGCCGGACTGCTGGGCGCGCAGCACCAGAAAGGCTTCGCTGAAGCGCGCCAGGGTAAAGACCGCGCCCAGGCCAATCACCCACCAGCAGCGGGTGCCGAGGCGTTTCAGGTTCTCTTTTTTGATGGGATTGGTACGCTTGTGGGCAATCGGGGTGGCGGGCTCATGCAGACCGAAAAACAGCAGCGCAACGGCCAGCACGCCGGGAATGACGGCAACCCAGAAGATGGTGCGGAAGTCGTCGTTCCACAGCAGCATCATTCCGACTGCCAGCAGAGGACCCAGAAATGCGCCGATGGTGTCCATCGACTGACGCAGCCCAAAGGCCGCGCCGCGCATCTCGGGCGGCGTGACGTCAGCCACCAGCGCATCGCGAGGTGCGCCACGAATGCCCTTGCCTACCCGATCAATCAACCGCGCCCCGAGGATCATCCCGGAAGAAGACGCGAGCGCAAACAGCGGCTTGCTGGCCGCCCCGAGCCCGTAGCCCAGCAGCGCAAGGCCTTTTCGCTTACCCAGATAATCGCTGATTGCACCTGAAAACACCTTGATGAACAGCGCCGTGGCTTCCGCCAGTCCTTCTATGAGGCCGATAAAGATGACGCTGGCGCCAAGGGTGGTGACCATAAACAGCGGCAACAGGCTGTGAATAATCTCCGAGGAGATATCCATCAGCATACTGACGCCGCCCACCACCCAGACCCCTTTCGGGATCCGGCGAAGGGTAGAAAACCGGGAAAGCAACGTGAAAACTTAGCGTTTATCGCTACCGCCGAGGAAAAAAATCCCCAGCGGAATCGCCAGCAGGACGGTAAACACCGTGCTGTAGACCAGCACCATCGCCGACTGCAGGAAGAACATGCTGGTGGTCCACTCCGTCAGCGGAATGTTGTATTGCTCAACCACGCCGATAATGGTGACGCGCCCCACGCCCGCGACCGCAATGAGAAAAACCGTCAGCAGTGCCAGCAGAAATTTGCGCCCCGCCGGGGTGTTAAGTTTTTCACGTACCATGGTTTTTTCCTTCACAGATGAATAACAATGATTGCCGCTCACCCTACCACGATCCCCTTCACGGCACCAATCCAGTATTTAAAACCATTATCAAGCTAATTATTCAGTGGTTTACACTTGTTATCAATAAATTTAAGGTAAAAACAGCTACCATGATAGTCTGAAATCGAACGGATCGACATAAAGGAATAACTGTGAAAAACACATCGAAAAGTGTCATTGCCCTGCTGGCGCTGACCTGTCTTAACGCATACGCCAGTGATGCCCCCCAGCCATTAAGCAAAACGGCCCCCTACCCGCAGGCTGAACAGGGGATGAAACGCCAGGTTATTGACCTGCCAACACAGCAACAGGAAGCGGATTTTAACGTTGAGCTGCTGATAGGACAGACGCTGGAAGTGGACTGCAATCGCCATCGGCTCGGCGGCCAGTTAACCCGCAAAACGCTGGAAGGCTGGGGTTACGACTATTACGTCTTCGATAAGGCGACCTCACCGGTCTCTACCATGATGGCGTGCCCGGAAGGGAAAAAATCTAAGCAGTTTGTGACGGCGAATCTGGGAGAGAACAGCCTGCTGCGCTACAACAGCAAGTTGCCGATTGTGGTCTATACCCCGGCGAATATCGAGGTGAAGTACCGAATCTGGAAGGCCGACGAGAAGGTTGAAAACGCCGTCGTGCGTTAATGCCATGATGCCCGGCAGCGTGCGCCGCCGGGCAAATAACGTTACAGGGCGATATCGGCGACCGGTTTGCTTTCCGGCTTCGCCTGCAGTTGAGCCTGTGGTGCCGCGTCAGGAGCCTGCGGCTTGTCATAGTTCAGCTGCAGAACGCGGCTGGTGAACTCCAGCTCCTGTTCGGTGGCTTCTACGTTGCCGTTCAGCGCCGTACCGTAAGACGGGATAATGGTCTTCAGCTTCGCCTGCCATTGTGGGCTGGCGACTTTATCTTTGAACACTTTTTCCATCAGATGCAGCATGATCGGCGCCGCCGTCGACGCGCCCGGAGAAGCCCCCAGCAGCGCAGCGATGGTGCCTTCTTTATCGCTCACCACTTCGGTGCCCAGACGCAGCACGCCGCCTTTATCCGCATCGCGCTTGATGATCTGCACGCGCTGACCCGCCTGCCACAAACGCCAGTCTTCTTTCTTCGCTTGCGGATAGTACTCTTTCAGCGCCTCGAAACGATCGTCGTCAGAGAGCAGCACCTGGCTAATCAGGTATTTCACCAGATCGAAGTTATCCAGCCCTACGTTCATCATCGGCACCACGTTGGAGGTGGTGGTTGAACTCAGGAGATCCCACAGGGAGCCGTTTTTCAGGAACTTCGTCGAGAAGGTGGCGAACGGGCCAAACAGCACCACGCGCTTACCGTCCAGCATACGGGTATCAATGTGCGGAACCGACATTGGCGGTGCGCCTACCGAGGCCTGGCCGTACACTTTCGCCAGATGGCGATTCACCACTTCCGGGTTTTCCGACACCAGGAACTGCCCTCCAACCGGGAAGCCACCATAGTTGTCGGCTTCCGGAATACCGGTTTCCTGCAGCAGCTTCAGCGCCGCGCCGCCTGCGCCGATAAAGACAAACTTCGCTTTAATCACGCGCTCTGCGTCGTTGTTTTTCAGGTCGGCAACGGTCACGTTCCAGGAGTTGTCCGCGTTGCGGGTAAAGCCGCGCACCTCGGTGTTCACGGACAGGCTGAAGTTCTCTTTCTTCTGCAGCCCGCTCACTAACTGACGGGTAATTTCGCCGTAGTTGACGTCGGTACCAATGTCGGTACGGGTCGCGGCCACTTTCTGGTTCGGGTCGCGCCCTTCCATCACCAGCGGTGCCCAGGCTTTAATCTGCGCATGATCTTCGGAATACTTCATCCCGCGGAAAAGGGTGCTTTGCTGCAGGGCAGCGTAACGCGCACGCAGGAAGTTAACGTTCTCATCACCCCAGACAAAGCTCATGTGCGGCACGGTGTTAATGAAGGAGTGCGGGTCGTGCATCACACCGCTGTTCACCTGATGAGACCAGAACTGGCGCGAAATCTGGAACGCTTCGTTGATTTCAACGGCTTTCTCAATACTGATGGTGCCGTCTTTCTTCTGCGGGGTGTAGTTGAGTTCCATTAAGGCCGAGTGGCCGGTACCGGCGTTATTCCAGCCGTTGGAGCTCTCTTTTGCCACGCCGTCGAGGCGTTCAACCATGGTCATTGACCAGTCTGGCTCAAGCTCTTGCAGATAGGTCCCAAGCGTGGCGCTCATGATACCGCCGCCAATTAAAAGAACGTCTGTTTCCTGCGCCTGCGGGGCCTGCGCCTGTGCCGCCATTGGGGCAGCGCTGAGGCTTACGGCCACGGACAAGAGCATGGCAGTCATTTTTTTCATCATTAATGCCTTCGTGATAAGCGTATTTTTTGCTGTTAATACTGGAAGTGGAGTGCGGCGCCAACGGTAGCAACATTTAAATATTGTTTAAAGGTTAAATAATTATTGTAATTATGATAATTAATGTTGCGCATTTTGTAGGGTTATCCGATTTGGCGGGCTGGCAAAGCGCGCGCTTACCCGCTACTATGCTGCCCTTTGTGATCTATCGCACAGAACCCCTTGTCCTGCTGGCGCCACTAACCTGCGAAAAACTATGTCCCAGACACATGCCTCTCCCCGGATCGTCACGGTCCTGCGTTCTCCCTCACTTTTCATGCGTGAAACCCTGGCTGGGGTGATCACCGCCCTGGCCCTGATCCCGGAAGTGATCTCGTTTTCAGTGGTCGCAGGCGTGGATCCCAAAGTTAGCCTGTTTGCCTCGGTGGTGCTGTGCCTGGCGCTGTCGGTGATGGGCGGTCGTCCGGCGATGGTGACCGCCGCAGCCGGTTCCGTGGCGCTGGTGATTGGGCCGATGGTTCATCAGCACGGCGCGCAGTACATTCTGCCGGCGGTGCTGCTTGCGGGCCTGATCCAGATCCTGTTTGGTGCGCTGGGGATGGCGCGCCTGATGCGCTTTATTCCACAGGCAGTGATGACCGGGTTTGTTAACGCGCTGGGGATATTGATTTTCTTTGCCCAGGTGCCGCATTTCTGGAGCAAAAGCCCGCTGATTGTCGGCCTGTTTGTCCTGACGCTGCTGATTGTGCTGTGGGCACCCCGCTACATTAAAAGCGTGCCTTCCCCACTGATTGCGATTGTGGTCCTGACGCTGTTTACCGTCACCAGCGGCCAGCTGCTGCCGACCGTCGGGGATGAAGGCTCGATTGGCGGTGGCCTGCCGGGCATCAGCCAGATGCTGGTGCCGCTTAACCTGCACACCCTGAGCATCATCTGGCCCTGCGCATTAAGCATCGCCTTCGTCGGGTTGATGGAATCCCTCTTGACCGCAAAGCTGGTGGATGAGCTGACCGCGACGCCCTCCAGCAAGCGCCGGGAGAGCATGGGCCTGGGCGTGGCAAATATCATGGCGGGCTTTTTTGGCGGGATCGCGGGCTGTGCGATGATCGGTCAGACCATCGTTAACGTCGAGATGGGCAAAGGCCGCAGCCGCGTCTCTACGCTGGCCGCCGGGCTGGTGCTGCTGCTATTGGTGACGGCGCTGAGCGACGTGATGGCAAAAATCCCGATGGCGGTGCTGGCGGGCATTATGGCGATTGTGGCGGTCAAAACCTTCAACTGGCACAGCATTCAACCGGCCAGCGTAAAAGGGGCGCCGATCGCCGAAACCCTGGTGATGCTGGTGACCGTTGCGGCCACCGTCTCAACCGGTAATCTGGCGATTGGCGTGGTGGGCGGCATAATTGCGATGGCGATAATGCCGTCCCGCATCAAACGTCGGCACGCAGCTACAGCAGAAACACCGTCGCCAGACCAAGAAAAATAAAGAAACCGCCGGTATCGGTGATGGCGGTAATCATCACGCTCGACCCCACTGCGGGGTCGCGCCCGAGGCGGGTCATGGTCAGCGGAATAATCACCCCCATCATCGCCGCCACCAGTAGATTCAGTACCATCGCCAGAGTCATCACCCCACCCAGCGCCATATCGTCGTACAGCCACCAGGTCACCCCACCCATAATCCCGCCCCACACCAGGCCGTTGATCAGCGCTACGCCCAGCTCTCGCAGGATCAGGAAGGTAAAGTTGCCCGGCTGAATGTGCTGTAGCGCCAGCGCGCGCACGATCATGGTGATGGTCTGGTTGCCGGTGTTGCCACCAATGCCCGCCACAATTGGCATCAGCGAGGCCAGCGCCACCAGCTGCGAGATGGTGTGTTCAAATCCGTCGATCACCCTGGAGGCGATAAAGGCGGTACAGAGGTTAATCGCCAGCCATGCCCAGCGGGTTTTGACCGCTTTGCTCACCGGGGCGTAGACATCCTCTTCGGCGCTTAGCCCCCCGAGGGCGCGCATATCGTTGTCGGTCTCTTCATAGACCACATCGACGATCTCATCGATGGTCACACGCCCCATCAGCTTACCCACCGAGTCCACCACTGCGGCGCTGATCAGGTTGTCACGCTCAAAGGTACGCGCCGCTTTTTCGGCATCATCTTCAGGGGAGAAGATCATCGGCTGGGTGTCCATCACCTCACTCACCCTACGCTGGGCGCTGTTCAGCAGGATGGTCTGCAGCGCCAGCTCGCCGAGCAGGATTTTATCGCGCGAGGTGACAAACAGCTTGTCGGTGTTTTCCGGCATTTTACCCAGCCGGCGCAGGTAGCGCTGCACAGTACCCAGCGTCACGTCCGGACGGACCATGATTACGCCAAACTCCATGATCGCGCCGACGCGGTTCTTTTCGTAGTGCATCACCTGGCGGACGCGGGCACGTTCGCTGGCGGGCAGCGAGGCCAGCAGACGACCGGTCAGGTTACGCGGCAGATGCTGAACCAGGTAAATCTGCTCGTCGATATCCAGGGTACGCAGGGCATCGAGAATAGCGTGGTCGCTCATCTCGTCAATCAAGTCTTCCCAGACGTTTTCGGAGGCTTCCAGCAGTACCTGCCCACGCTCGTGATCCTGCACCAGTCGCCACAGGGCGTGGCGCTCTTCCGAGGGCAGCGCTTCGAGGGTATCGGCGAGATCCGGCGGCGGCAAATGGGCGACCAGTGCCCCTACCTCAGCAATATCGTCGGCTAAGGTACCGACATCATATTGCTCAGCCAGGGTCAGCTTGCCCAGCAGGGTGGAGGTGAGCGCTTTGTCGGTGGTCATCAACCAGATAAGACGCGCGCGCTCCTGATCGCGCAACCTTGCGCTATTTTTCGATAATCCAGGCATCAATCATTAATCCATGAAATGAGTTGGCATTAAGAATAGCGCGGGGTTGTGTAAATTTTAATAAACGAATGACAGGAAAGGGGAAAAAATCGGCAACGAGGGGCAAATAGCCCGGCAGCAGGGTGCCGCCGGGCAGGTTCAGGGCATTATGCGGTGCGCGCCACCGCATCACGCGACGCGGCGTCACGCTCGGCGCCGGTCAGTTCGCTCAACTGGCCGCTGCGCATCTCAAGCAGACGGTCGGCGTGGATAAAATAGTGATCGTCATGGCTGATGGCAAAGATGGTTTTACCCATCTGCTGCATCAGCGGCAGCAGCACTTGATAAAACTCGCGGCGGAAATGCGGGTCCTGATCGGCGGCCCACTCATCCAGCAGGATAATGTCGCGCTCTTCCGCCAGTGCCAGCAGCAGCGCCACTCGTTTTTTCTGCCCTTTCGACAGCTTCAGATTCAGGATTTTGCCGTCCTGTAGCTCCAGCTTGTGCGACATTTGCAGGTGCGCCAGCCACTTCTCCACCAGCGCCGGATCGGCCTGTTTGCCTTCCGGGCCCAGCAGTTGATCGAACAGCCAGACGTCGGTAAACACGGCGGAAAACAGCTTGCGGTAATCTTCCGGCTTTTCTGTGCTCAGCGGTTTACCATCCAGCAGGATTTCACCTGACTGGGGCTGATACAGCCCGGTCAGCAGCATCGCCAGCGTCGATTTACCGCTGCCGTTGCCGCCAATCAGGAACAGCAGTTCGCCGCGGTTGAGGGTGAGATTCACCGGCCCGACGGAGAAGGTGTTGTCCTGATAGGTAAACGTCACGTTGCGCAGTTCCAGCGTTTGCCAGTTTGGAAACGCTTCAGGTCGCGGGAATTCTTCTTTATACGGCGCGAGGTCAAACTTTCTCAACTTATTAAACGCCACCTGTGCGCTAAGCAGGGTGGGAAGCGCCCCGACGGCCGAGAGCAGCGGGGTACGCAGAAACAGCAAGGTCAGCGAATAGGTCGCCGCCACGTTGGTGTCTGCCCAACCGAGGCTGTTTGCCATCCAGAACACCAGCCCAATCGCGCCCAGCATCATGATGTTTGACCAGTTCACCGCGCTCAGGTGGAAGGTGTCGGCGCGCACAATATGATGACGATACTCACGGGCATCGGGAACATACAGATTGTTGAAGATGTGCTCGGCGCGCTCGCGGTTCAGGGTCAGCTCTTTGCGCCCTTCCAGCACGGTTTGATAGTCGTTGTAGAGCTTATCTTCCGTTTCACGCAGCACAGCCATGTGGCGGTAAACCCGCGCCACCAGCATGTAGCCACCCCAGATAGTGATCACAATCCACAGGGCGGTGATCGCCAGCATTTTGGTCGACAGCCAGGCCAGATAGGCGGCCGAGCCGAAGGTCAGGATAATGCCCTGCACCAGCTCCGGCAGACGCACAAAGGCGATGGTAATGGCGCGCACATCGCTGGTCAGCCCCGCCAGCAGCGAAGCACTGCCCAACTGCTCCACGCGCTCAACCTGGGTATCTAGAATGCGTTTGATAAACTCGCTGCGCAGACGATAGACGAAGTGATGGCCGAGGGTCGTCAGCGCCAGCTGTGAACCGAGGGTCACTGCCATCAGCAGCAACAGCAGTCCAAGAAATTCCGGCAGCACCATCAGGGTGGTGTCGACCGTTTCAATTAAGCGCAGGTTGATAAAGGCGATCAGACCAATACCCAGCGCGGCGCTGAGCAGGCTTAACGCCATCACCGCAATAAACGGCCAGCGGTATTGACGCCAGACCAGTAACAGGAGTTCCATGCAGAGCAATCCAGACAAGAAAAAACAGCCAGCAGTGTAAACTGCCCGCCGTTTACAGCAAGAATAATTCTTATTTTTATTCGTTATTCGCTGCCCGGCGGAACGTCAGGTTGTAGCGACAGTCTCCGGTCAGGGGATGCGTGCCAGCCTTTAGTGGCTGGATGCCGTGGTAAAACAGACGCGAAGGCCCACCCCACACCACGACGTCGCCGTGCTCCAGCAGCAGGCGCGTAAGCGGATCGTTGCGGCGCAGCCCGCCAAACTGGAATACGGCAGGCAGGCCGAGCGATACCGAGACAATCGGCGCCCGCAGGTCCGCTTCATCTTTATCCTGATGCAAAGACAGCTTCGCCCCGATGCCGTAGCGGTTAATCAGGCAGGCGTCAGGCTGAAAATCGGGGTAGCCCGCAGCGGTTGCAGCCGCCTGGCACAGTTCAGCAAACGCCTGCGGCATCGGCGGCCAGGCCGCGCTGGTCAGCGGGTCGGTGGGTGAATAGAGGTAGCCGTGCGCGTCGGTGGTCCAGCCCAGCGCGCCGCAATTGCTCATCGCCACCGACATGGTGTATCCGCCCGGGGTAACCATCTGGCGAAACGGCGACTGTCCGGCAACCTGTTCGATGCCCTGCATCAGCGCTGATGCACGCGTCAGCGCAAAGCGACGCAGGATCAACGCCCCGGGTGCCAGGGGTTCGTGCCAGGGTTCGGCGTCGGCAAACAGATCGAGCATTATTCCTCCAGCTTGTTGGCTTCGCGCTTAAGCAGCGCAGCTTTACGTACGGCACCCCAGCGATAGCCAGAGAGTCCGCCGTCGCTGCGCACCACCCGGTGACAGGGAATGATAATCGCCAGTGTATTGGCGGCGCAGGCCCGGGCAACGGCTCGCACCGCGCCAGGATTGCCAATGGCGTTGGCCACCTGCTGGTAGCTCGCGGTCTCGCCGCCGGGGATAGCGCGCAGCGCCTGCCAGACCTGTAGCTGAAAGGCGGTCCCGCGGATATCCAGAGGCAGCGTCAGCGCCAGGGCGTGGTTATCGACGCTGGCAATCACCTGACTTACCCGGGCCGCAAAGGCCGCGTCGGCCTGATCGCGTTGAGCGTTTGGAAACAGCGTCTCCAGCTCGGCAATCAGGGCGCGGTCGTCATCGCCGGGCAAAATTGCGCAGATACCGCGCACGCTTTCCGCCACCAGGCAGCGGCCCAGCGCGCAGTCGCTCAGGGCGTACTGCACGGTCGTAGATTCCCCACCACGGCGGTACTGCTTCGCGGTCATGCCCAGCGCGGCATCAGCCTTACGGTAATAGCTGCTGCTGTCGGGAAAACCCGCAGCCAGTACGGAGTCGGTGACCCTGTCGCCCTGCGCCAGCGCCTGACGAAGACGCGCCGCCCGCGCCGCCTGCTGCCAGGCTTTTGGCGTCATGCCGGTCGCGGCTTTAAACAGGCGATGAAGATGATACGGGCTTACCGCCACCGCCTGCGCCAGCTGATCCAGGGTCAGGGGCTGATCCTGCTCCAGCAAGCGGCAGGCTTTTTCGATGGTGGTAACCCGCTGCGCATTGGGATCGCGGAGATCGGGTCGGCAGCGTTTGCAGGGGCGAAAACCGGCCTGCTCCGCCTGACAGGCATCAGGATAAAAGCGAACGTTTTTACGCAGAGCGTGGCGAGCCCGACAGGAGGGGCGACAGAAGATACCGGTGGTGTGCACGGCAAACACAAACTGACCGTCGGCATGGGGATCGCGGGCCAGCACCGCCAGCCAGCGCAGATCGTCGTTATTCAGGTTCGGGTTTTTCATGATTGGCTCCTTCTTTAAGCATACTCATACCCTGCCTGAGCGCCAGCGACGAAAAACCCGCAACCTTGCTTTTTAATTCGGGCCGTTCACCAGGAAGCTGGCGAACTGCGGGGACATCCAGGTTTTGAATCCCTCCCCTTCCCGGATGATCATATAAACCGCCAGACCTTGCTCACGCACAATCTCCCGGGCTTTATCGGTGCCCAGCACCATCAGACCCGTATCCCAGGCATCCGCTTCCAGCGCGGTGGGGGCGATTACCGTTACCGACACCAGATTATGGCTAATCGGGCGACCGGTCTGCGGATCAATCACGTGCGAGATACGCTTTCCGTCCAGTTCGTAATAGTTCCGGTAGCTGCCGGAGGTACTGATGCCATGGCCGTTAATGTCGACAATCGCCTGTACCGCATTTTGCCGATCGGTCGGCTTCTGGATCGCCACCCGCCACGGCTTATCGCTGGCGTTCAATCCCCGGCTGACCAGCGCCCCACCGACCGAAACCAGGTAGCGAGAGATCCCCTCTTCGGCCATCAGCGTCGCCAGATGATCCGCCGCATACCCTTCCCCCACGGTGGAGAGATCGACAAACAGATCCGGGATGTTTTTTTCCAGATATTGCTGACCGGACTGATTGATCACCGTCAGGTGCTGCAGGCCCGTTTGCGCCCGTGCATCGTCAATCTGTGCCTGATCGGGGGTTTTCACCGGCTGTTTATTGGGGCCGAACCCCCACAGATTCACCAGTGGGCCAACGGTGACATCCATCGCCCCCTGGGTTTTATAGCCGACGCGCAGCGCTTCGGTAACGATATCCGCCATCGCTTCGCTCACCGGCCATGGCGAAGTGCTCTGGGACTTGTTAAAGCGCATCAAGGCAGAATCAGGTTTATAGGTGGACATCAGCTGGTCGTCTGCATCCAGCTGGGACTGAATTTTTCCGCGCAGCTCATCGGCCCGGGAAGCAGGCATATCCATGACGCTGACCCGCCAGAAGGTGCCCATTGTTTTGCCTTCCAGCACCGTCGCGGTGGCCGTCGTGGCCTTTACCGGAGGGGGAGAGTTGTCACATGCTGCCAGCATAAAAAGTGTCGCCAGGAAGCCGACACGAAGAAAAGTAATTTCCATTCGTTATTATCCTCAAGCCTGAGAGCGGCAAGAGTACACCAAAAAGTGGGGTTTGTAAGACCCTAAAGTGGAGGCCAAAAAAAGGGGCCGATTGGCCCCTCATACAATACTGCGTGCGACTTAGAACTGGTAAACCAGACCCAGTGCTACGATGTCATCAGTACTGATACCCGCCTGGCGAGTGAAGTTGCTGTCATCCAGCAGGTTGATTTTGTAATCCACGTAGGTGGACATGTTTTTGTTGAAGTAGTAAGTCGCGCCAACATCAACATATTTCAGCAGATCCTGATCGCCGAAGTTGTTGGTGCCGTTGCTCACGTCCTTACCTTTAGACTGCAGGTAAGCCACGGATGGACGCAGACCGAAGTCGAACTGGTACTGCGCAACCACTTCAAAGTTCTGCGCTTTGTCAGCAAAACCGTAAACGGTGGTGTTGTTCTGGGAGTTACCAAAACGGGTCGCGTTGTAAGTCTGGGAGTACTGCGCCGCCAGGTAGAGGTTGTTCGCGTCGTATTTCAGACCGCCGCTGTACACGTCAGCACGATCGCCATGACCGTACACCTCTGCACCGTTCTGGTCAGCAGAACGCTTAGAGGATGCTGCTGCTGCACCGACGCTGAAGCCTTCGCCCAGATCGTAAGTTACGGAGCCGCCGAAGCCGTCACCGTTCTGTTTCAGCAGGCTACGACCCGTGTCGTTTTCACCGCTGGCGCTGCCGTTTTTACCCTGATACTGCAGAGCAAAGTTCAGACCCTCAACCAGACCGAAGAAGTCCTGGTTACGGTAGGTTGCAACACCGTTAGCACGGGATTGCAGGAAGTTATCAGAACCGTAGGTGTCACCACCGAATTCTGGCAGCACGTCGGTCCAGGAAGTGACGTCGTACACAACGCCATAGTTACGACCGTAGTCGAAAGAACCCGCGTCAGCGAATTTCAGACCGGCGAAGGCCACACGTGTCCAGGACTGGTTGCTGCTGCTTTCTGTATCATTAGCCTGAACGTTGTATTCCCACTGACCGTAGCCGGTGATCTGATCGTTAACCTGGGTTTCGCCTTTAAAACCGATACGCATGTAGGTCTGATCGCCATCGCTACCTTTGTCATCAGAGAAATAGTGCAGACCATCAACTTTACCGTACAGATCTAATTTGTTGCCGTCTTTGTTATAAATTTCAGCCGCATTTGCTGCGCCCGCTACCAGCAGTGCTGGTACCAGGAGGGACAGGACTTTAACTTTCATTATTTTAACCCTCTGTTATATGTCTTTTATTTATTGCCACTGCTTACTGGTTAACCCTCTTAACCAGTCGGCAACTTCATTCTCCGCAAAAATACAGAATAATCCAACACGAATATGATACTAAAACTTTTAAGATGTTTCATTTTACCACATAGGTGTTTCATTTTGTAAATTCAAGGGAACTTTTTGATAGCACGATAAGTTAAAAAATAAAGCACCAAAAATCAAAAAACAATAAATAACTATATAAAACAATAAGTTAAACAAAATTTAATTATAGCACTGATTGACAAAACAAATTCAGCCCTCACGACTAAAATATCTCTCGCTATCATCATTAACTTTATTTATTACCGTCATTCATATTTGAATGTCTGTTTATCCTTTATTGAGCCGAATGCACTCTGCATTCGGTTTTTTTTTACCCTTCTTTACGCAAATGTAATTATTTGTGCTACCACATTGAAACTATAACCTCTATTAACCATCCTTCTGGTGAACATCTTCCCGCCCTCTAAATATAATGGATAATTTAATTTCTTGTTTATTCGTGCTATTTACCCGGCGCTATTGCGGACAATTTGTACAATATCGTTCTCTTCGTACAGATTTAAAACAAAAGCGCAAACGTGGGTGGCGAGGATAAAAAGTCAGCCCCGCCGGTGGCGTGACGCTGGAAATTCGATTATTACTCTTTATACTGCCCTATTCGTCGCCAGCGCAGCCATAACGGGTCAAACACATCAATGAGTCAGTCAGAAACCACCGCCGCGAACAAATTCTCTCTGCTTCCGGGTAGTATCACCCGTTTCTTTCTTCTATTGATCGTTGTGCTGTTAGTGACCATGGGCGTAATGGTGCAAAGCGCGGTTAACACCTGGTTAAAAGACAGAAGCTATCAGATTGTGGATATCAGCCATGCGCTGCATAAGCGCATCGATACGTGGCGCTACGCGACCTGGCAGATCTACGACAACATTGCAGCGACGCCTACTACCTCCTCCGCAGCCGGTTTGCAGGAAACGCGCCTGAAGCAGGACGTCTACTATCTTGAGAAAACACGACGCAAAACCGAAGCGCTGATTTTTGGCTCGCACGACAGCGCCACGCTTGAGATGACCCAGCGCATGTCGTCTTATCTGGATACGCTGTGGGGCGCCGAGACCGTGCCCTGGTCGATGTACTATCTCAATGGTCAGGACAACAGCATGATCCTGATCTCGACGCTGCCGCTAAAGGATCTCTCTTCGGGTTTTAAAGAATCGTCGGTAGGCACGGTTGTCGACTCCCGCCGCGCGGAGATGCTGCAGCAGGCCAATGCCCTGGATGAGCGCGAAAGTTTCTCCTCCCTGCGCCGGCTGGCCTGGCAAAATGGCCACTACTTTACCCTGCGCACCACCTTCAATCAGCCAGGGCATCTGGCGACAGTGGTCGCCTTCGATCTGCCGATCAACGATCTGATCCCGCCGGATATGCCGCTGGAGAGCTTCCGCCTGGAACCGGATACCGCCGTCCAGAACCTGCGCTCGCCTACGGATAAAGAGAGTCCGGACAGCGTAGCGATCTCCTTTAATGGGTCGAAAATTGAGATTGCCTCGTCGCTGAACACCACGGGGATGCGCCTGGTCTGGCAGGTGCCGTTCGGAACCCTCCTGCTGGATACGCTGCAAAATATCCTGCTGCCGCTGCTGCTTAACATCGGACTGCTGGCCCTGGCGCTGTTTGGCTACAGCACCTTCCGCACACAGCCTGGCCGTCAGAGCGATCTCCCGGCCACCACCGCCTCCAGCAATGAGCTGCGGGTGCTACGGGCACTCAACGAAGAGATTGTCTCTGTGCTGCCGCTCGGCCTGTTGGTGCACGATCAGGAAGCGAACCGGACGATTATCAGCAACAAAATTGCCGACCACCTGCTGCCGCACCTGAATTTGCAAAACATCACCAGCATGGCGGATCAGCACCAGGGGGTGATTCAGGCCACCATCAATAATGAGCTGTATGAGATCCGCCAGTTCCGCAGCCAGGTGGCCTCCCGCACGCAGATTTTCATCATTCGCGATCAGGATCGCGAGGTGATGGTGAATAAAAAGCTCAAACAGGCGCAAAGGCTGTACGAGAAGAACCAGCAGGGCCGGGCCGCGTTTATGCAGAATATTGGCGAGGCGTTTAAGCTGCCGCTGAAGGCGCTGGCCAGCGAAGCGGCGCATCTCACCAGCCCGGAAAGCCTTCAGCTGTCGAGTCACGCCGATACGCTGGTGCGCCTGGTGGATGAAATCCAGCTGGCCAACATGCTCGAAAACGAGAGCTGGAAGAGCACCGCTACGCTGTTCTCCATCCAGGATCTGATCGATGAAGTGGTGCCGGACGTACTGCCGGTGATTAAACGCAAAGGGCTGCAGCTGCTGATTAATAATCCGCTGCCCGCCAACGATGAGCGTCACGGCGACCGCGACGCGCTGCGCCGGATCCTGCTGATGCTGATCCAGTATGCGGTCACCACCACCCAAATCGGTAAAATCACTCTTGAGGTGAGTAACGACGAATCTGCCGACGATCGTTTGACCTTCCGTATCCTCGATACCGGAGAAGGGGTCACGGCCAGCGAGATCGACAATCTGCACTTCCCGTTCCTCAACGACACGCAGAGCGATAATTACGGTAAAGCCAACGCCCTCACCTTCTGGCTGTGCGATCAGCTGGCACGCAAACTTGGCGGCCATCTGAATATTAAAGCGCGCGAATCGCTTGGCACTCGATACTCACTGCATGTCAAAATGCCTGCCAGCCCGCAGGAAATTGATGATGACGAGCGTCTGCTGGATGAGGTGGTGGCCATGGTGGACGTCACCTCAAATGAGATCCGCAGCATCGTGGTGCGTCAACTCGAAAACTGGGGAGCGACCTGCATCTCGCCGGATGAAAGGCTGGCAAGTCAAGAATATGATCTTTTTATCACTGATAATCCGTCTAATCTTACTGCCTCAGGCTTGCTTTTAAGCGATGATGAGTCTGGCGTGCGCAAAATAGGCCCAGGCCAGGTGCGCGTTAACTTTAATATGAGCAATGCTATGCAGGAAGCTGTACTACAACTAATAGAGGAGCAGCTGGCGCAGGAAGCGACCCCGGAATCCCCACTGGGCGGCAACGAAAGCGCCGAACTTCAGGCCAGCGGTTATTATTCGCTCTTTGTAGACACAGTACCAGATGATGTTAAGAGGTTGTATACTGAGTCGGCCGCGAACGATTTTGCGGCGCTGGCTCAGACAGCACACCGGCTTAAAGGGGTGTTTGCCATGCTTAATCTGGTTCCGGGCAAGCAATTATGTGAAACGCTGGAACATCTTATTCGCGAGAAAGATGCCGCCAGCATAGAAAAATACATCAGCGACATTGACACCTATGTCAAAAGCTTGCTGTAGCAAGGTAGCCCTATACATGAACAATATGAACGTAATTATTGCCGATGACCATCCGATTGTACTGTTCGGTATTCGCAAATCACTTGAACAGATCGAATGGGTGAATGTTGTCGGCGAATTTGAAGATTCCACAGCACTGATTAACAACCTGCCTAAACTGGATGCCCACGTGCTCATCACCGATCTTTCCATGCCTGGAGATAAATACGGTGACGGGATAACGCTTATCAAGTACATCAAGCGCCATTTCCCAAGCATTTCGATTATCGTGCTGACCATGAACAACAACCCGGCCATCTTAAGTGCCGTGCTGGAACTCGATATCGAAGGGATCGTTCTGAAACAGGGCGCACCAACCGATCTGCCAAAAGCGCTGGCTGCGCTGCAGAAAGGGAAGAAATTCACCCCGGAAAGCGTGTCTCGCCTGCTGGAAAAAATCAGCGCAGGCGGTTACGGTGACAAACGCCTGTCACCGAAAGAGAGCGAAGTGCTGCGCCTGTTCGCCGAAGGCTTCCTGGTCACCGAGATTGCCAAAAAGCTGAACCGCAGCATCAAGACTATCAGCAGCCAGAAGAAATCCGCAATGATGAAACTGGGCGTCGAAAACGATATTGCCCTGCTGAACTATCTCTCTTCCGTGACCCTGAGTCCGGCCGACAAAGACTGATTGTAGCTTAATGCCGGCTGGCGCTGACGCCTGGCCGGCCTGGCTTTCCCGCAGCCCTGCACAAACAAAACATCCAAAACAGCCCAATACTGGGCTGTTTTTATTCCCTCGTCTTCCTGACCCGTTCGGCATATACCTTCAGCGTCTGCTTGAGAACGTCCAGCGTCACCGGTTTGGACAGACAGCTGTCCATTCCCGACTCCAGACAGCGCTGCTTTTCTTCTGCCAGCGCGTTAGCGGTAACGCCAACCACCGGCAGCGTCAGGCCAAGCTGGCGAATGCGCTGGGTCAGGCGATAACCGTCCATATTCGGCATGTTAACGTCGCTGAGGACAATGTCGATATGGTTTTTGCTCAGCACGTTCAGCGCGTCCACACCGTCATTGGCCGTTTTACACTGATAGCCCAGCGACCCGAGCTGGTCAGCCAGCAGGCGGCGGTTGATCGGATGGTCATCAACCACCAGAATCATCATATCTTCGTTCAGTGACTGGGCCGACTCCGGCGACGGGAGCACATTGCTGGCGTCGCCGGTCTCCATCTCTACGCGATAGATGCGCGCCAGCAGGACGATCAGCTCATGCGGCGACGCCACGCTGTTCACCCACTCCCCGTGAGCACGCTCCAGTGGAATGCCGATATGACGGCGGCAGAAGATCACCGCCGCTTTGCCCTGCCACGGCTGCGTCAGTTCATCATCCGTAATTAACATATCTTCCGCATCCGGCGTTTGACCGGCGTAGCGCGCCACCCGAATACCGTTTTGCGTCAGCAGTGATTCCAGGAAGGTAAACAGCGAGGCGTTATTGACCGCCAACCAGCAGCGTTTGTCACTCAGGCCTTCTGGCGATGGGTTGACCGAAGGCTGCGCCGCATACAGCGGAATGCGGATAGTGAACTGGCTACCCATGCCCGGCTCGGTATCCACCGAGATGTCGCCATCCATCATGCTGATCAGTTTTTCACAAATGGCCAGCCCCAGCCCGGTGCCCTGGAAGTTACGCTGCACCCCGGTTCCTACCTGGAAGAAGGGATCGAACAGTTTAACCACCTCTTTCGCCGGAATGCCCACCCCGGTGTCGCGCACCCGGATGCTCAGGTAGTCCCCTGCCCTTGACACATGCATCACAATGCAGCCCATATCGGTGAATTTAATCGCATTGCTAAGCAGGTTTGAAATCACCTGCTGGAGGCGCATCGGATCGCCCTCCAGCGCCATCGGCACGTCGGGTTCAATAAAGCAGTACAGTCCCAGTTGCTTTCGCACCACCAGCGGCAGGTAGTTGGAACTGATATGGCTCATCACCTCGCGCGGAGAGAATTCCCGCGGTTCGATTTTCAGCTGCTCCGACTCGATTTTCGAGAAGTCGAGAATATCGCTGATAATTTTCAGTAGCAGACTGGAGGAGTTGTTCATCGCCGTTACCAGACGATCGACGCCCCGCGGCAGCTCTTTGGTTTGCAGCAGATCGAGGTTACCGATAATGCCGTACAGCGGTGTACGCAACTCATGGCTGACTGTCGCGAGGAACATCGATTTCGACTGGCTGGCCTGTTCGGCGGCCTGCGCCATATCCTGCAGCGACTCTTCCATTTTGACGCGCGCTGAGACGTCCACCAGCACGCAGATGGCCACGTTCTCGTTGCGATAGCGCGAATGGACAAAGCTGATTTGCAGATTGGTGTTGTTACTGGTTAGCACATCAACAAAGTTGACCTGCTGACCGCAGATAATTTGCGTCAGCCGCTGTCGGTCCTCATGGGTCAGCATGTTCAGGTAATTGTGCGCCAGCTCGTTACTCAGGATATTGGTCCCGTCGAGGGTACGCAGGATACAGATCCCGACCGGAGCAGAAGCGACAATCTTGCGGTTGAACTGCTCATGCTCTTCGAGCCGCTGGGCGTCGATCTCCGCCGGGATAAAGATTTTACGCTCGTACATTCGTGCCAGGGTGAACAGCGCGATCCCCACCAGCACGTTGAGCAGGACCGAGTTGAGGATCAGCATGCGGATCCGTTCCAGTACCATATCCACCGGAACAGAGTAGACGATGCTCAGCGATGACGGCGGCAGGCTTTTTTTCAGCACCAGTTCGCGGAATCCGGACGTGTAGCCAAAGAATGAGCGTTCCTGCATCCAGCGCGGATCGACCTTCAGGCGAGTTTCTGGTCCCACCAGCGAGATCAGGGCGTGGCCGTTTTCATCAAGGATGGTCACCCCCATAGGTAGCGTGCCGGGGGTGAAAAAGTTTTCCATGCGGATGGTTTGCTCGGTGCCGAGCATCGCCTGCAGACGGTTGCCGAGATAGACTGGCGTCAGGGCATAGAAATACCCCACGCCCGGACGCGGCCCCTGGCTTATCCAGAACAGGTTACTGCCCCGCTCATCCTGCGGTGCATTACGGTATTTAACGATCCGCTCGTGCAGGCTTTTCAGCGCACTGTCGCGCTCCACCGGCATATCGCGCAGGCCAAAGTCGGCCATACAGAGGTTTTCGCTGCCAATTAAAAAAACGCGGTTGAGATCGTAGGCGGCCGAGAAGTTATCGCGCCAGTAGCGCATAAACCAGGCCAGCGACTCGAGCGACCCGCGCCAGGCATTGCCCATCACCGAGCAGTCTGAATCCGGGAACAGCGGCTCAAAGTTGGGTACGTCGGCTTTGCTGTCGCGTCCGCGCGTGGCCAGAATGCCGTTCTCTGCCGTCAGCCGGTTCTCGGCGATGTACTTGAGTTCCTTCATCACGTCCGAGGTGCGCTGAATATAGCGCTGGGACTGATCGAAGCTAAGGTTAAATTCCTGACGGATCTCCGATTCCTTCTGGTGCAGGGCATTAACGATGTAGAACACCGAAAACAGCGCAATCAGCAGCCAGATCATGAGCGCCAGCGCCCGAAAAAGATAACGAGAAACTTTCAGCGTGGTTCGAAAGGAGACGAGGTATTTCAAGGGGGCGAGGCTCCGCCGTCAGGTCATAAGGAATGGGGTTAAGGTAGCGGTAAATCACCGCCGTCGCAATGTTCGGTTGTCTGCAATTCCGCGCCAATGCAAAAGAAAAGGGCCGGAAACCGGCCCTTTATCGTCAGGAGACATTACTCGGCGTCTTCATCCGCCGCATCGTCGTCGCTTTCGGCTTCTGGCGCGATTTCGTCGTCGCCTTCTGCCGCACTGCCGTCGATGGAGTCAAGCTCTTCATCGTCCACCGGCTCAGCAACACGCTGCAGACCTACCACGTTTTCATCTTCCGCAGTACGGATGAGGATCACGCCCTGGGTGTTACGGCCCACCACGCTGATTTCCGACACGCGCGTACGCACCAGCGTACCGGCATCGGTGATCATCATGATCTGGTCGCAGTCGTCAACTTGCACCGCGCCCACCACGGAGCCGTTACGCTCGGTGACTTTGATGGAGATAACGCCCTGAGTGCCGCGAGACTTGGTTGGATACTCCGTCTCAGCGGTACGTTTACCGTAACCATTCTGCGTTACAGTCAGGATCGCACCATCACCACGCGGCACAATCAGGGAGACCACGCTGTCTTTACCCGCCAGCTTGATGCCGCGCACGCCGGTCGCAGTACGACCCATTGCGCGCACTGCGCTCTCTTTGAAGCGCACCACTTTACCGGCGGCAGAGAACAGCATCACGTCGTCGGAACCGGAGGTCAGATCCACGCCAATCAGTTCGTCGCCTTCGTTCAGGTTGACGGCAATAATACCGGCAGAACGCGGACGGCTGAACTCGGTCAGGGCGGTTTTCTTCACGGTGCCGCTGGCGGTCGCCATAAAGACGTTCACGCCTTCAGCATACTCGCGAACCGGCAGGATCGCGGTGATACGCTCGTTCTGCTCCAGCGGCAGCAGGTTGACGATTGGACGTCCACGCGCGCCACGGCTCGCTTCCGGCAGCTGATAAACCTTCATCCAGTACAGACGACCACGGCTTGAGAAGCAGAGGATAGTGTCATGGGTGTTGGCCACCAGCAGGCGGTCGATAAAGTCTTCTTCTTTAATACGTGCTGCAGATTTGCCTTTACCACCACGACGCTGTGCTTCGTAGTCGGTCAACGGCTGATACTTCACGTAGCCCTGGTGAGACAGGGTGACAACAACGTCTTCCTGATTGATCAGGTCTTCGATGTTGATATCCGCGGTGTTGGCCGTGATTTCGGTGCGACGCTCATCGCCAAACTGATCGCGGACCAGCTCCAGCTCTTCACGAATCACTTCCATCAGACGATCGGCGCTGCCAAGGATATGCAGCAGCTCGGCAATCTGTTCCAGCAGCTCTTTGTACTCGTCGAGCAGTTTTTCGTGCTCAAGGCCGGTCAGTTTCTGCAGACGCAGATCCAGAATCGCCTGGGCCTGCTGTTCGGTCAGATAATATTGACCGTCACGCACGCCAAACTCCGGCTCCAGCCACTCCGGACGCGCAGCGTCATCGCCCGCACGTTCCAGCATCGCGGAAACGTTGCCCAGTGCCCATGGCTGAGCCACTAACGCGGCTTTCGCTTCTGCAGGGGTTGGCGCACGACGGATAAGCTCGATGATCGGATCGATGTTAGCCAGCGCAACCGCCAGCGCTTCAAGGATGTGCGCACGGTCGCGCGCTTTGCGCAGTTCATAAATAGTCCGGCGGGTCACCACTTCACGGCGGTGACGCACGAACGCGCCCAGAATATCTTTCAGGTTCATGATCTTCGGCTGACCATGGTGCAGTGCCACCATGTTGATACCGAAGGAGACCTGAAGCTGAGTCAGGGAGTACAGGTTGTTAAGTACCACCTCCCCTACCGCGTCACGTTTGATTTCAATGACAATGCGCATGCCGTCTTTATCAGACTCATCGCGCAGGGCACTGATGCCTTCAATACGTTTCTCTTTGACCAGCTCGGCAATTTTCTCGATCAGGCGCGCTTTGTTCACTTGATACGGAATTTCGTGGACGATGATCGTCTCACGGCCGGTTTTGGCGTCAGCTTCGACTTCGGCACGGGCACGGATATAAATTTTGCCGCGGCCGGTGCGGTACGCTTCTTCAATGCCACGCCGACCATTGATAATGGCGGCAGTCGGGAAGTCCGGACCCGGGATGTGTTCCATCAGCCCTTCAATGCTGATGTCTTCATCGTCGATATAGGCCAAACAGCCGTTGATCACTTCCGTGATGTTGTGCGGCGGAATGTTGGTCGCCATCCCTACAGCGATACCGGACGAACCGTTCACCAGCAGGTTTGGGATCTTGGTTGGCATCACTTCGGGAATTTTTTCCGTGCCGTCGTAGTTATCGACGAAATCCACGGTCTCTTTTTCCAGGTCGGCCATCAGCTCGTGAGCGATTTTCGACATACGGATTTCCGTATAACGCATCGCCGCAGCGGAGTCGCCATCGACCGAACCGAAGTTACCCTGACCATCAACCAGCATGTAACGCAGTGAGAATGGCTGCGCCATACGTACGATGGTGTCGTACACCGCGGAATCACCATGAGGATGGTATTTACCGATTACGTCACCAACGACACGGGCAGATTTTTTGTAGGCTTTATTCCAGTCATTGCCCAATACGTTCATGGCGTATAGTACGCGACGGTGTACCGGCTTAAGTCCATCGCGGACATCCGGCAGCGCACGGCCAACAATGACCGACATCGCATAATCCAGATAGGAGCTCTTAAGCTCTTCCTCGATGTTAACCGGTGTAATTTCTCTCGCAAGGTCGCTCATCTAACCGCTATCCCTCTACTGTATCCCGGATTCAAAGGTCGCAAATTATAACACAGCCATAGTGATAGAGGTAAACCAATACGGTTTATTCACGCCAGCCAACTGATATACTCGCGGGTCTGAACAAAAAAGGAGTAAAAGCGCCCATGAATGCCGAAAAAACGCCGCTGGTTCACAACGTTGACCATGAAGAGATCGCCAAATTCGAAGCCGTCGCCTCGCGCTGGTGGGATCTTGAAGGTGAGTTTAAACCGCTGCACCGCATTAACCCGCTGCGCCTCGGCTATATCGCAGAACGTTCCGGCGGTCTGTTCGGGAAAAAGGTGCTTGATGTGGGCTGTGGGGGCGGCATCCTGGCAGAGAGCATGGCGCGCGAAGGCGCAACGGTCACTGGGCTGGATATGGGCTTTGAGCCGCTACAGGTAGCGCGTCTGCATGCGCTGGAAAGTGGCGTCCAGGTTGAGTATGTTCAGGAGACGGTCGAAGCGCACGCCGGGAAATTTGCCCATCAGTATGACGTCGTCACCTGCATGGAGATGCTTGAGCACGTTCCGGATCCGCAATCGGTGGTGAAAGCCTGCGCGGCGCTGGTTAAGCCGGGTGGCCAGGTGTTCTTCTCAACCATCAACCGTAACGGCAAGGCATGGCTGATGGCGGTGGTCGGTGCAGAGTATGTGCTGCGCATGGTGCCGAAAGGAACCCACGATGTGAAGAAGTTCATTAAACCGGCGGAACTGCTGAGCTGGGTTGACGGAACATGGCTCAAAGAGCAGCACATGACCGGCCTGCACTACAACCCATTGACTGACAAGTTCAAACTGGCACCGGGTGTGGATGTTAATTACATGCTGCACACAACCGCAAAAAATGACTAACGTCAGCACTTGTTTTTCTAAAGATTGCGCAGCATTCGTTGCGCAATTCTCTCCTCGCGATGAAGAAATCAGCACTCGATCAAATTTTCGATTTTTTTTGCTGAATATTGACATCTCGTCCAGGCCTTACGGTACGTGGACTTAGCCTTTATTACGCTTTGGCAACCTGAATTTAACGTCAAAATCAACTCTTGTGCTGAAAAGAATCCTTACTAGAATACTCACCATCTTGCGTTATCCTTATCGTAAAACCCCTATATATAGTATTTATCCACAGCAGTCTGTGGATAAGCGGGGGATATTTTCATTTTTCACGGACAGGTAAAAACCCACATGAATCAGAGTCTGCTGGTGACAAAGCGCGACGGTGCAACCGAGCGTATCAATCTGGACAAAATCCATCGTGTTCTCGACTGGGCAGCAGAAGGGCTGAATAACGTATCGATTTCTCAGGTTGAACTGCGCTCCCATATCCAGTTCTATGACGGCATCAGAACCTCTGACATCCACGAAACCATCATCAAAGCCGCGGCGGATCTGATCTCCCGCGATGCGCCGGATTATCAGTACCTCGCTGCTCGTCTGGCGATTTTCCACCTGCGTAAAAAAGCGTACGGCCAGTTTGAACCGCCCGCGCTGTTCGATCATGTGGTGAAAATGGTTGAGTTGGGCAAATACGACACGCATCTGCTGGAAGACTACACGGAAGAAGAGTTCAAGCAGATGGACGGGTTTATCGATCACTGGCGCGATATGAACTTCTCCTACGCGGCGGTGAAGCAGCTCGAAGGCAAATACCTGGTGCAGAACCGCGTCACCGGTGAAATCTACGAGAGCGCCCAGTTCCTGTACATGCTGGTCGCAGCCTGCCTGTTCTCTGGCTACCCGCGCGACACCCGTCTGAGCTACGTGAAGCGTTTCTATGACGCGGTCTCTACCTTTAAAATTTCGCTGCCTACGCCGATCATGTCTGGTGTGCGTACGCCGACGCGTCAGTTCAGCTCCTGCGTGCTGATCGAGTGTGGCGACAGCCTTGACTCCATCAACGCCACTTCCAGCGCGATCGTGAAATACGTTTCCCAGCGTGCCGGTATTGGCATCAACGCCGGTCGCATTCGTGCGCTGGGCAGCCCAATCCGTGGTGGTGAAGCGTTCCACACCGGCTGTATTCCATTCTACAAACACTTCCAGACCGCAGTGAAGTCCTGCTCCCAGGGCGGCGTGCGCGGCGGTGCTGCGACCCTGTTCTACCCAATGTGGCACCTGGAAGTTGAAAGCCTGCTGGTGCTGAAAAACAACCGTGGCGTGGAAGGCAACCGCGTACGTCACATGGACTACGGCGTACAGATCAACAAACTGATGTACACCCGCCTGCTGAAAGGCGGCGACATTACGCTGTTCAGCCCGTCCGACGTGCCAGGCCTGTACGACGCCTTCTTTGCCGATCAGGACGCCTTTGAGCGCCTGTACGTGCAGTATGAAAACGACGACAGCATCCGCAAACAGCGCGTGAAGGCCGTGGAACTGTTCTCCCTGATGATGCAGGAACGTGCATCAACCGGGCGTATCTACATTCAGAACGTCGATCACTGCAACACCCACAGCCCGTTCGATCCGGCTGTAGCGCCAGTACGCCAGTCCAACCTGTGTCTGGAAATCGCCCTGCCGACTAAACCGCTGGATGACGTGAACGACGAGAGCGGCGAAATCGCGCTCTGTACCCTGTCAGCCTTTAACCTGGGCGCGATTAAGAGCCTGGATGAGCTGGAAGAGCTGGCGGTGCTGGCAGTCCGTGCGCTGGATGCCCTGCTGGATTATCAGGATTACCCAATCCCGGCGGCCAAACGCGGGGCCATGGGCCGTCGTACGCTGGGTATTGGCGTGATCAACTACGCCTACTGGCTGGCGAAAAACGGTAAGCGTTATTCCGACGGCAGCGCCAACAATCTGACGCACCAGACCTTTGAAGCCATTCAGTATTATCTGCTGAAAGCCTCTAACGAGCTGGCAAAAGAGCAAGGCGCATGCCCGTGGTTCAATGAAACCACCTACGCCCAAGGCGTGATGCCGATCGACACCTACAAGAAGGACCTGGATGCGATCGTCAACGAGCCGCTGCATCTTGACTGGAATGGCCTGCGTGAGTCGATCCAGACTCACGGTCTGCGTAACTCCACGCTCTCTGCCCTGATGCCGTCTGAGACCTCTTCGCAGATCTCTAACGCCACCAACGGTATTGAGCCACCGCGCGGTCACGTCAGCATCAAAGCGTCGAAAGACGGGATCCTGCGTCAGGTAGTGCCGGACTATGAACTGCTGAAGAACAACTATGAACTGCTGTGGGAAATGCCGAATAACGACGGTTATCTGCAGCTGGTTGGCATCATGCAGAAATTTATCGACCAGTCGATTTCGGCCAACACCAACTACGATCCGTCCCGCTTCCCGTCAGGCAAAGTGCCGATGCAGCAGCTGTTGAAAGACCTGCTCACCGCCTATAAGTTTGGCGTGAAGACCCTGTACTATCAAAACACCCGCGACGGTGCGGAAGATGCGCAGGACGATCTGGCGCCTTCGATTCAGGACGATGGCTGCGAAAGCGGCGCATGTAAGATCTAAGTTATTTGCCGGGTGGCGCTACGCTTACCCGGCCTACGGTCTATTGTAGGCCCGGCAAACGCAGTGCCGCCGGGCGATACAATCTCAACAGGACACACTCATGGCATACACCACCTTTTCACAGACGAAAAATGACCAGCTCAAAGAGCCGATGTTCTTCGGCCAGCCGGTCAACGTGGCGCGCTACGATCAGCAAAAATATGACATCTTCGAAAAGCTGATTGAAAAGCAACTCTCCTTCTTCTGGCGTCCGGAAGAAGTTGACGTTTCTCGCGACCGCATCGACTTCCAGGCCCTGCCGGAACATGAAAAGCATATCTTCCTCAGCAACCTGAAGTACCAGACGCTGCTGGACTCCATTCAGGGCCGTAGCCCGAACGTGGCGCTGCTGCCGCTGATCTCCATTCCAGAGCTGGAAACCTGGGTTGAGACCTGGGCGTTCTCCGAGACCATCCACTCCCGCTCTTACACTCATATCATCCGTAATATCGTTAACGATCCGGCGATCGTTTTTGATGATATCGTGACCAACGAACAGATCCTGAAGCGTGCCCAGGGTATCGCGCATTACTATGACGATCTGATCGAGATGACCAGCTACTGGCATCTGCTGGGTGAAGGCACGCATACCGTTAACGGCAAAACCGTGACCGTGAACCTGCGTGAGCTGAAGAAAAAACTGTACCTGTGCCTGATGAGCGTCAACGCGCTGGAGGCGATCCGCTTCTACGTTAGCTTCGCCTGCTCCTTCGCCTTTGCGGAACGCGAGCTGATGGAAGGTAACGCCAAAATTATCCGCCTGATCGCCCGCGATGAAGCCCTGCACCTGACCGGCACCCAGCATATGCTGAACCTGCTGCGCAGCGGCGTGGATGACCCGGAAATGGCTGAAATCGCCGAAGAGTGCAAACAGGCCAGCTATGACCTGTTCGTTGAAGCTGCCGTACAGGAAAAAGAGTGGGCGGAATACCTGTTCCAGGACGGTTCAATGATCGGCCTGAATAAAGATATTCTCTGCCAGTACATTGATTACATCACCAACATCCGCATGCAGGCGGTAGGGCTGGATCTGCCGTTCCAGACCCGCTCCAACCCGATCCCGTGGATCAACACCTGGCTGGTGTCAGATAACGTGCAGGTTGCGCCGCAGGAAGTGGAAGTGAGCTCTTACCTGGTCGGCCAGATTGATGCTGAAGTCAACACTGACGATCTGAGCAGCTTCGAGCTCTGATGAGCCGCGTGACCCTTCGTCTTTCTGGCACAGAACTCCTGTGCCAGGAAGAACATCCCTCTCTGCTGATCGCGCTGGAATCCCACCAGGTGGAAGTCGAATACCAGTGCCGTGAAGGCTACTGCGGCTCCTGCCGTTGCCGCCTGGTCTCCGGCCAGGTCGACTGGCTTACCGAGCCGCTGGCGTTTATCCGCGAAGGGGAAATTTTGCCCTGCTGCTGCCGGGCAAAAGGCGATATCGAAATCGAGATGTAACCCCGTGTTTCAGGGCAGGAACAGCGTGTCGACCACGTTGATCCAGCCATGTTCACTGGCAATCGGCTTCCCATTCAGCCAGCGACGCAGCATATTCAGTGCCATCATGGCGCACACCTCCTGACGCACCACCATGCTATAGCGCGTGGTGCTCATTTTCACCCGCAAGGCATGGGTGCCTTCCGGCGTTGAAAGCGCCACGTTAAGATGTTCATCTTCCAGCCCCGATACCGCCAGCGCCAGCCCGGCAAAATGTTTGACCCGTCGTTCGGCGGTCCAGCGAGCCGTTTGGGCCAGCGTCTCCTCCTGAGAAGGAACGACTTCGCTTGCCAGCAGCGGCGCAGCGGCTCTGGATAGCTGCAGGGCCAGCAATCCCCCCGTAAGCTGTTCGCTTAAGGTCAGGCTCAGCTGTCGGGCCTGCAGCTCGCGGGCAATTTGCGCGGGTAAGCCTTCGGTCCCTTCGAAAATTAAACTCTCACCTGCCACGCGTTGTACTTCGGGCCACAGCGCAAGCATGGCGGCCTTCTCGGTTGCCGGGCCGGTTAATTTCAGCTCGATAATCGGCATCGAGGAACGATAGCCCATCGAGACGCCAGCGGGCAGTTGCAGGTGATCGAGACTTTGCGCTAAATCGCTTTCTGAACGACCAAAGGTCGTCAACCGTAAACAGAGTGGCGGTTCCGGTAGGGTAAAGCGCGCCCGTAAACGGGGCAGGATCTCTTTTTCAACCATCACCTTAAATTCCGACGGCACGCCGGGAGTGAAAAACATCAGGCAGCGATTAAGCTGAACGGCAAAACCGCAGGCAGTACCGACCGGATTATCGACCAGCTCCGCGCTGGCAGGGATTTCTGCTTGCTTGCGGTTGCTGGGCGCCATCACCCTGCCGCGTTCGCTGAAGAAACGTTCCATATGGGCGAGCCATTCGGTATGCAGCACCAGTTCTTCACCTTTGGCGGTCGCGGCGGCCAGTGCGCTCAGGTCGTCGCTGGTTGGACCGAGGCCACCATTGACGATCAGCACATCCGCATGCTGGCTGCGCTCACGCAGAATATCAACCAACGACTCCAGCGAGTCGCCGACGGTGTTGCGTCGCGTTAAAGGTAATCCTTGCTCAAAGAAAATATCTGCCAGCCAGGCTGCATTGGTATCGGTAATTTGCCCGTGCAGTACTTCATCGCCGGTGGACAGCATCTCCACGTTTATCATTGTGTTCTCCCGCTTATGTGGTGAAAACACTATAACGCAATCGGATGCCGGAGGAAGAGAGAAACAGGCGCGGCAGAAGACCGCGCCAGAGGATCAGAAACCGGCGCTCACGCCAACGTACGGGCCATCGGCAATCGCGCTGTCGCGGTCGCCGTCTTTACCCGACAGGTTCAGATAGCGATAGCCTGCTTCAAGGGTGATGGGGCGCATGATGGTCCAGCGCGCACCGGCATTCGCTTCTTCGTAGCTATCAATGCCACTGGAGAGTGAGTCCGGAGAGTAGTAGTACTCGCCAAACAGAGCGAAGCTGTCGCCAATTTTCCACTGCAGGCCGCCGCCTACCGCTGCGGCATAGCCTTCATCGCCAGCTTTCGGATTGGTGTAGATGCCTTTCCCGCCGACGGTCGCCAGGAACGGACCGAGAGGTATATTCAGGCCCAGACCCAGGCTTGCGATGTCACCTTCATCATCGTTGTTGGTCCAGTTACCGCTCAGCGCTAAGCCCGACGTTTCAGTACCAAAACCGAAACCGAGGTTGGTGTAGTCCTCACCGGCCTGACCGCTGATAGAAATCGCGTTCGCCGCTGCAGAAACAAACATCAGGCCGCCCAGGCCCAGTAATGCCACTTTTTTCATTGTCGTGATCCCACACAATTATTTATCGAAAGTCCCAAACCGCGTGATTTTAACGTGAGTTCGCCAGCGATCAATGCTGATGTGAAGCAATAAATATTTAGATTGTAACGAGTTGATACTCACAGGTTTTAACAATGTTAAATCGGGGGATGCAGCATTGCGCGGCAAAAATTGCGCCAGATCAATAACCTCCATAACTAATTTACTTAGATTAATTCTCGCTCTAAAAGGAAATTCATCGCTTAAACACGCACTATCAGGGAGATAACTAGGAGTAAAAACGGTTTAACCACGCTGTCTGGCGCACCGGTCGTCGACAATAACAATGTTGCTACTGCAGGCCCACGCGGACCGATGCTTTTACAGGACGTCTGGTTCCTTGAAAAACTGGCACATTTCGACAGAGAAGTGATCCCGGAACGTCGCATGCATGCCAAAGGCTCTGGCGCGTACGGCACATTCACCGTCTCTCAGGACATCACCGCCTTTACCCGGGCAAAGCTGTTTTCTGCTGTGGGTAAAAAAACCGATCTTTTCGTCCGTTTTTCCACCGTCGCCGGTGAGCGCGGGGCAGCCGATGCTGAGCGTGATATCCGCGGCTTCGCCATCAAGTTTTATACCGAAGAAGGCAACTGGGATCTGGTCGGTAACAATACGCCAATCTTCTATCTGCGCGATCCGCTGAAGTTCCCGGATCTTAACCACGTTGTTAAACGCGATCCGCGTACCAACCTGCGCAATCCAACCTTTAAATGGGATTTCTTCTCACTGCAGCCCGAAACGCTGCACCAGCTGACAATTGACTTCAGCGACCGCGGACTGCCGCGCTCGTATCGCAATATGCACGGCTTTGGTAGCCATGCGTTTAGTTTTATCAACCATAATAACGAACGCTTCTGGGTCAAATTCCATCTGAAATCGCATCAGGGTATTGATAACCTGCAGGATGATGAAGCTAAACGCCTGGTGGCGGAAGACCGTGAAAGCTCCCAGCGCGATCTGTTTACTTCTATTGAAAAAGGCGATTTCCCACGCTGGACATTTTACGTGCAGATTATGCCGGAAACCGACGCCGCGAAGGTGCCTTACAATCCGTTCGATCTGACAAAAGTCTGGCCACACGGCGACTATCCGCTGATTGAAGTCGGTGTTCTGGAGCTGAACCGTAATCCGGATAACTACTTTGCAGAAGTGGAGCAGGTGGCGATGTCACCCTCCAACGTGGTGCCGGGGATTGGTTTCTCGCCGGATCGCATGCTTCAGGGGCGCTTGTTCTCCTACGGCGATGCCCACCGCTATCGCCTGGGCGTCAATCACCAGCAAATCCCGGTCAACGCCCCGCGCTGTCCGTTCCATAACTACCATCGTGACGGCGCGATGCGCGTGGACGGCAACAGCGGTAACGGTGCAACCTATGAACCTAACAGCTTTGGCGTGTTCCAGCAGCAGCCTGACTTTAGCGAACCGCCGCTGTCGCTGGAAGGCGCTGCCGACCACTGGAATCATCGTGAAGACAACGACTATTTCAGCCAGCCGCGCAAGCTGTTTGAACTGCTGAGTCCTGAAGAGCATCAGCGTATGTTTGAACGTATCGCCGGGGATATGAAAGATGTGCCCGCGTTTATTCAGGCACGCCAGATTGCCCTGTTCAGCGAAGTCCATCCAGAGTACGGCGCGGGTGTTCAGGAAGCGCTGATGCGCCTGTCAGAAGCGAAGTAAATACGACAACGGGAGGGAAGGCTCCCGTTTTTAGTTGCACGCTTAATGTCTGGCCTGCTCGACAATCTCAGGTGCCAGACCGGTCAATTTTGTCACCATCTCTGGCGCTAAACCGTTACTCAGCATCGCTTTCGCAATGCGAAGGGCCTCCTGCTCAATACCCTCGGCTCGGCCCTGACTCAGGCCCTGACTCAGGCCCTGACTAATACCCTGTGCCTTGCCCTCTTCCCGGAGAAATTGCGCGATATTCATTAACGTCTCCTTATGCTGATGATCGTTCGTCCTGTGTGCTAATGCATGCAAAAACGCTGCAGGATCGGCGGTATGTCCCGCCTGGAGAAGGTAATTCAGCAACGTTTTTAGCTGTGCGCTGCTAGTGTATCCTAGCGCCAGTAGCCTGACCAGTTGCTCCTGAAGTTCCAGCATATCCCGCTGACGAACGTGCTTTTGCAGCAGTTCAAGCATCGCCACCCGACGGTGCTGCATGATTGTTTCATCGGGCAGGCAGGTGATATCAATCAGCGGAAACGCCCCGGTATAGAGGGACTCGGCCTGCGCCGACTGCTGAAAACCGTCGAGCCAGCGTAATGACCACGGATAGGGTGAGATCTTGCCATGATAGAAAAGCAGCGGGATCACCAGCGGAAGCTCCCGGTGGCCCTTTTCAAGATGACGCTGCATGGCGGCGATGCAATAGCGCATCAGGCGAAAGGCCATGTTCCGGTCCGGAGAACTTTGATGCTCAATCAGCGCGTACACATAGCCTGCGCCAGCGGTGGTGCTAACGGAATAGAGGATGTCGGAATAGCTGAGCCGCAGATCCTCTTCGACAAAACTGCCTGATTCCAGGCGCAGCGACGACAGATTGCACAGCGCGCGCAGAGTATCAGGCAGATGAATGGCTAAAAAATCACGTGCGGTATCGACCTGCGACAGGAGGTGACGAAAGACCGCGTCATGCGGTGTCGGTGAAGATGGGCTGTGCATATTTTCCCTTGCGCCAATGACTTTGGCCGCAACATAGCACAGGATAAGCAAGGGGGAAGTCTGGTGATTCCCTTCCCCGAGCCCGCTCGCAATTCAGCCCTTCAACGACTGATGAACCCACTGCTGCAGGGCATGGCGGGAAATTTTAATGCCGCCATTTTTCAGCTCGCCAGGTAGCACCAGCCAGTGTACTGGCTGCTGAAAACGCGCCAGCTTGTCGCTTACCCAGTGAGGCAACTGGGCAATGTCTGCCCCACTTTCGCACTCAACGACCGCCACCGGCCGTTGACCAAATTCGGCATCGTCGAGAGGCACCACAAACACCTGACTGACCTGCGGGTGGGTGCCGATCACGCGCTCGACCTCTTCCGGCTGGATCCCTTCCCCGCCGCTGAAAAAGAGATTGTCCATCCGCCCGAGGATCGTCAGACGTCCGTCCGTCATCTCACCGCGATCGCGGGTGGCAAACCAGCCCTGCGCATTGTCGATTGGCGAGAGCTTACCGTCACGCCAGTAGCCGCTGGCCATACTGGCGGCCTTGATCCACACTTCGCCCTCGACCAGTTGCACGTCGCGACCGGACAATGCATAGCCAACATCAGCTTTACCATCCGCCTCTTTGGCACACACCGTCGAGGCAAATTCCGTCAGGCCATACCCGCACCAGCTGCGAATGCCGCGGCTCGACGCCCGACGCGTCAGGTCGACTGGGATCGCCGCGCCACCTAACAGGACCGCTTTTAACGCCACGTCCCCCCCGGAATTGAGCAGACGCCAGAGCTGGGTGGGGACCAGCGAAGCATGGGTACAGCCCTGCAGCATCTGTTCCAGAGGCTGTTTTTCGCAAACGGTCAGTCTGGCACCGGCCACCAGCCAGCGCCAGAGAATGCCCTGCCCGGAAACGTGGAACAGCGGCAGAGAGAGCAGCCAGTCGTCATCAGCCCTGTAGGGGAGAAGCGTCAGGACGCCGTCAGCGCTGGCAACGTGTGCCGCACAAGTATGAACCGCCGCTTTCGGCAGTCCGGTCGAGCCCGAGGTCAACGTCATGGTCGCCAGCCGCGCCGGCTGCCAGACCACCCCGGCACTGCCATGCTGATTTACCATCCTCAGCGGCAACAGATCGGGATAACCGCCATCGCCGTTGAGCACCAGCGCAAAACGCAGCGTTAAGGACGGCACGAGGGTTTCGAGCAACGGACCGGGCAGCTGCGGATTCACCGGCAGGATGCGCGCCCCGCACTGCAACAGTGCCAGCCACGCCAGCAGCGTATCGGGATGATTGTGCGCCTGCAGCATCACCCCATCACCTTCACGCACGCCCTGCTGCACAAAACCGCTCGCCAGCGTGTCAATACGCTGGCAGAGCTGGTTCCAGCTCAGACGCTCCCCGTTCAGCCGCAGCGCCGGTTTGTCGGCATGCTGCGCCCGCCAGTGTCGCCATGGCCAGTCGGTAAAGATCATAGCAGCGGCTCCAGCGCCTCATGGCTAAGCTGCGGCAGCGTATTGCCCGGCCAGCATCGCATCAACTGCGCCTGCATCAGGTTCAGCGTATCCAGCCCGGGAACCGTGTCTGGCGTAAGCCAGGCCGCGATCCGCGCCAGCTGGGTCAGGCCGAGGCTCGACTCAATCGACGAGCTGATCACCACCGTCAGCCCTTGCGCCTGTGCGGCGTTCACCTGCTCACGCACCTTTGCGATACTGCCGGTCAGCGTGGGTTTGATCACCACGGCACGCACCCCCGGCTCCGCGATAAACCGGAAGTCGTCTTCGCGCAGGCTTTCATCCCAGGCAATGGCAATCCCGGTCTCACGAGCGAATGCCAGCGAGTCCGCGCGGGTTTTGCATGGCTCCTCGAGAAAGGCAATCCGATCCCGGTAGGCCGGGTTGACGTATTTCGCAAACTGCTGCGCTTTCAGCGGCGTCCAGGCGCGATTGGCATCGAGGCGCAGGTACAGATCCGGGATGGCTTCCAGCAGCAGGTTCGCCACCATGCCGTCGCGGACCGCTTCATACAGGCCAACCTTGATTTTTGCCACCTTCTCGCCCGGCATGGCGGCGAGTACGGCAAACAGTTCGTCTGGATCGCCGGTGCAGAGCGGCGCTGCGCGGTAGTCCGCCGCCTCCGGCAAGGTTCCGTTCAGTTCCGCCAGCGCACAGCTGATACCAAAATCCACCGACGGCAGGCCCGACAGCAGCGGCTCACCGCCGTCGCGCCAGGCAAGGCTCCACGCCCGCAGTGCAGCTTCGGCGTCTTCCAGCGATTCGCGGCTAAAGCCCGGCAAAGGGGCGATTTCGCCCCATCCTTCCCGGTCGGCGATTTGCAGATGAACAAACAGTCCGTCCCGGGTTTTTAACCGCCTGTCGCGCAGGACTACCCCCGCGTCCATCGGTATCTGCCAGCGGTAAACCTGCGCGCGGCGCATTACGGATTCCGTTTGTATTTGCTGAAGTCCGGCTGACGCTTCTCATTGAAAGCGTTGCGTCCTTCCTGACCCTCTTCGGTCATGTAGAACAGCATGGTGGCGTTACCCGCCAACTCCTGCAAACCGGCCTGACCGTCGCAGTCGGCATTCAGTGCCGCTTTCAGGCAGCGCAGCGCCATCGGGCTGTTCTGCAGCATTTCACGGCACCAGCGCACGGTCTCTTTTTCGAGTTCGGCAACCGGTACGACGGTGTTAACCAGGCCCATGTCCAGCGCTTCCTGAGCATTGTACTGACGGCACAGGAACCAGATTTCACGCGCTTTTTTCTGCCCGACGATACGCGCCATGTAGGATGCGCCCCAGCCGCCGTCGAAGGAGCCGACTTTCGGACCGGTCTGGCCGAAGATGGCGTTTTCTGCTGCAATCGTCAGGTCACACATCATGTGCAGCACGTGGCCGCCGCCGATAGAGTAGCCCGCGACCATCGCTACGACCGGTTTCGGGCAGGTACGGATTTGACGCTGGAAGTCGAGCACGTTGAGGTGATGCACCCCGGAATCATCCTGATAGCCGCCGTAGTCACCGCGAACCTTCTGATCTCCACCAGCGCAGAAGGCCAGTTCACCTTCCCCGGTCAGTACGATGACGCCGATGTTGTCGTCGTAGCGCGCATCCGCCAGCGCCTGGATCATCTCTTTGACAGTGATCGGGCGAAACGCATTGCGTACCTGCGGGCGGTTGATGGTGATTTTGGCGATCCCGTCTGTCGATTTATGATAACGAATGTCGGAATAACCTTCGGAGCAGTCCTGCCATTCCACCGGGGCGTACAGCATGTTTTCATCAGGGTAGATCATAGAGTGTCCTTAATGGGAAGACGGAGTATCTGAGTCATACGCTCGGCCACCACACGGGGGTTTTCCCGATGGGCGTTATGTCCGGCATACGGAATTTCATGGCAAATGGCGGCAAGTTCACTCGCGATACGCCTGAACTTGTCGTCACGCTCACCATAAATAAAGTAAAACGGGGCCGCGCACGCAGCGAGCGCAGGCCGTAAATCGGGTTGTGCCGCCAGCGAGGTGGCCTGCAGCATGGCGGCCAGAGTTGCGCCGTTGTTGCGGCTACGCAGCGCGATCAACAGCTGGCGTTGTTCATCCGTTAGATGAGCGAATACGGGCTGCTGATACCAGTCGGCAAACACCGCCTCCAGAGGCTCGTGGCTGAAGCGGGCCGCCCAGCGGGTGTCAGAGGCTCGACGGCTTGCACGTTGTTGCTCGTCGCCCAGCCCCGGATGTGCCCCTTCGACGATCAGCCCCTGCAGCCCGTTCGGATGCTGGCAGGCGTGATACAGGGCAATGCGGCCGCCGAGGGAGTACCCCACCAGCCAGTACTCAAGTATGTTGTAACTAACAAGAGTAGCAGTCAGCAGCGCGCTGACTGCGGGGAAATCATTTACGGCGATGTGCGCAGAATCGCCGTGGCCTGGCAGATCCAGATACAGCCGGGGCCAGGCGTCAAAGCCCTCGCCGACCTGCTGCCATTCGCGGCGATCGCCGGAAAAACCGTGCAGGAACACCAGCCAGGGTTGTTCCGCACTGCCTGCCTGCGGCTCACCGGCGAGGATCATAGGTGGCTGACCTGCGCCAGCAAGTTTTGCAGCATCTGCGCCCCGTCGCTGTCATTAACAACAACTTCAATAAGCGTAGTTCTTGGTTTGCTCCACGCCGCGTTCAGCGCGGTCTCCAGCTCCGCCCAGCTTTCCGGGCGCTGATAGCGCAGGCTGAACATCGCCGCCGCATGTTCAAACTGCACGTTTTGCGGCATCAGATAAAAGCGCTCGCGCTCGCTCTGCGGCGTCGGCAACAGAGAGAAAATCTGCCCGCCGTTATTGTTGACAACCATCAGCACAAACGGCGCAGAGGTCTGTCGCAGCAGCGCCAGCGCGTTCAGGTCGTACAAGGCCGACAGATCGCCAACGATGGCCAGCGTCGGGCGGGCATTGGCGCGCTGGACCCCGGCTGCAGTTGAGATCAGGCCATCAATTCCGCTGGCTCCCCGGTTGCTAAAGACCGGATAACCCGCCGGGAGCCGGGATAAAGCATCAATCAGACGCACTACCAGGCTATTACCGACAAACAGCTGTCCCTGCTCGGGCAGATAGCGACGAATATGATGCGCCAGCTGTGCTTCACCGAAGGCTTCACTGCGCTCTGCCGTAAGTTGCCACGCCTGATGAGAAAGCCCGGGGATCGCAGTGGCCCACGGGGCGCGTTTCTCCGCGGGATGCTGCTCCAGCCAGTTCGCCACGTTCGAAATCAGCCGACGGCCACGATGATGCGCCGGATCCAACCGTCCTTCCTGGGTATCCACCAGCCAGTACTCTTCCGGGGTGCAGCTGGCCTGCCACTGCAGGAGCCGTTTACCGGTCAGGCTGGCGCCAAGCTGAATCACAATCTGCGCTTCCTGCAGTTCAGTTGTTGCTTTCGCATTACCGAGCCACAGGTCGGCGCACGGCAGCGGCTGTCCGGTCTGGGAGAGCACATCGCCAATCAGCGGCCAGCCCAGGGTTTGCGCCCACTCTGCCGCCAGTTTGCCTTCGGCAGCGCTCATTCTGCCAGCCACCACCACGCCGCGCTTCTGCCGCCAGAAAAACCAGTCGCGCTGTTTCGGGCTTGAGAGCTCTACCGGGGTCTTCAGCCAGGGTTTATCGCTTCGCCACCAGTCGCCCAGCGCCTGCTGCCAGTCAAGATCGGCATCATCCATTTCGCCATACAGCGGCTCGGCAAACGGACAGTTGATGTGCAGTGCGCCCGCGCGCAGAGCTGAGAGGGCGTTATCCACCGTCGACACCAGCCAGCGTGCGGGAATATCGCGGGTGGGCCGCGGCAGCGACAGCGTGTCGGAAGGGTGCGAGGCAAAGATACCCGGCTGACGAATGGCCTGGTTGGCGCCACAGTCGATCAGCTCCGGTGGGCGATCCGCAGTCAGCAGCACCAGCTTTTCGCCAGTCAGTCCGGCCTCAATCAGTGCCGGATAGAGATTCGCCACCGCGGTGCCCGAGGTCACGATCACCGCCACCGGCGCATTGCTGGCTTTTGCCAGCCCGAGCGCCAGGTGGCCCAGACCGCGTTCATCAAAATGGGTGTGATGAATAAAGGCGCGATTTTCAGCGGCGGCCAGGGTCAGCGGCGTAGAACGCGAACCCGGTGCGATGCAAATATGCCTGACGCCATGGCGGGTCAGGGCTTCAAGGATCACCGCCGCCCAGCGTCGGTTAAAAGAACTCACTGACATGGAATTGTCCGGTATCAATATTGCGACTAAGTATAAATAATAGAAAAAGATGTAATTTTGATATGAATCGGGAAAGGACGACTCAGTATTAATCCTTTAGGAGGAGAGTGCGCAGTCCGGCGGCTTTATTTTCGATCTCCTGCCACTCCTGCGCGGGGTCGGAACCGCTGACGATCCCTGCCCCGGCGTACAGGCGCACGCTGGTTTTTTGCACCCGGGCCGAGCGCAGCGCCACGCAGAACTCACTCTGCGCCAGCGAAAGATAGCCTGACGAACCGGCATATCCCTCCCGGTCGAACGGTTCATTGCGGGCGATAAAATCCCAGGCGGCACGGCGCGGCAAACCGGCCACTGCCGCCGTGGGCTGCAGCAGAAGCAGACACTGTGCATCGTCGGGCTGTTGCAGCGCCGTCCAGATACAGCGGCGTAAATGCTGGACCTTACGCAAGCGCACAATTTGCGGCGGGAGCACGTCCAGTACGCCGCTGTCGCGCTGCAGGCGCTGGCAAATATCTTCTACCACCAGCATGTTTTCACGCTGGTTCTTGTCGTCGTTCATTAGCCAGTGGCCCAGCCGGGCGGCGTGCGCGTCGTCGTGGTGGCTGGCGACCGTGCCGGCAAGCGCTTCGGTGCGCAGGAGCGAACCCCGACGCCGCCACAGCCGTTCCGGGGATGACCCCAGAAACGCGTTGTCGGCATCGCTGCACATCAAAAAGTGGTAGCACTGAAAATTAACCTGACGGCTGGCTGCCATCAGTGCGGCCGGATTCACCCCACCGTCAAACTGCAGATCCGTGACCCGGGCCAGCACCACTTTATCGAACTCACCCTGCGCAATCGCCTCTGTCGCCCGGGTAATGAGATTCATCCAGCCGGTTTTGTCGGGCCGATGCGTTTCACTCATCACCTGCTGGCTGAGCGGCGCAATCGCCGTGAGGTCACGCAGCGTCTGCAGAAAATCGCGCGCACGCTGCGCGTCGTCGTTAAGCGAGGTGTCGCTCCAGAGCTGCAGACGCAGCGTGGCAAGACCGCCGCAGCGCTGCCACAGCAGGCGCGGTAAAAACAGATCGCCCTGTCGGGGGTCGAACGCATTCACACCGACGACGCGGGTATCGGGATAGGCGGGGAAGTGCAGTAAGAACTGACGGGCAGCGGATAAAGACGTAAAGCGGTTAACTGCCCCCAGCGCGGCGTACTCTTCATCGCCGTTACGCTGCTGCCAGTAGAATTGAGGGTAACTGACCTGGGCATTCAGCCAGGCGAGAGGATCGAACGCATCGTTAAGCGCGAAAGAGACATCAAGATGATGCAGGCCTGGTGCGTCGGGAAACGCGGCTGCCAGCTGTCCGGCAAGGCCTTCCAGCGCGATGGAAATCGAATGCACGTGAACCTCTCCCCGCTAAAACCTCACATTATACGGGGTACTGGCCTGAAAAAGCAGTACCCACGTTTTGGCAGGGAAAGGTGGTGTGCAGATTAACGGCGGGCGAGCAGAATACCCAGAACCAGACCCGCGGCAGCACCAACCCCTATGCCCTGCCAGGGTTTTTCACGGACATAGTCATCCGCGCGGTAGACCGCTTTTTTGGCCCGATAGTAGTAAGTGTCCGACGCCTGACTCACGCGCGTCTTCACGTCGTGCAGCGCCTGTTCAGCACGCGCCTTCAGCTCAATGTACTTTTGATCGGCCGGATCGCCTGAAGAACGGAGGACTTCTTCCAGCGTTTCACTTAACAGCGTCAGATCATCATCAACGTGCGTTTCCGAGGATTGGAAGGACATAGTTTTCTCCATGTGGTTGCATCAGTCCGCTAACTATAGACAATGCCTGCCGATTTCGCTTGCGCTGTCCGCTATGCTTCTTTCGCCATTCCGATATGCGGGATGCCATCTTCGTCGTAGATTTCAGTGACCGGCGCAAAGCCAAAGCGGGCATAAAACGGCTGCAAATGCGCCTGCGCGCCGAGATATAACGCTTTGTCCGGCCACTGTTTTTGGCAAGATATCAGGGTCTGCTCCATCAGCGCGTAGCCCAGCTTTTCACCCCGCGCCTGGCTGCTGATAATCACCCGGCCAATCACCACCGGTGAAAAATCATCATCGCTTTTCAGAATCCTCGCATACGCCACCAGCTGGTTATCTTTCCAGCCGAGGATGTGCCGGTTCTCGCCGAGCAGATCGTCGCCGTCGATATCCTGATAGGGGCAGGTCTGCTCAACCACAAAGACTTCGCAGCGCAGCTTGAGTAAGGCGTACAGTTCGGGAACAGTCAGTTCGCTGTGGTGCAGGTCTTGCCACTGAATCATCGCTATCTCCTTATCGGCAGGTTGCCGTTATACTCATGATTTTTCGCGTCTGGCACAGAGGCTAATGCACTATGGAACTGCTGTTTTTGGGAACATCCGCTGGCGTGCCGACCCGTGCGCGCAATGTTACGTCAATGTTGCTTGATTTGCAGCACCCGACCCGCGGCGGGCTGTGGCTGTTTGACTGCGGCGAAGGTACCCAGCATCAGATGCTGCACACCGCCAGCCATCCGGGCAAGCTGGATAAAATTTTTATTACCCACCTGCATGGCGATCACCTTTTTGGCCTGCCGGGGCTACTGTGCAGCCGCTCGATGGCCGGTAACGTCCACCCGCTGACGATTTATGGCCCGATCGGGATCCGTGAGTTTGTCGAAACCAGCCTGCGTCTGAGCGGTTCGTGGACCGACTATCCGCTGGAGATTATCGAGATAGCCGAAGGGACAGTGTTCAGTGAGGATGCCTGGACGGTGACCGCTGCATTGCTCAACCATCCCGTCGAGTGCTACGGCTTTCGCATTGATGAGCATGATAAACCCGGCGCGCTGGATGGCGCGGCGCTCGCCGCCGCAGGCGTTCCCTCCGGCCCGCTGTATCAGCAGCTGAAACGAGGGGAACGCGTCACCCTGCAAGATGGTCGGGTCATTAACGGCGCGGATTACCTCTCACCTCCTCGCCCCGGTAAAACGCTGGCGATTTTTGGTGATACCGCCCCCTGCGAGGCTGCGCTTGCGCTGGCACAGGGTGTCGATCTGCTGGTGCATGAGGCAACGCTTGAGACAGCAATGGAGGAGAAAGCCAACAGCCGGGGCCACAGTTCAACGCGTCAGGCGGCACAGTTGGCCCACGACGCGCAGGCCAGGAGGCTGGTCATCACCCACGTCAGCTCGCGCTATGACGCTCAGGGTTGCGCCATGCTGCTGGCGGAGTGCCGCGCCGTGTTTGACAACTGCGAGCTGGCGCACGATTTCACTCAGGTTCGCGTTTAACGCTCGATTTTTCCTCATCACTGCCGATAACGATCAGCAGGTCGGCATTTTCACATGAGGAAAAACATGGATAATTTCCAGAAAGACATTGATGACAGGGCTAATCTGACCCTGTCGAACCGTTTTGAGCTGTTGCTGTTCCGTCTCGGCACCTCAATGAATGACAACAAATCTGAGCTGTTCGGCATCAACGTCTTTAAGCTTCGCGAGATTGTGCCGATGCCCACCTTCACCAAACCAGCGGGTATGAAGTCACCGCTGATGGGGATGGTAAATATTCGTGACCAGGTGATCCCGGTTATCGACCTGGCGGCGGTGGCGGGCTGTAAACCTGCGACAGGCCTGAACATTCTGCTGATCACCGAGTATGCTCGCAGCGTGCAGGCCTTCGCGGTGGAGTCGGTCGAGAATATTATGCGTCTGGACTGGAAGCAGGTGCACGCGGCAGAAACTGCCGTCAGCGGCCGCTATATCACCAGCATCGCCTGTCTCGACGAGAAAACTGACACCAACGATCTGGCCATGGTGCTGGACGTGGAACAGATCCTGTACGACATCACTCCCGCCAACCACGATCTGCACGCCAACAATCTGAACACCCCGAAATTCAACATCAAACCGGGTGCGGTCGCGATTGTGGCAGAAGACTCGAAAGTGGCCCGCTCAATGCTGGAAAAAGGGCTGCAGGCGATGGAGATCCCGGCGCTAATGCACATTACCGGCAAAGAGGCGTGGGAGAAGATTGGCGTGCTGGCAGCGCAGGCGCAGGCAGAAGGAGTGCCGATTACCGATAAGATCGCACTGGTGCTGACCGATCTCGAAATGCCCGAGATGGACGGTTTTACCCTGACGCGTAAAATCAAAACCGATGAGATCCTGAAAGCCATTCCGGTGGTGATCCACTCTTCCCTTTCCGGCAATGCCAACGAAGATCATATCCGTAAGGTGAAGGCCGATGGCTACGTGGCGAAGTTTGAGCTGAACGAGCTGTCCTCGGTGATTGAGGAAGTGCTGGAGCGGGCAACGAAGCAGATTGATGGGCCGTTGATAAGCCGTAAGCAGCTGGCTTGATTTTTCCCTTGTGCGGCCTGGTGCCCTCTCCCACGGGAGAGGGTACAGACATTAAAAAAGGCAACTTTCGTTGCCTTTTTTTTTACCTTACATCAGCGGCATCGCGTGCTGCACGAGGCTTATCAGCGGCTGCGGGTAGATACCGAAAATCAGTACCAGCAGGGCTGAAATCAGTACCACAATCCCGCCCGCGCTGTACTGCCAGTTGGTCGGCGCATCGCGGTTAAGCTGCTGCGGTGCATTCAGATACAGACTCACCGCAACGCGCAGGTAGTAGTACAAACCGATTGCCGAACCGACAACCACTGCCCCGGTCAGCCACCACAGGTTCGCCTGCACACCGACGGCCAGGATGTAGAACTTACCGATAAACCCGAGCGTCATCGGGATACCCGCCAGCGACAGCATCATCACGGTCATTACCGCTGACAGAATCGGACGGTGCCAGAACAGGCCACGGTAAGAGTACAGGGAGTCGGCATCCGGGCCACGGTACGGGCTGGACATCAGGCTCACCACGCCGAACGCGCCGAGGCTGCTGAACAGATAACCGGCCAGGTAAACACCGACGGATTCCATGGACATCTGACCGCTCTGCAGCGCAATCAGCGCCACCATCAGGTAGCCAAGATGTGAGATGGAGGAGTAACCGAGCAGACGCTTAATGTTGGTCTGGCTCAGCGCCATCAGGTTACCGAAGATGATCGACACGAAGGCGATAACGCCCAGCACCACACGTACCGCTTCGCTATCGCCAACCGGTGCGTACAGGAACAGACGCATCACCACACCGAAGATAGCGATTTTACTCGCCGTCGCCAGGAAGGTAGAAACCGGAGCAGGTGCGCCCTGGTATACGTCTGGTGTCCACAGGTGGAACGGTACCAGCGACAGTTTAAAGCCCAGACCGACAATCATCATGCCCAGACCCGCCAGCAGCAGCGGTTCATGCAGCATACCGTCGCCGAGGCTCTTGCCGAGGGCAATGAAAGAGAGGTTACCGGACTGGGCATACACCAGCGCAATACCAAACAGCAGGAAGGACGAAGCAGCAGCAGACAGGATCGTATACTTGATACTCGCTTCCAGAGAGCGCTTCTGGCGGAAGGCATAACCAATCAGGCCGAACAGCGGCAGAGAGATCAGCTCAATACCGAGGAACAGCGCTGCCAGGTGGTTGGCATTCGCCAGCAGAATCCCGCCCAGTGCGGCAATCAGAACCAGCAGGTAAAACTCTTCTTTGTTGTCGTAGTAACCTTCCAGCCACGGGTAGGCAAAGGTACAGGTTGCGAGGCTCGCCAGCAGAACCAGCCCGGTATAGAGCATGGCAAAACCGTCGACGCGCATCAGCGGCGTCACGTCCATCGCCCCCGCCTGGCCAACAAACCAGAGGGAGACCAGTGCGGCGTTAAGGCCCAGAACCGACAGCGTGGCATTCAGGAAGTGATTGCGTCGCCACGCAATGGAGAGCATCACTACCACCACCGTCAATCCGACGATCAGCAGCGGTAGCAGCGCAATCAGGTGTTGTGGAGTTAAAGTCATGGCGATTTACGGCCTTGTAGTAGAAGCAGAATTAACAAACCACTGCTGGATATTGCCCATCGCAGAATGCGAGGTATCCAGAATCGGCTGCGGATAGAAGCCAAGCAGTACCAGAAGCACAACCAGCAACAGAATGATAAACAGTTCGCGCAGTGACATCCCCGGCAGCTCTTTCGCTGCGATTTCGCTCTTCGCTTTACCGAAGTAGGCGCGATGCAGCATCGCCAGAGAGTAAACGGACGCGAATACCAGACCGAAGGTTGATACCACCGTAATGACCGGCACCACTTTAAAGCTGCCGAACAGGATCATAAATTCGCCAACGAAGTTACCGGTACCCGGCATCCCCAGCGTGGCCACAGCGAAGAACATCGACATCGCCGGCAGCCATTTAATTTTGCTCCACAGACCGCCCATCTGACGCATGTCGCGGGTGTGCAGGCGTTCATACAGCTGGCCACACAGGATAAAGAGACCCGCCGCCGACAGCCCGTGGGCAATCATCTGAATGATTGCGCCCTGGTACGCCAGCTGGCTGCCGGTGTAGATGGCAATCAGCACGAAGCCCATGTGGGACACAGAGGTATACGCGATCAGACGTTTGATGTCGTACTGCGTGAAGGCCATCCAGGCGCCGTAGAAGATACCGATCACACCGAGCCACATGGCAATTGGCGCAAACTCTGCGGAAGCATTCGGGAACAGCGGCAGCGCGAAACGCAGCAGACCGTAGGCCGCGGTTTTCAGCAAGATCCCTGCCAGGTCAACGGAACCCGCCGTTGGTGCCTGAGAGTGCGCATCCGGCAGCCAGCCGTGCAGCGGAACCACCGGCATTTTCACCGCAAACGCAATGAAGAAGCCCAGCATCAGCAGGTATTCCACGCCGTGCGACATTGGCGTCTTCAGCAGGTCCTGATAGTTGAAGGTCCAGACACCGGTCGCGTTATAGTGCACGAACACCAGCGCCAGGATGGCAATTAACATCACCAGACCGCTCGCCTGGGTATAGATGAAGAACTTGGTTGCCGCCGTGATACGCGTTTTACCGTCGGATGCCTTATGGCCCCACAGCGCGATCAGGAAGTACATCGGCACCAGCATCATCTCCCAGAAGAAGAAGAACAGGAACATGTCGATGGCCAGGAACACGCCGATCACGCCGCCGAGGATCCACATCAGGTTCAGGTGGAAGAAGCCCTGGTATTTTTGAATTTCTTGCCAGGAGCACAGTACCGCCAGAACGCCGAGGAGACCCGTCAGCACCACCATCAGCAGCGACAGGCCATCAATCGCCAGATGAATGGTTATGCCGAAACGCGGGATCCACGGCAGGATAAATTCAGACTGCCACTGCGGCAGGCCCGCAGACTGGGTCAGTGAATAGCCGCCCTGCAACCAAAGTTGCAGGCCAAGCGCAAGCGTCAATCCCATGGTGATCAGCGCAATCCAGCGCGGCATCTTCACGCCAAAGCGTTCGGTCTGCCAGCACAGGAACCCACCAATGAAGGGAATTAAGATTAGCCAGGGTAATAACATGGCGATTTTTATTCCTTTTTAAGGCCCCCGACAGGGGCCTGATTTTCAACGAATTTTTATAAATTCACTTATGAATCAACGCAGAACCATCAGCAGCGCCAGTACGACCACCGCGCCAATGCTCATTGATGCCACATACCAGCGCAGATAGCCGTTCTCGCTGAACAGCAGGCCTTTACCTGCAAAGCGGGAAAGGATCGCCGGGGTGTTCATCATCGCGTTCAGCGGATCGCGCTTGATAAGCCACGCAATGCCGAGGAACGGTTTCACGAAGATCATGTCATACAGCCAGTCGAAGCCCCACGCGTTGTACCACCAGGTGCCCAGCAGACGGCCCGGCGCACTGTTGGCAACCGCAGTTACCAGCGTACGTTTGCCCAGCCACAGCCATGCTGCAATCAGGATGCCCGCAATCGCGACCACGCCAGAGGTGATTTCAAGCGTCAGCACACGACCGTGCTCAAGCTCGGTGGTGCCCGGCAGAACACCCTGCAGCGGCGGCACAATCAGTGCGCCAACGAAGGTGGAGAGGACCATCAGCACAATCAGCGGCAGATGGTGGGTAATCCCCTTCCCTGCATGCGCGTGAATTTGTTCTTTTCCATGGAAGACGATGAAAATCATACGGAAGGTATACAGGGAGGTCATAAACGCACCGACCAGACCGGCAACCATCAGATTGATATGGCCATTCGCCATTGCTCCCGCCAGGATTTCGTCCTTACTGAAGAAGCCCGCGGTAATCAACGGCAGTGCCGCCAGCGCCGCGCCGCCCACCAGGAAGCAGGCATAAACCAGCGGAATGGACTTACGCAGCCCGCCCATCTTGAAGATGTTCTGCTCGTGGTGGCAGGCAAGGATCACCGAACCGGACGAGAGGAACAGCAGCGCTTTAAAGAACGCGTGCGTCATCAGATGGAAAATCGCCGCATCCCACGCCTGCACGCCCAGCGCCAGGAACATGTAGCCAATCTGGCTCATGGTGGAGTAGGCGAGAACGCGTTTGATGTCGGTCTGCACCAGCGCCGCAAAGCCTGCCAGCACCAGCGTAACCGCACCGACGATCCCCACCAGATGCAGGATCTCCGGGGTCATCAGGAACAGGCCGTGGGTACGGGCAATCAGGTAGACGCCCGCGGTAACCATGGTTGCGGCGTGGATCAGCGCGGAGACAGGCGTTGGGCCTGCCATCGCGTCTGCAAGCCAGGTCTGCAACGGCAGCTGTGCGGATTTACCTACCGCGCCGCCCAGCAGCATCAGGGTTGCCCACGTCAGCATGTTGTTACCGGCCTCGAAGTGCGCAGGTGCCAGTTCCACCATTTCGCGGAAGTTCAGCGTGCCCAGCTCGTTGTAGAGGATGAACAGCGCGAACGCGAGGAACACGTCACCCACACGGGTCACGACGAAGGCTTTCATTGCCGCTGCGCCATTCTTCGGATCGGTGTAGTAGAAACCGATCAGCAGATAGGAGCACAGGCCCACGCCTTCCCAGCCGAGATACATCAGCAGCAGGTTGTCGCCCAGCACCAGAATCACCATGCTGGCGATAAACAGGTTGGTGTAGGCGAAGAAGCGGGAGTAACCCTCTTCACCGCGCATATACCAGGAGGCGAACATGTGGATCAGGAAGCCGACGCCGGTAACCACCGAGAGCATGGTCAGGGAGAGGCCATCCAGCACCAGGCTGAAACCGATATTGAAATCGCCGACCGACATCCAGTTCCACAGTGGCAGGGTATACGCCTGCTTGCCGTTGTTAAGGAAGTCGATACCCGCATACGCGGTAACCAGCGCGGCCAGGCCGATGGAGCCAATGCCCACGGTCGCAGACAGATTTTCCGACCAGCGGCCGCGAGAAAACGCCAGCAGCAGGAAGCCAATCAACGGGAAAATAATGGTTAAGGCAAGCATGTTCATCCACGCAACTCACTTACTGAATCGATGTTCAGGTTCTGGCGGCGACGATGGAGCTGCAGCAACAGCGCCAGGCCAATACTCGCTTCTGCAGCCGCAAGGGTGATGGCGAGGATGTACATGACCTGACCATCGGTCTGGCCCCAGTAACTACCGGCGACCACGAAGGCCAGCGCGGCGGCGTTGATCATGATTTCCAGGCTAATCAGCATGAACAGCAGATTGCGGCGGATAACCAGACCGGTTAAGCCCAGCACGAATAAAATCGCTGCGAGGATCAGTCCGTGTTGTAAAGGGATCATGCGTGATCCTCCGTTTTTCTTTTCGCACGGTCGTCAGCACGGTTGCTCAGCACCTCGCCAGCGCGATCTTCACGACCGACATGGAATGCCACAACCAGACCTGCCAGCAGCAGCATGGAGGCCAGCTCAACGGCCAGAACGTAAGGCCCGAACAGGGAGATCCCTACCGCTTTGGCGCTGATTGGCGTCCCGTCGATGCCCTGATCGTTGACGCCCAGAATGGCATACACGATCACCGCCAGCATGATGGCCGACAAAATTGCCGGACCAATCCAGACCTGCGGTTTTAACCACTGACGTTCCTGCTCAATTTCCGATCCACCGAGGTTCAGCATCATCACCACGAACACGAACAGCACCATAATGGCCCCGGCGTAGACGATGATTTCAAGCGCACCGGCGAAGTGTGCGCCCAGCGCAAAGAACACCCCAGAAATAGCCAGCAGCGAAATGATTAAATACAGCAGCGCATGCACCGGGTTGGTGTGCGTAATCACTCGCAGCGTAGCCAGGATGGCGATCAGGCCACAGATATAAAAAGCGAATTCCATTGCCCCTCTCCTTACGGTAACAGGCTCTTGACGTCGATAGGCTTGGCTTCGTTCTCTGCTTCGCCCTTATCTTTGCCGTCGATTGCCATACCCGCCATCCGGTAGAAGTTATATTCCGGGTATTTACCCGGACCGGAAATCAGCAGATCCTCTTTCTCGTACACCAGGTCCTGACGTTTGTATTCGCCCAGCTCGAAGTCCGGGGTCAACTGAATCGCCGTGGTCGGGCACGCTTCTTCACACAGACCGCAGAAGATGCAGCGTGAGAAGTTAATGCGGAAGAACTCCGGGTACCAGCGACCGTCTTTGGTCTCGGCTTTTTGCAGAGAGATACAGCCGACAGGACACGCTACCGCACACAGGTTACAGGCAACGCAACGCTCCGAACCGTCCGGATCGCGCGTCAGCACGATACGGCCACGGTAGCGCGGCGGCAGATAAACCGGCTCTTCTGGGTACATCTGGGTTTCACGTTTTGCAAACGCGTGCAGGCCGATCATCCAGATACTGCGTACCTGGGTGCCGAAGCCTACCAATAATTCTTTTAAGGTCATGGTCTAAAGCCCCTTATGGCTGCTGCCAGAGAATGACAGCCGCCGTTACCAACAAGTTGACGAGCGTCAGCGGCAGGCACACTTTCCAGCCGAAGGACATTACCTGGTCATAACGCGGACGCGGTAAGGACGCACGAATCAAAATGAACATCATCATAAAGAACGCGGTTTTCAGCGCGAACCAGATGAATGGCGGTAATAACGGGCCATGCCAGCCACCAAAGAACAGCGTTACCATCAGCGCAGAAATGGTGACGATACCGATGTACTCGCCCACGAAGAACAGACCGAACTTCATACCGGAATATTCAACGTGGTAACCATCGGCCAGTTCCTGCTCGGCTTCTGGTTGGTCAAACGGGTGACGGTGACACACCGCCACGCCCGCGATGGCAAAGGTAATAAAACCAAAGAACTGCGGGATCACGTTCCAGATGTCGGCCTGGTTGTTGACGATGTCGGTCATGTTAAATGAACCGGCCTGCGCCACCACGCCCATCAGGGAGAGACCCAGGAACACTTCATAGCTCAGCGTCTGGGCAGACGCACGCATCGCGCCCAGCAGGGAGTATTTGTTGTTACTGGACCAGCCCGCGAACAGCACCGCGTAAACCGCGAGGCCTGCCATCATCAGGAAGAACAGGATCCCGATGTTCAGATCCGCGACCACCCACGACGGGCTGACCGGAACGATAGCAAAGGCCAGCAGCAGCGAGGTGAAGGCGATCATCGGCGCAAGCGTAAAGATGACGCGATCCGAGAATTTCGGGATCCAGTCCTCTTTAAAGAACATCTTGATCATATCCGCGACCAGCTGGAGTGAACCACCCCAGCCCACACGGTTCGGTCCATAACGGTTCTGGAACAGACCGAGCAGACGACGTTCACCAAAGCTCATGAACGCACCGCAGGTGACGACCACCAGCAGAATGACAATCGCCTTCAGGATGCTCAGCAGAATGTCGATAAGATCCGGCGTTAACCAACTCATGCTTGTGCCTCCTGCAGATTATCGAGACGCGCGCCTGCCAGTACCGGCGCAATGCCTGGTAATCCCATCGGCAGACCCACCTGCCCTGCACTCAGACCGTCGGTGATAATCAGCGGCAGGCTGATCGTCTGGCCTTCATAGCTAAAGGAGATACGGGCGCCTGCGTTCACGCCAAGCTTCGCGGCATCAGCCGGGTTGAGCTTGATGTAAGGCTGCGGCATGCGGGTCTGGAACACCGGAGAACGCTGGGACATTTCGTCACTACCAAACAGATGGTAGTAAGGCGCAATACGCCAGTTCCCCTCTTCCGCCTGGAAGCTTGCCGGAACAGCGGAGAAGAACTCAAGACCGGTTTCGCTTGCTTCGATCAGGCGCACGCCAGGATCGCCATGGCGCAGAGAGCCGCCCACTTCGGCCTGGAACTTGTTCCATGCCTGCGGGGAGTTCCAGCCTGGTGCCCAGGCAAACGGAATCTGCGAACGTGGCGCAGACGGCTGGTTGTTCCCTTCCATTGAGAAGGCGAACATGGTGTCTTTATCCTGCGGCTGACGCGGTTCGTGCACGCTGATGTTGGCACGCATCGCAGTACGGCCACTATAACGGTGCGGTTCACGGGCCAGCTTCTGGCCGCGAATGCGGAAGGAAGCATCCGGCGCCGCATCTTTGATCCCTGCCAGCTGCGGCAGGGCAGCTACGGCAGCATCGATCACGTCGTCGAGCTGGGTCCAGTCCACTTCACGACTCTGGACGGTGCTGTGCAGGGAGTGCAGCCAGCGCCAGCTTTCCAGCATCACGATGTTGGCATCGTAATAAGACGGATCGTAAACCTGGAAGAAACGCTGTGCGCGGCCTTCGTTGTTGATAACGGTACCGTCACTTTCCGCGAAGCTTGCCGCAGAGAGCACCAGATGCGCTTTGTCCATGATTGCCGTGCGCTGATGGTCGATAACCATCACCAGTGGCGCTTTGGAGAGGGCGGCATCGACGCGGGCAGCAGAAGCATGACGATGCAGATCGTTCTCAAGGACGATAACGGCATCAGCCGCACCGGATTCGAGTTCGCTCAGCGCCGCTTCCAGAGAACCGCCGCCAATCATTCCCAGACCCATGCTGTTTACCGCGCGGGCAATCATGGTCACGCCGACGTCTGCGCCACGGCCTTTCAGAGCTTTCGCAACGTTAGCTGCAGCCTGAACGACCTCAACGCTACCGGCATTCGTACCGGTTACAATCAGCGGTTTCTTCGCACCGGCCAGCGCCTGTACGATCACATCGATCTTGTTCTGCAGGTCACGATCCAGGCCTTCAACCGCCGGGGCGCTGTTGTCCAGCGCATGGGCAATCGCAAAGCCAAGACGCGCCTGATCTTCAACCGGCGCGCAGTAGGTCCACGCCGCGATATCATCCAGACGGGTGTTATCGATATTAGTGACAAACAGCGGGTGTTTAGCACGCTGACCGATATTCATGATCGCCGCAATCTGCCAGTCAGCCACTTTCTGGGCCGCTGCCATTTCGCGCGCTTTGCCTTTCACCGCCTGACGAACCGCCAGCGCAACGCGGGCGCCGGTCTGGGTTAAATCTTCACCCAATACCAGAACCGCATCATAAGATTCGATTTCGCGCAGCGCAGGGGTATGAATACCGCCTTCGCGCAGCACTTTCAGTACCAGTTGCAGACGTTCCTGCTCGCCCTGAGCGATACCGGTGTAGAAGTTATCCGCACCCACCAGCTCACGCAGCGCAAAGTTGCTTTCAACGCTGGCGCGCGGGGAGCCAATACCGATCACTTTCTTCGACTGGCGCAGAATATCTGCTGCACCCTGCATCGCCTGCTCGGCGTTAAGGGTGATCAGGTCATCGCCACGGCGCTGAACCGGCTGACGCGGACGGTCTTTCAGGTTCACATAGCCATAGCCGAAACGACCACGGTCGCAGAGGAAGTAGTGGTTTACGGTACCGTTGTAACGGTTTTCGATACGACGCAGTTCGCCGTAGCGCTCACCCGGGCTGGTGTTACAGCCGAGAGAGCACTGCTGGCAAATGCTTGGCGCAAACTGCATGTCCCACTTACGGTTGTAACGCTCGGAGTGCGTTTTATCGGTGAAGACGCCGGTCGGGCAGATTTCGATCAGGTTGCCGGAGAACTCGCTCTCAAGCACGCCGTCTTCCGGACGACCGAAGTAGACGTTGTCATGTGCGCCATACACGCCCAGATCTTCGCCGTCGGCATAATCTTTGTAGTAACGCACGCAGCGGTAGCAGGCGATGCAGCGGTTCATTTCATGCGAGATGAACGGCCCCAGATCCTGATTGCGGTGGGTACGTTTGGTAAAGCGATAGCGACGGAAGCTGTGCCCGGTCATCACGGTCATATCCTGAAGATGGCAGTTACCGCCCTCTTCACACACCGGACAATCGTGCGGGTGGTTGGTCATTAACCACTCCACCACGCTTTCGCGGAACTGTTTGGCTTCCGCGTCGTCGATAGAAATAAAGGTTCCTTCGGTGGCTGGTGTCATACACGACATCACCAGGCGACCACGCGTGTCTTCCGCGTTTTGATATTGCTTCACCGCACACTGGCGGCAAGCACCGACGCTCCCCAGCGCCGGATGCCAGCAAAAATACGGAATATCAAGGCCGAGGGACAGACAAGCTTCTAGCAGGTTGTCCGCGCCGTTGACCTCGTATTCTTTGCCGTCTACATGAATCGTAGCCATTAGCATGCTTCCAGTTGGCTCGAATTAACTTCGAGCGTTAATCAAAATTCTTCGTCGTTACCAGCGCGCTTTCAGCAGGTTCGGCTGAATACCATTAATCAAATGGGTATTGCTGAACGGCTGCTTGATGCCTGCTTCGAATTCGTCGCGGAAATATTTAATTGCGCTTTGCAGTGGCTCAACGGCACCTGGCGCATGCGCACAGAAGGTTTTACCCGGCCCTAAGAATCGACACAGTTGCTCAAGTGTCTCGATATCGCCAGGCTGGCCTTCGCCACGCTCAATAGCACGCAGGATCTTCACGCTCCACGGCAGACCGTCACGACATGGCGTACACCAGCCGCAGGACTCACGGGCGAAGAACTCTTCCAGGTTACGCACCAGCGACACCATGCCGATCTCGTGGTCGACGGCCATCGCCAGCGCCGTACCCAGACGGCTGCCTGCTTTACCAATGCTTTCGAATTCCATCGGCAGGTCGAGGTGGGCTTCGGTCAGGAAGTCTGTCCCTGCCCCACCCGGCTGCCAGGCTTTGAATTTCAGGCCATCGCGCATACCGCCCGCGTAGTCTTCAAGAATTTCGCGTGCGGTGGTGCCAAACGGCAGTTCCCACAGGCCCGGGTTTTTCACGCGGCCCGAGAAGCCCATCAGCTTGGTGCCGGCATCTTTACTGGTCGAGATGCCCTGGTACCACGCCACGCCGTTATCAAGGATAGCCGGAACGTTGCACAGGGTTTCGACGTTGTTTACACAGGTCGGTTTACCCCACACGCCGGAGCTCGCCGGGAACGGCGGCTTGGAACGCGGGTTCGCACGGCGTCCTTCCAGAGAGTTAATCAGCGCGGTCTCTTCACCGCAGATATAACGCCCGGCGCCAGTGTGCACGAACAGTTCGAAGTCAAAACCGGTGCCCAGAATGTTTTTACCAAGCAGGCCCGCCTCGGTGGCTTCGGCAATCGCGCGGCGCAGGTTCTCTGCCGCTTCGATGTACTCGCCGCGCAGGAAGATGTAACCGCGGTAGGCTTTCAGCGCGAAGGCGGAGATCAGCATGCCTTCCACCAGCAGGTGCGGCAGCTGCTCCATCAACAGGCGATCTTTGTAGGTGCCAGGCTCCATTTCATCGGCGTTACACAGCAGGTAACGGATGTTCATGGATTCGTCTTTTGGCATCAGGCTCCACTTCAGTCCGGTGGAAAAGCCTGCACCGCCGCGCCCTTTCAGGCCAGCGTCTTTCACAGCGTTGACGATCTCATCAGGCGCCATGCCGCCCAGCGCTTTACGTGCGCCGGAATAGCCGTTTTTGCTCTGATATTCATCAAGCCATACCGGCTGTTTGTCATCGCGCAGACGCCAGGTCAGCGGATGCGTTTCAGCAGTACGCATTACGGTTTTCATTTGTACTGCTCCAGCAGGTCAGGAATCGCTTCCGGCGTCACATGAACGTGAGTATCCTCATCGATCATCATCGCCGGCCCCTTGTCGCAGTTACCCAGGCAGCAGGTTGGCAGCAGGGTAAAACGACCATCAAAGGTGGTCTGTCCCGGCTTGATATCGAGTTTTTTCTCGATAGCGGCCTGGATCCCCTGATAACCGGTGATATGACATACCACGCTGTCGCAATAGCGGATCACATGACGGCCAACCGGCTGGCGGAAGATCTGGCTGTAGAACGTTGCCACGCCTTCGACGTCGCTTGCCGGAATACCCAGCACGTCCGCGATAGCGTAGATTGCTCCATCGGGCACCCAACCACGCTGTTTCTGAACGATTTTCAGCGCTTCAATGGACGCCGCACGCGGGTCTTCGTAGTGATGCATCTCGTGCTCAATCGCTGCACGTTCTGCGGCACTCAGCTCAAAAGCCTCGGTTTGTGGTTGTTGATTCTCGTGCATAATTAGCGGTCCACGTCTGACATAACAAAATCGATACTACCCAGATACACAATCAGGTCAGAAACCAGACTGCCGCGAATGGCGGACGGGATTTGCTGCAGGTGCGCAAAGCTCGGCGTACGGATACGCGTACGGTAGCTCATGGTGCTGCCGTCGCTGGTCAGGTAATAACTGTTGATCCCCTTGGTCGCTTCGATCATCTGGAAGGATTCGTTGGCCGGCATCACCGGACCCCACGAAACCTGCAGGAAGTGCGTGATCAAGGTTTCGATATGTTGCAGCGTGCGCTCTTTCGGTGGCGGCGTCGTCAGCGGGTGATCCGCCTTGAACGGGCCTTCCGGCATGTTGTTGAGGCACTGCTCAAGGATACGCAGACTCTGACGCAGCTCTTCCACTTTCAGCATTACGCGGGTGTAGCAGTCGGACACGCCGCCGCCAACCGGTACTTCAAAGTCGAAGTTTTCGTAGCCAGAGTAAGGACGGGCTTTACGCACGTCGAAATCAATACCGGTTGCACGCAGGCCAGCACCGGTGGTGCCCCACTCCAGCGCCTCTTTCGCGCCATAAGCGGCAACGCCTTTCGAACGGCCAATCAGGATCGAGTTACGCAGTGCGGCTTTCTCGTATGACGCCAGACGTTTTGGCATCCAGTCGAGGAACTCACGCAGCAGACGATCCCAGCCGCGCGGCAGGTCGTGCGCCACACCGCCGATACGGAACCAGGCCGGGTGCATACGGAAGCCTGTAATCGCTTCCACCAGATCATAAATTTTCTGACGGTCGGTAAAGGCGAAGAACACCGGGGTCATCGCACCAACGTCCTGGATAAACGTGGAGATGTACAGCAGGTGGCTGTTGATACGGAACAGCTCAGACAGCATCACGCGGATCACGTCAACGCGTTCCGGCACTTTAATGCCGGCCAGTTTTTCAACCGCCAGCACGTAAGGCATTTCGTTCACGCAGCCGCCGAGGTACTCGATACGGTCGGTGTACGGAATGTAGCTGTGCCAGGACTGACGTTCGCCCATCTTCTCTGCGCCACGGTGGTGATAGCCCACGTCTGGCACACAGTCGACAATCTCTTCGCCGTCGAGCTGAAGAATAATACGGAATGCACCGTGCGCAGACGGGTGGTTCGGACCGAGGTTGAGGAACATGAAGTCCTCGTTTTCGGTGCCGCGCTTCATGCCCCAGTCTTCCGGCTTGAAGGTCAGCGCTTCCATCTCCAGATCCTGCTTGGCTTTGGTCAGCTCAAACGGATCGAATTCGGTGGCGCGCGCCGGATAATCTTTACGCAGCGGGTGACCGGTCCACGTCGGCGGCATCATGATGCGCGTCAGGTGCGGGTGACCATCGAAGGTCATGCCAAACATTTCCCAGGTCTCACGCTCATACCAGTTAGCGTTCGGGAACAGTTTGGTGACGGTCGGCAGATGCATGTCGTTTTCAGACAATGCCACCTTGAGCATGATATCCGTATTACGGTCTATTGAGATCAGGTGGTAGAAAACGGAAAAATCCGCCGCGGGTAAACCGTGGCGGTGCGTACGCAGTCGCTCATCCATGCCGTGTAGGTCAAACAGCATGACGTAAGGTTTAGGTAGTTTCTTTAGGAAATCAACCACTTCCAGTAATTGTTCACGCTTCACCCAAACAACGGGTACCCCGGTACGGGTGGCCTGAACAGTAAAGGCATCCGGCCCAAAACGGTTGCGCATTTCGCCAATGACCGGGTCATCGAGATGATCCCGTGTTTGCCAGGCGGCGTCTTGCGCGGTTAAGTCGGTCATAGTGTTCACCATTGCAAATGGTCCGTGGTGACTGTTGGGCGTGGCTTCGCGCTATTTGAATAGTGATATGCGAAGGTTATCTCCAGCCCACAGGCGCAAATTAAATTTCGTCTGGTGTACGCAGGTTGGTAACGGCAATACGTTCGCCGCGTTTACGCTCGCGCTCAGACTGCATATTAGCGCGGTACACGCCCTGATCGCCCACAACCCAGGAGAGCGGACGGCGTTCTTTGCCAATCGACTCCTGCAGCAGCATCAGGGCCTGCATGTAGGCCTCAGGACGCGGTGGGCAGCCCGGGATGTAAACGTCCACCGGAATGAACTTGTCTACGCCCTGCACGACGGAATAGATGTCGTACATGCCGCCAGAGTTAGCACAAGCGCCCATGGAGATAACCCATTTTGGCTCAAGCATCTGGTCATAAAGGCGCTGAATGACCGGCGCCATTTTGGTAAAGCAGGTCCCCGCCACCACCATCAGGTCAGCCTGACGCGGGGAGGCACGCAGTACTTCTGCACCAAAACGCGCAACGTCATGCACCGCAGTGAATGACGTCACCATTTCAACGTAGCAGCAAGAAAGACCGAAGTTATACGGCCAGATTGAGTTCTTGCGTCCCCAGTTGACCATATCGTGCATGGCATTCTCGAGCTTGCCCATGTACACGCTTTTGTTGACTTCTTGCTCCAGGGGGTCGGTTACGATCTCCTGCTTTTGCAGGGGGTAACGGTCATTCTCACCGTTAGGATCTATGCGGGTGAGCGTATAATCCATCTTATTGCCTCGCTGTTACTGCTGACGATTAGAGATACTGTTTCCCGGGTTGGCACGTTCACGGCGTGAGCGTACAGGTGTCCAGTCCAGCGCGCCGATACGCACCAGATAAACCAGACCGGCCAGTAACACTAAAATGAAAATTGCGGCCTCGACAAAGCCTACCCAACCACTTTCGCGGATAGAGACAGACCATGCGAACAGGTAAAGCGCTTCCACGTCGAAGATGACGAAGAACATGGCCACCAGATAGAATTTGGCAGACAGGCGTAAACGCGCGGTACCTACCGAATCGATACCCGATTCGAATGGCGTGTTTTTGTGCCTTGCGCGGGCGCGACCGCCCAGGAACCAGCCGCCGACAAGCATCAGGCAGCACAGGCCAATGGCAACGATAAGAAAGATTGCGAATGCCCAGTGATGAGCGATGACTTCTGTGGATGTTGACATACTCATTGCTTACTCATCAAAAGTGATACCTGTAAACCCTGCTCTTACTGGCAGATGGGCATCACATCGATTCATGGGGAGGAACAAATAACCGTACACTAACTGTCGAAAATGAGACATAGACAGCAAAATGATGAGGTTTTTTACTCCTTTCTATAACCTTTTGTCAACTTTAACAAAAGTTTCTTCACATTAAATTACATCGTTCGATCTTCATTAACATTTAATGCCCTTTTCCCCTCACGAGGCGTGAGGCGTGTTCCTGCGTTAGGGTGTTGAATCGTGTCCGTAATGTATTAATGCCAAGATTACCCTCTTAGTTTGACAGGATTTGCCGCTGATTCCTCCCCCCAAAGAGGAGTATTTTCTTGATCTGTGACACGCTTTTGTTAATTCAATCAAAAAAACGGCAACATCTTTGCTGCTTTTTTAACATGACCATTGACATTGTACGGAGAGAAGCGCGTGGGGCAACCCAGACAGGGCGAATGACCATGCCATTGATAAACATGATTATTAATTGCAACTTAAGCCAAACCACTGGGACCAGATGATAAAAAAGAACCACTGGGCCGCAAATGAGCCTCAGTGATTCTTTTTTTGCAGAAGCAATTTGTTACCGAAATATTAGCGATTCGCTTACTCGAAATCGCGCTCGGTTACCAGGGAGTCATCCCCCCCTTCCGGGGTAACATTATTGTACTGCCACGGATTATGGTAGTTATCCATCGCCGTGAAAATGGTCTGCGCCAGCTCGTTGTTGCTCAACGGGTTATGGCAGAGCATGTACTCCGTGTCAGGCAGCTGTGGCAATCCGTCCGTTTTACCTAATACGCGTAAGTCGGGACTCATCATCTCCACCGGGCGAGCGGTCACCCCAAGCCCCGCTTTTACTGCGGCGCGCACGGCAGGCAACGTGGAGGCCACGTACGCGAGTCGCCAGGGGATATTAGCGGCAGTGAGCGTGGATAACACGATATCGCGGAACGGACTGGGATCGTCCAGCAGAACCAGCGGTACGGGCTCACCGCGCTGTAACACAAACTCAGCAGCACAGTACCAGTGGGTCGGCGAGGTGCGCAGCGTCAGACAATCAAACTGCCCGGCACGGTGCGTGGTCACCACCAGATCGACTTCCTGTTCCTGAAGCATATCAACCATAAACGCGTTGCGCTTTACCCTGACATCCAGCGCAAGTTTCGGATAAACCGAACTGATGCGGTTGAGCAGGAACGGCAGAATGGTATCGGCGGACTCATCCGAAGCGCCTAAGGTTAAGACACCCTGCAGATTACTAAACATTAATGACGTACATGCTTCGTCATTAAAACGAAGAATTTTTCGGGCATAGCCCAGCAGCTGAATACCGTGTTCAGTTAACAGCTTATTGCGGCCATGACGGGCAAAAAGCTCTTTACCGACCAGTTGCTCCAGTCGTTGCATTTGTTGACTGACCGCAGATTGGGTACGGCAAACTGCCGCCGCCGCAGCAGCAAAGGTGTTCAGATCGGCGACCGCAACAAAGGTTCTCAGCAGATCGAGGTCGAGATTCAGTATCGGACGATTTGCAATATTCATGTCTTTTCACTTACAGGTTACTCGCGCGGAGCTGCCCCGAGGTTAAGCTGTGTGCGTAAAAGTAAAACAGTTCCTTCTGAACAAAACCCTCTGACGTCCCGGTCTGGCAGTGTGCCTGCATAAAGTAATCGTGCTGGGTATATCAGCGGTCAGAAACAACTTATCTGACGATATTTTTATTCTCAACAACACTCGAGATATATAAATGCTTGCTGGATAATGTAAATGCCGTAAAGGAACAGCATTTCCAGCGCCAACTTTATCGCAGTAAAGGCTACGCAGCAATGGTATTGCTTAACTTAGCAAGGCAGAGATAATTCTAGCAATAACAAGAAACTAATAAAAGGAACGACAGCGAGGCCAGCAACGGCTTCTTGCCCCGCCTGTCCTTGTGCGACATCTTAACCCAAATCCCTTTTGTTTATAAGCCTTATCGCCTCTTATCTGATTTAACCTGATTGATAACTGGCTAAACTAATTTAATTTATATTAACGAAAGTTGCGAATTCATATTTATTAAGAAATAAATAATATTTTAATCAGGACTTATTGATTAATAATGCTTAACATTATTTTCAAACGCGTAACGTTTATTTAAAACGCGTTTTTAGATTACGCGTCACGCTCGCTTCAGCTTTTACGAAAGATTGCTACCAGAAACTGTAGCACCGCCGCGGTAAATCGCCCGGCCCGCACCATTTTTACAGTGAAAAATCCACAATAAACCACACTAATCAAAACATTCAACCACAAGATCGTCGGGACCCGGCATGGAAAATCCATGTTAACGAAAAATACAGATAAAAATATTACCTGTAGTTTAACAGTATGCACAAAATGTTCTCCTGTTTACGCTTCAAAACCGGGCGATGCAGGAGTACATTGTTTCGTGCTGACTTCCACGGCAGGAAGTAGCAATAACAGCGAAAAGGTTAAAGGTTCATGTCACCCATCGAAAAATCCAGTAAGTTAGATAACGTTTGTTACGACATTCGTGGCCCGGTTCTTAAAGAGGCAAAACGCCTTGAAGAAGAAGGCAATAAAGTTCTTAAACTTAATATCGGCAACCCGGCGCCATTTGGTTTTGATGCACCGGATGAAATTCTGGTTGATGTGATCCGCAACCTGCCGACAGCGCAAGGCTACAGCGACTCGAAAGGTCTCTACACGGCGCGTAAAGCGATCATGCAGCACTATCAGGCGCGCGGCATGCGCGATGTGACGGTTGAAGATATCTATATCGGCAACGGTGTGTCTGAGTTGATCGTCCAGTCGATGCAGGCCCTGCTGAACAGCGGCGACGAAATGCTGGTGCCTGCACCGGATTATCCGCTGTGGACCGCCGCAGTATCGCTCTCCAGCGGTAAAGCGGTTCATTACCTGTGCGATGAATCGGCAGGCTGGTTCCCTGACCTGGACGATATTCGCGCCAAAATCACGCCGCGTACCCGCGGTATCGTGATCATTAACCCTAACAACCCTACTGGCGCAGTCTACTCAAAAGAGCTGCTGCTGGAGATCGTCGAGCTGGCCCGTCAGCATAATCTGATCATCTTTGCCGACGAGATTTACGACAAGATCCTGTACGACGCTGCGCAGCACCACTCTATTGCCGCTCTGGCACCGGACCTGCTGACCGTCACCTTTAACGGTCTGTCCAAAACCTACCGTGTCGCGGGCTTCCGCCAGGGCTGGATGGTACTGAACGGGCCGAAGAAACACGCGAAAGGCTATATCGAAGGGCTGGAAATGCTCTCCTCTATGCGCCTGTGCGCAAACGTCCCGGCACAGCACGCCATCCAGACGGCGCTGGGCGGGTATCAGAGCATCAGTGAATTTATCGTGCCTGGCGGGCGTCTGTATGAGCAACGTAACCGCGCGTGGGAACTGATTAACGACATTCCGGGCGTCTCCTGCGTGAAGCCGAACGGTGCGCTGTACATGTTCCCGAAAATCGACATCAAGCGCTTCAATATCTTTGATGACCAGAAGCTGGTGCTCGACTTCCTGCTGCAGGAAAAAGTGCTGTTAGTGCAAGGCACTGCGTTTAACTGGCCATGGCCTGACCATGTCCGTATTGTGACGCTCCCGCGTGAAGATGAGCTGGAAATGGCCATCAGCCGGTTCGGTCGCTTCCTCGGTGGATACCATCAGTAACAGGATAATCGGGCTGCCAATGGCAGCCCGATTTGCATCTCGCCTCCCCTCCCCTCACAATCAAACCTCGCTGTGCAAGACAAAAGGTAACTTATGAGTCAGAGTCATTTTTTCGCCCATCTTTCCCGCCTGAAACTTATCAACCGCTGGCCGCTGATGCGCAACGTACGCACCGAGAACGTCTCTGAACACAGCCTGCAGGTGGCGATGGTGGCCCACGCGCTGGCGGCGATTAAAAACCGCAAGTTCAACGGTCAGGCCAACGCCGAACGTATTGCCCTGCTGGCGATGTACCATGATGCCTCAGAAGTGCTGACCGGCGATCTGCCGACCCCGGTCAAATACTTCAATTCGCAAATTGCGCAGGAGTACAAAGCGATCGAAAAAATCGCCCAGCAAAAACTGGTGGAGATGGTACCGGAAGAGCTGCGCGATATCTTTGAGCCCCTAATCGATGAGAACAGCTATAGCGAAGAAGAGCGCGCAATTGTTAAGCAGGCCGATGCCCTGTGCGCCTATCTGAAGTGTCTGGAAGAGCTCTCTGCCGGTAATCACGAATTTTTGCTGGCCAAATCCCGGCTGGAAAAAACGCTCGACGCGCGGCGCAGTGAGGAGATGGACTACTTTATGCAGGTCTTCGTTCCCAGCTTCCAGCTGTCGCTGGATGAGATCAGCCAGGATTCATCTTTATAGGTTGTTGCCCGGAAGCCGGGCAACGCCCTTAAAACGGGAACAGCACCGGTATCAAGATCACGCATACCACCATCACCAAAAAGGTGAAAGGCACGCCAAGCTTCACAAAGTCGCTAAAGGTATACTTACCCGGTCCCAGTACCAGCGTATTGACGGGCGATGAGACCGGCGTCATAAAGGCCGCAGACGCGGCCATCGCGACCATCATGGCGAACGGATAGGGCGAGACGCCCATGGATTTCGCCATCGCCAGCGCGATGGGTGCCATCAGCACTGCGGTCGCCGTATTTGAGATAAACAGCCCGATGGTGGCGCACATCACGAACAGGCAGATCAGCATCATATAAGGGCCGTAGCCGCCGCCCAGATCCATCAACCCTTTCACCACCAAATCCACGCCGCCGGTTTTTTGCAGCGCCAGCGCGAAGGGCATCATGCCGACGATCAGAATGATGCTCGGCCAGTGAATCGCCTTATAGGCACTTTCGGCATCGATACAGCGAAACTTGCCCATCAGCAGGCAGGCAATGATAGCGGCGACGGGATTGGGAATTTCATCCGTCAACATCAGGGCGACCATCAGCACCAGACAAAAAATGGCGTGCGGTGCCTGGCTATGGGCCGGAGACGCGTCACTCACCTCAATGGGTAAATTGAGCACCACAAAGTCGCGCCCCGCCTGTCCCAGCTGGCCGATCAGTTTCCAGTTACCCACCACGAGGAAAATGTCCCCCAGTTGCAGAGGCTCGTCGACCACTGCCCCCTCCAGCGCCACGCCGTCACGTTTTAATCCCACCACGTTCAGGCCATAGCGGGTACGAAAGCCGATTTCGCGCATCGTCTTGCCGAGCAGTTCAGATTCGGGGATCAGCGAGACTTCCGCCATGCCGACGTCCAGCGCCTGATCGGAGAAGTACTCGCCGCGCAGCACCATCGGTTCCAGAAGCTGCTCGCTGCAAAATTCGCGCAGGTCAACATCCGCCGATGACATATCAATTAGCAGCACGTCCCGGGCGCGGAACTCGGATACGCCGTTCACATTGACGATAACCCGGCGGAATCGACGCCAGCGCTCGACGCCAATAACGTTAGCGCCGTAGCGTTCGCGCAGCTTGAGATCGTCCAGCCGCTGACCAATCATCGGCGAGCCAGGACGGATAGCGAGGCGACGGGCCCGCCCGGTCAGACGATACTCTTTAATCAAATCGCGGAAGGTGCGCCGCTTCCAGCCATCGCGGGATTTATCCTGCCCTTCACTTTTCAGGGCAAAGCGGGTCAGCAGCATATAGACAATGCCCATCGCCAGAATCACCAGCCCCAGCGGGGTGACACTAAAAAAGCTGAACCCTTGCAGGCCTTCGCGCAGCAGCTCGCTGTTGACCACCAGGTTCGGCGGCGTCGCCACCAGGGTCATCATGCCGCTGATAAGCCCGGCAAAGCTCAGCGGCATCATCAGGCGCGACGGCGAGATTTGCATCCGCATCGAAACGCTCAGCACCACGGGAATAAAGATCGCCACCACCCCGGTAGAGCTCATAAAAGCCCCCAACCCGGCGACGGTCAGCATCAGATAAACCAACATTTTGGTTTCGCTGCTGCCCGCCACCTTGACCAGCCAGGCACCCATACTGGTTGCCACGCCAGTACGCACCAGCCCGTCGCCGATGATAAACAGCGCAGCAATAAGAATAACGTTGGGATCGCTAAAACCGGAAAAGGCTTCCGGGAGCGTCAGGGTGCCGCTGAGGACAAAGGCCACGATCACCAGCAGCGCCACGGCGTCCATGCGCACTTTGCCGGTCGCAAAAAGGAGGATAGCGATGAGCAGCAAGCTCAACACCCAGGTAAGTTCACCGTTCAAAACAGGTCCTTGTCAGAAAAGAGTGCGAGAAATAGTGCCATAAAAAAGCCCCAGCAATGTGGGGCTACATCATGTGATTACACTTTCCGCGTGACGGTTACATTCCCGTCGGCGGAACGGCTTACCGCCAGCGCCTCCAGCGTGGTCAGTACAAAGTCGGCTTCATCCAGACGTGGGGAGTCGGCGGGCACATTAACGGCGATAACGTGGCTTCCGGCATTGAGGCCTGCCAGTACCCCGGCAGCGGCGTCTTCGACAACGACGCACGCTTCAGGGGCCAGCCCCAGCAGCTCTGCGCCCAGTAAAAAAGCGTCCGGCTCAGGCTTACCGCGCTTCACGCGTTCAGCGGTAACAAACACTTCTGGCATCGGCAACCCTGCGGCCTTGTGGCGCGCATGGGCCACAGGAACAGAGCCGGAGGTGACGATGGCCCACGGGATCGCGCTTTCATTGAGGTGTCTGAGCAGCGCCAGCGCCCCCGGCAGCGCGGTAATGCCGTCGGTATCGGTGGCCTCGATTTGCTCCAGCCAGCGAAACTCCGCCTGGATATCCGCTTCACTTCGTCCGGATAAGAAGTGCCGTAAAGAGGTTATGGCCTGTTTGCCATGGATAAAATTCAGCACGTCCTGATGGTCGATGCCATGTCTGTCGGCCCAGTGGCACCAGGAGCGTTCTACAACTGGCAGGGAATCCACCAGCGTACCGTCCAGATCAAACAGAAAACCTTTACACTGCACATCAACCTCCGTCAGGCATTAATAATTTGTTGGATCTCGTTGCTGCTCAAATGGTACTGGCGCGGACAGGCGTGCCATGCGCTAAGCATGCGCTGATACTTATCCCACATCGGCGTCTGGGCATTAAAGCCATGCGTACCGGCATCAAAATGGCTATAGCGCCCTTCCACGTTCACCATAAAGCGCACATAGCTCAGGTAGCGGGATTCGGTAGCCGCGTCATAGCCGAGGAAGGTCACGCGACGTTCATCAATGGTCTGGGCATCTTTCAGGTTCGCCCACGACACATGCAGCGCGTGATACATCTCCATAATGTCGATCACGGTGCGACAGGTCTCTTCTTTCAGCTCACCAAACTCGCGATCCAGCTCGCGCATCTGTAATCCAAAGCCACGTTCGACGATAGTCTGCAGGCGGCGATAGCGCTCGGCGTTGTCGGGATCAAGCATAGTCATCATTTTGTACTGATTAGACAAAATCAGACGTTGAGCGTGGGTCATTTCCATCTTTCGACTCCTGTTGCGCAATGCAGCATTAAAAAAAAGACACGGTAACGGTTTGTTACTGTGCCTTTTTTTTGTGACCGTTTCGATGATCAATCACAAGTCATCGAGGAATGTTTTATCAAGTTGGTTAAATGCCCGCTTAAGGGTGTCGGCCAGCGCCTGGTAATCCGGTTTGCCTTCTACCGGCGCGAGGGCCTGGCCTGCATCCTGCAACCGGCCACGGACTTCATAAAACCAGTTTAAAACGGTGGGCGGCAACGGGGTGACGGAGCGTTTACCCAGCCACCATAATCCCTGCATCGGCAGACTCAGGGCAAACAAGGCGGTGGCGACCGCCGGCCCCAGCTGTCCGCCCAGGGCTATCTGCCAGCACAGGGTAAAGATGGCGATCGGCGGCATCAGGCGAATCGCATAACGGGTGGCGCGAATCGCACGGTTTTCAATAAAGACGGGCGCCAGGCGCTTTTCCATTGGCCACGTCTTCGAATAGTGCTGTCCACGACGAAACAGACTAAAGAAGCTCACGGAAGGGTTCACGGGTGTCGACATGGCTTACCTCAACTTCACATATAAAAATTAAAAAATTCGTGCAAATCCACAACTGGTCATGACAACGTTCAAAAACTTTTGTCAGCGCTACCCAGTATCGGGTATCCTGTGCCGGTCTGCAAAGGCCTTAGGCGAGAATCGTTAACTCGTCAAATTATCGCACATTATGCCATTGCCGGAAAAATGCGCAAAATGGCATAAAATCATATGTATTCCTTTCGTCATGCCGAAATGTACTTCCGGCATGATGTTAATCATAAATGTCAGCCTGATCTTGCGTTACGCTTTAAGACTCACTGACGTTTTTTTAGCCACGTATCAATAATAGGTACTTCCATGTCGAGTAAGTTAGTACTGGTTCTGAACTGCGGTAGCTCCTCACTGAAATTCGCCATCATCGATGCGCTCAACGGTGAAGAGTACCTCTCTGGTTTGGCCGAATGTTTCCATCTTCCTGAAGCACGTCTCAAGTGGAAAATGGACGGCAGCAAACAAGAAGCGGCTTTAGGTGCAGGCGCCGCTCACAGTGAAGCGCTGAACTTTATCGTTAACACTATTCTGGCACAAAAACCAGAACTGTCCGCTCAGCTGACCTCTATCGGTCATCGTATCGTTCATGGTGGCGAGAAGTACACCAAATCTGTAATCATCGATGAAACCGTGATTCAGGGTATCAAAGATGCAGCGCCATTTGCACCGCTGCACAACCCGGCTCACCTGATCGGTATCACCGAAGCGCTGAAATCCTTCCCGCATTTAAAAGACAAAAACGTGGCCGTGTTCGACACTGCGTTCCACCAGACTATGCCGGAAGAGTCTTACCTGTACGCCCTGCCGTACAACCTCTACAAAGAGCACGGCGTGCGCCGCTACGGCTTCCACGGCACCAGTCACTACTATGTGACTCAGGAAGCCGCGAAAATGCTGAACAAGCCAGTTGAAGAAGTGAACATCATCACTTGTCACCTGGGTAACGGCGGTTCCGTTTCTGCTATCCGTAACGGCGAATGTGTTGATACCTCCATGGGTCTGACCCCACTGGAAGGCCTGGTAATGGGCACCCGTACCGGTGACATCGATCCAGCGATCATCTTCTTCCTGCACGACAACCTGGGCATGAGCGTTGACCAGATCAACACCATGCTGACCAAAGAGTCTGGCCTGCTGGGTCTGACCGAAGTCACCAGCGATTGCCGTTACGTTGAAGACAACTACGCGTCTAAAGAAGATGCGAAGCGTGCAATGGACGTTTACTGCCACCGCCTGGCAAAATACATCGGCTCTTACACTGCGCTGATGGACGGTCGTCTGGACGGGATCGTATTCACCGGTGGTATCGGCGAGAACGCAGCAATGGTACGCGAGCTGTCCCTGGGCAAACTGGGCGTGCTGGGCTTTGATGTTGACCACGAACGTAACCTGGCCGCGCGCTTTGGTAAGTCTGGCTTCATCAACAAAGAAGGTACCCGCCTCGCGATGGTTATCCCAACCAACGAAGAGCTGGTTATCGCGCAAGACGCAAACCGTCTGACTGCCTGATTCCACACCGCCAGCCATGCTGGCGGTGCTGTTTTGTCGCCCGCCCGTTTTGGGCGGTAACGAAAGAGGATAAATCGTGTCCCGTACTATTATGCTAATCCCGACCGGAACCAGCGTAGGCCTGACCAGCGTCAGCCTCGGCGTGATCCGTGCGATGGAACGCAAAGGCGTTCGTCTGAGCGTGTTTAAGCCAATTGCACAACCACGTGCTGGTGGCGATGCTCCCGATCAGACCACCGCGATTATTCGCGCAAACTCGACTCTGCCAGCCGCTGAACCGCTGAAAATGAGTCACGTTGAGTCTCTGCTCTCCAGCAACCAGCAAGACGTGCTGATGGAAGAGATCATCGCCAACTATCACGCTAACGCACAGGATGCGGAAGTGGTGCTGGTTGAAGGTTTGGTACCGACGCGCAAGCATCAGTTTGCCCAGTCTCTGAACTTCGAAATCGCCAAGACGCTGAACGCAGAAATCGTGTTCGTGATGTCCCAGGGTACCGATACCCCGGAACAGCTGAAAGAGCGTATTGAGCTGACCCGCAGCAGCTTCGGCGGCGCGAAAAACGCCAACATCACCGGCGTTATCGTGAACAAGCTGAACGCACCGGTTGATGAGCAAGGCCGTACCCGTCCTGACCTGTCCGAGATTTTCGACGACTCTTCCAAAGCGAAAGTGGTGAAAATTGATCCGGCTAAACTGCAGGAATACAGTTCTCTGCCAGTTCTGGGCGCAGTGCAGTGGAGCTTCGATCTGATCGCAACGCGTGCCATCGATATGGCGCGTCACCTGAATGCGACCGTCGTTAACGAAGGCGACATCAATACCCGTCGCGTGAAGTCTGTAACCTTCTGTGCGCGTAGCATTCCGCACATGCTGGAACACTTCCGTGCAGGTTCTCTGCTGGTGACCTCTGCTGACCGTCCGGACGTGCTGGTTGCAGCGTGCCTGGCGGCGATGAACGGCGTAGAAATCGGCGCGATCCTGCTGACCGGTGCCTACGAAATGGACCCACGCGTCAGCAAGCTGTGCGAACGCGCGTTTGAGACTGGCCTGCCAGTATTCATGGTCAACACCAACACCTGGCAGACCTCTCTGAGCCTGCAGAGCTTCAACCTGGAAGTGCCGGTTGATGACCACCAGCGTATCGAGAAAGTGCAGGAATACGTTGCTGGTTGCATCAACGCTGACTGGATTGAATCCCTGACCGCGACCTCCGAGCGCAGCCGTCGTCTCTCTCCGCCAGCCTTCCGTTACCAGCTCACCGAGCTGGCGCGCAAAGCCGGCAAGCGTGTTGTTCTGCCAGAAGGCGACGAACCACGTACCGTTAAAGCAGCCGCTATCTGTGCAGAACGCGGTATCGCGACCTGTGTGCTGCTGGGCAACCCGGATGAGATCACCCGCGTTGCAGCGTCTCAGGGCGTTGAGCTGGGTTCAGGTATCGAAATCGTTGATCCAGAAGTGGTACGCGAAAGCTATGTTGCCCGTCTGGTCGAACTGCGTAAGAGCAAAGGGATGACCGAAGCGGTTGCCCGCGAACAGCTGGAAGACAACGTGGTGCTCGGTACGCTGATGCTGGAGCAGGACGAAGTTGACGGTCTGGTTTCCGGTGCGGTACACACCACGGCGAACACCATCCGTCCACCGCTGCAGTTGATTAAAACCGCACCTGGCAGCTCGCTGGTTTCTTCTGTGTTCTTCATGCTGCTGCCAGAACAGGTTTACGTTTACGGCGACTGTGCGATCAACCCGGATCCAACGGCTGAACAACTGGCAGAAATCGCGATTCAGTCCGCTGATTCCGCGATCGCGTTCGGTATCGAACCACGCGTAGCAATGCTCTCCTACTCAACCGGTAACTCTGGTGCCGGTAGCGATGTAGAGAAAGTGCGTGAAGCGACGCGTCTGGCGCAGGAAAAACGCCCGGATCTGGTTATCGATGGCCCGCTGCAGTACGACGCCGCAGTAATGGCTGACGTAGCGAAATCCAAAGCGCCTAACTCCCCGGTTGCCGGTCGCGCTACCGTGTTCATCTTCCCGGATCTGAACACCGGTAACACCACCTACAAAGCGGTACAGCGTTCAGCCGACCTGATCTCAATCGGGCCGATGCTGCAGGGTATGCGCAAGCCGGTGAACGACCTGTCTCGTGGCGCGCTGGTTGACGATATCGTCTACACCATCGCCCTGACCGCGATCCAGTCTTCACAGCAGTAAGCAGCACCCCAACGCAAAAAGGCGACCTGATGGTCGCCTTTTTTATTGCTGCTGCGGTTAGGCTTCTTCGTGCTTAACCGGTTCGTTGCTGGCATTGCGGCTCATCCACAGGGCCAGCGCTTTCAGCGAGTCCGGGGTGAAATCGTCGCAACGCGCGGTGATCTCAGCAGGCGTCATCCAGCTGACCTCACTCACCTCTTCTTCCTGCAGCGCAAACGGTCCGTGGGAGACGCAGCTAAAAAGCCCACCCCAGACGCGACAGTGCTTGTCTTCAAAATAGAACTGCCCGTGCTCGGCGAACGGCACCCCGGCAATACCCAGCTCCTCTTCCGCTTCCCGGCGGGCGGACTCGAGTAACTGCTCATCGGCCTGCACCACGCCCCCGGCGGTGGCATCAAGCATGCCCGGCATAAAGTCTTTCGTTTCTGTACGGCGCTGGACCAGAATTTTGCCCATGCCATCGTGCACCACGATATAGGTTGCGCGATGACGCAGACGCTGCGCCCGCATCTGTTCGCGGCTCGCCTGCGCAATGACTTCATTGTCTTCGCTGACAATATCGACCCATTCAGTACTTGCCAAATGACTGTGCTCCACCATCGGGAAACCTTCTCTTTAAAGCGCTCTTGCGGCGCGTTTACTGTTGAGGAGTAAATTACGGATTAATCTCGGACTGCGCAATAACCTGGCCGTCATTCAGCGTCATAACGCACAAATGGTTCTCTTCCAGCATGCCATAACTGGCGGGGAATCCGCCTTTAGGCAGGCTGACGGAACCGGGGTTGAAATGCATGATATCGCCCTGCTTCCCTGCGACCGGAATATGAGTATGACCATAAACCAGCACATCGCCAAGGTTCAGCGCCGGCAGGTTGTCCGGGCCGAACAGATGTCCATGGGTCACAAACAGGCGGCATTTTTCCAACAGGATCTGCTGCCAGGGGGCGGTAATCGGAAAGTGCAGCAGCATCTGGTCAACTTCGCTATCGCAGTTACCGCGCACGGCGATAATGCGCGACGCGATGGCGTTCAGCCGCTCGGCGACCTGCGCAGGCGCATAGCCTTCGGGCAGCGGATTGCGTGGGCCATGATTCAGCACATCGCCGAGGATTACCAGCCATTGTGCACCGCTCTGATTAAACAGAGAAAGCACCCGTTCGGTCGCCGGAAGCGAACCGTGAATGTCCGATGCAAACATCAGTTTCATCGATGACTCCATGTAGAGAAAAGCTGCCTCATCATACCCGAATCAGCCGTGCTTATCAGCCACCCCGCTTCGCCGAAAGCGCCGCATAGCGCTGGACGGAGGCGCGCTGCCACTGGAAGGTGGCGTAGTCCACCAGCTGCAGTGGTACATCGTCACCGTTAAGCACCAGGCGGTTGAGCATTAGCGCCAGATCGGCATCCGCAATGCACCATTCGCCGAACAAATTAGGGTTACCGTGAGCAAGCAACGCCGCCGCCATGTCGCACAGTTGGCTGGCCGCGCGCTGTCCGGCTTCACTCAGGGCGGGTTTCTTCGCACCGCCAAACACCACGTCGGTTGAGCGCTCTTGCCGGATCGGCATCAGGTCGCTGCGCAACCACGCCTGAATCTGGCGCGCGCGGGCGCGTTTTTGCAGATCCAGAGGATAGATCCGCTCCCACTCCGGCGGGGCAAAGCGCTCCTCCAGATACTCCGCAATGGCGGAAGATTCGCTGAGTTCGAAGCCTTCAATTTCCAGCACCGGCACACGGCGGGTCAGCGCATAACCGCGCCACTCGGGTTGAAGATGCTCGCCACGGTTAAGGTCAACGCTCTTCAGGGTAAAGGGCAATCCTTTCTCCGCCAGCGCGACATACACGCTCATGACGTACGGTGAGTAAAAATCGGCATCTGACCACAGGGTAATCGCAGGTTGGCTCATAGCATCCTCATTGAGTGATGGGTGTGTAATCAAAATATAACCTCCAGGGCCGACTGTCACTTGATGAAAACTCACGATTTAGCACCACCACCTATACTCGATCCTATGCCGGGAAAACAGTCATCACAGGAGATGAAATGATTGACCTTTATTATGCCCCTACCGCAAATGGCCATAAGATCACGCTCTTTCTGGAAGAGGCCCAGCTGGACTACCGCATCCTGCGCGTCGATATCAGCAAAGGCGACCAGTTTCGTCCCGACTTTCTCGCCATTTCACCGAACAATAAAATCCCCGCCATTGTCGACACCCAGCCCAATGACGGCGGTGCACCGCTGAGTCTGTTTGAATCCGGCGAGATTTTGCTGTACCTGGCGGAAAAAACAGGCAAGTTGCTCAGCGGTGAGCTGCGCGAGCGCCATGTGACGCTGCAGTGGCTGGTCTGGCAGGTGAGCGAACTGGGCCCGATGATCGCGCAGAATTACCACTTCAATCACGCGGCGCCGCAGCCCATCCCCTACGCCATCGAACGCTTTCAGGTGGAGACGCAGCGGCTGTATAACGTGCTGAATAAGCGCCTGGAAAAATCACCGTGGCTCGGCGGGGATCACTACAGCATTGCCGATATCGCCTGCTGGCCGTGGGTCAATACCCATGTCAGCCATCGCGTCGATTTAGCCTCGTGGCCAGCGGTGAATAATTGGTTTGAGCGTATTCGTACCCGCCCGGCGACGGATCGCGCGCTGCAAAAAGCCCAGCAAATTTAAGCGCGTGCTGGCGGTTTACTCATGTATCATGATGACAAAAATGACACAGAGGAAGCCTGCAATGTCCCGACACAACGCTGTTATTCGCATTAAAAATTTACGCCTGCGCACCTATATCGGTATCAAGGATGAGGAGCGCGCCAACAAGCAGGATATTGTCGTCAATGTGGCGATCCACTATCCGGCTGACAAAGCCCGCGCCAGTGAAGATATCAATGACGCGCTTAACTATCGCACCATCACTAAAAACATCATTAACCATGTTGAGAGTAACCGGTTCTCTTTACTGGAAAAATTAACTCAGGATGTGCTGGATATCGCATGCGATCATCACTGGGTCACCTATGCTGAAGTAGAGATCGATAAACTTCACGCGCTGCGCTATGCCGACTCCGTCTCGATGACGTTAAGCTGGGAGCGCCAGGCGTAACCCTGGAGGCAGTATGAAGATCCTGGTAACCGGTGGCACCGGCCTGATTGGCCGTCATCTTATCCCGCGCCTGCAGGTGCTGGGCCACGAGGTCACGGTAGTCACGCGCAGCCCGGAGAAGGCGCGTCAGGTACTCGGGGCTGGCCTCGACATCTGGAAAGGGCTGACCGAGCATCAGGATCTTAACCCCTTTGACGCCGTCATTAACCTCGCGGGCGAACCAATCGCCGACAAGCGCTGGACCGAAGAGCAAAAGCAGCGGCTGTGCAACAGCCGCTGGAACATCACCCAGCGGCTGGTCGAGATGTTTCAGGCCAGCAGCGAGCCGCCATCGGTTTTTATCTCTGGTTCAGCGGCAGGGTATTACGGTGATTTAGGGGAAGTGGTGGTAACCGAAGAGGAGCCGCCGCACAACGAGTTTACCCATAAGCTGTGCGCCCGCTGGGAGCAAATCGCCTGTGGCGCGCAGAGCGATCACACCCGCGTGTGCCTGCTGCGCACCGGCGTGGTGCTGGCACCCAAAGGCGGTATTCTGGCGAAGATGCTGCCGGTATTTAAGCTGGGGCTCGGCGGCCCCATGGGGACCGGCCGCCAGTATCTGGCGTGGATCCATATCGACGACATGGTGAATGGCATTCTCTGGCTGCTGGATAACGACCTGCGCGGCCCGTTCAATATGGTGTCACCTTACCCGGTCCGCAACGAACAGTTCGCCCATGCGCTGGGTCACGCTCTGCATCGCCCTGCTCTGGTCCGCGCGCCCGCTACCGCTATCCGCCTGATGATGGGGGAGTCAGCGGTGCTGGTGCTGGGTGGACAGCGCGCCCTGCCAAAGCGGCTGGAAGCGTCCGGGTTTGCGTTTCGCTGGTTTGATTTAGAAGAAGCCCTGGGAGATGTGGTAGGTTAAGTTTCCCAGGGTGGCTATGTTAAATTGATGCATCTGAACCACGGAAAAGGCGTCACGATGGCAACCATAACCACTCCCCGGCTTTCTCTTTCCCCTTTCGAGCCCTCTGACTGGGCTTTCTTTCGCCGGCTTCGTGAAGCGCCTGAGATCATGCGCTATATGGCTGCTATTGCTTCAGAAAAAGAGACCCGACGCCTGTTTGCCGCCCGCCTGACTGCGCAGCATACGTTTGTGATTCGCCGCCATGATGATGCCACACCGCTGGGGGATATCGGGCTGCAAATCAGCGCCCAGTTTCCGCAGGAGGCCGATATTGGCTATACGGTGATCCCTGCCGCACAAGGCCAGGGCATTGCCAGCGAGGCGCTGCGCGCCATGTGCGATTACGCCTTTATCCGGGCAGGTGTTACGGCAGTAAATGCGTACGTGCTGGCAGATAACGGCGGCTCGGTGCGGGTGTTAGAAAAAGCGGGATTTGTGCGTACCCAGGTGCTGGAAAAGGCGTATGAGATTAACGGCGTGCGTTATGACGACTGGGTATATCGGCTTGCGGGTAGCGCGGCCTGATTCCCTCTCCCGCAGGGAGAGGGAATCAACATAAAAAAACTACTTCAATGACCCTTTCAGGAACTGTTGCAGACGTGCGCTTTTCGGATTGGCTAACACGTCATCCGGATGCCCCTGCTCTTCGATTTTACCCTGATGCAGGAAGATAACGTGGTTCGAGACGTTACGGGCAAAGCCCATCTCGTGGGTGACCACCACCATCGTTTTCCCCTCTTCGGCAAGCTGCTGCATAATGCGCAGCACTTCACCCACCAGCTCCGGGTCCAGCGCAGACGTCGGTTCGTCGAACAGCAGCACTTCCGGCTCCATCGCCAGCGCGCGGGCAATGGAGACACGCTGCTGCTGGCCGCCGGACAGATGCACCGGGTATTTAATCTGCTGACGCTCGTCGATACCCACTTTCGCCAGATATTTTTCCGCACGCGTGCGGGCTTCCTGCTTGCTTAAGCCCAGCACCTGCACCGGGGCTTCCATCACGTTCTCCAGCACCGTCATGTGGCTCCAGAGGTTAAAGTGCTGGAACACCATGGTCAGGCGGGTGCGTAGCATCCGCAGCTGATGTTTATCTGCCACCTTCAGCTGGCCATCTTTGTCACGCACCAGATTGATATTCTCACCGCTGACCACAATCGAACCTTCGCTCGGCTTTTCGAGGAAGTTAATGCAGCGCAGGAAAGTACTTTTACCGGAGCCCGACGAGCCGATAATACTGATCACATCGCCCGCGTTAGCCTGCAGCGACACCCCTTTCAGCACTTCATGTTCGCCGTAGCGTTTATGCAAATCGATAACGTTTAGTTTGTTCTCAGCCATCATAATTCTCAGTGCGTCGAAGGTTTGACATGCTGCAACCAGCGTTTTTCCGCTTTCCGGAAAAGGCTAATCAGGACATAGGAAATAATTAAATACAGCACTGCGGCAATGCCGAATGCGGTAAACGGCTGATAGGTCGCCGAGTTAATATCACGGGCGATTTTCAGCAGATCCGGCACGGTGGCGGTAAAGGCCAGCGCAGTGGAGTGCAGCATTAAAATCACTTCGTTGCTGTAAGCAGGCAGCGCGATGCGCAGCGCCGACGGCAAAATGATGCAGCGATAGAGTTTCACCGAAGAGAAGCCGTACGCGCGCGCCGCCTCAATTTCACCGTGCGGCACGGAGCGAATGGCACCTGCGAAGATCTCGGTGGTGTAGGCGCAGGTATTCAACGTCAGCGCCAGCACGGTGCAGTTCAGCCCGCTGCGGAAAAAGGCGTTTAGCAGATCCGTGCCTTTGACAATCTCCAGCGTGTACATGCCGGAATAGAACACCAGCAGCTGCACGTATAGCGGCGTACCGCGAAAAATATAGGTGAACAGCCAGATGGGAAAGCGAATGTAGTTGTTGCTGGAGACGCGGCCGATGGCAAGAAATATCGCCAGAACGCCGCCCATCACCACCGAGGAGATCAACAGCCAGAGGGTGATCGCCACGCCGGTAAAGCGGTAGCCGTCGGTCCACAGCAGTGATTTCCAGTACTCCTGAATAATCTCGATCACAGGTCAGCCCTCTTCACACCCACGGAATAGCGACGTTCAAGCAGCATCAGCACACCATTGGAGGCGGTGGTAAACACCAGATAAATCACCCCACAAACGATGGCGAAGTAGAACGGCTCCCAGGTACTTTTGCCCGCCAGCTGCGTGGCTTTGACCACGTCTTCCAGTCCCAGCAGCGAGACCAGCGCGGTGGCTTTGAGGATAACCTGCCAGTTATTACCAATCCCCGGCAGCGCAAAGCGCATCATGGCCGGAAACATGATTCGACGAAAGGTTTGCGAGGAGGTAAAACCGAAGGCGGTGGCCGCTTCGATATGCCCTCGTGGAACGGCGAGATACGCGCCGCGGAAGGTCTCGGTGAAATAGGCCCCGTAGATAAAGCCCAGAGTGATAATACCGGCCACCATCGGGTCGATATCAATCTGCGCCATCCCGATGGCATCGGTCAGGCTGTTGAGTGCGATTTGCAGACCATAAAAAATCAGCAGCATCAGTACCAGGTCAGGCACGCCACGAATAAGCGTGGTGTACCCTTCAAACAGCAGCGCCATCGCCCGGTTGGCCGACAGTTTAGCCCCTGCACCCGCAAGGCCGATGAGCACCGCCAGCACCACAGAACTGAGTGCCAGTTCGAGGGTGACGATTGCGCCTTGTAAAATAACGCCAGAAAATCCGTACAGCATACCGCCTGCCCTGTCGTGAGTGGTGAAACCGTGTCTTTTCCCCTCCCGCAACAGGAGGGGTCGCACGTTATTTTGCGGGGCGATTAACCGCCGTAAACATCAAAGTCGAAGTACTTCTTCGCCAGTTTTTCGTACGTGCCGTCGGCGCGCATCTCGGCAAACGCCTTGTTCAGCGCTTCGCGCAGTTCGTTATCTTCTTTGCGCAGGCCCATACCGGTACCCACACCGAAGAGCTTCTCGTCTTTAATGGACGGGCCGCCGAACTTGTAATCTTTACCGACCGGCTGCTTCAGGAAGCCTTCGCTGGCAGCGACTTCGTCCTGGAACGCGGCGTCAATACGGCCTGCGGTCAGGTCGGCGTAAATATTTTCCTGGCCCTGATAGGAGACAATTTCGATCCCCTTCGGTGCCCAGTGTTCATTGCCGAAGGTCTCCTGGGTGGTGCCCTGCAGCACGCCCACACGCTTGCCTTTCAGCGACTCCAGCGTCGGTTGAATGTCAGCCGATTTCGCTACCACCAGACGCGAGTCTGCTGCATAGAGCTTGTCGGTGAAGGCAATCTCCTGCTGGCGTTTTTCGGTGATTGAGAGAGAAGACATGATGGCGTCGATTTTTTTCGCTTTCAGCGACGGGATCAGCGCATCCAGAGGGTTTTCGACGAAGGTACACTCGGTTTTGATACGTTTGCACAGCTCTTTTGCCAAATCGATATCAAAACCCACCAGTTCGCCCTGCGCGTTCTTCGATTCGAAGGGGGCATAAGTTGGGTCAGTACCAATGCGAACTTTTTGCGGAATCGCTGCGAATGCCGCAGTAGCGCTGGAAAATGCCAGAGCCAGAGAAAGTGACAAAACCAATTTTTTCATATCTATCCTCAACAGACTGTCTTCTTACGGGATTTTTACGCCGACGGGGGTAGGGGTAATGTGCCATTAATCGCGTCAGCAAGGCAAAAGATAATGCCCGATAAACGCAAAAAAGTGCATCATCCGTGCTTAACTATTCACTTTATAAGCAGCATGGCGCACGCATTGCACCATCCTGGTTCACAGTCAGCAGGATCGCACCATAACAGTGAGTCATTATGGTGCGCACCGCTCAGTCGTTGTTAGTCACCGTACACATTGAAATCGAAATATTTCTTCGCCAGTTTGTCGTAGGTGCCATCTTTACGCAGGTCAGTAAACGCTTTATCAAACGCCGCTTTCAGCTCGGTGTCATCTTTGCGCAGGCCAATCCCGGTACCGTCCCCGAAGTATTTTTTGTCTTTAACTGCCGGGCCGGCAAAGGCAAACTCTTTGCCCGCAGGCTGCTTCAGGAAGCCTTCGCTGGCAGCGACTTCATCCTGGAATGCCGCATCAAGACGACCGGCGGACAGATCGGAATAGATCAGATCCTGGTTCTGATACGCCACCACATCGATGCCCTTCTCACGCCAGTTGGCGTTGGCATACCCTTCCTGGGTGGAGCCCTGCAGCACCCCCACGTGCTTGCCTTTCAGCGAATCAATGGTCGGCTGGATTGGGGAACCTTTGGCGGCAATCAGACGGGAGTTCGCGGCGTACAGGGTTTCAGAGAAGGCAATCTCCTGTTGACGCTTTTCGGTAATCGAGAGCGAAGAGATAATCGCATCAATTTTCTTGGCTTTCAGGGACGGGATCAGCGCGTCAAAATCGCTGCCCACCCAGGTGCATTTCACAGAGATGCGTTTGCACATCTCATTTCCCAGGTCGATATCAAAACCAACGAAGTCACCCTTCGCATCTTTTGATGAGAATGGCGCATAGGTTGCGTCAGTACCGATACGTACGGTCTGTGGGAGCGCGGCATAGCTGCTTGCCGCTGCGCTTAATCCCACCAGCAAAGACAGAGCCAGAACCGTCTTCTTCATACATTACCCTCAAGTGTCATGATTTTATTATGTAATAGGTTGTGTTGTGTGCTGCAGGCGATCTCTTGCAGGTCTTATGCCAGATTGCGAACATCGCAAAATTACGGCGTTAAATATGTTAACGAAAGGTTGCAAGATTGCCTTAATGGTGAAAGATAGCAGGTCTGCCAAACGAACCGCAGTAGTCAGAAAGGAAAAAACGAATTAAATGTTGAGGATATGATCGCGGTTGCAGAATTGCCCTGAAACAGGGCAGCTTGCGGTTTTATGCACTCAGGCGGCGCATGCCGGGGCTCAGATGCCCTGCCAGCGGGCGAAGAGATCGGTCGGCAGCTGAATGTCAAACTGGTCAGTCACCCGATTCACGGTCTGATTAATCACATCATCCAGCGTCTGCGGACGATGATAAAACGCCGGAACGGGCGGCATGATCACCGCGCCCAGCTCGGCCGCCTGGGTCATCAGGCGCAGATGGCCTAAGTGCAGCGGGGTTTCACGTACGCACAGCACCAGCTGGCGGCGCTCTTTTAGCACCACGTCAGCGGCACGGGTGACCAGGGTGTCGGTATAGCTGTGGACGATGCCGGAGAGCGTTTTAATCGAACAGGGCAGGATCACCATGCCCGCGGTTTTAAACGAGCCAGAAGAGATACTGGCGGCGATATCACGGGCATCATGTACCACATCCGCTAACGACTGAACATCACGCAGAGAATAATCGGTTTCGAGGGAGAGGGTCTGGCGCGCCGCCTGGCTCATCACCAGATGGGTTTCAACGTCGGTGACGTCACGCAATACCTGCAGCAAACGCACGCCGTAAATCGCGCCGCTGGCCCCTGAGATCCCTACTATCAGTCGTTTCATGATTATCGCCCTTTCCATAACTGGGCAGACTGTGCAGGATTTTGGCGGGAGTTGCAAGCGAGGGCGAACGCCCTCGCCTGTTATCACGATTAACCTTCGTTGTGCATCTCTAAGCTTTCGAGATCGTTCGCCATCTGCACGGCTTTCGCATCATCGTTACGCAGGGAGTCGAGGTAATCGAGATACTGTTGATCCACATCTTTGGTGACGTAGATGCCGTTAAACACCGAGCACTCAAACTGCTGAATGTCCGGGTTCTCGGCGCGTACCGCGTCGATCAGATCGTTCAGATCCTGGAAAATCAGGCCGTCAGCACCGATGATCTGACGAATCTCGTCCACTTCACGCCCGTGCGCAATCAGCTCGGTGGCGGTTGGCATATCGATACCGTACACGTTCGGGAAGCGAATTTCCGGTGCCGCTGAGGCCAGATAGACCTTCTTCGCACCCGCTTCACGGGCCATCTCGATAATCTGCTCTGAGGTGGTGCCACGCACAATGGAGTCATCCACCAGCAGCACGTTCTTATCACGGAACTCAGCGCGGTTGGCGTTCAGCTTACGGCGCACTGACTTACGGCGCAGCTGCTGGCCCGGCATGATAAAGGTGCGGCCAACGTAGCGGTTTTTCACAAAGCCCTGACGATAAGGTTTACCCAGGATCCGCGCCATCTCCAGTGCGATATCGCAGGAGGTTTCCGGGATCGGGATGACCACATCGATATCCAGATCTTCCCACTCGCGGGCAATCTTCTGGCCAAGCTTAGTGCCCATGTTGACGCGGGCGCTGTAGACAGAGATTTTGTCGATGAAGGAGTCCGGACGAGCAAAGTACACGTACTCGAACAGACACGGATTGCTGACCGGGTTTTCTGAACACTGACGGGTAAACAGCTGGCCTTTCTCAGTGATATAGACCGCTTCGCCAGGGGCGACATCACGCAGGAACTCAAAGCCCAGCGTATCCAGTGCCACGCTTTCAGAAGCCACCATATACTCGGTACGACCGTCGCCAATATCGCGCTTGCCCAGTACCAAAGGCCGAATACCGTTCGGATCGCGGAAGGCGACCATACCGTGGCCGATAATCATCGCTACGCAGGCATAGGCTCCGCGGATCTGACGATTGGTGGCGGCAACGGCAGCAAAAATGTTGTCTGCTTCCAGCGGATAGTGACGGAAGTTATCCAGTTCGCTGGCAAAGATATTGAGCAGAATTTCAGAATCAGACGTGGTGTTAATGTGGCGACGCTTCTCTTCAAACAGCTTCTGACGCAGCTCATGCGCGTTGGTCAGGTTGCCATTATGGGCCAGCGTAATGCCATACGGTGAGTTAACGTAAAACGGCTGAGCTTCAGAGGCGCTGGAACTGCCAGCGGTAGGGTAACGGACGTGACCAATACCCATATTACCTTGCAGACGCTGCATGTGGCGGGCTTCAAACACATCATTTACCAGGCCGTTAGCCTTACGTAAACGGAAGCAGTTGTGTGCATCAATAGTGATGATACCCGCAGCATCCTGCCCACGGTGCTGAAGCACCGATAATGCGTCATAAATAGACTGGTTTACCGGCATGAAACCGGCGATACCGACAATACCGCACATTCGACATTTCCTCGTTAAGCCACATCTCAGAACAGGTTACGTTCTGGGCAAAAAACTCGACGAGCTTTGCAGATAGTCAAAGAACCATCTGATGATAAAGCTGAACTGCGGGATCAGCTGCGATGTCTGCCAGTCTGCGCTCTTCGAGAACCCGGTAAAGGTATCCAGGAAGAACAGTATCGCGGCAACAATCAGCACACCTCGCAATGCACCAAAACAGATCCCCAGAACCCTGTCGGTTCCTGACAGACCGGTTTTTTCAACCAGCTGGCCAATCACATAGTTGACGATGGCGCCAACCAGTAGCGTCGCGATAAACAGCACCGCGATGGCAATCCCATTTCGTACCAGTTCATCTTCAAAGCCCGTGAACCAGACAGACAGGTAAGTGTAGTAATGACTGGCAACAAAGAAAGCACAACCCCATGTCACCAGCGATAACGCTTCACGAACAAAGCCACGGATCAGGCTAACCAGACAGGAAAAACCTATCACCGCAATGATGGCGTAATCAATCCAGACCATATGTGTCCCACGATTAAACGCCCTGTCATCCAGTTCGGGGCGAATTCTAACAGAAAAAGAAAACGTTTGCGTAGGGATTTCCTTCCCCCGCGTAAATAAAAAAAGCGCTGAAAAAATGCTCAGCGCCGTTGACCGGTTGCGTCTCTCTGGACGCCTGCCTCTCCCTCACACCTGCCCTCTCCTGCCGGAGAAGGGGATATCAGTTCACGCTATAGTTCATCACTACGCCGCTCAGACCGGAGAGCTGGTTCAGCTCGCCGAGCGACCCTTTCAATTTATCCCGGGAGGCATCCGGGCCGACGAGGATCCGGGTGATTTTACCCTGTACCGGGGTCGAAGGCGACGTGTAAACGCGGTATCCGGCTCCACGTAATTTTGCCACCACCTCGTTGACTTTATCAGCATTTTTGAGCGCACCGAGCTGAACCACATAGGCTTTGCCGGTGGGTGCTGGCTTCTCTTCCTGAACCGGCTTCGCAGGGGGGGTTTCAGCGGCGGCAGCAAGCTGTTCGCTGGCTCGGGTCTGCGGTTTTTCGACCGGTTTTGGCTTCGCAACGGGTTTGGCCTGCTGGGCAGGCTTAGGTTGTTCTGCCGGGAGCGTATCCATGTCGCGATTACTGTTCGCCGCAAAGCGCGCAGGATCTAACGATGGCGCAGCGGCATCGCCGGCCTGCACCTCTTCCGCTGCACCTTCAGGCGGCTGGATAGGCAGCGCCTGGGCTGCGGCGGGCATCATATCGGGCTCATCGCGATCGCCAGGTTTTGGCACCAGCGGGATCGCCGCGAACTCATCCTGGTAATGTTTTTTCTGCCCATCAAGCAGCCCCGGGAGAATAATCACCCCCAGCGCCACCAGCACAATGGTGCCTGCTAAACGGTTCTGAAACTTACTTGCCACCGGTTCTCCCCGCATCCATTACGTCCATGACATGTGCCACCGTATGGAAGGATCCACACACCAGCACGGTATCTTCTGGTCTGGCGTCCGCCATTGCGGCGCGCCATGCCTGCTCCACGTTGGTGAAGACTGCGCCCGTGCCGAGGTGTTCCATCAGCTGTTCGGCAGTCGCCCCGCGCGGGCCTTCCAGAGGTGCACAATACCAGCTATCGACCACACTCTCCATGCAGGCCAGCGTGCCGCCAATATCTTTATCATGAAGCATACCGATAACCGCCAGCACGCGCCCGGTTTTTGGCAGGGATTTGAGACGTCCCGCGAGGTATGCCGCGGCATGGGGGTTATGCGCGACATCCAGAATCAGACGCGGCGACTCGCTGACAATCTGAAAGCGTCCGGGCAGGAGCGCATCCTTAATGCCGTCGCGAATGGCCTGTTCGCTCACCGCGAGGCCGCTGGCCCGCAGCGCTGCCAGCGCCGTCGCCGCATTCGGCTGTGGCACCTGCGGCAGCGGCAGGTTTTCAAGCCGGCCCTGCGCATCCTCAAACTGCCAGCCGTTTTCTGCAACGCTATAGCGCCAGTCTACGTCGCGACGCAGCAGATTCGCGCCCTTCTCCTGCGCCACATCGCCGATGGTGTGCGGCATATCAGGCTCGCCGACAATCGCCGGTTTACCCGCGCGGAAAATCCCGGCTTTTTCACGGCCAATGCTTTCGCGATCCGGCCCCAGCCAGTCGGTATGATCCAGTGCGATGCTGGTGACCACTGCGACATCGGCATCCACCATATTGGTGGCGTCCAGACGCCCGCCTAAGCCCACTTCGAGGATCACCACGTCCAGTTGCGCTTGCTTAAACAGCCACAGCGCCGACAGCGTGCCGTATTCAAAATAGGTCAGGGAAATATCACCGCGCGCGGCTTCGATTTCTGCAAAGGACGCAGTGTGCGCGGATTCCGCCAGCTCTGTATTCTGCACACGCACGCGCTCGGTGTAGCGCACCAGATGCGGGGAACTGTAAACACCCACTTTGTAGCCCGCGGCCATCAGCACCGCTTCCAGCGTCCGGCAGGTGGTGCCTTTGCCGTTGGTGCCCGCGACGGTGAAGACAAAGGGAGCCGGTTTCAGCACATCAAGGCGCGCGGCAACTTTGCTGATGCGCGCAAGTCCCATGTCGATGGTTTTGCTGTGCAGGTTTTCCAGATAAGAAAGCCACGCGGCCAGGGGCGACGTGGCTTGAGGAAGAGTGTTGTTTTCCATGTTGCGCGCTTTTCAGTTACGTTTAGAAAGCAAAAGGGCAGCGCCATCTGGCCCTGCCCTTTTCAGTTATCAGGCCTCGGGTTCCTGATCCGGTACCACCACGGCTTCGCGTGGCTCATCCGGACTCGGCGACGGCAGATTCATCAGCTTCGCCAGGACGCTTGCCAGTTTCAGGCGCAGCTCCGGACGGCGAACGATCATGTCGATAGCGCCTTTCTCAATGAGGAATTCACTGCGCTGGAAGCCCGGCGGCAGTTTCTCACGAACCGTTTGTTCGATAACGCGCGGCCCAGCAAAACCGATCAGCGCTTTAGGTTCAGCAATGTTCAGATCGCCCAGCATCGCAAAGCTTGCGGATACGCCGCCCATAGTCGGGTCAGTCAGTACAGAGATGTACGGCAGACCACGCTCCTGCATTTTTGCCAGCGCAGCAGAGGTTTTCGCCATTTGCATCAGCGACATGAGCGCTTCCTGCATACGCGCACCGCCGGAAGCAGAGAAGCAGATCAGCGGACAGTTGTCTTCCAGCGCCTGCTCAACGGCACGCACGAAGCGCGCGCCTACAACGGAACCCATTGAACCGCCCATAAAGGCGAACTCAAACGCGGCTGCGACGACCGGCATCTCATGCAGAGTGCCTTTCATCACCACCAGCGCGTCTTTCTCGCCGGTCTCTTTTTGCGCAGAGGCCAGGCGATCTTTGTATTTCTTGGAGTCGCGGAACTTCAGCAGATCTTTCGGCTCAAGTTCGCTACCCAGCTCAACCATGGAGCCTTCGTCCAGCAGACTGTGCAGGCGGTTACGCGCCGACATGCGCATGTGGTGATCGCACTTCGGGCACACTTCCAGATTACGCTCCAGCTCGGCGCGGTACAGGACCTGGCCGCAGCTGTCACACTTGGTCCACACCCCTTCAGGAATACTCGCCTTACGGGTTGGGGTAATGTTGCTTTTAATTCGTTCAATCCAGCTCATTGATAACCTTTCTGCCTGAACCTGGTTCTATGCCAGCTTTGCTGTAAGGGGCGCATAATGCCATTTTTGCCCCCGACAGACCATGAATGTTGCACATTAAAACATAACAGCCCGAAACTTTGGACAAAAAAGTGGTCGAACCGCGGATGTGCTTTTATTTTGCCTGTTTTGCCGCCGCACGCCGATGACGAATAATTTCGATCACCCCCGGCAGAATGGATACCACAATAATCCCTACGATCAGTAACTTAAGATTTTCCTGGATCATAGGTATGGTTCCGAAGAAATAGCCTGCGTAGGTAAAGCTGAGCACCCACAACAGCGCGCCGGTCACGTTATAGAGGGCGAACTGACGATAGGACATGTGACCCATCCCCGCAACAAACGGGGCGAAGGTTCTGACGATCGGCACGAAGCGCGCGAGAATAATCGTTTTGCCGCCATGCTTCTCATAAAACGCATGGGTTTTATCCAGATAGCTACGACGAAATATCTTCGAGTCCGGGTTACTGAATAACCGCTCGCCAAACAGCCGACCTATAGTGTAGTTCACCGCATCGCCGAGGATCGCCGCAATGATCATCAGCACCACCATCAGATGGACGTTGATATCGTTGGTTTCCAGCGATGCCAGCGCCCCCGCCACGAACAGCAGGGAATCACCCGGTAAAAACGGTGTCACTACCAGGCCGGTTTCGCAAAACAGGATCAGGAACAGAATGGCATACACCCAGACGCCGTAATCAGCGACCAGCTCAGCCAGGTGAACATCGATATGCAGAATGAAATCAATTAGAAAGCGAATTAAATCCATATTGTCTAAACCTTTATTACCACGATTGCACAGCTATCAGTCCGCTAAAAACAGCGGGCCCATTGGCGGTTTCGGAAGGTTGAAACGATCCGGGTAATCCACCGAGACCAGATATAACCCTTCCGCTTTCGCCGTTGCTGCCGCCAGCGTTCTGTCCTTCGCTGCCAGCAACTCTGCAATCCAGCTCTCCGGCTGGTGTCCGGCGCCCACTTCCATCAGGCTGCCTACGATATTCCTGACCATATGATGTACAAAGGCATTCGCTTTGATATCGACCACCACGTATGCACCGTAACGCGTCACGTTAATGTGCATCACGTTACGCCACGGAGTGCGCGACTGGCACTGAACCGCACGAAACGAGGTAAAATCATTTTCACCAATCAGCGCCTGGGCCGCACGCTGCATGCGGTCTGCATCCAGCGGGGCGTAATAATGCGTAACCCCCTGGCCCAGTACCGCCGGGCGAAGGCGCTGATTATAGATGATGTAGCGGTAGCGGCGCGCAGTGGCGCTGAAACGCGCATGAAAATCATCCGGCACATCTTTGACCCAACGCACCGCGATGTCACCAGGCAAATTCGCATTTACACCCAGCGTCCAGGCCGCGTCTTTACGCGCGGCGGTGGTGGTGAAATGCACAACCTGCCCGGTACCGTGGACGCCGGCATCGGTACGACCGGCGCACAATACACCGATCGGTTCGTTCGCCACCTGAGAGAGCGCTTTTTCCAGCTTTTCCTGAACGCTGCGCACTTCATTCTGACGTTGCCAGCCATAATATTTACTGCCGTCGTATTCGATCCCGAGGGCAATTTTATGCACTGGCTTTTGTTCCACGTCGGACATTAGTACAGGTACTCCTGCACCAGCTTCTCGGCAATTTTCACCGCCATCAGCGCGCCGCCGAAACGGACGTTGTCAGCCACTGACCAGAACTGGACCTGCTCCGGCATGCCGTAATCGTTACGCACGCAGCCGACAGAAAGATGGGTGCTACCCGTCGCATCACCCACCTGCGTCGGGAATTCGCGCTCTTCAGACAGCACAATGTCCTCGACGCGCGTAAAGGCGTCACGCGCCTCTTCGGCTGCCAGCGGGCGCAGCGCTTCAAAGTTCACCATCTGCGCGTGGCCGTAGAAGACCGGGGACTGCACGCAGCTTGCGGAGATCATCAGCCCTTCATCCTGCAGGATCTTGCGTACCTGATCGACGATACGGCGCTCTTCGCGCACGCTACCTTCGCGATCCGACAGCAGCGGCAGCATGTTGAACGCCAGTTGACGACCAAAGAAGTCCTCTTCATCAACCGGGATGCCGTTCAGCAGCTTCGCACTCTGCCCTGCCAGCGCATCCACCGCTTTTTTGCCGTGGGCAGAAGCCGACAGCAGGCTGGTGACGCTGATGCGAGAGAGTCCACCGTCATCGATCAGCGGCTTCAGGGCAACCAGCAGCTGGCTGGTCAGGCTGTCCGGGACGGCGATGATGTTGCGGTTGCGATAATCGGCCAGCACGAACGGGTTAACGTCCGGCACCACCAGCGGCACGTCCGGCTCAAGGGCAAACAGGCCGCTTAAATCGATAACCAGGCAGCCCGCATTGGTGGCTTCTTCAATATAGGTGGCAGAGGCTTCCGCACCTGCGGCGAAAAAGGCCAGCTGCGCCTGCGTCCAGTCGAACGCGGCGGCATCCTGAACCCTTACGGATTTGCCTTCAAAACGCAGATGCTCACCGGCACTCTCGTTTCGCGCCAGGGCATAAATATCCCCCACCGGAAACTGACGCTCGGCAAGCGTTTCGAGCAGGGCTTCACCCACGGCGCCCGTAGCGCCCAGTATGGCAATGTTCCAGCCTTCAGACATGGTGGTTTACTCCAGCAATAAAAAAGCGTCCCCGCCGGGTTATCCGACAGGGAGCATTAAGAAGAAATTAACGTACCGGGTGATGAACGGCGTTGAAACCCAGCTTATGCAGTAATGATGCCGCGTCAGCGTCATCACACATCACATACAGGGAGGACCATTCGCGGCGCTCAAGATAGTGCTTACGCAGTTTGTCGAATTCACCGGGTTTACCCGCCACTTTTCGCAGCAGTGCGTCGTCGCGGCGCACATCATACACTAAATGCACCAGTCGTTTCAGCGTTCCCTGATCGAGCGGGCCGTGCAGCGTAATGCGGCCAAAATCCGGGGTCGGCAACAGGGTATCCAGCGCCACCTGCTGAGACTTGCCAATGAAGGTGCTGTAAGCCTCGAACACCTGGGTGGTGCCGCGCGCTTTCCCTTCCAGTGTGTAGCCCGCGATATGCGCGGTGCCGATATCGATTTTATCCAGCAGCGCGACGTTGAGATCCGGCTCGGGCTCCCAGACGTCCAGCACCACGCTGAGATCCTGTCCTGCGTCCAGGCGCTGAAGCAGCGCGGCGTTGTCGACAACCGGGCCACGGCAGGCGTTGATCAAAATAGTGCCCGGTTTCAGGCGGCTGATCAGCGCGTCGTCGGCCAGATGCAGGGATTTATACGGCCCATCTTTGAACAGTGGCGTATGGAAAGTCAGTACATCGCACTCGGCTACCAGTTGATCCAGGGTACGGAAATCGCCCTCGTCGCCGCGATCGGCGCGCGGGGGATCGCACAGCAGCGTGCGAATGCCTAACGCCTCAAGGCGCTTTTGCAGACGCCCGCCAACGTTCCCGACGCCGATAATCCCCACGGTACGATCGGCCAGCGTAAACCCGTCGCGCTCGGCCAGCATCAGCAGTGACGAGAATACATACTCGACAACGGCGATGGCATTACAGCCCGGCGCGGCAGAAAAGCCGATCCCCGCCTGCTTGAGCCACGCATCATCCACATGATCGGTTCCTGCGGTGGCCGTGCCGACAAACTTCACCGCTTTGCCCGCCAGCAGCGCCTCATTCACCTTGGTCACGGAGCGCACCATCAGCGCGTCGGCGTCGTCCAGCTCAGCCAGCGGAATCGGGCGACCGGGGACAGCCCTAACCTCACCCAGGCGGCTAAACAGCTCACGGGCGTAAGGCATATTTTCATCAACGAGGATTTTCACGACTGAGTACCTGTTTGAGAGGAAGAAAACCTGTCAAGTGTGCCATAATCTGGCCGCCAGGCATATACGTAACCTGGTTTACGATGCGTAACGACCTTAAGGATTTTTGACGATGCAGCCCATTTCAGGTACGCCGCCGCGCCCTCCGGGTGAAGGCCCCGTAACGTCCAGCGTTGCGGGCGAACAGCCCCTATCCACGCAGCAGCGCACCGTGCTGGAGCGCCTGATTACCCGGCTGATCGCCCTGACGTCGCAGCAAAATGCGGAAGTGTGGGCGGGAGTCAAACACGACCTGGGGCTGAAGAGCGATGCGCCGTTCCTGTCGCGCCACTTCCCTGCGGCAGAGCAGAATCTGAACCAGCGCCTGAGCAGTGCCCAGCAAAACCATACCACCCGGCAGGTCGTCTCCCAGTTGACGGAGTTGCTGAGCCAGGGCAATAACCGCCAGGCGGTCAGCGAATTCATTCGCCAGCAGTACGGGCAGACCGCGCTGAGCCAGCTGACGCCGGACCAGCTCAAAAACGTGCTGACGCTGCTGCAGAATAACCAGCTGTCGATCCCACAGCCGCAGCAGCGCCCGGCCACGGAGCGCCCGCTGCTGCCTGCCGAGCACAACACGCTGAAGCAGATGGTGACCAAGCTTGCCGCCGCAACGGGTGAGCCGACCAAGCTTATCTGGCAGTCGATGCTGGAGCTGTCAGGCGTGAAGGCGGGTGAGCTGATCCCGGCCAAACAGTTTACCCATCTCGCCACCTGGCTGCAGGCGCGACAGACGCTGAGCACCCAAAGCGCACCAACGTTGCACACGCTGCAGGCCGCATTAAGACAGCCACTGGAAGCGCGCGAGTGGGACAGTATTCAGGATTATGCCCGCCAGAACTGGCAGGCGACACCGCAGACGGCCCTGACCACTGCGCAGGTTCAGAGCCTGCTGGGGGAGATTTTCCTGCGCCGCGCCGAGCGTGAGAATGCCACGTTAGAAGTTCGCAATATCCAGCCGATCTACAGCCCGCTGCTTGCCCCGGTGGTCGACTCACTGAAATCGATGTCGGCCCGTCCAGGGCTGATGTTTGTCGCGCTGCTGGTCGTGATGGTCGTCATCTGGATAGTCATCTGACAAACAAAAAGGGAGCCCTGAGGCTCCCTTTTTTCATCCGGCGTAAAAATTACGCGTTCAGCTTACGCATGACCAGCGTGGCGTTGGTGCCGCCGAAGCCGAAGCTGTTAGACATGACGGTAGTCAGTTCACGCTCGGTTGGCTCGGTGACGATGTTCAGGCCAGCAGCCTGCTCGTCCAGCTCCTCAACGTTGATGCTTGGGGCGATAAAGCCGTGTTCCAGCATCAGCAGGGAGTAGATGGCTTCCTGTACGCCAGCGGCGCCCAGTGAGTGACCGGTCATGGCTTTGGTCGCAGAGATGGCCGGGCTATTGTCGCCGAACACTTCGCGGATCGCACCCAGCTCTTTCACGTCGCCTACCGGAGTAGAGGTACCGTGGGAGTTCAGGTAGTCGATTGGGGTGTCGAGACCCTGCATCGCCATCTTCATGCAGCGCACTGCGCCTTCACCCGATGGAGCAACCATATCAGCGCCGTCGGAGGTTGCGCCGTAGCCAACGATCTCAGCATAGATGTGCGCGCCACGGGCCAGAGCGTGTTCCAGCTCTTCAACCACAACCATACCGCCGCCGCCTGCGATGATAAAACCGTCGCGTTTGGAATCATAAGTACGGGAGGCTTTTTCCGGGGTTTCGTTGTATTTGGTGGACAGTGCGCCCATCGCGTCGAATTCACAGGCCATTTCCCAGCCCAGTTCTTCGCCGCCGCCCGCAAACACGATGTCCTGTTTGCCCAGCTGGATCTGCTCTACCGCGTTACCGATACAGTGTGCGGAGGTCGCACAGGCGGAGCTGATGGAGTAGTTTACGCCGTGAATTTTGAACGGCGTCGCGAGGCACGCGGATACCGCTGAACCCATCGCTTTGGTCACAACGTACGGACCGACTGCTTTCAGGCCGCGCGGGCTACGCATGGCGTCCGCACCGAAGACCTGCGCTTTAGACGAACCGCCGGAGCCTGCAATCAGGCCAACACGTGGGTTGTTCTGATAAACGTCTTCGCTCAGACCGGCATCAGCAATCGCTTCCTGCATGGAGAGATAGGCGTAAATGGAGGCATCGTTCATGAAACGGACCACTTTGCGATCAATCAGACCGGTGGTGTCCAGTTTGACGTTGCCCCAGACGTGGCTACGCATACCAGAATCAAGAAACTCCTGAGAGAAGGTGATTCCCGAGCGTCCTTCACGCAGAGATGACAGGACTTCCTGCTGGTTGTTACCGATGCTGGAAACGATGCCCAGGCCAGTAATCACTGCACGTTTCATTCAATACCTCTGTAAGTCGCACTATGTAAGTTTCGAGTCGCACAATAGCGTACACTTGTACGCCGAACAAGTCCGATCAGCAATTTCTGCGGAAATTTGCACCAGCAGACGTACATCGTTAAGATCGCGGCACAGCCAGTCAGACGAGTAACTTACGTGAAACATAACGCCATACAACCTGCCAACCTCGAATTCAACGCTGAGGGTACACCTGTTTCCCGAGATTTTGATGATGTCTACTTCTCTAATGATAATGGACTGGAAGAAACACGTTATGTTTTCCTCGATGGGAACCAGTTAAATTCCCGTTTTCCCGTCCATCCCCGCAGCCTGTTTGTGGTGGCGGAGAGCGGTTTTGGTACCGGTTTGAACTTTCTCACGCTCTGGCAGGCCTTCGACCGTTTCCGTCGCGAACACCCCGAGGCTACGCTGCAAAGATTACATTTCATCAGTTTTGAAAAATTTCCGCTGTCCGCTGACGATCTGCGTCTGGCGCACCAGCACTGGCCGGAACTGACCCCGTGGGCCGCGCAGCTGCAGAAACAGTGGCCGCTGCCGCTGGCGGGCTGTCATCGCCTGCTGCTGGATGACGGGCGCGTCACCCTCGATTTATGGCTCGGCGATATTAATGACCTGACCGACCAGCTGGATGATTCCCTCAATCAGCAGGTCGACGCCTGGTTCCTTGACGGCTTTGCGCCTTCAAAAAACCCGGATATGTGGAGCCCCAATCTGTTTGCCGCGATGGCCCGACTGGCAAGGCCTGGCGCGACGCTCGCCACCTTTACCTGCGCCGGTTTTGTACGCCGTGGTTTGCAGGAAGCCGGTTTCACGGTGCAAAAAACGAAAGGCTTTGGCCGCAAACGCGAAATGCTGGTCGGAGTGATGGAACAGGATCTGCCCTCCCCTGCCCGCGCCCCGTGGTTTGCCCGCCCCGCCAGCGAGGTGCGTGAAACGGCGGTCATCGGTGGCGGGATCGCCAGCGCCCTGCTGTCGCTGGCGCTGCTGCGTCGCGGCTGGCAGGTCACGCTTTACTGTGCCGACGACGCACCTGCGACGGGTGCTTCCGGCAATCGTCAGGGCGCACTCTATCCGCTGCTGAGCGCCCAGGATGCTGCCCTGAGCCAGTTTTTCCCGACGGCGTTTACCTTTGCCCGTCGCCTTTACGATGCCCTGCCGGTGGCGTTTGACCATGAGTGGTGCGGCGTCACCCAGCTTGGCTGGGATGAGAAGAGTCAGCACAAAATCAATCAGATGCTGTTGATGGGCTTGCCCGCGCAGATCGCCGCAGAGGCGAATGCCCGGCAGGTCGCAGACAGCATTGGGGTCGACACCGGCTGCGGCGGGATCCAGTATCCGCTCGGCGGCTGGCTGTGCCCGGCGGAGCTGACCGCTGCGGTCATCGCCCTGGCGCAGTCGCACGGATTAACGGTGCACTATGGCCGCCAGGTGGAGTCGCTGGATCATTGCGAGGCGCAGTGGACGCTGCAATTCAAAGAGGGCCCGCAGACACAGCACGCCAGCGTGGTTCTGGCGAACGGACATCGCATCAGCCAGTTTACCCAGACTGCGCACCTGCCAGTCTACCCGGTGGGGGGACAGGTAAGCCATATTCCGGCTGCCCCGCAGCTGAGTCAGCTTCGTCAGGTGCTCTGTTATGACGGCTACCTGACCCCGCAAAATCCGACCAACGGCCATCACTGCATCGGCGCGAGCTACCATCGCGGGCAGACACAGGCGCAGTACAGCGAAGAAGATCAGCAGCAAAATCGCCAGCGCCTGCTCAACTGCCTGCCGCAGGCGGCCTGGGCCACAGAAGTGGACGTCAGCGCGGGTGAGGCCCGGAACGGCATTCGCTGTGCCACCCGCGATCATCTGCCGATGACCGGCGCGGTGCCGGATTACGACGCAACGCTTGCGGCTTATCAGGATCTGGTCAACAACCGGGAGCAGGCGGTAAACGCTCCGGTGTATCCGAATCTGTTTATGCTCGGTGGACTGGGCTCGCGCGGGCTGTGCTCGGCACCCTTAACCGCCGAAATCCTTGCTGCGCAAATGAGTCACGAGCCGATCCCGTTGGATAGCAATACGCTGGCCGGGCTGAATCCGAATCGGTTATGGGTGAGGAAGTTGTTGAAGGGGAAAATGGTCAAATAGGAGATTGTCGGCCCGGTAAGCGCAGCGCTACCGGGCGATAACAGGTTACTTCAGCTTAGCCTGCTGGAACAGCGTATCCCACATGCCCAGCACTAACGTCTGGTCGCGGGGAGAGAGTTCACCGGCGAGGATTGCTTTTTCCAGGCTGCGGGTCACTTCCACATGCACCGCTTCAGGCGAGTGGTCGTCACCGGCTTCAAGCTCGGCAACGGCCAGCGTCAGGTGACCACGCAGATAACCGCTGGCAAACAGTTCATCGTCACTGGCGTGTTCCACCATGTCGTCAATTAATGCCAGAATGCGTGATTCAAATTCTGCGATCATCTTCTTTCCTCAGTTAAGATCTTCCGGCCACGGGAAGTGTTCCGCCGTGATGTCCGGCGTGTGGTAATACTGTTGTAACGCACGCATAAAGCGCGCCGGGCGTTCCGGGATGCCCTTCTCGAGATACTCCATCACCTGGGCATGGACGCGGCGCTGAAACAGGATACGGTCCGGCTCGCAGTCCCCTTCCAGATTGTCGCAGCTGACATTAAACGGATAACCCGCCGCCACGCAAAACAGCCAGTCAAAGGCCTGCGGCTTGACTTCGACATCTTCAAACTGCCCCTGGGTTGCCGCATCGCGGCCATCCGGGCAGTACCAGTAGCCAAAGTCCACCAGCTCGCGACGCGCTTTCCCGGCAATACACCAGTGGGAAATTTCGTGCAGGGCGCTGGCGTAATAGCCGTGCGCAAAGACAATCCGGTGATACGGTGTATCGGCATCTGCAGGAAGATAGATCGGTTCGTCGTCGCCTTTAATCAGACGGGTATTAAAATCGTCGGCGAAGCAGCCGTCAAAAATCGCAATCAGCTGCTCGTATTTATGCGTACTGTTCATTAGTTCATCCCCAACCAGTGGAGGATCTCCTGTCCGTGGCTGTCATAAAGAAGTTTGGCACTCATCACCGCCGAGACAATCACAATCATCGGACGGATAAGCTGCTGCCCTTTGCTTAACACCAGACGCGAGCCGATCCGCGCGCCCATAAACTGTCCAGCCATCATCACGAAGCCGGTGGCCCAAATCACCTTGCCGCCGATGATAAACAGCAGCAGACCGCCCAGGTTTGAGGTGGCATTAAGCACCTTCGCGTGAGCGGTAGATTTGGCAAGATTAAAACCGGCCAGCGTAACAAACGCCAGCGCGTAAAACGACCCGGCGCCGGGGCCGAAAAAACCGTCATAAAAGCCGACGCAGCCACCCGCGATCAGGGCGAAGGGTAACCCGTGCAGGCGACGCTGCCGGTCTTCTTCGCCGAGTTTTGGCATCAGCAAAAAGTAGAGGCCAATACAGATAACGAGGATCGGCAAAACCTGGCGCAGGATGTCGGACTGCACGTGCTGCACCAGCAGCGCGCCGCTGGTCGAGCCGATAAAGGTCATCAGAATATTAAGCTTCTGATCGGCGAGGCTCACCACTTTGCGCCGCACAAAATAGATCGAAGCCGATAACGACCCGCCGCAGGCCTGCAGCTTGTTGGTCGCCAGCGCCTGCGCCGGGGTCATACCAACCGCCAGCAGCGCCGGAACGGTTAACAACCCGCCGCCGCCGGCTAAGGCATCAATAAAACCGGCCAGCATCGCGATCAAAAACAGTCCCGCCAACAGCAGCGGTGACACCATAAACAACTCAGTAAATTGGTCCATTACAGGGCATGCTCATCCAGTAGCGCCTGGCAAGAAGGCGGCAGCGGAGGCGGTGTCTTCTTCTCAGGCTTTGTCGATCCAGGTTTTGCGGGTTCAAACCAGCTTTGCAGCTCCGCGCCGCAGCCATCACCCGGCGGCGGTAACGGTTGGTCTTCGCACTCCATGCTGTTAGCCGGGCAGCGCAGACGTACATGCATATGCGCGCGATGCTGGAACCATGGGCGCACTTTACGCAGCCAGTCGCGATCGGTTCCGGCATCCAGGCACAGCTGTTGCTTGATGGCCGGGTTGACGAAGATCCGCGTTACGTCGTTGTCTTCTGCCGCCAGCTTAATCATGCTGGAGACGTCCCGAGACCACAGCGACGGCACCACACGCTTGCCATCACTGGCCACCAGGTCGAGCGCCTGCGGCTTCAGCAGCTGCGACGATGACCAGCGGGTTTTTGGCAATTGCAGGAAAATATCCACATCCAGCCCGGTCTGATGGCTGGCATGGCCGCCATTAAAGCGCCCACCTGCCGGCATTCCCATATCGCCAATCAGCATGGTGCCCAGCCCCAGGTTTTGCACCTGATTGCCCAGACGCTGAATAAACAGCACCAGATCCGGGTGACCAAAGTAGCGGCGCTGATCGGTGCGCATGATCTGGTAGGTGGTGGACTGCTGTGGCAGTGCCTGCGCGCCAACGATACAGCCATTCGAGAAGGCGCCAATCGACTGGGCGCTGCCCGTGACCGGGTGGGTGATTTTCTGCCAGGGCGTTGCCGCCACTGCGACCCCGCTGGCGAGTAGCGCCAGCAGAGCAATTGCGGTTTTTTTCATGGTTACCAGCGTGGTAGAGGGCTCGTCACATCTGCATTCTGCGCGCGCTGGCGCAGGAAGTGATCCATCAGCACGATCGCCAGCATCGCTTCGGCGATCGGCACGGCGCGGATCCCGACGCACGGATCGTGACGCCCTTTGGTGATCATCTCAACTTCTTCGCCATCGCGATTAATGGTGTGCCCCGGCACGGTAATGCTGGAGGTCGGTTTCAGCGCAATGTTGGCCACAATCTGCTGGCCGCTGCTGATCCCACCGAGAACACCGCCCGCGTGATTGCTCTGGAAGCCCTGTTTGGTGATTTCGTCGCGGTTCTGGCTGCCGCGTAGCGCCACAACGCCGAAACCGTCGCCAATCTCAACGCCTTTCACCGCGTTAATGCTCATCATCGCATGTGCAATATCGGCATCCAGACGATCAAAGACTGGCTCGCCCCAGCCCGGCGGTACGCCGTCGGCCACCACCGTCACTTTGGCGCCAATGGAGTCGCCCTCTTTCTTCAGGCCGCGCATCAGTTCGTCCAGCGCCTCCAGCTTTGAGGCATCCGCACAGAAGAACGGGTTCTGTTCGACCTGATCCCAGTCTTCGATCGCCAGCGGGATATCGCCCATCTGGGTCAGACAGCCGCGAATCACGATGCCGAATTTTTGCGCCAGATATTTTTTGGCGATGGCACCTGCGGCGACGCGCATGGCGGTTTCACGGGCGGAAGAACGTCCACCGCCGCGATAGTCGCGAAAACCGTATTTTTGTTCGTAGGTGTAATCGGCGTGTCCCGGGCGGAACACATCTTTGATGGCACCGTAATCCTGGGAGCGCTGATCGGTGTTCTCAATCAGCAGGCCAATGCTGGTGCCGGTGGTGCGGCCTTCGAAGACGCCTGACAGGATTTTGACCTGATCCGGCTCGCGACGCTGAGTGGTGTAGCGCGACGTGCCCGGACGACGACGGTCGAGATCGTGCTGTAAATCGGCCTCGGTCAGTTCAATGCCCGGCGGCACGCCATCAACGATGCAGCCCAGCGCCAGCCCGTGCGACTCACCAAACGTCGTTACACGGAATAATTGTCCAATACTGTTTCCTGCCATCACGGCTCCGTTTTCGTTGTTCTGTGTTTGAGCAATGTGAAACGGGCCGAAGCCCGTTTGATTAATCTTTGTAAATGCTGAAGTGTTCACGCGCGTCGATAAGCTGCGCCTTGGTCAGCATGAAGACGCCGTCGCCCCCGTTGTCGAACTCGAGCCAGGTGAACGGAACATCCGGATATTGCTCCATCAGATGTACCATGCTGTTACCGACTTCACAAATCAGAATGCCGTTGTCGGTCAGATAATCCGGGGCGCAGGCCAGGATACGGCGGGTCAGCTTCAGGCCGTCGGATCCGGACGCCAGACCCAGTTCAGGTTCATGGCGATATTCGTTCGGCAGGTCGGACATATCTTCGGCGTCAACGTACGGCGGGTTGGTGACGATCAGTTCGTACTGCACTTTTGGCAGCTCGCGGAACAAATCCGAGCGGATCGGCGTCACCTGATGGATCAGGCCGTGCTCTTCAATGTTGTGCTCAGTCACCGCCAGCGCGTCGGTGGAGATGTCCACCGCGTCCACTTCCGCTTCCGGGAAGGCGTACGCGCAGGCAATCGCGATGCAGCCGCTGCCGGTACACATATCCAGAATATGCTGCGGCTGATGGTCAATCAGGCCCGCGAAGTGGTTGTTGATAAGCTCCCCAATGGGTGAACGCGGCACCAGCACGCGTTCATCCACAAAGAATTCATGACCACAGAACCAGGCTTTGTTGGTGAGGTATGCGACCGGGATGCGTTCGTTAACGCGACGGATCACACGCTCAACGATGCGGTGTTTTTCGCTTGAGGTCAGGCGCGCAGCGCGCATGTCTTCCGGAATATCCAGCGGCAGATAGAGTGACGGCAGCACCAGCTGTACCGCCTCATCCCATGGGTTATCGGTGCCGTGACCGTACCAGATATTGGCCGCGCTGAAACGGCTCACCGCCCAACGCAACATGTCCTGAATGGTTTGCAGTTCATTTACCGCTTCATCGACAAAAATTTTATCCACTATTTTCTCCAGGGCATGCTCGCTAAATTTTCGGCGGCTAGTTTGCCACGAAGACGGCGATAAATCAGCACTGTCGCTTACTGCCCGCAGTTAAAAAATGCGTTTTGCCGTACGACGAGTCAGGTACACTGTCGGAAAATTGAGATGAGACAGGCCCATGAAAAAGAAAACATCGCTGAGCGAGGAGGATCAAACGCTGTTTCGTCAGCTCATGACCGGAACGCGCAAAATCGCCCAGGACACCATTGTGCATCGTCCGTTACGCAAAAAAGTGAGTGAAGTGCCGGCCAAACGGCTGATGCAGGAGCAGGCCGATGCCAGCCACTATTTTTCAGATGAGTTTCAGCCGCTGCTGAATACCGAAGGGGCGATGAAATATGTGCGCGCGGACGTCAGCCATTTCGAGCTGAAAAAGCTGCGTCGTGGGGATTATTCGCCAGAGCTGTTTCTCGATCTGCACGGTCTGACGCAGCTGCAGGCGAAACAGGAGCTGGGCGCGCTGATTGCCGCCTGCCGTCGGGAACATCTGTTCTGCACCTGCGTGATGCACGGCCACGGAAAGCACATTCTCAAGCAGCAAACGCCGCTGTGGTTGGCTCAACATCCACACGTGATGGCTTTTCATCAGGCACCCAAAGAGTACGGCGGAGATGCCGCCTTGCTGGTGCTGATTGAAGTAGAAGAGTGGCAGCCGCCTGAGCTGCCCTGACAGGCTGGCGGGTGGCTTACGCTACCCGCCATGTCGTGCGTCACGTCAGATGGCTTTCGCCATCTTTAGATTGCAGGGGCTCATCTGCCAGTTAAATACACCCTTGCCGGTTTCGTCGAGGGTGACGTTGGCAATGGCGGAGGTGCTGAACATTGGCGGCGTTTCACCCGGGCAGAGTTCAGACACCAGGTAGCCGACCAGCGGCAAGTGAGAGATCACCAGCGCAGAGGCGACACCTTCACTGCTCAGCGCCTGAAGATACGCGCTGACAAGCCCAACATCGCCGCAAGGGGTGAGCTCGGGCAGGATATCGGCACCGACAGGCAGGTTCATACACTCCCCTACCACATCCAGCGTCTGTTCAGCGCGTAAAAACGGGCTGACGAGGACACGCTCAATATCCACTTTTTGCCCTTTCAACCAGGTTGCCATTTGACGAGATTCGTCGCAGCCACAAGGCGTAAGAGGACGTACAGAGTCACTGGCAGCATCGAGTGCCGCGTCACCGTGACGCATGATAAAAACTTGCATATTGCACCGCTTTTGTTGACCAGGATCACCAGCGTTACTACCTGCGTGAACCAAAAACGAGGTAGAAAACCTGATGGCCGGGCATTGTGCCTGATCCATCCGTTGAATGAAACGCTGTTTTTTACCTCAACGGCGTAAGTATAGTCAATGTCCGTTTATAAATTAGACAGCAACCACCCATTCAACGGCGGATTTACTCTTATTTGACCTTAATTTACGAGGTCAGGTTCCTTTGCTGGCCAAAATCGCAGCCCCTGATCCGCCATTTGCAATAAAGGTTCACACGGCGTAAAGCGCGGACCATATTGCACAGCCAGTCGCTGCAAGATCGCAACAACTTCACCCGCGCCCAGACTATCCATATAGCGGAACGGGCCACCCAGGAAAGGTGGAAAACCAATGCCAAAGACGGCGCCAATGTCGCCATCGCGGGCATTTTTAATTACACGTTCATCAAAGCAGCGTGCTGCTTCATTAAGCATCATCATCACGCAGCGTTCGGCACACTGTGCTGCCGTGAGTTTGCCCTCACTGACGGGCTTAATAAGCCCATAAATAGCCGGGTCAACCTGCTTCTTGCTTTTACGCCCTTTTGGATCGTAAAGATAGAAACCGCGTCCATTTTTTCTGCCTTTGCGATCGTCATTCAAAATCGCTGCAACGATGTTTGCAGGGGCGCTAAAGCGTTCACCGTAAGCGCTTTCCAGCACAGGTATAATTTTAGTGCCGGTGTCGATTCCCACCTCATCCAAAAGTTGGATTGGGCCAACCGGGAAACCAAACTTCACCAGCGCATTATCGATGTGATCGACTTTCTCGCCTTCGGTCAGCAGGCGCATGGCTTCATTAATATAGGGTGCCAGGATGCGGTTAACGTAGAACCCGGCTTTGTCTGCCACCACTACCGGCGTTTTACCCTGCAGCTTGGCCAGTTTAACGATGGTGGCCACGGTTTGCGGGCTGGTGCCCGCGTGCGGAATCACCTCCACCAGCGGCATTTTTTCTACCGGGCTGAAGAAATGCAGCCCAATCACCTGCTCCGGCCGCGCGGCCTGCGCCGCAATATCACCGATCGGCAATGAAGAGGTGTTAGAGGCAAAAATGGTGTGCGGCGAGCAGTGCGTCTCGACCTCGGCCACCATCTGCTGCTTGAGGACCAAATCTTCAAATACCGCCTCAATCACCACATCGCGATGACGGAATCCGCTGTAGTCTGTCGTGCCTGAAATCAGCGCCAGCTCCCGGTCGCGGTCGCTGGTTTTAATATGGCGGCGCTTGACCTTCTTATCAAGCAGCTGCCAGCTGTACTGCAGCGCATGGTTGATGCCTTTCGGGTTGATATCTTTGATGCGCACCGGCAATTTGCCTTTGCTGGCGGTCACGAAAGCGATCCCGCCGCCCATCAATCCGCCGCCCAGCACCCCAAGCGTCTGAAGAGGGGCCGGTTCGGCGTCGCTGCCGGGATCTTTCTTCACGTCGGTGCTGGCAAAGAAGATGCTACGCAGCGCCTGCGACTGAGGCGTCATCGCCAGCTCGCCAAAGGCTTTGGCTTCTGCTGCGTAACCGCTGCTGCTGCCCTGCGCCAGCCCGGTTTGCACCACCTCGAGAATACGGGTTGTCGCCGGGTAGTTACCCAGCGTTTTTTGTTCGGTTTTTTTGCCGATCAGCGGGAACAGCAGCGCGCGCCCCAGCGGGCCTGCCAGCACCCGCTCGCGCACCGGTAAGCGACGGCGGGTCGGTTTGTCCTGCTGGGCCATTTTAACCGCCGCCTGCAGCAAAATGGCCTGCGGCACCACCTCATCCACCAGCCCGACCTTCAGAGCCTGACGCGGACGCAGCTGTTTGCCGGTCAGGATCATATCCAGCGCGGTGCTGACACCGACCAGACGCGGCAGACGTTGCGTGCCACCGGAACCCGGGAGTAGTCCCAACTGAACTTCCGGCAGGCCTAGCACCGTTTTGCCATCATCGGTACAGATTCGCCCGTGACAGGCCAGCGCCAGTTCCAGACCACCGCCCAGGCAGGCACCATGAATCGCCGCAATCACCGGGACAGGCAGCGCATGGATTTCCGCCATGATCTGCTGGCCTTGACGGGCCAGATCTTCGGCCTCCTGCGCGCTGGTGGCGCGAGCAATCATATTGATATCCGCCCCGGCAATGAAGTTGTCCGGTTTGGCGGAGATAAACACCAGCCCGCGAATATCTTTATTCTCGCGAACCTGCTTGAGGATCGCCCGAACCTGCGCGCCAAATTCGGCTTTCAGGGTATTCATTTTTTCGCCCGGCGCGTCGATGGTGACCACCGCCACGTTGTCCAGTCGCACATGCAGGGTAAACGCCGTTGTCATCTCCATTATTCTGCCTCCAGAACCATTGCCGCACCCAGGCCACCCGCCGCGCAAGCGGTGACGAGGCCAAAGCCTCCGCCACGACGGCGCAGCTCATGCAGTGTCTGGGTGATCATCCGCGCCCCGGTCGCGGCAAACGGGTGCCCGTAAGCAATGGAGCCCCCCAGCACGTTAAATTTACTGTCATCCACTTCACCCGTGGCGTGGGCGCGGCCCAGCACATCGCGGGCAAAGCGCTCGCTGGCCAGCAGTTGCAGGTTTGCCAGGGTCTGCGCGGCAAAGGCTTCGTGCATGTCGATAAGCGTCAGATCGCCCAGCGTCAACCCGGCGCGCTCCAGCGCCAGCGGCGTGGACCAGGCGGGCCCAAGTAGCATGTCCTGCCAGACGTCTATCGCGGTAAAGGCGTAGCTGCGCAGATAGCCGAGCGGCGTCAGGCCTAATTCTTTGGCGCGGGATTCGGTCATCATGATCACCGCTGCCGCGCCGTCGGTGAGCGGCGTACTGTTTGCGGCGGTCACCGTGCCGTGCTTGCGGTCAAATGCCGGGCGCAGTTTGGCGTAATCCGCCAGCGTCGAGGTGCCGCGGATATTGTTGTCTTCACTTAAGGGTTCGCGGTATGGCGGGGTATAAGCCGTCATCACCTCGCCCGCCAGCTTGCCTTCGGCCCAGGCCTGGGCCGCGCGCTGGTGAGAGCGGTGCGCCAGCGCATCCTGCTGTTCGCGGGTGATGCCGTAGGTTTTCGCCATCTGTTCGGCGGTATCGCCCATCCGTAAGCCGGTGGAGTATTCCGCGACGGCCGGTGGCACCGGGAGTAAATCGCGCAAGCGCAGGCGTGAAAAGAGCGACAGGCGCTGCCCGGTGGTGCGGGCTTTGTTGACGTCGACCAGCACGCGGGCGAGCTTTTTACTGACGCCTATCGGCAATACGGAAGAGGAGTCGGCACCCCCGGCAATCCCGGCGCGAATGGTGCCGGCGATCAGGCTTTCGGCGACGTTCGCCACCGCCTGGAAACTGGTGGCGCAGGCGCGGCTGACGCTGTAGGCATCAGTGTGGACGTTCATGCCGGTGCCCAGCACGATTTCACGGGCGATGTTTGGTGCTTCCGGCATCTGCACCACCTGGCCAAAGACCAGCTGTTCAATCACCTCGGGAGGTATTTCGCTGCGAGCCAGCATCTCCCCCACGACCATTTTGCCCAGATCGACGGCCGGTATGCCATGAAAGGCCGTTGCCTGGCGGGCAAATGGCGTACGTAATCCACTGACAATGGCAATGCGATCGCCCTGACGGGTGATTAGCGGTAATGCCTGACTCATAACGCTCCCCTGTGTCTAACAAATGCGCAAAGTGGTCTGACCTGATAACAGTCTTAACCAAATTTTTACATTAGCCAATCAGGGAGAAGAAAAATTGCGAGCGAACACACAAGAGAGCAAAAGAAACGCCTCTGGAATCAGAGGCGTTAAAGGGGTTAGCGCAGGCCGAGTTGGAAAATAAGGGATTCAGCTTCGCAGGAGAACGCGAAGTCGATATCCAGGCGAACGCCACCCTCCACTTCGGTGAAGGTCGAGGTGATCTCGCACGGCTCGGACTCCACACCACGCGCCTTCGCGGTCAGCGCTGCCAGCGTCTCTTCTGCTTCTGCACGACTTGCGAACTCACGGCTGTAAGAGGCGGTGCAATCGGTGTTGTCCACGATGGTGCCCACATCCATACAGCAGCAAACCGGGGTTTCATCAGCACTGCATTTACTCATAGTAGATTTCCTCTGTAGTCGCGCTCGGCGCGAGATAAACACGATGCTGATATTTTACGCGCCGACTGAGGGGGGCTCCAGTCGTTAATGACGTAAAAAGAGGTAAGTGAGTAATATCACGCATAAAAATGATCTAAAACAAAAATCACCCGTCCGCATTATCGAAACTGGTCACAATTTTGCCAGCCAGATCCCGTTTCGATAAACAGATTAGAAAAAATTAATAAACATACTTGCAACATCCCATCTGGTCAGACCTATACTCTCGCCACTGGTCTGATTTCTAAGTGTTACAACAGACCCTACACTTCGCGCTCCTGTTACTCCGTGTAACAAAGATTGAATAAAAATAACTCAATGAGGTTATGGTCATGAGCCAAAAAACCCTGTTTAAAAAAACTGCGCTGGCAGTCGCAGTGGCAATCGTCTCCACCTCCGCCATGTCAGCGGGTTTTCAGCTTAACGAATTCTCCTCCTCTGGCCTGGGCCGTGCCTATTCCGGGGAAGGTGCAATTGCTGATGACGCAGGGAACGCAAGCCGTAACCCAGCACTGATCACCATGTTTGACCGTCCGACCTTCTCTGGCGGTGCCGTCTTTATTGATCCAGATGTAGACGTTTCCGGCCGCTCGCCGTTCAGTGGCCGTAGCCTGGATGCCGATAACATCGCGCCAACCGCATGGGTACCTAACCTGCACTTTGTTGCGCCGATTAACGAACAGTTTGGTTGGGGGGCCTCTGTTACCTCTAACTACGGTCTGGCGACCGAATTCAACACCAATTACCCTGCTGGCGAATACGCCGGTAAAACCGACCTGACCACCGTTAACCTCAACCTGAGCGGCGCTTATCGTCTGAACGAAAGCTGGAGCTTCGGTCTGGGCGTTAACGCCGTTTACGCCGATGCGAAAATTGAGCGTTATGCCGGTGAACTGACCTCGCCGCTGCCAAAAACCAGCAACAAAATCGCCAGCATGAAAGGCGACGAATGGGGCTTTGGCTGGAACGCGGGTATTTTGTATGAAGTGGATAAAAATAACCGCTATGGCTTATCCTACCGTTCAGAGGTCAAAATTGATTTCGACGGCGATTACAAAAGCGGCCTCGTGACCGCAGTAAATGGCCGACCTGGCGCGGGTGTCACTGTGCCCTGGGGAACATCCGGCCAGACAATTCCAGGTGCGTTGACCCTGAATCTGCCTGAAATGTGGGAGATCTCAGGTTACAACCGCATTGCGCCGCAGTGGGCTATCCACTACAGCATGGCGTACACCAGCTGGAGTCAGTTCCAGGAGCTGAAAGCCACGGGCAATAACGGTCAGACGTTGTTCTATAAAGAAGAGAGCTTCCACGACGCGTACCGTATCGCGCTGGGTACCACCTACTATATGGATGATAGCTGGACGTTCCGTACCGGTATCGCGTTTGATGACAGCCCGGTTCCGGCTGACAATCGCTCGATCTCCATCCCGGATCAGGATCGCTTCTGGCTGAGCGCCGGTACCACCTACGCGTTCAATAAAGATGCATCTGTGGACGTGGGCGTGTCTTACATGCACGGTCAGAAAGTCACCTTCAATGAAGGCCCGTATGAATTCACGTCAGAAGGTAAAGCCTGGCTTTACGGCATGAACTTCAACTACGCGTTCTGATAACGTCGTAATATAAAAAAAGGTGAGCGCGATGCTCTAATGCCGATCAGTTAAGGATCGGTTGATCGATCCAGTGGCTGTGTAAGAATCCGGAAATGTTCACTCGTTTCCGGATTTTTTTATGCACATTGGACAGGCTCTTGATCTGGTATCCCGTTAC